>OIGC01000002.1_pt1 | contig 360383 bp, 329 predicted proteins | sample 1582201 | NCBI WGS metagenome assembly OIGC01 (sample SAMN02674607, study PRJEB24791) | human gut metagenome, SKBSTL069 | isolation source: stool | host: Homo sapiens | place: USA
CTATTCGGGTCGCATCAGCTTTAGCATTCGTTAAAACTGACATTGTTCCTTTATCTTTAATAATCGTCTTATTTGCCGAACCATATGCGTTTATGTCTAAATGACCACCGTTTTCCAGCAACACATTCTCTGCCACGTTATTGTGGATGGAGAATGCCCCTTCACTATTCGTACCGCTCACCGTCAAATCGTAAGTCGTTACTTTTAAAGCGGCTCCATCGTGCTGAGTAATATTAGTTGCCGTACCACCTCTAACATCAAGCACGCCGCCGGAATAAACTTCAATAACATCCGAGGAGCTCGTGTTATCAACAATTTGCGTACCACCAGAATAGATCTGCGTATTTTTTGCCGTTGACTTACTATTCAGAGACTGAGTTCCGCCTTCAATCGTCGTGTCCAGCGCACGGCTCTCATATACTCTTTGCTCACCGCCATTTTTAATGGCGGTTGTTTCTACTGTGCTCTGTTCAACATACTGTCGCCCACCATTTATGGTTGTGTTCGTCGCCAGACTTCCTTGCGTGATGTCCTGATAACCAGACTTATTTATCGTCGTACCGTCAACATGCCCCTGAGTTGATACTGACTGGCCTCCACCATCAATGATTGTTCCATTTGCAGTCCCCCCCTCTATGCGTGAAGTACCGCCCTTAATTGTCGTGTCATTGCTGGTACCACCTTTATAAACATATTGATTGCCACTTTCGATTATCGTGCCAGTAGAAATTCCTCCGTACTCAATTGACTGTCTGCCTCCATTAATGGTTGTATTATTAGCTTGCCCGTTAATATCGGCATGGATTGATACTAGTTGCTCGCCACCAGTTTCAATAATACTACTATTAGATATCCCACCATAGACCTCCTGCCGGCCATGGTTGATAATATGAGTGTTATTTGTTGTACCTCGTTCATCTACTCGTTGGTTGCCATCTACAGTCTCATCGTTTACCACACCAATAACATTAGTAGTGAAGGCCGCCATCCCGGGCTGGGCATATATTAAGGCAGATATCAATAAGGAAAGTACTGAGCGGCGAAAATAATAGGGACTGGTCCTGTTCATAAATTTCATCCTCTGAAAAGTGAATACTGAGTAGCGTTTAAGCGACCTTAGCTTTGCTGCAACATCAGCCCACAGGCACCAGACCAGGGGATTCATCCTGAAGAGACAGCGCAAGTGTATTGTGTTCACCGCTCATCAAAGACATCATGATGAAATGATGATATTCCGCATAAGAATGAGGCATTTTTTTAAGACATTGTGCTGAAGGATGATTGGATAAAAAAGTCAATCTTTTCAGGAAATACGGCGTATTCTTTTCTTTCGACATTGAAGCCGTCGGAAAAATAAAATGATTTACATAATCGTTTCTGATGAATATCTTCTGCTCACATAAAAATCACACAATAACTTTGAGATCGCAGATTGTTTTACTTTTACAGCATTCGTCCCCCCATTGTTGGGGAAATATAGATTGGGCCAGAGCACGAAAGTTAATACCACGTTTGCACAGCTCCTCCAACAGCACGACAAGATGCCACATACTGCGCCCCAGTCGGTTCAGTTTACAGACTAGCAGTGCGTACCCTGCCGATAATGTCCTGAGCAGTTTTTCAGTCCGGGTCTGCTGCCACGGTTATGCGCTGAAGTGGTAACTCTGAGCACGCAGTTCATCAGTCAGGCGTGGTACACCGTAACGCTGTTATTGCTGGGTAATATCAAAAAAACTTTCAGGCAGCTAAGGAAAGTTGAACCAGACATTAGATGAAATATTTCAACCAATTACAGCACCAATTCAGTCACTGCTAGCCCACCAAATAAATCAAGGGGTTACATGAAAACGTAGCCCCTTTTTCTTTGGTAGTGACACTAAAATGGATGTAGTGTGAAGAATAACCCCATTTACTTAATCAATAATACATATTGTTTCAATCTACGTTATTATCTCTTCGTAAAAATAGCCATTTATTTATCATTGAAAACTACTTTTAGAACTTCATACAAGGGGACTATTCACAACAGGACTATTCTCAACGGGACCATCATCAGGGGAGTTATCATCAAAGTCATCATCCATAAATAAAATATCATCGAATGGTGCCACACCCGTGATTAGTTTTATTTTTTTATTACGATCAGACAAGACTCCACTTAAACCGTTTTCGCTGACGCGTTCTAATGATTTTTCATTACTCTTGTTGTAAGCAGGCGCATTAAAAATACATGGAGTATCAAGATCAAACAATGACGTTCCCCAGTTCACATATTGAATATCATAGTTACTGAAGTTCTGTCCAGAAAAGAAGCATCCCTTAAAATCCAATCCACGTAAATTATATAAACCACCCTCTTCTTTTGGGAGAGTAATTTTAATTCTGGCTATCTCCCAGACAAAATTACCATTTTTGTATTTGAATACCGTTTCAAGCTCTCCTCCAGACAGCTTGACTTCTGGAAATAATTTGAAATTAAACCCTACATTATTATGTGTCAACGTAGATGAACAAAAGATGGAAAAAGCTTGCAGTGCTGAATTATAGCTATCGATTTTATCTTGAGGCTGCGCTCTTGGTAAAAACTTATAGCAACACTCATAAAAATTAAGTAGAAACTCTGATGACCTTCCATTTTTATCAAATAATACCCGCTGAAAATGCTGCACAAACTTATTCGTTTTTTCTTGAATATCTATGGTGTGTTCCTTTGACTCTAACAAAGATGAATCCTGTTGAAGTGCATTGCTCATCTGGTTGAGGAACAACTGCATTTCTTTCAACTTATCTCCATAGTGACCTTTAACTTGCTGAGAATTTTTAGTTACAGTTGAAACCGTATCTGTGTGGTTTTCATATAAATTATGTGATTCCATACAGTCATTTGGCGGCGTTTCTGAAATAACACTACGCGTTCTACCTGGCTGAAGTGAAGCAACATGAAAATCACTTTTTCTTATATTGCCGAATAGGGTCTGTTCATTTCTCTTAGCGCATTCAATAAACTGATCAACATTATTTTTATTAGATGACAGGTTAATTTCAGAAACCGCATTTTCTTTGTTCTCCAGCTTTAGTTTAACGAGAAGGTCTTCCCACACCGTTTTTTTTAAAAATACTACGTCAGGCTCACCATCAGCAACTAACTCTTGATTATTATCAAAGTGTACGTTGTATACTTTTAATTTATTTTCATTAGCATCATATTTAATACGTTTTAATTGTTCTCCGGCTCCCATAATGACAAAAGCATTGCCTTCATGATATTTACATTCAGACATCATTTTTTGTAAAATTTCAAGAGCACCGTTATACGTCCCTGAGGCAGCTTCTTTACAAATTAATTTTATAATACTATAAGCTAGTAACTCCATGGATTTAGAGGATTTTCTTTCATTACAATTTCCACTATTTATAAATGTGCTAGTGTTAATTTCGTTGCTTTTACTAACTAACATTGTCTTTTCCTCAGTTAATGTCTACATGGCTATTTTTAATGTTATTATTGTTTGTCACTATAAAAAATCGCTCATTTGAGACAATTGCTGGCATTAACAGCTTCATATGCTATACATGGTACTTTTAATTAATTTAGCACAAGAATGTTAAATTTAATAAGCAAAAGGTTATTTCACTGTATGATAAAAACCACCCGTTATAATTTATTCGTGAGAATCGTTTTTTGAGTGTTAGAAATTTATATCTAAATAGCGTTGATTAATGACCAAAGCCAGACTCCTGTAATGCTCACAAGACTCTTCTGCATTCGACGGCGGTTCTAGTCAGTAGTAGATGTTTAAGGCGTGGCAGAGACATTTCATCCTTACTCTACAGCATTGGTCCACATACAAATCGTGGTTGTGACACTTCACTTATCATCAGTGAGCGAACAGAGAATAGTTCAGTGATTTGAGTAATTAACCTGATTAAATGAAGAGGCATGATAAATGATAATACTCTGGCTTTATCGTTAATTACTTAATTCCACATGTAAGCAATTTGCCCGCTTGGCATAGCGGGCATTTTTTCCAGGTACTTTTGAATGAGTACTGATGGATAAATACATTGCAGTGGCGTGCCACGTACCAAAACACCAGCCCTCATTCGAAACCACCCACCACACTTCTTCCTTGAAATGGCGTTAGTCGTGAAATATAGACCGCCATCGAGTACCCCTTGTACCCTTAACTCTTCCTGATACCTGAATGATGATTTGGTGGCCCTTGCTGGACTTGAACCAGCGACCGGACGATTATGAGTCGTCTGCTCTAACCACTGAGCTAAAGGGCCTTGAGTATGCAATAACAATACTTATAAACCACGCAATAAACATGATGATCTTATGATGTAAATAACAGATTTTTATGCGTTCTCATTCATCCTGGGTCGTCATTACCTGCGACATAAAACCCGACACCGCTTCCATTCACAAAGTCGATACTCTCAGTCAACAAGCAAATGCTAATACTTAGCACTATTTATAGTTACCATCGATTCAATGAAAGTTTGTAATGATTTTGTATCTAATAATAAAACTTTATTACATTAGTTGAAGAGTTTTCGCATCATTATGATATCTGTTACTTTTCACCCCATAAAAATAAACTTCATATAGCAATATATTCTTTCATAGATCTTATTCTGCTAATCATTAGTTTCGTATGAGCGATTTTTGACAGTTGCCTCTCCAGACCACATCGATAATTAAAAAAACAGATTTAAGCATTATCCTTTTCCATATAAATATTGGATAAAAGTAGGACATCTGTTTGCAATTACTTTCACAACAATTAAACATTTTTATGTTTCCGTATACACCATATTACTCTACCATTAGAGGAACTTTATTATGTTTTCTATAAAACCAGGACCAAGAAATTTACCTATCGGCAACCCCACATTGTTATCATGGAACATTACTGACGGGGATCTAAATTCCAAATTAAATACATTAGAATATCTAAACTGTATAACAAATATTATTAATTCTTGTGGAGTTTATCCTCAGGATTTAAAACACAGAGAAATTATATCAACTTTTCACGCAGAAAAAGTTATTAATGATCTGTTAAAAAACGATTATAAAATTTCCCTTTTTCCAGATACAACTTACCGAGAGTTGAATAAAGCAGCACAGCGTAGCATTACAGCGCCAGACAGGATAGGAGAAGGAAAAACATGGGTTTATCAACGAGATACAATGGTTGAAAGAGGTGATAACAGCGGTGTTCATCAGTATGGTCCAGCTGAACATTTTACTCACATTATATCTGACAAACCGTCCCCAAAAGATAAGTATGTTGCATATGCTATTAACATTCCTGACTATGAACTGGCAGCTGATGTATATAATATTAACGTAACGTCACCTACCGGCCAGCAAGAAACATTTAAAATATTAATCAATCCAGAACATCTACGGCAAACACTTGAGCGTAAATCTCTTACTGCTGTTCAGAAATCACAATGTGAAATCATCACCCCCAAAAAACCTGGCGAAGCGATTCTTCATGCTTTTAATGCCACCTATCAACAAATCAGGAAAAATATATCTGAGTTTGCACGTTGTCATTATGGGTATATACAAATCCCTCCCGTAACCACTTTCCGCGCCGACGGACCAGAAACTCCCGAAGAAGAAAAAGGTTACTGGTTTCACGCTTATCAACCCGAAGATCTTTGTACTATCCATAATCCAATGGGAGATTTGCAGGATTTTATCGCATTGGTTAAAGATGCCAAAAAATTTGGTATCGATATCATCCCTGATTATACATTTAACTTTATGGGAATCGGGGGTAGTGGTAAAAATGATCTGGATTATCCCTCTGCCGATATACGAGCGAAGATCAGTAAAGATATAGAAAGTGGTATCCCTGGCTATTGGCAAGGTCAGGTCTTGATTCCCTTTATTATAGATCCAGTAACAAAAGAACGTGACCAAATCCATCCAGAAGATATACATCTCACTGCAAAAGACTTCGAAGCAAGTAAAGATAATATTTCTAAGGATGAATGGGAAAACCTCCATGCATTAAAAGAAAAGCGTTTAAATGGAATGCCTAAAACAACACCCAAAAGTGACCAGGTTATTATGTTGCAAAATCAATACGTTCGTGAAATGCGAAAATATGGCGTACGAGGTTTACGTTATGATGCAGCAAAACACTCAAAACATGAACAAATAGAGAGGTCGATAACCCCACCGCTTAAAAATTATAATGAGCGGTTGCACAATACAAATTTATTTAATCCAAAATATCAAAAAAAAGCTGTTATGAATTACATGGAATACCTGGTAACTTGTCCGTTAGATGAACAACAAATGTCATCGCTGCTTTATGAAAGAGATGATTTAAGCGCCATTGATTTTTCATTGCTCATGAAGACGATAAAAGCCTTTTCATTCGGTGGAGATCTCCAGGCCCTTGCATCAAAACCGGGCTCCACAATCTCAAGCATCCCATCAGAAAGACGGATATTGATTAACATCAACCACGATTTCCCTAACAATGGTAATCTTTTCAATGACTTTTTATTTAACCATCAGCAAGATGAACAATTAGCAATGGCATATATGGCCGCTCTCCCGTTCAGCAGGCCTTTAGTTTACTGGGATGGTCAGGTATTAAAATCAACGACTGAGATTAAAAATGATGATGGGTCTACTCGTGTCGGCGGTGAGGCGTGGCTTAATAAAGGTTGCTCTACCTATCAGCAGCTCTACAATGAATTCCACGCATTATATATAGATAAAGCAGGAATATGGAGCGCATTTGAGGGTGTATTTGCAACTAAAAACGTTCTGGCCTTTAGTCGTGGGGATTCTGTGAACATTAATCACTCTCCTCATGATGGACTAGTTATAATAAATAAAGGAAACGAAGAAGTTGAAGGTACCTGGCCTAACAAATTGCAACCTGGAATATATAAAAACATGGGGAGTAATAGCGTTAACATTATTATTAATAATACCCGAAAAATTATCCCCCCTGGTAAAGCATTTACGCTTAGAGGCGGAACTCTAAATATCAATATTCCTGGGCGTAGCGCTCTTCTTTTAGGGAAAACTGGAGAACCGCCGAACTATCTCTATTTGTAATTTAATGTTATATCTGCCCCGCTAAAACGGGGCAGATAATATGTTTAGTTTACTAACGGTCATTTTGCAGTGAAGCCATTTACCGTTTTTTATCGACCAGATAATCTGTTCTCTGATGGTAATCCTCCCCTAACCTGTTGCTTTAGTTATTCATTTCCTGTCTCACTTTGCCTTAATACCCCACGTTAAATGTTACCAATTTGTTGCTTTTGATCACAATAAGAAAACAATATGGCGCATTTGTGCGCATTTTTCAGAAATGTAGATATTTTTAGATTATGGCTACGAAATGAGCATCGCCATGTCACCCTACATCTCATAAGAGGATCGCTTCTGATGAATGCACTGACCGCCGTACAAAATAACGCTGTCGATTCAGGCCAGGACTATAGCGGATTCACTCTCATCCCGTCGGCGCAATCCCCGCGTCTGCTGGAACTCACCTTCACCGAACAGACGACCAAACAGTTTCTCGAACAGGTTGCCGAATGGCCCGTGCAGGCGCTGGAGTACAAATCTTTTCTGCGTTTTCGGGTAGGCAAAATTCTTGACGATCTGTGTGCGAACCAGCTGCAACCATTGCTGTTGAAGACCCTGCTAAACCGTGCTGAAGGTGCGCTGTTGATCAATGCGGTGGGTGTCGATGATGTGAAGCAAGCGGATGAGATGGTGAAGCTGGCAACGGCGGTAGCGCATCTGATTGGTCGCTCAAATTTCGATGCGATGAGCGGTCAGTATTACGCGCGATTCGTGGTGAAAAATGTCGATAACTCAGACAGCTATCTGCGTCAGCCGCACCGCGTAATGGAGCTGCACAACGACGGCACCTACGTCGAAGAGATCACCGACTATGTGCTGATGATGAAAATCGACGAGCAGAACATGCAGGGTGGAAATTCGTTGCTGCTGCATCTCGATGACTGGGAACATCTGGACCACTATTTCCGCCACCCGCTGGCGCGTCGCCCGATGCGCTTTGCCGCGCCTCCGAGCAAAAACGTCAGCAAAGATGTTTTCCATCCAGTGTTCGACGTTGATCAACAGGGTCGCCCGGTGATGCGTTATATCGACCAGTTCGTCCAGCCAAAAGACTTCGAAGAAGGCGTGTGGCTGAGCGAGCTTTCCGATGCCATTGAAACCAGCAAAGGCATTCTTTCTGTGCCCGTTCCCGTTGGCAAATTCCTGTTGATTAACAATCTATTCTGGCTGCACGGTCGCGACCGCTTTACTCCGCACCCGGATCTGCGCCGTGAACTGATGCGTCAGCGTGGCTATTTCGCTTACGCCTCTAACCACTACCAGACGCATCAGTAAGCGCAAAGGAATTGAGCGGATGTATGATTTTGTGATTATTGGCGGCGGCATCATCGGCATGTCGACCGCCATGCAACTGATTGATGTTTATCCGGATGCCCGCATTGCGTTGCTGGAAAAAGAGTCCGGTCCGGCCTGTCATCAGACAGGCCACAACAGCGGCGTGATCCATGCCGGGGTCTATTACACGCCCGGCAGCCTGAAGGCGCAGTTTTGCCTGGCGGGAAACCGCGCCACCAAAGCCTTTTGCGATCAAAACGGCATTCGCTATGACAACTGCGGCAAGATGCTGGTCGCCACCTCTGAACTTGAAATGGAACGGATGCGCGCGTTGTGGGAACGCACGGCGGCGAACGGTATCGAGCGCGAGTGGTTAAACGCCGAGGAACTGCGCGAGCGCGAACCGAATATCACCGGGCTCGGCGGCATTTTTGTGCCGTCCAGCGGCATTGTCAGCTATCGCGAAGTGACGGCGGCGATGGCAAAAATCTTCCAGGCCAGAGGCGGCGAGATTATTTATAACGCCGAAGTCAGCGCCCTCAGTGAGCATAAAAACGGCGTGGTGATACGTACCCGTCAGGGCGGTGAATATGAAGCATCGACGCTGATTAGCTGTTCCGGGCTGATGGCTGACCGGCTGGTGAAAATGCTCGGCCTCGAACCGGGCTTTATTATCTGCCCGTTCCGTGGCGAGTATTTCCGCCTTGCGCCGGAGCATAACCAGATTGTTAACCACCTGATTTACCCCATTCCCGACCCCGCGATGCCATTTTTGGGCGTGCATCTCACCCGCATGATCGATGGCAGCGTGACCGTCGGGCCAAACGCGGTGCTGGCTTTTAAACGCGAAGGCTATCGCAAGCGCGATTTCTCGTTTAGTGACACGCTGGAGATTTTAGGCTCGTCGGGGATTCGCCGGGTGCTGCAAAACCATCTACGCTCAGGATTGGGCGAGATGAAAAACTCGCTGTGCAAAAGCGGCTATCTGCGGCTGGTGCAAAAGTATTGTCCCCGGCTTTCGTTAAGCGATCTCCAGCCCTGGCCAGCAGGTGTGCGGGCGCAGGCGGTATCGCCGGACGGCAAGCTGATTGACGATTTTCTGTTTGTCACCACCCCGCGCACGATCCACACCTGCAATGCGCCCTCCCCGGCAGCGACATCAGCAATTCCTATTGGTGCGCATATTGTCAGCAAGGTACAAACGCTGTTGGCAAGCCAGAGTAACCCCGGACGCACGCTGCGAGCGGCACGTAGTGTGGATGCCTTACACGCCGCATTTAATCAATAACCTTTGAAAACAGGACGTAACAATGAAACTTAACGACAGTAACTTATTCCGCCAGCAGGCGTTGATTAACGGGGAATGGCTGGACGCCAACAATGGCGAGGTCATCGACGTCACCAATCCGGCGAACGGCGACAAGCTGGGTAGCGTACCCAAAATGGGCGCTGATGAAACCCGCGCCGCTATCGACGCCGCCAACCGTGCTCTGCCCGCCTGGCGTGCGCTCACCGCCAAAGAACGCGCCACCATTCTGCGCAACTGGTTCAATTTGATGATGGAGCATCAGGACGATTTAGCGCGCCTGATGACCCTAGAACAGGGCAAACCGCTGGCTGAAGCGAAAGGCGAAATTAGCTACGCCGCCTCCTTTATTGAGTGGTTTGCCGAAGAAGGCAAACGCATTTATGGCGACACCATTCCTGGTCATCAGGCCGATAAACGCCTGATTGTTATCAAGCAGCCGATTGGCGTCACCGCGGCTATCACGCCGTGGAACTTCCCGGCGGCGATGATTACCCGCAAAGCCGGTCCGGCGCTGGCGGCAGGCTGCACCATGGTGCTGAAGCCCGCCAGTCAGACGCCGTTCTCTGCGCTGGCGCTGGCGGAGCTGGCGATTCGCGCAGGCGTTCCGGCTGGCGTATTTAACGTGGTCACCGGTTCGGCGGGCGCGGTCGGTAACGAACTGACCAGCAATCCGCTGGTGCGCAAGCTGTCGTTTACCGGCTCGACCGAAATTGGCCGCCAGTTAATGGAACAGTGCGCGAAAGACATCAAGAAAGTGTCGCTGGAGCTGGGCGGCAACGCGCCGTTTATCGTCTTTGACGATGCCGACCTCGACAAAGCCGTGGAAGGCGCACTGGCCTCGAAATTCCGCAACGCCGGGCAAACCTGCGTCTGCGCCAACCGTTTATACGTGCAGGACGGCGTGTATGACCGCTTTGCCGAAAAATTGCAGCAGGCGGTGAGCAAACTGCACATCGGCGACGGGCTGGAGAAAGGCGTCACTATTGGGCCGCTGATTGATGAAAAAGCGGTAGCAAAAGTGGAAGAGCATATCGCCGATGCCCTGGAGAAAGGCGCGCGCGTGGTTTGCGGCGGTAAAGCACATGAACGCGGCGGCAACTTCTTCCAGCCGACCATTCTGGTAGACGTTCCGGCCAACGCCAAAGTGTCGAAAGAAGAGACGTTCGGCCCCCTCGCCCCGCTGTTCCGTTTTAAAGATGAAGCCGATGTGATTGCACAAGCCAATGACACCGAGTTTGGTCTTGCCGCCTATTTCTACGCCCGTGATTTAAGCCGCGTCTTCCGCGTGGGCGAGGCGCTGGAATACGGCATCGTCGGCATCAATACCGGGATTATTTCCAATGAAGTGGCCCCGTTCGGCGGCATTAAAGCCTCGGGTCTGGGTCGTGAAGGTTCGAAGTATGGCATCGAAGATTACTTAGAAATCAAATATATGTGCATCGGTCTTTAACTGGAGAACGCGAATGAGCAGCAATAAAGAGTTAATGCAGCGCCGTAGTCAGGCAGTTCCTCGTGGCGTTGGGCAAATTCACCCGATTTTCGCTGACCGCGCGGAAAACTGCCGGGTGTGGGACGTTGAAGGCCGTGAGTTTCTTGATTTCGCGGGCGGGATTGCGGTGCTCAATACCGGGCACCTGCATCCGAAAGTGGTTGCGGCGGTGGAAGCGCAGTTGAAAAAGCTGTCGCACACCTGCTTCCAGGTGCTGGCTTACGAACCGTATCTGGAGCTGTGCGAGATTATGAATCAGAAGGTGCCGGGAGATTTCGCCAAAAAAACGCTGCTGGTAACGACCGGTTCTGAAGCGGTGGAGAACGCGGTGAAAATCGCCCGCGCCGCCACCAAACGCAGCGGGACCATCGCCTTTAGCGGTGCATATCACGGGCGCACGCATTACACGCTGGCGCTGACCGGCAAGGTGAATCCGTACTCTGCGGGCATGGGACTGATGCCTGGGCACGTTTATCGCGCGCTTTATCCTTGCCCGCTGCACGGCATCAGTGAAGATGACGCTATCGCCAGCATTCACCGAATTTTTAAAAATGACGCTGCACCGGAAGATATCGCCGCCATCGTGATTGAGCCGGTTCAGGGCGAAGGCGGTTTCTACGCCGCGACGCCAGCCTTTATGCAGCGTTTACGCGCGCTGTGTGACGAGCACGGGATCATGCTGATTGCCGATGAAGTGCAGAGCGGCGCGGGGCGTACCGGCACGCTGTTTGCGATGGAGCAGATGGGCGTTGCGCCGGATCTTACCACCTTTGCGAAATCGATCGCGGGCGGCTTCCCGCTGGCGGGCGTCACCGGGCGCGCGGAAGTGATGGATGCCGTCGCTCCAGGCGGTCTGGGCGGCACCTATGCCGGTAACCCGATTGCCTGCGTGGCTGCGCTGGAAGTGTTGAAGGTGTTTGAGCAGGAAAATCTGCTGCAAAAAGCCAACGATCTGGGGCAGAAGTTGAAAGACGGATTGCTGGCGATAGCCGAAAAACACCCGGAGATCGGCGACGTACGCGGGCTGGGAGCGATGATTGCCATCGAGCTGTTTGAAGATGGCGATCACAGCAAACCGGACGCCAAACTCACCGCCGAGATCGTGGCGCGTGCCCGCGATAAAGGCCTGATTCTTCTCTCCTGCGGCCCGTATTACAACGTGCTGCGCATCCTTGTACCGCTCACCATTGAAGACGCTCAGATCCGTCAGGGTCTGGAAATCATCAGCCAGTGTTTTGCTGAGGCGAAGCAGTAGATCCGTACCCATGCCGGAGGCGACGCTGCGCGTCTTGTCCGGCCTACGCGAATCCAGGTCGGATAAAGCGTTTACGCTGCATCCGACAATCTGTACGTGAACAGGAATAAATCTATGTCGGCCGGATAAGGCGGAGCCGCTCTCCGGTAAAAAGAACCAATAACAATTACACGCGTGACCCGACGCGGGAAATGTCGGGGCGCTCTCCCAAGTGACACACTTTCGAGAGGATTCAGGATGGGGCAATCATCGCAACCACATGAGTTAGGCGGCGGGCTGAAGTCACGCCACGTCACCATGTTGTCTATTGCCGGTGTTATCGGCGCAAGTCTGTTTGTCGGTTCCAGCGTCGCTATCGCCGAAGCGGGCCCGGCGGTATTACTGGCCTATCTGTTCGCCGGATTACTGGTGGTTATGATTATGCGGATGTTGGCGGAAATGGCGGTTGCCACGCCCGACACGGGTTCGTTTTCCACCTATGCAGATAAAGCTATTGGTCGTTGGGCGGGCTATACCATCGGCTGGTTGTACTGGTGGTTTTGGGTACTGGTTATCCCGCTGGAAGCCAACATCGCCGCCATGATCCTGCACTCGTGGGTTCCAGGCATTCCCATCTGGTTATTTTCCCTCGTCATTACCCTCGCCTTAACTGGCAGTAATTTATTAAGCGTTAAAAACTACGGCGAATTTGAGTTCTGGCTGGCGCTGTGCAAAGTCATCGCTATCCTGGCCTTTATTTTCCTTGGTGCAGTCGCAATTAGCGGTTTTTACCCTTATGCCGAAGTGAGCGGGATCTCAAGATTGTGGGATAGCGGCGGCTTTATGCCCAACGGCTTCGGCGCGGTATTAAGCGCGATGTTGATCACCATGTTCTCGTTTATGGGCGCAGAAATTGTCACCATTGCCGCCGCGGAATCTGACACGCCGGAAAAACATATTGTCCGCGCCACCAACTCGGTTATCTGGCGTATTTCTATCTTCTATTTGTGCTCTATTTTTGTCGTCGTGGCATTAATACCGTGGAATATGCCGGGGCTGAAAGCCGTTGGATCTTATCGCTCGGTTCTGGAGTTGCTCAATATTCCCCATGCGAAATTAATCATGGACTGCGTGATATTACTTTCCGTAACCAGTTGCCTGAACTCGGCGCTGTATACCGCTTCCAGAATGCTCTACTCCTTAAGCCGTCGCGGTGATGCTCCCGCGGTAATGGGTAAAATCAACCGCAGTAAAACCCCGTATGTGGCGGTATTACTCTCGACCGGTGCGGCATTTTTAACGGTGGTGGTGAATTATTACGCGCCTGCGAAAGTGTTTAAATTTCTGATCGACAGCTCCGGCGCTATCGCCCTGCTGGTTTATTTAGTCATCGCCGTTTCACAATTGCGGATGCGCAAAATTCTGCGAGCAGAAGGAAGCGAAATTCGCCTGCGGATGTGGCTTTATCCGTGGCTCACCTGGCTGGTCATCGGCTTTATTACCTTTGTGTTGGTAGTGATGCTATTCCGCCCGGCGCAACAGTTAGAAGTGATCTCCACCGGCTTATTAGCGATAGGGATTATCTGTACCGTGCCAATTATGGCTCGCTGGAAAAAGCTGGTATTGTGGCAAAAAACACCCGTTCATAATACGCGCTGATAATGATCAGGAGTCACACCATGACCATTACGTCTCTGGATGGCTATCGCTGGCTGAAGAACGATATTATTCGCGGTAATTTTCAACCGGATGAAAAATTACGGATGAGTTTGCTTACATCGCGTTATGCACTTGGCGTTGGGCCGTTACGGGAAGCTCTTTCGCAACTGGTGGCGGAACGGCTGGTCACGGTGGTGAATCAAAAAGGGTATCGGGTGGCGTCTATGTCAGAGCAGGAGCTGCTCGATATTTTCGACGCCCGCGCCAATATGGAAGCGATGCTGGTCAGTCTGGCGATTGCCCGCGGTGGCGATGAATGGGAGGCAGACGTTCTCGCAAAAGCGCATCTGCTCAGTAAGCTGGAGGCCTGTGACGCCAGTGAGAAAATGCTTGATGAGTGGGATCTGCGTCATCAGGCGTTTCATACGGCAATTGTGGCGGGCTGTGGTTCTCACTATTTGCTGCAAATGCGTGAACGGTTGTTTGATCTGGCGGCGCGCTATCGATTTATCTGGCTGCGGCGAACAGTGCTTTCGGTGGAGATGCTGGAGGATAAACACGATCAGCACCAGACCCTGACTGCGGCGGTACTGGCGCGAGATACCGCGCGCGCCAGTGAGTTAATGCGCCAGCATTTACTGACGCCAATTCCCATTATCCAGCAGGCGATGGCTGGCAATTAACTACTCTTCAGGAATACGCAACACTTGCCCCGGGTAAATTTTATCCGGGCTTTTCAGCATCGGTTTATTCGCTTCGAAGATTTTATTGTACAGATTGGCGTTACCGTAGACCTGTTTAGAAATGGCGCTAAGAGTGTCGCCAGACTTAACGGTATAAAACTGGCTGGCAGCGGCTGGTGTCGCCGTTTTCACCTGATCATCGACACTGGCAATACCGGAAATATTCCCCACCGCAACAAGGATTTTCTCCTTCGCCTCCTGACTTAAGCCGTCACCCGTGACCGTCGCTTTGCCGTCGGCGATTTGAATGTTCACTTTATCGGCATCAGGTATACCGGTTTTGTTCAGATGCTCCTGCACCTTCTTCGCCTGATCGTCTTTATCGTGCTGACCTGTAACCGCGTCCCAGAGTTTTTCTCCGGCATCTTTCACAAAATTGAACAGACCCATAGCTACCTCATTCGTTAACGGAAACACTCAGAAAGTGTAGCAGAGGAACGCGGCGCGTTAACGCCGCGGGGGTGAACACAGGTTTAATCGCGGGTTTGCACCCAGAAAGCGTGAATCAAACCGGGGATATACCCAAGCAGTGTCAGCAGAATATTAATAATGAACGCCCAACCGAACCCTTTACCGAGCAGCACGCCGAGCGGCGGCAGAATGATGGTGATGACGATTCTCCAGAAACCCATATGTACTCCCTATAAGAAAATTACTCATTGTTTAAAAAGAGATTTTATCTCTTAAGCGTAGTAATTTTAGCGGAGCCTGCCAGTTTCAGCTTACGCTTTTACTCTCATTTACGCTGCTGATGCTGGCATATGTTATATTTTTAGTTTAGAGTTTACTTAATTTAGAAAATGCTTAAATAACTATGACTGAACTCGCGCAATTACAGGCCAGTGCCGAACAGGCAGCGGCCTTATTGAAAGCAATGAGCCACCCTAAACGGTTGCTGATTCTGTGCATGCTTAGCGGTTCTCCCGGCACCAGTGCGGGAGAGCTGACGCGCATTACCGGACTAAGTGCCTCTGCAACATCACAGCATCTCGCTCGTATGCGGGACGAAGGGCTTATCGACAGCCAACGGGATGCCCAACGCATTCTATATTCCATTAAAAATGAGGCGGTAAATGCCATTATCGCCACCCTGAAAAATGTCTATTGTCCGTAAGGAGTCACTATGGCTTTGACAACCATTTCGCCGCATGATGCACAAGAATTAATCGCACGCGGCGCAAAGTTAATCGATATTCGTGACGCTGATGAATATCTTCGTGAGCATATTCCTGAAGCAGATCTGGCTCCATTATCCGTGCTGGAACAGTCAGGTCTTCCGGCTAAATTACGTCACGAGCAAATTATATTCCACTGCCAGGCAGGTAAACGCACCAGTAATAACGCCGATAAATTAGCAGCGATTGCCGCCCCCGCAGAAATCTTTTTACTCGAAGATGGGATTGATGGCTGGAAAAAAGCAGGATTACCAGTAGCGGTAAATAAATCTCAACCCTTGCCGTTAATGCGCCAGGTGCAGATCGCTGCGGGTGGTTTAATATTAATCGGCGTTATACTCGGTTATACCGTAAATAGCGGTTTCTTCTTATTAAGCGGCTTTGTTGGTGCCGGGTTACTGTTTGCAGGAATTAGCGGTTTTTGTGGGATGGCAAGGTTGTTAGATAAGATGCCGTGGAACCAACGAGCTTGAGAAGCGACGCCGGACGCGCCATAGCGGCGGCATCCGGCCTCAGTAATTAGATCAGGAAATCGTCGAGAGATTTACCTTCTGCCAGCGCCTGAGCGATTGGCTTCGGTGTACGGCCCTGACCGGTCCAGGTTTTAGTTTCACCGTTAACATCGGTGAATTTATATTTCGCCGGACGCGGCTGGCGTTTTTTACCAGCGCGTGGGGCGGCCGCGGAGCTATTACCCAATAACTCTTCCGGGTTAATTCCGTCAGCTTTCATCAGCTCCAGCCAGGTGCTAATTTTTTCCTGGCGCTCTGCCAGTTCACGCTGCTGCTGTTCTTCTTCTTCACGTCTTTCTTTAGTGACAACCCTGAATTTTTCGAGCATTTCTTCAAGAACGTCAATGGAGAATTCGCGAGCCATCGCACGGAGGGTGCGAATGTTATTTAAACTTTGTAACATTACGGACATAATAAAGAAAACCTTTTAACGCCAAAACAAAAAAGTATTTCGTCGCGTAGTGTAAGCGATCACTTATTATATTTCCACAAAATTTAATCTATTTACAGTCCTGCGCGAGATTATTTCAGCTGTTATTTTCTGAAACTCTCAGAATAATTTCAAGATTATATATTAGCCATTTTGATGAGTAATTTCGGTTATTTGTGAGCAGAGCGGCGCTCTCTGCTCGCTAATTCCGCAAGCCTGACAAAACAAAAATGAATAAAAATGCAATTTAACCGAATAAATGGAAACACCCCTCACTGGTGCTTTCTGCTGTCAATGTACATTTTCTGGCATAAAAAATGCTGAAAATGACCCGGTCACGACATACACCGAATTCTCTACGCTTATAGCGTTACCTCACCCCTAAACCTTCATGAGTGATAATAAAGGTAAACACATATCCAATTGATTTAATTAAAAATAAATCATATCGGCATGTAAAAATCCACAATGTACAAAAAACGCGCTGTTACGGAATATTTTATCTACAAAAACAGATTAAATAAAAATTTTTCACTAATTGATTAGTCATAGCCAGCGATATACGCTATGCGAAAATGCAGATGACAATGAGATCCACTGCTTTCATCTCCATTAACATCCCATTACGCTTTTATTAAGGAGCATTAGCATGTTCTCACCGCAGTCACGCTTGCGTCATGCAGTTGCAGATACGTTCGCGATGGTTGTTTACTGTTCTGTCGTGAACATGTGTATTGAAGTTTTCCTCTCCGGAATGAGCTTCGAACAATCTTTTTATTCCAGATTGGTAGCGATTCCGGTGAACATCTTAATTGCATGGCCATACGGTATGTACCGCGATCTGTTTATGCGCGCAGCACGCAAAGTTAGCCCGTCGGGCTGGATAAAAAATCTGGCGGATATCATGGCTTATGTGACGTTCCAGTCACCGGTGTATGTGGCGATCTTGTTAGTGGTGGGCGCAGACTGGCATCAGATTATGGCGGCGGTCAGTTCAAACATCGTTGTTTCGATGTTGATGGGGGCGGTTTATGGCTACTTCCTCGATTATTGCCGCCGACTGTTTAAAGTCAGCCGTTACCAGCAGGTAAAAGCCTGACCCTTCTTTTCGCGACTGGCATCGCCAGTCGCGTCTTTAACTGGCTTCGCCAAATAAACCATTCAAATAACGTTCAAGCGCAACACGCGAACTAAAGCCATGCGGGATACCGTAATGCTCATGACGTTCACCCGCTAAATAGAGCGGAAATTGCTGGTAATGATCGCAAGTTTTAATATCGGAAGCGGGTTCAGCCAGTGTTGAACTACGTTCTTTTAATGTTGGATGAATCACCAGGGCGGTACGTCCCATTCGCGCTTCGCGATTAACATAGACATAATTTTCCCCACGGCGGTAACCATAAGCTTTCTGGGTTACCACATCGACAGTAAAACCGACTTTTTCAAGTACGCGCGCCACCTCGTCTGGTCGTAAATACATATTTGATCCTCGTTATTATCAACCGCGGGCCTACCTTACCTGATTGCGCATTCACAACGCTTTCAGAAAAGTCCATAAAGCCGCGATGAACCTCAGTTAAGAAAATTATGGTCTACACTGAAAATTACATCGAATTCTAATGGGGGATCATATGTTTAACCGACCGAACCGCAACGACGTTGATGATGGCGTGCAGGATATCCAGAATGATGTCAATCAATTAGCTGACAGCCTCGAATCTGTATTGAAGTCCTGGGGCAGCGACGCCAAAGGGGAAGCCGAAGCCGCACGCAGTAAAGCGCAGGCTCTACTGAAAGAAACCAGGGCGCGAATGCATGGTCGTACTCGCGTCCAGCAAGCCGCGCGTGATGCCGTTGGCTGCGCGGATTCTTTTGTTCGTGAAAGACCCTGGTGTAGCGTGGGTACAGCAGCTGCGGTAGGTATTTTTATCGGCGCACTGTTAAGCATGCGCAAATCGTAGTGCAATAATGATAATAAATACGCGTCTTTGACCCCGAAGCCTGGCTTCGGGGTTTTTTAGCTTAAGGCTTTACGTAATTGTTGTGCTACCTGTCGCGCCATACCTTCGTTAACGATATTAGTAAACGAGAGCAGTAATCCACCTTCCCCACTTGAACGGATACGCCAGTCGCTAAGTGCCTGCACCGCAAGGCCTGCAGCATTGGCTTTACGCGCATGGGCAATATCATCGCCTATCATTCTGATCACCATCTGGATACCACCTTTCTGCGGCACAACCTGAAATCCTTGCTGCGTCAACGCTTGCTCAATCCATTGCCGACGTTGGGCATAATGCTGACGCATTTTCTTCAGATGCCGCCAGAAATGCCCCTCGCGAAGAAAGTCTGCCAGTGTGTTCTGCCATAGAACAGGTACCGCACATGGAGCCAGTGACGCCTGGTGGCGGAATTGTGCAATTTGCTTCACTGGCAACACCAGCCACGCACAGCGCAATGCAGGAAATAGCGCTTTGCTGAATGTTCCGGCATAAATTACCCGCTGCGGTGCGTCGAGACTTTTTAACGCCGGTAACGGCTTACCGTGATAGCGAAACTCACTGTCATAATCATCTTCAATAATCCATGCCTGACTACGATCTGCCCATTCCAGTATCTGATGCCTGCGCGCTAAAGAGAGCGCCACACCCAGCGGACTTTGGTGTGCTGGTGTTATCAGGGCAAAACGCGCATCAGGATAATTTTGTATTCCGCTTGTGATATCCAGTCCATTGTCATCAACCGGCACAGGCAAAATTTCCACATCATGGCGAGTGACAATCGGGCGAATCAGTGGAAAGCCGGGATCTTCTATCCACATCCCGTTTCCCGGTTTCGCCAGCGCGTGCAGAATTAAAGCTATTGAGGCCGCATAACCGTGAGTGATAAAGACCTGCTCTGGCTGACAATCAATCCCACGTGAAACGCGTAAGTAATCAACTATTGCCTCGCGCAACGCCACCTCACCGCAGACATCGCCTAACGCCAAATCAAAGCGCGTCTGGGTACGAAGGCGACGCCCCATCACCCGCGCCCACAGCTCTCGCGGAAAGAGATCGAGTGCGGGTAATCCCATTTGAAATGGCAACGGTTGCTGACTTTCACCGGCAAAAGCTACAACTTGTACAGTAGATTGTTGCGGATATATCCGCTCACTGACAAATGTGCCAGCCTGTCCCCGCCTGATCAGCCATCCTTGCGCCACCAGCTCAGCATACGCATTTTCGACAGTGGATCGAGACACCCCCAGCTCCTGCGACCAGGTACGACTTGAAGGCAGCCTTGCGCCGGGTTTCAGTTCCCCTTGCTCAATAGCCGTTTTTAACTGACGGGCGATATCCTGATAGCGCGGCATATGGTCTGCTTTTTTAGGTAATTTATGGCTCTCTTTAGCAGTCCATTATAGTGCTACATTGCGGGCGTTAATAAGAGGAGAAACTGTATGACTACATTACGTCAGCCTTACTACGAACTTAGCCCGGCAGTGTATAACGCACTAGTGCAGGCCAAAACGGCACTGGAAAATAGCACGCTGGATACCACGTTGATGGAGTTAGTTTATTTGCGCGTCTCGCAAATCAACGGCTGCGCATTTTGTCTGGAGATGCACAGCAAAGCATTGCGCAAATCCGGCGTGCCACAGCACAAACTGGACGCCCTGGCAGGTTGGCGCGTAAGCCATCATTTTGATGAACGCGAGCGGGCGGCGCTGGCATGGGCGGAATCGGTAACCGAAATTGCCAGAACCCATGCGGAAGACGAGGTTTATCAGCCTTTGCTTGAGCATTTCAGCGCAGCAGAGATCAGCGACTTAACGTTTGCCATCGGGCTGATGAATTGTTTTAACCGTCTGGCCGTTTCCATGCGGATGTAACTTCTTGATGCCGGGTATTCGCCCGGCAAAAAAACACAAAATCCCCTACCCCGTTGAGCCATTCATCGGTGGCGTAATCAATCTAAAATTCCCATATCTTGTATGGTTGAATCTTTTTTCAACTACATCTAGTATCTCTGTATCAACAGAGAGACAACCCGACGCGTATCATCGCGCCGTATCTTCATTTTAAACGGAAATACGAATAATGCGCATTACTATTTACACTCGTAACGATTGCGTTCAGTGCCACGCCACCAAACGGGCGATGGAAAACCGGGGCTTTGACTTTGAAATGATTAATGTCGATCGCGTTCCTGAAGCGGCAGAAGCGCTGCGTGCTCAGGGCTTTCGTCAGTTGCCGGTTGTGATTGCAGGCGATCTTAGCTGGTCTGGTTTCCGCCCGGACATGATCAATCGTCTGCATCCAGCGCCACACGCTGCCAGTGCATGAGCCAGCTCGTCTACTTTTCCAGCAGCTCCGAAAATACGCAGCGTTTTATCGAACGTTTAAGGCTGCCCGCGGTGCGCATCCCGCTCAATGAGCGGGAACGGATTCAGGTAGACGAGCCTTACATCCTGATCGTGCCCTCTTACGGCGGCGGCGGTACGGCTGGCGCGGTGCCACGACAGGTCATTCGCTTTTTAAACGACGAGCATAACCGGGCGTTGCTGCGCGGCGTTATTGCTTCGGGTAATCGCAACTTTGGTGAGGCGTATGGCCGCGCCGGAGATGTGATTGCTCAGAAATGCGGCGTGCCGTGGCTGTACCGTTTTGAACTCATGGGTACGCAAAGCGATATCGAAAACGTTCGTAAAGGAGTAACCGAATTTTGGCAACGACACCCGCAGAACGCCTGACGCAGGAAACGATGGATTACCACGCGCTGAATGCGATGCTTAACCTTTACGATAGCGCAGGTCGCATTCAGTTCGATAAAGATCGCCAGGCAGTAGACGCCTTTATAACGACGCATGTGCGTCCGAACAGTGTGGCCTTCAGTAGCCAGCAGCAGCGCCTGAACTGGCTGGTTAACGAAGGTTACTATGATGAAAGCGTCCTTAATCGCTACTCTCGCGATTTTGTCATTACGCTGTTTGCCCACGCGCACGCCAGCGGTTTTCGTTTCCAGACATTCCTCGGAGCATGGAAGTTTTACACCAGCTATACGTTGAAGACATTCGACGGTAAGCGTTATCTGGAAGATTTTGCCGATCGAGTCACGATGGTGGCGCTGACGCTGGCACAAGGCGATGAAACACTGGCGACGCAACTGACCGATGAGATGCTGTCAGGACGCTTTCAGCCAGCCACGCCGACATTCCTCAACTGCGGTAAGCAGCAGCGCGGCGAACTGGTTTCCTGTTTTCTGCTGCGTATTGAAGACAATATGGAGTCGATTGGCCGGGCGGTAAATTCCGCACTGCAACTGTCGAAACGCGGCGGCGGCGTAGCATTTTTGCTGTCGAATCTGCGAGAAGCGGGCGCGCCAATTAAACGTATTGAAAATCAATCATCTGGCGTGATTCCGGTGATGAAAATGCTGGAAGACGCATTTTCCTATGCCAACCAGCTCGGCGCGCGTCAGGGGGCAGGTGCAGTCTATTTACATGCTCATCATCCCGATATTCTGCGTTTTCTCGATACAAAACGGGAAAATGCCGACGAAAAAATCCGCATTAAAACACTGTCGCTGGGCGTGGTGATCCCGGATATCACTTTCCATCTGGCAAAAGAGAATGCGCAGATGGCGCTGTTTTCGCCTTATGACGTAGAGCGAGTTTATGGCAAGCCGTTTGCCGATGTCGCCATTAGCGAACACTATGACGAACTGGTTGCCGATGAACGCATTCGCAAAAAATACCTCAACGCCCGTGATTTCTTCCAGCGACTGGCAGAAATCCAGTTTGAGTCCGGCTATCCCTACATCATGTATGAAGACACGGTTAACCGTGCTAACCCTATCGCCGGGCGCATAAATATGAGCAATCTCTGCTCAGAAATTTTGCAGGTTAACAGCGCCTCAGAGTATGACGAGAATCTCGACTATGCCCGCACAGGCCATGATATTTCCTGCAATTTAGGTTCGTTGAATATTGCCCACACCATGGATTCCCCCGACTTTGCCCGCACGGTAGAGACTGCCGTGCGCGGTTTAACGGCGGTGTCAGATATGAGTCATATCCGCAGCGTGCCGTCCATCGAAGCCGGAAATGCCGCCTCACACGCCATCGGACTGGGGCAGATGAATTTACACGGCTATCTGGCGCGAGAAGGCATCGCTTATGGGTCGCCGGAAGCACTGGATTTCACCAATCTCTATTTCTATACCATCACCTGGCACGCACTGCGTACCTCGATGTTGCTGGCGCGCGAACGCGGTGAAACCTTCGCCGGGTTCAAACAGTCACGCTATGCCAGTGGTGAATATTTTAGCCAATATCTGCAAGGGAACTGGCAGCCGAAAACGGCGAAAGTTGGCGAACTGTTTACCCGTAGCGGTATTACGTTACCTACCCGTGAGATGTGGGCGCAGCTGCGCGACGACGTGATGCGCTACGGCATTTACAACCAGAATCTTCAGGCGGTGCCGCCAACCGGTTCTATCTCTTATATCAACCATGCTACGTCGAGTATTCATCCGATTGTGGCGAAAGTAGAGATACGCAAAGAGGGCAAAACAGGACGCGTTTACTACCCTGCCCCGTTTATGACTAACGAGAATCTGGCGCTGTATCAGGACGCTTACGAAATTGGCGCAGAAAAGATCATCGACACTTACGCGGAAGCGACTCGCCATGTCGATCAGGGGCTGTCGCTGACGCTGTTTTTCCCCGATACCGCCACCACTCGCGATATCAACAAAGCGCAGATTTACGCCTGGCGCAAAGGTATCAAAACGCTCTATTACATCCGCCTGCGTCAGATGGCGCTGGAAGGCACTGAAATTGAAGGCTGCGTCTCGTGTGCACTTTAAGGAATATCTATGAAACTCTCTCGTATCAGCGCCATCAACTGGAACAAGATATCTGACGATAAAGATCTGGAGGTGTGGAATCGCCTGACCAGCAATTTCTGGCTACCAGAAAAGGTGCCGCTGTCGAACGATATTCCTGCATGGCAGACATTAAGTGTCGTAGAACAACAACTGACGATGCGCGTTTTTACTGGCCTGACGCTGCTCGACACGCTGCAAAATGTTATCGGCGCGCCTTCGCTGTTGCCCGATGCACTCACGCCTCATGAAGAAGCGGTATTATCGAATATCAGCTTTATGGAAGCGGTTCATGCCCGCTCTTACAGTTCGATTTTCTCGACGCTGTGCCAGACCAAAGATGTCGATGCCGCCTACGCCTGGAGTGAAGAAAACGCACCGTTGCAGCGAAAAGCTCAGATTATTCAGCAACATTATCGCGGGGATGATCCGCTGAAAAAGAAAATCGCCAGTGTGTTTCTTGAATCTTTTTTGTTCTATTCCGGTTTCTGGCTGCCGATGTATTTTTCCAGCCGCGGAAAGCTAACCAATACCGCAGACCTGATCCGTCTGATTATCCGCGATGAAGCAGTCCACGGTTATTACATCGGCTATAAATATCAGAAAAACATGGAAAAGATCTCCCAGGCACAACGTGAAGAGTTGAAGAGTTTCGCCTTCGATTTGTTGCTGGAACTTTATGACAACGAGTTGCAATACACCGATGAGCTGTACGCCGAAACCCCGTGGGCTGACGATGTGAAAGCGTTTCTCTGTTACAACGCCAATAAGGCGTTGATGAATCTGGGCTACGAACCGTTATTTCCCGCAGAAATGGCGGAAGTGAATCCGGCAATCCTCGCCGCGCTTTCGCCGAATGCCGATGAAAATCACGATTTCTTTTCCGGTTCAGGCTCTTCATATGTGATGGGAAAAGCGGTCGAAACAGAAGATGAAGACTGGAATTTCTGAGGGTGTTATTTTTCAAAAATATCACTACCCGCAGCAGGGAAATAATTTCCGCCAAATAGCTTTTTATCACGCAAATATTTTGTGGTGATCTACACTGACACTCTGTTGCATTATTCGCCTGAAACCACAATATTCAGACGTTTTTTCGCTATCTTTGACAAAAAATATCAACTTTTCTCGATTTGCTCTCAGCCCTTATATCATGGGAAATTCCGGCGATTTGCTCACATCAATATTCATGCCACATTTGCCATCAGGGGTTGCCTCAGATTCTCAGTATGTTAGGGTAGAAAAAAGTGACTATTTCCATTGGGTAATGTATCGACATAAACAAATAACAGGAATCTTTCTATTGCATGGCAATTAAATTAGAAATTAAAAATCTTTATAAAATATTTGGTGAGCATCCACAGCGAGCTTTCAAATATATCGAACAAGGACTTTCAAAAGAACAAATTCTGGAAAAAACTGGGCTATCGCTTGGCGTAAAAGACGCCAGTCTGGCCATTGAAGAAGGCGAGATATTTGTCATCATGGGATTATCCGGTTCGGGTAAATCCACAATGGTACGCCTTCTCAATCGCCTGATTGAACCCACCCGCGGGCAAGTGCTGATTGATGGTGTGGATATTGCCAAAATATCCGACGCCGAACTCCGTGAGGTGCGCAGAAAAAAGATTGCGATGGTCTTCCAGTCCTTTGCCTTAATGCCGCATATGACCGTGCTGGACAATACTGCGTTCGGTATGGAATTGGCCGGAATTAATGCCGAAGAACGCCGGGAAAAAGCCCTTGATGCACTGCGTCAGGTCGGGCTGGAAAATTATGCCCACAGCTACCCGGATGAACTCTCTGGCGGGATGCGTCAACGTGTGGGATTAGCCCGCGCGTTAGCGATTAATCCGGATATATTATTAATGGACGAAGCCTTCTCGGCGCTCGATCCATTAATTCGCACCGAGATGCAGGATGAGCTGGTAAAATTACAGGCGAAACATCAGCGCACCATTGTCTTTATTTCCCACGATCTCGATGAAGCTATGCGTATTGGCGACCGAATTGCCATTATGCAAAATGGTGAAGTGGTACAGGTCGGCACACCGGATGAAATTCTCAATAATCCGGCGAATGATTATGTCCGTACCTTCTTCCGTGGCGTCGATATTAGCCAGGTGTTCAGTGCGAAAGATATTGCCCGTCGTACACCGAACGGCTTAATTCGTAAAACCCCCGGCTTCGGCCCGCGTTCGGCACTGAAATTATTGCAGGATGAAGATCGCGAATATGGCTACGTCATCGAACGCGGTAATAAGTTTGTCGGCGCTGTGTCTATCGATTCGCTTAAAGCCGCGTTAACGCAGCAGCAAGGTCTTGATGCGGCGCTGATTGATGCGCCGTTAGCGGTCGATGCACAAACGCCTCTTAGCGAGTTGCTCTCTCATGTCGGACAGGCCCCCTGTGCGGTGCCCGTGGTCGACGAGGACCAACAGTATGTCGGCATCATTTCGAAAGGAATGCTGCTGCGCGCTTTAGATCGTGAGGGGGTAAATAATGGCTGATCAAAATAATCCGTGGGATACCACGCCAGCGGCGGACAGTGCCGCACAGTCCGCAGACGCCTGGGGTACACCGGCGACTGCACCGACTGACGGCGGTGGTGCTGACTGGCTGACCAGTACGCCAGCGCCAAACGTCGAGCATTTTAATATTCTCGATCCGTTCCATAAAACGCTGATCCCGCTCGACAGTTGGGTCACTGAAGGGATCGACTGGGTCGTTACCCATTTCCGTCCCGTCTTCCAGGGCGTGCGCGTTCCGGTTGATTACATCCTCAACGGTTTCCAGCAATTGCTGCTGGGTATGCCCGCTCCGGTGGCGATTATCGTTTTCGCTCTCATCGCCTGGCAAATTTCCGGTGTCGGAATGGGCGTGGCGACGCTGGTTTCGCTGATTGCCATCGGCGCAATCGGTGCCTGGTCACAGGCAATGGTTACTCTGGCGCTGGTGCTAACCGCCCTGCTGTTCTGTATCGTCATCGGTTTGCCGTTGGGGATCTGGCTGGCGAGAAGTCCACGAGCGGCGAAAATTATTCGTCCACTGCTTGATGCCATGCAGACCACGCCAGCGTTTGTTTATCTGGTACCAATCGTCATGCTGTTTGGTATCGGTAACGTGCCGGGCGTAGTGGTGACGATCATCTTTGCTCTGCCGCCGATTATCCGTCTGACAATTCTGGGGATTAACCAGGTTCCGGCGGATCTGATTGAAGCCTCGCGCTCATTCGGTGCCAGCCCGCGCCAGATGCTGTTCAAAGTTCAGTTACCGCTGGCGATGCCGACCATTATGGCGGGCGTTAACCAGACGCTGATGCTGGCCCTTTCTATGGTGGTCATCGCCTCGATGATTGCAGTCGGCGGGCTGGGTCAGATGGTACTTCGCGGTATCGGTCGTCTGGATATGGGGCTTGCCACCGTTGGCGGCGTCGGGATTGTGATCCTCGCCATTATCCTCGACCGCCTGACGCAGGCCGTTGGGCGCGACTCACGCAGTCGCGGCAACCGTCGCTGGTACACCACTGGCCCTGTTGGTTTGCTGACCCGCCCATTCATTAAGTAACTCTGCACTTGCCCGGTGACGCCGGGCATTATCACCCTGCCAAAAAAAGGAATAACAATGCGACATAGCGTACTTTTTGCGACAGCGTTTGCCACGCTTATCTCTACACAAACTTTTGCTGCCGATCTGCCGGGCAAAGGCATTACTGTTAATCCAGTTCAGAGCACCATCACTGAAGAAACCTTCCAGACGCTGCTGGTCAGTCGTGCACTGGAGAAATTAGGTTATACCGTCAATAAACCCAGCGAAGTGGATTACAACGTTGGCTACACCTCGCTTGCTTCCGGCGATGCAACCTTCACCGCCGTGAACTGGACGCCGCTGCATGACAACATGTACGAAGCTGCCGGTGGCGATAAGAAATTTTATCGTGAAGGAGTATTTGTTAACGGCGCGGCACAGGGTTACCTGATCGATAAGAAAACTGCCGACCAGTACAAAATCACCAACATCGCGCAACTGAAAGATCCGAAGATCGCCAAACTGTTCGATACCAACGGCGACGGTAAAGCGGATTTGACTGGCTGTAACCCTGGCTGGGGCTGCGAAGGTGCGATCAACCACCAGCTTGCCGCGTATGGACTGACCAATACCGTGACGCATAATCAGGGGAACTACGCAGCGATGATGGCTGACACCATCAGTCGTTACAAAGAGGGTAAGCCGGTGTTTTACTACACCTGGACGCCGTACTGGGTGAGTAACGAACTGAAACCGGGGAAAGATGTGGTCTGGTTGCAGGTGCCGTTCTCCGCACTGCCGGGCGATAAAAATGCCGATACCAAACTGCCGAATGGCGCGAATTACGGCTTCCCGGTCAGTACCATGCATATCGTTGCCAACAAAGCCTGGGCCGAGAAAAACCCGGCAGCAGCGAAACTGTTTGCCATTATGCAGTTACCAGTGGCAGATATTAACGCCCAGAACGCCATTATGCATGACGGCAAAGCCTCAGAAGGCGATATTCAGGGCCACGTTGATGGCTGGATCAAAGCCCACCAGCAGCAGTTCGATGGCTGGGTGAATGAGGCGCTGGCAGCGCAGAAGTAAATATTGATAACCGCGCAGATAATGCTCATGTGAGTAAAACAATTGCAGCGATGGTTTTAATCCGGCTGAAAATCGATGAGACGTTTTCTGAAGGCCGGGGCGACGCGCAGGGATGCGCGGCGAGGGCGCGTCTTACAGGGATGTTACCTCGCGCCCGTACCCGATAGCCGTAAGAAATAAGTCGAATGTACCGCGTAGCGGCGATTTTGTGCCAAAAGTTTGGGTCGCCAGGGTGGTGGCGACTGAGCCACCCTGGCACGTTCACCAGCAAAATAGTGACAAAGTAGCTATAATCTGGAAGTGAACGTAACATTTGCCTTAGTGGCATATTTCACCTTCAAATACCCTCTCCCCATTACCCGCACATTTTAACAATCTATCTTTCGCCCCATATTCATCAACATCCGCTATTATTGATTTCCAGCTTAATCATCACCTGATGAACAAAAATAATGACTAAACCTAATCATGAGCTTAGCCCGGCACTGATCGTACTGATGTCTATCGCCACCGGTCTGGCGGTCGCCAGCAACTATTACGCCCAGCCATTGCTCGACACCATTGCGCGTAACTTTTCCCTTTCCGCCAGTTCGGCGGGCTTTATTGTTACCGCCGCGCAGTTGGGCTATGCCGCAGGTCTGCTGTTTCTTGTTCCCCTCGGTGATATGTTTGAACGCCGCCGCCTGATTGTCTCGATGACCTTACTGGCAGCGGGCGGTATGTTAATCACTGCCAGCAGTCAGTCACTGGCGATGATGATCCTCGGTACGGCATTAACCGGTTTATTCTCAGTCGTGGCACAAATTCTGGTTCCGCTGGCAGCGACGCTGGCTTCACCGGATAAACGCGGCAAAGTGGTCGGCACCATTATGAGCGGGCTGCTGTTGGGGATCTTGCTGGCACGAACCGTTGCCGGGTTGCTGGCAAACCTCGGCGGCTGGCGCACCGTCTTTTGGGTTGCCTCGGTGTTAATGGCACTGATGGCGCTGGCATTATGGCGTGGTCTGCCACAAATGAAATCAGAAACCCACCTCAACTACCCACAGTTGCTTGGTTCCGTTTTCAGCATGTTTATCAGCGATAAAATTCTGCGCACCCGCGCGTTGCTGGGCTGCCTGACCTTTGCCAACTTCAGCATTCTCTGGACCTCAATGGCCTTTTTGCTTGCCGCTCCACCTTTTAACTACAGCGATGGTGTAATTGGTCTGTTTGGACTTGCGGGAGCTGCCGGAGCGTTGGGTGCTCGTCCGGCGGGCGGTTTTGCCGATAAGGGTAAATCGCACCACACCACTACTTTCGGTCTGCTGCTGCTATTACTTTCATGGCTGGCGATCTGGTTTGGCCACACTTCCGTACTGGCCTTGATTATCGGCATCCTGGTGCTGGATCTCACCGTGCAGGGCGTGCATATCACTAACCAGACGGTAATTTATCGAATACACCCTGATGCGCGTAATCGCCTGACCGCAGGTTACATGACCAGCTACTTTATTGGCGGTGCCGCCGGTTCGCTAATTTCAGCCTCAGCCTGGCAACATGGCGGTTGGGCTGGCGTTTGTCTGGCTGGCGCGACGATTGCCCTGGTTAACTTACTGGTCTGGTGGCGAGGTTTTCATCGTCAGGAAGCTGCAAATTAAGCAATCAGCAACCGTTTTCGTGGCTTTACACTTATAAGGGTGTTAAGAAGCCCATCAGTCTGATAAGGTTAAGATATTCATTCAGTCTATTTATAATATTAACAATCGTTAAGCGTACACTCTATGGAAAGCCCTACTCCACAGCCTGCTCCTGGTTCGGCGACCTTCATGGAAGGATGCAAAGACAGTTTACCGATTGTTATTAGTTATATTCCGGTGGCCTTTGCGTTCGGTCTGAATGCGACCCGTCTGGGATTCTCTCCTCTCGAAAGCGTTTTTTTCTCCTGCATCATTTATGCAGGCGCGAGCCAGTTCGTCATTACCGCGATGCTGGCAGCCGGGAGTAGTTTGTGGGTTGCTGCACTGACCGTCATGGCAATGGATGTTCGCCATGTTTTGTATGGCCCGTCACTGCGTAGCCGTATTATTCAGCGTCTGCAAAAATCGAAAACCGCCCTGTGGGCATTTGGCCTGACGGATGAGGTTTTTGCCGCCGCAACCGCAAAACTGGTACGCAATAATCGCCGCTGGAGCGAGAACTGGATGATCGGCATTGCCTTCAGTTCATGGTCATCGTGGGTATTTGGTACGGTAATAGGGGCATTCTCCGGCAGCGGCTTGCTGCAAGGATATCCCGCCGTTGAAGCAGCATTAGGTTTTATGCTTCCGGCACTCTTTATGAGTTTCCTGCTCGCCTCTTTCCAGCGCAAACAATCTCTTTGCGTTACCGCAGCGTTAGTTGGTGCCCTTGCAGGCGTAACGCTATTTTCTATTCCCGTCGCCATTCTGGCAGGCATTGTCTGTGGCTGCCTCACTGCGTTAATCCAGGCATTCTGGCAAGGAGCGCCCGATGAGCTATGAGGTTCTGCTGCTTGGGTTACTGGTTGGCGCGGCGAATTATTGCTTCCGCTATTTGCCGCTGCGCCTGCGTGTGGGTAATGCCCGCCCAACCAAACGTGGCGCGATAGGCATATTGCTCGACACCATTGGCATCGCCTCGATATGCGCTCTGCTGGTTGTCTCTACCGCACCAGAAGTGATGCACGATACACGCCGTTTCGTGCCCACGCTGGTCGGCTTCGCGGTACTGGGTGCCAGTTTCTATAAAACACGCAGCATTATCATCCCAACACTGCTTAGTGCGCTGGCCTACGGGCTCGCCTGGAAAGTGATGGCGATTATATAACCCACAAGAATCATTTTTCTAAAACAATACATTTACTTTATTTGTCACTGTCGTTACTATATCGGCTGAAATTAATGAGGTCATACCCAAATGGATAGTTCGTTTACGCCCATTGAACAAATGCTAAAATTTCGCGCCAGCCGCCACGAAGATTTTCCTTATCAGGAGATCCTTCTGACCCGTCTTTGCATGCACATGCAAAGCAAGCTGCTGGAGAACCGCAATAAAATGCTGAAGGCTCAGGGGATTAACGAGACGTTGTTTATGGCGTTGATTACGCTGGAGTCTCAGGAAAACCACAGTATTCAGCCTTCTGAATTGAGTTGTGCTCTTGGATCATCCCGTACCAACGCGACGCGTATTGCCGATGAACTGGAAAAACGCGGTTGGATTGAACGTCGTGAAAGCGATAACGATCGCCGCTGCCTGCATCTGCAATTAACGGAAAAAGGTCACGAGTTTTTGCGCGAGGTTTTACCACCGCAGCATAACTGCCTGCATCAACTCTGGTCCGCGCTCAGCACAACAGAAAAAGATCAGCTCGAGCAAATCACCCGCAAATTGCTCTCCCGTCTCGACCAGATGGAACAAGACGGTGTGGTTCTCGAAGCGATGAGCTAACGCGTCATCTCGCTCAAAAATCCAGATTTATAAAAGAAAAAATGACTGGCCAGCATCGCAACATGCTGGCCTTTTTGGCAAGCAGGTCGGCTCAGCCGATGAGTTAAGAAGATCGTGGAGAACAATATGAGCGCAAATGCGGAGACTCAAACCCCGCAGCAACCGGTAAAGAAGAGCGGCAAACGTAAGCGTCTGCTCCTCCTTCTCACCTTGCTCTTTATAATTATTGCCGTAGCGATAGGGATTTATTGGTTTTTGGTACTGCGTCATTTCGAAGAAACCGATGACGCATACGTGGCAGGGAATCAGATTCAAATTATGTCTCAGGTGTCTGGCAGCGTGACGAAAGTCTGGGCCGATAACACCGACTTTGTAAAAGAAGGCGATGTGCTGGTCACCCTCGACCCGACAGATGCTCGCCAGGCGTTTGAAAAAGCCAAAACTGCACTGGCTTCCAGCGTTCGCCAAACCCACCAGCTGATGATTAACAGCAAACAGTTGCAGGCGAATATTGAGGTGCAAAAAATCGCACTCGCGAAAGCACAAAGCGACTACAACCGCCGTGTGCCGCTGGGCAATGCCAACCTGATTGGTCGCGAAGAGCTGCAACACGCCCGCGACGCCGTTACCAGTGCCCAGGCACAACTGGACGTCGCGATTCAACAATACAATGCCAATCAGGCGATGATTCTGGGGACTAAACTGGAAGATCAGCCTGCCGTGCAACAGGCTGCCACCGAAGTACGTAACGCCTGGCTGGCGCTGGAGCGTACTCGTATTGTCAGTCCGATGACCGGTTATGTCTCCCGCCGCGCGGTACAGCCTGGGGCACAAATTAGCCCAACGACGCCGCTGATGGCGGTCGTTCCAGCCACCAATATGTGGGTGGATGCCAACTTTAAAGAGACGCAGATTGCCAATATGCGCATCGGTCAGCCGGTCACCATCACCACCGATATTTACGGCGATGATGTGAAATACACCGGTAAAGTGGTTGGTCTGGATATGGGGACAGGTAGCGCGTTCTCACTGCTTCCGGCGCAAAATGCGACTGGTAACTGGATCAAAGTCGTTCAGCGTCTGCCTGTTCGTATTGAACTGGACCAGAAACAGCTCGAGCAATACCCGCTGCGTATCGGTTTGTCCACGCTGGTGAGCGTCAATACCACTAACCGTGACGGTCAGGTACTGGCAAATAAAGTACGTTCCACACCGGTAGCGGTAAGCACCGCGCGTGAAATCAGCCTGGCACCTGTCAATAAACTGATCGACGATATCGTAAAAGCTAACGCTGGCTAATCCAGAGGTGCGTGTGATGCAACAGCAAAAACCGCTGGAAGGCGCGCAACTGGTCATTATGACGATTGCGCTGTCACTGGCGACATTCATGCAGGTGCTGGACTCCACCATTGCTAACGTGGCGATCCCCACTATCGCCGGGAATCTGGGCTCATCGCTCAGCCAGGGAACGTGGGTAATCACTTCTTTCGGGGTGGCGAATGCCATCTCGATCCCGCTTACCGGCTGGCTGGCAAAGCGCGTCGGGGAAGTGAAACTGTTCCTCTGGTCCACCATCGCCTTTGCTATTGCGTCGTGGGCGTGTGGTGTCTCCAGCAGCCTGAATATGCTGATTTTCTTCCGCGTGATTCAGGGGATTGTCGCCGGGCCGTTAATTCCGCTTTCGCAAAGTCTATTGCTGAATAACTACCCGCCAGCCAAACGCTCGATCGCGCTGGCGTTGTGGTCGATGACGGTGATTGTTGCGCCAATTTGCGGCCCGATCCTCGGCGGGTATATCAGTGACAATTACCACTGGGGCTGGATATTCTTCATCAACGTACCGATTGGCGTGGCGGTGGTGTTGATGACACTGCAAACCCTGCGCGGACGTGAAACCCGCACCGAACGGCGGCGGATTGATGCCGTGGGGCTGGCACTGCTGGTTATTGGTATCGGTAGCCTGCAGATTATGCTCGACCGCGGTAAAGAGCTGGACTGGTTTTCATCACAGGAAATTATCATCCTTACCGTGGTGGCAGTGGTGGCTATCTGCTTCCTGATTGTCTGGGAGCTGACCGACGATAACCCGATAGTCGATCTGTCGTTGTTTAAGTCGCGCAACTTCACCATCGGCTGTTTGTGTATCAGCCTCGCGTATATGCTCTACTTCGGCGCTATTGTTCTGCTGCCGCAGTTGTTGCAGGAGGTCTACGGTTACACGGCAACGTGGGCAGGTCTGGCCTCTGCGCCGGTAGGAATTATTCCGGTGATCCTGTCGCCGATTATCGGCCGCTTCGCGCATAAACTGGATATGCGGCGGCTGGTAACCTTCAGCTTTATTATGTATGCCGTCTGCTTCTACTGGCGTGCCTATACCTTTGAACCGGGTATGGATTTTGGCGCGTCGGCCTGGCCGCAGTTTATCCAGGGGTTTGCGGTGGCCTGCTTCTTTATGCCGCTGACCACCATTACGCTGTCTGGTTTGCCACCGGAACGACTGGCGGCGGCATCGAGCCTCTCCAACTTTACGCGTACGCTGGCGGGGTCTATCGGCACGTCGATAACCACAACCATGTGGACCAACCGCGAGTCGATGCACCATGCGCAGTTAACCGAGTCGGTAAACCCGTTTAACCCAAACGCCCAGGCGATGTACAGTCAACTGGAAGGACTGGGAATGACGCAACAGCAGGCATCAGGCTGGATTGCCCAGCAGATCACCAATCAGGGGCTGATTATTTCCGCCAATGAGATCTTCTGGATGTCAGCCGGGATATTCCTCGTCTTGCTGGGGCTGGTGTGGTTTGCTAAACCGCCATTTGGCGCAGGTGGCGGCGGAGGTGGTGCGCACTAAGTACAACTAAGCCAGTTCATTTGAACTGGCTTTTTTCAATTAATTGTGAAGATAGTTTACTGACTAGATGTGCAGTTCCTGCAACTTCTCTTTCGGCAGCGCCAGTTCTTCGTTGCTGTTGATGCGCACGTCACGTTCCAGAATGCTACGCGCAATATCCTGCGCTTCCTGCAACGAGTGCATCTGGTAAGTGCCACACTGGTAGACGTTCAGTTCCGGGATCTGATTCTGATCCTGCACTTTCAGCACGTCTTCCATTGCCGCTTTCCAGGCATCAGCAACACGCTGCTCATCTGGCGTACCAATCAGACTCATATAAAAACCGGTGCGGCAGCCCATTGGCGAGATATCGATAATCTCTACACCATTACCGTTAAGATGGTTACGCATAAAACCAGCAAACAGGTGCTCCAGGGTATGGATCCCTCTTTCTGGCATCACTTCTTTGTTCGGCACGCAGAAGCGCAGATCGAACACGGTGATTGCGTCGCCATGCGGGGTGTTCATTGTTTTCGCCACCCGAACTGCAGGCGCTTCCATCCGGGTATGATCGACTGTGAAGCTATCTAACAACGGCATTTAGCCACCTCCGGTAATTTTTTTAAAAATTTTCTGAACTCTTTCTTCCCAGGCGAGTCTGAGTATATGAAAGACGCGCATTTGTTATCATCATCCCTGAATTCAGAGATGAAATTTTGGCCACTCACGAGTGGCCTTTTTCTTTTCTGTCAGGCGTGTTTTTCCAGCCACACCGCAAACGGTTCGGTATCAGCGGCTTCCATTTCCTGCTGACGGCGTTCAGACGCCTCGCGCTCGGCTACAAAATCCTCTTCGCGCAGAATTTCCAACGGCTCTTCACGCAGCAGATTACGGTACGCTTCAGCAAACGCTTTGCCTGTTCCGCCAATACCAGTATCAATCATAGACCTTAAGATACGGGCAGAGAAAGTCAGATCGGGATTATCGAAGCAGGCGACCAGTTCATCACACACTTTCTGATACGCTTCGCCGCCGTTAATGCTATCCAGCGTTTGCGCAACGCGTTTCAGATCGCGGAACAGATCTTTACCCACCTGCGGTAACGGGAACTGCGCGGTTTCGCAGCCGATACCCAGCGTCAGGCCCGGTTTGCGACCTTCGAGGATCACCCGGTTCCAGTTAACGCGTGTACAGGCAAGTTCTTTACTGCTCATTTCCGGTGCATCAGCCAGCGCACACCAGACCATAAACAGGTCGAGGAATCGCACCTGCTGTTCATCTACACCAATCGGCGAGAATGGGTTGATGTCCAGCGAACGCACTTCAATATATTCAATGCCGCCACGTAACAGCGCATCAGAAGGCGACTCGCCGCTGCGGGTAACGCGTTTTGGACGAATCGGCGCGTACAGTTCGTTTTCAATCTGCAGCACGTTGCTGTTGATTTGCAGCCTCTTACCATCTTTCTCAATGCCAATCTTGGCGTACTCTTCCGATGGCGTTTTGATTGCCTGTTTAAGGCCCGCTACGTACTCGTAAAGATCGTTGAAGGTAATACCTAGATTGCTTTGCGATTTATTGGTATAGCCGAGATCACTCAAACGAAGAGAGGTCGCATACGGCAGGTAATACATACCGCACTCGGTTTTCTCAAACGGCAGCGATGTTGGTTTTCCTTGCAGGAAAGAAGAACAAATCGCCGGAGACGCGCCAAACAGATAAGGAATGACCCAACCGAAACGATAGTAATTGCGGATAACGCGGAAATAGCCCGCAGAAATTTTCTCTTTGGCATCAGCGCCCGCGATATCACCACACTTCGCTTGCCAGAATGCCATTGGCAAAGAGAAATTGTAGTGCACGCCGGAAATGGTTTGCATCAGCGCGCCGTAGCGATTTTTCAGCCCTTCACGGTACAGCGTTTTAAAGCGTCCGGTGTTAGAAGTGCCGTACTGTGCCAGTTCGATGTCCTGACCTTCTGCGATGTAGCATGGCATACTTAACGGCCACATCCGCTCATCGCCCATATTGCGCGCCGTATAACGATGCAGATCGCGCATAAAGGTCAGCATATGTTCAATATCACCATCCACTGGTGTAATGAATTCCAGCAATGCTTCCGCAAAATCGGTAGTAATCCATTTGTGCGTCAGTGCGGAACCTAATGCTTCAGGATGACCTGTTGTTGCCAGTGTGCCATCAGCATTAACACGCAAAGTTTCGCGCTCCAGCCCACGCTGTATCCCCTTTAACGCCTGAGGATGTTTTTCCAGCCAGGCCAGCGCCTGTGATACGTCCGGGATCAAATTGACCTCCCGCCTGTCAAAATCGTTTTAATTAGCATAACTGTAATGGTGACCATATGTGCAGGCCTACAATTAGTGCCACCACATCATGCCCTGAACGGTCGCTGCTGCAACTGCAACATAGCGTAACGCTTTACCAAGGCACAAAAAAAAGATTACCGGCCCCCAGGAGATGCGCATCCATCCCGCTAACAGACACAGTAAATCGCCAACCACGGGCATCCAGCTTAATAATAGCGTGACTGCACCATAGCGTTTCAGCCAGCCGGTAGCTTTCTCTTGCCAGCGCGATGTTTTACGCAATGGAAAGAAACGCCCAAGGATAACGTTAGTTAACCCTCCAAGGCTATTACCCATTGTTGCTGTTAAAACTAAAACCCAGGGATGACTGATCCCGGAAAGCAACATTGCCACCAGCACGACTTCGGAGTTGCCGGGTAATAGTGTAGCGCTGAGAAAACTACTGGCAAACAACGAGAAAAGCGATAACGCTTCACTCACAGCAAGCGAACATCCACAGCGTCCATGCCTGCTGCACGGGCCGCCTGAATACCGAAATCGGCATCTTCAAAGACCACACACTGTGTCGGTTGCACGCCCATACGCTGCGCGCACAACAAAAATGTGTCTGGCGCGGGTTTATGGTGTTTGACGTGATCAGCAGCGACGACGGCGTCAAAATAACGGCGTAATCCCAGGTGCGCCAGCAATGCCTCAGCGATGGCGCTTTCACTCCCCGTTCCTACAGCCATTGGGCGACGACCATGCCAGCTTTTCACCACTTCAACAAGAGGAAGCGGCTCGACACTATCCAGCAGCATACTTCTTACTGCTTCTGTTTTTTCACGCGCTAACGCATGCGGGTCGAGATCGGCCTGATTCAGCTCAATAATCGCCTGAGCAATACGCCAGGTGGGCGAGCCATTAAGCGCAATCATCGCCTGAACATCGTACTGAAGACCGTAGTGCCCTAATACTTCGCGCCACGCTTTACGGTGCGTAGGCTCGGTATCCAGGATGGTGCCATCCATATCAAAAATTAAACCTGCATAACGCTCGTACATGGTCTTCTCGCAAGTCGAAAAATATGACGCTACTTTAGCGTAATTGCTTGATTTTGTCGCTGATGGCGAAGGAGAAGAAAATTCAGGAAATGGATAAAGTAGTTATTTAGAAATGAGATATTTTTGAAGGAAATTTTTTGGAGAAGATGGTGCATCCGGGAGGATTCGAACCTCCGACCGCTCGGTTCGTAGCCGAGTACTCTATCCAGCTGAGCTACGGATGCAAATGGCGGTGAGGCGGGGATTCGAACCCCGGATGCAGCTTTTGACCGCATACTCCCTTAGCAGGGGAGCGCCTTCAGCCTCTCGGCCACCTCACCACACGCCTCTTACGAGTGCTTCGAAGAACTTGTTTATCGCTCATCGTCGCTGCGTGGCGCACATATTACTTTCTGAGACTTATAAGTCAAACAATTTTTCCCACACTTTTATCGTTTGCACACTTCACGCTCAATTAGTCTGTAAAAACGTCAAAAAGAGTGTTTTATCAACAGAAAAACGGAGGTCTGTCAGATAGCAGTAATGCAAAAAAATGGAGACTTAAGTTGAATGAACGGGAGTAAAGCGAAAAGACAATGGAGTGAAGGAGATATTTTGAGGGGTGCGTCTCACCGATAAAGATGAGACGCGGAAAGATTAGTAACTGGACTGCTGGGATTTTTCAGCCTGGATACGCTGGTAGATCTCTTCACGGTGAACAGAAACTTCCTTCGGGGCATTTACGCCAATACGTACCTGGTTGCCCTTTACCCCTAAAACTGTCACGGTGACCTCATCCCCAATCATGAGGGTCTCACCAACTCGACGAGTCAGAATCAGCATTCTTTGCTCCTTGAAAGATTAAAAGAGTCGGGTCTCTCTGTATCCCGGCATTATCCATCATATAACGCCAAAAAGTAAGCAATGACAAACACATTACATGTAAGCAGTCATGGCATTACATTCTGTTAAACCTAAGTTTAGCCGATATACACAACTTCAACCTGACTTTATCGTTGTCGATAGCGTTAATGCGAATGCCGTGAAGCGAGTCCACGGCATTGCCTGACGCTTATATTATTGCAATTTCGCGCTGACCCAGCCTTTCACACTGGCTAACGCTGCAGGTAAGGCCGCAGCATCCGTACCACCGGCTTGCGCCATGTCAGGACGTCCACCACCCTTGCCGCCCACCTGCTGAGCGACCATACCAATCAGTTCCCCTGCTTTCACACGATCTGTGACGTCCTTAGATACGCCTGCAATCAGAGAAACCTTACCTTCGGCTACCGTTGCCAGCACGATAATTGTCGACCCCAGCTGATTTTTTAAATCGTCAACCATGGTACGCAACATTTTCGGCTCAACACCGCTAAGCTCGCTAACCAACAGCTTAACACCATTAACATCAATTGCCTTACTGGAAAGATTTGCGCTCTCCTGTGCGGCAGCTTGTTCTTTAAGCTGTTGTAACTCTTTTTCCAGCTGACGCGTACGTTCCAGTACTGAGCGCACTTTATCAGCCAGATTATTGCTATCGCCTTTCAGCAGATGCGCGACTTCGTTTAAGCGATCGCTGTCTGCATGAACGGTGGCGATAGCGCCTTCTCCGGTTACCGCTTCGATACGACGAACGCCTGCAGCAGTACCCGATTCAGAGATGATGCGGAACAGACCAATATCACCAGTGCGGCTGGCGTGAGTACCGCCACACAGCTCGGTGGAGAAATCGCCCATGCTCAGCACGCGTACGCGCTCATCATACTTCTCGCCGAACAGCGCCATCGCACCTTTCGCTTTCGCCGCTTCGAGATCCATGATGTTGGTTTCGATCGGCAAGTTACGGCGAATCTGTGCGTTCACCAGGTCTTCGACCGCACGAATCTCTTCTGGTTTCATCGCTTCGTTGTGTGAGAAGTCGAAGCGCAGCACTTTGTCGTTAACCAGTGAACCTTTCTGCGATACATGAGTACCCAGAACCTGGCGCAGCGCAGCGTGCATCAGGTGCGTTGCGGAGTGATTCAGACGAATACGGGCGCGACGAGCCTCATCAACATCAGCCTGCACCGCGTCGCCCACTTTCAGAGAACCCGCAGCAAGTTTACCGATGTGACCAATCGCCTGGCCGTATTTCTGCGTATCTTCCACCGCAAAGGAGAAGTTAGCGCCTTTCAGTTCGCCTTTATCACCAACCTGACCGCCGGATTCCGCATAGAATGGCGTTTGATCCAGCACGACCACAGCTTCCTGGCCTGCATTGATGGCATCAACCGCTTTACCATCAACAAACAGCGCGGTCACTTTGCCGTTCAGTTCCAGATGGTCATAGCCTTTAAATTCAGATGCGCTGTCAACACGGATCATTGCGTTGTAATCGGCACCAAAGCCGCTGGCTTCGCGCGCGCGACGACGCTGCTCTTCCATTGCTGCTTCGAAACCAGCTTCGTCAACTTTGATGTTGCGCTCACGACAAACATCAGCCGTCAGGTCAACCGGGAAGCCATAGGTGTCGTACAGACGGAAAGCCGTTTCGCCATCCAGCGTATCACCAGAAAGTTTTGCCAGCTCTTCATCCAGCAGCGCCAGACCGCGCTCCAGAGTACGGGCAAACTGCTCTTCTTCAGTCTTCAGCACCTGCTCAACCTGCGCCTGCTGGCGTTTCAGGTCTTCACCCGCAGAGCCCATTACGTCGATCAGCGGACCAACCAGTTTGTAGAAGAAGGTTTCTTTCGCGCCCAGCATATTGCCGTGACGCACTGCGCGACGAATGATACGACGCAGTACATAACCACGGTTTTCATTGGACGGCATTACGCCATCCGCGATCAGGAACGCACAAGAACGAATGTGGTCAGCGATTACGCGCAGCGATTTATTGCTCAGATCGGTCGCGCCAGTGACTTTCGCTACCGCCTGGATCAGCGTGCGGAACAGGTCGATGTCATAGTTAGAGTTAACGTGTTGCAGCACCGCAGCAATACGCTCCAGACCCATACCGGTATCTACAGACGGCTTCGGCAGCGGTTCCATCGTGCCATCTGCCTGGCGGTTGAACTGCATGAAGACGATGTTCCAGATCTCAATGTAGCGATCGCCGTCTTCTTCCGGACTTCCCGGAGGGCCACCCCAAATGTGGTCGCCGTGATCGTAGAAGATTTCGGTGCACGGGCCGCACGGACCAGTGTCACCCATCTGCCAGAAGTTGTCAGATGCGTATGGCGCACCTTTGTTATCGCCGATGCGAATAATACGTTCGCGCGGGATCCCTACTTCTTTTTCCCAGATTTCGTAGGCTTCGTCGTCGCTTTCATAGACGGTAACCCACAGACGCTCTTTCGGCAGGGCAAACCATTTTTCACTGGTCAGCAGTTCCCATGCAAACTGAATGGCATCGTGTTTGAAATAGTCGCCGAAGCTGAAGTTGCCCAGCATTTCGAAGAAGGTATGATGACGCGCGGTGTAACCGACGTTTTCCAGGTCGTTGTGTTTACCACCCGCACGCACGCAGCGTTGGGAAGTGGTAGCGCGGGAATAATTACGCTTGTCGAGCCCAAGGAACACATCCTTGAACTGGTTCATCCCGGCGTTGGTAAACAACAAAGTTGGGTCGTTATGGGGTACCAGGGAGCTGCTGGCAACTACCTGATGTCCCTTACTATGGAAAAAGTCGAGAAACGCCTGACGGATCTCAGCGGTGCTCTTGCTCATAATTATCCTGAAATCAAGCTAACGAAATATCGCCACCAGCTCCAGCGTGTCTTAACCGCCGGGCTGGTAACTGAAAAGTGGGAATAAGATAAGTTTTCTTGACTGGGAAGTAAAATACCGTATGCGTTCAGTCGGCAAAATTTCGCCAAATATCCTGGATATCTTCCATCAGATAGCCACGATAGAGCAGAAAACGCTGGATCTTAACTTTTTCTGAAAAGACAGTTGGCAAAGGTTCGCCATATTTTCGCGTCGCCTGATCGCGCGCCAGTGCGCACCAGTCGATGTCACATTCACGCATCGCTTTTTCTGTCGCTTCGCGGGAAATACCTTTCTGATTCAGTTCCTGACGAATACGCGCAGGTCCATAACCTTTGCGGCTACGGCTGGCGATAAAGCGCGCAACAAATCGGCTGTCATCGAGATAGCCATGTTCATGGCACCAGGCGATAACGCGCTCGTAATCTTCTGCCGTGGCATCAATCTCTTCCGGGCCATTTTTGCCCATAATCGGTGCCGCGAGTTTACGTCGCAGTTCTTGCTCACTGTGATCGCGCACCGCCAGAATGCGTACCGCACGATCCAACAGGCGAGCATATGCCGGGCGACGGGACGTTGATTCTGTCATGGCATATCCTTACAACTTAAAAAAGCAAAAGGGCCGCAGATGCGACCCTTGTGTATCAAACAAGACGATTAAAAATCTTCGTTAGTTTCTGCTACGCCTTCGCTGTCATCTACAGAGAAATCCGGCGTTGAGTTCGGGTTGCTCAGCAGCAACTCACGTACTTTCTTCTCGATCTCTTTCGCGGTTTCCGGGTTATCTTTCAGCCAGGCAGTCGCATTCGCTTTACCCTGACCGATCTTCTCACCTTTGTAGCTGTACCACGCACCTGCTTTCTCGATCAGCTTCTCTTTCACGCCCAGATCAACCAGTTCGCCATAGAAGTTGATACCTTCGCCGTAGAGGATCTGGAATTCAGCCTGTTTAAACGGCGCAGCGATTTTGTTCTTCACCACTTTCACACGGGTTTCGCTACCCACCACGTTTTCGCCCTCTTTCACCGCGCCGATACGACGGATGTCGAGACGAACAGAGGCGTAGAATTTCAGCGCGTTACCACCGGTAGTGGTTTCCGGGTTACCGAACATCACACCAATTTTCATACGGATCTGGTTGATGAAGATCAGCAGCGTGTTGGACTGCTTCAGGTTACCCGCCAGCTTACGCATCGCCTGGCTCATCATACGTGCCGCAAGGCCCATGTGAGAGTCGCCGATTTCGCCTTCGATTTCCGCTTTCGGCGTCAGTGCCGCCACGGAGTCAACGACGATAACGTCTACTGCACCAGAACGCGCCAGGGCGTCACAGATTTCCAGTGCCTGCTCGCCAGTGTCCGGCTGGGAGCACAGCAGGTTGTCGATATCGACGCCCAGTTTACGTGCATAGATTGGGTCCAGCGCGTGTTCAGCATCGATAAACGCACAGGTTTTACCTTCACGCTGCGCTGCGGCGATCACCTGCAACGTCAGCGTGGTTTTACCGGAAGATTCCGGTCCGTAGATTTCGACGATACGGCCCATCGGCAGACCACCTGCCCCAAGCGCGATATCCAGTGAAAGCGAACCGGTAGAGATGGTTTCCACATCCATGGAACGGTCTTCACCCAGGCGCATGATGGAGCCTTTACCAAATTGTTTCTCAATCTGGCCCAGTGCTGCCGCCAACGCTTTCTGTTTGTTTTCGTCGATAGCCATTTTTACTCCTGTCATGCCGGGTAATACCGGATAGTCAATATGTTCTGTTGAAGCAATTATACTGTATGCTCATACAGTATCAAGTGTTTTGTAGAAATTGTTGCCACAAGGTCTGCAATGCATACGCAGTAGCCTGACGACGCACCGCATCACGGTCACCGCTGAAGCATTCCCGCCGGGTAATACCTTCGCCGCGGGCGGTGGCAAAAGCAAACCAGACGGTGCCGACAGGCTTCTCTTCACTGCCGCCATCCGGCCCGGCGATACCACTAATAGACACAGCATAATCAGCACGAGCCGCTTTCAGTGCGCCTATCGCCATTTCCACCACGACAGGTTCGCTCACCGCGCCATGCTGCGCCAGCGTCTCTTCGCGTACACCGATCATTTGCGCTTTCGCTTCGTTACTGTAGGTGACAAATCCGCGTTCAAACCAGGCGGAACTGCCGGCAATATCGGTAATCACTTTCGCTACCCAACCACCGGTACAAGACTCAGCAGTTGTTACGGTTGCGCCACGGGCTTTCAGCGCCTGCCCAACCTGTTCGCTTAACTGCATCAGTTCACTGTCAGTCATCACAACCTCTGTCAGTCAAAAATTTATGCCGGACAAGATAGCACTTTCGTCAGGAAGATGGTGTTGGCGTTGCAATTTTACGAGGAGGATTCAGAAAAAAGCTGATTAGCCAGAGGGAAGCTCACGCTCCCCTCTTGCAAATAGTTACTGCACGCGCGCCAGCGCCACGGCTTGTCCTAACTGCCAGACCGCCATTGCGTAATGGGTACTGTGGTTGTAACGGGTGATGGTGTAGAAGTTCGGCAGACCGTACCAGTACTGGTAACCGGTACCGACATCCAGACGCAGCAGGCTGGCTTGTTGATGGTTGCCCAGCGGCTGCTGTGGCGTTAAACCTGCCGCGGCAAGCTGCGAAATGCTGTACTTGGTTTTGAAGCCATTTGGCAAGCCTGGAGCCTGACCGTTTGCCATCACCGCAACCTGATCACCTTTCACCCAGCCGTGCGCTTTGAAATAGTTCGCCACACTACCAATGGCATCAACCGGATCCCACAGGTTGATATGCCCGTCGCCGCTGAAATCTACCGCGTATTGTTTGTAAGACGACGGCATAAACTGTCCGTAGCCCATCGCCCCGGCAAAGGAACCTTTCAGATTGAGCGGATCGTCCTGCTCGTCGCGCGCCATCAGCAGGAAAGTTTCCAGCTCGCCAGAGAAATACTCCGCGCGGCGTGGGTAGTTAAATGACAGCGTTGCCAGCGCATCGAGGATGCGAGTTTTCCCCATCACGCGCCCCCAGCGCGTTTCAACGCCGATAATCCCGACGATAATTTCCGGCGGTACGCCATACACCTGCCACGCGCGATTCAGCGCATCTTCATACTGATTCCAGAAAACCACACCGTTCTGCACGTTGTCCGGCGTAATAAATTTTTTGCGATAACGCAGCCATGCGCCGTTCGGACCTGATGGCGGTTTCACCGATGTGGTTGGTGCCTGGTTATCCATCAGCCGCAGTACCGAATCCAGACGTTTCGCCTGGGAGAGAATTTCCTGCAACTGCTGACGATCGAAACCGTGTTTGTTCACCATTTTGTCGATGAACTGCTGGGCATTCGGGTTATTAGCGAAATCGCCGCCCATCTGCATCACATTGTGCTGCGGCTCAAGCAGGAAGCCGCCAGACGGCGTTCCGGTGGTCGTTTCAGTCTCAGTAGGTTTTGGCTTGCTGCTACAGGCGGCAAGCAACACAAAAAGGGGAAGCAATGTTACATAACGACGCTTGAACATGAGGGGTCCATTTAACAGATTCAACCAGGGGCAAGTATGGTAAAGCATCACGCCCCGCACAAGGAAGCGGTAGTCACTGCCCGATACGGACTTTACATAACTCAACTCATTCTCCTCGCTATCCTTTTATTTAAACTTTCAAGTTAAAATATTTATCTTTCATTTTGCGATCAAAATAACACTTTTAAATCTTTCAATCTGATTAGATTAGGTTGCCGTTTGGTAATAAAACAATAAATCCTGAAGGAGAGAACAATGATAGAAACCATTACTCATGGTGCAGAGTGGTTTATCGGGCTGTTCCAAAAGGGCGGAGAGGTGTTTACCGGGATGGTGACCGGCATTCTTCCGCTGTTGATTAGCCTGCTGGTTATCATGAACGCACTGATTAATTTTATCGGTCAGCATCGTATTGAACGTTTTGCTCAACGTTGCGCCGGTAACCCTGTTTCCCGTTACCTGCTGCTACCGTGCATTGGCACGTTTGTCTTTTGCAATCCGATGACCTTAAGCCTGGGTCGCTTTATGCCGGAAAAATACAAACCCAGCTACTACGCGGCCGCCTCTTATAGCTGCCACTCAATGAATGGCCTCTTCCCCCATATCAACCCAGGCGAACTGTTTGTTTATCTTGGCATTGCCAGCGGTCTGACAACACTGAACCTGCCACTTGGCCCACTGGCGGTGAGTTATCTGCTGGTTGGTCTGGTCACCAACTTCTTCCGCGGCTGGGTGACCGATCTGACCACCGCCATTTTTGAGAAAAAGATGGGCATTCAACTTGAACAAAAAGTTCACCTGGCAGGAGCAACATCATGACGCGTATTCGGATCGAAAAAGGAACGGGTGGCTGGGGCGGCCCGCTTGAGCTGGAAGCCACGCCGGGCAAAAAAATCGTCTATATCACCGCCGGTACCCGGCCTGCGATTGTTGACAAACTGGCACAGCTTACTGGCTGGCAGGCTATTGACGGATTTAAAGAAGGTGAACCCGCGGAGGCGGAAATTGGTGTCGCGGTAATCGACTGTGGCGGCACATTACGCTGCGGCATTTATCCGAAACGGCGTATTCCCACCATTAATATCCATTCGACGGGCAAGTCCGGTCCGCTGGCGCAGTATATTGTGGAAGATATTTATGTCTCTGGCGTGAAAGAAGAAAACATCACTGTAGTGGGTGATGCGACACCACAACCCTCTTCCGTGGGCCGTGACTATGACACCAGCAAGAAAATCACCGAACAAAGCGATGGTTTACTGGCGAAGGTGGGAATGGGTATGGGTTCTGCCGTTGCCGTGTTGTTTCAATCTGGTCGTGACACCATCGACACTGTATTAAAAACCATTCTGCCGTTTATGGCGTTCGTCTCGGCGCTTATCGGCATCATTATGGCTTCCGGTCTTGGCGACTGGATTGCCCACGGTCTTGCTCCGCTGGCGAGCCATCCACTGGGGCTGGTCATGCTGGCGCTCATCTGCTCCTTCCCGCTGCTTTCACCTTTCCTCGGCCCAGGCGCAGTTATCGCACAGGTTATCGGCGTATTGATTGGCGTGCAGATTGGCCTCGGCAATATTCCGCCGCATCTGGCTTTACCTGCACTGTTTGCCATCAACGCGCAGGCGGCCTGCGACTTCATCCCGGTCGGTTTGTCGCTGGCGGAAGCCCGTCAGGACACGGTTCGCGTCGGTGTCCCTTCTGTTCTGGTGAGCCGCTTTTTAACCGGCGCGCCAACTGTACTGATCGCCTGGTTTGTCTCCGGTTTTATCTATCAATAGAGGCTGAAACATGACCGTTATTTATCAGACCACCATCACCCGTATCGGCGCGAGTGCCACTGACGCCCTCAGCGACCAGATGCTCATCACCTTTCGTGAAGGCGCGCCTGCGGATCTCGAAGAATATTGCTTCATTCATTGCCACGGCGAGTTGAAAGGTGCACTCCATCCCGGTTTGCAATTTTCGCTCGGGCAGCATCGCTATCCGGTGACCGCCGTTGGCAGCGTGGCGGAAGACAACCTTCGCGAACTGGGTCATGTCACCCTGCGCTTCGATGGTTTAAACGAAGCGGAATTTCCGGGCACTGTCCATGTGGCAGGCCCTGTCCCCGACGATATCGCGCCGGGATCGGTTTTGAAGTTTGAATCTGTTAAGGAGTAAAAAATGAATCAGGTTGCCGTTGTCATCGGTGGTGGGCAAACCTTAGGCGCGTTCCTGTGCCACGGTCTGGCTGCCGAGGGGTATCGCGTCGCGGTTGTCGATATTCAGAGCGACAAAGCCGCAAATGTGGCACAAGAAATTAACGCCGAATATGGTGAAGGAACAGCGTATGGTTTTGGTGCTGACGCCACCAGCGAGCAAAGCGTTCTGGCGCTCTCTCGTGGGGTAGATGAAATCTTTGGTCGCGTGGATTTGCTGGTCTACAGCGCCGGAATTGCAAAAGCAGCCTTTATCAGCGACTTCCAGCTCGGCGATTTTGACCGTTCGCTACAAGTGAATCTGGTGGGTTATTTCCTGTGTGCCCGTGAATTTTCGCGTTTGATGATCCGCGACGGGATTCAGGGGCGCATTATTCAGATCAACTCGAAATCCGGCAAAGTGGGCAGCAAACACAACTCTGGTTATAGCGCCGCGAAATTTGGTGGCGTCGGGCTGACTCAATCACTGGCGCTGGATCTGGCGGAGTACGGCATTACGGTGCATTCACTGATGCTCGGTAATCTGCTGAAATCGCCGATGTTTCAGTCGCTATTGCCACAATATGCGACCAAGCTGGGTATCAAACCGGATCAAGTCGAGCAGTATTACATCGACAAAGTACCGCTCAAACGCGGCTGCGATTATCAGGATGTGCTGAATATGCTTCTGTTCTACGCCAGTCCTAAGGCGTCGTACTGCACCGGACAGTCGATCAATGTCACCGGCGGTCAGGTGATGTTCTGATCAACAGCGGAGATCCGTTAAGGATCTCCGCGAGACTAATAAAATGCCTGATGCGCTACGCTCATCAGGCCTACAGGACTTCCGCCACTACATTAAGGAAAAGTTATGGTATCCGCACTCATCACCGTCGCCGTTATCGCCTGGTGTGCGCAACTGGCCTTAGGCGGTTGGCAAATTTCTCGTTTTAACCGTGCTTTCGACACACTATGCCAGCAAGGGCGGGTTGGCGTGGGCCGTTCCAGCGGGCGCTTTAAACCGCGGGTCGTGGTCGCCATCGCGCTAGACGATCAGCAACGCATCGTCGACACCTTGTTTATGAAAGGACTGACCGTCTTCGCCCGACCGCAAAAAATTCCCGCAATTACCGGTATGCATGCGGGTGATTTACAGCCCGATGTGATCTTTCCCCATGATCCACTATCACAGAATGCTCTATCATTGGCGCTTAAACTGAAACGTGGATAATTTCGTTGTGAATGTTACTTGCTTGCGAAGTTATCATTTTGAAACCTAAATCAGGTAATCACGCCCATGAAACCTCGTCAGCGTCAGGCCGCCATTCTGGAGTATCTGCAAAAGCAGGGTAAATGCTCGGTTGAAGAATTGGCGCAATACTTTGACACCACAGGCACAACCATCCGCAAAGATCTGGTCATTCTGGAACATGCCGGAACCGTCATTCGTACTTATGGCGGAGTGGTGTTGAATAAAGAGGAATCCGATCCGCCTATCGATCATAAAACTCTCATCAACACCCACAAGAAAGAGCTGATTGCAGAAGCTGCCGTTAGTTTTATCCATGATGGCGATTCGATCATTCTTGATGCTGGCAGTACCGTTTTGCAGATGGTTCCCCTGCTCTCGCGCTTTAATAACATCACAGTGATGACCAACAGCCTGCATATCGTCAATGCGCTATCCGAACTGGATAACGAACAAACTATCCTGATGCCAGGCGGAACATTTCGTAAAAAATCGGCCTCATTTCACGGGCAACTGGCAGAGAATGCCTTCGAGCATTTCACCTTCGATAAATTGTTTATGGGCACCGACGGCATCGATCTCAATGCGGGCGTAACCACGTTCAACGAGGTTTATACCGTCAGTAAGGCAATGTGCAATGCCGCGCGCGAAGTGATTTTGATGGCAGACTCATCAAAGTTTGGCCGTAAAAGCCCCAACGTAGTTTGCAGTCTTGAAAGCGTCGATAAGCTAATTACCGACGCAGGTATCGATCCGGCGTTTCGTCAGGCGCTGGAAAAGAAAGGGATCGATGTGATCATAACCGGAGAGAGCAATGAGTGAAGCACTACTGAACGCGGGACGTCAGACGTTAATGCTGGAGTTACAGGAAGCAAGCCGTTTACCGGAACGTCTGGGCGATGATTTTGTTCGCGCCGCCAATATCATCCTGCACTGCGAAGGTAAAGTGGTGGTTTCGGGAATTGGCAAATCGGGCCACATTGGTAAGAAAATCGCCGCAACGCTTGCCAGCACCGGCACTCCTGCCTTTTTTGTCCATCCGGCAGAGGCATTGCACGGCGACCTGGGGATGATCGAAAGCCGCGATGTGATGCTGTTTATCTCTTACTCCGGTGGCGCGAAGGAACTGGATCTGATTATTCCGCGTCTGGAAGATAAATCTATCGCGCTGCTGGCGATGACCGGCAAACCGACGTCACCGCTGGGCCTGGCGGCGAAAGCGGTGCTGGATATTTCCGTAGAACGCGAAGCCTGCCCGATGCACCTTGCGCCGACTTCCAGCACTGTAAATACCCTGATGATGGGCGACGCGCTGGCGATGGCAGTCATGCAGGCGCGCGGTTTTAATGAAGAAGATTTTGCCCGTTCACATCCAGCCGGTGCGCTGGGCGCTCGCTTGCTGAACAAAGTGCATCATCTTATGCGTCGTGACGATGCCATCCCGCAGGTGGCGTTAACCGCCAGCGTGATGGACGCGATGCTGGAACTTAGCCGCACTGGTCTGGGGCTGGTGGCGGTATGTGACGCTCAACAACAGGTACAAGGCGTCTTTACCGACGGTGATTTACGTCGCTGGCTGGTTGGCGGCGGCGCACTCACCACGCCAGTTAATGAAGCTATGACGACAGGCGGCACCACATTACAGGCGCAAAGCCGTGCCATCGACGCCAAAGAGATCCTGATGAAGCGCAAAATCACTGCCGCACCGGTGGTGGATGAAAACGGCAAACTCACCGGCGCAATTAACCTGCAGGATTTCTATCAGGCCGGGATTATTTAATCCTTCAGCCCCAGACGTTTCGCCAGCCGATGCAGGTTGGCGACGTCGGTTTCCAGCATCCGCGCACAGGCGGCCCAGTTGTGATGATTTTGCGCCAGCGCCTGACGAATGGTTTCACGCTGGAACGCTTCTGTCGCTTCACGCAGGTTTTGCTTAACAACGGGCACCGCCGCCACTTCTGGCGGCGGCAACGTCACCTCAGGAAAAGCAAAATGTTGCGCCTCAAGAATCACTTCATCGCCGCTGCGGGTTGCTCTCGCCAGCACTACCGCCCGATGAATAGCATGTTCCAGTTCACGAACGTTCCCCGGAAAATTGTAGTGTTGCAGTAAATTTCGCGCTCCGGCACTTAATACCACGCGGGAGAGCCCCAGCCGCAAACGACACTGCTCGCAGAAATACCCCGCCAGCAGAATGACATCATCGCCCCGCTCACGCAGCGGCGGCACTGAAAGTGGAAACACGCTCAGGCGGTGGAACAAGTCAGCGCGAAATCGCCCTGCCAGTACCTCTTCGCGTAAGTCACGGTTAGTCGCCGCCAGCACGCGCACATCGACCCGCAAACTGCGGTCATCGCCAACGCGCTGAATATCGCCATACTGCAACACCCGCAGCAGCTTGGCCTGCAATGCCAACGACAACTCGCCGATCTCATCGAGAAACAGCGTGCCGTTATCCGCCATTTCAAACTTCCCGCTGCGGTTACTGATAGCGCCAGTAAACGCTCCTTTCACATGCCCGAACAGTTCACTTTCCGCCACACTTTCCGGCAGTGCGGCACAGTTGAGATAGACCAGCGGATTCACCGCCCGTGGCGAGGCTTCATGAATCGCTTTCGCCACCAGCTCCTTACCGGTTCCCGTCTCACCGCTGATCAGGACGTTGAGATCGGACGCCGCCACAATCTCAATCTCTTTTTTCAATTGCGTCATACCTGGCGACAGACCGATCATCTGCGTCTGTTTCACTGCTTCAAACGGCGCGGCATCGCCTGGCAGCATATTCTGACTTTCCAGTTGTTCAATCAGCAACGCATTGCTTAACGCTCCCGCCGCCAGCGCGGCAATCAGCCGTAACTCTTCGTCACTGAAAACATCGAACTGATCGGGCTGCATCCCGTCGAGCGTCAATGCGCCGATCAGGTTTTGTCCGGCAAACAATGGCAGACCAACGCAGGCGTGAACCTTCAGACTCTCCTGCCCGGGAATCAAACCGTCATAGGGATCGGGCAATTCGCTGTCTGCGGGAAAGCGCACCACGTCCCCGGCGCGGGCAATCGCTTCCAGCCGTGGATGCCCTTCCAGCGCAAAGCGTCTACCGAGTACATCCTTCGCCAGCCCGTCGATGGCAAGCGGAATAAACTGCCGCGAGTCATAACGTAGCAACGCAGAGGCATCACACTCCAGCACCTGACGCAGCGTGGTGATCAGGCGCTGAAAACGATCCTGATGACCAATCCCACGCTGCAATTCGATGGCGATATTCGCCAGCACATCAACGGAAAAACTCATCTTTGCCTCACTGTCAATTTGACTATAGATATTGTCATATCGACCATTTGATTGATAGTCATTTTGACTACTCATTAATGAGCATAATTTTATTTATAGAGTAAAAACAATCAGATAAAAAACTGGCACGCAATCTGCAATTAGCAAGACATCTTTTTAGAACACGCTGAATAAATTGAGGTTGCTATGTCTATTGTGGTGAAAAATAACATTCATTGGGTTGGTCAACGTGACTGGGAAGTGCGTGATTTTCACGGCACGGAATATAAAACGCTGCGCGGCAGCAGCTACAACAGCTACCTCATCCGCGAAGAAAAAAACGTGCTGATCGACACCGTTGACCATAAATTCAGCCGCGAATTTGTGCAGAACCTGCGTAATGAAATCGATCTGGCGGATATCGATTACATCGTGATTAACCATGCTGAAGAGGACCACGCCGGGGCGCTGACCGAACTGATGGCGCAAATTCCCGATACGCCGATTTACTGTACTGCCAACGCTATCGACTCGATAAATGGTCATCACCATCATCCGGAGTGGAATTTTAATGTGGTGAAAACTGGCGACACACTGGATATCGGCAACGGCAAACAGCTCATTTTTGTCGAAACGCCAATGCTGCACTGGCCGGACAGCATGATGACTTACCTGACAGGCGACGCGGTGCTATTCAGTAACGATGCTTTCGGTCAGCACTACTGCGACGAGCATCTGTTCAACGATGAAGTGGATCAGACGGAGCTTTTCGAGCAGTGCCAGCGTTACTACGCCAATATCCTGACGCCGTTCAGCCGCCTGGTAACGCCGAAAATTACCGAGATCCTGGGCTTTAACTTACCAGTCGATATGATAGCGACCTCTCACGGCGTGGTATGGCGCGATAACCCGACGCAAATTGTCGAGCTGTACCTGAAATGGGCGGCGGATTATCAGGAAGACAGAATCACCATTTTCTACGACACCATGTCGAATAATACCCGCATGATGGCCGATGCTATCGCCCAGGGTATTGCGGAAACCGACCCACGCGTGGCGGTGAAAATTTTCAACGTCGCCCGAAGCGATAAAAACGAAATCCTGACCAATGTCTTCCGCTCAAAAGGCGTGCTGGTCGGCACTTCTACGATGAATAATGTGATGATGCCGAAAATCGCCGGGCTGGTGGAGGAGATGACTGGTTTACGCTTCCGTAACAAACGCGCCAGTGCTTTCGGCTCTCACGGCTGGAGCGGCGGTGCGGTGGATCGTCTTTCCACACGCCTGCAGGATGCAGGTTTCGAAATGTCGCTTAGCCTGAAAGCCAAATGGCGACCGGACCAGGACGCTCTGGAGTTATGCCGTGAACACGGTCGCGAAATCGCCCGTCAGTGGGCGCTCGCGCCGCTGCCGCAGAGCACGGTGAATACGGTGGTTAAAGAAGAAACCTCTGCCAACACGACGGCTGACCTCGGCCCACGGATGCAGTGCAGCGTCTGCCAGTGGATTTACGATCCGGCAAAAGGCGAGCCAATGCAGGACGTTGCGCCAGGAACGCCGTGGAGTGAAGTCCCGGATAACTTCCTGTGCCCGGAATGCTCTCTCGGCAAAGACGTCTTTGACGAACTGGCATCGGAGGCAAAATGAGCAACGGCATTGTGATCATTGGTTCGGGCTTCGCCGCCCGCCAACTGGTGAAAAATATTCGCAAACAGGACGCCAGTATTCCATTAACTCTGATTGCCGCCGACAGCATGGATGAGTACAACAAACCGGATCTCAGCCATGTTATCAGCCAGGGGCAACGTGCCGATGACCTTACCCGCCAGACGGCGGGTGAATTTGCCGAGCAGTTTAATCTGCACCTGTTTCCGCACACCTGGGTGACGGATATCGATGCCGAAGCCCATGTGGTGAAAAGTCAGAATAATCAGTGGCAATACGACAAGTTAGTGCTGGCAACCGGAGCCAGCGCCTTTGTCCCGCCAGTGCCTGGGCGTGAGTTAATGCTGACATTAAATAGTCAGCAAGAGTATCGCGCCTGTGAAACGCAACTGCGGGATGCCCGACGCGTATTGATTGTTGGCGGTGGCTTGATTGGTAGCGAACTGGCGATGGATTTTTGTCGTGCAGGCAAAGCGGTCACGCTAATCGACAACGCTGCCAGTATTCTGGCATCGTTAATGCCACCGGAAGTAAGCAGCCGCTTGCAGCATCGGTTGACGGAGATTGGCGTTCATCTGCTGTTAAAATCTCAGTTGCAGGGGCTGGAAAAAACGGATTCTGGCATTCTGGCAACGCTGGACCGCCAGCGCAGCATCGAAGTGGATGCGGTAATTGCCGCCACCGGACTGCGCCCGGAAACCGCCCTGGCACGACGCGCCGGGCTGACGATTAATCGCGGCGTTTGCGTCGATAGTTATCTGCAAACCAGTAATGCCGATATTTATGCGCTGGGCGATTGCACGGAAATTAACGGTCAGGTATTGCCGTTCCTCCAGCCGATTCAACTTAGCGCGATGGTGCTGGCAAAAAATCTTCTCGGCAATAACACGCCGCTGAAACTCCCTGCGATGCTGGTGAAAATCAAAACGCCAGAATTACCGCTGCATCTGGCAGGCGAAACCCAGCGTCAGGATTTACGCTGGCAAATTAATACCGAACGCCAGGGAATGGTGGCGCGCGGTGTTGATGATGCCGACCAGCTTCGCGCCTTTGTGGTCAGTGAGGATCGGATGAAAGAGGCGTTTGGATTGTTGAAAACGTTGCCGGTGTAGGCATGGTTTTCTCCCTCGCCCAAAGGGCGAGGGGACTGTCCGCGCTCTTTTTACGCTTAGTTACGCCACATCCGCCACTATGCAGCATGCAGGATGCGCGCCGCAGCAATAACCCCCTGCCCCAGAGACAAGCCGCCATCACCCGCCGGTAAACTCTGCGGAAAGAGTAATGTGAAATCAGCGAGATAATGCGCCAGGCGTGTACGCAGCAATCGGTTATGAATAACCCCACCGCTAAATACCAGCGTAGTGATACCGCGCATCGTGGCCTGCTCACGCATCAACGCGGCAAAACCCTGCGCCAGCGCATCATGAAACGCCCACGCGCGTTGATTAACCGGTGCCTGCCAGTTCAGCCACTGCTGCCAGAAAGTGGCGAGATCCAGTTGATTGTCCACCAGCGGCATCGTCACCGGATGCGTCACTCCGTCGCATGAGGCTGCGAGCGCCTCCAGAGCACAAGCCGCTTCACCTTCATAACTTAACGTGGCTGGCGCACAGCCCAGTGCCGCCGCCACAGCATCGAACAAACGCCCACACGATGACGCCAGCGGCGCGTTAATTCCACGCTCAATGGCCCGCGCCAGCACGCTCCAGTTTTGCTGTTGCACACTTGTCGTTTCAGGGTAATTCTGCCACTCCGGCACAAAGCGCAGGCACTGCGCCAGCAGGTTACGCCACGGCTGCTTTGCAGCCAAATCGCCCCCCGGAAGCGCCACCGCAGGCAAGCCGCCCAGGTGCTCACATTCGCGATAGTTCACCCGCAGGCATTCGCCGCCCCACAAAGCGCCGTTCTCCCCCATACCGATACCGTCGAGCGTCAACGCAATGACATCACCGCCATCCAGCGGCCACTGATGCTCTGCCAGACTCGCCGCCGCATGAGCATGATGATGCAGCACCGTTTGCGTCGGCAGATTCATTTCGCGTGCCCACTGGCTGGAGACATAGCCCGGATGCGCGTCATGCACAACGTATTGCGGAGTGAAATCGTAGATGTTTTGCATCAGGCGTAACGCTTCGCGCCACTGCATCTGGATGCCATCGTCACTTAAATCGCCCAGATGCTGACTCAACACCGCTTGTTCACCGCGCACCAGGCAGAAGGTGTTTTTCAGATCCGCGCCGAGACACAGCACAGGCGGAACATTTTTAAAGCCCGGAGGCAAAGCCAGCGCATCCGGCACATACCCCCGCGAACGGCGCAGCATTTCGCCGCTTTCGCGCACCACCGAATCATCCATCCGCTGCACGATGTCGCGGTTATGTAGCAAGAATCCGTCGGCAATGCCCTGCAAATCCGCCAGCGCCTGTTCGTTGCTGATAGCCGGTGGTTTACCGCTCAGGTTGCCGGAGGTCATCACCAGCGGACATTGCAGTTCCTGTAACAGCAAATGCTGAAGCGGATTCGCAGGCAACATCACCCCAACTTCGTTAAGGCCAGGGGCGATATCATCACAAAGCTCAGGAACGTATTTTTTATCCACCAGCACAATCGGCGCGGCGGGTGTGGTGAGCAACTGGCGCGCAGCGTCTGGTAAACCTTCTGCCACTGGCAACATGACCGCCAGCGGTTTCGCCGGGCGATGTTTGCGCGCCCGAAGTGTCGCCACCGCGTTACTGTTACGTGCATCGCAGGCAAGATGAAATCCGCCAATCCCTTTGATGGCGACAATGTTGCCCATTTTTAACTGTGCGATAGCTGCCTGTAATGCCGCCTCTTGTTCCGCATGTTCACCATGACTTACCCATTCAAGATGTGGGCCACACTCCGGGCAGGCCACCGGCTGGGCGTGGAAGCGACGATCGAGCGGGTCGCGGTACTCTTTGTCACAAGCCGGACACAACGGAAACGCCGCCATCACGGTAAACGGGCGGTCGTAAGGCATGGCGCGAATAATGGTGAAACGCGGGCCACAGTGAGTACAGTTGATAAACGGATAACGATAACGCCGCTCGCCTGGGGTATTCATTTCGGCAAGACAGGCAGGGCAAGTAGCGGCATCGGGAACAATTTGCGTATTCATGGTGCCGCCTGTGCTCTGGCGTATAGTGAACTCGGTGGGCAGTTGTGACCAGATAAACGGCTCACGCTCGACGCTATCAATACGCGCCAGCGGCGGGCAGTGCTGATGCAACTGCACAAGAAACGTTTCCGGGTCTTCCAGCAGCCGGACTTCTACGCCATCGCCGTCATTACAGACATCGCCGTGAAGATTTAATTGCTGTGCCAGCTGCCAGACAAACGGACGAAAACCGACGCCCTGCACTTTGCCACGAATACGCAGTTGGACACCGCAAGATGTGTTTTTTGCCATTGAGTTATTCCCGCCATCATGAATTGCGTAACCCGCCCTGCCGGACACGACAGCGTCGTATCCGGCAATCACAGGTCGGCGATACCGCCCGCTCCGTATTCTACGAATATTTCCGGGAATTCCTTTGATGCCAGAACAGTTCTGTAAGATTTTTAGAACATCAGCGCCGTACGGCGGCGTTTTTCTGCGCTCAGTTGTTCAAGTTTATTACGATCGACACAAATCAGCGCATGGGTCGGGCAAGCCGCCATACACGCCGGGCCGTCTTCACGATGGTTACAGAGGTCGCATTTATTGGCTTCGGCTTTGTCAGCCCGTACATTCAGCCCTGCGCCGCTGTTGCGAATCACCGGACGTACCACCACTTCCATCGCGCCATACGGGCAAGCCACAACGCAGGTTTTGCAACCAATGCAACGTTCCTGCATCACATGAACAAACCCTTTATCACGGCTGATAGCACCATTTGGGCAGACGTTAGCGCACGGTGCATCTTCACACTGACGGCAGACTGTTGCCGTAGAAATGTTCACACCTTTAATGACATGGATTCGCGGTAAAAAAGTTTCCGGGGTCAGCGATGCACAGTCCTGATTCTCCTGATGAGAAACCACGCACGCCACTTCACAGGTACGGCAACCAATACATTTACTCGCGTCAGCAATGATGAAACGGTTCATCAAATTCTCCAGCAATGACAGTTAATGCGCCGATACATTCACAAATCATGCCAGTTTTTAATTTACTGTTATTTAAAGAAATTAAATTCTGTAATGCAGGAAAAACGATGTCATCGACACTAGTGACGATGACATGTGATGACAATGTTTATTGCGAAAGAGCAATGAGGGAGCCGCGGCGGATCAGTTTTCCGCTGAAGGTTTTCGGCGGTGAGAAATCCCCACCATCGAGCATAAAAATCAGCCGTCCAATAATTTCCTGAATCATCTCAGTCACCGGAATTTTTACGCTGGAGAGCGCCGGAACGATATAGGGGGCAATGGCGATATCATCGAATCCGATAACTGACACCTGCTCTGGCACCGCTACGCCGCGCTCGTGTAACGCTTTCATCGCACCTATCGCCATATCGTCGTTACTGGCAACTAACGCGCTAAATTTAGCCCCACGTTCGAGCAACGTTTCTACCCCTTCGGCCCCGCTGGCAGGCGTCCATTTACCGTTAGCGATAAGTTTTTCATTGAGCGCAATACTATGCTGCGCCAGCGCGTCTTTATACCCGGCAAGACGTTCAATGCTGGTGGGAGAATCCATCGAGCCGGTAAGGAAAGCAATCTCCTGATGTCCGGCGTTTATCAACTCTGCCACGGCGTTAAAGCTGGTCTGTTTATGATCGCACCAGACGCTATGGCTGCTGTTTTTGCGCAGGCGGCGATTAAGCACCATTATCGGCTGACTGTGTGCGTCAATGATGTCATCAATCTCATCCACGCTTAAAAAACGCGGGTAAATCATAATGGCGTCGCAGCGCAAATCCAGCAGATACTGAATCGCCTGGCGCTCTTCTTCGGCGCTGTGTTTACCATCTGCCAATAGCAACTGTCGCCCTTTCTCTTCCGCCATTCGCGCGGCATGAAAGAGTAATTCACTAAAATAAATGCCGTGGTAAAGCGTGTTGGTCACGACCAGCCCCAGCGTCTGAGTACTCTTCGCCGACAGATTGCGCGCCAGCAAGTTTGGGCGGTAACCGCTCTCTTCTACCACCTGAAACACGCGATCTTTAGTCTCCTGGCTGACGTAGCCATTACCTGAAAGCACGCGGGAAACGGTCGCTTTTGAAACCCCGGCGCGCTTCGCCACTTCCAGCATCGTCGTCATCATTTTCATCCCTTTACACGCAATCAACGCAGTGTACTGCACCGTTTGCCGATTGTCCTTGCGCAATCGGCGGGAAAAATATTCAGGTGACCGGTTTCACAAATATAAAAAATGAACAATTAACTCTCTTGCTTATTTAGTGACAACTATTCATGATTTTGTGAAACCGGTTTCCTAATTCCGTTTCAGCATCGGCATTTTTCCGTCACGTCGACTGATAACAACTACATCTACCCTACTGATAACAGGATAAAATCCGATGGCCAAAAATTATGCGGCGCTGGCACGCTCGGTGATAGCGGCACTGGGCGGCGTTGATAACATCTCGGCAGTCACGCACTGTATGACGCGTTTGCGCTTTGTTATCAAAGATGACCAGCTTATCGACAGTCCGACGTTGAAAACCATCTCCGGCGTGCTCGGCGTGGTACGTAGTGACAACCAGTGCCAGGTGATTATCGGCAATACCGTTTCACAAGCCTTTCAGGAAGTCGTCAGCCTGCTGCCGGGAGATATGCAGCCCGCACAGCCCGTGGGTAAACCCAAACTTACGCTACGTCGCATTGGTGCGGGGATCCTCGATGCGCTGATCGGCACCATGTCACCGCTGATCCCGGCGATTATCGGCGGATCGATGGTCAAACTGCTGGCGATGATCCTCGAGATGAGCGGCGTGCTGACAAAAGGATCGCCGACCTTAACCATTCTGAATGTGATTGGTGACGGTGCTTTCTTCTTCCTGCCGCTGATGGTCGCGGCTTCTGCCGCCATCAAATTTAAAACCAATATGTCGCTGGCGATTGCCATCGCGGGTGTGCTGGTACATCCGAGTTTTATTGAATTAATGGCGAAAGCGGCCCAGGGTGAACATGTCGAATTTGCCCTGATTCCGGTCACCGCGGTGAAATACACCTACACGGTGATCCCGGCGCTGGTGATGACCTGGTGCCTGTCATATATCGAACGCTGGGTGGACAGCATTACACCGGCGGTGACTAAAAACTTCCTCAAGCCAATGCTGATTGTGTTGATTGCCGCACCGCTGGCAATTCTGCTGATTGGCCCGATTGGTATCTGGATCGGTAGCGCCATTTCGGCGCTGGTTTACACCATTCATGGTTATCTGGGCTGGCTTTCAGTCGCCATTATGGGCGCGCTGTGGCCTCTGCTGGTAATGACCGGGATGCACCGCGTCTTTACGCCAACCATCATTCAGACCATTGCCGAAACCGGCAAAGAAGGGATGGTCATGCCGTCAGAGATCGGCGCTAACCTGTCGCTGGGCGGTTCATCACTGGCGGTGGCGTGGAAAACGAAAAACCCGGAACTGCGCCAGACGGCGCTGGCTGCGGCGGCATCAGCCATTATGGCGGGGATTTCCGAACCGGCGTTATATGGCGTGGCGATCCGCCTGAAACGTCCGCTTATCGCCAGTCTTATCAGCGGTTTTATTTGCGGCGCGGTTGCCGGTATGGCGGGGCTTGCCAGCCACTCAATGGCAGCGCCGGGGCTATTTACCAGCGTGCAGTTCTTCGATCCGGCGAATCCAATGAGCATCGTCTGGGTGTTCGCGGTCATGGCGCTGGCGGTGGTGCTGTCGTTTATCCTCACACTGTTGCTCGGCTTTGAGGATATTCCTGTTGAGGAAGCGACTGCCGAGGCGCGAAAGCATCAGAGCGCACAACCGACCGTCGCCAAAGAAGTAAGTCTTAATTGAGGATGAAAATGTCAGTATTTCCAGAAGGTTTTTTATGGGGCGGCGCGCTTGCCGCCAACCAGTCTGAAGGTGCGTACCGTGAAGGTGGCAAAGGGCTGACCACCGTCGATATGATCCCACACGGCGAGCATCGAATGGCGGTGAAACTGGGGCTGGAAAAACGTTTTCAGTTGCGCGATGACGAGTTTTATCCCAGCCATGAGGCGACGGATTTTTATCATCGTTATAAAGAAGATATCGCCCTGATGGCAGAGATGGGATTCAAAGTGTTCCGTACCTCAATTGCCTGGAGCCGCCTCTTCCCGCAGGGCGATGAACTGACGCCCAACCAGCAGGGCATTGCTTTTTACCGTTCTGTCTTTGAAGAGTGTAAAAAGTACGGTATCGAACCGCTGGTCACGTTGTGCCACTTCGATGTGCCGATGCATCTGGTCACCGAATATGGCTCCTGGCGTAACCGCAAGCTGGTGGAGTTTTTCAGCCGCTACGCCAGAATCTGCTTTGAAGCATTTGATGGTCTGGTGAAATACTGGCTAACCTTCAATGAAATCAACATTATGTTGCATAGCCCGTTCTCCGGCGCGGGTCTGGTGTTTGAAGAAGGCGAAAATCAGGATCAGGTGAAATATCAGGCTGCGCATCACCAACTGATTGCCAGTGCATTAGCCACCAAAATCGCCCATGAGGTTAACCCGCAAAATCAGGTGGGCTGTATGCTGGCGGGCGGTAACTTCTACCCTTACAGTTGCAAGCCGGAAGATGTCTGGGCGGCGCTGGAGAAAGATCGGGAAAACCTGTTTTTTATCGATGTGCAGGCGCGGGGCGCGTATCCGGCTTACTCTGCCCGCGTATTCCGCGAAAAAGGGGTAACCATCGACAAAGCACCGGGCGATGATGAGATCCTGAAAAACACCGTCGATTTTGTCTCTTTCAGCTATTACGCCTCACGCTGCGCCTCGGCGGAGATGAACGCCAACAATAGCAGTGCGGCGAACGTAGTGAAATCGCTGCGTAACCCGTATCTGCAAGTGAGCGACTGGGGCTGGGGTATTGATCCACTCGGTCTGCGTATCACCATGAATATGATGTACGACCGTTATCAGAAGCCACTGTTTCTGGTGGAAAACGGCCTCGGCGCAAAAGATGAATTTGCTGCCAATGGTGAGATTAACGATGACTATCGCATCAGCTATTTACGCGAACATATCCGCGCAATGGGCGAAGCGATTGCAGATGGCATTCCGCTGATGGGCTACACCACATGGGGCTGTATTGATTTAGTTTCCGCCTCTACGGGTGAAATGAGCAAACGCTACGGTTTTGTCTACGTAGACCGTGACGACGTAGGCAACGGCACGCTGACGCGCACACGTAAGAAATCGTTCTGGTGGTATAAAAAAGTAATTGCCAGTAATGGTGAAGATTTAGAGTAAGTAACTACCGTCGCACGAACCAGGAAAGCCCGATAAGCGTTGCGCATCGGGCAATCTTGGGTTTGGCATCAGTCAAAATCAAAGAAACCATTCCGGCTTAACGCCAAATCGGGCTGAAAGTGCCTTAATATGGGATATCGTCAGGGATCGTTGCCCAGACAAAATCTGACTGACCAGAGATTTAGAGCCGATTTCGTTCTTCAAATCCGCATAGGTCAAATTATGTTGATCAATCAGCGTACGAAGTAAGGCCACGCCAACCGGCATTGCTGCAACGGCTTTGTCGAACTCTGCAAACTTTTCGTTGTTGTTTTCATATTCTGCAATGCGGCTCGCCAGAAAGTCGATAAGTGGATTGGTGTCATCTTCTTCAATCAAATATTCGACCAGTTCCAGTGCTTCACGATAATCATCTTCTGAGTCACTGCCTCCCAGAAAGGGGACTGCATTGACCAGTTCTCTTGTTGCTTTAACAGCGCGTGCAGCATTAGCAGTCATTCTTTGTTCTCTCTGTAGTAACGTGTCAGTTTGTCATACTCTGCGTGATTCGTTATGTGCTTCACAAAGAACCGCTTATTAACAAAGTTTATGTAGGCAATAACCCTAAGATTGTTCCCGCCGACATCCAGAACGTACCATTTGTTGCGATATTTAAAATTGTCGAGGTTAGGAAACGCCGTTCGCATTTCTTCTGGTGTAGAAAAATCCGTTTCCTTAATAACCCGATACAATGAGTGTAGAGCCAGAGCGTCGTTAGGATATTTGCGCGCACACTCTTCAAATGGCGCTTTCGAAATGATGTGCATTTTAACTTCCTTATTAGCGCCTGAATGACTAAACCTGGACTACCATTCCTTCGGATTTATTTTTCTATAGTAGTTGATCACACGGGTGTTCACAATATGTAAACACCCGTCTACACGTCACAATTGCACGTCCAAATTCCAAAACGTGAACATGTTTGTCTACGAACTACTCTTCTTCCACCGCTAACTGCGCGAATCCGCCATTCCCTTCCCAGCCTTCCAGTCGTTGATAAACGGTTTCTACGGCGTCTTTAATCGGCTGGGTCATCGGGTAGTAAAAGCCGACGATATCCGGCTGGATGCCGAGGAAAATCACTTCGCCAATGCCTTCTTTCAACTGGTCGATAAGGTAGTTCAACGGCATGTTATGGGTAGTCATCATAAACATCTCGGCGATATCATCCGGATCGATGATGCGGATCTCGCCGGGGTTTAGCCCCATATCCGTGGCGTCGACAATCAACAGTCGTGTCGGGCGCAGTTCGCGAATAGCGACGATGTCGTTTTCCGGTGCGCTACCGCCGTCAATCACCACCCAGTTACCTTTCGGCGCGGCGGCACACTTTTCCGCCAGCAGCGGACCTGCGCCATCATCGCCCATCATGCTATTGCCAACACAGAGTAAAACGTCAGTCACGCAATCTCCTCACCATCAAATAGATGGCGTTTTCCTGATGAATATCATGCAGCATACTTAACAGCATTGTACTCCATTCTTTCTGCTGCGAAGTTTGCGCAGCCCGGGCTTTATCGAATGCGTTGGCCAGCATCGGCACATGGTTAATGTCGATGACGATCTCACCATATTTCGGCACGCCTTCCATTTTGCGGCGGGCTTCGCTGCCCGCCTCCAGAGTGGCAATCCATGCCAGATATTCATCCCACGGACAGGTGAGCGCCGCTTCCAGGCAATCGATAACCCCAAGGTGGTGACCAATCGCCAGGCTGTAATAGACCACCTGCTGCGCCTCGGCGGGCGTGGCATCGTTCTCATCAATAAATTTACGGCTCAGTTGACTGAACACCACCTTTTCACTCATCGGATACGCGCCTCTTCAACAACATGATTCAGATGGCTGACAATCTCGTTCAGACGCGGATCGTTTTCCGCTTCCAGCCAGCGTGCAACCTGCTCTTCGCCCTGCCCTAACTGTGTCAGGAAGTCATCGGCAATCTGGCGACCGTAACGGTAACCCGCCAGGCGGCGAGCTTCGCGATCCACTTTCACGCGCAGCGGCTGCACCATATCGCCATGCAGGATCTCCGCCGGTTGTTCATCCTGCTCACCCGGCCCACGGGCGTGAATTTTCTGCTCCAGCAGGCCGAGCGCCATTGCAAAGCCGTACAGCGTGGCGGCAGGCGTTGGCGGGCAGCCAGGGATATAAACATCCACCGGGACGATTTTATCCGTACCGCCCCACACGCAGTAGAGATCGTGGAAGATCCCGCCGCTGTTACCGCAGGCACCGTAGGAGATACAAATTTTCGGGTCCGGCGCGGACTGCCACGCACGCAGCGCAGGGGATCGCATTGCACGGGTGACCGCGCCGGTAAACAGTAAAATATCCGCATGACGCGGTGAAGGAACGACTTTAATGCCGAAGCGTTCTGCATCAAACAGCGGCGAAAGCGTGGCGAAAATTTCGATTTCGCAGCCGTTGCAGCCGCCGCAGTCCACGCGGTAAACGTAGGCAGAACGTTTGATTTTTTTCAGTAACGACGCCTTCATGCTGGCGATGGATTCATCCACCGTCATCGGGACCGGAATGCCGTTGGCGTCACGGGGGCCTAATAAATTGCTCATCAGATGGCCTCTTTCATATGGCGAGTCAGTTCAATACGGTCGGACGGCACCAGGCATTTCTGGCGCTTACATTCCGGGCAAGTCTCAAAGCTTTCGCGGTGGTTTTCCGCGCGGCTGTCGCCGTTGTGCTTGAGCAGCGCAATGGCGTAGTCGATCTCTTTCTGGACGGCGAAAGGACGATTGCAGACGCGACAGTTGCACAGCGCGAAGCGGGACTGTTGCAGGAAGTCTTCTTTCTTCCACACCGCCAGTTCGTACTCTTGCGACAGCTTAATCGCCGCCGTCGGGCAAACTTCTTCGCAGCGTCCACAGAAGATGCAGCGCCCGAGATTAAACTCCCAGGCAAGCTCTCCTGTGGCGAGGTCAGTTTCAACCGTTAAGGCGTTTGACGGGCAGGCATTGACGCAGGCCGCGCAGCCGATGCACTGCTGCGGGTTCTGCTCTGGCTTACCACGGAAGTTTTTATCAACCGCAATCGGCTCCAGCGGATAAGACGAGGTCGCCGTGCCGGTTTTGATAACTTTTTTGATAAAGGTAAACATGGCGATTCCTTATTTCAGCGGCGAGTTTTTACGCTCAATGCTGTAACGCTCGAGTTCTTTGTACGGCACCACTTTGCTCTTCTTCTTACGCACATCGACCACGGTCATGCGGTCGGTACAGGAGTAGCAAGGGTCCAGGCTACCGATAATCAGCGGCGCATCGGAAACGGTGTTGCCGCGCAGCATGTAGCGCAGGGTCGGCCAGTTCGCGTAGGTCGCGGCACGGCAGCGCCAGCGGTACAGCTTCTGGTTGTCGCCGGTCATGCTCCAGTGGATATCGTCGCCGCGCGGCGCTTCGGCAAAGCCCAGCGCAAAACGGTGCGGAATATAGGTAAAGCCTTCCACCATCAGCGGACCGCCCGGCAGGTTATCCAGACCGTAGTCGATCATGTTCAGCGCGGTATAGACCTCGTTGATACGCACTTTCAGACGGGAAATAACGTCGCAGCCCTGCTCGCTGTGGACTTCCATTGGCAGCAGGCCATAACCAACAAACGGGTGATCGGCACGGGTATCGCGGGCGTGACCGCTGGCGCGGACCATCGGGCCAACGTTACTGAAATCGCGGGCGATTTCCGGGTCCAGACGACCAATGCCGACAGTACGCTGTTCCATGTTCGGTGTGCTCAGCAGCACATCCACCAGCTCCTGCACTTCACGACGCATCTGTTGCGCCAACTGGCGGGTCTGGATCATGTCATCTTTCAGCAGATCGCGACGAATTCCGCCGATCAGGTTCAGGCCGTAGGTTTTACGCGCACCGGTAAGGATCTCTGCCATTTTCATGGAGGTTTCACGCACGCGGAAGAACTGCATAAAGCCGGAGTCGAAGCCGGTAAAGTGACAGGCGAGGCCGAGGTTGAGCAGATGCGAGTGCAGGCGTTCTACCTCCAGCAGAATGGCGCGGATCATCTGCGCACGTTCTGGCACCTGAATACCCATCGCGTTTTCCACCGACGTGGTGTAGGCGGTGCTGTGAGCAAAGCCGCAGATCCCGCACACACGGTCAGAGAGGAAGGTCACTTCGTTGTAACCCATGCGGGTTTCCGCCAGTTTTTCCATGCCGCGATGGACATAGAACAGGCGGTAGTCGGCGTCGATAATGTTTTCGCCATCGACGAACAGACGGAAGTGACCCGGTTCGTCGGAAGTGACGTGCAGCGGACCAATCGGCACGACGTTGTTTTTCTTGTCGCCCAGTTCGTTGATGAACTCGTAGGTTTCAGCATCGGTAGTCGGTGCCGGACGTTGACGATAATCCATGCTGTCTTTACGCAGCGGATAAAGTTCATCCGGCCAGTCATCCGGCAGCACCAGACGACGTTCATCCGGCAGCCCTACCGGAATCAAACCGTACATATCGCGCACTTCACGCTCGCCCCATACCGCCGCCGGAACGCGCGGCGTTACGGACGGATATTCCGGTTTGTTGGCGTCAACTTCAACGCGCACGGTTATCCAGCATTTGGTGCCCTTCTCCATCGACAGCACGTAGTAAACGGCGTAATGACCATTAAGTTTGCGTTCGTCGTTACCAAACAGCACCGACAGCCAGCCCCCCTGCTTGTAGTAGAGAAACTCCACCACTTCCGGCAGGTAGTTCACCTTCACGGTCACGGTCAGCTGATCTTTGGTCTGCCAGGCGTGGTCCAGCACGACGCCCGGAAATGCCTCATTCAGCGCAGCGAGATAATGTTGACCTAATTTTTCTTCAGACATGCTCAAACTCTCTTTAATCACGCCGCCAGCAAGGAGACGAACGCTAAAAATGCAAAGCCAAACCCAGCCCAGGTAATGCGCGGAGTAATATCAAGACGCAGACGGGCCATGCTGTTTTCGAACAGCGCGATAACCAGGACGCCAACCACCAGTTTGACGATGGCAATCACCAGCGCCAGCAGCAGCCCACCGACGGTGAAGGTTTCCATTTGTCCCCACGGAATAAACACCCCGACGAACATCTGCAACACCACCAGCTGTTTCAGGCTGATACCCCATTTCATGACGCCAAAGCCGCTGCCGCTATACTCAGAGAGCGGACCTTCCTGCAACTCCTGCTCGGCTTCCGCCAGGTCGAACGGCAGTTTGCCCATTTCGATAAAGGTGGCGAATGCACAGGCACAAAGCGCCAGCACCAGCGGAATGCTCTGGCTCAGCGGCCAGTGATAAACGGTGTCGGTGATGTTGCTGATGTTGGTGGAACCGGCAACCTGTGCGGCGACCCACAGACCAAGCAGCAGCATCGGTTCAACCAGCACGCCAAGCATCGCTTCACGGCTCGCGCCGATAGCGGTAAACGGGCTACCGGTATCCAGACCAGAAATGGCAAAGAAGAAACGCGCGATGGCAAAGAGATACAGTAAAGTGATCAAATCGCCCAGCTGCGGCAGCGGAGAACCAACGGTCACCACCGGCAGCGCAGTAGCGATAGTCAGCATGACGCCCACCATCACATACGGCGTCAGGCGGAACACCCAGCCGGAGGCATCCGGGCCAACGCTCTGGCGGCCCAGCAGTTTGATAATGTCGCGATACTCCTGCAACACGCCCGGCCCGCGACGGTTATGCAAGCGGGCGCGCGCCACGCGGGTTATACCGGAGAGCAGCGGCGCAACGGCAAATAACACCAGCGCCTGAATTAACGGATATAAAACACTCATTCTCAGGCTCCTCGTGAAACAATAATCACCACCAGTACCGCCAGTTCAACCAGCGCCATCCGGCGGAACAGCAACGCACTCCCCTCGCACTGCCAGCCCGGTACCAGCGACACCGGATTCAGCCATTTGCGCAGTTTCAGCACCGGCGCAAACGCCTGTTTCACCGGCATGGCAAAACCGTGAGCAGTAATCACCATTGATTTTTCATGGTCGTAGCCGCACACCCAGGCCGCGCCGCGGGAACGCGACGGCAAACGATCGCCTTTGCAAATCGCCATAATGATGAATGGCAGCAGCGGGCAGGCAATCAGCAGCAACGTGATCATGGGTTGAGAAACGGTGGTGTTAGCAGGCTCCAGCGGCAGAGGTACAGCAGCAGAGAGCATCGGCAGCAGCCACGGCGCAGCAACACCGCCAATTACGCAGCAAATCGCCAGTGCCACCACGCTTACGCTCATCAGGAGCGGCGCACTGGTGGCGTTTTCGGCTTCTTTGGTACGCGGCGCGCCGAGGAACGTGACGCCATAGACTTTCGCCATACACATCACCGCCAGCGCACCGGTAATTGCCAGACCCACTGCGAGCAGCGGCCCCAGCAGACGGGCAACAAACGCGCCACTATTGCTCAGTTTGAAGAAGGATTGATAGATAACCCATTCCCCGGCAAACCCGTTCAGCGGCGGCAACGCAGCCATTGCCATCAGCCCGACTAACATGGCGATGGAGATAACCGGCATTTTCTTGCCAATACCACCGAGTTTTTCGATATCGCGATGACCGGTACGGAACCAGACGCTCCCCGCCCCGAGGAACAGTACGCTTTTGAACAGGCTATGGTTAAGCAGATGGTACAGACCACCGACCAGGCCAAGAGCAATCAGCGCCGGTTGTTCGAGCGCGATACCCGTTACGCCAGCGCCCAGCCCCAGCAGGATAATGCCGATATTCTCCAGGGTGTGGTAAGCCAGCAGGCGCTGGATGTTGTGTTCCATCAACGCATACAGACCACCGACGAACGCGGTGATCATGCCGAGCACCAGCAGCGCGATCCCCCACCACAGCGGTGCATTACCGCCCAGCAGCGACAGGGTTAAAATGCCCAGCAGGCCAATTTTCATGACTACCGTAGAAAACAACGCGGCAGCTGGCGCAGAGGCGTTAGCATGTGCCTGCGGCACCCAGCCGTGCAGCGGAATAATCCCGGCCAGCAGGCCAAAGCCAATCACACCGAGCAGCCAGATATCGGAACCGAGCGGCAGCTGTTGCATACGCATATCCAGCAGGCGCAGATCCAGCGTGCCGTAACGCTGCCACAGCAGCCAGCAGGCAATCGCCAGCAGCAGAGTGCCAAGACGCCCCAGCGCAAACCACAGTTTGCCCTCTTTGCTGTTGCTGGTGAGGAACACCGCACACAGGGCCATGATTTCGGCCATTACCACGAACATGCCGAGGTTGCTGGCGATGACGGCACAGACGGCGGCAGCCATCAACATATTGATCTGCAAGCCGTTGCATTTCACCTGCGCGTGGCGATGCCAGTCAATGTTGTAGAGGCTGACAAACAGACCGCACAGGCCGAGCGTAATCAGCCAAATCGCGTTAAGCGGAGAGATTTGCACATCGTAGCTTACCAGCGACAGCGCACCGCTCACGCCAACCGCACCAGTCAGCACAGTGAAGCCCGCGGCTGCCGTATACAGGCTACCCACCGCGCCGCCAATTCCGGCTATCCAGCCGCTTAGCGCCTTTTGAAAAGAAAAGAGAAATGCCAGAACAGCGGCGGCGGCAAACCACGCCACGCCACTATTGATCAGGGAAATTGCGCTCATTTAGCCTCTCCACTTTGAGCCTGCTGAAACAAGGTGAGATCGCCAAAGTCCGTGTTAAAAGTCAGCTCACGCTTACGTTTGCTGACGCGGGCGATATCGGTGTTATCCACCAGATGCAGGGCTTTAGTCGGGCACATCCGCACGCAGGCCGGACCTTGTTCATCAAAGCTACAAAGGTCACATTTGACGGCGATCGCGCGAATACCTGGCACCCAGTCAAGCAATGTGCTGACACGCGCCGGAGCAGGCGGTGCCGGTGGCGCTTTCGGGGTATTGGCGTTTGCCGGAATATCCAGCGGACGGCTGCCGGAAAATTCAATTGCGCCAAACGGGCAGGCGATGCCGCACAGTTTGCAGCTTACGCACAGACTTTCATTCAACTGCACGGCCCCATCAACGCGGGTGATGGCGTTAACCGGGCAAACCACCGCACAGGGCGCATCTTCACAGTGGTGACAGAGCTGCGGCGCAGATTCTTTTTCATTGAGCATCACTCGCAGGCGCGGCATTGATTGCAGGCCGTGCTGGCGATGCGTCTCTGAACAGGCGGCCTCACAGGTGTGGCAGCCGATACAGAGCGTGGAGTCAGCAATTACAAAACGATTCACCAGGCATTCCTCAGGTGATTGTCATTTTTGACGAAAACATGCCGATGAAATGTCATTTTCGACACTCATCGACACGCCCATCCCCAAACAGGCGTAACGCCTGCAAAACGGGCAAAGCCTCAGCTCATGCTGCCGGGCTTTGTCCCTTTACCAGTTGGCTTAAATTCACCGGCACATTGTTTTCAATGGCGGTGTATAAGCTGTCGTAAACGCCAGCGATTTTTTCGAGATAGTGTTCCAGAACCTGTTCGCGATCGCGGATGTTGACCTTGCCATCAATCATGCCGTCAATGCTCAGTTGCGCCTGCGCAATCCGCTGTTTGTCTTCACCATCTTTTGTTTCGACGTAATACTCGATGGTGTGGCTGTTAAAGCCATCCGCCAGGGTGACGTAAATGCGAAAATGTTCAAAAAGGACGAAACAGAGTTCTTTGTCCGGCGCGCAGCTCATGGCGTGATGCAGGCGCGCTTTCGATAACGTGATCCCCTGAACCAGCGAATTGCAGTAGATGTGCCACTGGTCCTGTAGGCGACGATGCCGCTGTGCGATGTAATCGGCTTTCTCGCTTATTTCCCAAATAGTCATTGTCAGGTTACCCGTTTAACAGAGATGCCAGCTTTAAGCATTTTCTGTGCCAACTTTTAATTCATTGTTATGAAACAGATTTTTAAGATAAAGATGAATTTCGTCGCCGTGTCGACGTGTCATTTCGACATCATCGACATTATTCACCGCAGGGATAATCAACACTGGCACAATTATTGCTTGTAGCTGGCAATAGTTAATGGGAGGCGATATGCACGAAATAACCCTCTGCCAACGGGCACTGGAATTGATCGAACAGCAGGCCGCAAAACACGGCGCAAAACGCGTAACTGGGGTCTGGCTCAAAATTGGCGCATTTTCTTGTGTCGAAACCAGCTCTCTTGCCTTTTGTTTTGATCTGGTTTGCCGCGGCAGCGTGGCGGAAGGTTGTAAACTGCACCTCGAAGAACAAGAGGCCGAATGCTGGTGTGAAACATGCCAACAGTATGTGACGCTACTGACCCAGCGCGTCCGCCGCTGTCCACAGTGTCATGGTGACATGCTACAGATTGTGGCAGACGACGGTTTACAGATTCGGCGGATAGAAATAGACCAGGAGTGAGCGATGTGTACAACATGCGGTTGCGGTGAAGGCAACCTGTATATCGAGGGTGATGAACATAACCCTCATTCCGCGTTTCGTAGCGCGCCATTTGCCCCGGCGGCACGCCCGAAGATGAAAATCACCGGCATTAAAGCGCCTGAATTTACCCCCAGCCAGACTGAAGAAGGCGATCTGCATTACGGTCATGGCGAAGCGGGTACTCACGCGCCGGGCATGAGCCAGCGTCGGATGCTGGAAGTCGAAATTGACGTGCTGGACAAAAATAACCGTCTGGCTGAACGCAACCGCGCGCGCTTTGCTGCCCGCAAGCAACTGGTGCTCAACCTGGTTTCCAGCCCTGGTTCCGGTAAAACCACCCTGCTGACGGAAACCTTAATGCGCCTGAAAGACAGCGTTCCGTGCGCGGTTATTGAAGGCGACCAGCAAACCGTGAACGATGCCGCGCGCATTCGCGCTACCGGCACACCAGCGATTCAGGTGAATACCGGTAAAGGCTGCCATCTTGACGCACAGATGATTGCCGACGCCGCACCTCGCCTGCCACTGGACGATAACGGTATTCTGTTTATCGAAAACGTCGGCAACCTCGTGTGCCCGGCCAGCTTCGATCTCGGTGAAAAACACAAAGTGGCGGTGCTTTCCGTTACCGAAGGTGAAGACAAACCGCTGAAATATCCGCATATGTTTGCCGCAGCTTCGCTGATGCTGCTCAACAAAGTTGACTTGCTGCCGTATCTCAACTTTGACGTTGAGAAGTGCATCGCCTGCGCCCGCGAAGTCAATCCAGAAATTGAAATCATCCTTATTTCCGCCACCAGCGGCGAAGGGATGGACCAGTGGCTGAACTGGCTGGAGACACAGCGATGTGCATAGGCGTTCCCGGCCAGATCCGCACCATTGACGGCAACCAGGCGAAAGTCGACGTCTGCGGCATTCAGCGCGATGTCGATTTAACGTTAGTCGGCAGCTGCGATGAAAACGGTCAGCCACGCGTAGGCCAGTGGGTACTGGTCCACGTTGGCTTTGCCATGAGCGTAATTAATGAAGCCGAAGCGCGCGACACTCTCGACGCCTTACAAAACATGTTTGACGTTGAGCCGGATGTCGGTGCGCTGTTGTATGGCGAGGAAAAATAATGCGTTTTGTTGATGAATATCGCGCGCCGGAACAGGTGATGCAGTTAATTGAGCATCTGCGCGAACGTGCTTCACATCTCTCTTACACAGCCGAACGCCCTCTGCGGATTATGGAAGTGTGTGGCGGTCATACCCACGCTATCTTTAAATTCGGCCTCGACCAGTTACTGCCGGAAAACGTTGAGTTTATCCACGGTCCGGGTTGTCCGGTGTGTGTACTGCCGATGGGTAGAATCGATACCTGCGTGGAGATTGCCAGCCATCCGGAAGTCATCTTCTGTACCTTTGGCGACGCCATGCGCGTGCCGGGGAAACAGGGATCGCTGTTGCAGGCAAAAGCACGCGGTGCCGATGTGCGCATCGTTTACTCGCCGATGGATGCGTTGAAACTGGCGCAGGAGAATCCAACCCGCAAAGTGGTGTTCTTCGGCTTAGGTTTTGAAACCACCATGCCGACGACGGCCATCACTCTGCAACAGGCGAAAGCGCGTGATGTGCAGAATTTTTACTTCTTCTGCCAGCATATTACGCTTATCCCGACGCTGCGCAGTTTGCTGGAAGAGCCGGATAACGGTATCGACGCGTTTCTTGCGCCCGGTCACGTTAGTATGGTTATCGGCACTGATGCCTATAATTTTATCGCCAGCGATTTTCATCGTCCGCTGGTGGTCGCTGGTTTCGAACCCCTTGATCTACTGCAAGGCGTGGTGATGCTGGTGGAGCAGAAAATAGCGGCCCACAGCAAGGTAGAGAATCAGTATCGTCGGGTGGTGCCGGATGCCGGTAACCTGCTGGCGCAACAGGCGATTGCCGATGTGTTCTGTGTCAACGGCGACAGCGAATGGCGCGGCTTAGGCGTGATTGAATCTTCTGGTGTACACCTGACGCCGGATTATCAACGATTCGATGCCGAAGCGCATTTCCGCCCGGCACCGCAGCAGGTCTGCGATGACCCGCGCGCACGTTGTGGCGAAGTATTAACGGGCAAATGTAAGCCGCATCAATGCCCGCTGTTTGGTAACACCTGTAATCCTCAAACCGCGTTTGGTGCGCTGATGGTTTCCTCCGAAGGAGCGTGCGCCGCGTGGTATCAGTATCGTCAGCAGGAGAGTGAAGCGTGAATAATATCCAACTCGCCCACGGTAGCGGCGGCCAGGCGATGCAGCAATTAATCAACAGCCTGTTTATGGAAGCCTTTGCCAACCCGTGGCTGGCAGAGCAGGAAGATCAGGCACGTCTTGATCTGGCGCAGCTGGTAGCGGAAGGCGACCGTCTGGCGTTCTCCACCGACAGTTACGTCATTGACCCGCTGTTCTTTCCTGGCGGTAATATCGGCAAGCTGGCGATTTGCGGAACCGCGAATGACGTTGCGGTCAGTGGCGCTATTCCGCGCTATCTCTCCTGTGGCTTTATCCTCGAAGAAGGATTGCCGATGGAGACACTGAAAGCCGTAGTGACCAGCATGGCAGAAACCGCCCGCGCGGCAGGCATTGCCATCGTCACTGGCGATACTAAAGTGGTGCAGCGCGGCGCGGCAGATAAACTGTTTATCAACACCGCTGGCATGGGCGCAATTCCGGCGAATATTCACTGGGGCGCACAGACGCTAACCGCAGGCGATGTATTGCTGGTTAGCGGTACACTCGGCGACCACGGGGCGACTATCCTTAACCTGCGTGAGCAGCTGGGGCTGGATGGCGAACTGGTCAGCGACTGTGCGGTACTAACGCCGCTTATTCAGACGCTGCGTGACATTCCCGGCGTGAAAGCGCTGCGTGATGCCACCCGTGGTGGTGTGAACGCGGTAGTTCATGAGTTCGCGGCAGCCTGCGGTTGCGGTATTGAAATTTCAGAAGCGGCACTGCCGGTTAAACCTGCTGTGCGCGGCGTTTGCGAACTGCTGGGACTGGACGCCCTTAACTTTGCCAACGAAGGCAAACTGGTGATCGCCGTTGAACGCAACGCGGCAGAGCAAGTTTTGGCAGCGTTACATTCCCATCCACTGGGGAAAGACGCGGCGCTGATTGGTGAAGTGGTGGAACGTAAAGGTGTTCGTCTTGCCGGTCTGTATGGCGTGAAACGAACCCTCGATTTACCACACGCCGAACCGCTTCCGCGTATATGCTAATAAAATTCTAAATCTCCTATAGTTAGTCAATGACCTTTTGCACCGCTTTGCGGTGCTTTCCTGGAAGAACAAAATGTCATATACACCGATGAGTGATCTCGGACAACAAGGGTTGTTCGACATCACTCGGACACTATTGCAGCAGCCCGATCTGGCCTCGCTGTGTGAGGCTCTTTCGCAACTGGTAAAGCGTTCTGCGCTCGCCGACAACGCGGCTATTGTGTTGTGGCAAGCGCAGACTCAACGTGCGTCTTATTACGCATCGCGTGAAAAAGACACCCCCATTAAATATGAAGACGAAACTGTTCTGGCACACGGTCCGGTACGCAGCATTTTGTCGCGCCCTGATACGCTGCATTGCAGTTACGAAGAATTTTGTGAAACCTGGCCGCAGCTGGCCGCAGGTGGGCTATACCCCAAATTTGGTCACTATTGCCTGATGCCACTGGCGGCGGAAGGGCATATTTTTGGTGGCTGTGAATTTATTCGTTATGACGATCGCCCCTGGAGCGAAAAAGAGTTCAATCGTCTGCAAACATTTACGCAGATCGTTTCTGTCGTCACCGAACAAATCCAGAGCCGCGTCGTCAATAATGTCGACTATGAGTTGTTATGCCGGGAGCGCGATAACTTCCGCATCCTGGTTGCCATTACCAACGCGGTGCTTTCCCGCCTGGATATGGACGAACTGGTCAGCGAAGTCGCCAAAGAAATCCATTACTACTTCGACATTGACGATATCAGCATCGTCTTACGCAGCCACCGTAAAAACAAACTCAACATCTACTCCACTCACTATCTTGATAAACAGCATCCCGCCCACGAACAGAGCGAAGTCGATGAAGCCGGAACCCTCACCGAACGCGTGTTCAAAAGCAAAGAGATGCTGCTGATTAATCTCCACGAGCGGGACGATTTAGCCCCCTATGAACGCATGTTGTTCGACACCTGGGGCAACCAGATTCAAACCTTGTGCCTGTTACCGCTGATGTCTGGCGACACCATGCTGGGCGTGCTGAAACTGGCGCAATGCGAAGAGAAAGTGTTTACCACTACCAATCTGAATTTACTGCGCCAGATTGCCGAACGTGTGGCAATCGCTGTCGATAACGCCCTCGCCTATCAGGAAATCCATCGTCTGAAAGAACGGCTGGTTGATGAAAACCTCGCCCTGACCGAGCAGCTCAACAATGTTGATAGTGAATTTGGCGAGATTATTGGCCGCAGCGAAGCCATGTACAGCGTACTTAAACAAGTTGAAATGGTGGCGCAAAGCGACAGTACCGTGCTGATTCTCGGTGAAACTGGTACAGGTAAAGAGCTGATTGCCCGCGCGATCCATAATCTCAGTGGGCGTAATAATCGCCGCATGGTAAAAATGAACTGCGCGGCAATGCCTGCCGGATTGCTGGAGAGCGATCTGTTTGGTCATGAGCGTGGGGCTTTTACCGGTGCCAGCGCCCAGCGCATTGGTCGTTTTGAACTGGCGGATAAAAGCTCCCTGTTCCTCGACGAAGTGGGCGATATGCCACTGGAGTTACAGCCGAAGTTGCTGCGTGTATTACAGGAACAGGAGTTTGAACGCCTCGGCAGCAACAAAATCATTCAGACGGACGTACGTTTAATTGCCGCGACTAACCGCGATCTGAAAAAAATGGTCGCCGACCGTGAGTTCCGTAGCGATCTCTATTACCGCCTGAATGTATTCCCGATCCACCTGCCGCCACTACGCGAGCGTCCGGAAGATATTCCGCTGCTGGCGAAAGCCTTTACCTTCAAAATTGCCCGTCGTCTCGGGCGCAATATCGACAGCATTCCTGCCGAGACGCTGCGCACCTTGAGCAACATGGAGTGGCCGGGTAACGTACGCGAACTGGAAAACGTCATTGAGCGCGCGGTATTGCTAACACGCGGCAACGTGCTGCAGCTGTCACTGCCAGATATTGCTTTACCGGAGCCTGAAACGCCGCCTGCCGCAACGGTTGTCGCCCAGGAGGGCGAAGATGAATATCAGTTGATTGTTCGCGTGCTGAAAGAAACCAACGGCGTGGTTGCCGGGCCTAAAGGCGCTGCGCAACGTCTGGGGCTGAAACGCACGACCCTGCTGTCACGGATGAAGCGACTGGGAATTGATAAATCGGCATTGATTTAACAGATGTGGTTATACTCGATCAACGTTCAATGAAAGGAGGCAGTATGGCAGTTTCAGCAAGAAATCAATTAACCGGAACAGTTAGCGCAGTAGCAATGGGCGCTGTGAATGATGAAGTAGAACTGACGCTGGCAGGTGGTGCAAAGCTGGTGGCAATTGTGACTCACAGCAGCCAGCAAGCGCTGGGTCTGGCGAAAGGGAAAGAAGCGATTGCCCTGATTAAAGCCCCGTGGGTAACGCTGGCAACGGAAGACTGTGGACTGAAATTCTCTGCTCGCAACCAGTTTGCTGGCAGCGTGTCGACAATCACCGAAGGCGCAGTGAACGCCACTGTCCATATCAAAACGGATGCGGGTTTTGAAATTGTGGCAGTGGTAACAAATGAAAGTCAGGATGAAATGAAACTCACCACTGGCTCGCGCGTTATTGCATTGATCAAAGCATCAGCCATCCTGATTGCCACCAAAGCGTAAGCGCCTTATTTGCCGGAGAGTATGGCTCTCCGGCAGATTTATTTCTTTGGACGATATTTTTCTGGCAACTCCGGCACCGGACGCTTGTCATCGATGAGATGACGCACGGTTAAGATCGGATGACGCCACAGCATTCGCGGCCCAGCCCAACGCATAATCTGTTTCATCTCTTCACGCTTTGCAGGCTGGTAACAGTGCACCGGACACTGCTTACAGGCTGGTTTCTCTTCGCCGAACACACATTTATCCAGCCGCTTTTGCGCGTAAGTAAACAACGTCTCATAATGCTCCGGCTCCGCTGACGCCTGCGGGCATTTCGCTTGATAAAGATCGATCATTTTTTTAATCGTCAGTTTTTCACGAGAGATACGCTTGCCGGACATGCTGCCTCCATCTCATTAAGATGCATTTATATTACAACTTAATCTTAAAGGGCACTATGACTCTAAAGAAGAAGGGTTAGCCAACCGATACAATTTTGCGTACTTGCTTCATAAGCATCACGCAAAAGCTGCAAAACAGCATCTTTCCCGGAACCAGCATCAAGAACTCGCCGTTCGCTTCTTCCCCTGAAATGATTAACTCCGGTATCATGTGCGCCTTATGTGATTACAACGAAAATAAAAACCATCACACCCCATTTAATATCAGGGAACCGGACATAACCCCATGAGTGCAATAGAAAATTTCGATGCCCATACGCCCATGATGCAGCAGTATCTCAAGCTGAAAGCCCAGCATCCCGAGATCCTGCTGTTCTATCGGATGGGTGACTTTTACGAACTGTTTTATGACGACGCGAAACGCGCCTCGCAGCTGCTGGATATTTCACTGACCAAACGCGGTGCTTCCGCGGGAGAGCCGATCCCGATGGCGGGGATCCCCTACCATGCGGTGGAAAACTACCTCGCCAAACTGGTGAATCAGGGCGAGTCCGTTGCCATCTGCGAACAAATTGGCGATCCGGCGACCAGCAAAGGTCCGGTTGAGCGCAAAGTTGTGCGTATCGTTACGCCAGGCACCATCAGCGATGAAGCCCTGTTGCAGGAGCGTCAGGACAACCTGCTGGCGGCTATCTGGCAGGACAGCAAAGGTTTCGGCTACGCGACGCTGGATATCAGTTCCGGTCGTTTTCGCCTGAGCGAACCGGCTGACCGCGAAACGATGGCGGCAGAACTGCAACGCACTAATCCGGCGGAACTGCTGTATGCAGAAGATTTTGCTGAAATGTCGTTAATTGAAGGCCGTCGCGGCCTGCGCCGTCGCCCGCTGTGGGAGTTTGAAATCGACACCGCGCGCCAGCAGTTGAATCTGCAATTTGGCACCCGCGATCTGGTCGGTTTTGGCGTCGAGAACGCGCCGCGCGGACTTTGTGCTGCCGGTTGTCTGTTGCAGTATGCGAAAGATACCCAACGTACGACCCTGCCGCATATTCGTTCTATCACCATGGAACGTGAGCAGGACAGCATCATTATGGATGCCGCGACACGTCGTAACCTGGAAATTACTCAGAACCTGGCGGGCGGTGCGGAAAACACGCTGGCTTCAGTGCTCGACTGCACTGTAACGCCAATGGGTAGTCGTATGCTGAAACGCTGGCTGCATATGCCAGTGCGCGATACCCGCGTGTTGCTTGAGCGCCAGCAAACTATTGGCGCATTGCAGGATTTCACCGCCGAGCTACAGCCGGTGCTGCGTCAGGTCGGCGACCTGGAACGTATTCTGGCACGTCTGGCTTTACGAACTGCTCGCCCACGCGATCTGGCCCGTATGCGTCACGCTTTCCAGCAACTGCCGGAGCTGCGTGCGCAGTTAGAAAATGTCGATAGCGCTCCGGTACAGGCGCTGCGTGAGAAGATGGGTGAGTTTGCCGAACTGCGCGATCTGCTGGAGCGGGCCATTATCGACACACCGCCGGTACTGGTGCGCGACGGTGGTGTTATCGCATCGGGCTATAACGAAGAGCTGGATGAGTGGCGCGCGCTGGCTGACGGCGCGACCGATTATCTGGAGCGTCTGGAAGTCCGCGAGCGTGAACGTACCGGCCTGGACACGCTGAAAGTCGGATTTAACGCGGTGCATGGTTATTACATTCAGATCAGCCGTGGACAAAGCCATCTGGCACCGATTAACTACATGCGCCGCCAGACGCTGAAAAACGCCGAACGCTACATTATTCCAGAGCTAAAAGAGTACGAAGACAAAGTTCTCACTTCAAAAGGCAAAGCACTGGCACTGGAAAAACAGCTTTATGAAGAGTTGTTCGACCTGCTGTTGCCGCATCTGGAAGCGTTGCAACAGAGCGCGAGCGCGCTGGCGGAACTCGACGTGCTGGTGAACCTGGCAGAACGGGCCTATACGCTGAACTACACCTGCCCGACCTTTATTGATAAACCGGGTATTCGCATCACCGAAGGCCGCCATCCGGTGGTTGAACAGGTGCTGAATGAGCCGTTTATCGCCAACCCGCTGAACCTGTCGCCGCAGCGTCGCATGTTGATCATTACCGGTCCGAATATGGGCGGTAAAAGTACCTATATGCGCCAGACCGCACTGATTGCGCTGATGGCCTACATCGGCAGCTATGTACCGGCACAAAAAGTCGAGATTGGACCTATCGATCGCATCTTTACCCGCGTAGGGGCAGCGGATGATCTGGCATCCGGGCGTTCAACCTTTATGGTGGAAATGACCGAAACCGCCAATATTTTACATAACGCCACCGAGTACAGTCTGGTGCTGATGGATGAGATTGGGCGCGGGACGTCCACTTACGATGGTCTGTCGCTGGCGTGGGCGTGCGCGGAAAATCTGGCGAATAAGATTAAAGCGTTGACACTGTTTGCCACCCACTATTTCGAGCTGACCCAGTTACCGGAGAAAATGGAAGGCGTCGCCAACGTGCATCTCGATGCGCTGGAGCACGGCGACACCATTGCCTTTATGCACAGCGTGCAGGATGGCGCGGCGAGCAAAAGCTACGGCCTGGCGGTTGCAGCTCTGGCCGGCGTGCCAAAAGAGGTTATTAAGCGCGCACGGCAAAAACTGCGTGAGTTGGAAAGCATTTCGCCGAACGCCGCCGCTACGCAAGTGGATGGTACGCAAATGTCTTTGCTGTCAGTGCCAGAAGAAACGTCGCCTGCGGTCGAAGCACTGGAAAATCTCGACCCGGATTCACTGACTCCGCGTCAGGCGCTGGAGTGGATTTATCGCTTGAAGAGTCTGGTGTAATAACAATTCCCGATAGTCTTTTGCTATCGGGAATATTAACGACAACAGACGAATCAAATAAAAACACCCTGTATAATAGGAAATCTTATTTTACAGGGTAAAACCATGCCATCTACACGCTATCAAAAAATTAATGCCCATCACTATCGTTATATATGGGCCGTTGGTGATATTCATGGTGACTATCAATTATTACAATCCCGCTTACATCAACTCTCTTTTTTCCCTGAAACCGACTTACTTATTTCTGTCGGCGATAATATTGATCGTGGGCCGGAGAGTCTTAACGTACTACGCCTGTTAAACCAGCCCTGGTTTACATCGGTTAAAGGCAACCATGAAGCGATGGCGCTTGATGCATTCGAAACTGGCGATGGAAATATGTGGCTTGCCAGCGGCGGCGACTGGTTCTTTGAATTAAATGAGACGGAACAACAAGAAGCAATAAATCTGTTGCTGAAATTTCATCGCCTTCCACATATTATTGAAATCACTAACGACATAATAAAATATGTCATCGCACATGCAGATTATCCGGGGAATGAATATCTCTTTGGCAAAGAAATAGCGGAGAGAGAACTACTCTGGCCTGTTGATCGTGTGCAGAAATCGCTTAATGGCGAGTTACAACAAATAAACGGCGCTGATTATTTTATATTTGGACATATGATGTTTGATAACATTCAGACGTTCGCAAACCAGATTTATATTGATACCGGATCGCCGAAAAGCGGGCGGCTGTCATTTTATAAAATAAAGTAGTCTCATGCTTCTTCTGTGAAGCATGAGTAACCCGGTGTTATTGCAGGCCATTATTCATTTTTCGCTACCAGCAAAGAGAGATCCTGCTTCGCCAGCGCGCGACTGGCACTCTCCGGCAAACCGTCGTCTGTAATAATCTGATCAAACTCGCTTAATGGTAACGCCAGCCATGTCGCCACCTGACCATATTTCGTCGCATCACAGACCAAAACTCGCTGGCGGCTGGCACTGGCAATCGCCCGTTTCACCGTGACTTTATCTTCCGCTGGCGTAGAAATCCCCCGCACACTCCATGACGATGCAGAAATAAAAGCCTGATCAATCATCAGGCTGCGCAGCATGGTCGCAGCGGCTTCCCCGACACAGGAACGGTTTTCCCGACACACTGCACCGCCAGTGTGAATAATTGTGCAATTACTGTTGTCGAGCAAGTAGTCCGCAATAACGAAATCGTTTGTGACCACAGTCAGTGACTCCATGTGAATCAGATGCTGTGCTATCGCTAGCGTGGTCGTTCCCGCATCCAGATAGATACAACTTCCCGGCTGAACAAGACTTGCCGCCAGCTTGCCAATAGCCGCTTTTTGCGTCATTGCCAGCGCAGTTTTTACCTGATGAGAAGGTTCATGCGCCACGCGTCCCGGAGACTGGACGCCTCCGGACACCAGCACAACGGCTCCCTGCTGCTCCAGTTTTTGTAAATCCCGACGAATGGTCATATGTGACACATTCATTCTGTCCGTTAGTTCAGCAATACTGACAATGCCTTTTTCAGCTACCATCTCAAGGATGATTTGGCGACGCTCTACGGGTATCAACTTTTGCTCCTTCCTTTGTCCTGCTGACATTCTACGCTATTTGCCTGCGAAACGTGCGCGGCGCAACTAACGCTTAGTTCACATAAAATAACACACAATGTTAATTTTTGTGAATCAGCTCACCATATCGTTATCTTCCAGCGCCTATATTCACAATATCAAACAAAATATCACTTAAATTAACAATGAGAGCAGATGAAAACGGGATCTGAGTTTCATGTCGGTATCGTTGGCTTAGGGTCAATGGGAATGGGAGCAGCACTGTCATGTGTCCGCGCAGGTCTTTCTACCTGGGGCGCAGACCTGAACAGCAATGCCTGCGCTACGTTGAAAGAGGCAGGTGCTTGCGGGGTTTCTGATAACGCCGCGACGTTTGCCGAAAAACTGGACGCTCTGCTGGTGCTGGTGGTCAATGCGGCCCAGGTTAAACAGGTGCTGTTTGGTGAAACAGGCGTTGCACAACATCTGAAACCCGGTACGGCAGTAATGGTTTCTTCCACTATCGCTAGTGCTGATGCGCAAGAAATTGCTACCGCTCTGGCTGGATTCGATCTGGAAATGCTGGATGCGCCAGTTTCTGGTGGTGCAGTAAAAGCCGCTAACGGTGAAATGACTGTCATGGCCTCCGGTAGCGATATTGCCTTTGAACGACTGGCACCCGTGCTGGAAGCCGTTGCCGGAAAAGTTTATCGCATAGGTGCAGAACCGGGACTAGGTTCGACCGTAAAAATTATTCACCAGTTGTTAGCGGGCGTACATATTGCTGCCGGAGCCGAAGCGATGGCACTTGCAGCCCGTGCGGGGATCCCGCTGGATGTGATGTATGACGTCGTGACCAATGCCGCCGGAAATTCCTGGATGTTCGAAAACCGGATGCGTCATGTGGTGGATGGCGATTACACCCCGCATTCAGCCGTCGATATTTTTGTTAAGGATCTTGGTCTGGTTGCCGATACAGCCAAAGCCCTGCACTTCCCGCTGCCATTGGCCTCAACAGCATTGAATATGTTCACCAGCGCCAGTAACGCGGGTTACGGGAAAGAAGACGATAGCGCAGTTATCAAGATTTTCTCTGGCATCACTCTACCGGGAGCGAAATCATGATCAAGATTGGCGTTATCGCCGATGATTTTACCGGCGCGACGGATATCGCCAGTTTTCTGGTGGAAAACGGTCTACCAACGGTACAAATTAACGGTGTTCCAACAGGTAAAATGCCGGAAGCAATCGACGCACTGGTGATCAGCCTGAAAACGCGTTCCTGTCCGGTGGTTGAAGCCACACAGCAATCGCTGGCGGCACTGAGCTGGTTGCAACAGCAAGGTTGCAAACAGATCTATTTCAAATACTGCTCTACTTTCGACAGTTCGGCGAAAGGTAATATCGGCCCGGTTACCGATGCATTAATGGATGCTCTCGACACGCCGTTTACGGTCTTCTCTCCGGCCCTGCCGGTCAACGGACGTACGGTTTATCAGGGGTATTTGTTCGTAATGAATCAACTGCTGGCCGAATCCGGGATGCGCCATCACCCGGTAAATCCCATGACCGACAGCTATCTTCCCCGTCTGGTTGAAGCGCAATCCACAGGGCGCTGCGGCGTCGTTTCGGCACATGTTTTCGAACAAGGTGTGGATGCCGTTCGTCAAGAGCTGGCTCGCTTACAGCAAGAGGGCTACCGCTACGCGGTGCTTGATGCGCTGACCGAACACCATCTGGAAATTCAGGGAGAAGCCTTGCGCGATACCCCACTGGTAACGGGCGGTTCTGGTCTGGCGATTGGCCTTGCCCGGCAGTGGGCGCAAGAAAACGGTAACCAGGCTCGCAAAGCAGGGCATCCGCTCGCTGGGCGCGGCGTAGTGCTCTCCGGTTCATGCTCTCAAATGACCAACCGCCAGGTAGCACATTACCGTCAAATTGCACCAGCCCGTGAAGTTGATGTGGCACGCTGCCTCTCAATTGAAACTCTGGCCGCTTATGCACACGAACTGGCAGAGTGGGTTCTGGGCCAGGAAAGTGTACTTGCTCCACTGGTTTTTGCCACCGCCAGCACTGACGCATTGGCAGCAATTCAACAGCAATACGGTGCACAAAAAGCCAGTCAGGCAGTAGAAACACTGTTTTCTCAACTAGCGGCGCGGTTAGCAGCGGAAGGCGTGACACGCTTTATTGTCGCAGGCGGTGAGACCTCCGGCGTAGTCACACAGAGCCTGGGAATAAAAGGGTTTCATATTGGCCCAACCATTTCTCCCGGCGTGCCGTGGGTAAACGCACTGGATAAACCTGTCTCACTCGCCCTTAAATCTGGCAACTTCGGTGATGAAGCCTTTTTTTCACGAGCCCAAAGAGAGTTTTTATCATGAGCGATTTCGCAAAAGTAGAGCAGTCTTTGCGAGAGGAGATGACGCGGATTGCCAGTTCATTCTTTCAGCGCGGCTATGCAACCGGTTCGGCTGGCAATCTGTCGCTGCTTTTACCTGACGGGAATTTACTGGCGACACCGACAGGTTCATGCCTGGGCAATCTCGATCCGCAGCGGCTTTCCAAAGTCGCCGCGGATGGCGAATGGTTAAGTGGTGACAAACCCTCGAAAGAGGTGCTCTTTCATCTGGCGCTGTATCGCAACAATCCGCGCTGTAAAGCGGTGGTGCATTTGCACAGCACATGGTCGACGGCGCTTTCCTGCCTGCAAGGGCTGGACAGCAGCAACGTTATTCGTCCGTTCACACCATACGTGGTGATGCGGATGGGAAATGTCCCGCTGGTGCCTTATTACCGACCGGGCGATAAACGCATCGCACAGGATCTGGCGGAACTGGCAGCAGACAATCAGGCTTTTTTACTGGCAAATCATGGCCCAGTGGTTTGCGGTGAAAGCCTGCAAGAAGCCGCCAACAATATGGAAGAGCTGGAGGAAACGGCAAAGCTGATTTTTATTCTCGGTGACCGCCCGATCCGTTATCTGACCGCAGGTGAAATTGCGGAATTAAGGAGTTAATGCAATGCCTCGTTTTGCAGCTAATTTATCCATGATGTTCACCGAAGTGCCTTTTATTGAACGCTTCGCCGCAGCGCGAAAAGCCGGGTTCGATGCTGTGGAATTTCTGTTTCCCTATGACTACTCCACCCTGCAAATCCAAAAGCAACTGGAGCAAAACCATCTGACACTGGCGCTGTTCAATACCGCTCCCGGAGATATTAATGCGGGGGAATGGGGATTATCCGCCCTTCCCGGACGTGAGCACGAAGCACACGCAGACATCGACCTGGCACTGGAATATGCATTGGCGCTCAATTGTGAACAAGTCCATGTGATGGCAGGCGTCGTGCCCGCTGGCGAAGATGCTGAACGGTACAGGGCAGTATTTATCGATAATCTCCGCTACGCTGCCGACCGCTTTGCGCCACACGGCAAGCGAATATTAGTTGAAGCACTCAGCCCCGGCGTTAAGCCTCATTATCTCTTCTCCAGCCAGTATCAGGCACTGGCTATTGTTGAAGAAGTTGCACGAGATAACGTGTTTATTCAACTAGATACTTTTCATGCGCAAAAAGTAGATGGCAACCTGACGCATTTAATCCGCGACTACGCCGGGAAATATGCGCACGTACAAATTGCCGGACTACCTGATCGACATGAACCGGACGATGGAGAAATCAACTATCCGTGGCTGTTCCGCCTGTTCGATGAGGTGGGATATCAGGGCTGGATCGGTTGTGAATATAAACCTCGTGGCCTCACCGAAGAAGGGCTTGGCTGGTTTGACGCCTGGCGCTAATTCGTTAAATCCCTAATTACAAAGTACCCATACATCCCCCCATCTACGGATGGGGTAGGTTAACTATAACTTTCAGACAGGGTTTCCCATGTCCACAATTACATTGTTATGCATTGCGTTAACTGGCGTAATCATGCTGTTGCTGCTGGTCATCAAGGCAAAGGTACAACCATTCGTTGCTCTGCTCCTCGTCAGCCTGTTAGTCGCACTTGCGGCGGGTATACCGGCGGGCGAAGTGGGTAAAGTGATGATCGCCGGGATGGGCGGTGTGCTTGGTTCCGTCACTATTATTATTGGTCTGGGCGCTATGCTGGGGCGTATGATCGAACACTCTGGTGGTGCAGAGTCACTGGCTAATTATTTCAGTCGCAAGTTAGGTGACAAACGAACTATCGCTGCGCTGACTCTGGCAGCGTTCTTCCTCGGTATTCCCGTCTTCTTTGATGTCGGCTTTATTATTCTTGCGCCAATCATTTACGGTTTTGCCAAGGTTGCCAAAATATCGCCACTCAAATTTGGCCTGCCTGTCGCTGGAATCATGCTAACTGTTCATGTGGCGGTACCGCCGCATCCAGGCCCTGTCGCCGCAGCGGGGTTACTCCACGCAGACATCGGCTGGCTAACCATCATCGGTATTGCGATTTCTATTCCCGTAGGGATTGTTGGCTACTTTGCAGCGAAAATAATCAATAAGCGCCAATATGCGATGTCGGTGGAAGTACTGGAACAGATGCAACTGGCTCCGGCCAGTGAGGAAGGCGCGACAAAATTAAGCGATAAAATAAATCCACCGGGCGTCGCGCTGGTCACCTCGCTAATTGTTATTCCTATCGCGATTATCATGGCGGGTACGGTTTCCGCAACACTGATGCCGCCTTCGCATCCCCTGCTTGGTACGCTACAGCTGATCGGCTCACCAATGGTAGCTCTAATGATTGCGCTGGTGCTGGCATTCTGGTTATTGGCTTTACGTCGCGGCTGGAGCTTACAACACACCAGCGACATTATGGGCTCAGCCCTTCCCACCGCGGCGGTAGTGATTTTGGTTACTGGTGCTGGAGGGGTATTTGGCAAAGTGCTGGTGGAATCGGGCGTCGGCAAAGCCCTTGCCAACATGCTACAAATGATTGACCTGCCTCTGTTACCAGCCGCATTTATTATTTCACTGGCGCTGCGTGCATCGCAGGGGTCAGCAACCGTAGCAATCCTGACAACCGGCGGGTTACTCTCAGAAGCGGTGATGGGATTGAATCCGATTCAGTGCGTATTGGTGACGCTGGCAGCCTGCTTTGGTGGGCTTGGCGCGTCACATATTAATGACTCAGGGTTCTGGATTGTGACCAAATATCTGGGGTTATCGGTAGCAGACGGTCTGAAAACCTGGACAGTGTTAACGACCATTCTCGGTTTTACCGGATTCTTAATTACCTGGTGCGTATGGGCGGTAATTTGACCTTAATAAAAAGGTCCGATGGGCATCGGACCTTTTATTTAGCGCTTACCTTCCGCCAGCAGCGGCGGGATGCTCGGCACCATCGGCGCGTCATCAATATCTTTCTGTGTCATGCGGAACGCTTCGGGATAATGTTCGCGGCTGGTGCGGCGTAGCGGTTCGGTATCGCGCCAGGTATAGAGGCAATGCTGGCACTGGTAGACCGTCCAGACATCTTTTACCGGCGATTTCGCCATCACTTCAATCTGTTCATCAGCACAACGTGGACAAATCATCTTGTTCTCCTTATTTACGTGCGGCCAGCATAGCGGTCAGTTTTTCAGCCCAGGCTTTGGTTTCCGGTAAATCCACCACCGGCTGGCTGTAGTGACCACGGTTGTCCGGGGCGACAGGCGTGGTGGCGTCGATAATCAGCTTGTCGGTGATACCGGCCGGGCTTGAGCCGGGGTCGAGTTCCAGCACGGACATATTCGGCAACTGCACCAAATCCCCTGCCGGGTTCACTTTCGAAGAGAGCGCCCACATCACCTGCGGCAGGTTGAACGGATCAACGTCTTCATCGACCATAATCACCATCTTCACGTAGCCCAGACCGTGTGGCGTGGTCATCGCACGCAGGCCCACCGCGCGGGCAAAGCCACCGTAGCGTTTTTTGGTGGAGATAATCGCCAGCAGGCCGTGGGTGTACATGGCATTTACCGCCTGCACTTCCGGGAACTCGGCTTTCAGTTGCTGATACAGCGGCACGCAGGTGGCTGGCCCCATCAGGTAGTCGATTTCCGTCCACGGCATCCCGAGATAGAGCGATTCAAAAATGGGTTTGCTGCGATAAGAGACTTTATCGATACGCACCACGGTCATGTTACGCCCGCCGGAGTAGTGCCCGGTAAACTCACCAAACGGCCCTTCGATTTCGCGTTTACGGCTTTCGATGACCCCTTCGAGGATCACTTCTGAACCCCACGGCACATCAAAACCAGTCAGCGGGGCGGTGGCGATCGGGTACGGGCTTTCACGCAGCGCGCCTGCCATTTCGTACTCGGACTGATCATATTTCAGCGGCGTGGCCCCCATCAGGGTGATGATCGGATCGTTACCGAGTGTGATGGCAATCGGCAGATCTTCACCGCGTTCTTCCGCTTTATGCAGATGCAGGGCGATATCGTGCATCGGCACCGGTTGCAGACCGAGCTTACGCTTACCCTTCACTTCCATACGGTAGATGCCGACGTTCTGCTTGCCGAAGTTATCCGGATCAAGCGGATCGCGGGAAACCACGCACGCTTTGTCGAGATAGAAACCGCCATCACCGTCGTTTAAACGAAACAGAGGCAGAATATCGAACAGGTTGATCTCGTCGCCATCGACGGTGTTCTGCGCCCAGGCTGGATTGGCGCGGCGCTCCGGGGCAATGGGGAAGTTATCCCAGCGGCGGATAAACTCATCAATCTGTTTTTTAACCGGGGTGTTTGGCGGCAGGCCGAGGGAAATCGCGTGGTTCTGCCAGGAACCGATGGTGTTCATTGCCACGCGGGCATCGATAAAGCCGCGAATATTGTCAAACCACAGCGCCGGTGCAACATCGCCGATACGTCCGGTGGCGTTGGCAGCGGCTGCCAGATCCGGTTCCGCGTTCACCTCTTCGCTGATTTTCAGTAACTGGCCGTGGTCATCAAGCGCCTGTAAAAAGCTGCGTAAATCATCAAATGCCATTATTCATTCTCCTGAGAAAAATTCCGGGCCTGCGGCAATCCTTGCCAGCGCCTGGCGTGAGGATGTTCGAGGCCAAATTGATCCAGCACGCGGGCTACCACGTGGTGGACAATGTCATCTACCGTTTCGGGATGGTTATAAAAGGCAGGCATCGGCGGCACCATCGCCACGCCCATGCGTGAAAGTGCGAGCATATTTTCGAGATGGATGGTGCTAAGCGGCATTTCACGCGGCACCAGCACTAGTTTGCGGCCTTCTTTGAGCACGACGTCCGCCGCGCGCCCTACCAGGCCATCGGCGTAACCGGCACGGATACCGGCGAGCGTTTTCATACTGCACGGAATAACGATCATGCCGTCGGTACGAAAGGAACCTGAGGAGATGGTTGCGGCCTGATCCGCCGGGTTATGGCAGAAGTCTGCGAGGGCAGCAACATCGCGGGCGTTGTAAGGCGTTTCCAGTTCAATGGTGGTTTTCGCCCACTTCGACATCACCAGATGAGTCTCGACATTCGGCATCTCCCGCAGCGCTTGCAGTAATGCCACACCAAGAGGCGCTCCGGTGGCCCCTGTCATCCCGACGATCAGTCTCATTGTTTATTCTCTTAATTGTTCGTATACGAACGTTATTATTAAAATACGCCTCTGTTTTCATCGCGGCAAGCACTGAAAAGTAACAACATCTTCTTCGTCACTGAAAAACCGCTATGATAGCGGCAGATAGTTTGCCCGGAGTTTACATGGCGTTACGAAATAAAGCGTTCCATCAGTTACGACAGCTTTTTCAGCAGCACACGGCTCGCTGGCAGCACGAGTTACCTGACCTCACCAAACCACAGTACGCGGTGATGCGCGCCATTGCTGATAAGCCTGGTATCGAACAGGTGGCACTGATAGAAGCAGCAGTCAGCACCAAAGCAACGCTGGCAGAAATGTTGGCAAGAATGGAAAATCGTGGCTTAGTCAGACGTGAACATGACGCCGCTGACAAGCGGCGACGCTTTGTCTGGCTGACTGCCGAAGGAGAAAAGGTACTTGCTGCGGCGATCCCCATTGGTGACAGCGTGGATGAGGAATTTTTGGGGCGTTTGAGTGCAGAAGAGCAGGAGCTGTTTATGCAGTTGGTGCGCAAGATGATGAACACATAGGGTGCAAATTGCCGGATGCGACGCTATCGCGGCTTATCCAGCCCACAAAAACACATGCTTCCCAAACAAAAGAAAAAAGGCCAGCCTCGCTTGAGACTGGCCTTTCTGACAGATGCTTACTTACTCGCGGAACAGCGCTTCGATATTCAGCCCCTGCGTTTGCAGGATTTCGCGCAAACGGCGCAGGCCTTCAACCTGAATCTGGCGAACACGTTCACGGGTGAGGCCAATTTCACGACCTACATCTTCCAGTGTTGCCGCTTCGTACCCCAGCAAACCGAATCGACGTGCCAGTACTTCACGCTGTTTGGCGTTCAGCTCGAACAGCCATTTGACGATGCTCTGCTTCATATCGTCATCTTGCGTGGTATCTTCCGGACCGTTCTCTTTTTCATCGGCCAGGATGTCCAGCAACGCTTTTTCGGAATCACCACCCAGCGGGGTGTCTACCGAGGTAATGCGCTCGTTAAGACGAAGCATACGGCTGACGTCATCAACTGGCTTATCCAGTTGCTCTGCGATCTCTTCCGCACTTGGTTCGTGGTCCAGTTTATGGGACAACTCGCGTGCGGTTCGCAGGTAAACGTTCAGCTCCTTTACGATGTGAATCGGCAAACGAATAGTACGGGTTTGGTTCATAATCGCCCGTTCGATCGTCTGGCGAATCCACCAGGTTGCGTATGTTGAGAAGCGGAAACCACGTTCCGGGTCAAACTTCTCTACCGCGCGGATCAGCCCCAGGTTGCCCTCTTCGATCAGGTCCAGCAACGCCAGACCACGATTGCCATAACGGCGGGCAATTTTTACCACCAGACGCAAGTTACTCTCGATCATCCGGCGGCGGGAGGCAACATCTCCACGCAGTGCGCGACGCGCAAAATAAACTTCTTCTTCGGCCGTTAACAGTGGTGAATAACCAATCTCACCAAGGTAAAGCTGAGTCGCGTCCAACACACGCTGTGTGGCTCCCTGCGATAACAGTTCCTCTTCGGCCAAATCGTTATCACTGGGTTCCTCTTCTACTAAGGCCTTTTCGTCAAAAACCTCAACTCCGTTCTCATCAAATTCCGCATCTTCATTTAAATCATGAACTTTCAGCGTATTCTGACTCATAAGGTGGCTCCTACCCGTGATCCCTTGACGGAACATTCAAGCAAAAGCCTGGTTCCGCCGATTTATCGCTGCGGCAAATAACGCAGCGGGTTTACGGATTTCCCCTTGTAACGAATTTCAAAATGCAAGCGTGTTGAACTGGTTCCGGTGCTACCCATGGTTGCTATTTTTTGCCCCGCCTTCACTTCTTGTTGTTCCCGGACCAGCATTGTGTCGTTATGGGCGTAGGCACTCAGGTAATCATCATTATGTTTGATGATAATCAGATTACCGTAGCCGCGCAGCGCGTTACCGGCATAAACAACGCGGCCATCTGCGGTCGCGATAATTGCCTGTCCTTTGCTGCCCGCGATATCAATCCCCTTGTTGCCCCCCTCAGAAGCGCCAAAGGTTTCGATCACTTTGCCCTCAGTCGGCCAGCGCCAGGTGGAGATAGGCGTACTGGTTGATGTACTGCTGACAGTCGGCTCGGTTGTGCTTGCTGTTGGTACCGTTACAGGCGCTGTGACCGTGGTCGCAGTTGGCTTGTTGTTCGGCAACATTTTGTTAGCACTCTGTTCACCCGAAGACTCAGAATACGTAATTGTCGGTTGCGAAGCAACAGCAACGGTGGAATTTTGTGCAGGCTTGATCACAACTCCTTGCTCTGCTGCATCGGCCTGGGTAATGGCATTTCCGCCAGTGATTGGCGTACCGGAAGCATTACCCACCTGTAAGGTCTGACCGACGTTCAGCGCGTATGGTGCCTGAATATTGTTGCGCTGAGCAAGGTCACGGAAATCGTTGCCAGTAATCCAGGCGATATAGAAAAGTGTGTCGCCTTTTTTCACGGTATAGGTACTGCCGCTATAACTGCCTTTCGGAATGTTCCCATACTGACGGTTGTAGACGATGCGTCCGTTTTCCATCTGTACCGGCTGCTGAGCTACTGGCTGTACTGGCTGGATTTGCGGTTGTTGAGTAGCCTGAATTTGTGGCTGCTGTACCGGCTGAATTTGCGGTTGCTGCGCTGTAGACGTCGTTCCCATTTTCGGCGGCGGCGTAATCAACATACCAGAATTGGTATTTGCAGGCGCATTGCCATTAACGGAGCTGACCGGTGCCGGTGGATTTGAAGTGTCAGAACAGCCTGCCAGCCATAGCGAAACCAGTGACAAAGCCGCAATGCGGCGAACGGTGAATTTTGGGCTTCCCGCGCTCATTTATCCCCCAGGAAAAATTGGTTAATAACCAGTGACATAATTACCGTGCAAGGCACCATACTGAACACTGGAAAAGATGTTCACGATACGCTGACCTGCGGCAAAATAACCAGGAAAAATCCAGGTATTTCCTCACGTTTTAAGCCAGCTCACCCTTCACTAAAGGGACAAAGCGCACGGCCTCCACGGTATCGATAATAAATTCGCCTCCCCGACGACGCACCCGTTTCAAATACTGGTGCTCCTCCCCTACGGGTAAGACGAGAATCCCGCCTTCGTCCAGCTGCGTCATTAGTGCAGTTGGAATTTCCGGCGGTGCCGCCGTAACAATGATAGCGTCAAACGGCGCACGTGCCTGCCAACCTTGCCATCCATCGCCATGACGGGTTGAAACATTATGTAAATCAAGATTTTTCAGGCGGCGACGCGCCTGCCACTGCAAACCTTTAATCCGTTCGACCGAGCAAACATGCTGGACAAGATGCGCCAGGATTGCCGTTTGATATCCCGAACCGGTGCCAATTTCCAGCACCCGCGACTGCGGCGTCAGCTCGAGTAATTCGGTCATTCGCGCCACCATATACGGCTGCGAAATTGTCTGCCCCTGACCTATCGGCAAGGCGATATTGTCCCAGGCTTTTTGTTCAAACGCTTCATCAACGAATTTTTCACGCGGCACGGCGGCAAGTGCATTCAGCACCTGCTCATCCTGAATACCTTGCGCACGTAATTGATCCAGAAGTGCTTGTACGCGTCTGCTTACCATTGCGTGCCAACTCCCACGCTGTTTAACCAGTCTGAAACCACATCTTGCGCGCTATGCGCAGTTAAATCCACATGCAGCGGCGTGATGGAGACATAGCCCTCATCTACCGCAGCAAAATCGGTCCCCGGACCGGCATCACATTTACCGCCCGGCGGGCCAATCCAGTACAGCGTATTGCCGCGCGGATCTTGCTGCGGGATCACCTGATCTGCCGGATGTCGTGTACCGCAGCGCGTCACGCGAATACCTTTGATTTGATCCAATGGTAAATCCGGAACGTTAATATTAAGAATACGTCCGGTGCGCAGCGGCTCTTTACACAGTGCGCGCAAAATTGAACAGGTTACCGCCGCGGCAGTGTCGTAATGTTTATGCCCGTCAAGCGAGACGGCAAGCGCCGGAAAACCTAAATGACGGCCTTCCATCGCGGCGGCTACCGTACCGGAATAAATAACATCATCCCCCAGATTCGGCCCGGCGTTAATTCCGGACACAACAATGTCCGGGCGCGGACGCATCAGAGCATTCACGCCAAGATAGACGCAATCGGTCGGGGTTCCCATTTGCACAGCAATATCACCATTTTCAAAGGTAAACGTGCGCAGGGAGGATTCCAGTGTCAGAGAATTTGAAGCGCCGCTGCGGTTACGATCGGGGGCGACCACCTGAACGTCAGCAAACTCACGCAAGGCTTTCGCCAGCGTTTGTATACCGGGTGCATGTACCCCGTCATCATTACTCAGCAATATGCGCATAATCACCTGTTGTGTTGATAAGTTCCCTGACAACGCTGGTTGCAAAACTACCCGCCGGAAGCCAGAAACGGATTTCTACGGTGACGTCATCCCACCAGTTCCAGCTTAATTGTTGCGGATACAGCAGCATCGCTCTGCGCGCGGCTTCAACTTTTTCGCGCACCAGTAAGGCTTGTAATTCAGTTTCTGCGGCGACAGCTGCTTGTTCGAATGCCAACGCTTCACGCTGAGTTCCCCATTCGCCACTGCCCGGCAATGCGGCGGTTATCATCAGCTCTTTATCGTTGACGCGACGCTGTAATTCCGCCAGTTCTTCGGTGGTTGCGACAAACCAGCTACCACGTCCGGCTAATTGTAGCGCATCGCCGTCAACAACTTGATTAACGTCTGCTTTTTTGAGGCGCTCAGCAACAATCTGATTAAACAACGCACTGCGGGCTGCCGACAACCAAAAACTCCGTTTATTGCGATCGCGCACCGGAGTATTGGTTTGCGCCCAGCGCAGCGCGCCCTGCAAGTTGCTACCGCCAATCCCAAAACGTTGGGCACCAAAATAGTTAGGCACGCCTTTTACGCAAATATCGATCAGACGTTGTTCAACGTCATCGCGATTGCTCACTTCGCGCAGAACCAGGGTAAAGGCGTTACCTTTCAGCGCGCCTAAACGCAGCTTGCGCTTGTGCCGCGCATACTCCAGCACCTGGCAGCCTTCCAGTTGAAAGGCGCTCAGATCGGGCATTTCCTTGCCCGGCACGCGAGCACATAACCACTGTTCCGTTACAGCATGTTTGTCTTTTTGCCCAGCGAAGCTGACTTCACGGGCATGAATTTTAAGGAATTTCGCCAGTGCATCCGCCACAAAACGGGTATTGCAGCCGTTTTTGAGGATTCTAACCAGAATATGCTCACCTTCACCATCAGGCTCAAAGCCCAAATCTTCCACCACCACAAAGTCTTCCGGATTGGCTTTCAGCAGCCCGGTGCCTTGCGGTTTACCGTGGAGGTAAGTGAGATTATCAAACTCAATCATTTTGTTGCCTTAATGAGTAGCGCCACCGCTTCACAGGCAATCCCTTCCCCACGTCCGGTAAATCCAAGTTTTTCCGTAGTAGTGGCTTTCACGTTAACATCATCCATATGGCAGCCGAGATCTTCGGCAATAAACACGCGCATTTGTGGAATGTGCGGCAACATCTTCGGTGCCTGAGCGATGATAGTGACATCGACGTTGCCCAGGGTATAACCCTTCGCCTGAATACGACGCCAGGCTTCGCGTAGCAGCTCGCGGCTGTCGGCACCTTTAAATGCCGGATCGGTATCCGGGAACAGTTTGCCGATATCCCCCAGCGCCGCCGCGCCAAGCAATGCATCGGTCAACGCATGGAGCGCCACGTCGCCATCAGAATGCGCCAGCAATCCTTTTTCGTAAGGAATGCGTACGCCACCAATGATAATTGGGCCTTCACCGCCAAAGGCGTGTACGTCAAAACCGTGTCCAATTCGCATTATGTATTCTCCTGATGGATGGTTCGGGTGAGGTAAAACTCGGCCAGTGCCAAATCTTCCGGGCGCGTGACTTTAATGTTATCCGCGCGGCCTTCGACCAACTGCGGATGAAATCCGCAATATTCCAGCGCCGAGGCTTCGTCGGTAATGGTAGCGCCTTCATTTAGAGCGCGCGTCAGGCAGTCATGTAACAGCTCACGAGGGAAAAATTGCGGCGTCAGCGCGTGCCATAAGCCGTTGCGATCAACGGTATGAGCAATGGCATTTTTGCCCGGTTCGGCACGTTTCATCGTATCGCGCACTGGTGCGGCGAGGATCCCCCCCGTGCGGCTGGTTTCGCTCAACGCCAACAATCGCGCGAGGTCATCCTGATGCAGACAAGGACGAGCTGCGTCATGCACCAATACCCACTGCGCGTCGCCAGCGGCTTTCAGACCTGCCAGCACCGAATCGGCACGCTCATCACCGCCATCTACAACGGTGATTTGCGGATGATTCGCCAGAGGAAGTTGTGCAAAACGGCTATCGCCAGGACTTATGGCAATGACGACATGTTTCACCCGGGGATGCGCCAGCAGCGCATGCACCGAGTGTTCAAGAATGGTTTGATTACCGATTGAGAGATATTGCTTAGGACATTCCGTTTGCATTCGACGGCCAAATCCGGCCGCCGGAACCACGGCGCAAACATCCAAATGAGTGGTTGCCATGTTAATTCCTGGGCTGATTTATCGATTGTTTTGCCCCGCAGACTGTGCGCGCTTCGACGCGTCAGGCACCAGACGATAAAAAGTTTCGCCCGGCCTGGTCATGCTGAGTTCATTACGCGCACGCTCTTCGAGCGCCTCCTGGCCGCCATTGAGATCGTCAATTTCGGCAAAAAGTTGATCGTTTCGCGCTTTAAGTTTCGCGTTTGTAGCTTGCTGTGCCGCCACATCATCATTGACGCGGGTATAGTCATGTATACCGTTCTTACCGAACCACAGCGAATACTGTAGCCAGACCAGAATAGCCAGCAACAGCAGCGTTAGTTTACCCATCCTGCCCCCTGAAAAACGGCATCATCATCCCATGCATCCGAAGACGACTCTACATCCTCTGTTGGGGATACCGCGACAACGCGGGCAAATGTACCACATTTGTCCATTGTTACGTATACCCAGGGCGTGCAGAACATAATCTCATTATTAGTTACGGTTTGAATTATGAACAGAGGAGACAAGAAAGTACAAATTAGCCCAGTAGCCACATAAACAGTGCGCCAAACATAATGCCTACTGTCACCAGGGTGAAAACAATACTGTAGCGTAGCTTTCCGTCCATCAATGAATGCAGCGCAATCCCCACCACTACCGCGACAGGCATCAGTGCCAGAAAGAAAGGCCAGGTGTAGATAAAGAAGAACAGCGTGTTAGAGCCATAAATCAACATCGGCATCGCCAGCGCAAATAACCATGAGATAAAACCGATCACGGCACCAGGCAGTGACCATGTGGTTTCTTCATCCTCAGTAAGGCTGTCGTTATTTGTTAGTGTAATGTTATGGCTATTACGCATATTTGATCCTGTTACTTTGACGAACCGGGCATGGAAACCCGGTGGTGTCTCAGGATCTGATAATATCGTTCTGTCTCAACAGATCTAATAATTGCTGTACCAAATTTGTTACTAATTGTTCACCATTGAGATGAATTTCTGCCGATTCAGGCGCTTCGTAAACGGAATCTATTCCCGTAAAGTTACGCAGTTCACCGGCACGCGCTTTCTTATATAAGCCTTTTGGATCGCGGGCTTCGCAAATCGCCAGCGGTGTATCGACAAACACTTCGATAAAGCGCCCTTCTCCTACGCGTTCGCGAACCATCTGGCGTTCGGCGCGGTGTGGCGAGATAAATGCGGTCAGCACCACCAGTCCGGCTTCAACCATCAAATTCGCCACTTCACCGACGCGACGGATATTTTCTTTACGATCGGCATCGCTAAAACCGAGATCGCTGCATAATCCGTGGCGAACATTGTCGCCATCCAGCAGATACGTACTGACGCCGAGTTTATGTAACGCCTCCTCCAGCGCCCCGGCGACCGTTGATTTACCGGACCCGGAGAGGCCGGTAAACCACAGCACTACACCACGATGACCGTGGTGTAGCTCGCGTTGTTGCACAGTGACCGGATGGCTATGCCAGACGACGTTTTCGTCATGCAGCGCCATTATTTATCCCCCAGCAAATCGCGCGCGCCCCAGTGCGGAAAGTGGCGACGAACCAGTGCATTCAATTCCAGTTCGAATGCACTGAATTCAGATGGCGCAGTAGTTGCCTGGCTAACTGGCTCGTGCACCATACCGGCACCTACGGTCACATTACTCAGGCGATCGATAAAAATCAGCCCACCGGTAACCGGGTTTTGCTGATAACGATCTAACACCAGTGGCTCGTCAAAGGTGAGATCCACCAAGCCGATGCCGTTCAGCGGCAGGTTTTCAACTTCGCGTTGGGTAAGGTTATTAATATCAACCTGATAACGAATGCCATCAACACGAGCACGCGTCTTCTTACCGGCAATTTTGATGTCGTAACGCTGGCCTGGGGAAAGCGGCTGTTCCGCCATCCATACCACATCCACCGACGCGCTCTGCACAGCCGGTAATGATTCGTCTGCCGCCAGCAGCAGATCGCCACGGCTGATGTCGATCTCATCCGTCAGCACCAGGGTGATCGCTTCTCCGGCAAAGGCTTCTTCGCGATCGCCATCAAAAGTCACGATCCGCGCGACGTTTGATTCCACACCAGAGGGCAGCACTTTGACACGTTGCCCGACTTCCACGCGACCGGATGCCAGCGTTCCGGCGTAGCCACGAAAATCGAGATTCGGGCGATTAACGTACTGCACCGGGAAGCGCATTGGCTGGGCATCCACCACTCGCTGGATCTCCACGGTTTCCAGCACTTCGAGCAGTGTCGGACCGCTGTACCACGGCATACTTTCACTTTGCGAAGCCACGTTGTCGCCTTCCAGTGCAGAGAGCGGCACAAAGCGGATATCCAGATTACCCGGCAGCTGCCCGGCAAACGTCAGATAATCTTCGCGAATACGGGTGAACGTCTCTTCACTGTAACCCACCAGATCCATTTTGTTGATCGCCACGACCAGATGTTTGATCCCCAACAGTGTGGAGATAAAACTGTGACGACGGGTTTGATCGAGCACGCCTTTACGGGCATCGATCAGTAAGATCGCCAGTTCACATGTCGATGCGCCAGTCGCCATATTGCGAGTGTACTGCTCGTGCCCTGGGGTATCGGCGATAATAAATTTACGCTTCTCGGTAGAGAAATAACGGTAAGCCACGTCAATGGTGATGCCCTGTTCGCGCTCAGCTTGCAGGCCGTCCACCAGCAGTGCCAGATCCAGTTTTTCGCCCTGGGTGCCGTGACGTTTACTGTCGTTATGCAGCGATGAGAGCTGATCTTCGTAGATTTGGCGGGTATCGTGCAGCAGGCGACCAATCAGGGTACTTTTGCCGTCATCGACGCTACCACAGGTCAGAAAACGCAGCAGGCTTTTATGTTGTTGCGCAATCATCCAGGCTTCGACGCCGCCTTCATTGGCGATTTGTTGTGCAAGTGCGGTGTTCATCTTAAAAATACCCCTGACGTTTTTTCAACTCCATGGATCCCGCCTGGTCGCGGTCAATCACGCGACCCTGACGTTCACTGGTGGTGGAAACCAGCATCTCTTCGATGATTTCCGGCAGTGTTTGTGCATTTGACTCCACCGCACCGGTCAGCGGCCAGCAGCCCAGCGTACGGAAACGCACCATCCGTTTTTTAATCACTTCGCCCGGTTGCAGGTCGATACGGTTGTCATCAATCATCATCAACATACCGTCGCGTTCCAGAACCGGTCGTTCCGCAGCGAGATACAGCGGAACAATGTCGATATTTTCCAGCCAGATGTATTGCCAGATATCCTGCTCGGTCCAGTTAGAGAGCGGGAAGACGCGAATGCTTTCGCCTTTGTTAATTTGCCCGTTGTAGTTGTGCCACAGCTCCGGGCGCTGATTTTTCGGATCCCAGCGATGGAAGCGGTCACGGAAAGAGTAGATTCGCTCTTTAGCGCGGGATTTCTCTTCGTCGCGGCGTGCACCACCGAAGGCGGCATCAAAACCGTATTTATTCAGCGCCTGTTTCAGGCCTTCAGTTTTCATAATATCGGTATGTTTCGCGCTGCCATGAACGAATGGATTAATCCCCATCGCCACGCCTTCCGGGTTTTTATGCACCAGCAGCTCGCAGCCGTAGGCTTTAGCCGTACGATCGCGGAACTCATACATCTCGCGGAATTTCCAGCCGGTATCGACATGCAGCAACGGGAAAGGCAGCGTACCTGGATAAAACGCCTTGCGCGCCAGATGCAGCATGACGCTGGAATCTTTACCGATAGAGTAGAGCATCACCGGATTTGAGAATTCTGCCGCCACCTCGCGAATAATGTGGATGCTTTCCGCCTCCAGTTGCCGCAGGTGAGTAAGTCGTATTTGATCCATAACCGTTCCTTTGCAATACCGCTATTTTCTTGCCATCAGATGTTTCGACTATAGGGAGCGTAAGAGAACGAATGAAATTACCAATTAGAATGAGTAGTTCCTTAACGGAATAACGATTTGGCAAAGCTAATATCAAAAAGTGCTTAAGGCACCGGATTTCGGGCGTTTAGGAAGATTTGAAATTGTTTTAGCGCAGCGGCAGTTTCATACTATGGCGGTAAAAAAATTTGCATGGTATTTAAGGACTCACTATGTTTTCCGCATTGCGCCACCGTACCGCTGCCCTGGCGCTCGGCGTATGCTTTATTCTCCCCGTACACGCCTCGTCACCTAAACCTGGCGATTTTGCTAATACTCAGGCACGACATATTGCTACTTTCTTTCCGGGACGCATGACCGGAACTCCTGCAGAAATGTTATCTGCCGATTATATTCGCCAACAGTTTCAGCAAATGGGTTATCGCAGTGATATTCGGACATTTAATAGTCGGTATATTTATACCGCCCGCGATAATCGCAAGAGCTGGCATAACGTGACGGGAAGTACGGTGATTGCCGCTCATGAAGGCAAAGCGCCGCAGCAGATCATCATTATGGCGCATCTGGATACATACGCCCCGCTGAGCGATGCTGACGCCGATGCCAATCTCGGCGGGCTGACGTTACAAGGAATGGATGATAACGCCGCAGGTTTAGGTGTCATGCTGGAACTGGCAGAACGCCTGAAAAATACGCCTACCGAGTATGGTATTCGATTTGTGGCGACCAGTGGTGAAGAGGAAGGGAAATTAGGTGCTGAGAATTTACTCAAGCGGATGAGTGACACCGAAAAGAAAAATACGCTGCTGGTGATTAATCTCGATAACTTAATTGTTGGCGATAAATTGTATTTCAACAGCGGTGTAAAAACCCCTGAAGCAGTAAGGAAATTAACGCGCGACAGGGCGCTGGCAATTGCGCGTAGTCATGGAATTGCCGCAACGACCAATCCGGGTTTGAATAAAAATTATCCGAAGGGTACCGGGTGCTGTAACGACGCGGAAGTTTTTGACAAAGCCGGTATTGCGGTACTTTCGGTGGAGGCAACTAACTGGAATCTTGGGAATAAGGATGGCTATCAGCAACGTGCAAAAACCGCCGCCTTCCCTGCGGGAACAAGCTGGCACGATGTCAGGCTTGATAATCAACAACATATTGATAAGGCGCTTCCTGGAAGAATAGAACGTCGCTGCCGTGATGTTATACGGATAATGCTACCGCTGGTGAAAGAGCTGGCGAAGGCGTCTTGATGGGTTTGAAAATGAGAGCTGGGAGTTCTACCGCAGGGGCGGGGAACTCCAAGTGATGTCCATCATCGCATCCAGTGCGTCCGGTTTATCCCCGCTGACGCGGGGAACACGGCTTTAACCACACGAGCAAGTCCTTCGCTGGCGGTTTATCCCCGCTGGCGCGGGGAACACAGTTAACAACCCGCGCCGAACAAGCCCGACAACGGTTTATCCCCGCTGGCGCGGGGAACACTCGCACCGCGTTAATCCGGCAGAAAAACAACACGGTTTATCCCCGCTGGCGCGGGGAACACCCGACAATCTCCGCCTCCAGTCGGTCGACCTGCGGTTTATCCCCGCTGGCGCGGGGAACACTGTGCCCGACTGCGTGCCGCGTCGAGCGCCTGCGGTTTATCCCCGCTGGCGCGGGGAACACTTCGCCGCCATCATCCTGTGGTGCCAGTTGACCGGTTTATCCCCGCTGACGCGGGGAACACGCGCCTCGGTTGTTTAGCCATGCTCAGCCCCACGGTTTATCCCCGCTGACGCGGGGAACACCTTTCCACCCAGGCACTGATACTCCACATAAACGGTTTATCCCCGCTGACGCGGGGAACACGATCGCCGGGCGCGGTTACCCGCTGCGAAAATCGGTTTATCCCCGCTGACGCGGGGAACACCTCACGCGAGGCATCGATCGTGATCTGATTGTCGGTTTATCCCCGCTGACGCGGGGAACACACTAAGCATACATAACTGTTTTTAAACAAATTTATTCCGCATCAACAATCTACCAACTAAATTAAAACATTTCCTTATTTTTAAAGAACAGATAACTTATTGATTATCAACAGGAAGAAAAGAAACCAAACGCACCCCATCCAAATCCACCGGAATACGTCTATTTTCACCCCAGGTCTGAAATTCAAAACCCGACTCGGTATTGGTCGCCCAGGCCATTACCACATTTCCGCAACCTGCCAGTTGAGAGATTTGCTGCCAGATCATCTCCCGAATACGTTTGGACGTATCTCCGACATAAACACCGGCACGCACTTCCAGGAGCCAGATCGCGAGCCGTCCACGTAAGCGCGGAGGGACATTTTCTGTAACAACGACGACCATACTCATCCGCCGCGTCCCCGGTGACCGCTATCGCCCAGCGTTTCAGGTTCAGGGATGGCAGGCGGTAACATATCCGGCGCGGGTTGTGGTGGTTCAATTTCACCTGCGGCAAGCACTTCCTCGATTAACGGAATTAATTTGCCCGTTAACTTACTGCTACGGAAAATATCACGACAGGCCAACCTGACTTCTTTATCTGGTTCTGCGGGTTGCCTCGCTGCTATTTCAAATGCCTTTGGCACAACCGAATCAAATTTAATGATATCGGCTATGTCATAAACAAATGAAAGCGGTTTGCCACTATGGATAAATCCAATAGCGGGCGCATATCCCGCGGCTAATACTGCCGCTTCAGAAATACCGTACAGACATGATGTGGCAGCACTGATGCAGCGATTCACAACATCGCCTTTTTCCCAGTCTTTAGGATCGTATTTGCGACCATTCCATTTCACACCATATTGTTTCGCCAGTAATGCATACGTCTGGCGAACGCGGGATCCCTCAATTCCACGTAGCTGCTCCACTGAACGGCGAGCTGGCGGTGGCTCACGAAAACGTAATTCATACATTTTGCGCACCACCTTCAGACGTAGATCTTCCGTTAAAGCCAGCTTTGCCTGGTAGAGTAACTTATCAGCACGCGCCCCACCGGGTTGTCCGGAAGAGTAGACGCGAACACCCGCTTCACCGACCCAGACCAGTAGCGTCCCCACCGTGGCGGCCAGATGCACCGCCGCGTGGGAAACTCTCGTTCCCGGTTCGAGCATAATGCAGGCGACCGATCCCACCGGAATGTGCGTGCGGATCCCGGTTTTGTCGATCAGCACGAAAGCGCCGTCCAGTACGTCGATTTGACCGTACTGGAGGAAGATCATAGAGGTGCGATCTTTTAACGGGATCGGACTCAGTGGTACAAACGTCACGCCTCTGCTCCGGGTTTGATCAGCATCAGACCACAGCCGAACGCGCGGCTTTTGCCATACCCCTGGCTCAGACGTTGCAGAAATAACCCAGGATCGGTGACCGTAAGCATCCCCGTATAATCCACGCTACTGAACTGGATCAGTTGCCGGGAGTTTTCCCGCCGCAGTTGCTGTTGTCGGTAGGCATCGACCGAGGTATCCAGTAGTGTAAAACCGCTTCTTTCCCCCTGCGCTGCCAGCCAGTCCAGCGCCGCCTGTTGTTGATGCAACCAGACATCACTTCCTTCCACCTGCCCCCTCACCTGCCGTTTCGCCTCCATCAGCAAGTCGTGGCGTTTGCCCGCTTTACAAATTGTTGGATTCGCCCGCAGGTTGAAACAAAGGGATTGTCCGGTACGCAACTCTGGCGCAAATGGTCGGCATTCGATGGTGAAAATATCACTTTCCGCCGGGCGTTCCTGCGACAGGACAAAAAAGCGAAACGCCCCCTGGAGTTCTTCCCGACGATAAAGAAATTGCCTTTCTTTGCCGCCAGGAAAAAGATCCCACAGCCACTGATGCATTACATATTCACCGCGATCCACCAGATGCAGCAACTGCGCAGGCGAAAGCTGGCCGGTATGTAAGGTTATTCTTGAGAGGTACATGGTTCCTCCTTGCTGAGCCACGGCCCCTGATTGATGGTGCGTTCCCCAAACAGCCACTGCTGACGATTTAAAGGAACATCCCGGCGACGTAATATTTTGCTCGCGACCAGGCCGTCGTGTTCCCCTTCCCACCAGCATTCATCCTGAAGTTTCGGGAGTGAGACTTTCAGTTCGCGGAAACTATCCTGATACTGTTGGTATGCGTTACGTAAGACATCAGACGCGTTGCCTTCGAGCAGTAACGGCGCAAGTGGTAACGCCAGCGGATGACTTTTTCGCCCCAGATAAAGCGGAAAAACCGGATGACGTAAACCGTCCTGCAACTGTTCAAGCCTGTAAGGCGCATCGGGGGTTGTTGCCACCGCCACCATCCACCAGGCATCGGTGTAGTAGTCGCGCCGGGAGATAATCGCGCTCAGAAGATCAGGGGCGCTCAACTCTTCGCGACGGCTGAAATAACGCGCTTTACGCACCTCTTTTGGCATCTGGACCGTGTGATAATCCCGTGCCCAGCGCGGGTTACGGCTGGCGCAAACCACCAGTGAATAGTGGCTGTTAAACGCGTTTAATCGTTCGGTATCATCACGCCGAATCCCTACCCCGGCAGCCAGCAGCCCCAGCAATGCTGAGCGCGAAGGCAGTTCATGGGTATGACGCACTTCGCCGGGGGCATCGACGCCCCAGGATGCCATTGGCCCATGAAGCTGAAAAATCAAATATTGGCTCATTAGCCGCCCCTTACGCGCAGATAAAGTCCAGCACGTCCTTCATGCTTCCCTGTTTGTTCATCACGTCAAAGCTTGCGCATTCGGTCTTCTGTTCATAGACCGTATTCATATTTTCGCGAAGCGTTGTAATACGCTGCACCGCCACATCTAACTGCCGGGTGCCATTAATGGGTTCATAGAAAGCCGCCGCCAGAGAGCGTGGTTGTTCAGTGCCTTTTTCTGCCAGCGCCCAGGAGGCGTAGGCACGGCTGGCAAAGCTGTTCTGTTTGCCGGTTGGGGAGACTTTAAGTGCGGCTTCCGTAAAGGCGCGCAAGGTCTGATTAGCTAACGCTTCGTCACCGCCGAGGTTTTCGACCAGCAGATCTTTATCGATGCAGATATAGGTGTAGAACAGCGCAGAACCGAATCCGGTTTCACCAAGATGCCCGGCACCGGCATCTTCAGAAGCCTGGCGCAAATCATCAACGGCGGTGAAAAAATCATCTTCGACAATCGTTTCACTGACACCAAATGCATGCGCGACCTGGCAGGCGGCTTCAACATTAAATTCGGGTTTATTCGCCAGCATACGACCAAACATAGCGATATCTACCGCCATGCGATCTTTACGTAACAAAGCGAGATCTTCCTCTTTTGGCGCGCGCTTTTCTTCGGCCAGTTGATGGGCCAGCGCTTTTACGGCGTCAAATTCTGCCGGGCTGATATGGACTAGCTGTTCAGTTTCGGCGTTAGTGAGCGGATCTTTTGGTTTTTTGTCGTTTTTAGCTTTCCCAAGATAATCCGCAATTTTTGCCGCCCATTCGATGGCTTTTTTCTCTTCGATGCCTTTCTCAATCAGGATAGTTGCCGCCTCACGCGCAATACGCCCACTGCGAATACCAATATGGCCCGCCAGTGCCTGTTCAAAAAGTGCAGAAGTGCGCCACGCACGTTTCAGACTTTGTGAGGAAACGCGCAGACGCGTTGCTCCACCCAGTACCACAGTTTTTGGCGCACCGGTGTCATCACGGTTAAGGTTGGCAGCAGGGTAAGCGGTTAACAAATGAAGCTGAATAAATGTCGTCATGAGATAGTCCTTTATTAATTTTGTTCGTTATCGGCGTCGCCAGCCTGGTAATATTCCAGCGCCCAGCGGATACGGATAAATTCTGTTGGCCGCTGCTGGCGGCGGTGATGATTGAGCAGGTCGTCGCTCTCCTGGCACCAGCGGAAAATATCTTCTGCCAAAGAGATAAGATTGACGGAACCATTTAATAATTTGACCGCGCGACGTAACTGACGCAGTAAATCATCAGGCGTTTTTACTGCCGACAGGCGAGTAAAACGCCCCTCCGACATTACCGCCGCCAGCTGCGCGGCAAAAGGCTGCCGTTCATCAATAGCTTTAACATTGGCGCTAACTGCGGCGACCAGCGCCAGTGCGGTAAAACGCCACTCTTGTGCTTCAATTTTCCACAAAGTGTGGGTCTGCATCAGCAGAGAACGAAACCCTTCTGACAGACAAACATCATTAACCGTTGTGCTACGCCGCAGACTGGCACGATTGCCGCGTTTTTCCTGCAACTCTTCGTGCCATTTACGCAGCGTGGCTTTGTGCTCCTCTTTTACAATACTCATTCAGCAGCCTCCTGCTTTTTCTCCCTGGCGGCTTTAGCACTTTGCTTCTCCGCCGATGTTGTAAAATATTTCTTGCGCGCGGTCATGACGCGTTTCAAATCAACGGGCTCATAAGGATTAGTGAATACACGCTCGTCAAAATCCTGACGCGCGAATAACCAAATTTCCTTTTGCCATTTGCCGAGTAATTCATCCGCATCCTGACCTTCTTCAATTTGGCGCACTAACCTCAGGAAGCGATGCTGAGTTTTGTTCCAGAAGTCGATATCCACAAAACTGAAATCACCCCTTGCACCTTTTGGATCGGAGAACCATGCTTCTTTCAATGCACTCCGTAACAGACTCAGAATCCGTGAAGCCGTTTGCGCAGCCAGCCGCAGCTTCGGTATCTGGCCTTCTTTTTTATTGAGCAGTAGCGGGAAATGGTGTTCGTACCAACAGCGCGCTTTCATGTTGTCAAAATCATAACCAAATCCCCATAGGCCCACTTTTGCCTGTTTCAGACTGCTGGCATTAAAGAGTTTCACCACCAGCGCGGGAAGTTCCGTATTGTTTTCTGATTTACCCGTTTCGATAAGGCCTAACCAGTCGCGCCAGATTAAACCGCCCGGTTGTGGTTTAACGGAGTAAAACTCGCCCCCCTCTTTAAGTGGTACACGGTAAGGCGTTAAGGGATGCTGCCACATGGCATAATTGGCACCATAATTTTTGGTCGTCATCAGGCTCAGGAGCGCGTCGTTCTGCTCGTCGCAAATATCGCAGTTGCCGACTGTCGTGGTATTAAAATCAATACGTATACGCCGCGGCATTCCCCAGTACGCCTGGAGTTTATTGACCTGATCATGGGTTACCACCGCACCGGCCAGTTCGCTGGTACGCGTCGGGCCTAGCCAGGGGAAAATCAGATCGTCAAATTTTTTGGGTAGCGGTAAGTCGGCTTCATCCTGCGGCATCACGTTGAGCCATAGTTTGCGCCACAAGGGAGTTTGTTGATTGCCCTGATATTCCTGTAATTCAATCAGCGTGGTCATCGGCCCACCGCCGCGTAAGCCGGTGCGATAGCCTTTGCCACCTGACGGCGCATTTAACTGTAGAGAGAACAAGGCTAGTGCAGAACACTGTGGGCACAGGTGTTCCGTTACACCACGCTTGATAAAGTGGTCTTTATTAAACTTTGTTGTTTGAACGCCGGGAATCTCAGGCAGTAGCGAAGCGACCGGAACTTTATCTCCCGTGAGCGCCTCAAAATCCTGCATAAATGAAGGTGAATCTGGCCCGAACTGGAAAGCATGGTCTAATGACAGCAATGCTTCCCGTAGCTTTTCAGCTTCCAGTCCGTCTTCCCAGATATCATCCCAACGACGTTGATCTTTTGGCGCGAAGCTGGTTTGTAATAGTCCCAGCAAAAACTGCCATGCCGCCCCCTGGAGATCTGCCCGCGGCGCAGCGATATCGACAACATTTTCATCCGCCAGATCGACTGGCGCCAGTTTGCCTGTCGTTCCGTCTTTATAACGAACGGGCAACCACGGGGTTGTCAGAAGTGAAAACGAGTTCATACGCATCCTCTCGTAAAAAAGACCATCCCTGGTCGGTTGTCCATCATTCCATCCTTTTCGGTGTATCAACTATTCAGAGAGCCCTGTCGCAGGCATCTCAACCAACCTTGCCAGTCAATCCTTCCATAGCCGAATACCCGCAACTTTCGTCATCGGTGACTAAAATCACGTTTGCCATCTCCGGCTCTTGCCGCTGTTCAATGCACCACTGCCTGAACGCATCCCCTTCCAGTAAAGAAAACTCATCCCGATGTTTTTTCCACCAGCTTCGACGCACTCTGACAACGCTCATTTCCCATGCGTGAGCACCGTTGGCATAAGGCTTCACCACACCGGCAATACAGGTAGACAGCCACAGGGAAACAGACTCCTCAGCCAGACGTGTCGACAGTTTTTCCGGGAGGTAATCGTTGATATTGGCGGCATAGCCGGGCCTGAAGTTCAGCACAAACTTTTTAGCCATTGCGCGATCGCAGTAATATTTGCCCACTTGTTCCTGCTCGCTGCGGGCAAATCCTTCCGGCATTACCACGTCCTCACCGTAGACTGATTCAATAAGAAGGCGGGCTGCGTGTGGCATTTGAATCGCGCCTTGCTCACGCAGTACACGCTGCGTCAGCCAGATTCGTCCATGATCGGGATAGACATATGCACTGTTACGCATGGCACTGCCGAACCATTCGTCACCTGGAGCGTCGTCCCAGACGGGGGCCAGAATCAGCAATTCAGGAGGGGAACGCTCGTCTTTTCCGTCACGCTTTAACTGACCATTAATATCGCGGATATGCCGCTGTAATCGCCCCGCCCGTTGGATCAGCAAATCAACAGGGGCCAGGTCGGATATCATTTCGTCCAGGTCAATATCCACACTTTGTTCAATTACTTGTGTACAAACAATGACTTGCGATGATCTCTGTAAACTACAACTTTTACCGAAGCGTGCCAGCGTTTCCGTTTCAATTCGCTGGCGATCGCTAAAAGCAAAGCGGCTATGAAACAGAGAAAGGCTGGAAGCAGGAATGACGCCGCGGGCAAGCAACTGACGATAAACCTTAATAGCGTCATCGACAGAATTCCGGATCCAGGCGATGCATTTCCCCTGACTTACTGCCGATTCGATACGCGCAATACATTCTTGTTCGCTATGAAGCCAACCCACGCTCACGCTACGCTCAACGTCTTTGCGCGTTGCTACCCGGTGTGAATGCACATCCGATTTCGTAACGTGCGTCAGCCAGGGGTAATCATCCTTTTCCAGGAACGGAGCTTCTTGCTGGCCCTCTGCACCACGCGCAAAGGCAGCAACGAGTTTGTCGCGCTGCTGTTGAGATAACGTGGCAGAAAGCAAAATAACGCTGTTTCCTCCACGCGCCTGCCGCTCAATCAATCCTTCAAGAATGCACGACATGTAAGCGTCACAGGCATGGATCTCATCAGCCAGCAGGATTTTGTTACTCAGTCCCAGAAGCCGCAGATTATTATGTTTAAACGGCATCACCGCCATCATCGCCTGATCCAGCGTGCCGACGCCAATTTCAGCCAGCAACGCCTTCTTGTTACTGTCGGCAAACCAGGCCGCACATCCCTGACTGAACGCTTGTTCATCCGGTTCTTCTGACCCGACTAAATCACCGGACCAGAGTGATTCATTAAAGCGGTCCATTAATGTGCGGGCACTGTGTGCCAGCACCAGGCTGGGGCGGGATTCTGGCGAATAGAAAGCAAGCCAGGTTTTTACCAGCCGATCGTACATGGCATTGGCCGTTGCCATTGTTGGCAGGCCAAAAAACAAACCCTGTGCTTTCCCCGCAGCCATCAACCTGTGGGCCAGGATAAGCGCCGCTTCTGTTTTACCTGCGCCAGTCACATCCTCCAGAATAAATAACTGTGGCCCAGGCTGGCTGATATCCAGATCCAGCACCTTTTGCTGTAACGGTGTCGGGTGCTCAATAAAAGGAAACAGCGTATTAATTCCGGTGAAAGGCGCGGTTTGTGCTTTTGGAGGAAAGACGGTTAAGGCGTTTTGAGCCTGAACTAAAGCCTTCTGCCAGTAATCTTTAATATCCATTGCCTGTGCAACGCGTGGAAAAAACCGCGTTGACGATCCCGTCCAGTCTGCGAGTACGACGGTTGCAGAGATATACCAGGAAAGTTGTTTTAAAAGTTCAATGCCCTCGTCATCATCCCAGAATGCGGGGATCTCGATGAGCGGAAACAGTACCTTGATTTCAAGGAGAAAATCTCGTGCGGCAGCTTTGTCTTCAGGCAGAAAATTATCCAGTTCATCAATACGGTCAGGGGGCCGACCATGATGCCCGGTAGTCATGGGCATCCACATCTCCATCACCCGTTTAAGTTTGCGCGGAGAGAGTGAAGATGAAGGAAGCAATTCTTCGTATTCACTTAAATAATGATGCCACAGCCAGTAGCCCAGCGTTGAATGAGAGATCTTTTCGTAATTCTTTCTTGCGCCTTCCGGAACCTTGAGTTGTGGGTGCAGGTAAAGTTGCTGAAAAGAGCGGGCAAATTTTCCAGTATCGTGCCAGCACAATAGCCAGGCGAAAAATTGTGCTGCCTGCTCCGTATCAGCGAAACCTAGTTGACGAAAATAGTCAGTCAGCCCGAAGCAATTGCTTTTAACCATTAAATAGCCCATCGCGGCTACATCCAGCGAATGCCAGCAAAGAAGGTGATAGTCGTCGCCCCCGTCTTTCTCGCCGCGTCGGGTTTTTCCCCAGAAATCAAAAAAAGTCACAATATTTTTATCCTTCAGTAAACTTAAAGGATATTTACGCATATATTAAAAATTATCTGTGATATATATCGTTCAATAAAATATTTACATTATGAATAATCAAATAATTTTCATCCGTAATATATATGAATAATAAACATAGGCATAATATTCACATAAACAATATAAATTAAAAAAGGGTGCAGGAGACCAAACCATCACAATTCAATACGCGGGGTTTTACCCCCGCGTGGTGGCTACTTCTTCGATTCGTAAGCGAGAACTGCCTTAAACTCCATACCACGTTCTCTGATACTCAACTCACACAACGAGTCGCCTACCATCAGCGTGAATCCCAGTACTGTACAACACAGTACGATGATTGCCACAAGGGCATATTTTGTCAGCATGTCTTGCCTCCCTGCAAAGAAGAGACTAACATTCGAATTGCTTAGGTTCGAACGCTGGCCTCAGGTTGATAGAAATATCGCCTGGGGCTTTTGTCCATCTGGAACCTCGCGAATGCTTAACGCCAGACAGCCTCAAGCACCCAACGCCATTCTATACCTGATAATTCTTCCAGCGGCGTTCACGTTTAAAATCAGGAATGCTGCTCGCAAAATAAAAACGCCCCCATCATTTCTGACAGAGGCGTTTAATTTATCCGGCAATATTTACCCTTCGTGTAACCCACATTCTCTTTTTAAGCCAAAGAAACGCGTTTCTTCTTCCGCCATGCCGGGTTCCCATTTACGGGTTGTATGGGTATCACCGACCGATAAATATCCTTCATCCCATAATGGGTGATATTTCAGGCCATGTTTTTGCAGGTACTGATAAATAGTTCGGTTATCCCAGTCGATAATCGGCAGCACTTTAAATACGCCACGCTGAATTGCCAGCACCGGTAAATTGGTGCGGCTGCCGGATTGTTCACGGCGCAGGCCAGCAAACCAGGTTTGCGCATTCAGTTCTTTCAGCGCCCGGTTCATCGGTTCGACTTTGTTGATGTCATTGTACTTTTCAATGCCTTCAACACCCTGCTCCCACAGTTTTCCGTAACGTGCTTCCTGCCAGGCGGCGCTTTCGGTAGCGCGGTACACTTTCAGGTTGAGCTTGAGTTTGTCCGTTAACTCGTCAATAAAGCGGTAGGTTTCCGGGAACAAGTAACCCGTATCGGTGAGGATCACTGGAATATCCGGGCGAATCTGATTCACCAGATGCAGGCTCACCGCCGCCTGAATGCCGAAACTGGAAGAAAGTACATATTCACCGGGCAGATTATCCAGCGCCCAGGCAACGCGGCCTTCAGCGTCCAGTTTTTCCAGTTCGGCGTTAGTTTCTGCCAGCGCCAGAATGCGATCTACCTTCGGCAGTTCGTTCAGGGCGTTTAGATCGAGTTTGGACATAGATTCCTCACTGTTTGCCTTGCCTGATGCGACGCTCACGCGTCTTATCAGGCCTACAAGACCGGGCTGATGGTTAATCCCACAAATCGCGCGCCGGATCGAGCACCGGGCGAATGATGCCCGCACGCACCGTAAAGTCGCCGAAGCCTTCACCCGCTTCGCGCTCTTTCGCCCAGCGCCCTATCAGTTCATCAAGCGACGCCAGGATTTCCGGTTCGGTGATGTTTTCTTTATACATCCGTGGGATACGTGTCCCAATGCGGTTGCCGCCAAGATGCAGGTTGTAGCGACCCGGCGCTTTACCCACCAGGCCCACTTCCGCCAGCATCGCGCGACCACAACCGTTCGGGCAGCCTGTTACACGCATCACGATATGCTCATCGCTGACACCATGTTTCGCCATTAAATTATCGATGTTGTCGATAAAAGACGGCAGGAAACGCTCGGCTTCGGCCATCGCCAGCGGGCAAGTCGGGAATGACACGCAGGCCATTGAGTTTTCACGCTGCGGCGTGACGGCATTCATTAACCCGCTCTCTTTGGCAATCTTCTCGATCTTCGCTTTCTCGCTTTCCGGCACACCGGCGATGATCAGATTCTGGTTCGCCGTAATGCGGAAATCGCCTTTGTGGATCTTCGCGATCTCCAGCAGGCCGGTTTTCAGCGGACGCCCAGGATAATCAAGGATGCGACCATTTTCGATAAACAGCGTCAGGTGCCAGTTATCATCAATGCCTTTAACCCAGCCAATACGATCGCCGCGTCCGGTGAACTCATATGGACGGATCGGTTCAAATTTGATCCCCGCGCGACGCTCCACTTCCGCTTTAAACGTCTCAACCCCCACGCGCTCCAGCGTGTATTTGGTTTTGGCATTTTTACGATCGGTACGGTTACCCCAGTCGCGCTGAGTCGTCACGACGGCTTCTGCCACCGCCAGCGTATGCTCCAGCGGCAGATAGCCAAACTCACTCGCCGTGCGGGCGTAGGTTTTCTTGTTGCCGTGTTCGATAGAAAGCCCACCGCCCACCAACAGGTTAAAGCCCACCAGCTTGCCGTTTTCGGCGATTGCCACGAAGTTCATGTCGTTGGCATGCAGATCGATATCGTTCTGCGGCGGGATCACTACCGTAGTTTTGAATTTACGCGGCAAATAAGTCTGACCGAGGATCGGTTCTTCATCGGTGGTGGCGACTTTTTCCTGATCGAGCCAGATCTCCGCATACGCGCGGGTACGCGGCAGCAGATGTTCAGAGATTTTCTTCGCCCATTCATACGCTTCCGCGTGTAGCTGCGACTCGTAAGGGTTCGAGGTGCAGAGTACGTTACGGTTCATGTCGTTAGCAGTCGCCAGCGCATCAAGACCGACCGAGTGCAGCATCTGGTGCACCGGTTTGACGTTCTTTTTCAGAATGCCGTGGAACTGAAACGTCTGGCGGTTGGTCAGGCGAATGCTGCCATAGATGGTGTTTTCACCGGCAAATTTATCGATCGCCTGCCACTGTTTGGTGGTAATCACGCCACCCGGCAGACGGCAGCGCAACAGCATTGCATGACGTGGCTCCAGCTTCTGTTCAGCACGTTCGGCGCGGATGTCGCGGTCATCCTGCTGATACATGCCGTGGAAGCGGATCAGCAGGAAGTTATCGCCCTTAAAGCCGCCGGTCAGACCGTCGTTTAAATCTTCCGCAATGGTGCCGCGCAGGTAGTTGCTTTCAAGCTTCATGCGCTCGGCGTCTGTCAGTTTTCCTTCGACCACTAAAGGCCCTGGATGTTTTTCGCTCATTAGTAGACATCTCGCTGATAACGGCGCTCTACGCGCAGCTCACTTAAAAATTCATCCGCCGCTTCGGTGTCCATGCCACCAAATTCGGCAATCACTTCCAGAAGTGCCTGCTCAACGTCTTTCGCCATGCGATTAGCGTCGCCGCAGACATAAATGTGGGCACCGTCATTGATCCAGCGCCACAGCTCTGCGCCCTGTTCGCGCAGTTTGTCTTGTACGTAAATTTTTTCTTTTTGATCGCGCGACCAGGCAAGATCGATACGCGTCAGCACGCCCTCTTTGACGTAGCGCTGCCATTCCACCTGGTAGAGGAAATCTTCCGTAAAGTGCGGGTTGCCAAAGAACAGCCAGTTTTTCCCCGGCGCTTCGTCGGCGGCGCGTTGCTGCATAAAGGCGCGGAACGGCGCGATGCCGGTGCCTGGGCCAATCATAATCACCGGCGTTTGCGGGTTAGCGGGCAGGCGGAAGTTATCGTTATGTTCGATAAAGACGCGGACTTCACCCTCTTCTTCCACGCGATCCGCGAGGAAGCTGGAGGCACCACCGGCACGGGCGCGGCCTTCCACGTCGTAACGCACCACGCCAACGGTGACGTGTACTTCGTTCTCGACTTCCGCCTGCGAGGAGGCGATGGAATACAGGCGCGGGGTCAGCGGGCGCAGCAGGTTAATCAGCGCTTCGGCATCCAGTTGCGCCGGAGAGAAACGCACCATGTCGACAATCGGCGTCGTCGCGGCGTAATGCTGTAACTTCGCTTTATCGCCCACCAGCGGCAGCAGCGTTTCGCTGCGGGTAAGCGTGGCATAGTTCTCAACAATGTTGGCGGTGTTGACGGTCAGTTCGAAGTGCCACTGTAGCGCTTCGTTCAGCGGCAGGGTTTTGCCCTCAACGTTGACAGGTTCATCACCTTTCAGCCACAGCAGTTCGACAAGTTCTTTCACCAGTGCCGGATCGTTCTGATACCAGACGCCCAGCGCGTCACCCGGCTGGTAACGCAGGCCCGAGTCACCTAAGTCAATTTCGATATGGCGAACGTCTTTTTCAGAGTTACGCCCGGTAATTTTCTGGTTAACAGAGAGGCTCGCCACCAGCGGCGCGTCTTTGCTGTACGGGCTGGTGTGGATTTCATTTACCGCGCCAGTAGCGACGGATTGCGAAGGTGCCGCGACAGGCGCACGCGATTTAAGCGCATCAACCACGCGGGCGCGCCACTCGATGGCAGCAGCCTGGTATTCAACGTCGGCATCGACACGGTCGAGCAGGCGTTCACCGCCCAGTTCCGCCAGCTTGCTGTCAAAATCTTTCCCGGACTGGCAGAAAAATTCATAAGAGCTATCGCCGAGGCTAAACACGGCAAATGCGGTGTTTTCCAGCTTCGGCGCTTTTTTGGAGAACAGGAACTTATGCAGCGCGACGGCTTCTTCCGGCGGTTCCCCTTCTCCTTGCGTTGACGTCACCACGATAAGCAGTTTTTCGCTGGCGATTTGTTTGAATTTATAGTCGCCCGCGTTCACCAGCTTAACGTTCAGTTTTGCCGCCAATAAATCATCGCGTAATGCTTCAGCAACCCGGCGCGCATTGCCGGTTTGCGAAGCGGAGATAATAGTTATACCCGGCATTTCTGCGGCGGGCGCTGGCGTCGCTGCAAGCGCAGCTGGCTGCTGGTTGAGCACGCCCCAGAAATAGCCAGAAACCCAGGCAAGCTGGGTGGGAGTTAAATCGGTCGTGGCCGCCTGAAGGCGTGCCAGTTGCTCCGGGTTCAACGGAAGCAACGCGGAAGGTGGGACCTGTGTCGTCATGCGTCGTTATGTTCCAGTAAGCAAAGCTGTTTCTGCGCCCTGTCAGCGCCCATAAAACAGAAGAGAAGATAAGGTTAACGGGGTGAACGGTGTGGATTAAAGACGGGATAGCGATAACTAATAACCAAATCGACTAACCTGTTTTAGCAATAGTCTTTAACAACAAAATAGATTAACCAACCCAATGAAAAACAAATGAATATTGCCCATCAATAAGATAAATCAGCGATTTTGCGCAACAAAGTCGTTTTAGATAATGCGAAAAAACAGCCTTTCCGGTACTCTACGGCGGTTTTATCGTCCTGTAGAGAAATTATGATGTCCACCACGTTATTTAAAGATTTCACCTTCGAAGCAGCTCACCGCTTACCACACGTCCCGGAAGGGCATAAATGTGGTCGCCTGCACGGGCATTCCTTTATGGTGCGACTGGAAATTACCGGGGAAGTCGATCCGCATACGGGCTGGATTATCGATTTCGCTGAACTGAAAGCGGCGTTTAAGCCAACCTACGAGCGCCTCGATCACCATTATCTCAATGATATTCCAGGTCTGGAAAACCCAACCAGCGAAGTTTTAGCAAAATGGATTTGGGATCAGGTTAAACCCGTTGTGCCGCTGTTAAGTGCGGTGATGGTAAAAGAAACCTGTACTGCAGGCTGTATCTATCGCGGCGAATGATAAGAGTGTGTCGGCGGTCAATTTCCCTTAAGTAACGCCATGTTAGGGTGTTGTGTTCTGGATATCTGGGGCATGACATGGAAGACAACTGCGACATTATTATTATTGGTGCCGGTATAGCAGGTACCGCTTGTGCTTTACGCTGCGCGCGGGCAGGTTTGTCCGTTCTGTTACTGGAACGCGCTGAAATCCCCGGCAGCAAAAATCTTTCCGGCGGGCGTTTATACACCCATGCGCTCGCGGAACTCCTCCCGCAATTTCATCTGACCGCGCCTCTTGAACGACGCATCACTCACGAAAGCCTTTCTCTGCTAACGCCGGATGGCGCAACGACGTTTTCCAGCTTACAGCCCGGCGGTGAATCCTGGAGTGTATTACGTGCACGGTTCGATCCGTGGCTGGTTGCCGAAGCCGAAAAAGAAGGTGTCGAATGCATCCCCGGTGCGACGGTGGATGCGCTGTATGAAGAAAACGGCAGGGTGTGTGGTGTCATTTGTGGTGACGATATTCTCCGCGCCCGTTATGTGGTGCTGGCAGAAGGTGCCAACAGCGTCCTGGCTGAACGTCACGGGTTAGTGACTCGTCCTGCTGGCGAAGCGATGGCGTTGGGGATCAAAGAAGTGCTGTCGCTGGAAACATCCGCTATTGAAGAACGTTTTCATCTGGAGAATAACGAAGGCGCAGCGTTGCTGTTCAGCGGCGGGATCTGTGATGACTTACCCGGCGGCGCATTTCTTTATACTAATCAACAAACGCTCTCGTTAGGGATTGTTTGCCCGCTCTCTTCCCTTACGCAAAGTCGTGTTCCGGCAAGCGAGCTGCTGGCTCGCTTTAAAACGCATCCGGCAGTGCGCCCGCTTATCAAAAACACGGAATCACTGGAGTATGGTGCGCATCTGGTGCCAGAAGGTGGCTTGCACAGTATGCCGGTGCAATACGCCGGTAACGGCTGGCTGCTGCTGGGCGATGCGTTGCGCAGTTGCGTCAATACCGGAATTTCCGTGCGCGGCATGGATATGGCGCTAACTGGCGCGCAGGCGGCGGCACAAACGCTGATAAGCGCCTGCCAGCACCGCGAGCCGCAAAATCTGTTTCCGCTTTATCATCACAACGTCGAGCGCAGCCTGCTATGGGATGTTCTACAACGTTATCAGCATGTTCCGGCGCTTTTGCAACGCCCTGGCTGGTACCGTGCGTGGCCTGCGTTAATGCAGGATATTTCCCGCGATTTATGGGATCAGGGTGATAAACCTGTTCCACCGCTGCGCCAGTTATTCTGGCGTCATTTACGTCGTCACGGCCTGTGGCATCTGGCGGGCGATGTTATCAGGAGTCTGCGATGTCTGTAGCCCGTAATCTCTGGCGCGTTGCCGATGCGCCGCACATTGTTCCGGCTGACTCCGTTGAGCGCCAGACGGTACAACGGTTGATTAACGCTTGTCCGGCTGGTCTTTTTTCGCTCACACCGGAAGGTGACTTACGCGTTGATTATCGCGGCTGCCTGGAGTGTGGCACCTGCCGTTTGCTGTGCGACGAATCAACACTACAACAGTGGCGCTATCCGCCTTCCGGATTCGGCATCACCTACCGCTTTGGATAAATAATAAGGATAATTTATGCCCCTCTTACACCTGCTCCGCCAGAATCCGGTGATTGCTGCCGTTAAAGATAATGCCAGCCTGCAACTGGCAATCGATTCTGAATGCCAGTTTATTTCAGTGTTGTACGGCAATATCTGCACCATCAGTAATATCGTTAAAAAGATTAAAAACGCCGGAAAATATGCCTTTATTCATGTTGATTTGCTGGAAGGCGCATCGAACAAAGAAGTGGTGATTCAGTTTCTGAAACTGGTGACCGAGGCGGACGGCATTATCAGCACGAAAGCATCGATGCTGAAAGCGGCAAGAGCGGAAGGTTTTTTCTGTATTCATCGCCTGTTTATTGTTGATTCGATTTCGTTTCACAACATTGATAAGCAAGTTGCGCAATCGAATCCGGATTGTATTGAGATCCTGCCAGGCTGTATGCCTAAAGTGCTGGGCTGGGTGACGGAGAAAATCCGCCAACCGCTGATTGCCGGCGGGCTGGTGTGCGATGAAGAAGATGCGCGTAATGCGATTAACGCGGGTGTTGTGGCGCTTTCCACCACGAATACCGGGGTCTGGACGTTAGCGAAAAAATTGCTTTGACGGGATACTCGTAACGAGTTGAATTTGTGTGATTTGTAGGCTGCACGCCACATCCGACATTCAGCGCCTGATGCGACGCTTGATGAACTGCACCCCAAATGTTGGACATAATCTGACATCTGAAGGTGCAGTTTATGAAACATTCATTTGAAGTAAAACTTGCCGCTGTAAATCATTACCTGGCTGGTCATGCAGGCATCATTTCTACGGCAAAACTCTTTCAACTTTCTCACACCAGCCTCTCACACTGGATTAATCTTTTTCTTCTTCACGGTCCTCGGGCACTGGATTGCAGACACAGGCGTAGCTATTCTCCTGAAGATAAACTTTGCGTGGTTCTTTATGCTCTCGGGCATTCTGAGTCTCTACCCCGGGTAGCTGCCCGGTTTAACATTCCCAGCCACAACACGGTTAAAAACTGGATAAAAGGCTACCGCAAATCTGGTAATGAGGCCTTTATCAGGCGCAGGAAGGAGAAATGCATGACCCGTTCTGATGATACCCATGAAAACGAGGCAAACATGACGCCGGAAGAGATGAAGAATGAGCTACGTTATCTTCGCGCAGAAAATGCATATCTGAAAGCCATGCAGGAGCATCTCCTGGAAAAAAAGCGCCAGGAGCTGGAGAAAAAACGAAAGTCATCCGGAGCCTGAGGTGCGGACACTGCCAGTCTGACCTGTTAAAGGCTGCAGGGCTGGCCAGAAGCACGCTGTACTACCAGCTGTCACTGCAGAAGGCTAAGGACAAGTATGCTGATGTGAAACAGCTCATAGCCTCCATCTTCCATGAACACCGGGGATGTTATGGGTACCGGCGGATCCATTGTGAGCTTCAGAAAAGAGGTCTTAAGTTCAGTGGCAAAACAGTGCGAAAACTGATGCAACAGCTCGGCCTGAAGTCTCCTGTGCGCCTGAAGAAATACCGGTCTTACCGGGGAAATATGGGACTCGCTGCAGAAAATATCCTTCAGCGGCAGTTCAAAGCGGAAGCTCCCTGTGAGAAATGGGTGACAGATATCACCGAATTCAGGGCTGGCGGACAAAAACTGTACCTGTCCCCGATACTTGATTTGTTTAACGGGGAAATCGTGGCGTGGGAAACTGCCTGCAGGCCTACAGAGGAGCTGGTGAAGCGCATGTTAAATAAGGGGCTGGAAAGCCTTGCAGAAGGAGAAAAACCGCTGCTCCACAGTGATCAAGGGTGGCATTACCGGATAAAAAGTTATCAGTCTGACCTGGCAGACAAAGGGTTAGTGCAGAGCATGTCGCGCAAGGGCAACTGTCTTGATAATGCGGTAATGGAGAATTTCTTTGGTCACCTGAAAGAAGAAATTTACTATCGCCGGGACTACAGAAGTGTAGAAGAGCTGGAAAATGCCGTTAACGAATACATAACTTACTGGAATCAAAAAAGAATAAAACTCAGTCTTGGGGGACTCAGCCCGGTAGAATACCGGACTGAGTATCAAAAAGCCGGTTAACTGAAACTGTCCAGGTTTTGGGGTTCAGTTCATGGCGCGTCTTATCCAGCTTACGCAGGCACGATAGGGGGCAGCTTATTCCTCCACATACGCCAGCGAATACGGCTTCCCCAACTTGCCCACCTCCATACGTGTCCTCCTTACCAGAAATTTATCCTTAAGCTCCTCAATAACCATTTTCCTGCTAACTAAATTCGTGGTTAAGGTTGCATGATGATATGCAACAAATGTATAACATTTTCTTTACCAAAAGAAATAAACAAAAGCGACCGACAAAAGCATCGGATTACGGCAGGAGACATAATGGCATGGCTGAAAGTACTGTAACGGCAGACAGCAAACTGACAAGTAGTGATACTCGTCGCCGCATTTGGGCAATTGTGGGGGCCTCTTCAGGTAATCTGGTCGAGTGGTTCGATTTCTATGTCTACTCGTTCTGTTCACTCTACTTCGCTCACATCTTCTTCCCTTCCGGGAACACGACGACTCAACTACTGCAAACAGCAGGTGTTTTTGCTGCGGGATTTCTGATGCGCCCAATAGGCGGTTGGCTATTTGGCCGCATAGCCGATAAACATGGTCGCAAAAAATCGATGCTGTTATCGGTGTGTATGATGTGTTTCGGCTCACTGGTTATCGCCTGTTTGCCAGGCTACGAAACAATCGGTACCTGGGCTCCGGCATTATTGCTTCTTGCTCGTTTATTCCAGGGATTATCCGTTGGCGGAGAATATGGCACCAGCGCCACCTATATGAGTGAAGTTGCCGTTGAAGGGCGCAAAGGTTTTTACGCATCATTTCAGTATGTGACGTTGATCGGCGGGCAACTGCTAGCTCTACTGGTTGTCGTGGTTTTACAACACACCATGGAAGACGCTGCACTCAGAGAGTGGGGATGGCGTATTCCTTTCGCGTTAGGAGCTGTGTTAGCTGTTGTGGCGTTGTGGTTACGTCGTCAGTTAGATGAAACTTCACAACAAGAAACACGCGCTTTAAAAGAAGCTGGATCTCTGAAAGGATTATGGCGCAATCGCCGTGCATTCATCATGGTTCTCGGTTTTACCGCTGCGGGCTCCCTTTGTTTCTATACCTTCACCACTTATATGCAGAAGTATCTGGTAAATACTGCGGGAATGCATGCCAACGTGGCGAGTGGCATTATGACTGCCGCATTGTTTGTATTCATGCTTATTCAACCACTCATTGGCGCGCTGTCGGATAAGATTGGTCGTCGTACCTCAATGTTATGTTTCGGTTCTCTGGCAGCCATTTTTACCGTTCCTATTCTCTCAGCATTGCAAAACGTTTCCTCGCCTTATGCCGCTTTTGGTCTGGTGATGTGTGCCCTGCTGATCGTGAGTTTTTATACTTCAATCAGTGGAATACTGAAGGCTGAGATGTTCCCGGCACAGGTTCGTGCATTAGGTGTTGGTCTGTCATATGCGGTCGCCAATGCTATATTTGGTGGTTCGGCGGAGTACGTAGCGTTGTCGCTGAAATCAATAGGAATGGAAACAGCCTTCTTCTGGTATGTGACCTTGATGGCCGTGGTGGCGTTTCTGGTTTCTTTGATGCTACATCGCAAAGGGAAGGGGATGCGTCTTTAGTGACGGGTCAGTTGCCAGACGGTATAGCCAGTAGTTGCACCGGCGACATCCCAGGTAAAATCTTTCCAGCTCCAGCCGCTCCCCTCGGGGCGGCTATCCCAAAGTTCTTTTGACGCCCCCAGCCCAACAGAGAACATCAGCCCGAAAGTGGCACTGCGATCGCGACTCATCCCCTGATGCTGTGCATATTCATTTCCGGCGGCGGAAAGCATCGCCGAGGCGATAAAGTGTTGAGCTTTATCCTGCCCGCTCCAGCTATCGTTAGCCATATGGCTGCATCCAGAAAGTAATAATAGCGAACAGACAAAAAGAATACGCAAAACGTGGCCTCCAAAAAACAAACCCCGTACAGGACGGGGTTGTGATTACAGGATGCGGCTAATTAATCGGTCGATGCGGATACGGCGCAAACGACGGATGAGTTTACGAACCTTCACCGGATAATCGGCAATACTTTGCAGGTCGCGATAGTGCTTAACGATGGTGGTATGCTCGCGGATCAGCTCCAGTTCTTTCTCTCGCTGTGGCGCAAGCTCCAGTTGCGGATCGTGGATCAAAATAGCGTTTTCCAGATCCAGACGCCAGGCGCGCGGGTTCAGGTTATTACCAGTGATCAACATCCACTTATCATCAACCCACATCCCTTTCAGGTGATAGGTGTTGTCGTCATCTTTCCATAACCGAACCACTAACTGGTCAGTGTTGACGTAATACTGCAAACGGCTCAGGAAACGACGCAGATTGATCTCATAGAGATAAGGCAATGCGCCAATTATCTTGAAAGGTTCATCTTCCGGAATGTAGAAGTCATTCGCGGTTTTATCACCAACAATAATTTCGACCTTTTTCCCTTCGCGCAGCAACTGGATAATATTGCGCACAAGGATTGCTGGCAGGTTGAAGTAAGGTGTGCAGATGGTTAGTTTCTGCTCGGCACAAGGCATAAGATGGAAAATGGTCTTGTTCAACAGACTCGATTTCCCCAGACCTACCAACGGCGTTACGGAAAGCTGATCGTTGTCGGCATCGCCCTGGAAATGATAAGCGGCATCACGCAGCTCCTGGCGGAACAGACGAATATCGTTCTTGATTTCCGGGCTTTTTGGCCGATTAACATCATCCAGACGATTAACGCCGCGGCCATTCATAATATTCTGTGTAACCCATTCAAACATAATGTCTGACATCTTACGGTTACGGATAAGATGATAACGGTCGTAGCGATATTTATCGTGCTGATGCAGGTAAACATCGTTCAGGCTGGCACCGCTATAAAGTACGCTATCGTCGATGATAAAGCCTTTAAAGTGCAGAACACCAAGGGCTTCACGGGTATTGATTGGAACGCCATAAACCGGAACATCTACGCCCGGATTTTCCTGCGCCATGCGGCAGTACCAGTCAGCGTTAGTGTTAGATGCCGCAGCGCCAATGCGTCCACGTTGTGCACGATGCCAGTCGACCAGCACCCGCACATCCAGTTCCGGACGCTGCCTTTTAGCCTCATACAACGCGTTCAGAATGCCTTTGCCACCGTCATCCTGTTCGAGATACAGGGCGACAATGCAAATGCGCTGCTTCGCGCTGGCTATTTTTTCCAGCAGCGTCTCCCGGAAGTCGGCGGGAGCGTAAAAGAAATCGACATCATCAACTGATTGAGAAATCTTGGGTAGTTGGGCAAGGTGTTGTTGATGTTTATTACGCTTAAATTTTGACAACATCACAGTGCATTTCTTCTCTGTTCATTGAAGGGTCCTCTGTGCAATGCAGACGACATAAGCGGGCAATAATAACACCAGTCCCGATTAAGTGGTCAACATTTCCAGTACCTTACTCATGATTCCTCGCGCTGGGCAAGATTTAGCGTAAGCCCAACGATCCCCTCTTCGAGCTGGATATCAACGTTAAACCCGAGCTTGCGGGCCAGCGCCACCATGCCACGATTGTTTGGCATCGTAATACCATTCAGACGTTGCAGTCCGTGATCTCGCGTATAGGTAATCAACTTTTCCATTAAGCGTCGACCTAAGCCTAACCCTTTGAGATCCGAGCGAACCAGCACGGCAAATTCGGCATCGATGTTATCAGGGTCGGAGATCGCACGCGTGACGCCAAGGATCTCTTCCGTTTGATCAATACGTCGTACCGCTACAAATGCCATTTCCCGATCGTAGTCGATCTGCGTCATGTTGGCTAAATCTTCATGGGTAAATTCGTTGATCTCGCTAAAGTAGCGGTAATAAAGATCTTCTTTGGTGACTCGCGAAATGAATTGCTGAAGTTGTGGCTCATCTTCTGGCAAAATCGGGCGGAACAAGCAGCGTTCACCGTTTTTCAATTCTACCCATTCTTCCAGCTGATGCGGATAAGGGCGCACTGCCAGCCGACTCTCGTTATCGCCTTCAAACGGCGCGATATCCAGCGTGACATCCAGCGCGGTAAATTCACTGCCAGAAGCCAGCAAAGGATGAATATCCAGACGCTGAATTTCCGGGCAATCGACAATCAAGTTAGAAACCTGCACCAGAAGCTGGCTCAAGCCTGCAACATCTAATGGGCGTAGCGCACTGCGCGCACGAATCTTTTTACTTTTGATCCCCTGAATAACCAGATAGCGGGCCAGGTTCATGTTCAGCGGCGGTAGTGCGACGACGGCTTGATCTTCAGGACGCCACTCCACACCGCCTTCGCCCAGCATGATCAACGGCCCGAAAACCGGATCGTGCTCAACCACAACCCGCAACTCCTGAGCGCCAGCACGGTTAGCCATACTTTGCACCAACAGGCCGTGGATCCGCGCCTGCGGCCAGGCCATTTTTACGCGATCGAAAATAGCGTTTGCCGCTTGCTGGACTTCATTAGCTGTACGCAGGTAGAGCATTACGCCCTGAACTTCCGATTTATGTGGAATATCCGGCGAACGCAATTTCAGCGCCACCGGATAACCAATCTGTTCGGCAATATGCACCGCTTCGGTGCTATCGCTGGCAATCCAGGTGGGGAGCGTGTTCATGCCATATGCTTGCAGGATGGGCTGAACTTCATGGGTATCGAGTGACGTTGCTCCTTCGGCAATCGCCTGTTGCAACAGAAGATGCGCTTCTGCGGTATTGGAGGTCAGATTGCTGGGCAACGCCGGCGTTTCGCGTAGTTGCTTCTGATTACGCCGGTACTCCACCATATGCATAAAAGCAGTGATGGTTCCTTCCGGGGTACGGTAGGTCGGCAGCCCGGCTTCGCTGAATAATCGTCGTGCCTCTTGCGAGGAATGTTCGCCACACCAGTTCGTCAGCAGAGAAACATACTTGCTGCGGGGATGATGCTTTACCGCTTCAATTAATACTTGCGCGCTTTCTGTTGCGGGAGCAGCGGCGCTGGGCGAATGAATAACCATCAGCGCATCAAAATCCTGGCTGTGGAGCAGAATGTCCAGCGTTTTGACATAATGCTCGCTGCTGGCGTCATCGCGTAGATCGAGCGGGTTAGAGATTGCCACATGTTCTGGCAGTGCATCGCGCAGTTTCTGGCAGGTTTCTTCGCTTAGCGTTGCCAGCTTGCCATTGCGTGACCATAAGGCATCCAGCGCCAGCGCGGCAGGCGCAGCACCGTTGCTGATAATCATCAGCCGGTCGCCACGCAGTGGGCGCATATGGCTGAGGGTTTCCACTGCCGAAAACAGCTCGTGAGTATCCTGTACCCGCAACAAACCGGCACGCTGAATAGCCGCATCCCACGCCGGATCCATTCCTGCCGTGGTGTTCAACAGACGTTGAGCCGCCGGGCTACGTCCGCTTTTAATCACCAGAATCGGTTTATTGCGAGAGGCACTACGGGCCGCCGAAACAAAGCGTCGCGCGTCGCTTAACTGTTCGAGATAGAGCAGGATGGCGCTGGTTTTACTGTCGCGCGCCAGATAGTCGAGCAATTCATCAACGTCGATATCCAGGCTGTCGCCGAGCGCAATAAAGTAGGAAAAGCCCATCTCACGCTGTTGCGCCCAGTCGAGGATGGTGTTGGAGACGGCAGCCGATTGCGAAATAAACGCCAGTTTGCCGCGTTTAATCGGCACAGGTGAAAAGCTGGCATTTAGACCTTGCCAGGGAGCCAGTAAACCCAGACTGTTTGGTCCTAGCAGGCGCATGTTATGGCGCAGGGCGCAGGCGCGGAGATCTTCGTGTTGCGATGCCGGGGCGGAAAGAATAATGCAGGTTTTACAGCCTTTCTCGCCGAGCTCTTCCAGAAGAGCAAGATTACGGCTGGCATTGGTACATAAAACCGCAAGGTCGGGTGTAAAGGGCAAGCTGGCAATATCCGGCCAGGCCAACACACCCAACACCGCTTTCCAGGCAGGCGTCACCGGGAGTACCGGTCCGTTAAAGCCTCCCGCCAGCAGGTTACGCATCATCAGGTAACCTGCGCGATTGGGTTTCATCGATGCGCCAATTACCGCAATCGATTTTGGTCGCAGTAGTGCTTCCAGTCCTCGCTGACTCATACCGGTCTCCCGCAGAAGTGACCGAATGATTTTAAACGCTTTCTAACTGTTCTGCTGTGATGCTACCCAGATGTTGCGTTTTTCCTGCCAGATAGCGTGTTTTAAAGCGGGTAAAATGCTCGCCTAACCCTGCCGCCGCCCCGGTATCGCCGGCCATATCTAACAGTGCGATGGCTACCTCGGCAGTACAATATTGGCCTTCAGCCTGGGCTTCACGCAGGCGATAGGCAGAAAGCCGGGAAAGATCGACGGAAATGACGGGAAGATTATCCAGATACGGACTTTTACGAAACATCTTGCGAGCTTCAGGCCAGGTACCATCGAGCATGATAAATAGCGGAGGCTTACCGGCAGGTGGTGTGAAGATCACTTCCCGTTGCTCATCAGCATACGAGGCGGGAAAGACCACCATTGGCTGATAGTCCGGGTTTTGTACCAGATCCAGCAAATCTAGCGAGGGTTCGGTACGCGACCATTGAAACGCAACGGTATCAGGCAAAATATCAGCAATCAGACGCCCGGTATTACTGGGCTTCATTGGCTCGGTGTCGAACATCAGCAAACAGAAGCGACTTTTTGCTTGTGCTGGGGTAATTGTCGAACAGAGACATAATTTCTCTGGCAAAAGACAGCGTTGGCAGCGACGAACGCGATTACCGCGGGCAAGAAAAGGACGTGTTGCGCGCGCAATACGCTCGGCGCGTAACTGGAGAACAGCGTTTTCGGTCATAAGAGAGCGTCGAAAAAACGCCATTGTCGCAGAGGAGAAAACGGGGCACAAGATGCGCCCCGGTAAGATTAAAGAGATTCGTTCAGCCAGCTATCAAACGGCGCTTTCGGTACTGCGCCATTAAGCATGTCGACAACCTGACCGTTTTTGAAAATCATGATCGTCGGTATACTACGAATTCCAAAGCGACTGCTCAATTCACGTTCAGCTTCGGTATTCACTTTCACAAAGCGCACTTTACCGCTACGCTCTTGCGCGACATCTTCAAAAATTGGTGCGAAATTACGGCAGGGGCCGCACCACGGTGCCCAGAAGTCGATCACCACAGGTAGATCATCTTTCAGCAATTTGTCGAGCGTTTCACCGGTCGCATTAATCACCTCTCCGTCAAACAAGTCGTGACCGCAGCGTCCGCATTTTGCCGCATCTTCGATCCGATCGTCGGGAATGCGATTGATGGCCTGACAATGGGTACAAACGGTATTCATAACTAACCTCGGGATGAGTAAGGAGACTTATCGGCAACGACGCCGGTATGTTTCTAATATGTTACATATTATCGGGGACATTGTTCCAGACAACAATCTGTTTTATTCAATAGGTATGATAGTCGCAGGCTTTGGTACGAAATCATGGCGAACCGCGCGGACTTCGGGTAATCTGCGCGCTTCGCGCAGCGCTGGTGGAGAAAAGCATGAACGATGAAATGAAAGGTAAAAGCGGCAAGGTCAAAGTGATGTATGTCCGCAGTGATGATGATTCTGATAAACGTACCCACAACCCGCGTACCGGGAAAGGGGGCGGGCGTCCAGGAAAATCTCGTGCTGACGGTGGCCGTCGCCCCGCCCGCGATGACAAACAGAGTCACCCCCGTGACCGCAAGTGGGAAGATTCGCCGTGGCGCACGGTTTCCCGCGCGCCGGGTGATGAGACGCCGGAAAAGGCCGATCACGGTGGCATCAGTGGTAAAAGTTTTATTGATCCGGAAGTTTTGCGTCGTCAGCGTGCGGAAGAAACCCGCGTCTACGGCGAAAATGCCTGTCAGGCACTGTTCCAGAGCCGTCCGGAAGCGATTGTTCGCGCCTGGTTTATCCAGAGTGTAACGCCGCGTTTTAAAGAAGCCTTGCGCTGGATGGCAGCAAACCGCAAAGCGTACCATGTGGTAGATGAAGCGGAACTGACAAAAGCGTCAGGCACGGAACATCACGGCGGCGTTTGCTTCCTGATCAAAAAGCGTAACGGTACAACCGTGCAGCAGTGGGTAAGCCAGGCAGGCGCGCAGGATTGCGTTCTGGCACTGGAAAACGAATCTAACCCGCATAACCTGGGTGGCATGATGCGCAGCTGTGCGCACTTCGGCGTGAAAGGCGTTGTGGTGCAGGATGAGGCACTGCTGGAGTCGGGGGCGGCTATCCGTACCGCAGAAGGCGGCGCAGAGCACGTTCAGCCGATTACTGGCGACAACATTGTTAACGTGCTGGATGATTTCCGTCAGGCAGGTTACACCGTAGTGACCACTTCCAGCGAGCAGGGGAAACCGCTGTTCAAAACCAGTCTGCCAGCGAAAATGGTACTGGTGCTGGGTCAGGAATATGAAGGGTTACCGGATGCCGCACGCGATCCAAACGATCTGCGCGTGAAGATTGACGGTACTGGCAACGTTGCCGGGCTAAATATCTCTGTCGCAACTGGCGTTTTGCTTGGTGAATGGTGGCGTCAGAATAAAGCCTGATAAATCAGCCGGGTGGCAACGCTGCCATCCGGCGTTTTCCTGCAAATTTACTCACTCTCTGCCGGTAATACTGGCATCCAGTCAATCGGTTTCTCGCCACGTTGTTCCAGCCACTGATTTGCCAGCACAAAATGGTTGCAGCCAAAGAACCCACGATGCGCAGAAAGCGGTGATGGATGCGGCGCTTTCAGTACGTGATGGCGTTGCTTATCAATAATCGCCCCTTTCTTTTGCGCATGTGAGCCCCACAACAAAAACACCACGCCTTCGCGATGCTGGTTAATCAGGCTGATGACTTTATCGGTGAAGGTCTCCCAGCCGAGGCTGGCGTGGGAATGCGCCTGACCTGCGCGAACCGTCAACACAGTATTGAGTAGCAGAACGCCCTGACGCGCCCAGCTTTCAAGATAACCATGATTAGGGCGGGTGAAACCGGGAATAGTATTTTCCAGCTCTTTATACATATTCAGCAGTGACGGCGGTGTCGCAATGCCGGGGCGAACGGAAAATGCCAGACCATGCGCCTGTCCCGGTCCGTGATAAGGATCCTGGCCGAGAATCACCACTTTAACGTCACCCAACTCTGTAAAGCGGAACGCGTTAAAGACATCCTTTTGTGGCGGATAGATAGTGACGCCGGACTGCCGCTCGCTGGCGACGGTCTGTAGGGTATTAAGAAAATAGGGTTGTTGCTTCTCTTCAGCCAGCACGTCATGCCAGGTTAATTCGTTTGCCATCTCGCTCTCCCGCGAATCTTCAATCCGCCTAGCTTAACTGCTTCTTTCTACAGAACAAAATCATGCTCATTTTTTAGACTTAAACGAGTGCAAAAAAATGTAAATTGGTAAAATTTCACACCTGCATAAGTTGATGTAAAACAATAAAATCCATTTGCAACCATACTTGATGTGTGGTTTTTATTGATTTAAATCAAAGATTCAAGGGTGTTTGAGGAGTATATATACACTCAAGCAACAATGGTTTTACCAATTGGCCGCGACAGGCTGAACAAATCAAATAATTTTGCCGGGGAGGCATCACATGATTACAGGTATCCAGATTACTAAAGCCGCTAACGACGATCTGCTGAACTCTTTCTGGCTGCTGGACAGCGAAAAAGGCGAAGCGCGTTGCATCGTTGCGAAAGCAGGTTTTGCAGAAGACGAAGTGGTTGCAGTAAGCAAACTGGGTGATATTGAATACCGTGAAGTTCCAGTAGAAGTGAAACCAGAAGTTCGCGTTGAAGGTGGTCAACACCTGAACGTTAACGTTCTGCGTCGTGAAACTCTGGAAGATGCAGTTAAGCATCCGGAAAAATATCCGCAGCTGACCATCCGTGTATCCGGTTATGCAGTTCGCTTTAACTCTCTGACTCCGGAACAGCAGCGCGACGTTATCGCTCGTACCTTTACTGAAAGCCTGTAAGGCTTAAGTAGCAAGTTATTAAGCGGAAGAGGGTGACCTCTTCCGCTTTTCTTTTTGTCTTTCAATAGAAAATGCGTACCGCACAATAGACCAGCAACAGCGCCAGCACGATATTTAACGGGCGACCATACTGGCGAAACAATCGCTGAAACAGATGCCCCGCCAGCGCCCAGCACACATTGCCAAACGTCCCAATCATCGCCAGCAAAACGCTGACGCCAACTACCCAGCTTAGCGCCTGCGTTTGCGGCAGGACAAACGTCGACAGTGCCGTAACGCCATACAAAATGATTTTGACGTTCACAAACTGCAAAGCAAAGCTGGCCCAAAAGCTGATTGGTTTTGCCTGAAGTCCGTCTTCCTTTGTTGGACTGGTAGCGATTTTCCATGCCAGCCAGACAATATATGCCGCTCCTGCCCAGCTCAACAGATGCACTGCTGCCGGGTCGATAACAGCCAGTGAAAACGAAATTCCCACGCATAGCAACATGACGATTAAAAATCCCAGACTCATCCCTGCCAGCACGCGAGTACTCTGACGAAATCCGTGCGTTGTAGCTGAGCTAAGGGCGAGAATATTGTTCGGTCCTGGCGTCATGGCGGTAATCAGGGTGTAAGTCCAAAAAGCACTTAAAAGGGTCGGTGTCACTTGTTATCTCCTCTGTTTTGGTAGACAGTACCCGACACGGAACATTTAAAAAAATGAATGTTTTTACATTCTAAATTCGATATTTTCGATAGGTTTGGGGTTATGGATCTGCGCCGTTTTATTACGCTTAAAACCGTGGTGGAAGAGGGGTCCTTTTTGCGAGCTTCGCAAAAATTGTGCTGCACACAATCGACGGTGACTTTTCATATTCAGCAGCTTGAGCAGGAGTTCTCAGTCCAGTTATTTGAGAAAATTGGTCGACGAATGTGCCTTACCCGCGAAGGAAAAAAGCTGCTGCCGCACATCTATGAACTCACCAGAGTGATGGATACCCTTCGTGAGGCTGCCAAAAAAGAGTCGGATCCGGACGGGGAACTACGCGTTGTTTCAGGCGAAACGTTGCTTTCTTACCGAATGCCGCAGGTGTTGCAGCGTTTTCGGCAACGCGCACCAAAAGTGCGTTTATCGTTGCAGTCTCTGAACTGTTACGTGATCCGTGATGCGCTACTGAATGATGAGGCTGATGTCGGCGTCTTTTACCGCGTAGGGAATGATGATGCTCTGAACCGACGAGAGTTGGGTGAACAATCACTGGTGCTGGTGGCTTCACCGCAAATTAAAGATGTCGATTTTACTGAGCCGGGAAGACATAACGCCTGTAGTTTTATTATCAATGAACCGCAATGTGTCTTTCGCCAGCTATTTGAAAGTACGCTGCGCCAGCGACGGATCACGGTGGAAAACACCATTGAGCTTATAAGTATCGAAAGCATCAAGCGTTGTGTCGCGGCAAATATCGGGGTCAGTTACCTGCCGCGCTTTACAGTGGCAAATGAACTTGCGAGTGGCGAATTAATCGAATTGCCTTTTGGCGAACAGTCGCAGACCATTACGGCAATGTGCGCTCACCATGCCGGAAAAGCGGTTAGCCCGGCGATGCACATTTTTATTCAGTGTGTTGAAGAGTGTTTTTTGCCGGGATAAAAATAATGCCGGGCTTAAACCCGGCATTGAGATTACTCTTCTGTCGTTTGCGGTGGCACGCCCGTTCCGCTCGGTTTACGGCGCTTACCAATATTTTTGGTGTCGCGATGGCGTTTTTTCACCCGCGGCTTCTCTTTCTCTTTAGCTTTTTTCTTCTCGGCGCGTTTTGCCAGTACTTTCTTCGATGGCTTGCCGGTCTGCTTCTCGCTTGGCGCACGCGTTTTCGGGCGTAACTCATCAATTACACGAGCTTTAATTGGCTCTTCAATATAGCGACCAACTTTGCCCAGCAGCAGATGGTCATGGGCTTCTACCAGCGAAATTGCGGTGCCTTTACGACCGGCGCGCGCGGTACGTCCGATACGGTGCAAATAAGTATCGCCACTGCGCGGCATATCGAAGTTAAAGACGTGGCTGACGTCAGGAATGTCGATACCGCGCGCGGCAACATCGGTGGCAACCAGTACGTTTACGCGACCTTCGGTCAAACGCTTGATCGCTTCGTTACGCTTGCCCTGTACCATCTCACCTTCGAGATAGCAGTTGTTGATGCCCGCTTCGCGCAGCCAGTTTGCCAGCTCATGCACACGCTCACGCTTACGCACAAACACAATTGAGCGGGTCGCTTCCGGCTGTTTTAACAGATGCACCAGCAATGCGGTTTTATGTTCCAGGTCATCGGCGCGGTAATACCACTGATGAATTTTTTTGCGCTCACGTGTGGACGGATTGGCAGAAACCTCCACCGGATCTTCCAGCAGACGCTCGGCAAAGTCCTGAATCGCATCGCCTTCCAGAGTTGCCGAAAAGAGCAGGGTCTGTTTACGCCAGCGCGTTTCGCCAGCAATATGTTCGATATCCTGAGCGAAGCCCATATCCAGCATACGGTCTGCTTCGTCGAGGATCAGCGTTTCAACCGCGCGGCAATCGAAGTTCTCTTCTTTTATGTATTGCAGCAGACGTCCGGTCGTGGCGACCACGATGTCCTGATTTTCGCTGAACACTTCCGCGTGGTTCATATAGGCTACGCCGCCGGTGATGGTGGCAATATCCAGATGCGTATGTTTCGCCAGTTCGCGGGCATGATCGGCCACCTGCATCGCCAGCTCGCGAGTTGGGGTGAGGATCAAAATACGCGGCGGACCGGATTTCTTACGTGGGAAATCGAGCAGGTGCTGCAACGCTGGCAGCAGATACGCCGCCGTTTTACCGGTGCCTGTCGGCGCAGAACCGAGTACATCACGGCCATCGAGCGCAGGCGGAATGGCGGCAGCCTGAATGGCGGTCGGGCGAGTGAAACCTTTATCCTGGAGGGCTTCCAGCAGGCTTTCGTCGAGTTCAAGTTCGGAAAAAGTCGTTACAGTCATGTTCTACCTCTGTGTGGGGCGCTGATTATAGACGTTACGGCTGCAATCTTCATCTGTTTGTATGGATATCGCTTCTCGGGTATTGTTCTCACCCGGTGCTATCGCCGTTTTTCCTGCAAGGTTTTATTTTCATGTCACAGTCTACATCCGTGCTTCGTCGTAATGGATTTACTTTTAAACAGTTTTTTGTTGCTCACGATCGTTGTGCGATGAAAGTGGGAACGGATGGCATTTTGCTGGGCGCATGGGCACCGGTGGCTGGGGTAAAACGTTGCCTTGATATCGGCGCGGGTAGCGGGTTGCTGGCATTAATGCTGGCGCAGCGAACCGATGACAGCGTAATGATTGATGCAGTTGAACTGGAAAGTGAAGCTGCCGCGCAGGCACAGGAAAATATCAACCAGTCCCCGTGGGCAAAGCGGATTAACGTCCATACGGCGGATATTCAGCAGTGGATCACACAGCAGACAGTACGCTTCGATTTAATCATCAGTAACCCACCTTACTATCAGCAGGGAGTAGAGTGCTCGACACCTCAACGGGAACAGGCTCGCTATACCACTACGCTTGATCACCCATCGTTGCTGACCTGTGCGGCGGAGTGCATTACCGAAGAGGGATTTTTCTGCGTGGTGCTGCCAGAGCAGATTGGTAATGGTTTTACTGAACTGGCATTAAGTATGGGCTGGCATTTACGTTTGCGGACGGATGTGGCGGAAAACGAAGCGCGACTGCCGCATCGGGTGCTGCTGGCATTCTCCCCGCAGGCGGGAGAATGCTTTAGCGATCGCTTAGTCATTCGTGGGCCAGACCAGAACTATTCCGAAGCGTATACGGCGCTGACCCAGGCTTTTTATCTGTTTATGTAATGATTGCCGGGGGAAAGGATCGACGGACCGGAATGGGTGAGCAGTTCCGGATAATCCAGCGTGAAATGCAACCCCCGACTCTCTTTACGCATCATTGCACAGCGAACAATCAACTCGGCAACCTGTACCAGATTACGCAGCTCCAGCAAATTATTTGAGACGCGGAAATGGGCGTAATATTCGTCTATTTCTTGTTGGAGCATGGTTATCCGCCGCAGGGCGCGTTCAAGGCGCTTCGTTGTGCGCACAATGCCGACGTAATCCCACATAAACAGGCGTAGCTCGTGCCAGTTATGCTGAATTACTACCCGTTCGTCAGGGTTCTCAACGCGGCTTTCATCCCACGGTGGTAACGTACTGACGCCGTGGGCATAAGGCATACGTCTGGTGATATCTTCTGCCGCCGACCAGCCATAGACCAGACACTCCAGCAATGAATTCGAGGCCATGCGGTTAGCGCCGTGTAAGCCGGTATAACTCACCTCGCCAATGGCATACAAGCCCTCGACGTCCGTACGCCCATGATCATCCACCATCACACCACCGCAGGTATAGTGTGCAGCAGGCACAATCGGTACCGGTTCTTGTGTGAGATCAATCCCCAGCCCGAGCAATTTTTCATAGATCATCGGGAAATGCTGGCGAATAAAATCGGCAGGCTTATGGCTGATGTCGAGATACATACAATCCGCGCCGAGGCGTTTCATTTCATGGTCAATGGCGCGGGCGACAATATCGCGCGGGGCCAGTTCGCCGCGCTCATCAAAATCGGGCATAAAACGCGTACCGTCCGGGCGCTTGAGATAAGCGCCTTCGCCGCGCAGTGCTTCTGTTAACAGGAAATTGCGTGCCTGTGGGTGATACAGCGCGGTAGGGTGGAACTGATTAAATTCGAGATTGGCAACCCGGCAGCCTGCGCGCCACGCCATAGCAATGCCATCGCCAGAAGAAATATCCGGATTGGTGGTGTACTGATAAACCTTCGACGCACCGCCGGTTGCCAGCACCACCGCTTTTGCGTGGCAGGTTTCAACCGTTTCTTTATTTCGGTTCCATACCCACGCGCCTACAACTCGTCGCGTGCCCGGCAGGCCAATTTTGTCAGAGACAATTAGATCAACCGCGTTGCTGCGCTCCAGCACGCAAATATTCGGATGGTTCAGCGCCTTGCTCACCAGCGTGGTTTCTACTTCTCTACCGGTGGCGTCGGCGGCATGAAGAATACGACGGTGACTATGTCCACCTTCACGGGTCAGATGGTAGCTTTCTGCGCCATTTGGCTGAATGTGGGTATCAAACAACACCCCCTGGTCGATTAGCCATTGCACACAGGATCGTGCATTGCTGGCGACAAATTCAACTGCATGGCGATCGCAAATACCACCCCCGGCAATCAATGTGTCTTCCACATGCGAGTCAATGCTGTCAGTTTCATCAAACACGGCGGCAATACCGCCCTGGGCATAAAATGTTGAACCTTCCGTTACCGGGCCTTTACTTAGAACGATGACCTGATGCTGATCAGCCAGGCGCAGCGCCAGTGAAAGTCCGGCTGCGCCGCTACCGATAATCAACACGTCACATGAATGATCAGGGAGAGTATTCATTTTCTTTGTTTAATTTACTAAACACGGTTTGGTCAGCATAGCATCATGTTGTGCGATTAAACACCTGCTATTTTAATATTTGTTACAGTGGCTAAACACGCTGACGCAGGGCGGCGAGAAAAAGAGAAGTTACTGGCTGGTGGAGGATTAGGTGGTGAAATAAAAAGGCCGTTGGGTTACTCTTCAGGCAGTTAAATGGGCATTTCTACACAGATAATGCGATGTTCAGATTCTGTAGACTTATAATGATAGATAATGATCCGTCTACAGCATGACAAACAAAAACAGATGCGTTACGGAACTTTACAAAAACGAGACACTCTAACCCTTTGCTTGCTCAAATTGCAGCTAATGGAGTGGCGTTTCGATAGCGCGTGGAAATTTGGTTTGGGGAGACTTTACCTCGGATGAGCGAGCAGTTAACGGACCAGGTCCTGGTTGAACGGGTCCAGAAGGGAGATCAGAAAGCCTTTAACTTACTGGTAGTGCGCTATCAGCATAAAGTGGCGAGTCTGGTTTCCCGCTATGTGCCGTCGGGTGATGTTCCCGATGTGGTACAAGAAGCTTTTATTAAAGCCTATCGTGCGCTGGATTCGTTCCGGGGAGATAGCGCTTTTTATACATGGCTGTATCGGATTGCTGTAAATACAGCGAAAAATTACCTGGTTGCTCAGGGGCGTCGTCCACCTTCCAGTGATGTGGATGCCATTGAAGCTGAAAACTTCGAAAGTGGCGGCGCGTTGAAAGAAATTTCGAACCCTGAGAACTTAATGTTGTCAGAAGAACTGAGACAGATAGTTTTCCGAACTATTGAGTCCCTCCCGGAAGATTTACGCATGGCAATAACCTTGCGGGAGCTGGATGGCCTGAGCTATGAAGAGATAGCCGCTATCATGGATTGTCCGGTAGGTACGGTGCGTTCACGTATCTTCCGAGCGAGGGAAGCTATTGATAACAAAGTTCAACCGCTTATCAGGCGTTGACGATAGCGGGATACTGGATAAGGGTATTAGGCATGCAGAAAGAACAACTTTCCGCTTTAATGGATGGCGAAACGCTGGATAGTGAGCTGCTTAACGAACTGGCTCATAACCCAGAAATGCAGAAAACCTGGGAAAGCTATCACTTAATCCGTGACTCAATGCGGGGTGATACTCCCGAGGTGCTCCATTTCGATATCTCTTCACGCGTGATGGCCGCCATTGAAGAAGAGCCAGTACGTCAACCGGCGACATTGATCCCGGAAGCCCAGCCTGCGCCGCATCAATGGCAGAAAATGCCATTCTGGCAGAAAGTACGTCCGTGGGCGGCACAGCTTACCCAAATGGGCGTAGCAGCATGCGTATCGCTTGCAGTTATCGTTGGGGTCCAGCACTATAATGGACAATCTGAAACGTCCCAGCAGCCCGAAACGCCGGTATTTAATACACTGCCGATGATGGGTAAAGCCAGCCCGGTTAGCTTGGGAGTACCTTCTGAAGCGACCGCAAATAATGGTCAACAGCAGCAGGTACAGGAGCAGCGTCGTCGCATTAATGCAATGTTGCAGGATTACGAACTGCAACGCCGACTCCACTCTGAACAGCTTCAGTTTGAGCAGGCGCAAACTCAGCAAGCCGCTGTACAGGTGCCAGGAATTCAAACTTTAGGAACGCAATCGCAGTAATGAAGCAACTTTGGTTTGCCATGTCATTAGTGACAGGTAGCCTGTTATTCTCTGCTAACGCCTCGGCCACTCCCGCGTCCGGGGCGTTATTACAGCAGATGAACCTGGCCAGTCAGTCACTGAATTACGAGCTGTCATTCATCAGCATCAATAAACAGGGTGTTGAGTCTCTGCGTTATCGACATGCACGCCTCGATAACCGTCCTCTTGCACAATTGTTGCAAATGGATGGCCCGCGCCGGGAAGTGGTACAGCGCGGCAATGAAATCAGCTATTTTGAACCGGGACTTGAACCGTTCACGCTTAATGGCGATTACATTGTTGATTCTCTACCATCGCTCATCTATACCGATTTCAAACGCCTTTCTCCTTACTACGACTTTATCTCCGTCGGGCGCACGCGTATTGCTGATCGTCTTTGCGAAGTCATTCGTGTGGTTGCCCGAGATGGTACACGCTACAGCTACATCGTGTGGATGGACACCGAATCGAAATTACCGATGCGGGTTGATCTCCTTGATCGCGATGGTGAAACGCTGGAACAATTTCGCGTGATTGCTTTTAATGTCAATCAGGATATCAGCAGCAGTATGCAGACGTTGGCGAAGGCAAATTTGCCGCCGTTGCTTTCTGTTCCTGTAGGTGAAAAAGCTAAATTCAGCTGGACGCCAACCTGGTTGCCACAGGGTTTTAGCGAAGTTTCCAGTAGTCGACGTCCGCTACCGACGATGGACAACATGCCTATCGAATCACGTCTCTATTCCGACGGATTATTCAGCTTTTCGGTAAACGTTAACCGCGCTACGCCATCGAGCACCGATCAGATGTTGCGCACCGGACGCAGAACCGTCAGTACAAGCGTACGTGATAACGCCGAAATCACCATTGTCGGTGAACTGCCGCCGCAAACGGCGAAACGCATTGCCGAGAATATTAAGTTCGGGGCAGCGCAATGATCAAAGAGTGGGCTACCGTCATCTCCTGGGAAAACGGGCAGGCGCTGGTTAGTTGTGATGTTAAAGCCTCATGCAGCAGCTGCGCTTCACGCGCCGGTTGCGGTAGCCGCGTGTTGAATAAACTTGGCCCGCAAACCACGCATACCATTGTCGTACCCTGTGATGAGCCGTTAGTGCCGGGGCAAAAAGTAGAATTAGGAATCGCCGAAGGCAGCCTGCTTAGCTCCGCATTACTGGTTTATATGTCGCCGTTGATGGGACTATTCCTCATCGCTTCACTATTTCAGCTACTCTTTGCTTCAGATATTGCAGCATTATGCGGTGCGATTCTCGGTGGCGTTGGTGGATTCCTGATTGCACGTGGCTGCTCTCGAAAGTTTGCTGCCCGGTCTGAATGGCAACCGATCATCTTAAGCGTGGCCTTGCCGCCTGGCCTTGTGCGATTTGAAACATCTTCGGAAGACGCGAGCCAGTGATTTCACTGGCTTTGTTGCATTTTGCATAACAAATGCGAGGACGTTTCCAGATACCACAATCCATACGGTATGAACATTTCCTCGCCTCAATGTTGTAGTGTAGAATGCGGCGTTTCTATTAATACAGACGTTAAGCTCAGAACAGCGACTTCTAAAAGCCTGGTTAACCGGGCATTAAGGCACAATAATCATACTTTATGAAGAATATACGTAACTTTTCGATCATAGCTCACATTGACCACGGTAAATCGACGCTGTCTGACCGTATTATCCAGATCTGCGGTGGCCTGTCTGACCGTGAAATGGAGGCGCAGGTTCTCGATTCCATGGATCTTGAGCGTGAGCGTGGCATTACCATCAAAGCGCAAAGCGTGACGCTGGACTACAAAGCGTCTGACGGCGAAACCTATCAGCTTAACTTTATCGACACCCCGGGCCACGTTGACTTCTCTTATGAAGTTTCTCGTTCGCTGGCTGCCTGTGAAGGTGCATTGCTGGTGGTCGACGCCGGGCAGGGCGTAGAAGCGCAAACCCTGGCAAACTGCTACACCGCCATGGAAATGGATCTCGAAGTGGTGCCGGTACTGAACAAGATTGACCTGCCGGCAGCCGATCCTGAACGCGTGGCGGAAGAAATTGAAGATATTGTCGGCATCGATGCCACCGACGCGGTGCGCTGTTCAGCGAAAACCGGCGTTGGCGTGCAGGACGTTCTCGAACGTCTGGTGCGCGACATTCCGCCGCCGGAAGGCGATCCGGAAGGCCCGTTACAGGCACTCATTATCGACTCCTGGTTCGACAACTACCTGGGCGTTGTTTCACTTATCCGTATTAAAAACGGCACCCTGCGTAAGGGCGACAAAGTGAAAGTCATGAGTACCGGGCAGACCTATAACGCCGACCGTCTGGGCATCTTCACGCCGAAGCAGGTTGACCGCACTGAACTGAAATGTGGCGAAGTAGGCTGGCTGGTATGTGCGATTAAAGATATCCACGGCGCTCCAGTAGGCGATACCTTAACGCTGGCGCGTAATCCGGCAGAAAAGGCGCTGCCTGGCTTTAAGAAAGTCAAACCGCAGGTATACGCCGGTCTGTTCCCGGTAAGTTCCGACGACTATGAAGCCTTCCGTGACGCGCTGGGCAAACTCAGCCTGAACGATGCTTCACTGTTCTATGAGCCGGAAAGCTCCAGTGCGCTGGGCTTTGGTTTCCGCTGCGGCTTCCTCGGCCTGCTGCACATGGAGATCATCCAGGAACGTCTGGAACGTGAATACGATCTGGATCTGATCACCACTGCGCCGACCGTAGTGTATGAAGTTGAAACCACGTCAAGAGAAGTTATCTACGTCGACAGCCCATCCAAGCTGCCAGCGGTAAATAACATCTACGAACTGCGCGAGCCGATTGCAGAATGTCACATGCTGCTGCCGCAGGCATATCTCGGCAACGTTATTACGCTGTGCGTAGAAAAACGCGGCGTGCAGACCAATATGGTTTACCACGGTAATCAGGTGGCGCTGACGTACGAGATCCCGATGGCGGAAGTGGTGCTCGACTTCTTCGATCGCCTGAAATCTACCTCGCGTGGTTATGCGTCTCTGGATTACAACTTCAAACGCTTCCAGGCGTCCGACATGGTACGTGTAGACGTATTAATCAACGGTGAACGTGTTGATGCGCTGGCGTTGATCACCCACCGTGATAATTCGCAAAACCGCGGTCGCGAGTTGGTGGAGAAGATGAAAGATCTGATCCCACGCCAGCAGTTTGATATCGCCATTCAGGCAGCGATTGGTACGCACATTATTGCGCGATCCACCGTGAAACAGCTGCGTAAAAACGTACTGGCTAAATGTTATGGCGGCGATATCAGCCGTAAGAAAAAGCTGCTGCAGAAGCAGAAAGAAGGTAAGAAACGCATGAAGCAGATCGGTAACGTCGAGCTGCCGCAGGAAGCGTTCCTCGCCATTCTGCACGTCGGCAAAGACAACAAATAACCCTTAGGAGTTGGCATGGCGAATATGTTTGCCCTGATTCTGGTGATTGCCACACTGGTGACGGGCATTTTATGGTGCGTGGATAAATTCTTTTTCGCACCTAAACGGCGGGAACGTCAGGCAGCGGCGCAGGCGGCTGCCGGTGACTCACTGGATAAAGCAACGTTGAAAAAGGTTGCGCCGAAGCCTGGCTGGCTGGAAACCGGTGCTTCTGTTTTTCCGGTACTGGCTATCGTATTGATTGTGCGTTCGTTTATTTATGAACCGTTCCAGATCCCGTCAGGTTCGATGATGCCGACTCTGTTAATCGGTGATTTTATTCTGGTAGAGAAGTTTGCTTATGGCATTAAAGATCCTATCTACCAGAAAACGCTGATCGAAACCGGTCATCCGAAACGCGGCGATATCGTGGTCTTTAAATATCCGGAAGATCCAAAGCTTGATTACATCAAGCGCGCGGTGGGTTTACCGGGCGATAAAGTCACTTATGATCCGGTCTCAAAAGAGCTGACGATTCAACCGGGATGTAGTTCCGGCCAGGCATGTGAAAACGCGCTGCCGGTCACCTACTCAAACGTGGAACCGAGCGATTTCGTTCAGACCTTCTCACGCCGTAATGGTGGGGAAGCGACCAGCGGATTCTTTGAAGTGCCGAAAAACGAAACCAAAGAAAATGGAATTCGTCTTTCCGAGCGTAAAGAGACACTGGGTGATGTGACGCACCGCATTCTGACAGTGCCGATTGCGCAGGACCAGGTGGGGATGTATTACCAGCAGCCAGGGCAACAACTGGCAACCTGGATTGTTCCGCCGGGACAATACTTCATGATGGGTGACAACCGCGACAACAGCGCGGACAGCCGTTACTGGGGCTTTGTGCCGGAAGCGAATCTGGTCGGTCGGGCAACGGCTATCTGGATGAGCTTCGATAAGCAAGAAGGCGAATGGCCGACAGGTGTGCGCTTAAGTCGCATTGGCGGCATCCATTAATAGCCCATCTTCGTTCACGTTGTCGCCGTTATGGCGACAACGTGAATTATTTATGAGATAAATCTCCCGTGGCTAACGACATCCCCCGTCGTTGTGTATAGAATATTCCCCCGAAGTTTAAGGTTGGCACCTCCAGGTTGCCACGGCACACGAAACAGCGTTGGTCCCCATATACCGGTAAACTGAAACTGCAGCGAAGCAGTTAGCAGAACCATGTATATCAGGTCTGTTTCGTGTGCTGAATTGTTGACGCATTTATTTATTGGTATCGCATGAACCCCATCGTAATTAATCGGCTTCAACGGAAGCTGGGCTACACTTTTAATCATCAGGAACTGTTGCAGCAGGCATTAACCCATCGTAGTGCCAGCAGCAAACATAACGAGCGTTTAGAATTTTTAGGCGACTCTATTCTGAGCTACGTTATCGCCAATGCGCTTTATCACCGTTTCCCTCGTGTGGATGAAGGCGATATGAGCCGGATGCGCGCCACGCTGGTCCGTGGCAATACGCTGGCAGAACTGGCGCGCGAATTTGAGTTAGGCGAGTGCTTACGTTTAGGGCCAGGTGAACTTAAAAGCGGTGGATTTCGTCGTGAGTCAATTCTCGCCGACACCGTCGAAGCATTAATTGGTGGCGTATTCCTCGACAGTGATATTCAAACCGTCGAGAAATTAATCCTTAACTGGTATCAAACCCGTCTGGACGAAATTAGCCCAGGTGACAAACAAAAAGATCCGAAAACGCGCTTGCAAGAATATTTGCAGGGTCGCCATCTGCCGCTGCCGACTTATCTGGTCGTCCAGGTACGTGGCGAAGCACACGATCAGGAATTTACTATCCACTGCCAGGTCAGCGGCCTGAGTGAACCGGTGGTTGGCACAGGTTCAAGCCGTCGTAAGGCTGAGCAGGCTGCCGCCGAACAGGCGTTGAAAAAACTGGAGCTGGAATGAGCATCGATAAAAGTTACTGCGGATTTATTGCTATCGTCGGACGTCCGAACGTTGGCAAATCCACATTGTTGAACAAACTGCTGGGGCAGAAGATCTCCATTACCTCCCGCAAGGCGCAAACAACTCGTCACCGCATTGTGGGGATCCATACTGAAGGCGCGTATCAGGCGATCTACGTTGATACCCCAGGCCTGCATATGGAAGAAAAACGCGCCATTAACCGCCTGATGAACAAAGCGGCGAGCAGCTCTATCGGCGACGTTGAGCTGGTGATTTTTGTCGTAGAAGGCACCCGCTGGACGCCGGACGATGAAATGGTGCTCAACAAACTGCGCGATGGCAAAGCGCCGGTAATCCTCGCGGTGAACAAAGTGGATAACGTGCAGGAAAAAGCCGATCTGCTGCCACACTTACAGTTCCTGGCAAGCCAGATGAACTTCCTCGATATCGTGCCGATCTCTGCCGAAACCGGGTTGAATGTTGATACTATTGCGGCAATCGTGCGTAAGCATCTGCCTGAAGCGACTCATCACTTCCCGGAAGATTACATCACCGATCGCTCACAGCGTTTTATGGCGTCTGAAATCATCCGCGAAAAACTGATGCGTTTCCTCGGCGCTGAACTGCCGTACTCCGTGACCGTGGAGATCGAACGTTTCGTCTCTAACGAACGCGGCGGTTATGACATCAACGGTTTGATTCTCGTTGAGCGTGAAGGGCAGAAGAAGATGGTTATTGGCAACAAAGGGGCCAAGATCAAAACCATCGGGATTGAAGCGCGTAAAGACATGCAGGAAATGTTCGAAGCGCCTGTTCACCTTGAGCTGTGGGTAAAAGTGAAATCCGGTTGGGCCGACGACGAACGCGCACTGCGCAGTCTCGGTTACGTTGACGATCTTTAAGAGTAACTCCGATGGAAGGCTGGCAGCGCGCATTTGTCCTGCATAGTCGCCCGTGGAGCGAAACCAGCCTGATGCTGGACGTCTTCACGGAGGAATCGGGTCGCGTGCGTCTGGTTGCCAAAGGCGCACGCTCTAAACGCTCTACTCTGAAAGGTGCATTACAGCCTTTCACCCCTCTCTTGCTACGTTTCGGCGGGCGTGGCGAAGTCAAAACGCTGCGCAGTGCTGAAGCCGTCTCGCTGGCGCTGCCATTAAGCGGTATCACGCTTTACAGCGGTCTGTACATCAACGAACTTCTCTCCCGCGTACTGGAATACGAGACGCGCTTCTCTGAACTCTTTTTCGATTACTTGCACTGCATTCAGTCTCTTGCAGGTGCCACTGGTACGCCAGAACCCGCGCTGCGCCGCTTTGAACTGGCACTGCTCGGGCATCTGGGCTATGGCGTCAATTTTACCCATTGTGCGGGTAGCGGCGAGCCGGTAGATGACACCATGACGTATCGTTATCGCGAAGAAAAAGGGTTTATCGCAAGCGTCGTTATCGACAATAAAACGTTCACCGGAAGGCAGTTAAAAGCGTTAAACGCGCGGGAATTTCCTGACGCAGACACACTGCGCGCCGCGAAACGCTTTACCCGCATGGCGCTTAAGCCGTATCTTGGCGGTAAACCATTAAAGAGCAGGGAACTGTTCCGGCAGTTTATGCCTAAGCGAACGGTGAAAACACATTATGAATGATGAGGATTGTCATGGCTGAATTACTGTTAGGCGTCAACATTGACCATATTGCAACGCTGCGTAACGCACGCGGTACTGCTTACCCGGATCCGGTGCAGGCGGCGTTTATTGCTGAGCAGGCGGGAGCGGACGGCATTACCGTGCATTTACGTGAAGATCGCCGCCACATTACTGACCGTGATGTGCGCATCCTGCGTCAGACGCTGGATACCCGCATGAATCTGGAGATGGCGGTGACCGAAGAGATGCTGGCGATCGCCGTTGAGACGAAGCCACATTTTTGCTGTCTGGTACCGGAAAAGCGTCAGGAAGTAACAACCGAAGGCGGCCTGGACGTCGCAGGGCAGCGTGACAAAATGCGCGATGCCTGTAAACGTCTGGCGGAGGCCGGGATCCAGGTTTCTCTGTTTATCGACGCCGATGAAGGGCAGATCAAAGCTGCGGCAGAGGTTGGCGCACCGTTTATCGAGATCCACACCGGTTGCTATGCTGATGCCAAAACTGACGCCGAACAGGCGCAAGAGCTGGCGCGTATCGCCAAAGCCGCGACCTTTGCCGCTAGTCTCGGTCTGAAAGTTAACGCTGGTCACGGTCTGACCTATCACAACGTGAAAGCTATTGCCGCCATCCCTGAGATGCATGAACTGAATATCGGTCATGCCATTATTGGTCGTGCAGTGATGACCGGACTGAAAGATGCGGTGGCAGAAATGAAGCGTTTGATGCTGGAAGCGCGTGGCTAATGGCAATATTAGGTTTAGGTACGGATATTGTGGAGATCGCTCGCATTGAAGCGGTGATCACCCGATCCGGTGAGCGCCTGGCACGCCGCGTATTAAGCGATAACGAATGGGAAATTTGGAAAACGCACCACCAGCCGGTGCGTTTTCTGGCGAAACGCTTTGCCGTAAAAGAAGCCGCAGCAAAAGCGTTTGGCACCGGGATCCGCAATGGTCTGGCGTTTAATCAGTTTGAAGTATTTAACGATGAGCTTGGTAAGCCACGGCTGCGACTGTGGGGCGAGGCATTAAAACTGGCGGAAAAGCTCGGCGTTGTAAATATGCATGTAACGCTGGCAGATGAACGCCACTATGCTTGCGCCACGGTAATTATTGAAAGTTAAAATAATACCGTTCTCTTTAAAAAGTAAAACCCCCGAACTGGTAAGGAACAGGGGGTTTACTTTACAACTTTAATTTTGTGCAGCACGCACCCTCAACAAGAGCGATTATGGATCAGGGCGGTTATCTTTTACAAGCAACTTGCAATCTTTAGCATAAAAACTCGAGCCTTTACGAAGAAAACAATATTGATGGAAAGATTAACGTGACCGCCAATTCGGAAGTACATTAAAATTGGCTTCGTTATTGGCGATTTTGCTGTGCTTTATACCATGCCACAGAATTCCCCCATTGAAACGAGTGGTGTCGTCAAAGCTCTGGTGTGGAGTGCAGCATGCACCCTCAATAACTCGCACGTTCAGTTTTGGGGAGATGTAAGGGCTAATCTGAACGGCTGCATTCCTTGTTTAAGGAAAAACGAATGACTGATTGCCGATACCTTATTAAACGGGTCATCAAAATCATCATTGCTGTTTTACAGCTGATCCTTCTGTTCTTATAACATAAGGAAACGTACTTAAGGCGCGTCAGGTTAACCAGCCAGGCGCGCCTTTAATAATTATAAATAAGTGCTTATACAGATAGTGTTATCATTCATGAAATAATTGATATTTATGATCACATCACGAAAATAAATATAAGAACCTGAAGGCTCACACTATAAAGTCAACAATAGTCTACTCCAGGAGCAGAATATTAAATTTTATCCGCGTGATGCATCAGCACAAATTTATCCCACAACTGTTCTTCCGTCTCGACATGTTGCGGATCCTTCACAATAGTATTGGGGATCGGGCACACCTTCTGGCAGGTTGGTGTCTCGTAGTGCCCTACGCATTCGGTACACTTATCGCTGTTAATCTCATAGATATGATCGCCCATTGAAATCGCCTCATTCGGGCATTCGGGTTCACACATATCACAATTAATACAGCGTTTAGTAATTAGTAAAGACATTTCAATGAATTACCGTTAAATCATTTTAAAAATCAGTAAGTTGTATCGAGTTTGTATGCTTTACTGTCATTAACTTACTGTATGTTGATCCAGTGTATTTAACCTTGATAAACTCAGTCCAGTAACACAAAGCCGCAACACATTGCATTTTGTCCCGTAGAAAAGACTTGTATGTGTGTGCTTGTTTTCTGCGCCTACGCAGATAAGGATTGAGAATGCCGCGCACTGTAACACATAATCCGGATAGCCCCAATAATGACGATGTTTTAGCCGCATCTGAAAAATGGGACGCCTGTAAACCCCCCTATACCAGCGCACACATGAAAATCTGTGTTGCTGCCGCCAAAATCATCCTCGCTGCTTCCGGCGTGGCTCGCCGTTCCAAATACGAAAAAGAGAACTATCTCCGTATCGATTTCAGCAAAGCCGGTAAGGTTACATTTTACGCCGAGTTTCCAAAAAAGATGGGCCTCAAAGGTAAAAAGCTCGGCGAGTGGCCGGAGCTCGCTATCCAGCTGGCGCGCGAAAAAGCGCTAGGTATGGCTGACGGTGGCCTGCGGGCAGAGTCCGTACATGCAGCGCTGGAAATGTACCGGGATGACCTCAAAGCCAAAGTCGCCCGGCAGAAGCTGAGCCCGGACAGTTTCACAACCTACGGGGTGCGTATCGACCGGATTAAAGCAACGTTCGGCGAGCGCGAGGTGTTCAGCGACGTAACATACAATCGGCTGGTGGAAGTGCTGGACGAGTGGATCGCTACTCGCTCGAACAATAACGCCCTGGAGTTGTTTGCCGAGCTCCGTCGGTTCTGGAAGTTCTGCGCACCTACTCTTTGCAACGGCCGCAATGTTGCCGCCAGTCTGCCAGATGATTATGTTTCCTCCCGCGTACAGAAACCTACCCCCACACGGCTTTTTACCGATATTGAATCAATCGCCCGACTCTGGCTCAATGTTGCTGCCTGCACCTCTGTACACCAGAAGAATGCTGTTCGCTTCATGATCATCACTGGTGTTCGTCCGATTAATGTCCATAACCTGCGCTGGGACTACGTTCACGAGGAGGCTGGTGAAATTGTTTATCCGGAAGGGGTTATCGGCATGCGAGGGGCTATGAAAACACAAAAGGCTTTCCGCCTGCCGATAACCCCTGAGATCCGGCGGATTATCGACGAGCAGAAAGCCTGGCGTGATTCAGTTCCTGAGTGCAACAGGGATTATGTATTTTTGCAGCCACGTGATCCAATGCAGCCATTTTCAAAACGATCACTGGATAAGCTGGTGAAAACATACAGCCCGGACGGGGCTGTAAAAGGAATAAAACATGATGGGACTGTTAAAGGGAAAGACGGTGCATTTAATACGATGTGCCGTAAATTCCTTAAGAGCAATGTTATTGCCTTGATGAAGGAAAGAGGCTATTCCCGCTCAGACCGAAGGGAAATCAGCCTCCTTTGCCTTCACCACTCCAGCAAGTCAGATGACCCGATGGCAGAACATTACGACTTTTCTGATGAGATTTTACAGGAAGAGATTGCGTTGAAGCGCGAAGCTTTCGAGGCTCACGAGCGGAGCATACTTGCGCAGGTGGCATTGCTACGGCGGCGAGGTTAATACTGGCTGCGACATTTTTGAATAAAAGCGTCGATATTTCGGCGCTCATAACGAACTACTTTTGCACTGAAACGAATTGGTGCCAGGATAGCCCGATGACGATGCTTAATATTCCACTCACATAGCGTTTTCTGTGTAATACCTAACTTTTGGCATACTTCATCCGGGGTGAGTAAATCGTCGGGTTTCTCGCTCATGCTATACCTCTCTTTTTCATGGCATCGAGCAGGATGTCCTGCACTGTTCGTTTTGAGTTGCGCCGCTCCATCACCATTTCATCCATAGTGTCGGCAGCAATAATGTGGTGAATAAATACCGGACGATTGTGTCCGGCCTGTATCTGCCTGGTGGGGCCGATACGTTCAATAATTTGCTGATATTGCTCCAGGTCCCACCAGTGTGAGAAAAATACCAGTATATTTCCGCCGTCCTGCATGTTCAGGCCGTGGCCCGCGCTGGCTGGGTGTGCAAAGAGAACAGGAATCTTTCCGGAATTCCAGTCGCGCAGTGTCTGTGGATCCTGGTCGAGGTGACGACCGCGAGGGAATGCTTTAAGCAAGCGTTCAAGATCGTGTTTCCAGTGATAAGCAACCAGCACAGGTGCGCCAGCTGCTTCGGTCAGTATGCTGTCCAGCGCCTGTAGTTTGGTGTCATGCAGTTCTGACCAACTTCCGGTGTCATCTGTGTATACTGCGCCGCTGGCGATTTGCAGACACTTCAGTGTCTTTGCCGCGGCGTTCGGTGCTTCGATGCCTTCGCCATTCAGCTCGAGGAACATTTCCTTTTCCATTTCACGATACTGCTGACGGGCCTTCGGTGGCATATCCACGCGGATTACGTTATGGATGGGGTCTTTGATATCGAACCAGTCGGCCGCATCCAGCGAGAGGGTTACATCGGCTAACGCTCGCTGTATTTCACCCTGTGAGTGAGCAAAAGGCTCCAGTTTGGTCCAGCTCTGCCCCGGAAACTGTATCGAGTTGAACCAGCGTGAGGTAAACGCGCCGTAAGTGCGCCCGAGACGTTGCCCCTGGTCCACAAACCACGATTGTCCCCACAAATCTACCAGGCCGTTCGGTGCTGGCGTACCGGTGAGATTTATCCAGCGCCGGACATACTTATGCGCCACTTTGCCCAGCGCCGCCGCGCGCTTACCACCACCGCGCAGCCGGAAGGATTTTAGCCGGGTGCTTTCATCTGGAATGACAGTACCGAACGGCCATCGTTCTCCCAATTCTTCAATCAGCCAGACAAGGTTATCGTAGTTGATGGTGAACACGCTTGCGTTGCTGTTCGTCAGCGCCATAGAGCGCGCTTTGGCATTACCAATAATTGGCTGCACCTCGATATTGCGCAAATGTCCCCACTTCAGTGCTTCATCCGGCCATGTGCTGGCAGCCACGCGCAGCGGCGCGAGGACCAGTGCGGGGCATGTTTCTGCCCCTGCCATAAAGAGATCTTCCAGCGCAGTGAGCGTTGCCACGGTTTTACCCATTCCCATCCCCGCCCAGATGTTGCCGCGCAGGGTTTCGGTTTCGTGGTTGATAATGAGAACTTGGTAGGGGCGAGGTATATATTTTGGGGGCATATAATATGGCTCCTAAACAACAAAAGGCCAATTTAGACCTTTTGTTGTTTTAAAAATGTTATTTATAATAGTGCTGTTACTATTGCATCTTTAAAAATATTTTCTTCTTCATTTATTAAAGGTGATGACAGATGAATAATTACTTCTTTTCCTGTCAATACTATTTGCTCGACTTGAAATCCTGCGTTGTGTAGTCTTTGGCGTAACTTTTCTAGTGCTGATTTTGATATACTAAATCCTTCACTCCTTATAGTATAACTGGCAACTCCATTTTTAATAATATCTACAGAGTTGTCAATTTCCTGCTGCGAGTAATTTTTCGGTGAGTCGAAAAATCTGGATTTTGTCGTTGCTGTTGCCCTAAGAGATATCAATAATGATTTGATATCTTTAATCTCAGATGCCAGATACTCAGTTTCTGATACTTCTTTCTGGTCTAGTTGTGCAACTTTGAAAGTGCCAAAATGTTTGAGGAATGTTGTGTATTCAGGATCAGTTACTGACTTTAAATATGTTTCTTTTATCTTGCTCGCAAGTCTTTCTTTGAATAAATTGATTGATTGGTATCTTAAATCCGAAGGGTACTCTAAATGTTCAATTGATGAAATGTCAAAGCTATAAGGAGTGCGCTCGTCCTTAATAATTACGGTCGGTTTGTCAAATGCGAGACGCATTCCTAATTCAAACATTACATTAGCGTTTCGAGCACTTATATCGCAAACAACTATGGGGTTTTCATAAAGATTTTGAACAATTCGTTTTTGTATTACTGCAACATCATCATCTGAACTTACCAAATTTGCCTTGAATCCGGCATCATTTGATGCTTCACAAATAATGTCATGAACATTTCTCCAATGTCCAGTGGGATAACCTTCTATGTCCGCAATTGGCATAATAATGCCGCATATATGAGGTGGCATATTTTTGTTGTCTTTTACATCATCTTGGTTTATTTCTTTCGTTTGTTGCTTAGCCATAGCTTACACAGACTCCTATTGTAATTTTTTGCCTAATATACATGAAAGCTCCTTACTATCCAGTACTACCACGGTAAAGCCCAGTTTTCGCAGACGTTCATGCTCGCGCAACTGATCAGGTCGTGGTGGTTTGCCTGGTGCTTTGCATTCGACAAAGACGATGCGACCGCCGGGTAGCAGAACAATGCGATCTGGTACCGAGCGGAGACCGGGAGATACGAACTTAAAGGCAACCCCGCCAGCCTTTTTTACTTCAGCGACGAGGTGCTTTTCGATTAGGTTTTCACGTTCATAGGCCATTAGCTTTCGCCTTCCTGCTTTTTGCGTTTCTTCATGCAGATAGCGCAGTTCTCAGGATGGTCATGCCATTCGTCAATCCTGATACCTGTGAACATCCATTTTCCGCATAGTGATATGGCTTCCCCCGAATTAAAGAAATGTGCTTTTTTCGACAGGGCGGGGAACCCCCAACCTTTATTATCGATATTAGACATCGTCCACCTCCTTACGCTTTTCGCGCATGTTCTGCATCAGACAAAAATCAAACCGACGTTCGCTTTGGCCCAGACCTGCATCGCCCGGTCGTACCCGCTGGACTGTTCAAGGCGCAAAGCCTCCCGTGCAGTCCGGTAATAAAGCGGACTGTCCCGGTATTTAAATGACATAGGGTTTTTATTCCCAAATAAAAAACCCCGCAATGCAGGGTTGTAATCAACAATAAGGGGGTAATTACGAGGAAGCGTTAGCTATTTGAGCTTGTGTAAATTCGAAACCAGAATTTTGTAACCGTTGCACTAGACGAGGAACTGTTTCACGTACATGGTCGTTGAAATTCAGATACAAAATCCCGTTAGCATCAGAAGGCTGTTCTAGGTGCTGTTTCTGAAGGATTGCTACATTGCTGCGCCCTAAGGACGAAAGAAGCATACCCATCTCGAGTACAACGTTCTGTCTTGCGCGGGGTTGGATTTCTGCTTCACCGGCGCGCTTTGAGTATCCCATATCATCAGGTGTCAAAAGAACAATCCCGAAACGAGTAGCAGTTTGTCCTTGCCCAATTTCACGTTCAAGCTCTTCAATAATGGTGAGTCCAGTCCCTCCCGTATTCTGCAAAATGAAATGGTCTGGTAATCCAAGTTTATGAAGGATTAGCTCAAGTTGTTCCTTTGCAGTATGGTCATGGCCGTGAACAATGAATATCTTTTTGGGAAGCTCAGATGGCTGTTCTACGGCTAGTGGTGTTGCCGTGGGGGGCGTTCCTAAATGGGACATTATTGCAGTTTCAACATTGGGACGTTCTTGAGGGTTCCCTTGAAACTGAATGGTCCGGGTGGTGTAAAGGTTAACAATTACGCCATTCGTTAAACGATAGCAGTCATAAGTCTCACGCTGTTCGTGGGAAAAATTGGTGAACCCACACTCCCTCAAAAAGTCAGGAAAAGATTCTCTCGGGTATGGATAGTTGATCGGCATTTCAGTTAGTTCCTGCATAAGTATTGTTCCTTTAATTTACTCGAATTCAGCATGTCGCCATAGCTCGATAAGGTGAGTTATATCAATCTTTTTTGTAGTGGTACGCCTCAAAGCCGCCAGCGTTCAGCGGAATATCGGGTGCCCATTCGGGGTTAGTGGAGAGAAGCGCGGAAAGCGCTTTATCGTTGAAATCTTCTGTGTCTGGTGCTTCGGTGATCACCTCGTCGTGTACCGTTAGCACAATGCTGTAACCGGCACCCTCGATCAGCGGCATGTTTCTGGCTAGAACGTCGCGGGCGGCCGCCTGGGTGACGTTCTCCACCAGCTTTCCGCCGTAGGTTTTGAGTCGTTGCCATTTACGCGAATAAGAGTTAACACCCATGTAGGTGATATTCCCTTGTTCGATAACCGGAGACGGGTAGCATACAGCGCGTCCGGATGGTAGCTGTATGCGCAGCCACGCGCCATCACGTCGGATTTTAAGATAGCCGCAATACAATGTTTTTTGCGGTGTGGCGATTGCTGTGCGGACAGTGCGCTCCAGCTCGTACCAGAAATCGCAGGTCGCCGGGTGCGCCCTGCGCCACAGGCGCTTGAGCGAGTCACATGCGATGAATACACGCTCGGACAGGCCAAAGGTCGACTTACGCTTAACCGATTCGTCGTACCAGCTTTTTGCCTCGCGGATAACATCGCGGGGAATGTTTGGCAGTGCGGCGTTCGCCAGCTCGTCGAGATCGAGACCGTAAACCAGAGCAAAAGTGATGAAAGCCGATACACCACCTCCATAACCCAGACCGAGTTCCATGACTTTACCGATCTGACGCATGTGTTTATCAACATCATCTGGTGCAATATCGAAAGCTTTTGCATACGCCAGTTTATATAAGTCCGGACCCGTTCCAGCGTCATACTCTCTGAATGCATTCAGTTTCCATTCTTCTCCCGCCAGCCATGCCAGCATACGGCCTTCAATGTTTGACAAGTCACTTACCACTAGTTTTTTGCCTGTTGGCGCGATAATGCAGCCACGTAACGCTGAACTGGTTAGTTCCATGATATTGTCAAACAGCAGGTCTGCACATCCGGCTTTCAGTGCTTCGATGCCTTCGTCTATTTGTTCCTGTTTTAGTGAAGGGCGGGGAAGGTTCTGGGGCTGGAATAGCCGTCCGGCCCAACGACCGGTACGTGACGCCCCGCAGAACTGTAGCGTACCGCGTAAGCGCCCGTCGTGGCTTACGCCTTTCATCAGTGCCTTGTATTTACTGGTGCTGGTAGTACTGGCTTGCAGGCGGATAGCCAGCAGTTCTTTCACGGCAGATGATAAATCGGGGTCGGCCATACGACGTTCCAGGGTACTGCGTTGCATGTCTGGTAGCTCCACACCGTAGGATTCAACGATGTGCTTAATCAACGCGTCCCGTTGTGTGGCTGCCTGCACTTCGCCATCAGTCATTTCCTGTGTACGCTTTGCCAGGCGCTTTTGCTCCTGGTCTACCGCTTCGATCGCAGCGCGCGCGAGTTGCATGTCCATGCAGACGCCCCGGTCGTTGATCTGCTGATCACGATGCCAGAGCGCCAGCTCTGTCCCCTGATAATTCCACTTCGGCAGACGTTTATAGACTTCACGCATTGCTTCGATATCCAGTCCGGCGTAAGCAACAAAGCGCCGCCATTCTTCCGGATGGGTTTTACTGGTGGCCCGACGCAGTTTGCTGTTTTTCGGACGTGGCTTACAGAACAGCTGGATCAGCGCTTTACCTTCTTTGTCCTTCGCTTTGTCTTGCGGGACGCCTAGTACTTCGCAGAGTTCCCCCAGAGACCCCGGGAGACCGTGCGCCAGCGCCTGCACCATCGTGTCGCGCCAACGTTCGACTGGCGGTGCCAGTCGCGGCATTGCATAACGCAGAACGGTGCGGTCGAAGTGAGAGTTATGGAAATAAAGCAGGGTTTCAGGGTCTGCGATTGCTTCGTATAAGCCGTGTGGAATACCACCACCGGCAGTGATATCCCACACGTTTACTGGCCCGTCGTTGATAGCCCATGCGAAAAGCATCACTTCAACGCCTTCGGCATACGCATGGGTACCGTTCGTAATAGGGATTTCGCAATAGGTTTCCAGGTCGCCCCATAGTATATTGGACATGTGTTTACCTAGGTTTTTATTCTATTAACTGATTAAAAGATTAATTATGCATATGATCCAATACTTGATTGACCATACAGAGCATCTGGAGAAAATAGCTGGATATATTTTTTCATGTTTGATTGTTATGGGAGTCTGGATAAGAAAGATCATTTTTAATTATAAGTATAAAGAGCCTAAATATGTCAAGAAGTTAATTTTATATTTAATTAAGTATGAACGTTATCTGGATAAGGAGGATAAGAAAGCCATAGAAAAAAGAATAAATGATAAAATTATTCGTGATGCGCTGAAATTGCAATCCTCTTATAACCGAAGAGATGTTATTTACATTTGCAATAGATTAGAAAAAAGACAGTATATAAATCAGTTGATTAAGCTTCAGAATTATATAGAGAAAGATAACGGAGTGTTTTTTATTAATGTTGATTTTTCAGGTTTTTTATTTATTATTAGTCGTCTGTTTTCCTTTCTGTGTTTTGTGCTGTTTACCCTTTTTTCTATTATCTGCATTATTTCCATAGGGCAAAATGAAGGCCTTTTAAATTATCTTGTGTATATGGTTATGATAATAGTTTTAGAGACTGTTGGTTTTTGGATGTATGATACTTTCCCGTCTAAGAAAAAGATCTGTGAACTAAATAAAGAATTGAGAAAGATTAAGATTCCTGAGTGATTATACGCCTAATCAGTAGCCCGGTGTTTAACCGGGCGTCTATGAAGTAGGGTTAAATTAGTGCTTCAGCATCAGCACCTTCGCTGATATCGTCGAAATCGTCAGCGCTTGCCACTCCGCCGCCAGCGAATGCATCGCCGTCTCGCAGGAACTGGACTCCGCCGAGTGAGGCATTAATGCGTTTACCGAAATTATTGTCCTGTGCCCAGATATCGATAACGGCGTTTACATAGCACCCTGCATAAGGACGTCCGTCAGCCTGAATAAGTGGCGAACGATCGCGATCAAGAACAGCTGGGCGCGCTTTGTTAGCAGCATTCAGGAAGAAATTGCCGGGGAAGCCTTCATACTCTGCTTTTTCATCACCATCATGCAGGCACAGATTGAGTTTTTTCTCCAGCTGGTTATAAATGGGCTCCCACTTCTCTCCCCATTTTTCCTTCGCTACCTGCTTCATAGCTTTACGGATTTCTTCCAGTTGTGGGTGTTTGGGAGACATTAAAAATACTGCGGAGAAACGCGGATCGCCTTCGCCGTTTACAGTTTTAGCTTCAAACAGAGACGGGAAGGCCAGACGAACATTGTTCAGCTTCAGTTTCATGGGTATTTCCTTAAATCAGATGAGGTCTGCGGTTAGCGTATCGTCGGATACGTCGTCGAAATCATTTACAGGGTTGATATTGAGTGCGGGGCGTGGGTCTGACTCGGGAACGACGGTTGGTTTACCATCAGCTCGTGTTATCAGTGCCTCGACTTTTGACCAACGGCGTGGACTGGCCTTTTTGATAAGTTTTTCGGCTTTTGTGGGACTAATAAGTTTAAAGTCGAATACTTCTTCAGTTTTGTACCTGAACTGGTCCTTCAGAAGTGCGCGAGCTGCCTCTTCATCACTCCAGGCCCGGTTACCTTGTTTTCCTGTTACCAGTTTAAACCCCGGTACCGGATGTCCGGCATTGAGTTCATTGTGAACCCGGTCCCGTACTGCCTTTAGCCAGGACTCAATAAAGTCGGCCTGGCTATAGATCTCCGCAAGCTGCTCAATGGTTAACAGAGGTACACGTGCGCTGGCATTGGTGATTATTTCGCTGACAGGCTTTGTCAGATCTTCAAAGTCGCTGGCCGCTGTTTGTAAATGCTGCATTTTCTGGGCAGTGCAAATAGCTTTTGCTTTACAGAAGCGGCACTGCTTTTCTCCAGGTATGAAGTTTTCCAGCGGTAGTGTCTCAATGCCTTCGCATTCAGCAATATTGAGAACAAGGATCGCACTGGTTGCGGCCTCCTGTGCTCGTTTACCGAAAGACTGAAGTTCCTGCACGGTTAACGACCATTCTGAAACGTGGTTGAGCCTTGGCTGGTGAATAAATAATCTTACAGTCTCAAAGTCATACAGCATGCTGAATTGTTCGAGAGCACCCAGAGCATACAGTTGTAGTTGCTCATTTTGTTCTGCATCAATGCGGACGCCTTTGCCATATTTCAGGTCGTGGATTTGTAATTCGCTACCAGCGATGATTATGCCGTCGGCAGTTCCGAAAGATTCTTCCACACCCGTTATATGTGAGAAATCAACACGTTGTTCAACCAATAGTTCATTATTCTGTGCAAGAGTCCAGACCGTATCAACATACCGGCCAACGGCTTCGACCATTTCATCATCCACCTGTGGGCCAGATGTATCATCAGGATTTTCGCGAAGGGGGTATGAGCCGAGAAACATAGAAACATTGCATCCGGCGTAGTGTTCCGGGTGGCTTTGCCTGTTTCGTAGAACTTTTTCAGCAAGCGCGTGCGCTGCAGTGCCCTCGATTGCAAAAGTTGTTTCTTTATCCGGTTGTGTGGCCTCCAGCGCCAGACTTCCTGGGCAGCGCATCCATCGATGCGCTGATGATGGAGAAAGTTGTGCATGAACGTCTGGCATGATTAACCCTCCAGTGCTTTTTCAGCCAGGGTGATTACTTCAGCGAGATTTTCATCCGTTACTTCACCAAGTTTCCTGGCTCCCTGTTTTTCCAGAATTGCAATAGCTTCTGCCCGGTAACCCCCTTTTGCTAACTGGAGGATCAACCCTTCAGCTTGTTTGCGTAGTGCCGCGAAATCAATTGTATGGTCATCTTTGGCGTCATTATTCTGGCTGGAATTTGCTGTGTCTCTGCGTGCAAATTCTTCCTGCAGCTGAAGGTACTCAACACGGTTGGTCTCGATATGGCCTTTTTTCAGCATCTCGTTCAACTTGCGTAAGGTGTGGAGTTCACTGGCTGCTGTGCCGGATACATTTTTGACGTAAAACGGCCCCGTGCGTTCTCCATCTTTGTTACTGGCCTTTTTCGGCTTAACTTCATCACGCCCATCCGCAGGTGCATCAAGTAGCTGCTCGGCAAAAGCACGTCGCTCGCCGATGGTTGGCAGGTCGTCCCAGAACTTAAGGATGTTACGGGACAGGTCCAGGAGAGCAGGTTTAAGCAGCGCCCTGGCTCGTTTGACGCCCTGCAATGCGCTGTCGAGAGCATCAATCTGAACTACTCGTTTATCGCCTTCAGCATCACGGTAGGCAACAGCACGTTGCAGCATGTCTTCTGTGATAGGGGTGGCTACTGGGTAGAAACCAGCCAGTGCGATAACGTCGCTGAACTCCAGATCATCCAGTGTCATTGCCGCTGACATATTTTCAGTTTCAGTTGCTGTATCCCGACATTCCTGCACTCGTGAAATCGTGTCAGGATGCATAACAATACCTGATGCCATTGTGCGGATAAGACGTTCAAGCAGCGCATTATGTTGTGCCAGAAGTTGATTATTAAGTTCGAGACTGGTTTCTAAACTCATACTGTGGTCCTCGCTACAAGGAGAATGAAAGTGATGATCAGACCGAGCGCAGTGGCAACGGCCAGACCGGTCATCAAATCGAAGTTTTTACGGCGATAACGGAGAACATCGCGCCCCGTCAGTCGATAGAGGTGTTCAGGTTTCATCGGTTGTATTCCTTTTTTCATATCGGGGAGCGCGCTGTTGCGAGTGCGCTTTCAGACATAAAAAAGCCCGTCATTTGCGGCGGGCAAAGACTACACACAGCAATTACATGGATATCATCGAGTGCCTGCTTTTAACCACATCAGGCGAGGTGGTTCTCCTTGTACCCCTACAGTGAGAAATCGTCTAATATCTCTTCACCCCTACAGTTTGAGAGAGATTAGATATGTCTGAAGAAAAAGGAATTCTTTCCCGGATAACTGAATCGTTATCCGGCGTGGGAGGAGCAATTAAAGGCGCGGTTGGAGCAGCAAGAGAGATTCAGAATCTGACTGTCGACTATGCAGTTAAAGAGAAGACGCACACCTTACTCGATAAGCTAATGGATGTTCAGATGCAGCAAATGTCGCTTCAGGAGCTGCTGATTGCGGCTAAGGAGAAAATTGTTGAACTGGAAAATGAGAAAGTAAAGCAAGAGAACTGGGCCGCTGAAGCGGCGAGCTATGAACTTTACCAGCCTATGCGGGGTACTCTGGTCTATCGCAGCAAGCTTTCTGCAGATACTGACCAATCTCCGGTTTATATTTGTCCCAATTGCTACGAGCAAAAGAGAAAATCTATATTGCAAGCGGAAGGTCTGGTTATTAAGCCAGGCCTTGGGCGAGCCGTTAATATGGTTTGTTCGCACTGTAGGGCTTCCTATCTGTTCAACCGAAATGCTTTAGAGGCCAGACTGCCTGCTGAAGATGAAAATCCGGGGAAGGCAATCACGGATTACGATCCTTACAACCAGTAATTTCTTTAAGCATGGGTACCCTTCCGGCCACCCAGAGTTAAAGGAACTAAGCGCCCCATCGTCGGGGCGTTTCAACTTGCGTGACTTATCAGTTCGTCGCGGTGTTGTCCTCTACGCTTACCGTACGCATACGGACTCGGCGCTTACCTCGATCCCATCGGGTGCCATTTCATTTTGCCAGGAGTACTGCGGCTTACCTGTCACGCGGTTCAGTTTGTTAAAGAGCTGGTATTAAAAAACGCATTAATTATGCGGTATCGTATTTATATGCGTTATGGGATTTTGCGTCAATACGAAAATGAATTATTTTGCAAATAAGAAAACCGCCCTTGTGGAGAGCGGTTTGATCAGAAGTAAGTTATCAGACTGTAAAGGTTAGTACATGCGTAGCGCGGATTTGGCGATCCCCGCCACGTAATGGATTTTTTCAATGTTTTCGCGTGGTACTCTGACTGGTGGATGATCTTCATTTACAGACATTAGATGGAACAGGCCATCGCGTTCGAACAAGAAGGTTTTAACCATGACCTCACCGTCCCGGGTAACCACAAGTACTTCATCACCAGGAGTGTAGTCGTGGTTGGGTTCGACGATTACGAACTCACCCTCTTTGATTCTAGGCATCATTGAATCACCAACACATTTCAGGGCGTATGCATCTTCATCCTTTGTCGGCCAGTATATGAAACCATCACTGCTACCTACTGAATATTGGGTGTCGCTCCAAAGTCCTCCAACGCCTAGCTGAGTGTTTCCCAAAACAGGTACTTTATTAAACCTAAGAGAAATATACGTTTTTATACCCGTCGCGTCCTCTTTCTCCATTTCTTGAAGGCTCCTTTCTGCCAGGTCTATTGGTGACACGTGGAAGTAGTCGGCGATCTGCTTTAACGTTGCGTATTTCGGATCTTTCACCTCTCCTGATACCAGCCTGTGTAGCGTTGGTTGGTTCAGTTGTAACCGACGTGCCAGCTCAGTTATCGAGCTTATCTTGGCTTTGTCCATCAGGTACTTGATGTTTTGAGAAAGGATATCGGTAGTATCAATCATTTGGATTCATCCATGTTGTATACAGGGACGGTGATTATGCGTTATCGGATATTTTAATCCAGGATGATATAGAATTGCCGTATTGCTGAATAATCCGTTTTCGTATAAATTTGCGCTATAGACGAAAGTGGAGACTTAAATATGTCCGGACTAACACCACAAGAGATGGTCAAAAGCTTGATTGATTCAGGGTATACCCAAAACCAAATTGCCGAAATTGCAGGCGTGAAGCAGTCTTCTATTAGTCGGCTTCTCACCGGGGTTCATTCTGACCCTCGCTTTTCTACAGTACGTGCGATAGAAAAGCTTTTTCAGGAAGTGACAGCTAGACAAAAGGCGTAACCCATGTCTGATAACAAACCATGGGGAGCTACGCCCGATGAGTGGTTCCACTTCGATCTGGTGTTGGGGATGACAGACAGGCTTTTACCTGTGGTGTCCAATCCCTGTGCAGAACTGTCGCCTAATAGCAAGCTGTCTCATAATTTCGGCAAAACCCCCAGTCGCTACAATGGCCAACGTAAGGTTGTTGGTATCCCCGACTGGGCTAACTATGTTGTTACGGAAAACGATTTTGCCCGGTGGTCGAACGAACCCGATTACGGTATTTGCGTTCGTACTGGCGACGGGGTGGTGGCTCTGGACTGCGATATCAATGACGCCGGGATGCAGGAGATCGTACGCAATATTATCCTGTCATGCCTGGGGGAACTTCCGCCACGTCGCTGGCGGGCTGACAGTCATAAATGCCTGTACCTGATTGCTGTTGATGGCGACTACCGTAAACGTGGTCACCGCCTGGAAGGCGAAAACAAACAAATAGAGCTGCTCGCTAAGGGCCAGCAGTTTGTGGCTTGTGGTACCCATCCGGCAGGCGAACGTATTCAGTGGGACTGCGGTCTGCCCGGCGAACCTCTGAAAATTACATCTGAACAGCTCGAAAGCCTGTGGCAGCGTCTGGCGGATAACTTACCCGTGAAAGACAGCTATACCGCAGGTGCAGGACGTCAGCGTGATCTTTCCTGTGTTGATCCTTCCGCGACAGATGATGTCGCCGACTGGCTTGACGCGAACGGGTGGACTCTGTCAGTCAGCTCTGATGGTTCCCGCAATCTGAAACCGTTTCGGGATGAGTCAGAATACAGCAACGGTTGCAGCGAAACATCCATTAAGTATTTCCCAAAAGGGACGGGGGGATTTGAACAGGGACATTTTAAAAGCATGCACAACACCGATGCGGGGCTTACTGATGCCGACTGGCTGGAAGGCTACGGCTATACGCAATCCCTGTTCGAAGATCTCACGGTGGTTGAAGATGGCGATAAGCCTGAATTTACCGATATTAATACAGATATGACAGCTCATTTTCTGGAACGCTTTATCTACGTCATCGAGGGTGACCAGGTATGTGATCTTAGCCGACCGCCATATCAGTGCATGATGGATATGAAGTCGTTCAAAAACCTGATGGCGCCTTACCAGTTCCCGCCAGAAGGGAAAGGGCAACCAACTCCCGCAACCAAACGGTGGATAGAGCATCGGCATAAGAAGATTGCTGAGACGACAGGCTATAAGCCCGGTGCGGGACGTATTATCGAGCGTTTCGACGGGCGGTTTGAGATAAACGAATTTTATATGCCTGAGCATCCACGTACAGCGGATACAAGTAAGGTGTCCACGTTCCTTAATCATATGGCGTATCTGGTACCTGATGCCTGGCAGCGCGAGTTTTTCATCGCCCGTCTGGGGTGGATGGTTCAGCGTCCGGAGCGTCGATGCCCGATTTCTATTCTGCATGTGGCTTCCGCACATGGTACGGGCAGAGGATGGGTCAGCCAGTTAATGGAGCGCGTGCTTGGTCCGTGGAACTGTGCTCGTACTCGCATGAAGATCCTGTGCGATAACCAGTTCCATGACTATCTGTACAATACGCTTCTATGCACCATTGACGAGGTGCGCGAAAATGATAAGCGGTATGAGGTGAACGATAAGATCCGTGACGTGCTGACAGAACCACGGTTTGAAGTGAACCGCAAATATGGCAGCAAAAAAACGATGGATATATACACCGGCTTTCTGTTCTACACCAACCACTTTGATGCGCTGGCGCTGCCAGAGGAAGACCGACGTATCGCTGTGCTGGGGGGCCCTGACTTCGCCGCAACTGAAGAGCATTACGCCAGCCTGTACGGTGCGCTAAGCGACAGCGACTTTATCGCCCAGGTGTACTGGTATCTGATGGGCGTTGACCTGTCTCGCTTTAACTGGCAGCGCGCCCCCGAGACGAAAGAACGCCTTCTGATGATTGAAAGCAATAAGAGCGATGTGGAGGCTGCTCTTATTGAAATCCTGGATAATCCGCCTGTGCCAGCAATGACTTATCAACAAATTGTTAACGCAATACTGGCAGAAGCAGGAATGGATGTAGAAATTAACCAGAAGCATATTACTCGCATTTTGAAAGAAAGAACAAAGCGGGAACCCGTACGCGTAAAAATTGACGGGTTTGTATATAGGATTTGGATTCTTGTAAAAAATAACGATTTCAGCAACGAAGAATTGCGCGAAATATATAAATCTTGCGAAATTTTGCAATCTGGATTGTAAAAAGGTGACGGCTAGGTGACGGCAAAACGCTTAAGCGTCACCTTAAAAAGTATATATAAAACAATGGGAAATGTGCTAAAGGTGACAGGTGACGGCAGAATTTAAAACTATATACGCGATAGTGTGTATTTTAGGTATTATACGATCGCTTATATATAGAGAACTAAAATCAACCGTCACCTGTCACCTAAAACATCTTCAGGCCTTATATGGCGCGCTTTGCAGCAGGTGACGGATATGTAATTACGCGTCACCTAGCCGTCACCCGGAAATTAACTTGAAAAAATTAGCAAATAACTAAATGAGGATACGACGATGTCAAAGATATTCCGCCAATGTATGCCTTACGGTATCCGCAAAACAGCTGAGGGGGCTTGGGAAGCATTCAACAGAGACTACCAGCCCTTAGGGGAGGCTTTTTTCTTCAAAAGAGCACTAACGCAGGCCACTCGAGATGTGTTGGCGCCACCGCCGGTAACTCAGCGCGACGACTGTGTATGGCTGTATAGCGATATCGAGCACCCGATGCACTCTGAGGCTTACTGGAAAGCGTATTGCCAGCGGCTTAAACATCTTTCTAACCTCAAAATGAAAGATGAACGGTAAGTAGCAAAACGTAGAGGTCAGAGCTATGCGTGATATTCGACTGGTTTTAGAGCGATGGGGGGGCTGGGCTGCGAGCGAAGGTTGCAGTGTCTACTATCCACCTGTTTCCGCTGGATTTAAGAATCTGCTACCTGCAACGCAAGCCGGGCGGCTGAAGTGCAGTGACAATGACGGTCTGATCATCAGCTCTGCTATGAACTGCCTGAAGAAAAAAGATCCGTACCTGTGTACGCTCCTTGAGTGGCATTACATCCAGGCGATGCCTGTGAGGGCTATGGGTGTGAAGCTCGGCGTATCACACACTCAAGTTCTGAAGAGGCTCCAGGCTGCAGAGGGATTTATCGACGGCTGCCTGGCTATGCTGGACGTGGTTCTGGAAATGGATCAAGCAGTTCAGTCAAAGCCTAAGGCTATCAGGACTTTGCGAAGGAGCTGCCCGGCGGCATAATATCCAGTAATCAATCACGTAAGGGAATCAGATGGTATTCAGGATTGCCGTAAACACCTGACGGCTTCAGGTATCAAGGTAAGATAAAAAATAGTTGTGGAATTCCAAAAAGCCGATTAGCCTGATATCTGTTGAAAACAGTTCATCACGAAGAGGCTTCCGCAAGGGGGCCTTTTTTATTGCCCCATTCTGGGGAAAAGTTAATAAAACAGGGCTTTCGCTGCGAAAAAACGCTATGCAGTTTTTGCCCTTTTTTATGCACCTTTTATTCACTCGAATTTCGTCATTCTGGACCACTTAAGTTGATTAAATAGGCCTTTCATCGCAAATCTATTGCGAGCGGGGATCGTGTGGTTCCTATAACGTACATTATGTTAAATAACTTCCTTTTTTAACAAATTTAACAAGGTTCGCTATGGCGAACTTTTTTTGTATTCAGGGCCCACCGAAGGACGGCTCATAACCCAATCCTACGGGCGTATACGCAGGGCCCGCCTTTCAACAACACCCCGTAATGGCGGAGGTGGGAAGTATGAAAATGCACAATGCTCCTCATTCCTGGCCTGACTTACTGGAACTCTTACAAAGTTGGTGGCGTGGAGATACGCCGTTGGGCGCAGTGGTTATGTCAATTGTTATGGCTGGCTTGCGCATTGCCTATTTTGGCGGTGGCGGCGGCTGGAAACGAAAAACGCTTGAGATTTTGCTCTGTGGTGCTCTGACGCTGACTTTTGCATCCGCTCTTGAGTATGTCGGATGGCCTAAATCGCTTTCTGTTGCCATTGGTGGTGGTGTTGGGCTGATCGGTGTCGATGCTATTCGTGGGGCTGCAATGCGAGTAATCGGTAACAAGTTTGGTGGCTCTAAGGAGTAATTCATGCAGACACTAAATTCCCAACGTAAAGCTTTCCTGGATATGGTGGCATGGTCAGAAGGAACGGATAACGGGCGACAACCGACACGTAATCACGGTTATGACGTTATCGTCGGAGGTGAGTTGTTCACTGATTACTCCGATCACCCTCGCAAACTTGTCACGCTAAACCCGAAGCTTAAATCAACAGCCGCAGGCCGGTATCAGCTTCTTTCACGCTGGTGGGATGCCTACCGCAAGCAGCTTGGCCTGAAAGATTTTTCGCCAGAAAGTCAGGACGCTGTGGCGCTGCAGCAGATTAAAGAGCGTGGCGCTTTACCGATGATTGACCGTGGCGATATTCGTCAGGCAATCGACCGTTGCAGCAATATCTGGGCGTCGTTACCTGGTGCAGGTTACGGTCAGTATGAACATAAAATCGGTGACCTGATTTCCAGGTTTAAAGATGCTGGTGGGGTGGTAAATGAAGCTGACTTATAAGATTGTCATCGCGGCATTTTTCTTCTCTGCCTTTGGGGCGCTCGTCTGGTCTGCAAACCATTACCACAGCAAGTATCAGGCAGAAAAGTTGCGGGCTGATAAAGCGGAAGGTGAAGCTGAATATCAAGGGAAAGTGATAGCTAATCAGGCATTAAACTTCAATCGTTTTAACCAGATAGCAGAAAACGCAAGCCGATTAAATTCTCTGGTCGACATCGGTCACGAGAAGACAGTCATCAAATACCGTGAGGTTCTGCTCCGTGAAAAGAACTGTGATTTCCCTGTTCCTGCTGATATTGCTGTCGGGTTGCTCAACTACGCGAACCGTTTACGCGCCAGCGCATTGCACGCCGATTCCGGGTACATTGACCCAGCCGGTGATCGTGCCACTACCACCAGAACGTTGACATATTGCCAGGCTGTTCTGTGGATTAACCCATTGTTGGCAGCCATCGAGAAGGCGAATAACCAGTTGGCTGGTGTCCGACAAATAGAACAGTCCCGGTAATAGCATTACAGAAGCTCTTCCAGGAGGGGCTTCGATAATGACCTGATAACTGGAAAATAAAATGACTAAGAAGCTGAAAGCAAAACACGAGGTGTTTTGTCGCGAGTTTCTTGTCGATCTGAATGCTACACAAGCAGCTATTCGCGCAGGCTACGTCTCCAGGCGAGCACATGTTACGGGGGCTGAACTATACGGTAAACCTGAGATACGCGCCCGTATTAACGAGCTAAAGCAGGAGCGTATTGATCAACTGGGCATTGATGCGAATTATGTGCTGATGCGACTGGTTGAGATCGACAGGCTCGATGTGGCTGACATCCTAGAGGACGATTTAAGTATTAAGCCTCTGTCTGCGTGGCCGGAATCGTGGCGTCGGTACCTGAGTGGATTTAACCTCGCTGAAATGTTTGAGGGGCGAGGAGATGACAGAGAAATGGTCGGGATCCTTAAAAAGATTAAGTGGCCTGATAAGGTTAAAAACCTTGAGTTGCTTGGGCGTCATGTTTCTGTTCAGGCGTTTAAAGACAACGTCAAAAATGAAGTGACTGGCGCTGATGGAGGACCAGTCAGAACAGAAATTACCAACTTAACGCCGGAGCAGGCTGCAGAGGCGTATAGAAAAATGATGGGCTAAGTATGCCGTTACCATTCCCCTTCGATTTTAAACATCCTGATTACCAGATGGTTTTTGAATGGCGGATGGAACGCCTACAGCGCATTCGCCAGAATCCTGAAATATTGCCTGCACTAAAACAGTTTTACCGAACCAATCCGGCTCAGTTCATCATCGACTGGGGCATGACAACGGACCCGCGTAATATTGATTATGGCCTGCCGGTGACCATTCCGTTTTTACTCTTCCCTAAGCAGGAGGAGTGGATCCACTGGATTATGGAACGCTGGGGCAATCGGGAGAATGGTATTACCGAAAAATCCCGTGAAATGGGGCTCAGTTGGACCGCGATCGGACTGGCATGTTCGCTTTGTCTCTTCAACAAAGAAATGGTTATCGGTTTCGGCTCCCGTAAAGAGGAATACGTCGACAGCACCGGTGACCCGAAAGCATTGTTCTGGAAGGCGCGCAAGTTCGTGGAAACACTGCCTGTAGAGTTTCGCGGTTCGTGGAGCGAGAAGAAGCACGCGCCATATATGCGTGTTGAGTTTCCTGAAACTGGTGCCGTTATCAAAGGCGAGGCTGGCGATAATATTGGTCGTGGTGACCGTACCACGCTTTATCTGGTTGATGAGGCTGCATTCCTTCAGCGTCCTCTGCTGATTGATGCGGCGTTGTCACAAACGACGCGTTGCCGTATCGACCTGAGTTCAGTTAACGGCATGGCTAACCCGTTCGCTCAGAAGCGTCATGGCGGGAAGATACCGGTATTCACATTCCACTGGCGGGATGATCCTCGCAAGGATGAAGAGTGGTATCGCAGGGAATGCGAGAAAATCGATAATCCGGTGGTGGTGGCACAGGAACTTGATCTGAACTACAGCGCATCAGCGGAAGGCGTCCTGATTCCATCCGAATGGGTACAGGCTGCCGTTGATGCGCATATCAAACTGGGTATCCAGCCAACAGGCAAACGACTTGGCGCGATGGATGTCGCCGACGAAGGCAGGGACAAAAATGCCTTTTCCACCCGTCATGGCTTCCTCCTGGAAAATGTGCGGGAATGGTCCGGTGTGGGCAGCGACATTTATCAGTCCGTCAAGAAGGTTTTCGGCTTTTGCGAACAGGACAACCTCGAAGAGTTTCGCTTTGACGAGGACGGGCTGGGCGCTGGCGTTCGCGGCGATGCACGCGCTATCAACGAACTGCGTAACGCTGCGCGTCGACCGTCAATACTTGCCACACCGTTTCGAGGTAGTGGCGCGGTATTTGATCCGGATGATGAAGCTGTTCGCGGGGACAACGGGCAAGCCGCACGTCTGAACAAGGACTTCTTCGCTAACGCCAAAGCCCAGAGCTGGTGGCGGTTACGTAAACTTTTTCAGAATACCTGGCGCGCCGTGGTTGAAGGTATGGCTTACAACCCGGACGAAATCATCTCAATCAGCAGTAGCATGGCACTCAAAGATAAACTCATCATCGAGCTTTCGCAGCCGACCTATTCCATTAATGGTGTGGGAAAAATAGTTATTGATAAACAGCCTGATGGAACCCGATCGCCAAACCTTGCCGACTCGGTGATGATCAACTATGCCCCAATGAATTCAGCCCTGAACATCTGGGAGCTGCTAGGGAGACAGGCCTGATGGCACGAAACAAACAAGCCCTGCGGCGAACTGCGCAGGCCACAGCTGATGGTTATGAGAATTTTATTGCCCGCGTAGGGATGCAGACACCTAACCAGCACTCAGCATCCACCTACCGGGCTAATTTCACCAGTCGTAACCGCATGCTGGTGGAATGGTCCTATCGTTCGTCCTGGATCATCGGCGAAGCAGTCGATGCTATCCCGGATGATATGACCCGCAAAGGCATTCGCATCACTTCGGAAATTGATGCAAAAGATCGTGGCATTCTCGAATCACAACTGGATGAGTTGCAAATCTGGGATGCGCTGAATGACGTGCTGAAATGGTCGCGCCTCTACGGCGGCGCGGTGGGTTTCATCATGATTGAGGGGCAGGCACCAATGACCCCGCTGCGACCCGAAACCATCGGTAAGGGCAAGTTTAAGGGAATTCTCCCGCTCGACCGCTGGATGATTGACCCGGTACTGACCCGCCGCATTAAAGATATGGGGCCGGACCTGGGTAAACCTGAGTTTTACGATGTGGTGACCACAGCAACGGGAATTCCTGCCTGGCGCATTCATCACAGTCGACTGATTCGCTTTGATGGCGTCACGCTGCCATTTCAGCAGAAGATGACCGAGAACGAATGGGGAATGTCGGTTGTAGAGCGTATCTGGGATCGTCTTACCGCGTTCGACAGCGCTACTGTCGGCGCGGCGCAGCTGGTCTACAAAGCGCATTTGCGTACCTACAGCGTGGAGAAGCTACGCGAGCTTATCGCACTTGGTGGTCCTGCGTATGAAGCGTTGCTGAAGAATATTGACCTGATTCGACAGTTCCAGAGCAATGAAGGCATGACTCTCATGGACTCGCGGGATAAGTTTGAAACCCATCAGTACAGCTTCAGTGGTCTGGATGACATCCTTTCACAGTTTGCAGAACAGATTAGTGGCGCTGTTGGTATCCCACTGGTGCGGTTGTTCGGACAGTCCCCGAAGGGATTTTCTACCGGCGATGCAGACCTTGCCAACTATTACGACCGGGTAAGCTCGTTGCAGGAGAGGCGTTTACGTCTTCCGGTGCGGCGGATACTGGACATCATGCATCGTTCGGAACTTGGCAAGCCGCTGCCGGACGATTTCACGTTTGAGTTTAACCCGCTCTGGCAAATGTCTGATGTCGATCGCTCAACGGTGGCGTTAAACACTACCAACGCAATCAGTACAGCGCTGGGTGATGGTCTGATGACACTGAAAGCCGCTATGACTGATTTGCGAGAAAATTCTGACGTAACCGGCATCGGGGCATCCATTACCGACGAGGACATCGAGAATGCCGAAGATGAAGCGCCGCCCGGCATCGGCGAACCTGATGACGAACCGCAGGAACCGTCAGGCGGAAATCCGGTATCGAACCAGCCTACGCAGGATAGCGCGGGCGGTCGGGGACATCGTAAATGGTCACTACGATGGTTCAAATGACAGTATCACGGAAATTATTGAGGCGCTGGAGCGCTACAGTGAAATCATCACCCCCTGGGCGACAAAGGTCGCGGAAAACTTTACCGCCGATATTGTGCGCAAGAATGATGAGCAGTGGCGTAAACACAGCAAAACCATCAGCCGTGAGCTACGCAATCTGGTAAACAGTGCCCCGCCAGGGCAGGTGATGAAATCCATCGTTGCTGAACAGGTTAAGTACATTAAATCGCTACCCCTCGAGGCGGCTGACAGGGTGTACGACATCCAGAATCGGGCGATTGAAGCTGTTGTGACCGGTGGGAGAGCGGAACATTTTGCTAAAGAAATAGCCGCATCGGGTGATATAGCAAAGTCCAGAGCTGACCTGATTGCCCGTACTGAACTTGGACGTGCAACCGGCGCGCTGGATCAGGCGCGTGCGCTGGCAATTGGTTCGAATGGTTATATCTGGCGTACAGCCGAAGATGGTGACGTCAGGCATTCTCATCGGGAAATGGAAGGTAAATTTGTCGAATGGGGCAAACCTCCAACGCTTGATGGCATGACCGGTCACGCTGGCGAGCTCCCGAATTGCCGCTGTTATAAAGAAATCGTTTTTCCCACCTCCCATTCTTATCCCGCCTGAATCGCAGGTAACACATGAAATATTTTTTCAATACCCGGCTGGGGGAAACCCGCTATCAGCTGGCTGACGGCTCGTTGCTGTGCAAAGACGTGCCGATAGGACGAACAGGTAAGCAGCTCTATGGTGCTGATGACCTGCCAAAACTGAAACCCGATAAGTTCGGTGAAATAGTCGTCACGCGTTCTCCTGAGCAGGTATTCCATCCGGCCACGCTCGCCTCATTCGAAGGGATGAGCATCACGATCCTGCATCCTGAAGATGAAAACGGGAATGTGCGGCTGGTAAATCCCGAGAACTGGAAAGAGCTTGCTGTCGGGCACCTCCAGAATGTCCGGCGCGGGACGGGTGAGCAGTCTGATTTGATGCTGGCTGACCTTATCGTCAAAGACGAAAACGCCATTCAGCTTATCGAAGATGGCCTGCGAGAAGTGTCGTGCGGCTATGACGCGGAGTACGAGCAGACCGAGCCAGGTAAAGCCGGGCAGGTCGATATTACCGGAAACCATGTGGCTCTTGTCCCCAAAGGCAGAGCCGGAAATCGTTGTGCAATTGGAGACAGAGACACAATGGCAAATCAAAAGAAAAACTGGTGGAACCGCATGCGTGCAGCCATCAAGACAGGAGATGCCGACACCATGAACGAACTGGTGGAGTCGGCTCCCGCATCGGTTACAGGAGATGAGGGGGATTTGCCGCAGGGCGTTAATCTCAACATCAACCTGTCCCCGCAGCAACCACTACCGGACAAAGCACCAGAGATGGGTGGAGGTCCAACCGGCGACAGTGATGATGACCTCAAAACATTACTGAAAGCCCTGCTGGCTAAGCTGGAAGGAAATGCCACGGGCGATAACGATAATAAGCCTGACGATAATCCGACCGGTGACGGCGAGGACGATGAAGAGGAAACCACGATTACTGGTGACTCAGCCTGGCGTGCCGAAGTTATCGTTCCGGGTATCGATCTGAGCCGTAAGATGAAACCGACCGAGTTCAAACGCGAGGTTCTGGCTTCCGCAGATAAAACGCTGGTTCGCCAGATTGTCGGTGATGCGGATATCCGCAAATTGCCGAAACAATCGGTCGACATGGCGTTTAATGCCGTGTCTGAGATTGCCAAAGGGCGAAACACCCGCGCCACCACCGGCGATGCACAGCGCCTAAACATGGGCATGACCAGTATCGCTTCCCTGAACAAACAAAACGCTGAATTCTGGGCAAACCGTAAAGGGTAAAAAATGAATAATGTATTTCTGTACCGGATGCCTGTTGGCATTGCCGGGGCTGTCTCTCGCCCGCAGGACTTAACCGTCGAACCGGTGGTCCTTAAATCCGATAACGCCTTCGCTGCCTATGGCCTGGCTGGTAAATACGATGATGACGGTTTTTTCGTGCCGCTGGCAGATGGTGATACCGCAGACAAGGTAAAGGGGATCTACGTGCGCCCTTATCCGACCACGTCGCAGCCGGACATGGTTCGCCAGGTGGGAACAGGCAAGAACTTCCCGGGCGACGCCATGAAGCGTGGCTACGTGACTGTTAATCTCGGTTCTGATTTTGATGCCAGCACCATCAAAAAAGGCGACCCGGTATACGTTGTCGTCTCCACTGATGAATCCATCAAAGTGCCGCTGGGGGGATTCATGTCCACGTCAGTCAGTGGCAAAAATGTGGTGCTGACCAACGCTGAATTCACAGGTGCCGGTGATGCTGACGGCAATGCAGAAATTTCCTGGAAGATTTAAGGAACAGACGAATGATTACTTTTGATCAGGCAACCGTTGACAGCTCTGGTGCCTTTCTCATCGGGGAGCTGGAGCGACTCGACCAGACGCTGAACCTGCCACTGGTGGGGTACACCTGGACCCGCGATATTCAGTTGCGTGAAGATGTCTCTATCGCAGATGACATTTCCAGCTGGACGAATACCAGCTTCGCCGCTGCGGGTACTGGTGCAAATCCGAATGGCAAAAACTGGGTAGGCAAAGACTCAACCGCTATTGCTGGCGTGAACGTGGATATCGGCAAATCCGGTAACCCGCTGAACCTGTGGGGGATGGAACTTGGCTGGACGGTCATAGAATTGCAGGCTGCTCAGCAGGTCGGCCGCCCGATTGATACGCAGAAGTATGACGGTATGCAACTGAAATGGCAGATGGATAACGATGAACAGGTATATGTTGGCGATTCCGCATTAAACCTGAAAGGCCTTGTTACCCTGGACGGCGTGCCTGTCAACAACGCTGCCAAAACGTGGGCAACCTCAACACCGGACGAAATCCGCGCAAGCATTAACCAGGTGCTGTCTGATGCGTGGGCCGCTTCCGGTTACTCTGTGGTTCCGCGTGATTTGCTGATCCCGCCTGAGCAGTTTGCTCTGTTGTCCAGCATCATCGTTTCATCTGCGGGTAACCAGTCCCTGTTGACGTATCTTCAGACCAACACCATCAGCTATCACCAGAACGGTGTTCCGCTGAATATCCGCGCGGTTAAATGGCTGAAAGGCCGTGGTGTGAGGAAAAAGGATCGCATGGTTGCGTACACCAACGATAAAAAATACGTTCGCTACCCGCTGGTTCCGCTTCAGAGCGTGCCGGTGCAGTATCGCGGTCTGTATCAGATCGTCACTTACTACGGCAAGCTGGGTGCGGTTGAGCCAGTGTACAAAGAAACCATTTCGTACGTTGATGGCATTTAACAGCCACATGGCCCCCTGGCGGGGCCATTAAGGATGACCCGATGGCAAAAAATAATGCAGTAATACACGTACATACCCCGTTTGTGCTCACGCTTCCCGACGGTTCACGGCGCGAGTTTGTTAAAGGCCGTCATGCTGTGGAGGAAGACGTTGCCACGCACTGGTTCACTCGTGCGCACGCGGAAGTATCCGTTGGCAAAGCCACAGACGCGCGTAACGAGGTAAAAAATGCCAAAGAATCAAAATCTGCCAGCGGTAAGTGATTTTCGCCGCGACTTCCCGCAGTTTGCTGACCCTGCCAAATATCCCGAAGCGCAAATCCAGTTTCGTCTGAATCTGGCCGATGAACTGCTGAGCGAAAACGTCACCGGCAAAAAGTTGTTTCCGTATTTTGCCGGATTGTTCGTTGCACACTACATGACGCTCTGGGCGGCAGACAGCCGGGCGATGCTGGCTGGCGGGCCGGGCGGTTCAACCAATGGTGTTCAGTCCTCAAAGTCCGTTGACAAGGTAAGCGTCAGCTATGACACCAGCGCGACGCTGAATCCTGATGCAGGTTTCTGGAATAACACCCGATATGGCGCTGAATTTTATCAGTTGATCACGATGTTCGGTGCAGGCGGTCGCCAGCTATGAGTTTCAAAAGCGGTGTAACAACGAGGGTGGATAACGCTAAGGCCATTCTGGATGCGCTCAGGTCGTTAACCAAAAAAGATGTGCTGGTCGGCATCCCTTCGGAAGACAGCGGGCGGGATGATGTTCCGTTTGGTAATGCGGGCATCGGTTACCTCAACGAATACGGCTCACCAGAGCAGAACATCCCGCCACGACCTCACCTGGTCCCCGGCGTTAAATCGGCAGAAGAGCAGACGGTGCCGCAGCTCAAAACCGCGGCGCAGGCTGCTCTTGATGGTAATGCTGCGGGAGCAGAACGCGCACTCAACCGTGCCGGAACGCTGGCCGCTAATGGCGTCAGGCGTTACATGACTATTACCGGCTTTACGCCGCTTGCTGACAGCACTGTTGAAGCCCGGGCTCGTCGGGGGCGCAAGGGGGCAACACTGGAACTTGCCCGGCGTGTTGCTGGCGAATCTCCCGGAACCGATCTGGCGAAACCATTAATTGACACCGGGCAATATCGCAGAGCTATTACCCATGTAGTGAGGGATAAAGATGCCGACTCTTGATGTAACAGATGTGCTTTTTGACCCCGATTTTTGCGGCTTCAATTTGTGGGTAACACGCCGAGTGCAAACGGTGGATGAGGACGGGATCGGCAGCGACAGTGAAGTTAAAAAGCAGTTTGCCGGAGTCGTAACTGTTGATCGCTCTCTGGAAAACCGTCGTATGCAGGCCGGGCAGGTAATCAGTGGTGCAATTCTGATTGTGACGACTGAGCGACTGACACAGGGACAGACTGGCCGTGATGCCGATATCGTGACGTATCAGGGCCGTGATTATCGTGTGACTTTCGTCGACCCGTATACAGCGTATGGTGCCGGATTCGTTCAGGCGCATTGTGAGTTGATGCCGTTTGATGGGGGAACTCCGGTTGAGCAATAACACCAGTACAGAGCGCGGATGGTTAATACCAACCAGTGGCGATCCGGATTATGACGAAGCGCTCGACAGGCTGTTAAGCCAGTGGATGCGTAACGTTTCCGGCCTGTCTGCCGGGATGGTTCGCCCGCGCTGGCAGAAAGAGCAGCCGCCACTGCTACCGGTTGAAACGAACTGGTGTGCGTTTGGGGTTATCGGATGGTCAGGTGATGACAGTCCGGCATTCACCAGACAGACCGATGATGGCTCTCAGCTCTGGCGGCATGAAACGATTGAGTGTATGGCTTCGTTTTATGGACCGGCGGGGATGGTGTATGCGTCCCGGTTTCGTGACGGTATATCTGTGCCGCAGAACAATGCAGCACTGAATGCGCTGGGGCTGTCTCTTGGCGATTACACAGGTCTGACTCCCTTCCCTGAACTTATTAATCAGCAATGGGTCCGCCGCTACGATATGACGGTGCGCCTGCGCCGGAAGGTTGTGCGCGAGTACGGTATTAAATCGCTGGTGGAAGCACCAGTCATCTTTTTCGGAGATTAAGCTATGGCACAGGGCTTGCCTGTATCAAACGTTGTTAATGTTGATGTGATCATGTCGCCGCGTGCAGCATCAGGGCGAAATTTTGGTGCATTACTCATTCTCGGCCCGTCCACAATCATTCCGGTAAGTGAGCGCATTCGCCGTTATTCTGCCGCGGAAGATATTGGAAAAGATTTTGGCGTGGAATCACCAGAATATAAAGCTGCGCAGGTGTTTTTCTCACAATCACCGAAACCTCAGGAGGTTTTTGTTGGTCGTTGGGTGAAAACGAAGGGAGACAGCGAACAGGCCACGCCTGAGACGCTGGAGCAGGCTGTGAATGCCATGCTTGATTATACTTCATGGTATGGGCTGGGGATTGCAGACGATGCAGATATTCCGGATGCAGACTGGCTGAAAGTGGCTGCGGCGATCGAATCCTCTTCTGTAAGCCGTATTCTGGCGATTACGACAAGCGATGAGAAATGCCTGCAGACTGCATCCAGAGATGATTTGGCATCAAAACTGAAAAGCGCCGGATATTCACGCAGTTTTATACAATATTCATCGGGTAATAAATTCGCTGCGTTATCTGCATTTGGCCGGGCATTCACGGTTAATTTCAATGGCAGTAATACCGCGATTACGCTCAAGTTTAAGCAGGAGCCGGGTGTCGGGTATGAAACACTGACAGTCAGCCAGGCATCGGCACTTGATGCAAAAAACTGCAATGTGTTCGTGTACTACCAGAATGATACAGCTATCCTCCAGCAGGGAGTGATGGCTAACGGCGATTTCTTTGATGAACGCCACGGCCTGGACTGGTTACAGAATTATGTGCAGACCAACCTCTATAACCTGCTTTATACCAGCACCACGAAGGTTCCCCAGACTGAAGCCGGTATTACCCGACTGTTATCAAATGTTGAAAAATCACTGGATCAGGCCGTTCAGAATGGACTGATTGCTCCGGGCGTATGGAACGGTGGCGACCTTGGCCAGTTGTCATCAGGTGACACGCTGCCCAAAGGTTATTACGTATACGCCCAGCCGCTGGATGAACAGGCACAATCAGAACGTGAAGCCCGTAAGGCTCCGGTGATTCAGGCTGCAATAAAACTTGCAGGCGCGGTTCATTACGCTGACGTACAGATTAACGTTGTTCGCTAAGGGGAAGTGAATGTCTACCTATTCTTTTATGGATGTCACTGCGACGCTGACCGGGCCGACCGGTTCGATTGACCTCGGGTACGGTTCGGCAAGTTCTGAAGAGGGGATTGTGGTTGCGATGGGCGGTCCTAAAAACACCATGACCATCGGTGCTGATGGTGAAGTGATGCACAGCCTCCATGCAGATAAAAGCGGGACGATTACCGTTAACCTTCTGAAGACATCACCGACAAATAAAAAATTGTCGCTGGCGTATAACGCACAGAGCCAGTCTTCTGCCACATGGGGGAATAACGTTATCGTTATCCGCAACAAGGTCAGCGGCGACATCATCACGGCACGCAGTGTTGCGTTCCAGAAACAACCGGATAACGCCAACGCTAAAACCGGTAATACGATGCCGTGGGTGTTTGACTGCGGCAAGATTGACCAGGTTCTCGGGGAGTTTTAATGCATGGAATTCGAAATTAAAGGCGTGAAATATCGCACGGCAAAACTCAGCGTTTTTGACCAGCTGAAAGTGACCCGCAAACTTCTGCCGGTGCTGGCAGGAATGATGTCAGATTTCGGGAGTATTCGCTCCCGTTTGCCTGCTGACGGCAAAATCGACACCGTGAAATTCGAACAGTTAAAACCGGTGTTTGAAACCATGCTCCCGCGTATCGCTGAGGAACTGTCTTCCCTGACCGAAGATGACACCGATGCGATTATTCATCCCTGTCTTGCGGTGGTATCGCGGCGTCATATGGACGGATGGGTGCCGGTATTTACCCAGGGCGAACTGATGTTTGATGATATTGACTTGCTGGTCATGCTGCAGCTGGTGGCGCGGGTGGTCGCCGATTCGCTGGGAAATTTTTTGCCTACACCCCTTACCAGCACGACGCAGAGCCTGCAACAGGGCTGACGTTTAACAGCCTGCCGGACGGGCTGTCCTACCTTCTCAATCCGGTTGACGCCGGGTTAATTCCTTATACAGCACTTAAAGATGGCTCTGTCGATTTGTATGACATTGCTCTCTTGAATGACCATCTGGCGGTAAAAGCGGATAACCAGCGACGCATTGAGAAATGGAGAGAGGATAATGAACGCTGAAACTATTAAAGATTTCCTCGTCTCGCTTGGCTTCCGTGTGGATGATGCAGGAGCGAAAAAGTTCGGTTCTGTCCTCGCCGGTACAACTGCAAATGTCATCAAAATGGGGCTGGCTGTTGAAGGGGCTGCGCTGTCCGTGGTGGCCTTCACGGCTAAGATCGCCTCCGGCCTGGATAATCTTTACTGGGCGTCACAGCGCACCGGCGCGACGGTCCAGGGAATTCAGTCTATTGGCTATGCGGTTTCGCAGGTTGGCGGCAGTGTGGACGCTGCGCGATCTTCTCTGGAAAGCCTCTCCCGGTTTATTCGTAACAATCCCGGAGCAGAAGGCTTTCTGAATCGCCTGGGCGTACAGACCCGTGATGCCAGCGGTAACATGCGTGACATGGCTGCTATCTTTACGGGCGTTGGACAGAAACTCAGCAGCATGCCGTATTACCGGGCTAACCAGTATGCGCAGATGCTGGGCATTGACGAAAATACCCTGATGGCTATGCGTCGCGGAGTGGGGCAGTTCAGCGCTCAGTATTCAGAAATGGTGAAAGCGATCGGATTTAATGCCGATCAGGCTGCCTTATCGTCAAACCGGTTTATGACCTCGCTGAAATCGCTCGGTGAAATGGCCAGGATGGCGCGGGACAAAATCGGATCGAATCTTGCGGACGGACTGGCGGGGCAGATTGATAACCTGCGCAAAAAGATAATTGAAAATTTTCCCAAAATTGAAGTCACCATCACAAAGGTCATAAAGGGGATCCTCTGGCTGGGTGAGATAGTCGGGCGGGTAGCATTTCGGATAGTCGATGGTGTCGGAGATATCATCGAGTGGTGGGGGAAACTGGATGCCGAAACGAAAACCCTGATAGAGGTTATCGGCGGTCTGGTTGTCGCCATGCGGATACTTAACTCTACTTTCTGGATGTCACCTATAGGGCTGATTACCGGTCTGATCGTGGCTCTCGGTCTCTTGTGGGAAGACTACAAAACATGGAAAGAAGGCGGTAACAGTCTTATCGACTGGGAAAAATGGCAACCGGCAATAGATAAAGCGAAGGATGCGATCACCTGGCTTCGTGATCACCTTCTGGAACTAAAAGATGGTGTTGGCGGCTGGCAAAATGCACTGGAAATCCTTGGTACATTCATCGCGGGTGTCTGGGTATCCAGGGTTCTGGGGGCTTTCGGGAAAATATCAGGTTTGCCGGTCCCGCCGTGGTTAAAAGGCTGGATGGCTTATGCTGCGTATTTGTACTCTGATCGCGAAAATATTGGTGCCAGTGCGAAGTCATCCTGGGATTACACGAAACAAAATATTGGAGATTCATTGCGCTGGCTTGGCATTGATACCGATTTTGGTCGTAATCCTCATACCGTAAAAGGCGCAAATATTCAGTCAGATATTCCAGGTGCTGAGCCGGAACAATATGCACAGGCTACGAAACGAGGAGAACGGAATAACAATCCGGGAAACCTTAATTTTGCTGGTCAGGCAGGGGCTTCTCTTGAACGCCCGGGCGGGCGATTTGCCAGATTTGAAACTGCCTTTGATGGATTACGGGCTCTTGCTCGTCAGTTAATGCTGTACGCCGGACGGGGAATAAACAGTGTGGAGAAAATTATCTCTACCTGGGCACCTGCGTCTGATAATAACAACACAACAGCGTATATCAGGGCTGTATCGCAACGACTGGGAGTGGATCCCCGGGCTGCCCTGAATATGAGCGATCCGCAAACCATGTCAGCATTGATGAGCAGCATTATCCAGCATGAGAATGGAAGAAATATCTATTCTCGAGAGCTGATTAATAAGGCTGCCGTGGCGGGAATTAGTGGCAAAGTGACAGAGGTTAACCAGCAAAATACCTACCACATTTACGGTGGCGGAGATCCGCACGCTGTCGGTAATGAGGTTGCACGTCGGCAACAGTCTGCAAATGCTCAGGTCATGCGAAGTAATCAGGTGAGGGTGGGTTAGTGGATATTCTCTCTACACTTTTTCATCAGCAGAGCAGAAAAATAGGAATGATTGTTCCCAGTGTTGTTATTTCAGAGAAGCATACAGATATGCTTGAAATAACAGAGCATCCGGTAGAGGTCGGGGCCGCTGTCGCTGATCATGCCTATAAAAAACCGTCAGAAGTGGTGATGGAGGTTGGTTTCGCCGGTGGCGGCGCATTGCTGGATTTTGCCAGTAACCTGACGGCTACCAGCCTGCTCGGCCTGAGTCCTCAGCAGACGTATCAGGAGCTACTGGGTCTGCAGGAAAGCCGTATCCCCTTCGATGTGGTAACCGGTAAACGGCTGTACAGCAACATGTTGATCCGGGCGCTGGAAGTGACGACGGACAAGACAACCGAAAACGTCCTGTCCGCCGTCCTCACCCTGAGGGAGGTCATTATCTCCCGGACACAGCAGATTACCGTCGCGGATAAAACCAACATGAAGGAAGGGGCCAGCACGTCGGCGGTACAGAACAGCGGCAACAAAACCACAAAGCCTCCAGATACTTCACTGCTGAAAAGCATCACGGGTAACGTGGCGTCATTACTGGGGGGCGGCTAATGACAATTCAGGAAATTCCGCTGACAGCGGACAACCAGCAGTTCAGCATCGTCCTGGGTGGTGTCACCTGGCGGATTAGCATCATATGGCGCGATCTGTACTGGATTATGGACCTGCAGAACGACAGAGGGGAGCCGGTAATCTCCGGTATTCCTCTCGTCACTGGTGCTGACCTGCTGGCGCAGTACGCCTGTATGGGGCTTGGTTTTAAGCTGGTGGTGGTCTGTGATGACAACACACAGGATTACCCCACAAAAACTGACCTGGGCGGTCGCAGCCATTTACTGGTATCAACGGAGTAAGCATGTCACAGAACTGGATGAGACATTTCGAGCTGCAGCTTGTGGACGGGAACGGTCAGGGAATTGAGCTAAGTGATTTCAAAGTCACCTTTACGATCGACTGGTTCAACATCAGCAGCGCGTCCCGGGTAGGGACTATCAAAATTTATAACCTCTCGGCAGATACTGTGAACCGAATTACCGGGCAGGAGTTTTCGAAAGTGCGTCTGATTGCCGGTTACGACGGTATCGCGCCGGAGGTGTCAGCAAGCGACGTAGGGACCGTGCGGGAAGTTGACGCGGCGGACGTGGGCCAGAGAGATGGCCGCAACTACGGACTGATTTTCAGCGGTGAAATTCGCTACTCGGTCACAGGAAAAGACAGTCCGGTTGATACCTACGTCCTGATTCAGGCAGCAGATACTGATCTGGCTTTTGCTACCAGTATAACCTCACAGACGCTGGCTGCCGGTTACACGGTCGCTGATGTGAACCGTGCGCTGATGAAAGACTTCGAAGCCAAAGGCGCGACCGAAGGCCTGACGCCTGAAATGCCTGCTACTGTATTCCCCCGGGGGCGGGTACTCTTTGGCATGACGCGGCATCTAATGGATAACGTAGCCGGACAATGTGGCGCAACATGGCAATTCGTGGACGGTCAGCGCCAGATGGTGGTGAATAACGAATATGTTCACGAAGCGATTGTGCTCAACAGCGCTACCGGGCTTATTGGAATGCCGCAGCAGACTATCGGTAACGGCGTAAACGTCCGCGCGCTTATTAATCCGAACATCCGGGTTAACGGGCTCATTCAGCTGGATCAGGCTTCCGTCTATCGTACCGCGTTGTCGAACAACGATATTGCGATGGCTGGTGGTCAGATCACCGACCAGAACACGGACGGAAATATCACGCTCAGCGGCACCACATCGCAGCCTGCCAGCATCGCAACGGATGGCGTTTATATTGTGCGCGGGATTATGTACACTGGCGACACAAGGGGCCAGGCGTGGTACATGGATATGATGTGTGAAGCGCGTGGCGCGGCGGATCTTGTTTCCTCATCAGCGAGGGAAAGAGGGCTTTAATGAAACGGTTATGTTTGGCGTTAGTTATGATGGTTACTGCTCCGGCGATGGCTGCAATTCAGTGCGGCAACTACACGATGACCGGTGACGGAATGACTGTTATTAACGGTGAAACTGTCACATCACAGAAGATAAAATTTCTGGGAAAAGATGGTGACTATTCAAACATGAAAATGGACATGGGCCTGATGCCTTCCCGTGATGGTAACAATTACGGCTTTGAGTTTGTGAAACGTAACGGAAAAGCTTTCCTGAACGTCCAGCTGCTGCAGAACAGCATGGACGCGCCGAAAATCATTGGATCTTTCCCGTGTAAAAAAGTGAGCAGCAAGTGACAGTTGATGATGATCCTTTGAATTCATTTCAAGACCCTGACTTTCAGGAACTTCTCGGCGGAATTGATATTACTCTTGTTATAAGGTTTTTTAATTATTTTTCGCGTTTCGAATATGCGTTAAAAAGAATTAATTTCAAAAAAACTGATCGTAGAAATTATCTAATCGGTGCTGACTGGAGCCGCTACGCTACTGATGATACGCGGCCTTTATATCCTACTGGAAATAGAAATGTCGATAGGGCAGTTGAGTATCTATGTCAGCAACCTGTGAAGCAGCAGAGGCATGATTTTTCGTGGGAGGATAAACCTCCAATCGAACCTCATTCTCTTGCTGAAGCATTAAAGCAGATCCCGTATATAAGAAATAATCTCTTTCACGGCGGGAAGTATTTACGTCCCGCCCCCGTTCGTGATGAAAAGTTATTGAAATACTCTATTTATTTGATGCAGTTGTGTTTGATAACTGATAATCAGCTTTCTGAATACTTTAATACTATCCACCGATAGTCATTCTTCATGAGATAAAACCTGCCACCCGGCGGGTTTTTTGCTTTTTGGAGCCTACCAATGGCAGTAACTGACCAGACCCGCAGTGGCGATCTTGCCGAAACATTTAAATCTGAACGGGAAACAACAAAGAACCAGATCCGTGTCGCCTTGCCTGGCATTATTCAGTCATTCGATCCTGACGCGGTGACGGCGGTTGTGCAGCCAGCTATCCGGTCAGTTGAAAAGGATAACGACGGTAACCGCATTACCAAAAATTACCCATTGCTGGTGGATGTGCCAGTGGTATTCCCGCGCGGCGGAGGCTGTACGTTGACTTTTCCGGTAAAAGCTGGGGATGAGTGTCTTGTCGTTTTTGCCGATCGTTGTATTGATTTCTGGTGGCAGAGCGGCGGGATACAGGAGACGGTTGATGACAGAATGCATGATTTATCGGATGCGTTTTGTATTGTCGGTCCCCAGTCGCAGGCTAGGAAGATTAGCGGTATTAATACCAGTGCCACACAGTTGCGTAGTGACGACGGCAGCACCTATTTTGAGCTTAATCCTGATACCAGGAAAATTAAAATTGTCGCTCCGGGGGGGCTTGATGTGGTTGCCCCCCTGGCTGATTTTTCTGAGAAAGTAACCATTCATGGCCTGTTAACCTGGATGGGGGGCATGGTGGGGTCTGTGGTTTCTGGTGTGGCTTCAAAAATCACTGGTGCTGTTGAGTTTTTGGGGAGCGTGAAGGCTAACGGCAAGCCAATCGATGATACGCACACTCATGGTGGTGTTCAGCGCGGTGGAAGCAGTACCGACGGGGTAAACTGATGCGATACAGACGTGAAGACGCCGATGGCGATTACACCTTTGGCAGCGGTGATGACACCTGGCTGATTAACTCACCGGAGGCCGTGGCGCAGGCGGTAAAAACGCGATTCGAATTGTGGTATGGGCAATGGTTTCTCGACACCACCGAGGGGACTCCGTGGATCCAGTCCGTACTCGGTAAGCAGAAGCCGGAAACCTACAACCTGGCGATCCGTAAGCGCATCCTCGAAACGCAGGGCGTTAAATCAATCCTCTCTTTCAATACGACGCTGGATACCACGACCCGACGTGTCATGTTTTCCGCTGAAATCGACACTCTTTATGGAATAACGACTGTTACATCGGAGGCGTAATGGCTCTGAACCTTGATTCTCTCGGTTTATCTGCAAAGGTAACCGCGGAGGGGATCAGTGCGCCTGATTATCAGACGATACTCAGCACCCTGATTAGCTATTTTCAGCAGATTTATGGCAGTGATGCCTACCTCGAACCGGACAGCAAAGACGGCCAGATGGTGGCTCTGATGGCGCTGGCGATTCATGATGCCAATAATACTGCGATAACTGTCTACAACTGTTTTTCACCGGCAACCGGCTATGGGGCTGCACTGACCTGTAACGTGAAAATAAATGGTATTTCACGTAAAGGCGCGACGAACTCTACGGTTGATTTGCTTCTTACAGGAACTGCCGGAACAACCATCATTAATGGCAGCGTGAAAGACAGTAATAATGTGATATGGCGTTTGCCTGCTTCAGTGGTGGTAGGCGTGGATGGTACAGTGATGGTGACCGCAACATGTTCCGTCAGTGGTGCAGTGGCGGCGCTGGCTGGAACTATCACTGAAATTAATACGCCAACCCGTGGCTGGGTTTCGGTAACCAATCCTGCTGCAGCCACTGTGGGCACTCCGGCAGAAACTGACGCTGAGTTACGTATCCGCCAGTCGCAAAGTGTTGCGTTGCCATCAATAACCCCATTTGAAGCACTGGATGGTGCTGTTTCTAATGTTACCGGTGTAACCCGCCACAAACTCTATGAAAACGATACTGGTTCGGAGGACGGTAACGGGTTACCGCCACACTCTGTTGCTGTAATTGTGGATGGCGGTGATGTAACGGATATTGCTCAGGCTATCAGAGGGAATAAAGGCCAGGGGACAGCCACTCACGGTACAACATCCGTTACGGTTCCGGATAAATACGGCAATCCCCATGTAATCAAATTCTCGCGTTCCAGTGATGTGCCTGTTTATGCCCTGATTAAATTAAAAGTTTTTACGGGTTATACCTCACAGATAGGGCAGCAGATCCAGCAGGCTATTTCCGACTATATCAATAGTCTGATGATTGGTGATTCGGTCCTTTTAAGTCGCATTTACTCACCGGCGAATCTTGGCGTGGTGAGTGGCGGGAATGCACGCTATTACGATATTCAGGAACTGACGATTGGGAAATCCCCGGGGGCTTTGTCGTCATCAAACATTGATATCAGATACAACGAATCTGCGTCCTGTACCCCGAAAAATATCGTTATAACGGTGGAGTCATGAGCAAATACACCGAACTAATCACGAACTACCACGCCACCAAACCTAAATTTCTTGCGCATGTTGATCTGATGACCCGGCCACTTATTGATGTTGCGGCTGCCACCAGAGGGCTGATTAGTGCATTTGATATTGACTCTGCGGTTGGTGTGCAACTTGACATCCTTGGATTGTGGATCGGACGTAGCCGTGTTGTCAGCCAGCCTATCTCAGGTGTCTATTTCAGCTGGGATACCGACGGGCTTGGATATGATCAGGGGGTATGGCAGGGACCATACGATCCTGATTCAGGATACATGTATCTCAGCGATGAAACTTATCGTGTCATTCTTAAAGCGAAGATTGCGATTAATAACTGGGACGGACGGAATGATTCGCTTCCGGCAATTCTTGACGCGGCAACAGCAGGATCCGGGCTGCGAATGCAGATAGTCGATAACCAGGACATGACGATATCGGTCTGGGTCTTTCCTGATACTGATATTTCAGATGTATCGCGTGAGTTAATTGCGGCAATTAAACAGGGGTATCTCACAGTAAAAGCCGCCGGGGTATGGGCGGGTGGCATTGAAACACCTTCGGTGGAAACCCCATCGGAAGGCTCAAAATTTTTTGGTTTTGATATGGATAACGAATTCATCAGTGGTTTTGATGTAGGAGCATGGGGAGTATTACTCTGATGGCGAAAAATGACTTTAAAGCGTTTGCAACGGATCGAAATGCCAATGTTATATCGCAGGAGGAATGGGAAGCGTTGCCCGCGCTTTTATCTGGATTTACAGCAGGGAAAGCCTCCAGTGCGCAAGTCAATAAGGTTATTCGGCAGGCCAGCTTTATTGCTGCAGCTCTGGCCCAGTTTGTAAGTGATAAAACGCAACGGGATGTGCTTGATAATGGTGATCTGCCCGGTTTTGTTGAATTGCTGGGATCGGGGTTTGCTGTTGAATACCTGAGCCGCAAGAATCCGTTTGGCGATATCAAATCGGACGGCACGGTGAAAACAGCTCTCGAAAACCTTGGTTTGGGAGAAGGTGCCCCAGCTATTGGCGTTCCGTTCTTCTGGCCGTCCGCTGCAATGCCAAATTCTGTCATCGACAGCTGGTCCGGTATGGTGTTTTTGAAGTTTAACGGGGCGAAATTTTCTGCCTCTGATTACCCTGTGCTGGCGAAAGTGTTTCCTTCGCTGGTATTACCTGAAGCCCGCGGTGATTTCATTCGTATCTGGGATGACGGGCGAGGTGCAGACGGTGGTCGCGAATTATTAAGCTGGCAGGCAGCTACAAACTTTTCTCAGTTTGCCGGGAATATAGGCGATGGTGCGGGCCACACAATTAATTTTCATGATGGTATCGCCGGAAATCAGCCAGGATTTTCACGATTTAATTTCACCAGTAACTCTGTGGGTGATGGTGTGAATTTTGTTGCCGTCAGACCGCGAAATATTGCATTTAACTTTCTGGTGAGGGCTAAATGATGACCCCAATTTTTGATGAAAATGGACTGGCTACAGTGCCGGGCGATATGCGTTGTTTTTATTATGATGCTGAAACATCTGAGTATACGGGCTGGTCTGATGAATATATTAATACTGGCGTAAGTATGCCCGCCTGTTCCACTGGAATTAACCCTGGCGAAAACATTCCGGGAAAAGTGGCTGTATTTACAGGTAAGGGATGGAGCCATGAAGAGGACCATCGCAATGAGACTGTTTACTCAATCGAAAATGGCGCAGCTGTTACAGTGGATTATATCGGTGCCATCAAAGATGGTTATGTCACGCTTTCACCGTTAACGCCATACGATAAATGGGATGGTGAGAAATGGGTGACGGATACCGAGGCACAGCATAGCGCCGCAGTAGACGCGTCAGAAGCACAGCGCCAGTCACTGATTGATGCAGCAATGGCTTCCATTAGTCTGATTCAGCTGAAATTACAAGCCGGGCGGAAACTGACGCAGGCAGAAACAACCCGGCTTAACGCTGTGCTGGATTACATTGACGCGGTGACGGCAACAGATACCAGCACCGCGCCGGATGTCATCTGGCCTGAACTGCCGGAGGCGTAGGCCATTCAATATCTGGCGCACCGGAAGTATCGACCAGTTCCAGTGCGTCCAGATAATCCAGCCACAAATTATATTGCACCAGTTCCTCACCTTTCAGGCGACCAATCGCCGCTTTACCAGGCCATTGCTTACTGTTTATGTATTCGTTGACCTGATTAATCAATTGCTGCTTTTTCAGTTCGGCTGCGGCAATTTGTTCCTCATGAGTTGGCGGTGGAATATCAATCCATGCAGGCATTCCGTCGATGACACCTCTGTATTTTCCTTCTGGTGCTTCCTTCATAAATTCGGCAGCAACAGTGTCGTCAATTTCGATTCCATCATCGGGCCATTCGCCGGATTCCTGATAAGCGATTTTAAGCTCCACAGGGAAAAACGCATTTTTATCGGCACTGAAAATATATTTCTGCATTTCTACCGTCCTATCGAAATATAACTGAATCTGTATTGCTGTGAGATATCACTGGTTGCCACACGCCACGCTGAATTACTGATATGTTCAAAATTTACAGACAAAACCTGCGGGGCAGGATTCGACGGGTCTGACTGAACGGCATCAGACATAACACTGACTGAAATCATCGGCTGATTAGGGAATGGTATAGGGAAGTGTCCACTGATAAAGCGGGTCGTGTTTCCTGAAAAAGTGCCAAACTGAACAATATATCCACCTGGTAGCCTGAACCATCCCGAACCAGAAGCGAATGCTCCCATATCCGGTATCTGATTATCTCCTGTGCCCACATTCCGTTTTGCCGCTTCTCCCAAACCAACGTTTATGAAAATGCAGAAATAACGAGCAAATGGCATCATTCCTGCTTTTGTCAGAGGGATCCACTATGCTTATTGGCTATGTACGTGTGTCAACAAATGACCAGAACACAGATCTACAACGTAATGCGCTGAACTGTGCAGGATGCGAGCTGTTTTTTGAAGACAAGATAAGCGGTACAAAGTCCGAAAGGCCGGGACTGAAAAAACTGCTCAGGACATTATCGGCAGGTGACACTCTGGTTGTCTGGAAGCTGGATCGGCTGGGGCGCAGTGTGCGGCATCTTGTCGTGCTGGTGGAGGAGTTGTGCGAACAAGGTGTTAATTTTAGTAGTTATGTTATTACAGGTGGGGGATTTCTCCCCCTTATGCAGATTTTCTAGTTAACTATTGGCGAAGTGGCCATATTTTTCTGTTTTTTAAAAAACTATCTTCAACTATATAACTGCAACAATGTTCACTAAGGCCATAAAAACTAATTATTCCATATTTATGAGAAGCTATATCAGACAGTTCTGCTAATACTGTGGCAAGCCAACGAGCGATGCTAAGAGAATAGAATCTTCCCCACTTTTGAACAATGGTATTTTGTCCAGTACGGATGGAGGCTGATATAAGGTCTTGCATAATGTTGGTACTTTCATTCATATACATGACCGTTGTATACGGTGAAAGAGTGGCATTGATAAACCTAGCATTTTCTTCAACACGTCTTTGTTCAACTGTATAATAATAATGTTTTTCAAGGATACTCTCGGCTACTTCTCCCCACCATTTATTAATAGGTTCATTATTGGTTAAATTGGGGCTGCTTAATGAGGAGAAATTTGCGTAACGTCCCCGTCGGGCATCAGCAAAGGAATCTAAACATTCAAGTATTTTGTAGGTAATTTTATGTGTAGGACGTGAATATCTCAGAGATAGTTGCATTTTTTTAGAAATACTATCAACCTCGTTGGTTAATTCAATGAGCTTATGTCCAAATTTTCTTACAATATTCTCATCAGGCATTTTCCCTTTGTGTTCAATGGCATAGTGTGCAACAAGTATTAGTTTAGCAAGTCTCTCAAAACCTACAGAAAGCCCAAAAAATGCTGTGTAATATTCACCTATTTTGTCTGCATAATTGGCTTTACCTATGGCTGTTGCCCCAGAACCAATGAGCTGTGTAACTAAAGATGCTTCTCGGCCCAGAGCGTGCCATGCTGGAATATCCCAGGGATTTTTATTCACTTTATTATTTTCCTTTGCTCATAAATTTAAATTGTTTGAGTATCTCATAAAATATAAGGAGATGGTTAAGGTTGTTGATCGCATATAATAGCTATTGAAAGTCAAGAACTCGGTTTTATGTTCTACCACTAATTAATATATTGTGAGTTTGACAATATATTAATTAGTATGATCAAACCAGCCATCAACTGATTCCTTGTATCTTTCAGAGTCTCCAGAACAAAAGCCTTAACGAATTCCTTATTTGTGAGTGCCTTACCAAAAGCCCATTGTTGCAGGGAACGAGTATAAAACTCGCCAGCTACTGGAGCAGGCTACCTGATTGTCGATCGATTCCTGCGTCCATATAGTCGATGGTCTTCTGGAGCTCTTCGATTAGGGCAATAGCTTTTGCTCGAGAAATGCATATTAGTTGATCCGGAAATTCTTGTAAGGGCCAGTTTGGTATACAGGCCATGTTATCAGTGAAGGATGCAGACAAGTAAACTTCATTGGTAACTAGGGAATAGCTTACCTCAAAATTGGTGAGTTCCGGCAAACTGCTAACGTTTGATTCTTTTCTGCGCATAATATTATCCAGGACTGTAATTATGTACAGTTAATGGTCTTCAATTTCGAAGAGGGAGTCAAGGGGGAGTCTCAAATGAACCTTTATAGAAAGGGGAGCTCTTTGTGTTGCTGAACGTATGCAAAATTTTTTTGCACCATAAATTCAATAACACATTCAATAACACATTACTGCATCACCATGAAAATAAATGTATTTTTATTTAATTTCACACATATCACAATTGATGCATTTTTTAGTGATTAACAGCGCCATAAGGAAACTCTCAAAACAACACAAACCGGGCGGGCATTATACGCGCATTCTTTACTCAGACCAGTTTTTTCACCAGCGCTTCACTGTGACGAATACGTTCTGGAGCCAGTTCCAGATCCTGCTGAATCAGCGCAATGAACAGCAAATCCGTTAACATTCCCTGCGCGTGACAAGCAGAGATTGAAGCACTGTTTGTCGCTTGTTCTTCGGCAATGGTATACAGGCAATGAGAAGCACGCTGTTGCAGGGCATTCGGAGTAAAGCCGGTAATCGCCAGCACTTTTCCGCCCACTCGCAGCATCTCATCTGCCGCCAGGTTTAACTCGCGTCGTACACCGGTGTAAGAAATGGCTAATAACAGATCGTCAGGGGACGACGCCTGTACGGTAGCGAGTAGCGCATGCATATCGCGCACTGCGGCAGCATTGAAGCCAATCTTCATCAGCTTCCAGGCAAAGTTTTGCGCCACCAGACCCGAAGCGCCAATACCGGTCAGAATTATCCGCCGCGCAGAGCGCAACATTGTTACGCATTCATGCAGTTTCTCTTCACTATTAACGTTTAGCGTTGCGTACATAGCGGCAGTATTTTCTTTAATCAGTTTTTCGCCGACCAGCCGTAACGGATCATCACCGCGGATTTGGTTATGAATGGGCACGGAGGGCGATTCCGGCTGGCTTGCCAGCGCTTCACTCAACGCCAACTTAAGCGCCGGAAAACCTTTATAGCCGAGTTTTTGCGCGAACTTCACGACGCTGGACTGACTGACTCCGGCTTCGTTGGCCAGTTGCTGAGAGCTTAAATGGCGCGCCGTATCAGGTTGTAGCAGCAGATAATCCGCCAGTTTTTTATCACTCTGGGCAAGCCCCTGGTAACGCTGACGGATACGAAGTAAGCCGTTCATATCTTTCCTCGCGATGAAATAGTGGCGACAACAGGCAATATGAGACAAACGCGAGTGAATTTTATATTCCATTGCCGCTAATTTCCATGAATTAAAAATTCCAGTTAGCCATGATGCGGTCGATTGTTGCCGGAAAAGTGATGATCTATCTGTTAGGCTATGTAGTAGCGAAAATTAATCAGGATGTTTCAGTCCAGAGGAGTATGGTTTGGCAACTCACGAGCGTCGTGTGGTGTTTTTTGACTTAGATGGAACATTGCATCAGCAGGATATGTTCGGCAGTTTTTTGCGTTATTTACTGCGGCGCCAACCGCTGAATGCGTTGCTTGTCCTGCCGTTGTTGCCGATCATAGCCATTGCGTTATTGATAAAAGGCCGTGCGGCACGCTGGCCGATGAGTCTGCTTCTGTGGGGATGCACTTTTGGTCACAATGAAGCGCGTTTGCAGGCGTTGCAGGCCGATTTCGTACGCTGGTTTCGTGACAATGTTACCGCCTTTCCGCTGGTTCAGGAGCGATTAACCACCTACCTGTTAAGTTCCGATGCTGATATCTGGTTGATTACCGGCTCTCCGCAGCCGCTGGTTGAAGCGGTTTATTTCGATACGCCCTGGCTGCCGCGGGTTAATCTTATCGCCAGTCAGATTCAGCGTGGCTATGGTGGTTGGGTATTGACGATGCGTTGCCTCGGGCATGAGAAGGTCGCGCAACTGGAGCGTAAAATCGGCACGCCACTGCGGTTGTACAGTGGCTATAGCGACAGTAATCAGGACAACCCGCTGCTTTATTTCTGTCAGCATCGTTGGCGAGTAACCCCGCGCGGTGAACTCCAGCAACTGGAATAGAGTAAAGCATAGCGTCCGTGTATAATGCGCCGCGCTTTTATAACCGGAGTTTTCTTTTTGTCTGAAGTCGAATTTAGCCACGAATACTGGATGCGTCACGCGCTGACGCTGGCAAAGCGTGCCTGGGATGAGCGGGAAGTGCCGGTCGGCGCGGTATTAGTGCATAACAATCGTGTTATTGGCGAAGGCTGGAACCGTCCGATTGGTCGACATGATCCCACCGCACATGCAGAAATCATGGCTCTGCGGCAGGGCGGTCTGGTGATGCAAAATTATCGTCTGATCGACGCCACGTTGTATGTCACGCTTGAACCCTGTGTAATGTGTGCCGGAGCGATGATCCACAGTCGCATTGGTCGCGTGGTCTTTGGTGCGCGTGACGCGAAAACTGGCGCTGCGGGATCTTTAATGGATGTGCTGCATCATCCGGGTATGAATCACCGAGTGGAAATTACCGAAGGAATACTGGCGGATGAGTGCGCGGCGTTGCTCAGTGACTTCTTTCGCATGCGCCGCCAGGAAATTAAAGCGCAGAAAAAAGCGCAATCCTCGACGGATTAATTTTGTTTCTCTTCACTCCCTTTCCTGGAAAACAGCAGAGAGGGAGAGTGGGTCAAATAGTTTGATGACGACTGGGAAAGAAACGAGAGAAAAGGAAATTTCTCTTTGCCCAGCTCCGTAGGCGATACCGCCGGATAATCCTGCGCCAGTTGCATCGCCGCTTCTGTAGCCTGCTTCTCTTTCTCCTGCAGATAACCCACCAGGCTAATCTGATACTTACGAATATTTTCGACATAAGCGTAGGCTTCATGCCCACGAGCGTAGCCGTAAGTCAGCTTGCTGTAATAGGGTTTCTGGCTAAGTAAAGGCAGACGCTGTTTTACGTCAGCCCAACTGTCAGGATTCCCTTTGGTTTTTGCCGTCAGAGCGCGGGCATCCAGCATATGCGCATAGCCCATATTGTACGCGGCGAGGGCAAACCAAATCCGTTCGTTCTCCGGCACACTTTCCGGCACTTTACTCATCATATCCTGCAAATAACGCACGCCGCCGCTGATGCTCTGTTCGGCATCGGTACGATCCGTAATGCCGAGGCTTTGCGCGGTATTTTTGGTTAGCATCATCATGCCGCGCACACCCGTCGGTGAAGTGGCCTGCGCATCCCAGTGCGATTCCTGATAAGCAATAGCGGCCAGCAAACGCCAGTCAATTTCTTCGGCGTATTTCTCAAACAGGGGCTTTAACTGCGGCAGTACCGCATCGACGGCGCGTAAAAATGTGCGCGTATCGACGTAATCAAAATCATCGCCATGCCCCAGGTATTTCTCTTCAATGCGTGCCAGCGTACCGTCTTCATTCATTTCGTTGAAGAAATCGAGCAGAGCGGCGGAAAGGGTATTATCGCCATCTAATGGGCTAAACCAGGTCACCGGTTGTTCATCGGTAATGTCGAGCGCTACGGCGAGTTCCGGATGAACGCGCTGAAACAGGCTAATGGCAACAGAATCAGCAATGGTGTAATCGAGTTTTCCTTCGATGACATCTTCCATTAATTCCGCAGAGCCTTTTTTGTCGTCTACCTTCCAACTTAATTCCGGGAATTTTGTTTCTTTCAGGGTCTGGAGATCGTTAACCACCACATGACCCGGTGCAACGGTGAGTTGCTCCGCCGTCAGGTTGCCCAGTGTACGTGGGCGATACTGACCCACTTTATAAACCAGTTGTTGTGACACGGAATAATAGGTAGGGCCAGGCTGATAATTTTTTACACGCTCACTGTTATAGACCAGGCCTGCCGCCAGCAGGTCGGCGTTACCATTATCGAGGTCGTCAAACAGCTGGCTGATATTCTGCCGCACGGTCACTTTCAGTTTTACGCCGAGGTAATCGGCAAACTGTTTCGCCAGTTCGTAATCCAGGCCAAAAGGTTTCCCGTTGATTTCGTTATACGTCAGGGGAGTATGAATGGTGCTCACACGCAACTCTCCCCGCGCTTGAATGGCGGCGATACGGTTGTCGGCTTTACCAAACCAGGGAATGGATGGCCAGAGAGCGACCGCGAGCAGCAGTGCCAGAATGCCGATGAACAGATAATTAATCTTTAATTTTTTCAATTAGTTAATTCTCTGTGTCGTGCGCGTCCCAGCTTGAAAAAACGTAATAATAGTGAAAGGTTTACTCATAAATGAGCGGCATTTTGCGTAAACCTGCGCCAGTTGGCAACTTATTACAGCCATTGGCGGCACGCGTTGCTAATTCGCGATGGTGATTTTATTTCCACGCAAACGGTTTCGTCAGCGCATCAGATTCTTTATAATGACGCCCGTTTCCCCCCTTGGGTACACCGAAAGCTTAGAAGACGAGAGACTTATGATGGAAATTCTGCGTGGTTCGCCTGCATTGTCGGCATTCCGAATCAACAAACTGCTGGCACGTTTTCAGGCTGCCAGGCTCCCGGTTCACACTATTTACGCCGAGTATGTCCATTTTGCTGACCTCAATGCGCCGTTAAACGATGATGAGCACGCACAACTTGAACGCCTGCTGAAATATGGCCCGGCACTCGCCAGCCACGCCCCGCAAGGCAAACTCCTGCTGGTGACCCCGCGTCCTGGCACCATCTCTCCCTGGTCTTCGAAAGCGACCGATATTGCCCATAACTGCGGGCTGCAACAGGTAAACCGTCTTGAGCGCGGCGTGGCTTACTATATAGAAGCCGGTACGCTGACCAATGAACAATGGCAGCAGGTTACCGCTGAACTGCACGACCGCATGATGGAAACGGTCTTTTTTGCTTTAGATGATGCAGAGCAGCTGTTTGCACACCATCAACCGACTCCGGTCACCAGCGTTGATTTGCTGGGGTTGGGCCGTCAGGCGCTAATCGACGCTAACCTGCGTCTTGGCCTGGCACTGGCGGAAGATGAAATTGACTATTTGCAGGATGCTTTCACAAAGCTTGGTCGTAACCCGAACGACATCGAACTGTATATGTTTGCCCAGGCGAACTCCGAGCACTGCCGCCACAAAATTTTTAACGCCGACTGGGTTATCGATGGTGAACAGCAGCCGAAATCGCTGTTTAAGATGATCAAAAACACCTTCGAAACTACGCCGGATCACGTTCTCTCTGCTTATAAAGATAACGCCGCCGTCATGGAAGGGTCTGAAGTGGGCCGCTACTTTGCTGACCACGAAACGGGCCGCTACGATTTCCATCAGGAACCGGCGCATATTCTGATGAAAGTTGAAACCCACAACCACCCGACGGCGATTTCTCCGTGGCCGGGCGCGGCGACCGGTTCCGGCGGTGAAATCCGCGATGAAGGTGCCACCGGACGCGGCGCGAAGCCGAAAGCTGGTTTGGTTGGTTTCTCCGTTTCCAACCTGCGAATTCCTGGCTTCGAACAGCCGTGGGAAGAAGATTTCGGTAAGCCTGAGCGCATTGTCACCGCGCTGGACATCATGACCGAAGGCCCGCTGGGTGGCGCGGCATTTAACAACGAATTTGGTCGTCCGGCACTGAACGGCTACTTCCGTACTTATGAAGAAAAAGTGAACAGCCACAATGGCGAAGAGCTGCGCGGTTATCACAAACCGATCATGCTGGCGGGCGGGATCGGCAACATTCGTGCCGATCACGTACAAAAAGGCGAGATCAACGTTGGTGCGAAGCTGGTCGTTCTCGGCGGCCCGGCAATGAACATCGGTCTTGGCGGCGGCGCGGCGTCTTCCATGGCGTCTGGTCAGTCTGATGCCGACCTCGACTTCGCTTCCGTACAGCGCGACAACCCGGAGATGGAGCGTCGCTGCCAGGAAGTGATCGACCGTTGCTGGCAGCTTGGTGATGCCAACCCAATCCTGTTTATCCACGACGTTGGCGCAGGCGGTCTTTCTAACGCCATGCCGGAACTGGTGAGCGACGGCGGGCGCGGCGGTAAATTCGAACTGCGCGATATCCTGAGCGACGAACCGGGCATGAGCCCGCTGGAAATCTGGTGTAACGAATCCCAGGAACGCTACGTGCTGGCGGTTGCTGCCGATCAGTTACCGCTGTTTGACGAACTGTGTAAGCGTGAGCGCGCGCCATACGCGGTGATTGGTGAAGCGACCGAAGAACTGCATCTTTCTTTGCACGATCGTCATTTTGATAATCAGCCGATCGATCTGCCGCTGGACGTACTGCTTGGTAAAACGCCGAAGATGACCCGCGAAGTACAAACGCTGAAAGCGAAGGGTGATGCGCTGGTTCGTGAAGGGATTACCATTGCTGACGCGGTGAAACGCGTGCTGCACCTGCCGACCGTGGCGGAGAAAACTTTCCTGGTGACCATTGGTGACCGCAGCGTAACCGGCATGGTAGCGCGCGATCAGATGGTGGGTCCGTGGCAGGTGCCGGTCGCTAACTGCGCGGTCACTACCGCCAGCCTCGACAGCTACTACGGCGAAGCGATGGCGATTGGCGAGCGTGCGCCGGTTGCGCTGCTGGATTTCGCCGCCTCTGCCCGTCTGGCGGTCGGTGAAGCGTTAACCAATATTGCCGCAACACAGATTGGCGATATCAAACGCATTAAACTTTCCGCCAACTGGATGGCGGCGGCAGGCCACCCTGGTGAAGATGCGGGCCTGTATGAAGCCGTTAAAGCTGTGGGCGAAGAACTTTGTCCGGCGCTGGGCCTGACGATCCCGGTGGGTAAAGACTCTATGTCGATGAAAACCCGCTGGCAGGAAGGTAACGAAGAGCGCGAAATGACGTCGCCGCTGTCGCTGGTGATTTCTGCATTTGCCCGTGTGGAAGATGTGCGTCACACCATCACGCCGCAGCTTTCTACCGAAGATAACGCATTACTGCTGATTGATCTGGGCAAAGGCAATAACGCGCTGGGCGCAACGGCGCTGGCGCAGGTTTATCGTCAGCTTGGCGACAAACCGGCAGATGTACGCGACGTCGCGCAACTGAAAGGTTTCTATGACGCGGTTCAGGCGCTGGTAGCACAGCGTAAGCTGCTCGCGTACCACGACCGCTCTGATGGCGGCCTGCTGGTAACGCTGGCGGAAATGGCCTTTGCTGGTCATTGTGGCATTGACGCAGATATCGCCACTCTGGGTGACGATCGTCTGGCTGCATTGTTTAGCGAAGAACTGGGTGCGGTGATTCAGGTTCGAGCCGCTGACCGTGAATCAGTTGAAGCGGTACTGGCACAGCATGGGCTTGCTGATTGCGTCCATTATGTTGGGCAAGCGGTTTCCGGTGACCATTTTGTGATTACTGCCAACGGGCAGACTGTATTTAGCGAAAGCCGCACCACGTTGCGTGTCTGGTGGGCAGAAACTACCTGGCAGATGCAGCGCCTGCGTGACAACCCGGAGTGTGCTGACCAGGAGCACCAGGCGAAATCCAACGACGCCGATCCGGGCCTGAATGTGAAACTGTCGTTTGATATCAACGAAGATGTGGCAGCACCGTTTATTGCCACTGGCGCGCGCCCGAAAGTTGCCGTGCTGCGTGAGCAGGGTGTGAACTCGCATGTTGAAATGGCGGCAGCTTTCCACCGTGCAGGCTTCGATGCTATCGACGTGCATATGAGCGATCTGCTGGCTGGACGCACGGGCCTGGAGGATTTCCACGCCCTGGTCGCGTGCGGCGGTTTCTCCTACGGTGATGTGCTGGGTGCCGGTGAAGGTTGGGCGAAGTCTATCCTGTTCAATGACCGTGTACGCGATGAGTTTGCAACCTTCTTCCATCGTCCGCAAACGCTGGCGCTGGGGGTATGTAACGGTTGCCAGATGATGTCTAACCTGCGCGAACTGATCCCAGGTAGTGAGTTGTGGCCACGTTTTGTGCGCAATACCTCCGATCGCTTTGAAGCGCGTTTCAGCCTGGTTGAAGTAACCCAAAGCCCGTCTCTGCTGTTGCAGGGGATGGTGGGCTCGCAAATGCCGATTGCTGTCTCTCATGGTGAAGGGCGCGTGGAAGTGCGTGATGCGGCGCATCTGGCGGCGCTGGAAAGCAAAGGGCTGGTGGCACTGCGCTATGTCGATAACTTCGGTAAAGTCACTGAAACCTACCCGGCTAACCCGAACGGTTCACCGAACGGTATTACGGCAGTCACGACTGAAAGTGGTCGAGTCACCATTATGATGCCGCACCCGGAACGTGTTTTCCGTACTGTCAGCAACTCCTGGCATCCGGAAAACTGGGGCGAGGATGGCCCATGGATGCGCATTTTCCGCAATGCGCGTAAGCAGTTGGGGTAAGTCGTCAGCCCATTGGTTTTGCAGCCCGGATGAGGCATTCACGCCGCATCCGGCATTAAGCACCAACCGCTATTATAAGCTCCCAACTTCGGGAGCTTTTTTGTGTCTGTAAATCACGACAATGGGTGGTGTGCCGTGTCGCTTTCTGGCGACACTTAACTTATTGATTTTAATATTATCTAATAAGTTTATCTTAAGTTGTCTCTTTTTAGCGACACAGTGGCTGATTTACATTCAAATAGCGAAGAAGCAATAAATCCCTCAAAGCAGCGTATAATCAGTACGTTACCAAACTATTTTCTTTATTGGCACAGTTACTGCATAATAGTAACCAGTGGCTCATTCACCGACTTATGTCAGCCCCTTCGGGACGTGCTACATAAAATTCGAATGACGCACAACAAGGTGCCTGCCGTCCAACTTCTGATATCAGCGTAGCTATATCAACCATCGGGCGAAACGTCGAGTTAGGCACCGCCTTATTCCATAACAAAGCCGGGTAATTCCCGGCTTTGTTGTATCTGAACTTCCCCTCGGTTAGCATCAGGCTATTCGCGTCTGACGAGAGTAACACCTTGAAACGCTGGCCCGTTTTTCCCCGCTCATTACGACAACTGGTAATGCTGGCATTTTTGCTGATTCTGCTACCCCTGTTGGTGCTGGCATGGCAAGCCTGGCAAAGCCTGAATGCGCTTAGCGATCAGGCGGCGCTGGTTAACCGCACTACGCTTGTTGATGCCCGGCGCAGTGAAGCGATGACCAACGCGGCACTGGAAATGGAGCGCAGCTACCGTCAGTATTGCGTGCTGGACGACCCTACGCTTGCGAAGGTTTATCAAAGCCAGCGCAAGCGTTATAGCGAAATGCTCGATGCCCACGCAGGCGTACTGCCAGACGATAAACTTTACCAGGCATTGCGTCAGGACTTGAACAATCTGGCTCAACTTCAGTGTAACAACAGCGGTCCCGATGCCGCCGCCGCCGCGCGTCTGGAAGCCTTTGCCAGTGCCAATACCGAAATGGTGCAGGCCACGCGCACAGTGGTGTTCTCTCGTGGGCAGCAACTTCAGCGTGAAATCGCCGAACGTGGGCAATATTTTGGTTGGCAATCGCTGGTGCTATTTCTGGTGAGTCTGGTGATGGTACTGCTTTTCACGCGGATGATTATCGGTCCGGTAAAAAATATCGAGAGGATGATCAACCGGTTGGGAGAAGGGCGTTCTCTGGGCAATAGCGTTTCGTTCAGTGGACCGAGTGAGTTACGCTCGGTTGGGCAACGTATTCTTTGGTTAAGTGAGCGCCTGTCATGGCTGGAATCCCAACGTCATCAATTCTTAAGACATTTATCTCATGAATTAAAAACGCCGCTGGCGAGTATGCGTGAGGGCACTGAATTACTGGCTGACCAGGTTGTTGGGCCGCTTACGCCAGAGCAAAAAGAGGTGGTGAGCATTCTTGATAGCAGCAGCCGCAATTTGCAAAAGTTGATCGAACAACTGCTTGATTACAACCGTAAACAGGCGGACGGTGCGGTGGAACTGGAGAATGTTGAGTTAGCGCCACTGGTGGAAATGGTGGTTTCTGCTCATAGCCTGCCCGCACGGGCTAAAATGATGCATACCGACGTCGATCTCAAAGCAACAGCTTGCCTGGCGGAGCCAATGCTGCTGATGAGCGTACTGGATAATCTTTACTCCAATGCGGTGCACTACGGGGCTGAATCCGGTAACATTTGCCTTCGCAGCAGCTTACATGGTGCGCGGGTTTATATTGATGTCATCAATACAGGCACACCCATTCCGCAAGAGGAACGCGCCATGATCTTCGAACCCTTTTTTCAAGGAAGCCACCAGCGAAAAGGGGCGGTGAAGGGCAGCGGTCTGGGATTAAGCATTGCCAGGGATTGTATTCGCCGTATGCAAGGGGAACTGTATCTGGTCGACGAGAGCGGGCAAGACGTTTGTTTCCGCATTGAATTGCCGTCGTCGAAAAACACGAAATAATGCTAACAGCCTATCCCATCAGGCTATTTTATTTGCCAGTTCGGCCCCGGGCAGTGCTCGAAATCCTCACGTACGACGTGTACGCTCCGGTTTCTCCGCGCTGTCCATGTCCAAACTGCCTGCAACAATTACGCCCACTGGGATAGGCATTAAGTCTGGTGAATATGCGACACATTTTTCAACGATTATTGCCCCGACGGCTGTGGCTGGCAGGGCTGCCATGTCTGGCATTGCTGGGTTGCGTGCAGAGTCACAATAAGCCAGCCATTAATACGCCAGCAGAAGAAAAAATTCCGGTTTATCAACTGGCTGACTATCTTTCTACTGAATGTAGCGACATCTGGGCGCTGCAAGGTAAATCAACCGAAACCAATCCGCTTTACTGGCTGCGGGCGATGGATTGTGCTGATCGTTTAATGCCTGCGCAGTCGCGTCAGCAAGCTCGCCAATATAACGACGGCAGCTGGCAAAATACCTTTAAACAAGGGATTTTGCTCGCCGATGCCAAAATTACGCCGTATGAGCGCCGCCAGCTGGTCGCGCGCATTGATGCGCTAAGTACCGAAATCCCGGCACAGGTTCGCCCTCTGTATCAACTTTGGCGCGACGGTCAGGCGCTGCAACTGCAACTGGCGGAAGAGCGCCAACGCTACAGCAAACTCCAGCAGTCCAGCGACAGCGAGCTGGATACTTTGCGCCAGCAACATCACGTTCTACAGCAGCAACTGGAACTCACCACCCGCAAGCTGGAAAACCTGACTGATATTGAACGCCAGCTCTCGACCCGCAAACCGGCTGGAAATTTCTCGCCGGATACGCCGCACGAGAGTGAAAAGCCCGCGCCATCCACCCATGAGGTCACTCCTGATGAGCCATAAACCTGCGCATTTATTATTGGTCGATGACGATCCGGGATTGCTGAAACTGCTTGGCCTGCGCCTGACCAGCGAAGGCTACAGCGTGGTCACGGCGGAAAGTGGTGCTGAAGGATTACGGGTACTGAATCGCGAAAAAGTAGATTTAGTTATCAGCGACCTGCGGATGGATGAAATGGATGGTATGCAGCTGTTTGCTGAAATCCAGAAAGTGCAGCCGGGAATGCCGGTAATTATTCTTACCGCACATGGTTCTATTCCCGATGCCGTTGCTGCAACACAGCAGGGAGTGTTCAGTTTCCTCACCAAGCCTGTCGATAAAGACGCGCTATATCAGGCAATTGACGATGCGCTGGAACAATCCGCGCCAGCCACCGATGAACGCTGGCGCGAGGCGATTGTCACCCGCAGCCCGCTGATGCTGCGTTTGCTGGAACAGGCGCGGCTGGTGGCGCAATCAGACGTTAGCGTTTTGATTAACGGTCAGAGCGGCACCGGGAAAGAGATTTTCGCCCAGGCTATCCACAACGCTAGCCCGCGCAATAGCAAACCATTTATTGCTATTAACTGTGGTGCATTGCCCGAGCAATTGCTGGAGTCGGAGCTGTTTGGTCATGCGCGTGGCGCGTTTACTGGCGCTGTCAGCAATCGCGAAGGTTTATTCCAGGCGGCGGAAGGCGGTACGCTATTTCTCGATGAGATTGGCGATATGCCCGCACCGTTGCAGGTTAAACTGCTGCGCGTGTTGCAGGAGCGTAAAGTGCGCCCGCTGGGCAGTAACCGCGATATTGATATCGACGTGCGGATTATTTCCGCCACTCACCGCGACCTGCCAAAAGCGATGGCGCGCGGGGAATTCCGTGAAGATCTCTATTACCGCCTCAACGTTGTCAGCCTGAAAATTCCGGCTCTGGCAGAGCGCACAGAAGACATTCCGCTACTGGCAAATCACCTGTTGCGCCAGGCGGCAGAGCGACATAAACCGTTTGTCCGCGCGTTCTCCACCGATGCGATGAAACGCCTGATGACCGCTAGCTGGCCGGGTAATGTACGCCAGTTGGTCAACGTGATTGAACAGTGCGTGGCGCTGACCTCATCTCCGGTGATTAGCGATGCATTAGTAGAGCAGGCGCTGGAGGGCGAAAACACGGCGCTGCCAACCTTTGTTGAGGCACGTAATCAGTTTGAACTCAACTATTTGCGTAAGCTGCTGCAAATTACCAAAGGCAACGTCACCCACGCGGCGAGAATGGCGGGGCGCAACCGGACAGAATTTTATAAACTGCTTTCCCGACACGAGCTGGATGCAAACGATTTCAAGGAATGAATTGGCGTTATGTGTTACGTTTAGCAGATCAAAAGACAGGCGACCTTTTCAAGGAATAGCATGAAAAAGATTGATGCGATTATTAAACCCTTCAAGCTGGACGATGTTCGCGAAGCACTGGCTGAAGTCGGCATTACCGGCATGACGGTCACTGAGGTGAAAGGTTTTGGCCGCCAGAAAGGCCATACCGAGCTGTACCGCGGCGCGGAGTATATGGTGGATTTTCTGCCGAAAGTGAAAATTGAGATTGTCGTACCGGACGACATTGTCGATACCTGTGTTGATACCATTATTCGCACGGCGCAAACCGGCAAAATCGGTGACGGTAAAATCTTCGTCTTCGACGTGGCACGGGTCATTCGCATCCGTACCGGTGAAGAGGACGACGCGGCAATTTAAACCGCGTCAAGGGTTGCCGGATGTTTCCATCCGGCAACATCAAATCACAGCACCTTATGCGGACCAAAGCATTCGTAATGAATGTTTTCCTGCTTCACGCCCAGATCCACTAACTGTTTCGCGGCAAACTGCATGAAGCCAACCGGGCCGCAGAGATAGAACTGCATTGTCGGATCGCTGAACGCACCTTCCAGTTTGCCCAAATCCATCAGACCTTCGCTATCAAACTGACCTTTAGCGCGATCGGCTTCGCTCGGCTGACGATACCAGGTGTGCGCGGTAAAGCGCGGCAGTGCTTGCCCCAGTTCCTTAACTTCATCGGCAAAGGCGTGAACATCGCCATTTTCTGCCGCATGGAACCAGTTCACTTGTGCTGTGTGGCCAGCTTTTGCCAGCGTGTCGAGCATTGCCAGCATTGGCGTTTGACCGACACCGGCAGAGATTAACGTCACTGGTGTGTCATCTGCGACAGCCATAAAGAAATCACCTGCTGGAGCGACCAGTTTCACGACATCGCCAACATTGGCGTGATTGTGCAGCCAGTTGGATACCTGCCCACCCTCTTCGCGTTTCACCGCAATACGATAGCCTTTGCCATCCGGTTTGCGAGTCAAAGAGTACTGACGAATTTCCTGATGCGGGAAACCTTCCGGCTTCAGCCAGACGCCGAGATATTGCCCCGGACGGTATTCTGCCACTGCGCCACCGTCGACCGGCTCCAGTTCGAAGCTGGTGATAAGCGCGCTGCGCGGTGTTTTAGCCACAATGCGGAAATCGCGAGTACCTTCCCAGCCACCGGCTTTGCTGGCGTTTTCGTTATAGATTTCCGCCTCGCGATTGATAAATACATTAGCCAGTACGCCATAGGCTTTACCCCATGCGTCCAGCACTTCCTGGCCCGGGCTGAACATTTCGTCCAGCGTCGCCAACAGGTGTTCACCGACAATGTTGTACTGTTCCGGTTTGATCTGGAAGCTGGTGTGCTTCTGCGCGATTTTTTCTACCGCTGGCAGCAGCGCAGGCAGGTTTTCAATATTACTGGCGTAGGCGGCAATAGCGTTAAACAGGGCTTCACGTTGATCGCCATTGCGCTGGTTACTCATGTTAAAAATTTCTTTGAGTTCTGGGTTATGAGTAAACATACGGTCGTAGAAATGGGCGGTTAACTTTGGCCCCGTTTCCACCAGTAAAGGGATGGTGGCTTTTACTGTAGCGATGGTTTGAGCGTCAAGCATATGGTCTTCCTTTTTTTGCATCTTAATTGATGTATCTCAAATGCATCTTATAAAAAATAGCCCTGCAATGTAAATGGTTCTTTGGTGTTTTTCAGAAAGAATGTGATGAAGTGAAAAATTTGCATCACAAACCTGAAAAGAAATCCGTTTCCGGTTGCAAGCTCTTTATTCTCCAAAGCCTTGCGCAGCCTGAAGGTAATCGTTTGCGTAAATTCCTTTGTCAAGACCTGTTATCGCACAATGATTCGGTTATACTGTTCGCCGTTGTCCAACAGGACCGCCTATAAAGGCCAAAAATTTTATTGTTAGCTGAGTCAGGAGATGCGGATGTTAAAGCGTGAAATGAACATTGCCGATTATGATGCCGAACTGTGGCAGGCTATGGAGCAGGAAAAAGTACGTCAGGAAGAGCACATCGAACTGATCGCCTCCGAAAACTACACCAGCCCGCGCGTAATGCAGGCGCAGGGTTCTCAGCTGACCAACAAATATGCTGAAGGTTATCCGGGCAAACGCTACTACGGCGGTTGCGAGTATGTTGATATCGTTGAACAACTGGCGATCGATCGTGCGAAAGAACTGTTCGGCGCTGACTACGCTAACGTCCAGCCGCACTCCGGCTCCCAGGCTAACTTTGCGGTGTACACCGCGCTGCTGGAACCAGGCGATACCGTTCTGGGTATGAACCTGGCGCATGGCGGTCACCTGACTCACGGTTCTCCGGTTAACTTCTCCGGTAAACTGTACAACATCGTTCCTTACGGTATCGATGCTACCGGTCATATCGACTACGCCGATCTGGAAAAACAAGCCAAAGAACACAAACCGAAAATGATTATCGGTGGCTTCTCTGCATATTCCGGCGTGGTGGACTGGGCGAAAATGCGTGAAATCGCTGACAGCATCGGTGCTTACCTGTTCGTTGATATGGCGCACGTTGCGGGCCTGGTTGCAGCTGGCGTCTACCCGAACCCGGTTCCTCATGCTCACGTTGTTACTACCACCACTCACAAAACCCTGGCGGGTCCGCGCGGTGGCCTGATCCTGGCGAAAGGTGGTAGTGAAGAGCTGTACAAAAAACTGAACTCTGCTGTTTTCCCTGGTGGTCAGGGCGGTCCGTTGATGCACGTAATCGCCGGTAAAGCGGTTGCTCTGAAAGAAGCGATGGAGCCTGAGTTCAAAACTTACCAGCAGCAGGTCGCTAAAAACGCTAAAGCGATGGTAGAAGTGTTCCTCGAGCGCGGCTACAAAGTGGTTTCCGGCGGTACTGATAACCACCTGTTCCTGGTTGATCTGGTTGATAAAAACCTGACCGGTAAAGAAGCAGACGCCGCTCTGGGCCGTGCCAACATCACCGTGAACAAAAACAGCGTACCGAACGATCCGAAGAGCCCGTTTGTGACCTCCGGTATTCGCGTGGGTACACCGGCGATTACCCGTCGCGGCTTCAAAGAAGCAGAAGCGAAAGAACTGGCTGGCTGGATGTGTGACGTGCTGGACAGCATCAATGATGAAGCGGTTATCGAGCGCATCAAAGGTAAAGTTCTCGACATCTGCGCACGTTACCCGGTTTACGCATAAGCGAAACGGTTAATCTGTTGAAAAAAGGCTTCCTTTGGGAAGCCTTTCTACGTTATCGCGCCATCAAATCTGCCGTAACTGCGCCTCAACATACAAATAGCCAATCCCCAGCACCTGTTGTGCGCGGCTTAATTGCCCAAAGCCAATTTTCGTCGCTTTCACACTCGGTCCTTCGTCGCGGTCGAACGGGTTAAATCCCGTCTGGCGAATAATGGTATTAAGCCAGTGCTCACCAAAGGCACAACTGCGACCGTACAACCAAATCTGATTAATATTGAGGATGTTGAGGAAGTTATACAGACTCAAACCAATGGCATTGGCAGAGCGATCAACCCAGCTGGTGATCCACGGTTCTCCACTCTGCCAGGCAGCGATTAACTGCGCTGTTGTCAGTTTTTCAGGATCAAGCTGAGTATTAACCGGTTGTGATTTTAGCCATACCCGCGCCTGTTTTTTTAATGCGCTTAACGAGGCGACGGTTTCCAGGCAGCCATAACGTCCGCAGTCGCAGACGACGCCATCCGGATTAACGATGGTGTGACCAATCTGTCCGCTACCATACAAACTGCCGCGATAAATTTGCTCGTTAATCACGAACGACGAGCCAATACCGTAATCAACGTTGATCACGCAGAAATCCCGGCCCTGCGAATTATTTTGCCATTTCTCCGCCAGCGCCAGCATCACGCAGTCATTATCGACCATCACCCGAATGCCGAGCTTCTCTTCCAGCAGATACTTCACCTCAACCGGCGTTGTCCACGGTGCTTGCGGCATGGTTTGCGACACGCCAGTCACCGGATCAACCTGACCGTGGATTGCCAGCGCCAGGTTGATGGTACGGTCCGGCCACAATTTACGGTGGCGATGCCAGCATTTTTCGATTTCGGACAGCAGCGCCTGCGGCGTCGGTGCATCAATCTGTAAATACTCAAATTCGCCTTTCGGACTTAAACAGGCGTTAGCGACCTGACACTCAATACTGGTAGGCGTCACGTTCAGGCACAGCGTCCAGTCACCTTCCGGCGCAATCAGCCATGTACCGCTACTATGCCCGCGCGTCTGGCTTTCATCGTCGATATTCACCACCCGTTTTTCGCTTTCCAGTTCCTGCAAAATATTACTGACCGCCGGAATCGAAATTTGCGCCAGCCGGGCCAGGGTTGATTTATTGGCGCGCTTTTGCCGGTACAGCAGTTCCAGAATCACGCATTTGTTATGGTGGCGAATCTGTTGATTATTAATGCAGGCTCTCATCTTCACTAAACCTTGTTTAGTTAATTGCGTGATTATTCCGCGAAAACATTGCCAGATTGTTCAATACACTGCCACAAATCTTTTAATTCAGTATGTCTTGTTAATATTGAGGGCACCATGACTCCAGTAAAAGTGTGGCAAGAGCGCGTTGAGATCCCGACCTATGAAACCGGGCCGCAGGATATACATCCCATGTTCCTGGAAAATCGCGTTTATCAGGGATCGTCCGGCGCGGTTTATCCCTACGGCGTGACCGATACGCTGAGCGAGCAGAAAACCCTGAAATCCTGGCAGGCGGTGTGGCTGGAAAACGACTACATCAAAGTGATGATCCTGCCGGAACTGGGCGGTCGGGTGCATCGCGCGTGGGATAAAGTGAAACAGCGCGATTTTGTCTATCACAATGAAGTCATTAAACCGGCGCTGGTGGGGCTGCTGGGACCGTGGATCTCCGGCGGGATTGAGTTTAACTGGCCGCAACACCATCGCCCGACCACCTTTATGCCCGTTGATTTCACCCTCGAAGCCCATGAAGACGGCGCACAAACCGTGTGGGTAGGCGAAACGGAGCCGATGCATGGTTTACAGGTGATGACAGGTTTCACCCTGCGTCCTGACCGGGCGGCGCTGGAAATCGCCAGCCGCGTCTATAACGGCAACGCCACGCCGCGTCATTTCTTGTGGTGGGCCAACCCGGCAGTGAAAGGGGGTGAAGGGCATCAGAGCGTTTTCCCACCGGATGTGACTGCGGTGTTTGATCACGGCAAACGGGCCGTCTCTGCTTTCCCCATCGCCACCGGCACTTACTACAAAGTGGACTACTCCGCTGGAGTGGACATTTCTCGCTATAAAAATGTGCCTGTTCCAACCTCATATATGGCTGAAAAATCACAGTACGATTTTGTTGGCGCGTGGTGTCACGATGAAGATGGCGGTTTGCTGCACGTTGCCAACCACCATATTGCGCCAGGTAAAAAACAGTGGAGTTGGGGACACAGTGAATTTGGCCAGGCGTGGGATAAGAGTCTGACCGACAATAACGGCCCGTATATCGAACTGATGACCGGTATTTTTGCCGATAACCAGCCTGATTTTACCTGGCTTGATGCGTACGAAGAGAAGCGTTTCGAGCAGTATTTCCTGCCTTATCATTCTCTGGGCATTGTGCAAAATGCCTCCCGCGATGCGGTGATAAAACTCCAGCGTAGTGAGCGGGGGATTGAGTGGGGGCTGTATGCCATCTCTCCGTTGAAAGGATACCGTCTGGCGATCCGCGAAATCGGCAAATGCAACGCGTTACTCGATGATGCCGTGGCCCTGACACCAGCGACCGCCATCCAGGGCGTGTTGCACGGTATCAATCCTGAAAGGCTGACCATTGAACTCTCCGATGCCGACGGCAATATCATACTGAGTTATCAGGAACATCAGCCGCAAGAGTTGCCGTTGCCGGACGTCGCCAAAGCGCCACTGGCAGCACAAGACATTACCAGTACAGATGAAGCCTGGTTTATCGGTCAGCATCTGGAGCAATATCATCACGCCAGCCGTTCACCGTTCGATTACTACCTGCGCGGCGTGGCGCTGGATCCGCTGGATTATCGCTGTAACCTGGCGCTGGCGATGCTGGAATATAACCGCGCCGATTTCCCGCAAGCGGTGGCGTATGCCACTCAGGCGCTGAAACGCGCACATGCGCTGAACAAAAATCCGCAGTGCGGACAGGCCAGTTTGATTCGCGCCAGTGCTTACGAACGTCAGGGACAATATCAACAAGCCGAAGAGGATTTCTGGCGTGCGGTCTGGAGCGGCAATAGTAAAGCAGGCGGCTATTATGGTCTGGCACGACTGGCGACGCGTAATGGTCACTTCGATGCTGGTCTGGATTTTTGCCAACAAAGTCTTCGCGCCTGCCCAACCAATCAGGAAGTGCTTTGCCTGCATAATCTGCTGCTGGTGTTAAGTGGTCGTCAGGACAACGCGCGTTTGCAGCGCGAGAAACTGCTGCGCGATTATCCGCTGAACGCCACTCTGTGGTGGCTGAACTGGTTCGATGGTCGTAGCGAATCAGCCCTCGCGCAGTGGCGCGGTCTGTGTCAGGGACGCGACGTTAACGCCCTGATGACCGCCGGGCAACTGATTAACTGGGGAATGCCCACCCTGGCGGCAGAGATGCTGAACGCACTGGACTGCCAGCGCACGCTGCCGCTTTACCTGCAAGCCAGCTTGCTGCCGAAAGCCGAACGCGGCGAACTGGTCGCAAAAGCCATTGATGTCTTCCCGCAGTTTGTCCGTTTCCCGAATACGCTGGAAGAAGTGGCGGCGCTGGAGAGTATTGAAGAGTGCTGGTTTGCCCGTCATTTACTGGCCTGCTTCTACTACAACAAGCGCAGCTACAACAAAGCCATTACTTTATGGCAACGTTGCGTAGAGATGTCGCCGGAGTTTGCCGACGGTTGGCGCGGGTTAGCGATCCATGCGTGGAATAAGCAACACGATTATGAGCTGGCCGCGCGTTATCTTGATAATGCTTATCAGCTTGCGCCGCAGGATGCACGTCTGCTTTTCGAACGGGATTTGCTGGATAAGTTAAGTGGAGCCACACCGGAGAAACGACTGGCGCGTCTGGAAAATAATCTGGAAATTGCGCTGAAACGCGACGACATGACCGCAGAACTGCTCAATTTGTGGCATCTCACGGGTCAGGCAGACAAAGCGGCGGACATTCTCGCCACGCGCAAATTCCACCCGTGGGAAGGCGGGGAAGGGAAGATCACCAGTCAGTTTATCCTCAACCAGTTATTACGCGCCTGGCAGCATCTTGATGCCAGAGAGCCGCAGCAGGCCAGCGAACTGCTTCATGCCGCGCTGCATTATCCGGAGAATTTAAGCGAAGGCCGTTTACCGGGGCAAACTGATAACGACATCTGGTTCTGGCAGGCGATATGCGCCAACGCGCAGGGCGATGAAACTGAAGCGACGCGTTGTTTACGTCTGGCGGCGACCGGCGATCGCACCATTAACATCCACAGTTATTACAACGATCAGCCGGTTGATTATCTCTTCTGGCAAGGAATGGCGCTGCGACTGCTGGGCGAACAACACACCGCACAGCAACTGTTTAGTGAAATGAAACTGTGGGCGCAAGAGATGGCGAAAACCAGTATCGAAGCGGATTTCTTTGCCGTCTCGCAACCTGACCTGTTGTCGCTGTATGGCGATTTACAACAGCAGCATAAAGAAAAATGCCTGATGGTGGCGATGCTGGCGTCCGCGGGACTAGGGGAGGTTGCGCAATATGAATCTGCTCGCGCTGAATTGACGGCGATTAATCCGGCCTGGCCGAAAGCAGCATTATTCACCACCGTGATGCCTTTTATTTTTAACCGCGTTCACTAAACCTTATTAACTGTAATATTTGAGCGGCACGCGCTGCCGCTCATCACAAAATAATTAGAATAAGCCGTTGTAAATAAAAACCCTACAGGAGGCACTATGCCTAAAAAAATGAGAACAACCCGTAATCTATTATTAATGGCTACGCTATTAGGTAGCGCTCTATTTGCCAGGGCAGCGGATAAAGAAATGACCATTGGTGCAATATACCTTGATACCCAGGGATATTACGCTGGCGTGCGTCAGGGCGTTCAGGATGCGGCAAAAGATTCTTCAGTACAGGTACAGTTAATTGAAACTAACGCCCAGGGCGATATTTCGAAAGAAAGTACTTTTGTAGATACCCTCGTGGCGCGTAATGTCGATGCCATTATTTTATCGGCAGTATCTGAAAATGGCAGTAGCCGTACCGTTCGTCGCGCCAGTGAAGCGGGTATTCCGGTGATTTGCTACAACACCTGTATTAATCAAAAGGGTGTCGATAAATATGTCTCGGCATATCTGGTTGGTGACCCGCTGGAATTTGGTAAAAAACTGGGTAACGCTGCCGCCGATTATTTTATTGCCAACAAAATTGACCAGCCGAAAATTGCCGTCATCAATTGCGAAGCCTTTGAAGTTTGTGTGCAACGACGTAAAGGGTTTGAAGAAGTATTAAAAGCCCGCGTTCCCGGCGCGCAAATTGTCGCTAATCAGGAAGGGACTGTTTTAGATAAAGCGATTTCCGTTGGTGAAAAACTAATTATCTCCACGTCGGATCTCAACGCCATTATGGGGGAATCGGGCGGTGCGACACTCGGCGCGGTAAAAGCGGTACGTAATCAAAATCAGGCCGGAAAAATTGCTGTTTTCGGTTCGGATATGACCACTGAAATTGCTCAGGAGCTGGAAAACAATCAGGTGCTGAAAGCGGTGGTGGATATTTCCGGTAAGAAAATGGGCAATGCTGTTTTCGCGCAAACTTTGAAGGTTATCAATAAACAAGCCGACGGTGAAAAAGTGATTCAGGTGCCAATCGATCTCTATACCAAAACGGAAGACGGTAAACAGTGGCTGGCAACGCACGTTGATGGTCTGCCCTAATCGCTGATTCGCAGAGGTCCCTATGTTCACGGCAACAGAGGCAGTCCCGGTAGCAAAAGTGGTGGCAGGAAATAAGCGTTATCCCGGCGTCGTTGCGTTGGATAACGTTAACTTCACGCTCAATAAAGGCGAAGTTCGTGCGCTGTTAGGCAAAAACGGCGCGGGCAAATCGACCCTCATTCGAATGCTTACCGGCAGTGAACGTCCGGATAGCGGTGATATCTGGATTGGCGAGACGCGACTGGAAGGTGACGAAGCTACGTTGACTCGCCGTGCCGCTGAACTGGGGGTTCGTGCGGTTTATCAGGAGTTAAGTCTGGTGGAGGGACTGACTGTGGCGGAAAACCTCTGCCTCGGTCAGTGGCCCCGCCGCAACGGCATGATTGATTACCTGCAAATGGCGCAGGATGCCCAACGTTGCTTACAGGCGCTGGGCGTTGACGTTAGCCCTGAACAACTTGTTTCAACGCTAAGCCCGGCACAAAAGCAGCTGGTGGAAATTGCGCGGGTGATGAAGGGCGAGCCGCGCGTGGTCATTCTTGATGAACCTACCAGTTCGCTTGCCAGTGCGGAAGTTGAACTGGTGATCAGCGCGGTGAAAAAGATGTCGGCACTGGGCGTGGCGGTGATTTATGTCAGCCACCGGATGGAAGAAATCCGCCGCATTGCCTCCTGTGCCACCGTTATGCGCGATGGTCAGGTGGCGGGCGATGTGATGCTCGAAAACACCTCCACGCATCATATTGTGTCGCTAATGCTCGGGCGCGATCACGTTGATATTGCGCCGGTTTCCCCTCAGGAAATTGTCGATCAGGCCGTGCTGGAAGTCCGTGCGTTACGCCATAAGCCCAAGCTGGAGGATATCAGCTTTACGCTCCGTCGTGGCGAAGTACTCGGCATTGCTGGCCTGCTGGGGGCAGGGCGCAGTGAATTGTTGAAAGCCATAGTTGGGCTGGAGACGTATGAACAGGGCGAAATTGTTATCAACGGCGAGAAAATCACGCGCCCCGATTACGGCGACATGCTGAAACGCGGCATTGGCTATACGCCAGAAAACCGCAAAGAAGCGGGGATCATTCCCTGGCTGGGCGTTGACGAAAATACAGTGCTGACCAATCGGCAAAAAATCAGCGCCAACGGTGTGCTGCAATGGTCCACCATCCGCCGCCTGACCGAAGAGGTGATGCAGCGGATGACGGTCAAGGCCGCCAGTAGCGAAACGCCCATCGGCACGCTTTCTGGCGGCAATCAGCAAAAAGTGGTGATCGGTCGTTGGGTCTATGCCGCCAGCCAGATTTTGTTGCTCGACGAGCCAACGCGTGGCGTCGATATCGAAGCCAAACAGCAGATTTACCGTATTGTCCGCGAGCTGGCTGCCGAAGGAAAAAGCGTGGTGTTTATCTCCAGTGAAGTGGAGGAGTTGCCGCTGGTGTGTGACCGCATCCTGTTATTACAGCACGGTACGTTCTCGCAGGAGTTTCACTCGCCGGTCAATGTGGATGAGCTGATGTCCGCCATTCTGTCTGTGCACTGATGAATTTTACCGAGGAACCTGAAGATGTCTGCTTCGTCATTACCATTGCCGCAGGGCAAGAGCGTCTCGCTCAAACAATTTGTCAGTCGCCATATTAATGAGATCGGTTTGCTGGTGGTGATCGCCATTCTTTATCTGGTCTTTTCTCTGAACGCGCCGGGTTTTATCTCATTGAATAACCAGATGAACGTGCTGCGCGATGCCGCCACCATTGGGATTGCCGCCTGGGCGATGACGCTGATTATTATCTCCGGTGAAATTGATGTCAGCGTTGGGCCGATGGTGGCTTTTGTCTCGGTGTGCCTGGCATTTTTGCTGCAATTTGAAGTTCCGTTGGCGATTGCTTGTCTGCTGGTGTTGCTGTTAGGCGCGCTGATGGGAACGCTCGCCGGGGTGCTGCGCGGCGTGTTTAACGTGCCAAGTTTCGTGGCCACGCTGGGGCTGTGGAGCGCCCTGCGCGGAATGGGGCTGTTTATGACGAACGCCTTGCCAGTGCCGATTGACGAAAACGAAGTGCTGGACTGGCTGGGGGGACAATTTCTCGGTGTGCCGGTATCCGCGCTGATCATGATGGTGTTATTTGCGCTGTTTGTGTTCATTAGCCGCAAAACCGCCTTCGGGCGCTCGGTTTTTGCTGTTGGCGGTAATGCCACTGCAGCACAGTTGTGCGGTATTAACGTTCGTCGGGTACGCATTCTTATTTTTACCCTTTCGGGATTATTAGCAGCGGTGACCGGCATTTTGTTGGCGGCGCGCCTCGGTTCCGGTAACGCAGGTGCCGCAAACGGTCTGGAGTTTGACGTCATCGCCGCGGTCGTGGTTGGCGGTACGGCGCTTTCCGGTGGTCGCGGTTCCCTGTTTGGTACATTGCTTGGTGTGTTGGTGATTACGCTAATCGGTAACGGTCTGGTGCTGCTCGGGATTAACTCCTTTTTCCAGCAGGTGGTGCGCGGCGTCATCATCGTGGTGGCGGTGCTGGCGAATATCTTGCTGACCCAGCGTAGCAGTAAAGCGAAACGCTAAACCTTAACGCCCCTGGCGCGGGTGCGGCAGGGATGAAAATTAATCGTATTGTTAATGAGGGATTTATGAAAACGATGCTGGCAGCTTATTTACCAGGAAATTCGACCGTCGATCTGCGGGAAGTTGCGGTGCCGACGCCGGGGATTAACCAGGTACTGATCAAAATGAAATCCTCCGGGATTTGCGGAAGTGATGTCCACTATATCTATCATCAACACCGTGCCACGGCAGCGGCACCCGATAAACCGTTATACCAGGGATTTATCAACGGTCATGAACCGTGCGGGCAAATTGTGGCGATGGGGCAAGGCTGCCGCCATTTTAAAGAGGGCGACCGCGTGCTGGTGTATCACATTTCTGGCTGTGGTTTTTGCCCGAACTGCCGTCGCGGTTTTCCTATTTCTTGTACTGGCGAAGGAAAAGCGGCTTACGGCTGGCAGCGTGACGGCGGTCATGCCGAATACTTGCTGGCGGAAGAAAAAGATCTGATCCTCCTGCCGGATGCGCTGAGCTACGAAGATGGTGCGTTTATTAGTTGCGGCGTTGGCACGGCCTATGAAGGGATTTTGCGCGGCGAAGTTTCCGGCAGCGATAACGTGCTGGTGGTCGGTCTGGGGCCGGTCGGCATGATGGCGATGATGCTGGCGAAAGGTCGCGGTGCAAAAAGGATCATCGGCGTTGATATGCTGCCGGAACGTCTGGCGATGGCGAAACAGTTAGGGGTGATGGATCACGGCTATTTAGCAACCACCGAAGGTCTGCCGCAGATTATCGCCGAACTCACCCACGGTGGCGCGGATGTTGCGCTCGATTGTTCCGGTAATGCCGCAGGTCGCTTACTGGCGTTGCAATCCACTGCTGACTGGGGACGGGTGGTTTACATCGGGGAAACCGGAAAAGTGGAGTTCGAGGTTAGCGCCGATCTGATGCATCATCAACGGCGGATTATTGGCTCCTGGGTGACCAGTCTGTTCCATATGGAAAAATGCGCCCACGATTTAACGGACTGGAAACTGTGGCCGCGTAATGCCATTACCCATCGCTTCACGCTGGAACAGGCAGGAGATGCCTATGCGCTGATGGCGAGCGGTAAATGCGGGAAAGTTGTGATTAACTTCCCGGATTAAGGAGTCAGCGGATGACCATCTATACGTTATCTCACGGGCCGCTAGAGCTGGACGTTTCTGACCGGGGCGGCGTCATCGAAGGCTTCTGGCGTGACGCGACGCCGCTCTTACGTCCCGGTAAAAAAAGCGGTGTGGCAACCGATGCCTCCTGTTTTCCGCTGGTGCCGTTTGCAAACCGGGTGAGCGGCAATCGTTTTGTCTGGCAGGGGCGTGAGTATCAACTGCAACCGAATGTTGAGTGGGATGCGCACTATCTGCACGGCGACGGCTGGCTGGGGCAGTGGCAATGTGTCTCGCGCAGCGAAGATAGCTTGTGTCTGGTGTATGAACATCGCAGCGGTGTTTATCACTATCGGGTAAGTCAGGCGTTTCATTTAACGGCAGATACGCTGACGGTGACGCTCTCTGTCACCAATCAAGGGACAGAGACGCTGCCATTTGGTACCGGCTGGCATCCTTATTTTCCGTTGTCACCACAAACGCGGATTCAGGCGCAGGCGAGCGGTTACTGGCTGGAGCGGGAGCAGTGGCTGGCGGGTGAGTTTTGCGAGCAGCTACCGCAGGAGCTGGATTTCAACCAGCTCGCGCCGTTGCCGCACCAGTGGGTGAACAATGGCTTTGCCGGATGGAATGGTCAGGCCCGCATCGAGCAGCCGCAGGAGGGTTATGCCATCATCATGGAAACGACGCCACCTGCACCATGTTATTTCATCTTTGTTTCCGACCCGGCGTTTGATAAAGGATATGCGTTTGATTTCTTCTGTCTGGAACCGATGAGCCATGCGCCGGATGACCATCATCGCCCGGAAGGGGGTGATCTCATTGCGCTTGCACCAGGGGAATCAACAACTTCAGAGATGTCGTTGCGGGTTGCGTTACTGTAATTTATAAAATGCCGGATAAGGCGTTCACGCCGCATCCGGCATCTTTCCTAACGCCGATCGAGAGAAATTGCCCCCGGCCCGGTAATTGCCAACAGCAGGAATGCGCCAGCGATACTGACATTTTTCCAGAAATTAATCATATTTGGCCCAACCGCATCGCCGGTCATATCCCAGTAATGGTGACCAATTACCGCTGTACCCAGCGTGTAGAAAATAAACAGCACCGCCAGCGGACGGGTGAAAAAGCCAAGCACGATTAATATCGCGGCGGGCACTTCCATAACTACCGCAATAATCGCTGCCAGCATCGGCATTGGCGCGCCCAGCGAGGCCATATATTGGACCGTACCGTCAAAACCCATCATTTTGGGAAAACCAAAAATAATGAAAATTAAGACCACGGCGATACGGGCAATTAATAACAAAACGGGGCGGGCAGCTCCAAAATCAAAATAACGTAGTGTGTTCATAACCAATCCCTTTGCAAGATAATGTGATTTAAACGTAATACACACTCTGGCACCTCGCCACGCCCCAGGCATTGAGATATTCGCTAATTATCCTGGTTACAGTGATTTAAGCGCGATGTGCTCATCTGTCAGCAGTTTCGCATCAAACGTTTTGCCGCTCTGGATCCATTTGCGGATTAAGCGAATCTCACGCCCCTGATTCAGCGTTACCGCACCGATAAGCACGCCGTTTTGCAGATTAAACCAAATCGCCTTCTGAGTTTCCGGGTTGCCACGACAAAGCCAGTCATCACCACGCATATCACCAATAAACTGTAAGTTATCACTGTACTGATCGCTCCAGAACCACGGCGGCGGCAGTCGCGGAAGCGGTAGCCCCAACATTGCGGAAGCGGCAATTTGCGCCTGGTTATTGGCGTTTTCCCAGCTTTCGCAGCGATGTAGTGCACCATTATCAAGACGGGTGATTGCCACATCGCCACCGGCAAAGATCGCGGGATCGCAGGTGCGGCAAGCCTCATCAATGACAATGCCATTGGTAGTATCAAGGTTGGCCTCGCGAGCCAGTTGGTCGTTGGCGCTGATACCAATACCGTAAATCACCACATCGGCCCGAAGCGTTTCGCCACTTTGCAGCGTCAGTTCTACGTTTTCACCATCGACCACATGTTCAATGGCATTATTGAGCAGAATGTGCACACCAGCCTGCTGATGGCGCTGCAAAAGATAGCGTTGTACGGGCGGTGGTGCATTACGACCCATGACGGTTGCCGCCAGTTCAATCACTGTCACCTTACATCCGCGCTGCGTGGCGCTGGCAGCCAGTTCCAGACCAATAGTTCCGGCACCGACAATCACGACTGACCGTTCGGGCTGCAGAACTTCTCGCAGTCTGGCGGCATCACCGGCATGGCGCAGGGTAAAGCAGCGTTCTCCCAGTGCATCAAGCAACGGCAGCGGTCGAGCTGCCGCGCCAGTTGCTATAAAAAGCTGATCCCAGTGCCAGCTTTCGCCGTTAGCTAACACTAACTCTTGTGTGTCGCGGCCCAATGTTTTGATGGTTACACCGGAATGCAGATGAACATTGTTTTCCTGCCACCAGTGAGCGGGTAACACAGACTGCAACTGTGGGGAATCTTCCAGCAACATGGATTTCGAGAGCGGGGGGCGTTCATAAGGAAGATGTTGCTCATCGGAAAACAGATGCAGCTCACCGGTGAACCCTTGCTGGCGTAGCAAGGCCGCAGCCATTGCCGCCGCTTGCCCGCCACCGACAATAATGATCGTTTTTTCTTTCATCGTGCTTCCTTAAAGATCCAGCCCAGCCGCTACGTGGCGAATGCCGCGAATCGCTAAACCCGCATCAGCGTTGATCATCACACCGCTTAATGCGCGATTATTGCGCCGCGATGCCAACATCACATACGGACCCGTAAAATCCGCCGGTTGCGGGAAAAATTGCAGCGGTAAAATGGCGGCAATTTTCTCCGGCGTCAGAGACTGCATTATCGAGGTTTCACTTTGCCCGAGCGCCTGTGGGCCGCGCAGGTCGCTGGCCATACCACACGGGCCGACGCCATTCACCCGCACTTTCGGTGCCAGTTCATAAGCCAGTTGGCGAATAAGTCCGGTTGCGGCATGTTTACTGGCGGTGTACAGCGGGCCACCGCCGCCGGGATACCAGGCGGCATTTGACAGTGTGAAAATCATGCTGCCTTCACTGGCGATTAACGCCGGAGCGCAGGCTTTTGCGCCCAGCAGGTAACCGAGTACGTTGACGTTAAACAGCTCGTGGAAGCCAGTTTCGAGCGTCTCTGCGGGAGTGTTAACCAGTGAGGCATTGTGATCCCAGATGCCCGCATTGCCGATAAAACAATCCAGCTTGCCAGAACGAGTCAGGATCTGATCGACCGCGCGTTGATAATCGGCATAGCAGGTCACGTTACCTTCCACCGCCAGAATATGTTCGCCAAATCGCTGACGCAGACTGGCGACTTTTGCCGCCGACAGTTCCAGCGTGGCAACCTGCGCGCCTTCTTCGATAAATCGCTCGACCAGCGCCAGGCCTAATCCCGATCCGCCGCCGGTAATAAAGATGGACTCGTTATGCAGATCGCTCATGGCTGCGCCTCCGGTAAGTCGATGAAGATGTCACCACCTTCAACGTGTACTGGATAAGTGGTTAGCGGATCGGTGGCGGGCAGGCATAACGCTTTCCCCGTTTTCAGGCAAAAACTGGCGGCGTGCAGCGGGCACTCCACCGTGGCGTCATCTTCCAGATACCCTTCTGACATCGACGCATTACCATGGCTGCAACGATCGTTAATGGCATAAAACTCGCCGCCTACGTTGAACAGGGCGATGACGGGCGAGGTATCGATCCGGAGAGCCTCACCCTCCGGCACATCCGCAACGGGACACGCATAAATTCGATTCATCAGAACAGTACACTCAGGTTATGGGAGGAGATGACCGCTTGATCCAGGACGATATCCCGTTCCAGCAAGCGCCAGTTCCCGTCCTCCAGACGGCGAACTTTGTCGAAACGCGTTCCAACATAGAATGTTTCATCGCGCTCTTTTTGTGCCCGATAAAGTAGATAATTCACCCTCACGGCAAATACGTTTGGGATGTCGGTTTCGCTTACCTGGCAGTTGCTGATTAAGTGACGAGTGCGTGACGGCGGTTCTTCTGCCCAGGCCATGCCGGTTTCCAGACGGGCGATTCGCCGTTCCAGCTGGTCTTTGGTGTCATTAAAAATCCAGGTTGTCGGCGGTTGAACGCCTTTGCGGCGGTCGCGCGTTTGTGCGTTAACCGTGGTGCGCATGGTGTAACGAATCTCTTCGTCGAGCTGTGCCAGCCAGTCACGAAATTTCCAGTCATCCAGCAGACTGGCTTCGTGAAAGAGAAACTGGCTAATGCGGTGATGTAACTCCAGTGAAACTTGCGCACTCATTTCATCACCTCCTGCTGGTAAGCGGCGGTTTTATCGAGCACTTCCTGCCAGCTTTCGCTACTCAGGAGATCGGCCCAGCGTTGGTACATTCCACGAGCGGCCGTTTCTGAGAAGATATAGTTAGTAATGCCTGGAATGCTGTCGTCGCGACGCTTTTCCTGACCAAGCCCCATTTCCAGACACAGTTTGCTGTTGCGGGCGCGGTGACCTTTCAGCAATTTCTGGATTTCACACCAGTTCTCCGAGTCATCCTGCTCGAGAAAACCAGCAGGACCAAAAGCACGAGTGGCGCTGTTTTCGAAAGCGGCTTTAACTTCATCGGAGGCGGCTTTGTCAGTAATACAGAACGCCCACACTTCAACTTGATCAGGGCCGCGCGGATGCCAGACGCGGAGTGTGGCAGTGCCGTTTAGCCATGAAAGCGTGGGGAATATATTGTTATGACCCGCCAGACGCAGGGCGCGAACTTCACCTAAACGTTGTTCTGCTTCGGCATAGGTTTCGCGGTAATAGCTTGAAACTGCGCCATCGACCCAGACATTAGCATCCGGTTTTTCAGTAAAGAAGAAACCGCTACCGTGACCGTCCTGACCAAATTGCAGCGCATCTTTGGCGGTTTCCCATACCGGACGGGCGGTTTGTCCATCACCGAGGCGCTTATCGCTGCCATCATCTTTCGCCCCTAATACCTGAACGGCAGAAGCATGGCTGAACAGAGCATGATATTGGTCACTGGCGAACTGCTCTGCCGGGAATTTCCAGTTGCAGTTGATCACCCACTTTTGTACACCGCCGACAATTTCGGTGCCGCCTTCGCGACGATCCAGCATGCCATCCAGATACCAGGCAATGTCACCCAGGTAATCACGCAGGCCTGGTGCGCTGGTATCCCAGTTGCCAAAAATCAGCCCTTTATAACTCTCCACACAAGGAACTTCGTTTAGTCCCCAGTGGGATTTACACAACCCTTGTGGGTAGGCGCGAGGTTCCAGCGGTACATCGATCAACTCGCCGTTAATGCCATAAGACCAGCCGTGATACGGACAGGTAAAGGCGCGAGTGTTGCCGCAATCTGCATAACTCACACGCATGGCCCGGTGGCGGCATTGGTTGAGAAACGCCTTAATGCTGCCGTCTTTCTGACGCACTACGACAACCGCATCTTCCCCCATGTAGGTGTTAAAGAAATCACCAGGTTTTGGGATCTGGCTTTCGTGGGCGAGAAATAGCCAGCAACGACCGAAAATGCGCTCAAGCTCCAGTTGGTAAATATCCGGGTCGGTATAAATACGCGGAGTGACCCGACCGTTTTGGGTGTCAATCAGTTGGTAAATGTTCAAATCTGAGGGTGTGGTCATATTTTTTAATCCTGAAAGATAAGATGTATTGACCTTCTATTTTTGTGCCATAAGGATGTTGCTGGTTGGTTGCTAATATGTGAAATAGTTAATTTCTACCAGCTGAGACGTTTTTTCGATAACAAGGGGAAGGTGATGGAACTACGGCATTTACGCTATTTCGTCGCAGTGGCGCAGGCACTGAACTTTACCCGTGCGGCGGAAAAACTGCATACCTCACAGCCTTCGTTAAGCAGCCAGATCCGCGATCTTGAAAACTGTGTCGGTGTTCCGTTACTGGTGAGGGATAAGCGCAAAGTCGCGTTGACGGCGGCGGGAGAATGTTTTCTCCAGGACGCGCTGGCAATCCTCGAACAAGCGGAAAATGCCAAATTACGGGCGCGGAAAATTGTTCAGGAAGACAGACAATTAACCATTGGCTTTGTGCCATCGGCGGAAGTGAATTTACTGCCAAAAGTATTACCGATGTTTCGTCTCAGACAGCCAGACACCTTAATTGAGCTGGTGAGTTTAATCACCACGGAACAGGAAGAAAAAATTCGCCGTGGTGAACTCGACGTCGGCTTAATGCGCCATCCTGTTTATAGCCCGGAGATTGATTATCTGGAGCTTTTTGACGAACCATTAGTGGTGGTGTTACCGGTTGATCACCCTTTAGCACATGAAAAAGAGATCACTGCCGCGCAACTGGATGGCGTGAATTTCGTCAGTACTGATCCAGCGTATTCCGGTTCGCTTGCGCCGATCGTTAAAGCGTGGTTTGCGCAAGAAAACAGCCAGCCAAATATCGTCCAGGTGGCAACGAATATTCTGGTGACCATGAATCTGGTGGGGATGGGGCTGGGCGTCACTTTGATACCCGGTTATATGAATAATTTTAATACCGGCCAGGTGGTATTTCGACCCATTGCCGGAAATGTGCCTTCCATTGCTTTACTGATGGCGTGGAAGAAAGGGGAGATGAAGCCGGCATTACGCGATTTCATCGCCATTGTGCAGGAACGTTTGGCAAGCGTAACGGTATAATTACGCATTATTTTTGCAACATGCGTCGCGGAACGCAGTTTTTTAGTGCTTGTGAACTGGTGTTACAGACATCGGGAAGCAGGCTCGAATATTCTTATTTTTCAACTTGCACCAACATTCGATTAACCCCAGACTAACGCCTCCTGACGGGAGGGACTCATGGTTTTGCAATCCACGCGCTGGTTGGCGCTCGGCTATTTCACATACTTTTTTAGTTACGGCATTTTTCTACCTTTCTGGAGCGTCTGGCTTAAGGGGATTGGTTTAACGCCAGAAACCATCGGCCTGTTATTGGGGGCAGGTTTGGTTGCCCGTTTTCTCGGGAGTTTGCTCATCGCGCCCCGCGTCAGCGATCCTTCTCGCCTGATTTCCGCCTTGCGCGTGCTGGCACTGCTGACACTTCTCTTTGCTGTCGCATTCTGGGCGGGGGCGCACGTAGCGTGGCTGATGCTGGTGATGATTGGCTTTAACCTCTTTTTCTCACCGCTGGTACCGTTGACCGATGCACTGGCGAATACGTGGCAAAAGCAGTTCCCGCTTGATTACGGCAAAGTGCGACTGTGGGGCTCGGTAGCGTTTGTCATTGGCTCGGCGCTGACGGGCAAACTGGTCAGTATGTTTGATTATCGGGTGATCCTCGCGCTGTTGACGTTGGGCGTGGCATCCATGCTGCTCGGCTTTCTCATCCGTCCGACGATTCAGCCACAAGGGGCAAGCCGCCAGCAGGAGAGCACCGGTTGGTCTGCGTGGTTGGCGTTGGTTCGCCAGAACTGGCGCTTTCTGGCCTGCGTTTGTTTATTGCAGGGGGCGCATGCGGCCTATTACGGTTTTAGCGCCATTTACTGGCAGGCTGCTGGCTACTCGGCCTCGGCGGTGGGCTATTTGTGGTCGCTGGGCGTGGTGGCGGAAGTCATTATCTTTGCGCTGAGTAATAAACTTTTCCGCCGTTGTAGTGCACGCGATATGCTGTTGATCTCAGCGATTTGCGGCGTAGTGCGCTGGGGCATTATGGGAGCAACTACGGCGTTGCCGTGGTTGATAGTGGTGCAAATTCTGCATTGTGGCACCTTCACGGTCTGCCACCTGGCCGCCATGCGCTATATTGCCGCTCGCCAGGGTAGCGAAGTCATCCGTTTACAGGCGGTTTACTCTGCCGTCGCGATGGGCGGCAGTATTGCGATCATGACCGTTTTCGCCGGTTTCCTGTATCAATATCTGGGCCACGGCGTGTTCTGGGTTATGGCGCTGGTGGCGCTTCCGGCAATGTTTTTGCGCCCGAAAGTTGTTCCCTCATGCTGATTCGAGCATTTTGCGGATCTGCTCCTGTTGATGTGTTGTCAACGTCAGGTCCGTATAGATCAGCGGTGGTGAAAAGAGCGGTAACGGCATGGTATAAGGAGCAATAATCAGTGCCGCGCTGCGCGGAGCGCCTGTCTGCAAAAATACCTTTACCGACATATGTTTAATATTGAGCGGCAGTAACGTTAGTTCGCGTAGCTGCTGCTCAATCTGCGCTTCTCGCTCACTATCATTCCCGGTCAGTAGAATAATCTGTTTCTCATGCAGGTCGTTTTCCTGCATTAGCCAGGCACCAAAAATCACCGCGACCAGACCGCTTTCCTCATCAGAAAGATGGACGCCGTATTCACTTTCAAATCCGGTCAGCGCCGCGCGGGTGGTGCGCACCAGGCGTGGATACAGGCGGGCGAACTCTTCCGGCAGGGTGTTATCAATACCGATGGCAAACAAACTGCGATTTAACGCCTGGGCGAGGTGGGTATAAAGCTGATCGCACAACCCCTGTTCATCATAAAAACGAACATTTCCCAGCTCACGAAAATGGTTTACCAGACGTTTGATAGACTGACGCAGTTGTCTGTCCCGCTGATGCGCATCCCGCAGTGGATCGGGAACCCGCAACATGGAAAAAAGTAATGCCATGAACAGTGGCTCATCAGGCGGTACAGGCTGGAGCGCCCGACGCTGCCAGTGGCGTCCAATTTCCTGCGCTACCTGAAATTCAAGGCAGGATTCCGCCCAGCGACGTTGGAGCGGATTAAACTGAGGCGTAATTCCAGCGTGGTGTTGCAGCAAACAATATTGCAGATACAGACACAGGAAATGAATATCGCGTGTTTCAAAGCGTTTTTGCAGCCGTCGGGAGCAGAGATTCACTAACGCTTGTAGATTGGTATCGTCGTAAAAGTTACGCGCAATTCCGCGCCGCTTCAGTTCACTCTTCAGGGCGGGGGTGAAATGGCTGGTAATAAATGACGGACACAGACGGAAACCACGTCGTAGCCAGTGAAATAAACACAAACGTTGGTTAAGCACTGTACCTTCAACCCGGTAGCTACCGTCATAACCAGTAGTCAGTGTGAGTTGATGATAGCGCAGGATCTCACGTCCTGTTTCGCTGATATCAAGACTGGCAATATCATCATCCACACCATTAAGCTCGCTGAAAGTTGCCGTGGTGGCGGTCAACCCCGGCTGAAAGAGTGTCAGCAAGATCTGGCAGCGGCGCTGGGGAGCCGAAAGGACAGATGGTGGAGCAAGCGTAGGCATCATCTGTAGATCTCCCATAAGCATAATTGATAAGAATAGCTAAAGTTTGCTCATGGAAATGGCGAAGGGAATGCTAATCATCAGAAATGTTGGCAAGCGTCACAGAATTTTTCTCATCTTAAACTGTTCTGACCAGTGGATTAGCATGTCTTAAGGTGGTTTTGTGAATGATTATCGTGCTAGCGATCATGGGTTAGTTCTGCGGATTCAACGCGCTAAGGATAAAATCCACCATCTGTTCGCGATAAACATCGCCGTGACGATCGGAAAAAGCATCAATGTGTTCGCCATCCGGGATTAGGATCAACCGTTTTGGCTCTTTTGCCAGGCTATACAACTTTTCGCTGTGCTGCCATGGGATAACGTGATCAGCTTTACCGTGAATCAGTAAAAGCGGGATCGGGCTGACGCTGGCGATGTAATTTTCGCCGCTGCAACTCTCATCAAGTAAGTAGCCACTGCCGGGGATCATCTGGTTGGCGATGGTCGCATAAGAGGCAAATGTGGAGTCGAGGATCACCGCACGTATGCCTTCACGATCACCCTGACCAATAACATCCAGAATATTCGCCCCGCCAATACTCTGCCCGAACAGCACCAGCCGTTGTGGGTTTACATCACTGCGATGGCGCACCACATTGATGGCACTTTGCGTATCGTCCAGCAATCCGGCCTGGGACGGCGTGCCTTTTGATTTACCAAACCCGCGATAATCAAACATAAAAACGTTGAAATTACGCTCGGGTAACCAACTGACCAGCGGCCAGTGGGCGGACATATTTCCGGCATTGCCGTGAGCATGAATAATGGTGGCAATGGCATTTTCAGCGGGGCCAGTTGCAGAAGGGATAAACCAACCATGTAGGCGAGTGCCATCTTTAGCGGTGAATTCTACTGATTCGGCTGACCAGGGATCGGGGCCGTAGATTTTGTCGTCAGGGTAATAGAAAAAATTGATGGCGATGCGCGGTATTAAATAAATGCAGAAGGCAACAACAAAGAGAATAAACAGAATTTTGAGAACGCGTTTGTTCACTGGCAGCGCCATAACCTTTCCTTGCGACTTCTTTATCATCCATTAATCGGGGAAAGATGGTGGGAGAGTGGCGAAAGAAAGTAAAGCGGTGAGGAAGTATTTCGGAATAGCGCCTGAAAGGCGAGGGCGGGTGAGTGACATCACCCGCCAGAGTCATTAACGCTTCAGGGCGTCGCTTAACTCGTCACGCATGTTCGCCAGCATGGCTTTAACAACGCGCGGGTTACCAGCAACGATGTTACCGGTCAGCATGTAGTTATGACCACCGGTGAAGTCGCTGACGATGCCGCCCGCTTCACGAACCAGCAGCTCGCCTGCCGCGAAATCCCACGGACGCAGACCGATTTCAAAGAAACCGTCAACGCGACCCGCAGCAACGTAAGCCAGATCCAGCGCCGCAGAACCGGTACGACGGAAGTCTGCACATTCGTTGAACAGTTTGCCGACGATGTTGATGTAGGTGGTGGCGTACTGTTTTGCTTTGAACGGGAAGCCGGTCGCCAGAATAGTACCGTCGAGATCGCGAGCGGTGCTGCCGCGCAGACGGTAGCCGTTCAGCTGTGCGCCCTGACCGCGAGTGGCGGTGAACAGTTCGTTACGCATAGGATCGTAAACCACAGCAACTTCAGTGCGGCCTTTGATACGAACGGCGATAGATACCGCGAAGTGCGGCAGACGTTTGATAAAGTTGGTAGTGCCATCCAGTGGATCGATAACCCATTGAACATCCTGATCAGTACCTTCAAGTTCACCGCTTTCTTCGGTGATGATGGTGTGCTGTGGGTAAGATTTACGAATCGTGTCGATAATCACCGCTTCGGCAGCTTTATCTACGTTGGTCACGAAGTCGTTACTGCCTTTCTGGCTCGCTTCTACAGCGTCCGGGGTTTCATAGTTTTTGGCAATTAAATTACCCGCCTTGCGCGCTGCGCGCACGGCGATGTTCAGCATCGGATGCATCGGTCTCTCTCACTGGATGTTAAAGAACGGGAAAACGGCGCAGAGTATAGCAGCGAGATCGGCATCTGTCTTCGTTTTATGATAAGATGCGCGAATAATCTTTAGACGAAGAAAGACAATGCTGCAAAATATTCGAATTGTGCTGGTGGAGACGTCACACACCGGCAATATGGGTTCTGTTGCCCGTGCCATGAAAACAATGGGATTAACCAATCTGTGGCTGGTTAATCCACTGGTGAAACCTGACTCCCAGGCGATTGCCCTGGCAGCAGGGGCCAGCGATGTGATTGGTAATGCTCACATCGTCGATACGCTCGACGAAGCGTTAGCCGGTTGTAGCCTGGTGGTGGGCACCAGCGCACGCTCCCGCACGCTGCCGTGGCCGATGCTCGACCCGCGCGAATGCGGTCTGAAAAGCGTCGCTGAAGCGGCAAATACCCCGGTGGCGCTGGTTTTTGGTCGCGAGCGCGTCGGCTTGACCAATGAAGAGTTGCAGAAATGCCATTATCATGTCGCGATTGCCGCTAACCCGGAATACAGTTCGCTGAATCTGGCGATGGCGGTTCAGGTTATTGCCTATGAAGTGCGCATGGCCTGGCTGGCAACTCAGGAAAATGGCGAACAAGTCGAGCATGAAGAGACGCCGTATCCGCTGGTCGATGATCTGGAGCGTTTTTATGGTCATCTGGAACAAACGCTGCTGGCAACCGGTTTTATTCGTGAAAACCATCCGGGGCAGGTGATGAATAAATTGCGTCGTTTGTTTACCCGTGCGCGCCCGGAAAGCCAGGAATTGAATATCCTGCGCGGGATTCTGGCTTCTATAGAGCAGCAGAATAAAGGTAATAAGGCCGAATAATAGTGGTTGTCTGATGCGACGCTTAACGCGTCTTATCAGGCCTGCAGTGCACAGAGCCTCAGGTCGGATAAGGCGTTCACGTCGCATCCGACAACAGGTACAAACGCCACGATAAAAAAATGGCACTGAAGGTTAAATACCCGACTAAATCAGTCAAGTAAATAGTTGACCAATTTACTCGGGAATGTCAGACTTGACCCTGCTATGCAATACCCCCACTTTTACAATAAAAAACCCCGGGCAGGGGCGAGTTTGAGGTGAAGTAAGACATGAGACTGACATCTAAAGGGCGCTATGCCGTGACCGCAATGCTTGACGTTGCGCTCAACTCTGAAGCGGGCCCGGTACCGTTGGCTGATATTTCCGAACGTCAGGGAATTTCCCTTTCTTATCTGGAACAACTGTTTTCCCGTCTGCGTAAAAATGGTCTGGTTTCCAGCGTACGTGGACCAGGCGGTGGTTATCTGTTAGGCAAAGATGCCAGCAGCATCGCCGTTGGCGAAGTGATTAGCGCCGTTGACGAATCTGTAGATGCCACCCGTTGTCAGGGTAAAGGCGGCTGCCAGGGCGGCGATAAATGCCTGACCCACGCGCTGTGGCGTGATTTGAGCGACCGTCTCACCGGTTTTCTCAACAACATTACTTTAGGCGAACTGGTTAATAACCAGGAAGTGCTGGATGTGTCTGGTCGTCAGCATACTCACGACGCGCCACGCACCCGCACACAAGACGCGATCGACGTTAAGTTACGCGCTTAATAAAAAGTATTCAGAATCAGGCCGGGGCGTATCGCGCTCCGTAAACACGGTCGTACATCCAGCCGGTAGCCTGGTTCCTTGCATTGAGTGATGTACGGAGTTTATAGAGCAATGAAATTACCGATTTATCTCGACTACTCCGCAACCACGCCGGTGGACCCGCGTGTTGCCGAGAAAATGATGCAGTTTATGACGATGGACGGAACCTTTGGTAACCCGGCCTCCCGTTCTCACCGTTTCGGCTGGCAGGCTGAAGAAGCGGTTGATATCGCCCGTAATCAGATTGCAGATCTGGTCGGCGCTGACCCGCGTGAAATCGTCTTTACCTCTGGTGCAACCGAATCTGACAACCTGGCGATCAAAGGTGCAGCCAACTTTTATCAGAAAAAAGGCAAGCACATCATCACCAGCAAAACCGAACACAAAGCGGTACTGGATACCTGCCGTCAGCTGGAGCGCGAAGGTTTCGAAGTCACCTATCTGGCACCGCAGCGTAATGGCATTATCGACCTGAAAGAACTTGAAGCAGCGATGCGTGACGACACCATCCTCGTTTCCATCATGCACGTAAATAACGAAATCGGCGTGGTGCAGGATATCGCGGCTATCGGCGAAATGTGCCGTGCTCGCGGCATTATCTATCACGTTGATGCAACCCAGAGCGTGGGCAAACTGCCTATCGACCTGAGCCAGTTGAAAGTTGACCTGATGTCATTCTCCGGCCACAAAATCTATGGCCCGAAAGGTATCGGTGCGCTGTATGTGCGTCGTAAACCGCGCGTACGCATCGAAGCGCAAATGCACGGCGGCGGTCACGAGCGCGGTATGCGTTCCGGCACTCTGCCTGTTCACCAGATCGTTGGTATGGGCGAAGCCTATCGCATCGCAAAAGAAGAGATGGCGACCGAGATGGAACGTCTGCGCGGCCTGCGTAACCGTCTGTGGAACGGCATCAAAGATATCGAAGAAGTTTACCTGAACGGTGACCTGGAACACGGCGCGCCGAACATTCTCAACGTCAGCTTCAACTACGTTGAAGGTGAGTCGCTGATTATGGCGCTGAAAGACCTCGCGGTTTCTTCAGGTTCCGCCTGTACGTCAGCAAGCCTCGAACCGTCCTACGTGCTGCGCGCGCTGGGGCTGAACGACGAGCTGGCACATAGCTCTATCCGTTTCTCTTTAGGTCGTTTTACTACTGAAGAAGAGATCGACTACACCATCGAGTTAGTTCGTAAATCCATCGGTCGTCTGCGTGACCTTTCTCCGCTGTGGGAAATGTACAAGCAGGGCGTGGATCTGAACAGCATCGAATGGGCACATCATTAATCGGTATCGGAATCAGGAGAATTTATAATGGCTTACAGCGAAAAAGTTATCGACCATTACGAGAATCCGCGTAACGTGGGTTCCTTTGACAACAACGACGAGAACGTCGGCAGCGGCATGGTGGGTGCACCGGCCTGTGGCGACGTAATGAAGTTGCAGATTAAAGTCAACGATGAAGGTATCATTGAAGACGCGCGTTTTAAAACTTACGGCTGCGGTTCTGCTATCGCTTCCAGCTCCCTGGTCACCGAATGGGTGAAAGGGAAGTCTCTCGACGAAGCGCAGGCGATCAAAAACACCGATATTGCTGAAGAACTTGAACTGCCGCCGGTGAAAATTCACTGTTCTATTCTGGCAGAAGACGCGATCAAAGCCGCCATTGCGGACTATAAAAGCAAACGTGAAGCAAAATAAGAGTTGAGGTTTGGTTATGTCGATTACACTGAGCGACAGTGCAGCAGCGCGAGTAAATACCTTTCTGGCTAACCGCGGCAAAGGGTTTGGCCTGCGTCTGGGCGTGAGAACCTCCGGATGTTCAGGTATGGCTTATGTACTGGAATTTGTTGACGAACCGACGCCGGAAGACATCGTGTTTGAAGACAAAGGCGTGAAAGTCGTGGTCGATGGCAAAAGCCTGCAATTTCTGGACGGTACGCAGCTGGACTTCGTAAAAGAAGGCCTGAACGAAGGGTTTAAATTCACCAACCCGAACGTCAAAGATGAGTGTGGTTGCGGCGAAAGCTTCCACGTTTGATGCGCATACCGATAACCCCACCGTGGTCGCCTGCGCGTGGGGTTTGTTTTACCTGATTCGCCGTTATCGCGGCGGATCGCAGCCCTGAGAATGTTATGGATTACTTCACCCTCTTTGGCTTGCCTGCCTGTTATCAACTCGATACCCAGGCGCTGAGCCTGCGTTTTCAGGATCTACAACGTCAGTATCATCCTGATAAATTCTCCAGCGGAAGCCAGGCGGAACAACTCGCCGCCGTACAGCAATCTGCAACCATTAACCAGGCCTGGCAAACGCTGCGTCATCCGTTAATGCGCGCGGAATATTTGCTTTCTTTGCACGGTTTTGATCTCGCCAGCGAGCAGCATACTGTGCGCGACACCGCGTTCCTGATGGAACAGCTGGAACTGCGCGAAGAACTGGACGAGATCGAACAGGCGAAAGATGAAGCGCGGCTGGAAAGCTTTATCAAACGTGTGAAAAAGATGTTTGATACCCGCCATCAGTTGATGGTTGAACAGTTAGACAACGAGACGTGGGACGCGGCGGCGGATACCGTGCGTAAGCTGCGTTTTCTCGATAAACTGCGAAGCAGTGCCGAACAACTCGAAGAAAAACTGCTCGATTTTTAATTTCTGGAAGCTAAACATGGCCTTATTACAAATTAGTGAACCTGGTTTGAGTGCTGCGCCGCATCAGCGTCGTCTGGCGGCCGGTATTGACCTGGGCACAACCAACTCGCTGGTGGCGACAGTGCGCAGCGGTCAGGCCGAAACGTTAGCCGACCATGAAGGCCGTCACCTGCTGCCGTCTGTTGTTCACTATCAACAGCAAGGGCATTCGGTGGGTTATGACGCGCGTACTAACGCCGCGCTCGATACCGCCAACACCATTAGTTCTGTTAAACGCCTGATGGGGCGCTCGCTGGCTGATATCCAGCAACGCTATCCGCATCTGCCTTATCAATTCCAGGCCAGCGAAAACGGCCTGCCGATGATTGAAACGGCGGCGGGGCTGCTGAACCCGGTGCGCGTTTCTGCGGACATCCTCAAAGCACTGGCGGCGCGGGCAACTGAAGCCCTGGCAGGCGAGCTGGATGGTGTCGTTATCACCGTTCCGGCGTACTTTGACGATGCCCAGCGTCAGGGCACCAAAGACGCGGCGCGTCTGGCGGGGTTGCATGTTCTGCGCTTACTTAACGAACCGACCGCTGCGGCTATCGCCTACGGGCTGGATTCCGGTCAGGAAGGCGTGATCGCTGTTTATGACCTCGGCGGCGGGACGTTTGATATTTCCATTCTGCGCTTAAGTCGCGGCGTGTTTGAAGTGCTGGCGACCGGCGGTGATTCCGCGCTCGGCGGCGATGATTTCGACCATCTGCTGGCGGATTATATTCGCGAGCAGGCGGGCATTCCTGATCGTAGCGATAACCGCGTTCAGCGTGAACTGCTGGATGCCGCCATTGCAGCCAAAATCGCGCTGAGCGATGCGGACTCCGTGACCGTTAACGTTGCGGGCTGGCAGGGCGAAATCAGCCGTGAACAATTCAATGAACTGATCGCGCCACTGGTAAAACGAACCTTACTGGCTTGTCGTCGCGCGCTGAAAGACGCGGGTGTAGAAGCTGATGAAGTGCTGGAAGTGGTGATGGTTGGCGGTTCTACCCGCGTGCCGCTGGTGCGTGAACGGGTGGGCGAATTTTTCGGTCGTCCACCGCTGACTTCTATCGACCCGGATAAAGTCGTCGCTATTGGCGCGGCGATTCAGGCGGATATTCTGGTGGGTAACAAGCCGGACAGCGAAATGCTGTTGCTGGATGTGATCCCGCTGTCGCTGGGCCTCGAGACCATGGGCGGCCTGGTGGAGAAAGTGATCCCGCGTAATACCACGATTCCGGTGGCCCGCGCCCAGGATTTCACCACCTTTAAAGATGGTCAGACGGCAATGTCTATCCATGTGATGCAGGGTGAACGTGAACTGGTGCAGGACTGCCGCTCGCTGGCGCGTTTTGCACTGCGTGGTATCCCGGCGCTACCGGCTGGCGGCGCGCATATTCGCGTAACGTTCCAGGTCGATGCCGACGGTCTTTTGAGCGTGACGGCGATGGAGAAATCCACCGGCGTTGAGGCGTCTATTCAGGTCAAACCGTCTTATGGTCTGACCGATAGCGAAATCGCTTCGATGATCAAAGACTCAATGAGCTATGCCGAGCAGGACGTAAAAGCCCGTATGCTGGCAGAACAAAAAGTAGAAGCGGCGCGTGTGCTGGAAAGTCTGCACGGCGCGCTGGCTGCTGATGCCGCGCTGTTAAGCACCGCAGAGCGTCAGGTCATTGACGATGCTGCCGCTCACCTGAGTGAAGTGGCGCAGGGCGATGATGTTGACGCTATCGAACAAGCGATTAAAAACGTAGACAAACAAACCCAGGATTTCGCCGCTCGCCGCATGGACCAGTCGGTTCGTCGTGCGCTGAAAGGCCATTCCGTGGACGAGGTTTAATATGCCAAAGATTGTTATTTTGCCTCATCAGGATCTCTGCCCTGATGGCGCTGTTCTGGAAGCGAATAGTGGTGAAACCATTCTCGACGTTGCGCTGCGTAACGGTATCGAGATTGAACACGCCTGTGAAAAATCCTGTGCTTGCACCACCTGCCACTGCATCGTTCGCGAAGGTTTTGACTCGCTGCCGGAAAGCTCAGAGCAGGAAGACGACATGCTGGACAAAGCCTGGGGACTGGAGCCGGAAAGCCGTTTAAGCTGCCAGGCGCGCGTTACCGACGAAGATTTAGTGGTCGAAATCCCGCGTTACACTATCAACCATGCGCGTGAGCATTAACAGAGGTTAGTATGGGACTTAAGTGGACCGATAGCCGCGAAATTGGCGAAGCACTGTACGATGCGTATCCCGATCTTGATCCGAAAACGGTTCGATTCACCGATATGCATCAGTGGATTTGCGATCTGGAAGATTTCGACGACGACCCGCAGGCATCCAACGAGAAAATCCTCGAAGCGATTTTGTTAGTCTGGCTGGACGAAGCCGAATAATTTCCGCGTCATGCTTCACGCCGCAGATGCGTTGGCTGCGCTCGTTCACCCCAGTCACATAGTTATCTATGCTCCTGGGGCTTCACTCACTTGCCGCGTGATTCGGCCTTTTGGCCTCACCCCTTTGGGGCCAGCGCAAGCGCTGTTCAAAACGCAATGCGTTTTGTCCTGCAACGCGAATCATTTAGCGGAAAAATCCTGGGGCTGCCAACTGGCGGCCCTTTTACAAAGAAGGATAACTAAAATGACAGAAGCGATGAAGATTACCCTCTCTACCCAACCTGCCGACGCGCGCTGGGGAGAAAAAGCGACTTACAGCATTAATAATGATGGCATTACCCTGCATTTGAACGGGGCAGACGATCTGGGGCTGATCCAGCGTGCGGCGCGCAAGATTGACGGTCTGGGCATCAAGCATGTTCAGTTAAGCGGTGAAGACTGGGATGCGGATCGCTGCTGGGCATTCTGGCAAGGTTACAAAGCCCCGAAAGGCACACGTAAAGTGGAGTGGCCGGATCTGGACGATGCCCAACGGCAGGAACTGGATAACCGCCTGATGATCATCGACTGGGTGCGTGACACCATCAACGCACCGGCGGAAGAACTGGGGCCATCGCAACTGGCACAGCGTGCTGTTGATCTGATCAGCAATGTCGCGGGCGATCGTGTGACTTACCGGATCACCAAAGGCGAAGATCTGCGTGATCAAGGTTATATGGGGCTGCACACGGTCGGACGCGGTTCAGAACGTTCTCCGGTATTGCTGGCGCTGGATTACAACCCGACTGGCGATAAAGAAGCGCCAGTGTACGCGTGCCTGGTTGGTAAAGGCATCACCTTTGATTCCGGCGGCTACAGTATCAAACAGACCGCATTTATGGACTCGATGAAGTCGGACATGGGCGGCGCGGCAACGGTTACCGGGGCGCTGGCGTTTGCCATTACGCGCGGACTGAACAAGCGCGTGAAGCTGTTCCTCTGCTGTGCGGATAACCTGATCAGCGGCAACGCGTTCAAACTGGGCGATATTATTACCTATCGCAACGGTAAAAAAGTTGAAGTGATGAACACTGATGCGGAAGGGCGTCTGGTGCTGGCCGATGGCCTGATTGATGCCAGTGCGCAGAAACCGGAACTGATCATTGATGCGGCGACCCTCACCGGGGCGGCGAAAACTGCGCTGGGTAATGATTATCACGCGCTGTTCAGTTTTGACGATGCGCTTGCCGGTCGCTTGCTGGCGAGTGCCGCGCAGGAGAATGAACCGTTCTGGCGTCTGCCGCTGGCGGAGTTCCACCGCAGCCAGCTGCCGTCTAACTTTGCCGAACTGAACAATACCGGAAGCGCGGCGTACCCGGCAGGCGCGAGCACGGCGGCGGGCTTCCTGTCGCACTTTGTTGAGAACTATCAGCAAGGCTGGCTGCATATCGACTGCTCGGCGACTTACCGTAAAGCGCCGGTTGAACAGTGGTCTGCGGGTGCTACGGGACTTGGTGTGCGCACGATTGCTAATCTGTTAACGGCGTAATCGTCTTATTTGGCCTACAAAATTGCGAAAATCCAATAGATTGAGATTCCCTTGTAGGCCTGATAAGCGTAGCGCATCAGGCACTTGTGCCCCGAACGTTGAATGAATTGTGGTTCTTATGTCCGAAACAAAAAACGAACTTGAAGATCTGCTGGAAAAAGCAGCAACCGAACCGGCGCACCGCCCGGCCTTTTTCCGTACTCTACTGGAATCCACCGTCTGGGTGCCGGGTACGGCGGCGCAGGGCGAGGCTGTGGTTGAAGATAGCGCGCTTGATTTACAGCACTGGGAAAAAGAAGACGGCACCAGCGTCATTCCTTTTTTTACCTCGTTAGAAGCACTTCAACAGGCGGTTGAAGACGAACAGGCATTTGTCGTAATGCCCGTTCGCACATTGTTTGAGATGACCCTTGGCGAAACGCTCTTCCTTAATGCCAAACTGCCAACCGGTAAAGAATTTATGCCGCGTGAAATCAGTTTGTTGATTGGTGAAGAAGGAAATCCGCTGAGCAGCCAGGAAGTACTGGAGGGCGGTGAATCGCTGATATTATCGGAAGTCGCAGAGCCGCCAGCACAAATGATTGATTCACTCACCACCTTATTTAAAACTATTAAGCCGGTGAAGCGTGCTTTTATTTGTTCAATTAAAGAGAACGAAGAGGCACAGCCTAATTTACTTATTGGCATTGAAGCCGATGGTGATATCGAAGAAATTATTCAGGCGGCGGGAAGTGTAGCGACCGATACATTACCTGGCGATGAACCCATCGATATTTGTCAGGTGAAAAAAGGGGAAAAAGGAATTAGCCACTTTATTACCGAACATATTGTGCCATTCTATGAACGTCGCTGGGGTGGTTTTTTGCGTGACTTTAAACAGAACCGGATAATCTAAAATATGCCGCCCTAAAGGGCGGCATTCGGGCTTACTTGCTGCTCTGAAGGTTGTTAACCACCAGTAAATTGTTGCCGGAGAGACTCCGGTTATTATTTACCTCGGTTAACAGCGCACCAGAAACAATAAGTACGATACAAAAGCACCGTATCTTCATTGTGCGGTCCATGCGAAGACCGCATCACGACAGCACCACTGGCGATATTGCCGCGATAGCAAGCACTGTGGGGTGTCTGCATTTACGGTCATGGAACATCCTTTCCTAAAGCCAGCGCCCGTTTGCGAGACGGCGAAAAGGGCCGTCACGAATAATACTCTCATGTTTGAATAATTACTCTGTTTATTATCTTGACATAGCCAGGCATAAAAGAGAGTATTTCAACACTGTGGGGTGCCTGCGTTGCTCCAGCAACACAAGTCAACCAGCTGGAAAGGCCGCGAACCAGACCAGCAATAAAAAACCGCCAAATTCGGCGGTTTTTTATTGCCTGTAAAAAGCTTATTTCAATGGCTCAACCGGTAAATCTGCCCGTGCGCCCCATTCACTCCATGCGCCGTCGTACAGTTTCACGTTTGGCACATCCAGCGTCGCGAGTGCCAACAAAACCACGGCTGCCGTTACACCAGAACCGCAACTGACGATAATAGGTTTGTCATAACTTACGCCGCGACCAAAAAATATCGCATCCAGTTCATCGGTCGTTTTTAGTTCGCCTTCACGTACCAGTTCTGTCCACGGAACGTTAAACGCGCCGGGAATATGTCCGCGACGTAAACCTGGGCGAGGTTCATCAACTTCTGCGTTAAAACGTGCAGCCGGGCGGGCATCAATAATTTGCGCCGTATTTTCATGGCTTGCCAATAACACATCGGTGACTTTCACCACGGCTTCAGGATTAAACGTGGCGTTAAACTCTCCTTCCGGCAGCTCTACTGCACCTTCTTCTAACAGCAGATCATCGCGCTGCCAGCCTGCAAGTCCACCCCCCAGAATCGACACTTTCTCTACACCAAAGGTGCGCAGCATCCACCATGCTCGTGGGGCTGAGAAAAGATTACCTTCGTCATAGACAATCAGGTGCTTATCCTGGTTAACGCCTAACTCACGCATCGCCACGGCGAACGTTTCCGGGCGCGGCAGCATGTGCGGAAGCGGGGAAGTGTGATCAGAAAGCGCTTCGATATCAAAAAACACTGCGCCGGGAATATGTCCATTCAGATACTCCTGAGCAACGTTACGATCTTCCTGTCCAGGCGACGCCATGCGGGCATCGATAATCTGAATTTCCGGGTCATCAATATGTTCGGCGAGCCAGTCGGCTCCTACAAACCATGTCGTGGACATAGGCATCTCCATTTTTGCCGGGGTTAGGCTAAATTGTCGGATGTTTAGTGAAATGCAACAAGCAAAAGAGGCTGATTTGGCTGTCTGAGCCACAATTCTCACTAAAATTCGGATTGTATGGGCGTGATACTGAATTACATAACGTAAATTCTCACGCATAATAATTATTCGACGTTGCTAACGGGCCATTGTGGCAGGGATGAAAAATGAAAAAGTTACGCGTAGCCGCCTGCATGCTAATGCTGGCGCTGGCAGGGTGCGACAACAACGATAACGCGCCAACAGCGGTGAAAAAAGATGCGCCTTCTGAAGTTACTAAAGCGGCCTCTTCAGAAAACGTGAGTTCAGCAAAACTTTCCGCGCCGGAGCGACAAAAACTGGCCCAACAGAGTGCCGGTAAGGCGCTGACATTGCTGGATCTCTCTGAAGTTCAACTTGATGGCGCAGCCACGCTGGTGCTGACGTTCTCCATTCCTCTCGACCCGGATCAGGATTTCTCACGCGTTATCCATGTCGTCGATAAGAAAAGCGGCAAAGTGGATGGTGCCTGGGAGCTGTCAGATAATCTTAAAGAGTTGCGTTTACGCCACCTCGAACCGAAACGTGATTTGATCGTCACTATTGGCAAGGAGGTCAAAGCACTCAACAACGCAACCTTCAGTAAAGATTACGAAAAAACTATAACTACCCGCGATATCCAACCCAGCGTCGGTTTTGCCAGCCGTGGTTCGTTGTTACCTGGTAAAGTTATTGAAGGGCTGCCGGTAATGGCGCTCAACGTTAACAATGTTGATGTTAACTTCTTCCGTGTGAAGCCCGAATCTCTGCCTGCATTCATTAGCCAATGGGAATACCGCAATTCGCTGGCGAACTGGCAGTCTGAAAAACTGCTGCAGATGGCGGATCTGGTTTATACCGGACGGTTTGATCTCAATCCTGCGCGTAACACCCGTGAAAAATTATTGCTGCCGCTGGGTGATATCAAACCGCTTCAGCAGGCAGGCGTGTATCTGGCTGTGATGAATCAGGCTGGACGTTACGATTACAGTAATCCCGCGACGCTGTTTACGTTAAGTGATATCGGCGTTTCAGCTCACCGTTATCACAATCGTCTGGATATCTTTACCCAAAGTCTGGAAAACGGCGCGGCCCAGCAAGGAATACAAGTCTCTTTATTAAATGAGAAAGGGCAGACTCTGACTCAGGCAACCAGTGATGCTCAGGGGCATGTGCAGCTGGAAAATGATAAAAACGCGGCATTACTGCTGGCGCGTAAAGACGGTCAGACAACGCTACTCGATTTAAAACTTCCGGCGCTGGACTTAGCAGAATTTAACATTGCTGGCGCGCCAGGCTATAGCAAACAGTTTTTCATGTTTGGCCCGCGCGATCTTTATCGCCCTGGTGAAACAGTCATCCTCAATGGTTTATTGCGTGATGCAGATGGAAAAGCATTGCCCGATCAACCCATCAAGTTAGACGTGATTAAACCCGACGGGCAGGTACTCAGGAGCGTCGTTAGTCAGCCGGAGAATGGCCTCTACCACTTTACCTGGCCACTCGATAGCAATGCGGCAACCGGTATGTGGCATATTCGCGCTAACACGGGCGATAACCAGTACCGGATGTGGGATTTCCACGTCGAAGATTTTATGCCAGAGCGCATGGCGCTGAATCTGACTGGTGAGAAAACCCCGCTAACGCCGAAAGATGAAGTGAGATTTTCCGTGGTGGGGTACTACCTGTATGGTGCGCCTGCTAATGGTAATACTTTGCAAGGGCAACTTTTCCTGCGCCCACTGCGTGAAGCTGTGTCAGCCTTACCTGGTTTCGAATTCGGCGATATAGCTGCCGAAAATCTTTCCCGCACGCTGGATGAAGTTCAGTTGACGCTGGATGATAAAGGGCGTGGCGAAGTTTCTACAGAAAGCCAGTGGAAGGAAACGCATTCCCCATTACAGGTTATTTTCCAGGGTAGTTTGTTGGAATCGGGCGGTCGCCCGGTGACGCGCCGCGCTGAGCAGGCTATCTGGCCTGCCGATGCATTGCCGGGGATCCGTCCGCAGTTCGCCTCGAAATCGGTTTACGATTATCGCACTGACAGCACGGTGAAACAGCCCATTGTTGATGAAGGCAGTAACGCCGCTTTTGACATCGTTTATAGCGATGCGCAAGGCGTGAAAAAAGCCGTGTCGGGCTTGCAGGTGCGCCTGATTCGCGAACGCCGCGATTACTACTGGAACTGGTCAGAAGATGAAGGCTGGCAATCACAGTTTGATCAAAAAGATCTGATTGAAAATGAACAAACTCTGGATCTGAAAGCGGACGAAACCGGCAAGGTCAGTTTCCCGGTAGAGTGGGGCGCTTATCGTCTGGAAGTCAAAGCGCCGAATGAAGCGGTCAGTAGTGTGCGTTTCTGGGCTGGCTATAGCTGGCAGGACAACAGCGACGGGAGCGGCGCAGTGCGTCCGGACCGTGTCACGCTGAAACTGGATAAAGCCAGTTATCGCCCTGGCGACACCATTAAGTTGCATATCGCCGCGCCAACGGCGGGTAAAGGTTATGCGATGGTCGAGTCCAGTGAAGGGCCGCTGTGGTGGCAAGAGATTGATGTTCCGGCTCAAGGGCTGGATCTGACGATTCCGGTCGATAAAACCTGGAATCGTCATGATCTGTATTTAAGTACGCTGGTGGTACGTCCTGGCGATAAATCTCGCTCTGCGACGCCAAAACGCGCAGTTGGGGTGTTGCATCTGCCGCTTGGCGATGAAAACCGTCGTCTCGATCTGGCGCTGGAAACCCCCACCAAAATGCGCCCCAATCAGCCATTAACCGTGAAAATTAAAGCCAGCAATAAAAATGGTGAGATGCCAAAACAGGTGAATGTGCTGGTGTCTGCCGTTGATAGCGGTGTGCTGAATATTACTGATTACGTTACCCCCGATCCGTGGCAGGCGTTCTTTGGTCAGAAACGCTATGGTGCAGACATTTACGATATTTACGGTCAGGTCATTGAAGGTCAGGGGCGTCTGGCAGCTCTGCGTTTTGGTGGCGATGGTGATGAGCTGAAACGTGGTGGTAAACCGCCGGTCAATCACGTCAATATTGTCGCGCAGCAGGCGCTGCCGGTAACGCTCAACGAACAGGGCGAAGGCTCGGTTACACTGCCGATTGGCGATTTTAACGGTGAACTACGCGTCATGGCGCAAGCCTGGACGGCAGATGACTTCGGTAGCAACGAAAGCAAAGTGATAGTTGCCGCACCGGTGATTGCTGAACTGAACATGCCGCGCTTTATGGCGAGTGGCGATACCTCGCGTCTGACGCTGGATATCACTAATCTTACCGATAAACCGCAAAAACTGAACGTTGCCCTGACCGCCAGTGGTTTGCTTGAACTGGTCAGCGTTTCACCCGCAGCCGTTGAATTAGCGCCAGGTGTGCGTACTACGCTGTTTATCCCGGTGCGAGCATTGCCGGGTTATGGCGATGGAGAAATTCAGGCCACCATTAGCGGGTTAGCGTTACCGGGTGAAACCGTTGCCGATCAGCATAAGCAGTGGAAAATCGGCGTCCGTCCGGCGTTCCCGGCACAAACGGTTAATTACGGTACGGCGTTGCAGCCTGGTGAGACATGGGCGATTCCGGCGGATGGATTGCAAAACTTCTCGCCTGTTACACTGGAAGGGCAATTGTTGTTGAGCGGCAAACCACCGCTGAACATCGCACGTTATATCAAAGAGTTAAAAGCGTATCCGTACGGCTGTCTTGAGCAAACCGCCAGCGGCTTGTTCCCGTCACTTTATACCAACGCAGCCCAACTGCAGGCGTTGGGCATCAAAGGCGACAGTGATGAGAAACGCCGTGCATCGGTCGATATCGGCGTTTCCCGTTTGCTGCAAATGCAACGTGATAACGGCGGCTTTGCGCTGTGGGATAAAAACGGTGACGAAGAGTACTGGCTGACGGCTTACGTGATGGATTTCCTGGTCCGCGCAGGTGAGCAGGGGTACAGCGTGCCGACAGACGTCATTAACCGGGGAAATGAGCGTCTGCTGCGCTATTTACAAGATCCGGGCATGATGTCGATCCCGTACGCGGATAATCTCAAAGCCAGTAAATTCGCCGTACAGTCTTACGCTGCGCTGGTGCTGGCCCGTCAGCAAAAAGCACCACTGGGTGCGCTGCGTGAAATCTGGGAGCATCGTGCAGATGCCGCTTCTGGTTTACCGCTGCTGCAACTTGGCGTTGCGCTGAAAACCATGGGTGATGCGACGCGTGGTGAAGAAGCAATTGCGTTGGCGCTGAAAACGCCGCGTAATAGTGATGAGCGGATATGGCTGGGTGATTACGGTAGTCCACTGCGCGACAACGCGTTGATGCTCTCCTTGCTGGAAGAAAATAAACTGCTACCCGATGAGCAGAACACTTTGCTGAACACGCTTTCGCAGCAGGCATTTGGTGAACGCTGGCTATCGACCCAGGAAAGTAACGCGTTGTTCCTGGCTGCCCGTACAATTCAGGATTTACCGGGTAAATGGCAGGCGCAAACCTCTTTCTCAGCTGAGCCGCTGACAGGCGAGAAAACGCTAAACAGCAATCTGAATAGCGATCAACTTGCCACCTTGCAGGTGACCAACAGTGGCGATCAGCCGTTATGGCTGCGTGTGGATGCCAGCGGTTATCCGCAATCCGCACCTTTACCGGCGAACAATGTGCTGCAAATCGAGCGTCATATTCTTGGTACTGATGGTCAGAGTAAATCGCTGGACTCGTTACGTAGCGGCGATCTGGTGCTGGTCTGGTTGCAGGTAAAAGCCAGTAACAGCGTGCCGGATGCGTTAGTCGTGGATCTGCTGCCTGCGGGTCTGGAACTGGAAAACCAGAATCTGGCGAACGGTAGCGCCAGCCTGGAGCAAAGTGGTGGCGAAGTGCAGAACTTACTGAACCAGATGCAGCAGGCGAGCATTAAGCACATTGAGTTCCGTGATGATCGCTTTGTGGCGGCGGTTGCCGTTGATGAATACCAACCGGTAACGCTGGTGTATCTGGCGCGGGCGGTGACGCCGGGAACGTATCAGGTACCGCAACCGATGGTGGAATCAATGTATGTTCCCCAATGGCGGGCGACTGGCGCGGCTGAAGATCTGCTGATTGTCAGACCGTAAATGCCTCGCCTGTTAACCAAACGCGGCTGCTGGATAACGCTGGCAGCTGCGCCCTTTCTCCTTTTTCTTGCAGCGTGGGGAGCAGATAAACTCTGGCCTCTACCGCTGCATGAAGTCAATCCCGCACGAGTGGTTGTGGCGCAGGATGGGACGCCGCTCTGGCGCTTTGCCGATGCGGAAGGCATCTGGCGTTATCCGGTAACAATCGAAGATGTTTCTCCACGTTACCTTGAAGCGCTGATCAATTATGAAGATCGCTGGTTCTGGAAGCATCCGGGGGTGAATCCATTCTCGGTGGCGCGCGCAGCATGGCAAGATCTCACTTCGGGACGGGTTATTTCCGGTGGCAGCACGCTCACTATGCAGGTTGCTCGTCTGCTTGATCCTCACCCCAAAACATTTGGCGGCAAAATTCGCCAGCTCTGGCGCGCGTTGCAACTGGAGTGGCATCTGTCTAAGCGTGAAATTCTGACCTTGTATCTTAACCGTGCCCCGTTTGGCGGTACGTTGCAGGGGATCGGTGCGGCAAGTTGGGCTTATCTCGGAAAATCGCCTACGAATTTAAGCTATTCCGAGGCGGCAATGCTGGCGGTTTTGCCGCAAGCTCCCAGCCGTCTTCGCCCGGATCGCTGGCCGGAACGTGCCGAAGCCGCGCGTAATAAAGTGCTCGAACGGATGGCTGCGCAAGGTGTGTGGTCCCGTGAGCAGGTAAAAGAATCAAGGGAAGAACCCATCTGGCTGGCACCCCGACAAATGCCGCAACTGGCACCGCTGTTTTCGCGCATGATGCTCGGTAAAAGCAAAAGCGACAAAATCGTTACTACGCTGGATGCCGGTCTTCAACGACGTCTGGAAGAACTGGCGCAAAACTGGAAAGGACGATTACCACCGCGCAGCTCACTGGCGATGATCGTGGTTGATCATACCGATATGCGTGTTCGCGGCTGGGTGGGTTCTGTTGATCTCAACGATGATTCACGCTTTGGTCATGTTGATATGGTCAATGCGATCCGATCGCCAGGATCGGTGCTCAAACCGTTTGTTTATGGTCTGGCGCTGGATGAAGGCTTGATCCACCCGGCATCACTGCTGCAAGACGTTCCCCGGCGCACCGGTGATTATCGACCAGGTAACTTTGATAGCGGTTTTCATGGCCCGATCAGCATGAGCGAGGCGCTGGTGCGCTCGCTGAATTTACCTGCTGTGCAGGTGCTGGAAGCCTATGGACCGAAACGGTTTGCGGCAAAATTACGCAATGTTGGATTGCCGTTGTATCTGCCCAACGGCGCTGCGCCGAATCTTTCGCTCATTCTCGGCGGCGCTGGTGCAAAACTGGAAGATATGGCGGCAGCGTATACCGCGTTTGCTCGCCACGGCAAGGCAGGTAAATTGCGCTTACAGCCTGACGATCCGCTGCTTGAACGGCCTTTAATGTCGTCGGGGGCTGCGTGGATCATTCGCCGGATTATGGCTGATGAAGCGCAACCCTTGCCGGATGGTGCCTTGCCGCGCGTCGCCCCACTGGCATGGAAAACGGGCACCAGCTATGGCTATCGTGATGCCTGGGCGATTGGGGTTAACGCTCGCTATGTCATTGGGATCTGGACTGGCAGACCGGACGGCACGCCCGTTGTTGGTCAGTTTGGCTTTGCCAGCGCCGTACCATTGTTGAATCAGGTTAATAATATCTTACTGTCGCGCAGTGCGAATCTGCCGGAAGACCCACGTCCTGACTCTGTAAGTCGTGGCGTTATCTGCTGGCCGGGCGGACAGTCTTTGCCGGAAGGTGACGGTAACTGCCGCCGCCGCCTGGCAACCTGGCTGCTGGACGGGAGTCAGCCACCAACTCTATTACTGCCGGAGCAGGAAGGCATTAATGGCATTCGTTTCCCCATCTGGCTGGATGAAAACGGCAAACGTGTTGCCGCTGATTGCCCTCAGGCGCGACAAGAAATGATAAATGTCTGGCCGCTACCGCTGGAACCCTGGTTGCCCGCATCAGAACGCCGCGCTGTGCGCTTACCACCGGCCTCGACAATTTGCCCGCCATACGGTCACGATGCACAACTCCCACTGCAGCTGACAGGTGTTCGCGATGGCGCGATTATTAAACGTTTACCGGGCGCAGCGGAAGCGACTTTGCCGTTGCAATCAAGTGGAGGGGCAGGTGAACGCTGGTGGTTTCTGAATGGCGAACCGTTAACTGAACGCGGGCGCAACGTGACCCTGCATTTGATGGATAAGGGCGATTATCAATTGCTGGTGATGGATGAGGTGGGGCAAATCGCGACAGTGAAATTTGTCATGCAATAGTCTGTTTTGTCCCTGATTGTTGCTTAAACTAGGTTTATTTTAAAAAAATGTTACCTTCATCAATAGTCAACGGCCCTGTTGCTCATTATAATCCGCGCCATCTCGTACGCTGGTACAGACAACAACAGAACAATTTACAGAGGTAAAAATGGCTATTGAACGTACTTTTTCCATCATCAAACCGAACGCGGTAGCAAAAAACGTCATAGGTAATATCTTTGCGCGCTTTGAAGCTGCAGGGTTCAAAATTGTCGGCACCAAAATGCTGCACCTGACCGTTGAACAGGCTCGTGGCTTTTATGCTGAACACGATGGAAAACCGTTCTTTGATGGTCTGGTTGAATTCATGACCTCTGGCCCGATCGTGGTTTCCGTGCTGGAGGGTGAAAACGCCGTTCAGCGTCACCGCGATCTGCTGGGCGCGACCAATCCGGCAAACGCACTGGCCGGTACTCTGCGTGCTGATTACGCTGACAGCCTGACCGAAAATGGTACCCACGGTTCTGATTCCGTCGAATCTGCCGCTCGCGAAATCGCTTATTTCTTCGGCGAAGGCGAAGTGTGCCCGCGCACCCGTTAATAATTTCGTAAATGCCGCGTGCAAACGTGGCATCCGTGCGCCAGAATTTGTACAATGCAGCGCCCCCGGACGAGCAGCCGCTCACCGGGGCGTTTCTTTTTTCAACCCTCCAGGGGCCATAACGTGTAATAACGAGGCCGGAATAGCATATGTCTGAACAATTAGTCACACCTGAAAACGTCACCACGAAAGATGGAAAAATCAACCTGCTGGATCTCAACCGTCAGCAGATGCGGGAGTTTTTTAAAGATTTAGGTGAAAAACCCTTCCGCGCCGATCAGGTGATGAAGTGGATGTATCACTATTGCTGCGACAACTTTGATGAGATGACCGACATCAACAAAGTGTTGCGCGGCAAACTGAAAGAGGTGGCGGAGATCCGCGCACCGGAAGTGGTTGAAGAACAGCGTTCATCTGACGGCACCATTAAATGGGCAATTGCCGTTGGCGATCAGCGCGTCGAAACGGTGTATATCCCGGAAGACGACCGTGCCACGCTCTGCGTCTCTTCGCAGGTGGGGTGTGCGCTGGAGTGTAAATTCTGTTCCACCGCCCAGCAGGGCTTTAACCGCAACCTGCGGGTATCGGAAATTATCGGCCAGGTGTGGCGTGCAGCGAAAATCGTCGGCGCAGCAAAAGTCACCGGTCAGCGTCCAATCACTAACGTAGTGATGATGGGCATGGGCGAGCCGCTGCTCAACCTGAACAATGTCGTTCCGGCGATGGAAATCATGCTTGATGATTTCGGTTTTGGCCTGTCTAAACGTCGCGTGACGCTTTCCACTTCCGGTGTAGTTCCGGCGCTGGATAAACTGGGCGATATGATCGACGTTGCACTGGCAATTTCCCTGCACGCGCCGAACGACGAAATTCGTGACGAAATTGTGCCGATCAACAAAAAGTACAATATCGAAACGTTCCTTGCTGCGGTACGCCGTTATCTGGAGAAATCCAACGCCAATCAGGGCCGAGTCACTATTGAATACGTGATGCTTGACCACGTTAACGACGGCACTGAACACGCGCACCAACTGGCGGAGCTACTGAAAGATACGCCGTGTAAGATCAACCTGATCCCGTGGAACCCGTTCCCTGGCGCGCCGTATGGACGCAGTTCGAACAGCCGTATCGACCGTTTCTCAAAAGTGCTGATGAGCTACGGTTTCACCACTATTGTGCGTAAAACTCGTGGTGATGATATCGATGCTGCCTGTGGTCAGTTGGCGGGCGATGTTATCGACCGTACGAAACGTACCCTGCGTAAACGGATGCAGGGTGAAGCCATCGATATTAAAGCGGTCTGATAGCCATTACGCCACGGTTACTTTATGTACCGTGGCGTAATCTTTTATGAATGAAGTATTAAGTTGCAATTGTCTGGTCAATATTAACGGTGCGTTTTTGCTGACTTTAAGGCAGTATGTAACGATGCAACAGTAAGTTAGCCTTAGTGAATGTGGGCTTTGTCACGAGCACACAGACGGTCTTATACTGTATGATAACGGTTAACTTAACGGATGTTTCGCGGTGTGGGTGAGCATGATGGTTCACCGGCATCTCAATTCTCATTTAAACGTACCTGCAGCGAATGAATACTGAAGCCACGCACGACCAAAATGAAGCACTTACTACCGGCGCTCGCCTGCGTAATGCTCGCGAACAACTAGGACTTAGTCAGCAGGCCGTTGCCGAGCGACTTTGCCTGAAGGTTTCCACGGTACGCGACATTGAAGAAGATAAGGCACCCGCCGATCTTGCTTCAACATTCCTGCGCGGATATATCCGCTCTTATGCGCGTCTGGTACATATTCCAGAAGAAGAACTGCTGCCAGGGCTGGAAAAGCAGGCTCCACTTCGGGCTGCAAAAGTTGCGCCGATGCAGAGTTTTTCCCTCGGTAAACGCCGCAAAAAACGCGACGGCTGGCTGATGACCTTCACCTGGCTGGTGTTGTTTGTGGTTATCGGCCTGAGCGGTGCCTGGTGGTGGCAAGACCACAAAGCTCAGCAGGAAGAGATCACCACTATGGCCGATCAATCTTCGGCGGAATTGAGCAGTAATAGCGAGCAGGGGCAGAGTGTTCCGTTAAATACGTCGACAACTACAGACCCGGCTACAACGTCCACGCCGCCAGCGTCTGTGGATACTACCGCAACCAACACGCAAACACCTGCCGTAACTGCGCCAGCACCAGCTGTTGATCCGCAACAGAATGCGGTTGTTTCGCCTTCGCAGGCAAATGTTGATACCGCCGCGACCCCGGCACCAACGGCAACAACAACGCCAGATGGTGCTGCGCCGTTGCCAACCGATCAGGCTGGCGTGACCACGCCGGCGGCTGATCCGAATGCGCTGGTGATGAACTTTACTGCCGATTGCTGGCTGGAGGTCACTGATGCTACCGGTAAAAAACTGTTTAGCGGGATGCAGCGTAAAGACGGTAATTTGAATTTAACCGGCCAGGCACCGTATAAACTGAAAATTGGTGCGCCAGCCGCAGTACAGATCCAGTATCAAGGGAAACCTGTCGATCTGAGTCGTTTTATCAGAACTAACCAGGTTGCGCGTCTGACCCTCAATGCCGAACAATCACCGGCGCAGTAACAGACGGGTAACGCGGGAGATTTTTCATGCATAACCAGGCTCCAATTCAACGTAGAAAATCAACACGTATTTACGTTGGGAATGTGCCGATTGGCGATGGTGCTCCCATCGCCGTACAGTCCATGACCAATACGCGTACGACAGACGTCGAAGCAACGGTCAATCAAATCAAGGCGTTGGAACGTGTTGGCGCTGATATCGTCCGTGTCTCAGTACCGACGATGGACGCGGCAGAAGCGTTCAAACTCATCAAACAGCAGGTTAACGTGCCGCTGGTGGCTGACATCCACTTCGACTATCGCATTGCGCTGAAAGTAGCGGAATACGGCGTCGATTGTCTGCGTATTAACCCTGGCAATATCGGTAATGAAGAGCGTATTCGCATGGTGGTTGACTGTGCGCGCGATAAAAACATTCCGATCCGTATTGGCGTTAACGCCGGATCGCTGGAAAAAGATCTGCAAGAAAAGTATGGCGAACCGACGCCGCAGGCGTTGCTGGAATCCGCCATGCGTCATGTTGATCATCTCGATCGCTTGAACTTCGAACAGTTCAAAGTCAGCGTGAAAGCGTCAGACGTCTTCCTCGCTGTTGAGTCTTATCGTTTGCTGGCAAAACAGATCGATCAGCCGCTGCATCTGGGGATCACCGAAGCGGGTGGTGCGCGCAGCGGGGCGGTTAAATCCGCCATTGGTTTAGGTCTGCTGCTGTCTGAAGGCATTGGCGACACGCTGCGCGTATCGCTGGCGGCCGATCCGGTTGAAGAGATCAAAGTCGGTTTCGATATTTTGAAATCGCTGCGTATCCGTTCGCGCGGGATCAACTTCATCGCCTGTCCAACCTGTTCGCGTCAGGAGTTTGATGTTATCGGTACGGTTAACGCGCTGGAGCAACGCCTGGAAGATATCATCACTCCGATGGACGTTTCGATTATCGGCTGTGTGGTGAATGGCCCAGGTGAGGCGCTGGTTTCTACACTCGGCGTCACCGGCGGTAACAAGAAAAGCGGCCTCTATGAAGATGGCGTGCGCAAAGACCGTCTGGACAACAACGATATGATCGACCAGCTGGAAGCGCGCATTCGTGCGAAAGCCAGTCAGCTGGACGAAGCGCGTCGAATTGACGTTCAGCAGGTTGAAAAATAATAACGTGATGGGAAGCGCCTCGCTTCCCGTGTATGATTGAACCCGCATGGCTCCCGAAACATTGAGGGAAGCGTTGAGGGTTCATTTTTATATTCAGAAAGAGAATAAACGTGGCAAAAAACATTCAAGCCATTCGCGGCATGAACGATTACCTGCCTGGCGAAACGGCCATCTGGCAGCGCATTGAAGGCACACTGAAAAACGTGCTCGGCAGCTACGGTTACAGTGAAATCCGCTTGCCGATTGTAGAGCAGACCCCGCTATTCAAACGTGCGATTGGTGAAGTCACCGACGTGGTTGAAAAAGAGATGTACACCTTTGAGGATCGCAATGGCGACAGCCTGACTCTGCGCCCTGAAGGGACGGCGGGCTGTGTACGCGCCGGCATCGAGCATGGTCTTCTGTACAATCAGGAACAGCGTCTGTGGTATATCGGGCCGATGTTCCGTCACGAGCGTCCGCAGAAAGGGCGTTATCGTCAGTTCCATCAGTTGGGCTGCGAAGTTTTCGGTCTGCAAGGTCCGGATATCGACGCTGAACTGATTATGCTCACTGCCCGCTGGTGGCGCGCGCTGGGTATTTCCGAGCACGTAACACTTGAGCTGAACTCTATCGGTTCGCTGGAAGCTCGTGCGAATTACCGCGATGCGCTGGTGGCATTCCTTGAGCAGCATAAAGAAAAGCTGGACGAAGACTGCAAACGCCGCATGTACACTAACCCGCTGCGCGTGCTGGATTCAAAAAATCCGGAAGTGCAGGCGCTTCTCAACGACGCTCCGGCATTAGGCGATTATCTGGACGAGGAATCTCGTGAGCATTTTGCCGGTCTGTGCAAACTGCTTGAGAGCGCGGGGATCGCTTACACCGTCAACCAGCGTCTGGTGCGTGGCCTGGATTACTATAACTGTACCGTTTTCGAGTGGGTGACTAACAGCCTCGGTTCCCAGGGCACCGTGTGTGCAGGCGGTCGTTATGACGGTCTGGTGGAACAACTGGGTGGTCGTGCTACACCGGCTGTCGGTTTTGCGATGGGCCTCGAACGTCTTGTATTGTTAGTTCAGGCCGTTAATCCGGAATTTAAGGCCGATCCTGTTGTCGATATATACCTGGTGGCTTCAGGTGCTGATACACAATCTGCGGCTATGGCATTAGCAGAGCGTCTGCGTGATGAATTACCGGGCGTGAAATTGATGACCAACCACGGCGGCGGCAACTTTAAGAAACAGTTTGCCCGTGCTGATAAATGGGGTGCCCGCGTTGCTGTGGTGCTGGGTGAGTCTGAAGTGGCTAACGGCACAGCAGTAGTGAAGGATTTGCGCTCTGGTGAGCAAACGGCAGTTGCGCAGGATAGCGTAGCCGCGCATTTGCGCACGTTACTGGGTTAAGGAAGGAGAAGGACAGCGTGGAAATTTACGAGAACGAAAACGACCAGGTAGAAGCGGTTAAACGCTTTTTTGCTGAAAATGGCAAAGCACTGGCTGTTGGGGTGATTTTGGGCGTTGGCGCACTAATTGGCTGGCGCTACTGGAACAGCCATCAGGTTGATTCTGCACGCTCCGCTTCTCTTGCCTATCAAAATGCGGTTACCGCAGTGAGCGAAGGCAAACCGGATAGCATTCCGGCGGCGGAAAAATTTGCTGCTGAAAATAAAAATACTTATGGTGCGCTGGCTTCTTTGGAACTTGCGCAGCAATTTGTTGACAAAAATGAACTAGAGAAAGCTGCCGCCCAGTTACAACAGGGGCTGGCAGACACGAGCGATGAAAATCTCAAAGCCGTGATAAATCTGCGTCTTGCTCGCGTTCAGGTTCAGCTCAAGCAGGCTGATGCCGCGCTGAAAACCCTTGATACCATCAAAGGTGAAGGGTGGGCTGCCATTGTTGCCGACCTGCGTGGTGAAGCATTGCTGAGCAAAGGTGATAAGCAAGGTGCGCGTAGTGCATGGGAAGCAGGCGTGAAAAGCGATGTTACCCCGGCACTGAGCGAAATGATGCAGATGAAAATTAATAATTTGTCCATCTGAGAGGGACCCGATGCAATTGCGTAAATTACTGCTGCCAGGACTGCTTTCCGTTACCCTTTTAAGCGGCTGTTCGCTGTTTAACAGCGAAGAAGATGTGGTAAAGATGTCCCCATTGCCGACCGTTGAAAACCAGTTTACGCCGACCACGGCGTGGAGCACTTCCGTTGGTAGCGGCATTGGCAACTTCTATTCCAATCTTCATCCGGCACTGGCGGACAACGTTGTCTATGCAGCGGACCGCGCTGGTTTAGTAAAAGCGCTGAATGCGGATGATGGCAAAGAAATCTGGTCTGTCAGCCTGGCCGAGAAAGATGGCTGGTTCTCTAAAGAGCCTGCATTACTTTCTGGCGGTGTGACCGTGTCTGGTGGGCATGTCTACATTGGCAGCGAAAAGGCGCAGGTTTACGCGCTGAATACCAGCGATGGTACTGTGGCATGGCAAACTAAAGTCGCGGGTGAAGCACTTTCGCGTCCGGTGGTCAGCGACGGTCTGGTGTTAATCCACACCAGTAACGGTCAGTTACAAGCGCTGAACGAAGCTGACGGCGCTGTCAAATGGACAGTTAACCTCGATATGCCTTCGCTCTCTTTGCGTGGCGAGTCTGCGCCGGCAACGGCTTTTGGTGCGGCCGTCGTGGGTGGCGATAATGGTCGCGTCAGCGCAGTGCTGATGGAACAGGGCCAGATGATTTGGCAGCAGCGTATTTCCCAGGCGACCGGTTCTACCGAAATTGACCGTCTGAGCGATGTTGACACGACTCCCGTCGTTGTTAACGGCGTTGTTTTCGCGCTGGCCTATAATGGTAACCTGACGGCGCTTGATCTGCGCAGTGGTCAGATTATGTGGAAACGCGAACTGGGTTCGGTGAATGATTTCATCGTCGACGGCAATCGCATCTATCTGGTCGATCAAAATGACCGGGTGATGGCGTTGACCATTGATGGCGGCGTTACGCTGTGGACACAAAGCGATCTGTTGCATCGCCTGCTGACTTCTCCGGTGCTGTATAATGGCAACCTGGTGGTAGGTGACAGCGAAGGTTATCTGCACTGGATTAACGTCGAAGATGGTCGTTTCGTTGCCCAGCAAAAAGTTGATAGTTCCGGTTTCCAGACTGAACCGGTTGCCGCTGATGGCAAACTGCTGATCCAGGCAAAAGACGGAACCGTGTACTCTATTACACGTTAATCGTCTCTGTCGTTCACTTTGAAAACGGCTCCTGGACAGGGGCCGTTTTCCTGTTTTTAACAACGACACGAATATAGCGTGCGTTGTCTGATGATTTATAAAAATGAGGCTTTAAACATGGTACCTGTGGTCGCGCTTGTCGGGCGCCCTAACGTAGGAAAATCCACGTTATTTAACCGTCTAACTCGCACCCGAGATGCGCTGGTTGCGGATTTCCCGGGTCTGACTCGTGACCGTAAGTACGGTCGTGCAGAAATTGAAGGCCGCGAGTTTATTTGTATTGATACTGGTGGGATTGATGGCACCGAAGACGGTGTAGAGACACGTATGGCGGAACAGTCGCTGCTGGCGATTGAAGAAGCGGACGTCGTACTGTTTATGGTGGATGCGCGCGCGGGCCTGATGCCGGCGGATGAAGCGATTGCCAAACATCTGCGCTCCCGTGAAAAACCGACCTTCCTGGTGGCAAACAAAACTGACGGTCTGGATCCCGATCAGGCGGTGGTTGATTTCTACTCGCTTGGTTTAGGGGAAATCTACCCGATCGCCGCGTCTCACGGTCGTGGCGTATTAAGTCTGCTGGAGCACGTGCTGCTGCCGTGGATGGAAGATCTCGCACCGCAAGAAGAAGTCGACGAAGACGCCGAATACTGGGCGCAATTTGAAGCGGAAGAGAACGGCGAAGAAGAAGAGGAAGACGACTTCGACCCGCAAAGTCTGCCGATCAAACTGGCGATTGTGGGTCGTCCGAACGTAGGTAAGTCTACACTCACTAACCGTATTCTTGGTGAAGAGCGCGTTGTTGTTTATGATATGCCTGGTACGACGCGTGACAGTATCTACATTCCAATGGAACGCGATGGACGTGAGTATGTGCTCATTGACACCGCTGGCGTACGTAAACGCGGCAAAATCACCGATGCTGTAGAGAAATTCTCGGTAATCAAAACGTTGCAGGCCATTGAAGATGCCAACGTGGTGATGTTAGTGATTGATGCGCGCGAAGGTATTTCCGATCAGGATCTCTCCCTGCTGGGCTTTATTCTCAATAGTGGGCGCTCACTTGTCATTGTGGTGAATAAGTGGGATGGCCTGAGCCAGGAAGTGAAAGAGCAGGTGAAAGAAACGCTGGACTTCCGTCTGGGCTTTATCGATTTTGCTCGTGTGCATTTTATCTCAGCCTTGCACGGCAGTGGTGTTGGTAATCTGTTTGAATCAGTACGTGAAGCGTATGACAGCTCCACCCGTCGTGTGGGGACCTCTATGCTGACGCGCATCATGACGATGGCTGTTGAAGATCACCAACCGCCGTTGGTACGCGGTCGTCGTGTGAAGCTGAAATATGCCCACGCCGGTGGTTATAACCCGCCGATTGTGGTGATTCACGGTAATCAGGTGAAAGACCTGCCTGATTCCTACAAGCGTTACTTGATGAACTACTTCCGCAAATCGCTGGACGTAATGGGATCGCCGATTCGTATTCAGTTCAAAGAAGGGGAAAACCCGTATGCGAACAAGCGTAACACCCTGACGCCAACCCAGATGCGTAAACGTAAGCGTCTGATGAAGCACATCAAGAAAAATAAATAATTATCCGTAAGTATTTTATCTGCCATTCCCTCTATGAATGTAGAGGGAATGGCTACCGGAGAAATTCATATGGAACTGCATTGTCCACAATGTCAGCATGTGCTTGATCAGGATAACGGCCATGCGCGTTGCCCATCCTGCGGGGAATTTATTGAAATGAAAGCTCTTTGTCCAGACTGCCATCAACCGTTGCAGGTGTTAAAAGCCTGCGGTGCAGTAGATTACTTCTGTCAGCACGGGCATGGCTTGATATCGAAAAAACGCGTTGAATTCGTGCTGGCTTAATGAACCTTTTTACGCGATTTTTTTACCGGCTGGATGTTTTTTACTTCACTTTCTATCCAGCCGTCTTCCAGACGTGTGGTTAGCATTTCACCCGCTTTAACTTGCTTCACTTTTTTCAGTACATTGCCGTCAGTAGCAGTAGTAACGCTGTATCCACGCGCCAGCGTCGAAAGCGGGCTAACTGCTTCCAGGTGCGTTACTGCATTACCAAACCGTTCTCGCGTTGCGCTCAGTTGCGCGCGCAACGTTTCTGCCAGGCGATATTCCAGTTGTTGAATTCGCGTCTGTGCGCGGTGAATACGCGGCTGCGGATTTTGCTGGTTTAGCCGCTGTGTTAACCGCTGCTGCTGTTGCCCGGCACGCTTAAGCTGATTTTCCAGCGCAAAGCTCATCCGCTTTTGCAGGCGCTCAAGCATGGTTTGCTGGCGTGCCAGCCGGAGCTGTGGATGCTGCTGCTGTAAGCGATGATGGATCTGCGTAAAACGACGCGTGCGGTTGGCGAGATAATAATCCATTGCCATTTCGAGGCGCTGCTGCGCAGACTGCACCTGACGCAGTAACTCCTGTTGATTGCGGCTCACTACTTCAGCGGCGGCAGACGGCGTTGGCGCACGCAGATCAGCGACAAAGTCGGCAATCGTCACATCCGTCTCATGCCCGACGGCGCTGACGACCGGAATGCGGCTGGCAAAAATCGCCCGCGCTACACGTTCGTCGTTAAAACTCCATAAATCTTCCAGCGAACCGCCGCCGCGCCCAACGATCAACACGTCGCACTCGTTGCGCTGATTCGCCAGTTCAATGGCGCGAACAATTTGCCCTGGCGCGTCATCGCCCTGAACGGCGGTGGGGTAGATGATCACCGGCAGAGAAGGATCGCGACGTTTTAATACATGCAAAATATCATGTAGCGCAGCACCGGTTTTTGAGGTGATCACACCAACGCAATGCGCAGGAGAGGGGAGTGATTTTTTGTATTGCTGATCGAACAGACCTTCAGCCTGCAATTTCGCTTTAAGCTGTTCGTATTTTTGTTGCAGCAACCCTTCACCGGCAGGCTGCATACTTTCGACGATAATCTGGTAGTCACCGCGCGGCTCGTAGAGCGTAATATTGGCGCGAACTAAAACCTGTTGCCCATGCTGTGGGCGGAAGGTCACCCGGCGGTTGCTGTTGCGGAACATCGCGCAGCGTACCTGGGCGGTGTCGTCTTTGAGTGTAAAGTACCAGTGACCGGAAGCCGGTTGTGTGAAATTAGAGATTTCGCCGCTGATCCAAACCTGTCCCATCTCATGCTCAAGCAGCAGACGAACCGTTTGATTCAGGCGACTAACGGTAAAAATTGCAGGGGATTGAGAAGGTAACATGTGAGCGAGATCAAATTCTAAATCAGCAGGTTATTCAGTCGATAGTAACCCGCCCTCCGGGGATAGCAAGCATTTTTTGCAAAAAGGGGTAGATGCAATCGGTTACGCTCTGTATAATGCCGCGGCAATATTTATTAACCACTCTGGTCGAGATATTGCCCATGCTACGTATCGCTAAAGAAGCTCTGACGTTTGACGACGTTCTCCTCGTTCCTGCTCATTCTACCGTTCTGCCGAATACTGCTGACCTCAGCACCCAGCTGACGAAAACTATTCGTCTGAATATCCCTATGCTTTCCGCAGCAATGGATACCGTAACGGAAGCGCGCCTGGCTATTGCTCTGGCTCAGGAAGGCGGTATCGGCTTTATCCACAAAAACATGTCCATTGAACGCCAGGCAGAAGAAGTTCGCCGTGTGAAAAAACACGAATCTGGCGTGGTAACTGATCCGCAGACCGTGCTGCCGACAACCACCCTGCGTGAAGTGAAAGAACTGACCGAGCGTAACGGCTTTGCGGGCTACCCGGTGGTTACCGAAGAAAACGAACTGGTCGGCATCATCACCGGTCGTGACGTGCGTTTTGTGACCGATCTGAATCAACCGGTTAGCGTTTACATGACGCCGAAAGAGCGTCTGGTAACCGTGCGTGAAGGCGAAGCCCGTGAAGTGGTGCTGGCAAAAATGCACGAAAAACGCGTTGAAAAGGCGCTGGTGGTTGATGACGAATTCCACCTGATCGGCATGATCACCGTGAAAGACTTCCAGAAAGCGGAACGTAAACCGAACGCCTGTAAAGACGAGCAAGGCCGTCTGCGTGTTGGTGCAGCGGTTGGCGCGGGTGCGGGTAACGAAGAGCGTGTTGACGCGCTGGTTGCCGCAGGCGTTGACGTTCTGCTGATCGACTCCTCTCACGGTCACTCAGAAGGCGTTCTGCAACGTATCCGTGAAACCCGTGCTAAATATCCTGATCTGCAAATCATCGGCGGCAACGTGGCAACAGCTGCAGGTGCACGCGCTCTGGCAGAAGCTGGTTGCAGCGCGGTTAAAGTCGGTATCGGCCCAGGCTCTATCTGTACGACTCGTATCGTGACTGGCGTCGGTGTTCCACAGATCACCGCCGTTGCTGATGCAGTAGAAGCCCTGGAAGGCACCGGTATTCCGGTTATCGCTGACGGCGGTATCCGTTTCTCAGGCGATATCGCCAAAGCTATCGCCGCTGGCGCAAGCGCGGTAATGGTGGGTTCCATGCTGGCGGGTACTGAAGAATCTCCGGGTGAAATCGAACTCTACCAGGGCCGTTCTTACAAATCTTACCGTGGGATGGGTTCCCTGGGCGCGATGTCCAAAGGTTCTTCTGACCGTTACTTCCAGAGCGACAACGCTGCCGACAAACTGGTGCCGGAAGGTATCGAAGGTCGCGTAGCCTATAAAGGTCGCCTGAAAGAGATCATTCACCAGCAGATGGGCGGCCTGCGCTCCTGTATGGGGCTGACCGGCTGTGGTACTATCGACGAACTGCGTACTAAAGCGGAGTTTGTACGTATCAGCGGTGCGGGCATTCAGGAAAGCCACGTTCACGACGTGACCATTACTAAAGAGTCCCCGAACTACCGTCTGGGCTCCTGATTCTCTTCGCCCGACTTCATGTCGGGCGATTTATATTATCTGTTTCACTTGCCTCGGAATAAGCGTCAATGACGGAAAACATTCATAAGCATCGCATCCTCATTCTGGACTTCGGTTCTCAGTATACTCAACTGGTTGCGCGCCGCGTGCGTGAGCTGGGCGTTTACTGCGAACTGTGGGCGTGGGATGTGACAGAAGCACAAATTCGTGACTTCAATCCAAGCGGCATTATTCTTTCCGGCGGCCCGGAAAGCACCACCGAAGAAAACAGCCCGCGTGCGCCGCAGTATGTCTTTGAAGCAGGCGTACCGGTATTCGGCGTTTGCTATGGCATGCAGACCATGGCAATGCAGTTGGGCGGTCACGTTGAAGCCTCTAACGAACGTGAATTTGGCTACGCGCAGGTTGAAGTCGTAAACGACAGCGCACTGGTTCGCGGTATTGAAGATGCTCTGACCGCAGACGGTAAACCTCTGCTCGATGTCTGGATGAGCCACGGCGATAAAGTTACCGCTATCCCGTCCGACTTCGTCACCGTAGCCAGCACCGAAAGCTGCCCGTTTGCCATTATGGCTAACGAAGAAAAACGCTTCTATGGCGTACAGTTCCACCCGGAAGTGACTCACACCCGCCAGGGTATGCGCATGCTGGAGCGTTTTGTGCGTGATATCTGCCAGTGTGAAGCCCTGTGGACGCCAGCGAAAATTATCGACGATGCTGTAACTCGCATCCGCGAGCAGGTAGGCGACGATAAAGTCATCCTCGGCCTCTCTGGTGGTGTGGATTCCTCCGTAACCGCAATGCTGCTGCACCGCGCTATCGGTAAAAACCTGACTTGCGTATTCGTCGACAACGGCCTGCTGCGTCTCAACGAAGCAGAGCAGGTTCTGGATATGTTTGGCGATCACTTTGGTCTCAATATTGTTCACGTTCCGGCAGAAGATCGCTTCCTGTCAGCGCTGGCTGGCGAAAACGATCCGGAAGCAAAACGTAAAATCATCGGGCGCGTTTTCGTTGAAGTATTCGATGAAGAAGCGCTGAAACTGGAAGACGTGAAGTGGCTGGCGCAGGGTACTATCTACCCTGACGTTATCGAATCTGCGGCGTCTGCAACCGGTAAAGCACACGTCATCAAATCTCACCACAACGTGGGCGGCCTGCCGAAAGAGATGAAGATGGGCCTGGTTGAACCGCTGAAAGAGCTGTTCAAAGACGAAGTGCGTAAGATTGGTCTGGAGCTGGGCCTGCCGTACGACATGCTGTACCGTCACCCGTTCCCGGGACCAGGCCTTGGCGTTCGTGTTCTGGGTGAAGTGAAGAAAGAGTATTGTGACCTGCTGCGCCGTGCTGACGCCATCTTCATTGAAGAACTGCGTAAAGCGGACCTGTACGACAAAGTCAGCCAGGCATTCACCGTCTTCCTGCCGGTACGTTCCGTTGGCGTAATGGGCGATGGTCGTAAGTATGACTGGGTTGTTTCTCTGCGTGCTGTCGAAACCATCGACTTTATGACCGCACACTGGGCGCATCTGCCGTACGATTTCCTCGGTCGCGTTTCCAACCGCATTATCAATGAAGTGAACGGTATTTCCCGCGTGGTGTATGACATCAGCGGCAAGCCACCAGCTACCATTGAGTGGGAATGATTTTGATCCCTGCACTATGAATGAACAAAACCCTCTGTTACTATAGAGGGTTTTTTATCTTCAAGAATTATAGGCTTGAAGTTACTTACATCGATTAATTAAACCAGCTGTCCGATTTGTTCTCTTCTGCTTTGCCCACGCTTTTCATCAGATCGCGACCGCCCTCAGTCATATTCCTGTTTGCGTCAGCTTCAGATTGCACCACATCGGTTTGCGCAGCTTTGTGCTTCAGTTCCTGATCGATAAATTCGTTTTCTCGCTTAACGCGGGCTTCTTCTTTCGCCAGCGCCAGTTTTTGTTTCTGAATCTCTAAGCTGCGTAGCTCATCTTCATAACTTTGATCGCGTTTTTTGTCCGCAGTGGCTTCGGCGTCCAGTTTATCCTGACGAGCTTTCTTATTTGCCGCTGCCGTTGCCGCTCTTTTGTTAGCGGCGGCCTGGGCGTTTGCGCGACGTTGCTTCTCTTGCTGGATTTCCCTGTTGCGCTCCGCGACCCATTCGTCATGCTGCCTTTGCTCTTCATTTTTACCTTGCTGTTCCGCTTCTGCGACAGCAGAGAGTTGATCCTGCAATGATGAGGCGATAGCCGGATAGCTTAAGGAGGTTAAGATGGCGCAAAGAAAAACTTTCTTCATGACTCCTCCTGATCATTAGCTCTTTTCAGGACATTTCGTATTTGGCTGAATACGCGTTTCGTTATACGTCGTGGTAATAACAACGGCTAAACCTGTCGTAAACTGGCACTCTTTACCCACCTGGGTAGAGGTATACACTTTGGTGCCTTCCTTATACGTTAGAGAAACACCTTCCACTAAGGTTTTATCATTCACCATAGAACCCGCTGCCGCGCCAACAGCTCCGCCGCCAACTGCACCTGCCGTCGTTCCGGAATTGCTGCCAGACCCCACGTTGTGGCCGATTACACCGCCAGCGACTGCACCAATAAGCGCGCCGAAGGCTTGTGCGTTCCGTTTATTTTGGGAGTTGTCTACGGCAACTTTTGCGGGAAGAATGGAAATAATATTAACGGTTTTAGTTTCTTGTTTGGTATTCAGTTGATCGGTTTGATAAACATCGGCGGCATGATCATCAGCATTTGACTGGCATCCTGCCAGAGTGAATGACGCTAACATTGCCACAGGCAGAAGACATTTTTTAAATTTCATCACTATTCCTTGTTATACACATTACTAAAAATAAGACATTTAAGATCATCAAAAGAAGAAAGTAAATGTATTGCGTATAAAGGAATAGATTAAATTTATTAAAATTCATGTGGGAAATAATTTATAAAAATACATCATTAAAATATATGTATTAATTTTATATTTATTTCGCAGCCAAACAGGATAAACATCTGTCAGGACAAAGACGTAAAATTTAAGATGAAAGAATATCTGCCGCTTTGATAATCCCAAAGAGCAAAAGCATCCGACAGCGAGGTGCCGTTATGTTCTGTGAAAGTGGAGAAGGTAACCGCTAACGTTGTACCGGTGATTCGACGGAGAGTGTGGATTGCTGAGCTTCTTTTTTGCTCTGATGGTGCTGCCATGCACCGACGGACGAGTAGATAAAACGGCCAAAGAAGAAGATAAAGCTGATGAGCAGTACGATACGGGTCATGCGACTGTTAAATCGGTGTCGTTTTCGCATACTGGTTGCCTGACTCACAAAAGGTTCCTTGAAGTATGTCCCACGCTGTGGACGGTACTTACATTAAGGCACAACAGGACAAAATGGTCAATTCTTCGTTATGTAAAAAAGCGTCAGTGGATACATATTTTAATGTTATGGAAGTTAATTTAATTATTTACAATGATGATGTAATAATGATGAATTAACATGATAAACGTAATAATTCATTAATCAGGGTTATTTTGTTTGATATATATCAATTGGAACTTTCATATGACACTTAGAATCAATGCTCTCTATAGTGATGAATAATCATCATTCGAAGTCAGGTGGGATGCCTGTCTGAATACACCTCCTTCAGGATGTGGGGGATTCTGCTGAGCATCTATGAAACTGAATGCAACTTATATAAAAATACGTGATAAATGGTGGGGGCTTCCGCTGTTCCTGCCTTCTTTAATCTTGCCCATTTTCGCCCACATTAATACTTTCGCGCATATTTCTTCCGGTGAGGTTTTTCTCTTTTATCTGCCTCTGGCTCTGATGATCAGCATGATGATGTTTTTCAGCTGGGCGGCATTGCCAGGGATCGCCTTAGGGATTTTTGTCCGCAAATATGCAGAGCTGGGTTTTTACGAAACGCTCTCATTAACGGCTAATTTTATTATCATTATCATTCTCTGTTGGGGCGGTTACAGGGTCTTTACTCCCCGGCGTAACAACGTTTCACATGGTGATACCCGTTTAATTTCCCAGCGTATATTCTGGCAGATTGTGTTTCCTGCAACGCTGTTTCTGATACTTTTCCAGTTTGCTGCGTTTGTAGGATTACTGGCGAGCAGAGAAAATCTGGTCGGCGTCATGCCTTTTAACCTCGGGACCTTAATCAATTATCAGGCCTTACTGGTGGGCAATCTGATTGGTGTCCCGCTGTGCTACTTCATCATTCGTGTAGTGCGAAATCCGTTTTATTTACGTAGTTATTATTCGCAATTAAAACAGCAGGTTGATGTCAAAGTCACCAAAAAAGAGTTCGCACTCTGGCTACTGGCATTAGGTGCGTTGTTGTTGCTGTTATGCATGCCGTTAAATGAAAAAAGCACAATTTTTAGCACCAATTATACCTTGTCATTATTGCTGCCCCTGATGATGTGGGGAGCCATGCGCTATGGTTATAAGCTGATTTCGCTGCTCTGGGCGGTCGTGTTGATGATCAGCATCCACAGCTATCAAAATTACATTCCCATTTATCCTGGCTATACCACGCAGCTGACCATAACCTCCTCCAGTTATCTGGTATTCTCTTTTATTGTCAATTATATGGCTGTACTGGCAACCCGTCAGAGAGCGGTAGTCAGACGCATTCAGCGGCTTGCGTATGTGGACCCGGTGGTTCATCTGCCAAATGTTCGCGCCCTGAATCGCGCGTTGCGTGATGCCCCCTGGTCTGCGCTTTGTTATTTACGCATCCCTGGCATGGAAATGCTGGTTAAAAACTATGGCATCATGCTACGGATTCAATACAAGCAAAAACTTTCTCACTGGCTGTCACCATTGCTGGAACCGGGTGAAGATGTTTATCAGCTATCGGGTAACGATCTCGCGCTGCGACTGAATACAGAATCGCACCAGGAGCGCATTACCGCACTGGATAGCCATCTCAAGCAATTTCGTTTCTTTTGGGATGGAATGCCGATGCAACCGCAGATTGGCGTCAGTTACTGCTATGTGCGCTCGCCAGTGAATCATATCTACTTACTGCTGGGAGAGCTAAATACGGTCGCCGAACTTTCCATCGTGACCAACGCCCCAGAAAATATGCAGCGTCGCGGGGCAATGTATTTGCAACGCGAATTGAAAGATAAAGTCGCGATGATGAATCGGCTACAGCAGGCGCTGGAACACAACCATTTTTTCCTGATGGCCCAGCCGATTACCGGTATGCGTGGCGATGTCTACCATGAAATTCTTCTGCGTATGAAAGGTGAGAATGATGAACTGATCAGCCCCGACAGCTTCTTGCCGGTCGCGCACGAATTTGGTTTATCGTCGAGTATCGACATGTGGGTCATTGAGCATACGCTGCAATTTATGGCTGAAAACAGAGCGAAGATGCCCGCTCACCGTTTTGCGATTAATCTGTCGCCAACCTCGGTATGTCAGGCTCGTTTTCCCGTTGAAGTCAGTCAGCTGCTGGCTAAATATCAAATTGAAGCGTGGCAACTTATTTTTGAAGTCACCGAAAGTAATGCTCTGACAAATGTTAAGCAGGCGCAAATCACCTTGCAGCATCTTCAGGAATTAGGCTGCCAGATTGCGATTGATGATTTCGGCACCGGCTATGCCAGCTATGCGCGGCTTAAAAATGTGAATGCCGATTTGCTTAAAATTGACGGCAGTTTTATCCGCAATATTGTGTCAAATAGTCTGGATTATCAGATAGTGGCGTCGATTTGCCACCTGGCGCGAATGAAGAAAATGCGGGTAGTGGCAGAGTACGTTGAAAACGAAGAGATCCGCGAGGCGGTGCTCTCTTTGGGGATCGATTATATGCAGGGTTATCTTATTGGTAAGCCGCAACCGTTAATTGATACGCTGAATGAAATCGAACCCATTCGCGAAAGTGCCTGAATAATGCGGGCCGACATTTCTCGTCGGCCCGCAAAGCATTAAGCGGCGATTTCTGGGGTACTTTCTTCTTCAATTTTCAACCGCCAGCCAGCCACGCCTTCCCAGTATTCTTGCTCCTTTTCCAGATCAAGCAGTACCAGCGCATTCTGACTAAACCAGTCATGCGGGAAACGCAGTGTCCAGTGACTGTCATCGGTAATCAGCGTCAATGTTGGCGGTGTAGTGGTTGCCTGACGTTGATTATTGAGTAATACGCCAAGGCGCAATAGCTGAATCAGTGGCAGGAACTGTTTCTTCTTAAACAAGGTAAAGCGCGGCAGATCGTCGAGCTTAATCGCTTTACGGTGATAGCGCACCAGCGTCGCCATCATCAACTGCTGTTCCTGATTAAAACCCGGCAAGTCGCTGTTTTGCAGAATATAAGCTGAGTGGCGATGCAAACCGCTGTGGTTGATATTCAACCCGACCTCATGCAGCATGGCGGCCCATCGCAGTAGCGCCTCCAGTTGCGGATGCGCCAGCTTCGGTTGCTGTTCCCGCCACTGTTCGTACATTTGCATAGTGGTATCCAGTACCCGTCGGGCCTGTTCGCTGTCGATGTGATACTGGTTGGCGAGGCTGCTGGCGGTGCGACTACGCACATCCTGATGACGGAAACGTCCTTCCATTTCATACAGTACGCCTTCGCGTAACGCCCCGTCAGAAAGGCGCAGTTCACGGATGGCTAAAGCATCAAACACACCGCATAAAATCGCCAGTCCCGGAACGAAGACTGTTTTCCGCTCTTCGGAAAGACCCGGTAAACTCAGCGATGCGAAATTACGGTGACGTAAAACTTCTTTTACCAGTTTTTCCAGACGTTCCGGGGTAATTATCCCGTCTTTCTCGCCCATTTCCATTAACACTTCATGGGCGGCTTTTATGGTACCGGAAGCGCCCATTGCCACGTTCCAGCCCTGAATACGGAATTGCCAGGTTAAAGTTTCCAGTTTTTGTGCTGCCGCCATGCGAGCGCGCTGAAAATTCTCTTTATTGATGACCCCGCCAGGGAAGTAAAGCTGGGCAAAGCTGACACAACCCATCCGGCGGCTTTCAACGAGAATCGGTTCGAAATTTTCACCAATCACCAGTTCCGTAGATCCGCCGCCAATATCAATAACCAGTTTGCGACCTTTCTCCGGTTGGGTATGTTCCACGCCCATAAAAATCAGACGGGCTTCTTCATTACCGGAAATAATTTCAATCGGGTAGGGAATGACCTTTTCCGCGCGTTTCAGAAAGTCAGTGGCGTTCAGCGCCTGACGCAGTGTATGGGTGCCAACTATACAGACGCTGGCAGGAGAAAACCCTTGCAGCCGTTCGGCAAACAGCGACAGACAGTTCAAACCGCGCGTCATTGCCTCTTCACTCAACATATTATCTGGCCCCAGGCCGTCCGCCAGATGCACCCGCTGTTTCAGGCGGCCAATAATCTGCATGGCACCATCTACCACACGGGCTATGACCATGTGAAAACTGTTTGAACCAAGATCGACCGCAGCAAACTCCTGCGGACGAGGGGATTTATCGTGTATTGGCATAGGGTTATTCAGGTTGTTCGAGTGATTTGATGTAGTCGTAAATCGCCAACTGCGCCCGTACTTTGCGGCGATTGCCGCGGGGAACGTAGCGATTACTGAGTTCTTTATCGATATAACGTGCTTTGACTGTATCGCTGAACAATATGTCGATGATGTCCAGCACCCGCTGCTTCAGGCGCGGATCGAGCAGTGGCGTCGCCACTTCAATACGATAATCAATATTGCGCGTCATCCAGTCGGCGGAAGAAAGGTAGACCTTTTTATCGCCGCCATTTTCAAAAATATAAACCCGGTCATGTTCAAGGTAACGGTCAACAATACTGATGGCACGAATGTTGTCGCTAATGCCTTCCAGATTGGGGATCAGCGAACACATGCCGCGAACCAGCAGATTAACCGGTACGCCGGAGCTGGAGGCCGCATACAGACGATCAACCAGGCCTTTATCGACAAGGTTATTTAGCTTCAGGGTGATACCACTGGGCAGCCCTTGCTGCGCGTTGGCGATCTCGCGGTCCACCATTTCATACAACAGGCGGCGGGAGTTTTGCGGCGACACCATTAAATAATCAAATGTCACCGGACGGTATGGGTTTTCAATAAAGTTGAACACCCGCCGTACTTCGTTGGTGATGCGCGCATCGGCGGTCAGCAACGAATAGTCAGTATAAAGACGCGCGGTTTTTTCGTTAAAGTTCCCGGTCCCGATGTGTGCGTAACGCACCACTTCACCGTTTTCTTTACGTGAAATCAGGAACAGTTTGGCGTGAATTTTCAGCCCCGGCGCAGAGAAGATAACGTGCACGCCTGCTTCGGTCAGGCGCTTCGCCCAGTGAATGTTGGCTTCTTCGTCGAAACGCGCCTGTAACTCAACCACCACGGTGACTTTCTTACCGTTGTGTGCGGCGTGGATCATCGAGTCGATGATGCGTGAATCTTTCGCCACGCGGTAAATGTTAATTTTAATCGCCAGTACGCTCGGGTCGAACGAAGCCTGACGCAGCAGTTCCAGCACATGCTCAAAGGTATGATAAGGATAATAGAGCAACACATCGCGTTCGCGAATGGCATCAAAACCATTGCGGAACTGGGCTTTATCAAACCAAATGTGGCGTAAACGCGGCAGTGGTTTGTTCACCAGATTGGCTTTGCCGACATTGGGGAAATTAATAAAGTCTTTAAAATTATGATAACGACCGCCGGGGACGATGGAGTCGTAGCGGGAAATAGTCAGTTTTTCGCGTAACACTTCAACCAGCGCATTGGGCATATCGCGCTGATAAACAAAACGCACCGGCTCAGCAGTTAAACGCTGCTTGAGACTGGAAGACATCAACTCCATCAGGCTGGCTTCCATCTCATGCACTAAATCGTATTCGGCATCGCGGGTCATCTTCATTGAATAGGCATTCAGTGCGTCATAATCAAAGAAGCCTTTGAAAATATCATCAAGGCAGTAACGCAGAATGTTATCCAGAAGAATCATCGGCTTGCGTCGACGCGGCGCTTCTGGCGGTAAATTCACAAAGCGCGGCACTTTATCTGATGGGATCTCCAGCAGCGCGTAACGGATGGTATCGCCACGGATAATTTCCACCGCCAGATAGGTGTAATCATCTTTCAGGAACTGCACTAAGTCAGTGTCAGGATTGATTAAAATCGGCGTAATGTGCTGACGCAGATACTGCTTAAAATAATGACGCAGCCAGTTTTGTTGATTGACGGAGAGCTGGCGTTCATTAATCAGGAAGATCTGGTTGCGCGCCATCTCCAGCAGTAACTCGTTGTAGAGGCCGTCGAATTCCTGATCGGCTTTCAGCACCCGGGACTGAATTTTGCCCAGTAAATGGCGGGAATGAGAGTTGGAGCCTTGTTCTTCGCTAATAATGATGCGTCGCTTCAGTTCAGCGAAGCGGACTTTATAGAACTCATCAAGGTTATTGGAATAGATCCCCAGGAAACGCATCCTTTCAATCAGCGGGTTAGATTTGTCCGCCGCTTCCTGAAGCACGCGTTCATTGAACGATAACCAACTGAGCTCTTTTTCGATGTATAGCTTTTCCTGACCCATTACCACTTTTACTCCGTTTTATTCACGGGACACTGCCTGGATATTATGGCGAGCAATATTGGCAGATGTCCAACTATGCCAGAAAAGGGGGAAAAAAACTGCTGGAGCTTGCGATTTACAGGTGAATTGAAAAACGCCAGCGGCAGAGCTGGCGCTTTAACTACGGGGCATTACTCGTCGGCAGCGTAGCCCTGCGGCGGCAGACGTTGACCATCCAGCCACGCGGCGTTTTCGTGCATTTTCAGACGACCATCGGCAAACCAGCTAATCACCAGTGGATAAATAGCGTGTTCCTGGGTTTGCACGCGGGCGGTGATGTCATCCTCCGTATCACCAGCAAATACCGGGACTTTCGCCTGTAAAATAACCGGGCCACCGTCCAGTTCATCGGTGACGAAATGCACCGATGTACCGTGCTCTTCATCGCCATTTTCCAGCGCCTGACGATGGGTGTGTAATCCGGGATATTTCGGCAGCAGAGAAGGGTGAATGTTCAGCAAACGCCCGGCATAGTGGGAGACAATCGCCGGGCTGAGAATGCGCATAAAACCAGCCAGTACGACCACATCGGGTGCGTACATGTCGATTTCATGAATCAACTCCCGGTCATAGGCTTCACGACTGTCAAACGCGCTGGCGATGAGCGTATGCGTTGCAATACCCGCCTGGCGGGCGCGTTCAAGGCCGAACGCGTCGGCCTTATTGCTGAAAACTGCCCGTACGGTGCCTTTAATTTTATTGGTTTTGCAGGCGTCAATAATTGCCTGCAAATTACTTCCGTTGCCGGAAATAAGCACCACAATATTCATTATTCGATAACCACGCGTTGTTCGGAATCAGAGGCTTTGATGATACCGATTTTCCACGCGTTTTCACCGTTGGCATTGAGCAGGGCGAGGGCTTTGTCCACTTCCGGAGCAGGCAGGGCAATAATCATCCCGACGCCGCAGTTGAAGGTGCGATACATTTCATGGCGCTCAACGTTACCTGCCGTTTGCAGCCAGTTGAACACTTCCGGCCACTGCCAGGATGATTCATCAATCACTGCCTGAGTATTATCTGGCAATACGCGCGGAATGTTTTCCCAGAAGCCGCCGCCGGTCAGGTGCGCAATAGCATGCACATCGACCTTTTCAATCAACTCCAGCACGGACTTCACGTAAATGCGGGTCGGTGCCAGCAGATGATCGGCTAATGGCTTACCATCAAGTTCGGTGGTTTGCGGATCACAACCGCTGACTTCAAGAATTTTGCGCACCAGCGAATAGCCGTTCGAGTGCGGACCGCTGGAGCCGAGTGCAATCAGCACATCGCCATCGCTGACTTTAGAGCCGTCGATGATTTCTGATTTTTCTACCACGCCAACGCAGAAACCAGCGACATCGTAATCTTCACCGTGATACATCCCCGGCATTTCTGCCGTTTCGCCACCCACCAGTGAACAGCCCGATTGCAGACAACCTTCCGCGATGCCGCTGATCACCGCTGAAGCGGTATCAACATCCAGTTTTCCGGTTGCGTAATAGTCGAGGAAAAACAGCGGTTCTGCACCTTGCACCACCAGGTCATTAACGCACATGGCGACCAGATCAATACCAATGGTGTCGTGACGTTTTAAGTCCATCGCCAGACGCAGCTTGGTACCTACGCCGTCAGTGCCGGAAACCAGCACGGGTTCACGATATTTTTGCGGCAATGCACACAGCGCACCGAAGCCGCCCAGACCGCCCATCACTTCCGGACGACGCGTTTTCTTCACTACGCCTTTGATTCTTCCAACCAGAGCATTACCCGCGTCAATATCAACACCGGCATCTTTGTAGCTAAGAGAGGTTTTATCGGTCACTGCTTGGGTCCCCACGCGTTACTTGCGGTAGAAAAATAAAATTCGGCGCAATTCTAACAGGGAAAGCAAACGTTTGCGAGACTGCTTTACACAACCTTTTTGCACGTCTTTTCCCCAGGCGCGCGGCGAAAGAATACTTGTACCAGGGCAAAGGATCGTTTTCGGATGGAATAATCTTCTTCTATAACCATTTGAATATAAAATAACTTTATCTCAAACCGTTATCATTTTGACTAAAGTCAACGAAAATAATATTGCCGCCTTGAAGAAAGGAGGTATAATCCGTCGATTTTTTTTGTGGCTGCCCCTCAAAGGAGAAAGAGTATGAAGATCGTGGAAGTCAAACACCCACTCGTCAAACACAAGCTGGGACTGATGCGTGAGCAAGATATCAGCACCAAGCGCTTTCGCGAACTCGCTTCCGAAGTGGGTAGCCTGCTGACTTACGAAGCGACCGCCGACCTCGAAACGGAAAAAGTAACTATCGAAGGCTGGAACGGCCCGGTAGAAATCGACCAGATCAAAGGTAAGAAAATTACCGTTGTGCCAATTCTGCGTGCGGGTCTGGGGATGATGGACGGTGTGCTGGAAAACGTTCCGAGCGCGCGCATCAGCGTCGTCGGTATGTACCGTAATGAAGAAACGCTGGAGCCGGTACCGTACTTCCAGAAACTGGTTTCTAACATCGATGAGCGTATGGCGCTGATCGTTGACCCAATGCTGGCAACCGGTGGTTCCGTTATCGCGACCATCGACCTGCTGAAAAAAGCGGGCTGCAGCAGCATCAAAGTTCTGGTGCTGGTAGCTGCGCCAGAAGGTATCGCAGCGCTGGAAAAAGCGCACCCGGACGTCGAACTGTATACTGCATCAATTGACCAGGGACTGAACGAGCACGGATACATTATTCCGGGCCTCGGCGATGCCGGTGACAAAATCTTTGGTACGAAATAAAGAATAAAAATAATTAAAGCCGACTTTAAGAGTCGGCTTTTTTTTGAGTAAAGCGCCTATAACACATAATACAGAGGATAATACTATGACGCGCCGTGCTATCGGGGTGAGTGAAAGACCGCCACTTTTACAGACAATCCCGCTTAGTTTGCAACATTTGTTCGCCATGTTTGGTGCAACCGTCCTGGTGCCCGTCTTATTTCATATTAACCCGGCGACTGTACTGTTATTTAACGGTATAGGAACACTGCTGTATCTCTTCATCTGTAAAGGGAAAATTCCGGCTTATCTTGGTTCCAGCTTTGCCTTTATTTCACCGGTATTGTTACTGTTGCCGTTGGGGTATGAAGTCGCGCTGGGCGGCTTTATTATGTGCGGCGTGCTGTTCTGCCTGGTTTCTTTTATCGTGAAGAAAGCGGGGACCGGCTGGCTGGACGTGCTGTTTCCACCTGCGGCAATGGGCGCAATCGTTGCCGTCATCGGTCTGGAGCTGGCGGGCGTAGCTGCCGGTATGGCAGGTTTACTCCCGGCTGAAGGGCAAACTCCAGACTCCAAAACCATCATCATCTCCATTACCACCCTGGCGGTTACGGTTTTAGGTTCCGTGCTGTTTCGTGGTTTCCTGGCAATTATCCCGATTTTAATTGGCGTGCTGGTGGGCTACGCGCTCTCTTTCGCAATGGGAATTGTCGATACCACGCCGATTATTAATGCTCACTGGTTTGCGCTGCCAACTCTCTATACGCCGCGCTTCGAGTGGTTTGCCATTCTGACTATTCTGCCAGCGGCGTTAGTGGTTATTGCCGAACACGTAGGGCACCTGGTGGTAACGGCTAATATCGTCAAAAAAGATCTGCTGCGCGATCCAGGTCTGCACCGTTCGATGTTTGCTAACGGCTTGTCGACCGTGATCTCCGGCTTCTTTGGCTCCACGCCAAATACCACCTACGGGGAAAACATTGGCGTGATGGCGATCACCCGTGTTTACAGTACCTGGGTTATCGGCGGGGCGGCGATTTTCGCTATCCTGCTTTCCTGCGTCGGTAAACTGGCTGCTGCTATCCAGATGATCCCATTGCCGGTGATGGGCGGCGTTTCGCTGCTGCTTTATGGTGTCATCGGTGCTTCCGGTATTCGTGTTTTGATCGAATCGAAAGTGGATTACAACAAAGCACAGAACCTGATCCTGACTTCCGTGATTTTGATCATCGGTGTCAGTGGCGCGAAGGTAAACATCGGCGCGGCGGAGCTGAAAGGTATGGCGCTGGCGACCATCGTCGGTATCGGCTTAAGTTTGATCTTCAAACTGATTAGTGTGCTGCGCCCTGAAGAAGTGGTGCTGGACGCAGAAGACGCGGATATAACAGACAAATAATGTACCGACCGGGCAGTGTTGCTGCCCGGTTCAAACATCATGGGATTCTGTGGTAAACTTCTCGCGATTTTGTGAAATCCTGGTTGAGGTATCTCTGAACACACCGGCACAGCTCTCTTTGCCACTTTATCTTCCTGACGACGAAACCTTTGCAAGTTTCTGGCCGGGGGATAACTCCTCTTTACTGGCCGCGCTGCAAAACGTGCTGCGTCAGGAACATAGCGGTTACATCTATCTCTGGGCACGCGAAGGCGCGGGGCGCAGCCATCTGCTGCACGCGGCTTGCGCGGAATTGTCGCAGCGTGGCGATGCGGTGGGCTATGTCCCGCTGGATAAACGCACCTGGTTTGTTCCGGAAGTGCTCGACGGTATGGAGCATTTGTCGCTGGTCTGTATCGACAACATTGAGTGTATTGCAGGCGATGAGTTGTGGGAGATGGCGATTTTCGATCTCTACAATCGAATTCTGGAATCGGGCAAAACACGGTTGTTAATCACCGGCGATCGTCCACCGCGGCAGTTGAATCTGGGATTACCGGATCTCGCGTCGCGTCTCGACTGGGGGCAGATCTACAAATTGCAGCCACTTTCTGATGAAGATAAGTTGCAGGCGCTACAGTTACGCGCGCGTTTGCGTGGTTTTGAACTGCCGGAAGATGTGGGGCGTTTCTTGTTGAAGCGGCTCGACAGAGAGATGCGCACGTTATTTATGACGTTGGATCAGTTGGATCGTGCGTCGATTACCGCGCAACGTAAGCTGACCATTCCGTTTGTGAAAGAAATTCTGAAACTGTAGACAAGACGTTTATTGTCGGATGCGCACCCATAGTATTCGTCGGCCGGATAAGACGCGGCAAGCGTCGCATCCGGCAATGTGCTTCAACTAGCGATGGAGCACTTCTTAACCCACGATTTCCAGCACCTGCTCCGGTGGACGACCAATTCGCGCTTTGCCATTCGCGACCACAATCGGGCGCTCCATTAGCTTCGGATTATCCACCATTGCCTGAATCAGCGCCTCTTCGCTAAGCGAACTGTCAGCCAGGTTCAGTTCTTTATAAAGATCCTCTTTCTGGCGCATCAATTCACGAGCGCTATTCATCCCCAGCATTTTCAGCAAATCACGCAGCGTTGCCGCATCGGCGGGTGTCTCAAGGTAGAGCACCACTTCTGGCTCCACGCCGTTTTCTTTCAGCAGGTTCAGCGTTTCCCGGCTCTTTGAACAGCGTGGGTTATGGTAGATTTTTACCTGTTTGGTCATTGTTCTTCCTTTAATGCGAATTACATCTTGGTATAAGGCTTAAAGCGTTCCTGCAGCTGGCGCAACTGGTCGATGCGCGCATCGTAACGTGCTTGTTGCAGGCTGCCTAATTTCACCTGCGAACTGGCGCTACTCAACAAGGAAATAGCCTGATCGAGTCGCCCGGCGAGCGCATAACCTTCTGCTCGCGCAGCCAGTTCCTGATCGCGGTTATTTAGCGCGGCTTCCGCCTGTGCCAGCAAATCCCAGCCGTTGCTGTCATCTTTATTATTAAAGGTGTAGCGATTCAGAATATTGGCCGCTTCTTGTGGTTGACCGCCTTGCAGATAAGCGTTCGCCAGGTTGAGCTGCAACACCGGATTGGTGCGTAAATCACGGGCATTTTTCAGACGATTGATAGCGTCATTGGCTTTGTTTTGCCCAAGATCGATATCAGTAGCCAGATCGAGATACCATGCGTTGCCAGGTTCTGCCGCCAGTAACGGTTGCAGCGTTTTACGCGCCTCGTCGTATTTATTGGCTTCCATCGCCTGTAAAGCACGACCATATTGTGCTGCTCGTTGCTGACGAACGTTTCCTTTCGCCCATTCATCCAGCAAATCACTGGTGAGCTGGTTACGTCCGGAATTATACATCCCCAGTGTGCGCGCTTTCGCCAGATAGAAATCTTCCGACGACTGCACCACCATCGGACGCATCTGATTAGCACGGTTGCGGGCATCTGCCAGACGACTTTCCGGCAACGGGTGAGTCAATAAAATTTCCGGCGGACGCGAGGAGTAACGCGCCTGATCGAGCAATTTTTCGAGGAAGGTCGGCATCGCCTGCGGATCGAATCCCGAGCGTTGCAGCACCTGAATACCAATGCGGTCCGCTTCCTGTTCATTTTGCTGGGTGAAACTGATCATCCCCTGGCGCGTTCCCGCCAGTGTACCGGTCAGCGCAGCCATCCCCGCCTGCGGACTGGCCATCGCCAGTAAAATAGAACCTAATGCGCCGACCCAGGTCAGCGGCGCGCTGCGCTGCTGATCTTCCATCGCTCGCGCCAGGTGACGTTGGGTGACGTGGGAGATTTCGTGCGCCATAACTGAAGCCAGTTGACTTTCGTTATCGGAATAACGGAACAGGGCAGAGTGCAGCACCACGTTGCCGCCAAAGAAAGCAAAGGCGTTAATTTCGTCGTTGTTGATCAGAAAGAAATGAAACGGTGTCTTAACCGAATTGGCATGCGAAACCAGACGCATACCCAGCGAATTAATATATTGCGTTAACAGCGGGTCATTAATTAACGGCGCGCTGCCGCGTAGCTGGCGGACATAATAGTCGCCCATCTGCATTTCCTGGCCAATGGAAAGCGTGCTTCCTGCGGAGGTTCCCATATCCGGCAAGGTGTCTGCGCTGTCGGCAAACGCCGGGGCTACCTGACCAATGGTCATAGCAGCAATGAGGGTTGCAACCAGGTTTTTTTTCAACTGCCTGAACATAACCTCTATCCTGTATTTCTGAAGATAGTCATTTGACCGATACTGTGAAATATCGTTCCCACCGCGCCGCCTTTGAGTGTAACGGCGAAGATTAGCCCACTCAAATGACTTTTCAGTTTCCTGAATCCGTCATAAAAAGCGAAGTCTTTTTTGTGACATTTCGATACAATTGCGGATCGCAATCCCGCTCTTGAGGTTCAGGGAAGGTCTTTATGCTCGAAATGTTGATGCAATGGTATCGCCGCCGTTTTAGCGACCCGGAAGCGATTGCCTTGCTGGTTATTTTAGTTGCCGGATTTGGCATTATCTTTTTCTTTAGTGGCCTGCTTGCTCCGTTGCTGGTGGCTATTGTGCTGGCCTATTTGCTGGAATGGCCAACCGTGCGCCTGCAATCTATTGGCTGCTCCCGCCGCTGGGCGACGTCGATTGTATTGGTGGTTTTCGTCGGTATATTGCTACTGATGGCGTTCGTGGTATTGCCTATCGCCTGGCAGCAGGGCATCTACTTAATTCGCGATATGCCGGGGATGCTCAATAAGCTTTCTGACTTTGCCGCCACGTTGCCGCGCCGCTATCCGGCGTTGATGGATGCGGGCATTATTGATGCAATGGCCGAAAATATGCGCAGTCGGATGCTGACCATGGGCGATTCGGTGGTGAAAATTTCCCTCGCCTCGCTGGTCGGTTTGCTGACCATTGCCGTCTATCTGGTGCTGGTACCATTGATGGTCTTCTTCCTGCTGAAAGACAAAGAGCAGATGCTGAACGCCGTTCGCCGGGTGCTGCCACGTAACCGTGGACTGGCAGGACAGGTGTGGAAGGAGATGAATCAACAAATCACCAACTATATCCGCGGCAAAGTGCTGGAGATGATCGTGGTGGGGATCGCCACCTGGCTGGGATTCTTACTCTTCGGGCTGAACTATTCGCTGCTGCTGGCGGTGCTGGTCGGCTTCTCGGTACTTATTCCGTACATTGGCGCATTTGTGGTGACCATTCCGGTGGTTGGCGTGGCGCTATTCCAGTTTGGTGCTGGCACGGAATTCTGGAGCTGCTTCGCGGTGTATCTGATCATTCAGGCGCTGGACGGCAACCTGTTAGTACCTGTGTTGTTCTCCGAAGCGGTTAACCTGCATCCGCTGGTCATTATTTTATCGGTGGTGATCTTCGGTGGTTTGTGGGGATTCTGGGGCGTATTCTTCGCCATTCCGTTGGCGACGCTGATCAAAGCCGTGATTCATGCCTGGCCCGATGGGCAAATCGCGCAAGAATAATCTTCAGCCCGACGAACTGTTTCGCCGGGCTGATTTTTTAGGGTTCCTGACGTAAATAAATAGCCCGATAACAAATACTCACCAGCACTGCACCGCCGATAATATTACCCAGCATCACCGGGAGCAGATTGGCGGTAATAAAATGGCTGACCGTCAGTGCCGGAAAATTGTCTGCGCTACTGTGCGCCAGTTGCCAGAAGGGGGGAGGGGCGAAATGGCGAATGGCAATGGCGAACGGAATCACAAACAAATTGGCGATACAGTGCTCAAAGCCACTTGCGACAAACAGGGTGATGGGCAAAATCATGGCGACGATTTTGTCGCATAATGAACGTCCGCAATAACTCATCCACAGCGCCAGGCAAACCATCACATTGCACATAATGCCGAGGCTGACTGATTCAGTAAATGTATGATGCATTTTGCCCTCGGCGCAGTGTAAAACCGCGACTCCCCACATCGCGTTTTCACTCATCACCAGCCCGGAAAACCAGATTAACAAACTGAAACAGGCAATACCTGCCAGATTACCGCAGGCCACCAGAAGTGCATTAATCAGCCATGTTCGCCAGCTAATAACGCCCCGACTTTTTGCCATCACCGTCATTACCGACGAGGTGAACAGGCTGGTGCCGCAAACCGCTAGCAAAATAAAGCCGAGTGTAAAGCAAAGGCCGCCCACCAGATGGGTTAATGCCTGTGAAGACGGGGCATCGGCGATAACGGAAAGGTAAAAAGTAAATCCAATCGCCATAAACACGCCAGCGGACATCGCCATTAAAAAGACCGATACTTTGCTGCGGGCAATTTTATGGGCAGCAATCCGTTCAGCGATTGCCGCTTTTCTGGCGCTCAACTGCAAGTCGAAAGAGAGTTTGTTTCTCATGCATACTCCTGCAAAAACAGATTACAACACCTCGCGAACCGAGATCCCCAGCCGCTGCATTCGTGACAGCAGCGTGGTGCGCTTCATCCCTAATCGCGTCGCCGCGCCACGGGGCCCGGCAACAATGCCATTGGTTTCTCGCAATACCTGAACAATGCGCTGACGTTCTTCTTCGTCATTCTCTGGCGTCGTCGGGTGCAGCAACTGTGCCATTGAACTGCGAAGCGCTGAATCTTCATTTAGCGTCGGCAGTAAACGGCTTTGTCGGACATTAAGATGTAAATTCAGACTGTTACCGCGAGTCAGTAGTACCGCTCGCTCAATCACGTTTTCCAGCTCGCGCACGTTGCCCGGCCAATCCCACGACATCAACTGGCGTAGTGCCTCGGTCGGGATGGCGTCAATTGCGCGATTCATATGGCGCGCCATTTTTTGCGTGAAATGTTTTGCTAAAAGAGGGATATCTTCCGGACGGTCGCGCAGCGGCGGCAATTCCAGTGGGAAGACATTCAGGCGATAAAAGAGATCGCTGCGAAACTGGCGATCTTCAACCATTTGCCACAAATCACGGTTGGTGGCGGCAATGACTCTGACATTCACCGGGATCGTTCTACTCCCGCCGAGACGCTCAATCTCCCGTTCCTGCAATACGCGCAGCAGTTTAGGCTGAAGTTCTAACGGCAGATCGCCAATTTCATCGAGAAACAACGTGCCGCCATCGGCAATTTCAAAACGACCACGATGGGTATTAATCGCACCAGTAAATGCCCCTTTGTCATGACCGAATAACTCACTTTCCAGAAGACTGGCGGGGATGGCAGCGCAGTTGATTTTGACCAGTGGCTTGTCGCGTCGTGGGCTAAGTTGATGGATCGCTCTGGCGATCACCTCTTTGCCGGTTCCGGTTTCACCACAAATCAACACCGTACTGACGCTCTTCGCCACAATATCTACCTGCTGGAGCAAATCTTCCATTGCCTGGCTTTGATAGATAATGTCACCGACGCCCAGATTCGAAAGGAGCTGCTCGCTAAGCTGGTGGTTTTCTTGCTGCAAGCTTTCCTGCAAATCGGTCATGCTGCGCCAGGCATCGGCATTGCCAACGGCAATAGCGATGCGATCGGCAATATGTTGTAGTAGCTGGCAGTTTTCCTCACTAAAGAGAGTGGAAGAGGTATGCGCCAGCAACAATGCGCCCGGTGTATGGTTGCCAAAGGTGAGCGGTATCAGGAGCGCAGATTCGCAGCCGTTAGATGCAAGTAAGTGTAATAACGGGTCGCGTTGCCAGAGAAACAGATCGTCTGCACGGTGCGTCAAGGTCGGTTGTCGGGTTTGTAGCGTTTGTGTCAGCAATACACTTTCGCCAGGCATACAGCGTGGCAGACACGCACAATGTGAGGCAGAAAGATCGCTGCACCACAGGCTGAACTTCTCGTTCTTTCGATGATCGCCCAGTACCATACTGACTGAAGCCAGACCGAAAAAATGATGGATCTCACGAGCGACGTCAGCGATCAGAACGTCGAGATCAAGATGTGACAACACTGCATTAGTGATATCCACCAGTACCCGATGATGATCGCGATCTTTCTCCAGCAAACGCAGCGCCACCTGCTGTTCTTCATCATTGAGCCATGATTGCAGAACCGGAGTGATTATGTGTGCCAGCCAGTTAAACAGTGTGCAATCCTGGGGAGTAAAACGGCTGCCGTGAGTGCGAATAAAGCGTAGCTCCGCCATTCCACTACTGCCGAGAAGGACGGCGTGACGCGAATAATCGACCATCTCACCCTGATACTCTGTTGTTGCCGTCACATCGCTGCCATCATCATGGTAGCGGTAATAGAAGTTGCTTTTGAGAACATGCAGTTCAATAAGTTGTACCGGGCTGAACGGCGGCGGCAGCGGGATGAAGGCGCGTAATAAAGACGCCTTGCCGTGTTTCTGCGCTAACCGCTCCGCGAGCATTCCGTTTACCGCTTCAATTGTTATTCCTTGCGGCGGGGCAAACATCGCCTCGTCTGACATAGCCATCAACAGTCCTTATTAATGAGAAATCCTTCTCACGCAATTTTTCTGGCCATCAGATAGATGGCCGGTTCCTGCACAATTTCATCCAACAGATGAATGAATTGAATGCTACGCGCCTGCCACGCCGACGTCGCGTCATCTGCCAGTGGCGCGAATGCCCGGGTCAACAGGGCGGTGTGGCTGGCGTCAATAACAATCTCACCAAAAGTCATCACCCCCAGCATCTTACGTCGGGCTTGCTCCTCTTCGACCAGTGCAAGCCAATCTTCGTATTCCGTCAGTGGGCAGCGGAAGGCGACATTCAGACAATCAATCACGCCAACGTGATGGCCGATAGCCAACGAGTAATACATTACCTGGGAGCTGTGTTCCGGCATCTCGTCGCTACTGGCGATAAATTTTTTTCGCAGCATCCAGAAAACAATTTCCCTGCACTCCTCAGCCATGTAACCCCCGGAGAACGCGAAAGAGTTGCTGAACGATACTATTGAGACGCGGATCGTCGGCTTCGCGCAACCAGGTGTTAACCCGATTTCCTGTGGGATCGTCGCTTAAATGGCGCAGGAGTCGATCGCAAATTTCTCGCCCTTGACGATAGCCCGCCAGCCGCCTCGCTTCTCGCTCAATGGCGATACGCTGTGATGGCGGGATCTGCGGCCACAGCGGTTGCATGGTCACCCCGGTGGGATCGCGATAATCCACCGCGTGAATCTTCTGTTGCAGCAAACCGAGCGCCACGGCGAAACCGTGAATGGTGGCGGCCGGTGTTGGCGGGCAGCCGGGGATCCAAACATCAATGGGGACAATGGTGTCGCTGCCGCCCCAGACGCTGTAGAGATCGTGGAAAATACCGCCGCCGACACCACACGCGCCGTAGGAAACACAGATTTTATGATCGGGGGCAGACTCATATGCCCGAAGTGCAGGCATACGCATCGCCCGGGTGACTGCGCCAGTAAATAACAAAATATCGGCGTGACGCGGTGATGAAACAACCTTAATGCCAAAACGTTCTGCGTCGAATACGGGTGTGATGGCGGCAAAAATTTCGATTTCGCAGGCGTTACAGCCGCCGCAATCGACGCGATAAACGTAGGCCGAGCGACGGATATCCTGTAGCAAATGCTGCTTCATCTTTTGCGTTTGCTCGTCCAGCGTTATGGGCTGGCTGACATGTTGCGTAAGCACTGGACTCATAGCTGCTCCTTAGCCACCAGCGGTTCATCTGTGTCGTCGTTGATCAGCGTCGCGCGTTGTTTGCATTCCGGGCAGACGCTCGCTTGCGCCCGCAACATTTCGCGGTTTTGTGGTGCATTTTGTTGCTGTGCCAACAGTTCTGCAGCCAGTGCGACGGTTTTTTGCGGGGCAAACGGGCGTTCGCAACGGCTGCAACGTTGTAGATGGAACGTCGCGCGGGTATAGAGATCGGCTTTATTGGTGACGGTCAGTTCAAAGTTATTGGTAAGCTGAATGGCTCTGGTCGGGCACACTTCTTCACAACGTCCGCAGTAAATACAACGTCCCAGATAGAGCTGCCAGGTGCGCGTATTTTGCTGGTAGTCGGTCTGGATAGTCAGCGCATTTGCCGGACAAGCACAGGCGCAGGCACCGCAGGCAATACATTGGCTGGGCATCAGGTCCGGTTTCCCGCGAAAGCCTGGGCTGACCTCCAGTGGTGCGAAGGGATATTTCACCGTCGCGGTTCCGGCGCGCATAATAGTTTTCAGTAACTTCAGCATCTTCTGTCCTTACTTCAGCGGCGAACGGTTACGATCAATGCCGTAGCGTTCGATCTCTTTATACGGCACGATTTTTGACTGGCGCTTGCGCACATCAACCAGCGTCACACGGTCGGTACAGGAGTAGCAGGGATCAAGGCTACCGATAATTAGCGGTGCGTCAGAAACGGTATTGCCGCGCAGCATGTAACGCAGCACTGGCCAGTTGGCGTAGGTGGCGGCACGACAGCGCCAGCGGAACAATTTTTGGTTATCACCGAGCATGCTCCAGTGCACGTCTTCACCACGTGGCGCTTCAACAAAGCCCAGCGCGAATGCGTGAGGTTTATAGCTAAAGCCTTCGGTCAGCAGTGGGGTATCTGGCATGTTGTCGAGGGCAAATTCCAGCATTGCCAGCGAATCAAACGTCTCTTTGACACGGACCATCACGCGGGAGAAGACATCGCCGCCGGTAAAGGTAAACAGCGTTTTTGGAATATTGCCGTAGTCGGCGTAGGGGTGATCAAAGCGCAAATCACGGGCAAAACCACTGCCGCGGATCAGCGGCCCGACAGGGCTATAATCACGGGCGATTTGTCGGTCGAGAATGCCAATGCCCTGAGTGCGTTGTTCCATATTCGGCGTGGCAAGCAGCATCTCTACCAGCTCCGACACGTCGGCGCGCATCTCGCGCACTAGTTTCAGCGTTTGCAGACGTTGCTCTTTGAGAATATCGCGGCGAACACCACCAATCAGATTCAGACCGTAGGTTTTACGCGACCCGGTCAGCAATTCCGCCATCGTCATCGACTTTTCCCGCACGCGGAAAAATTGCATAAAGCCGGTATCAAAACCAACAAAATGACAGGAGAGGCCAAGGTTGAGCAAATGACTGTGCAGCCGTTCGACTTCCAGCAGAATCGAGCGAATAGTATGCGCTCGTTGCGGCACCTCAATCCCCAGTGCATTTTCAACCGAGTTGGTATAGGCCACACTGTGGGCAAAACCACAAATCCCACACACGCGGTCGGATAAGAAGGTCACTTCGTTGTAGCCCATCCGCGTTTCTGCCAGTTTCTCCATGCCGCGATGGACATAAAACAGGCGGTAATCAGCATCGACAATTTGCTCGCCATCCACAAACAAGCGGAAGTGACCTGGTTCATCGGAGGTGATATGCAGCGGGCCGACAGGGATCACCCGCGCATCGCTGTTGCCCTCGTTGATAAACGGATACGTTTCGGTATCAGTCGTCGGTTCTGGGCGCAGTCGATAATCCATCGCGTCTTTGCGCAGCGGATGCATATCTTCCGGCCAGTCATCGGGCAACACCAGCCGACGCTGATCCGGCAGGCCAACCGGAATCAGCCCGTACATATCGCGAATTTCTCGCTCGCCCCAGACCGCGGCAGGGACGCGCGGTGTGACTGACGGAAACTCCCGACTGTCGGCATCGACCAGTGCCTTCACCACGATCCAGCATTTTTCGGCCCCTTCCATAGAAAGGGCGTAATAAACCGCGTAATGACCGTTAAGTGTCCGCTCGTCGTTGCCAAACAGGACCGGAAGCCAGCCATCATGTTGATAATAAAGATAATGTACAACGTCAGGCAGCAGATTGATTTTCACCGTAATGGTGACCTGTTCAGGCGTTTGTCGCTCGTCATCCAGCACCGCGCCGGGGAACTGCGTTTTCAGGGCGGCGAGAATCGCTTCGCCACGATTTGACGATGAATTAACGTTCACTGTGTTTCTCCGAAACAGATGCGGTGCCTGAAGGCAAAAAATCATGCCAGGTGCTACGTTGTGCAGGCAGGTTGTGCGTCCCTGAGAGGACTATAGTGGAAGCGCCCGCCAGGATCCTGATGACAGGTTGTGGAATATGCGTTCCCATCGCCAGCATCATGACCAGCAGAATCACCATTGGCGAGGTGGTCAACCAGCCAAGTTCACCCCGGTTAACGGCCTGCGGCGGTTTCGCCATTAATACCCGTGCAGCCATCCGTACCAGGCCCGCCAGCACCAGCGTTAACAGCAATAACAGCAGGACGATAAGCAGCAGATGATTACGCGCCAGTCCGGCGGTAACGGTCATAAATTCGCTAAGAAAAATGTTGAAGGGCGGCATCCCGGCCAGCGCCAGCGCACCGCCGCCAAACAACACGGCGGTAAATGGCATGATTTTGAGCATCCCACAGACGACGTTGAGATCGCGCGTGCCGTACTTGAGCAGTACATTGCCGGAACCGCAGAACAACAGCGTTTTGGCCAGACTGTGGTTTAAGGTGTGCAGCAGCGCGGCAAAAATTCCCAGCGGCCCGCCAATGCCTAACGCCACCGCGACCAGTCCCATGTTCTCCACGCTGGAGTACGCCAGCAGACGCTTAATGTCCCGCTGTACCAGAATGAAAAATGCCGCCACGGCAACCGACAACATGCCGAAGATGAGCAACAACCGGTTGGGGAAATCGCTGCCGATGGCCTGGCAAATAATGATGTAATAGCGAATAAGCACCAACAGCGCGCAGTTCAGCAATACGGCGGAGAGCAGGGCGCTGACCGGACTCGGCGCTTCACTGTGAGCATCTGGCAGCCAGGCGTGCATGGGGAATAGCCCGGTTTTGGTGCCAAAGCCAATTAGCACAAACACAAAGGCCAACAGCATTAATGTTGGGTCAAGCAAGGACGATTGCTTAAGAACCTCGCTCCAGAATATCGCCATTTCTGCCTGCGGCATAACGCTGGCGGCGTTGGCGTATACCAGCACGGTACCGAACAGACCAAAAGCGACACCAACAGTACAAATAATGATGTACTTCCATGCAGCTTCCAGCGATGAACGCTGACCGTAAATGCCTACCAGAAACGCCGAGCTTAAGGTGGTGGCTTCAATTGCCGCCCACATCACAATCAGGTTATTGCTGGTAACAACCAGCAGCATGGTGAACAAAAACAGATGGAAGAAACCGTAGTAATCGCACAGCGTAACGGGTGAAAGCTCGCCGTGTGCCACTTCATGACGCATGTAGCCAATCGAGTAAACACCGGTGAGAAAGCCAATCACACCAAGAATGGCGAGGAACAAACCGCCCAGACCATCAATGTGAAGCCACAGTCCCGCAGCGAATATTTCTCCCGCATCAGCGGCAGTTTGGACCACCCACAGTGCCAGAATCAGCAGCAGTGTGATCCCTAAGCCATGTAGTACTGTCACCGTGCGAGTCGCAGAGTGCCCCCGTTTCCGGCAGGCAAAACAGAGCAGCGAAAAAAGCAGCGGCGTGAGCAGGAGTAAAGCGAACATCACAGAATAACTCATCTCATTATCCCTTCAGCGCGGTCAAGTTATTCACGTCCAGCGTGCCGTGGGTACGCCATATTTTTCTTGCCAGTAACACCATCACAATGACGGCGAAGATGGCGTCGGTAGCGATACCTATTTCCACCAGTTCCGGTGCTCGCCAGGCAAGAAGCGCCAGCACCAGATGGGAGCCGTTTTCCATCAGGCAGTAACCAAAAATTTGCCGCAGGATATTGCGCTGGCTGACAATGCACAGCAGGCCAAGCAGAAAATGACCTAACGCCACCGCCAGCGCCGGTTTCAGCCCGGTAGCCATCGGTAGCTTCACGGGCTGAACGACAAATGCGCAAAGCAGGACAATTAACGCCGCGAGCAGTGTCATCATTGCCGGACCGAATAACGCTTTTTCCGGGATGTTCTGGGGAATATTTCGTGCAGCGTAAGTCATGATTAACGGTACCAGCAGCACTTTGGTGATAAAGGCGCTGGCGGACCAGATCAGCAGTTGCTCTGCGACGAACAGGCACGAGAGGGTGGCGAAAATAGACACCAGCACCAGCGACTGGCAGGCGTAAAATCCGCATGACAGGCGATAGCTTTTGACGCTAATCACAAACAGCGATGTCAGCATCATCAGTCCCGCCAGATTATTTACGATCATAGAACCGGTCATTCATCATCTCCTTACTGCAACCAGGTCGCGGCGATTACGCTGGAAATCAGCGACATCACAATCAGTACAATCAACACCAGGCGCATTGATCCTGGCAGCGGTGCGGCATCGGCGACGGCCTCGCTCGGTTTGCCAGGCACGACGCGACCAAACCAGCGAATAAACCAGGCGAAACTGGCGACCGATTCAATCATCAGCAGAATCATGGCGGGCAGCAGGATCCAGTACTCCACTGACAACGCAAAACCGGCGGCAAACAGCGGGAATTTACTGAAGAAGCCGTTGAACGGCGGTACGCCGGTAATCGCCAGCGCTGCCACGCAGAAACCCACGCCTGGCAACGGCAGGGTGTGCAATACGCCACGCAGACGCGGCAACAAGCGCGTGCCGCAGCTGTAACTCAGCGCACCTGCTACAAGGAAAAATAGGCTTTTAGCGAACGCGTGGTTGACGATGTAGGCGATGCTGCCCTCCAGCGCCAGCCGCGAGCCGAAGATGGAGAGCGACAAGCCGAAAAACATCCAGCCAAGTTGAGTGATGGTCGACCAGGCCAGCAACCGCTTCATATCCTGCTGTGGCAAATACATCAGGAAGCCATAAAGAATGGTGACCAGTGCCATAACCATGCCAACGCCGCCAATCACATGCGGGATATTGCCGCCGTCGATAATGGCGCGGGCAAAAATGTAAACGCCCACTTTCACCATCGATGCGGCGTGGAGATAGGCGCTGATCGGTGTTGGCGCTTCCATTGCATCCGGTAGCCACGCTTGCATCGGTAGCTGGGCCGATTTCCCCCACGCGGCAAACAGGATGCCACCATAAACCAGATAGCGTGCGTCGCCGTGTAACTCGCTCATCGCGCTGAGCGCGAACGTTCCGGTCTGCAAAAACAGCGTGGCGGCGGCAAGATACAACCCCAACGAACCGATATGAGTGATAAGCAACGCTTTTAGTGCTGAACGCTGCGCTTTATCGCTCTGGTAATAACTGATCAACGCCCAGGAGCAGCCGCCCGTAATTTCAAAAAACAACAACTGACCGAGCAGCGTCGAGGAGAGTACCAGTCCCGCCATCGCGCCGATAAAAACCAGCAAAAATGCGTAATAACGATTCGTGCCGTTATGCGGGTGTTCGCGATTTTTATCCGTCAGATAACCCGTGGAGTAGATCGTGACCAGCAAACCGAGAAACACCACCACAAACAGAATCAGCGTACTCACGCGATCAATGACCAGGCCAAACAACGCCACACCCCCCACGTTGACCAACGTCAACGTGACGGCAACTTTATCGGCCTGATAAAACGCGGAGATCAGTGACAACATGCACAGCGTGGTCAGCGCGGCGAACAAAACCCCCCATTCGGCGGCCCGACGTTGTGGCGAAAACGAAACGACCAGTGCGCCGATAAAAGGCAGCAATAACGTCGTCAGAGCAAGATTTTCCATATTCCGTCAGTGCTCCTTACAGACCGGTTAACCAGAAGACCCATGCAAGCGCAGCAAGGCTGAAGCCAAGCCAGGTCACATGGTGAATGAGTAAAAATCGCCCGCGTGCCAGCGTGTTTTCTGCGATTGAGGCCAGTACAAAAATCAGCAAAACCTTGAGCAGCGTAACGACAAGTGAAGTCAGCAGGCAGGCGAGAGAAAGCTCTTGCGCGCGCCCAAAGGGCAGAAACAGGGCCACAAACAGTGATGCCATCACGACCTGTTTCAGCCCCAGCCCCAACTTCGCCAGCGCCAGCCCGGCACCGGAATATTCGGTCAGCGGGCCTTCCTGTAATTCCTGTTCTGCTTCAGCAACATCAAAGGGAATTTTTCCCATCTCAATGAAGCAGGCAAAACCACAGGCCAGTAACGCCAGTACGGTGGTTAGCGGCGAGTTCCAGCCCGTCGCCAGCGTCTTGCTGATCATCTCGATATGCGTGGAATCCGCTATCAGCGCCAATACCAGCAGTGAGAGAATGAGCATGGGTTCGACCAGAATGCCGAGCGTCAACTCGCGACTGGCACCGACTCCCGCAAACGGGCTTCCGGTATCCAGCCCGGAAAGAGCAAAGAAAAAATGAAACAGGGCAAGAAGATAGATAAGGGTGATCAGATCGCCGCCGCCCGCAAAAGGGGAAACAGTAATAAATAGTGGCAGGGCCATCGCCAGCACCAGCATGCTGCTGATTAATACCCACGGCATCAGGCGGAACATCAGACCTGAAGATGTCGGCGCAACTTCCTGGCGTTTAAACAGTTTGTGGATATCGCGATAATCCTGCCAGAACCCCGGTCCGCGACGGGAGTGCATTCGCGCGCGTATCTGCCGGGAAATCCCCGTAAAAAGCGGGGTTAGCACCAGCAGAGTCACGGCCTGTGCTAACGCAAAAATGACCAGATATCCGTCGCAAAGAGTTTGTCTCATGGTGATTTCCTTAGACGGCAATAGCGATTAGCAGCACAACCAGTGCGGCGACCACATACAGGCAATAGAGACGAAAGTCGCCACTTTGCAGATGCTGTATTTCTTTGGCCAGCCGTTGGGTGGCGCTCACGATGGGGCGGATCACCCGCTCATCCCAGAAGGGTTCTGTGCTCTGAGCCCTGGCGGTGACGTGCGCAAGACCTTTGTTCAGCCTCAGCGTAGGGTCGAGCTGTTGTCGTAGACGAAATAGCGCACAAAAGACCACACGCAGCGGCTGCATCACGCCATTGCCTGACGGGGCCATCGCATGTTCCCAGCCGTAGCCGCATGCCCAGGCATCTCCAGTGCGACGAAACGCTGCGCGGCGCGAACGACACCACAGCCAGTAAAGGCCAGGCAGCAAAGGCATCGCCAGTAGTAACAGCAACAGTAATGAGGGAGTGACCCGTGTATGAAACGTGCCGGGTACAAGTGCTATTCCGCTGGTGACAGTGACGGGAGGGGTATTGGTAAACGCATGGGCAATGTGCATTATCTTCGGTGCCAGCCAACTGGCACTAAGCGCAATGAATACGCAGAGTGCCGCGAGCAGTAGCATGGCGACGATCATCGTATTTGGCACTTCCTGTGCCTCTTCAGCGTGTGTACTGCGCGGCGCGCCACAGAAAGTAATACCGTACATTTTGACGAAGCACATTACTGCCAGCCCACCAGTGACTGCCAGCATCACCATAGCAATAGGACCCGCAAGTTGTAGCGCTACGGCTTCCACACGACTTAGTGAGAACAGCGACTGCCAGGTGTACCATTCGCTGATAAAACCATTCAGCGGAGGAATGGCTGATATCGCGAGGCAACCAATCAGGCATGCTGCGGCTGTCCACGGCATCCGTTTCGCCAGTGCCCCCATTTTTTCCATGTCGTGGGTATGCAAACGCGAAATAATCGCACCCGCGCCGAGAAACAGCAGCCCTTTGAACAGCGCATGGTTGAGCAGATGAAACAGCGCGCCGAGCAGTCCAACAACGGTGAGCAGCGGGTCGTGCAGTGACAGACCGACCATCGCCACACCGACCGCCAGCAAAATAATGCCGACGTTTTCGACGGTGCTCCAGGCCAGCAGCCGTTTGATATCCTGTTCCGCCAGCGCATACAGCACGCCCAGGAGCGCGGAGATTGCGCCGATCGCCATCACCAGAATGCCCCACCACAGCGGCAAACCCGTTTGCGCCAGCAGATCAATCGCTACTTTCAGGATGCCGAAAATACCGATTTTGACCATTACGCCAGACATCAACGCCGAAGCGTGCGATGGTGCGGCAGGGTGAGCGCGTGGCAACCAGCTGTGCAACGGCATCATCCCGGCTTTCGCGCCAAAACCGAAAAAGGCCAGCAGGAACACCGCCGACGCCAGCCCCGGAGAAAGTGAAAGCGTGCGGAAACTGGCAAAATCGAGGCTGCCGCTTTCGCGCCCCATCAGCAAGAAGGCGATCATAATCAGCACCGATCCGGCGTGGGCGATAAAAAAGTAGAGCATGCCAGCGTTGATCGACGTTTTATCCTGCCTGGCAATGACCAGAAACCAGGAAGACAGCGACATCATTTCAAACAGCACGATGAACCAAAAAGCGTTGTCCATCACCAGCAGGGCAACCATCGATGCGATGAAAAGATTCATAAAGAAGCCCATCGCCGCCGCGCCTTTACCCTCGTATTCGCGCATATAAGTCAATGAATAGAGCGAACAAACCACCACCAGCAAGGAGATAACCATCACCATAAATGCCGAGAGGCTATCCATTCGCAGTGTTAAATCGGCAAAGTCAAAAGGCGTGGCAAAACGGGCGACTAAAGTTACGCCTGCATGTAATTGCGTAATTCCGCTGATGATGCCAATCACGCCACCCACCAGCGATGTGATGCCGGAAAGCTTAATAGCCAGTCTGTCCAGACCGAGTAAAAACAGCGAAGCCAGACTGGCAAACAGATAGAGGATCAGTGACCAGGTTAATAATTGCAGGGCATCCATTAGCGTTGCTCCTGAGTGAGGGAAAGGGGATCCTCCCCGCCATTGGCAAACCAGCTTGCGGCAAGGCGCTGTTTTTCTTTCATCTGACGTTGCAGGCTATCGTCGGTGATCAGCCGTAACGCCTGATTCGGGCAAGCGCGAACGCAGGCCGGACCTTCTGGCAAGAAATCACACAGGTCGCATTTCACCGCGACGGTCTGGACACCCGGTTCCCAGCGCAGCAAAGCATGTTGGGTCGGCGCGTTTTCTTCGCCGTCTTTGAGTGAGCCGTCAGCCTGAAAAACATATTGCGCAGGGGCATTCACCGGACGGCTTCCTGAAGCGCTGATTGCGCCAAATGGGCAGACCACGGCGCAAAGCTTGCAGCCAATACAGAGGCTTTCGTTGAGTTGGATCGCATCGTCCCTCTGGGAGATGGCATTGACCGGGCAGACCTGCAGGCAAGGGGCTTCCTCACAGTGATGACACACGACAGGGGCAGTGAGTGTTGACGTCTTCGCCAGGGCCAGGCGCGGGTGTTGCTGTAAACCTTGCGTTTTATGCACGTCCGAACAGGCAGCGAGACAGGTATTACATCCTGTACACCACAGTGGTTCGGCCACCACAAAGCGGTTCATGTCGGCTCCTTGAAAATGATATGAAACATTGCATTTCATATTGCATAAAGGATGCCAGTCTGATTAATTTAATGTATTCAATAAGTTATGAATTAACTGTATTCTGAACGGTACAAAAATGATGGTCATTAACGTTCAGCAAAAAATGAATTCGACACCCGTGTCGCAGGGGAAAGCGAGAATGTGATCTTGATCACGAGAAGTGAGGTGTGCTGACCGCAAGCGCAGCCAGCACGGAATGGAGCAAAGTAATCAGGCGTGTTCTTTCAGCCAGTTCAGCACAACGTCGTGGTGATTGCTGGTTTTGAAATCGTCAAAGACATGTTCGATTTTGCCATCAGCGTCAATCAGGAAGCTGATGCGATGAATACCATCGTAGGTTTTGCCCATGAAGGACTTTTCACCCCAGACGCCGAATTGTTCGCACACCTGGTGGTCCTCATCAGACAGGAGCGTAAAGTTAAGCAGCTCTTTTTCCGCAAAACGGGAGAGTTTTTCGGGTTTATCGGTGCTGATACCCAGCACATCAACGCCCGCTTTTTTCAACTCATCCATGTTATCGCGTAAGCCGCAGGCCTGTACGGTACAGCCGGGGGTCATGGCTTTCGGGTAGAAATAAACCAGAACACGCTGTCCCTGGAAGTCGGTCAAATTAACTTGTTCTCCGTCTTGATCCGGCAAGCTAAATTTCGGTGCGATATCACCGGCTTTCAGTGGATTCATTACTTAACTCCATCCTGTTCATCATGTTGGGAATAATTGACGACGTTAATACTGCCTTGTGCATTGAGTTCTGTACATAGGGCTTTGAACGCTTGCTCAATATTTGCTGCGTCCGCAGATGCGGGGCTGTGGGCGGTTATCTGAATATGCAACTGCGCAGCCCGTTCATTTTCAGCAGGTTGCGTGCGCGACACCAGCTCCGCAATGTTCATATGATGCGCGTCGAAAAGTGCTGTGAAGCGTTCAATTAAATGCGGGGAGTCTGCCACATCGACCTGAACCCAGACAGATGCTGGCATTGGCGGACGCGGACGCGCCGTCGTGCGCTTCATCACGATTAAAAGATCCAGTTCTGCACCTTTCAACGGTAACGTTGATTCAATCAGAGTAATGGCATTCCATGAACCGGAAAGCAGCATGATAAACGTGAACTCTTCTCCCAGCATCGCCAGGCGACTGTCTTCAATATTACAGCCGCAACTACTGACATGACGGGTGATGGTGTTCACAATTCCAGGGCGATCGGCACCCAACGCAGTGATCACCAGATAATGTTGCGATGACAGTGTCAAACTGGTTATTCCTTTAAGGGGTGAGTTGTTCTTAAGGAAAGCATAAAAAAAACATGCATACAACAATCAGAACGGTTCTGTCTGCTTGCTTTTAATGCCATACCAAACGTACCATTGAGACACTTGTTTGCACAGAGGATGGCCCATGTTCACGGGAAGTATTGTCGCGATTGTTACTCCGATGGATGAAAAAGGTAATGTCTGTCGGGCTAGCTTGAAAAAACTGATTGATTATCATGTCGCCAGCGGTACTTCGGCGATCGTTTCTGTTGGCACCACTGGCGAGTCCGCTACCTTAAATCATGACGAACATGCTGATGTGGTGATGATGACGCTGGAGCTGGCTGACGGGCGCATTCCGGTGATTGCCGGGACCGGCGCTAACGCTACTGCGGAAGCCATTAGCCTGACGCAGCGCTTCAATGACAGTGGTATCGTCGGCTGCCTGACGGTAACCCCTTACTACAATCGTCCGTCGCAAGAAGGTTTGTATCAGCATTTCAAAGCCATCGCTGAACATACTGACCTGCCGCAAATTCTGTATAATGTGCCGTCCCGTACTGGCTGCGATCTGCTTCCGGAAACGGTGGGCCGTCTGGCGAAAGTAAAAAATATTATCGGAATCAAAGAGGCAACAGGGAACTTAACGCGTGTAAACCAGATCAAAGAGCTGGTTTCAGATGATTTTGTTCTGCTGAGCGGCGATGATGCGAGCGCGCTGGACTTCATGCAATTAGGCGGTCATGGGGTTATTTCCGTTACGGCTAACGTCGCAGCGCGTGATATGGCCCAGATGTGCAAACTGGCAGCAGAAGGGCATTTTGCCGAGGCACGCGTTATTAATCAGCGTCTGATGCCATTACACAACAAACTATTTGTCGAACCCAATCCAATCCCGGTGAAATGGGCATGTAAGGAACTGGGTCTTGTGGCGACCGATACGCTGCGCCTGCCAATGACACCTATCACCGACAGTGGTCGTGAGACGGTCAGAGCGGCGCTTAAGCATGCCGGTTTGCTGTAAAGTTTAGGGAGATTTGATGGCTTACTCTGTTCAAAAGTCGCGCCTGGCAAAGGTTGCGGGTGTTTCGCTTGTTTTATTACTCGCTGCCTGTAGTTCTGACTCACGCTATAAGCGTCAGGTCAGTGGTGATGAAGCCTACCTGGAAGCGGCACCGCTTGCGGAGCTTCATGCCCCGGCTGGAATGATTTTGCCGGTGACCTCCGGTGATTATGCAATCCCGGTGACCAACGGTAGTGGTGCTGTCGGTAAGGCGCTGGACATTCGTCCACCAGCCCAGCCGCTGGCACTGGTTTCTGGCGCGCGTACCCAGTTCACGGGCGATACCGCTTCATTGCTGGTGGAAAATGGTCGTGGCAATACTCTGTGGCCGCAGGTGGTTAGCGTGCTGCAGGCGAAAAACTACACCATCACCCAACGTGATGATGCTGGTCAGACACTGACCACCGATTGGGTACAATGGAACCGTCTGGACGAAGACGAGCAGTATCGTGGTCGTTATCAAATCTCTGTTAAGCCGCAGGGTTATCAGCAGGCGGTTACGGTTAAACTGCTGAACCTGGAACAGGCGGGCAAACCGGTTGCAGACGCGGCTTCCATGCAGCGTTACAGCACGGAGATGATGAACGTTATTTCCGCCGGTCTGGATAAATCTGCCACTGACGCCGCGAACGCTGCGCAAAATCGTGCCTCCACCACTATGGACGTACAAAGTGCAGCTGATGACACCGGTTTACCGATGCTGGTCGTACGCGGGCCGTTCAATGTGGTTTGGCAACGTCTGCCAGCGGCGCTGGAAAAAGTGGGCATGAAAGTGACCGACAGCACCCGTTCGCAGGGTAACATGGCCGTAACTTACAAGCCGCTGTCTGACAGCGACTGGCAGGAACTGGGCGCGAGCGATCCAGGCCTGGCATCCGGTGACTATAAACTGCAGGTTGGCGATTTAGATAACCGCAGCAGCCTACAGTTCATCGATCCGAAAGGTCATACTCTGACTCAGAGTCAGAACGACGCGCTGGTAGCTGTCTTCCAGGCTGCGTTTAGCAAGTAAAAATACAGGGCTGGAGTCATCCGGCCCTTTTTTCTGATATGATACGCAAACGTGTGCGTCGGCAGGAAAACGCGATTTTAGCGGTAATTCGCACTAAATTTGTTTGTCGGACGTAGGTCGGATAAGGCGTTCTTGCCGCATCTGACAAAACATCCGGCACACCAGACAGCAAAAGATTTTAAAACGTTAATTCACACCCAGGAGTGATAAAGATGCAAAAGCAAGCTGAGTTGTATCGTGGTAAAGCGAAAACCGTATACAGCACGGAAAACCCGGACCTGTTGGTGCTCGAATTCCGCAATGATACGTCAGCAGGGGATGGCGCGCGCATTGAGCAGTTTGATCGCAAAGGTATGGTGAACAACAAGTTCAACTACTTCATTATGAGCAAACTGGCTGAAGCGGGTATCCCGACTCAAATGGAGCGTCTGCTCTCCGATACCGAATGTCTGGTGAAAAAGCTGGATATGGTGCCGGTTGAGTGTGTCGTGCGTAACCGTGCTGCTGGCTCTCTGGTGAAACGTCTTGGAATCGAAGAAGGTATTGAGCTGAACCCGCCGCTGTTCGATCTGTTCCTGAAAAACGACGCCATGCACGATCCGATGGTCAACGAATCTTACTGCGAAACCTTTGGCTGGGTGAGCAAAGAGAACCTGGCGCGTATGAAAGAGCTGACCTACAAAGCGAACGACGTGCTGAAAAAACTGTTCGATGATGCTGGTCTGATTTTGGTCGACTTTAAACTGGAGTTTGGCCTGTACAAAGGTGAAGTGGTACTGGGCGATGAGTTCTCCCCGGACGGCAGCCGCCTGTGGGACAAAGAAACGCTGGAGAAAATGGACAAAGACCGTTTCCGCCAGAGCCTCGGTGGCCTGATCGAAGCCTATGAAGCCGTCGCCCGCCGCCTGGGTGTACAGCTGGACTGATTTTTCTGTTCATCATCTTGCCGTGCAGCTGGCACGGCAAGACAACCGCTCTCGGAAGATGTGCATTGAACGCTCATTCCTCCGCCATTTCATCCCGCTTTCCTGTGGTAATCTTCCTCTGAACCACCTACGATCATTTCTATAATGAATATATTGTTGAGGTATCTATGCGTTGGCAAGGGCGACGTGAAAGTGACAATGTTGAAGACAGGCGCAACAGCTCTGGTGGTCCGTCAATGGGCGGTCCCGGTTTTCGCCTGCCAAGCGGTAAAGGCGGGCTGATTTTACTGATAGTCGTGCTGGTTGCAGGCTACTATGGCGTTGATTTAACCGGGTTGATGACCGGACAGCCGGTTTCCCAACAGCAATCAACACGGTCAATTAGTCCTAATGAAGACGAAGCCGCAAAATTCACTTCGGTGATTCTGGCAACCACGGAAGACACCTGGGGACAGCAATTCGAGAAGATGGGTAAAACCTATCAGCAACCGAAGCTGGTCATGTACCGTGGAATGACGCGCACCGGCTGCGGGGCGGGCCAGTCCATTATGGGACCGTTCTATTGCCCGGCGGATGGCACGGTTTATATCGATCTCTCTTTCTATGATGACATGAAAGACAAACTTGGCGCGGATGGCGATTTTGCCCAGGGGTACGTTATCGCCCATGAAGTCGGTCATCATGTGCAGAAACTGTTAGGCATCGAGCCGAAAGTTCGTCAACTGCAACAAAACGCGACGCAGGCGGAAGTGAACCGCTTATCTGTGCGTATGGAACTCCAGGCCGACTGTTTTGCCGGTGTCTGGGGGCATAGTATGCAGCAGCAAGGTGTTCTGGAAACCGGCGATCTGGAAGAGGCGCTGAACGCGGCGCAGGCCATCGGCGATGACCGTTTACAACAGCAAAGTCAGGGGCGAGTAGTACCAGACAGTTTCACTCATGGCACTTCTCAGCAACGCTACAGCTGGTTTAAACGTGGTTTCGACAGCGGTGATCCGGCACAATGCAATACTTTTGGTAAAAGCATTTAACTTCCGGGGCAGGGATGGCTGAACTGACTGCGCTTCACACATTAACAGCGCAAATGAAACGTGAAGGGATCCGCCGCTTGCTGGTGTTGAGCGGGGAAGAGGGTTGGTGTTTTGATCATGCGCTTAAGTTGCGTGATGCCTTACCTGGCGACTGGCTGTGGATTTCGCCGCAGCCAGTCGCTGAAAACCACTGTTTTCCCTCGGCGCTACAAACTTTACTTGGGCGCGAGTTCCGGCATGCGGTATTCGACGCCCGCCACGGCTTTGATGCCGCTGCCTTTGCGGCACTTAGCGGAACGTTGAAAGCGGGAAGTTGGCTGGTTTTGTTACTCCCTGTATGGGAAGAGTGGGAAAACCAACCTGATGCCGACTCGCTGCGCTGGAGTGATTGCCCTGACCCTATTGCGACGCCGCATTTTGTCCAGCATCTCAAACGCGTACTTACGGCGAATAACGACGCTATCCTCTGGCGGCAGAACCAGCAGTTCTCGTTGGCGCATTTTGCTCCCCGTACTGACTGGCACCCCGCTACCGGCGCACCACAACCAGAACAACAGCAACTCTTACAGCAGTTACTGACCATGCCGCCGGGCGTGGCAGCGGTAACTGCTGCGCGTGGGCGCGGTAAATCGGCGTTGGCAGGGCAACTCATTTCTCGTATTGCGGGCAGTGCGATTGTCACCGCGCCCGCAAAAGCGGCAACGGATGTACTGGCACAATTTGCGGGCGAGAAGTTTCGCTTTATTGCACCGGATGCCTTGTTAGCCAGCGATGAGCAAGCCGACTGGCTGGTGGTCGATGAAGCCGCAGCCATACCTGCGCCGTTGTTGCATCAACTGGTATCGCGTTTTCCTCGAACGTTGTTAACCACTACGGTGCAGGGCTACGAAGGCACCGGACGTGGTTTTTTGCTGAAATTTTGCGCTCGCTTTCCGCATTTACACCGTTTTGAACTGCAACAACCGATCCGCTGGGCGCAGGGATGCCCGCTGGAAAAAATGGTTAGTGAGGCACTGGTGTTTGACGATGAAAACTTCACCCATACACCACAAGGCAATATCGTCATTGCCGCATTTGAACAGACGTTATGGCGAAGTGAGCCAGAAACGCCGTTAAAGGTTTATCAATTATTGTCTGGTGCGCACTACCGGACTTCGCCGCTGGATTTACGCCGCATGATGGATGCACCAGGTCAACATTTTTTACAGGCGGCTGGCGAAAACGAGATTGCCGGAGCGCTGTGGCTGGTGGATGAGGGCGGATTATCTCAAGAACTCAGTCAGGCGGTATGGGCGGGTTTTCGTCGCCCGCGGGGTAATCTGGTGGCCCAGTCGCTGGCGGCGCACGGCAGCAATCCACTGGCGGCGACATTGCGCGGACGGCGGGTTAGCCGGATAGCAGTTCATCCTGCTCGTCAGCGGGAAGGCACAGGGCGACAGCTTATTGTTGGTGCTTTGCAATATACGCATGACCTCGACTATCTTTCGGTGAGTTTTGGTTACACCGAGGAGTTATGGCGTTTCTGGCAACGCTGCGGTTTTGTGCTGGTGCGAATGGGTAATCATCGTGAAGCCAGCAGCGGTTGCTATACGGCGATGGCGCTGTTACCGATGAGTGATGCGGGTAAACAGCTGGCTGAACGTGAGCATTACCGTTTACGTCGCGATGCGCAAGCTCTCGCGCAGTGGAATGGCGAAACGCTTCCTGTTGATCCACTAAACGATGCCGTCCTTTCTGACGACGACTGGCTTGAACTGGCCGGTTTTGCTTTCACTCATCGTCCGCTATTAACGTCGTTAGGTTGCTTATTGCGTCTGCTACAAACCAGCGAACTGGCATTACCGGCGCTGCGTGGGCGTTTACAGAAAAACGCCAGTGACGCGCAGTTATGTACCACACTTAAACTTTCAGGCCGTAAGCTGTTACTGGTCCGTCAACGCGAAGAAGCCGCGCAGGCGCTGTTCGCACTTAATGATGTTCGCACTGAGCGTCTGCGCGATCGCATAACGCAATGGCAATTTTTTCACTGACTCCTTCAATTTTCTCCCATGGTCATTGTGAGTCAGCGGCGTAAAATTAATGACATCAGTTAAGGAGTTCGCCATGAAACATGACCATTTTGTTGTTCAAAGCCCGGATAAACCTGCGCAACAGTTGTTACTGCTTTTCCACGGTGTCGGGGATAACCCGGTGGCAATGGGGGAAATAGGCAGCTGGTTTGCGCCGCTATTTCCTGATGCGCTGGTGGTGAGTGTCGGAGGCGCGGAGCCGAGCGGTAATCCGGCGGGGCGTCAGTGGTTTTCGGTGCAGGGTATTACGGAAGATAATCGCCAGGCACGTGTGGATGCCATCATGCCGACGTTTATTGAAACGGTGCGCTACTGGCAGAAACAGAGCGGAGTAGGGGCTAACGCCACGGCACTAATCGGTTTCTCTCAAGGCGCGATTATGGCGCTGGAGAGCATTAAAGCCGAACCGGGCCTTGCTTCGCGCGTCATTGCCTTTAACGGACGCTATGCCAGCCTGCCGGAAACCGCGTCTACAGCCACGACAATTCACTTGATTCATGGTGGTGAAGATCCGGTTATCGATCTGGCGCATGCGGTTGCGGCGCAGGAAGCGTTAATCAGTGCCGGTGGTGACGTGACGCTGGATATCGTGGAGGATTTAGGCCATGCGATCGACAATCGCAGTATGCAATTTGCCCTGGATCACTTGCGTTATACCATTCCGAAACATTATTTCGACGAAGCGCTAAGTGGCGGTAAGCCTGGCAATGATGATGTGATTGAAATGATGTAATAATAACCGGGTAGGCCTGATAAGACTGTATCAGGCATCATGGCCGGATGTGGCGTGAACGCCTTATCCGGCCGCTCAGCTTACTTCTTCGGTTGATCCTTTTTCGGCCAGTCGTCGTCATCGTCCCACTTATCGTTGAAATCACGATGCGGGGGAAGCTCCGGCTTGTTGGCGAGAAATTTCTTATGGTCGACGCGCTTGAGATCTTTAATCACGTTCAGCAGGACGCCTACCAAAAAGACAATCACCAGAATCCACCAATATTTAGCCAGCCAGTCCATGCTTATTTCCTCTTGCAGAACCACTCATCAGGCGACGAGCTGTTCCATGATACGTTGATACATACGGGCAAGTAGCTGCAGGTCGGCAGCGTTCACACATTCATTAATTTTATGAATAGTGGCATTGACCGGCCCGAGTTCCACCACCTGCGCCCCCATGCGGGCAATAAAGCGCCCGTCGGACGTTCCGCCTGTGGTCAGTAGCTGCGGTTTAATTTCATTATAGTGCTCAACCGCGTTAACGACCGCATCCACCAGTTTACCGCGCGCGGTCAAAAATGGCTGCCCGGAAAGCCACCATTCCACCGTATAACGCAGTTGATGTTTTTCAAGCAGGGCAAGTACCTGCGCTTTGATCATCTCATCAGTCAGTTCGGTGCTGAAGCGGAAGTTAAACTGCACAAACAGTTCACCCGGAATAACGTTGTTACTGCCCGTTCCCGCCTGAATATTGGCAATCTGCATACTGGTCGCCGGGAAGAATTCATTGCCCTGATCCCACTCAATAGCCACTAATTCATTAAGGAAAGGTGCTGCGCGATGTACCGGATTGTCAGCCAGATGTGGGTAGGCAACATGCCCCTGCACGCCATGAATGGTGAGGTTGCAGGTTAACGATCCGCGACGACCATTTTTCACCACATCACCTACCACTTCGATACTCGACGGTTCGCCAACCAGGCAGTAATCGAGACGCTCATTACGTGCCATCAACGCTTCGACGACTTTTACCGTACCGTTATGGGCACTGGCTTCCTCATCAGAAGTGATCAGAAATGCCAGTCGACCTGCATGGTTGGGATGTTGTGCGACAAAGCGTTCTGCCGCTACCACCATCGCTGCCAGCGAGCCTTTCATATCTGCCGCACCGCGCCCGAATAACATGCCATCACGAATGGTGGGTTCAAACGGCGGATTGATCCAACGATCGGCGTCGCCAGGCGGCACCACGTCGGTATGCCCGGCAAAGGCCAACGTTTCACCTTGCCCACGCCATGCCCAAAAATTCTGCGTATCGGCAAAATCCATGCGTTCAACGGTAAAACCGATCGCCTGCAAACGTTCAATCAACAAAGCCTGACATCCTGCGTCATCAGGACTCAGGGAAGGGCGGCGAATAAGCTGTTGTGTCAGCTCAATAACCGGGCACGACATAGACTACACCTCATGGAAAAATTGCTGATAACTGGAATCACTGAAACCCAGCAGCATAGGCTTACCGGGCGTGCAGAGCAATGGACGTTTGATAATTGCAGGCATTTCAGTCATTAATGCCGCCGCAGAGGCCGCATCGATGATTTTATTGCGGGTGGTTTCGTCCAGTTTACGCCAGGTTGTACCACGGGTGTTGAGTAACGCTTCCCAGCCTAATTCGTTGATAAAACCGTTCAATAATTCGCTGTCCAGCCCATCGACGCGGTAATCATGAAAACGATAGTCGATGTTATTGGCTTCCAGCCAACGGCGAGCCTTTTTAATGGTGTCACAATTTTTGATGCCGTAAAGTGTAACCATAATGAATCCTTTTTCGATTTATGAGAATAAATACTCATTTAAGAGTGAAAACATTTTGCCTGCAAATGATTATCAGGAAATATAACATTATCGAAGTATTCAAATTAACAACTATTAAATAATATTAAACATTTTTAACGTAAACATTAAGAATATTCATCTTGTTATCTGTCTGTATTTTAACCAGAATTAAATAAGTATTAGATGCCGTATGAATATCTCGAAATGTTGCTGTGTATCACATACAAATCATCACCGCAGGACCATAGTATTTACATAAGGTTTGTCCCCCGGAGGTAGTCATCGCAGCAATCGAGTAAATTAGCTTCACCACGGTATATTGTTTCCGTAGAATACCCATAATTATAAGAGAGGTTGTTATGATTGAACGTGAACTGGGGAACTGGAAAGACTTTATCGAAGTTATGCTTCGTAAGTAATTCCTGAGACAAAGTACAAACAGCAAGAACCTGCTGAGCAGGTTCTTAATCGGAAAGTTGAAAAAGGCGACACATTGGCATGTCGCCTTTTTTATTGCTTATTCCGGGCGCGGCTTCAGCGGGAAGCGGCGGCGCACCAGCACAAAGAACAGCGGCACGAAGTAAATAGCCAGAATAGTGGCCGAAATCATCCCGCCCATTACGCCAGTACCCACCGCATGCTGACCACCGGAACCGGCACCCGTGCTGGTTGCCATTGGCAATACGCCGAAGATAAATGCCAGCGAGGTCATCAGAATCGGGCGTAAACGCTGACGGCAGGCGTGGAGCGTCGCTTCAAACAGGTCGTGGCCTTTTTGGTTCATCTCGTTAGCAAACTCGACGATCAGGATGGCGTTTTTCGCCGATAAACCAATGACCGTTAACAGGCCCACCTGGAAGTAAACGTCGTTTTCCAGCCCGCGCATCCAGGTTGCCAGCAGCGCGCCGATAACCCCCAGCGGCACGACCAGCATTACCGAGAACGGCACCGACCAGCTTTCATACAGCGCCGCCAGACACAGGAATACCACCAGCAAGGAAATGGCGTACAGCGCCGGAGCCTGCGCGCCGGAAAGCCGCTCCTGATACGACATCGCCGTCCACTCCAGACCAAAGCCGTTTGGCAACTGCTTCACTAACGATTCCATAATATCCATCGCCGTACCGGTACTGACCCCCGGTGCGGCTTCCCCAACAATCTCAACCGCAGAATAACCGTTATAGCGTTCCAGACGCGGCGAGCCTGTCTCCCAGCGTGAGGTCGCGAAAGCAGAGAAGGGCACCATGCCGCCATCTTTATTTCGGACATACCAGAGATTGATATCATCTGGCAGCATGCGATACGGCGCAGCTGCCTGCACATAGACTTTCTTCACGCGACCGCGATCCATAAAGTCATTCACATAGCTCGAACCCCAGGCGGTTTGCAGTGTGTCGTTAATATCGTCGATAGCAACGCCCAGCGCCTGAGCTTTACGCTGGTCGATATCAATCTGCAACTGCGGACTGTCGTCGAGGCCGTTATGGCGCACACGGGTTAGCTCCGGGTTTTCCGCCGCCAGCGCCAGCAACTGGTTACGTGCTGCCATCAGCGCATCGTGACCTGCTCCAGCGTGGTCCTGCAACTCCATATCAAAACCCGCAGAACTACCAAGACCGCTAATTGCTGGCGGGCTGCTGGCGATAACGCGAGCTTCTTTAATCTTGTTAAACGCCTTCGTTGCACGCTCGATAATGGCAAACGAGGTGCCGGTCTTACTGTCGCGTTCGCTCCAGTCTTTCAGGCGGATAAACATTCTCGCCACGTTTTGCCCGTTACCCCCAGGGCCAGAACCAACAGTGGCAAACACCGACATGATGTTGTCTTTTTCATGGGTGAAGTAATATTTCTCGATTTGCTCAACGACTTTCAGGGTCTGTTGTTGGGTTGAACCGCTGGGCAACTGTACCGAGGTAGTAAACATGCCCCGGTCTTCCAGTGGCAAGAACGACGTCGGCAAACGCAGGAACAGGAACACCATGCCGCCAAGCAGCAGGACATAAATCACAATCCAGCGCAGGCTACGGTGGAGAATTTTCGCCACCCCTTTTTCGTAGCGTTCGGCGTTGCGGTTAAACATCTGGTTAAACCAGGCAAAAAAGCCTTTTTGCCCGTGATACTCACCCTTTTTCAGTGGCTTAAGTAGCGTGGCACACAGAGCCGGAGTGAGGATCATCGCTACCAATACTGACAGCACCATCGCCGCAACAATGGTAATAGAGAACTGGCGATAGATGGCACCGGTGGTGCCGCCGAAGAAGGCCATTGGTACAAATACCGCCGAAAGCACCATCGCAATCCCGACCAGTGCCCCCTGGATCTGCCCCATCGATTTACGTGTGGCTTCGCGAGGAGTGAGTCCTTCCTCACTCATAATACGTTCGACGTTTTCCACCACCACGATGGCGTCATCCACCAGCAGACCAATCGCCAGCACCATCGCGAACATGGTTAAGGTGTTGACGCTGTAACCGAAGGCATAAAGTACGGAGAAGGTTCCCATCAACACCACCGGCACGGCGATAGTGGGTATCAGCGTGGCGCGGAAGTTTTGCAGGAACAGATACATAACGAGGAAAACCAGAGCGATAGCTTCCAGCAGCGTTTTCACCACGTCTTCAATGGAGGCTTTAACAAACGAGGTGGTTTCATACGCCACCTTGTATTCCAGTCCATGCGGGAAATACTGCGCCAGCTCGTCAAGACGATTGAGCACCAGCTCCGCTGTCGCCATTTCGTTCGCGCCGGAGGCCAGTTTTACCCCCAACCCGGAGGCTGGTTTACCATTGAAGCGGCTAAGATAATCGTATTTCTCCGCCCCCATTTCGACGGTGGCGACATCGCCCAGCCTTACCTCTGAGCCGTCCTGATTCACCCGCAAGGTGATATCGCGGAACTGTTCTGGTGTTTGCAGCAGTGACTGGGCGTTAATGGTGGCGTTGAGCGCCTGCTTATCGACGGAAGGCGTACCACCAAGTTGCCCAACCGCAATCTGCGCGTTCTGTGACTCAATGGCATCAGTGACATCTTTAGCCGTCATCTGGAAACTGTTGAGTTTCGCCGGGTCCAGCCAGATACGCATGGAATATTGCGAACCATAGGCATCGATATCCCCGACGCCATTCACGCGGCTTAACGGGTCCTGAATATTACTGGCAACATAATCGGCAATATCCTGTTTATCCATCGAACCATCGGTAGAGACGAAGGCAATGGTCAGAATATTGGTATCGCCGGTTTTACGCACCGTCACGCCCTGATTTTGCACCGCCTGCGGTAACTTTCGCATGGCTGATTGCAGCTGGTTTTGTACTTGCTGCACGGCTTCGTCCGGATCGGTGCCTGCTTTAAAACTTAACGTGACAGATGCCTGGCCGGTGCCACTGCTCTGAGACGACATATACATGAGATTATCGAGGCCGGTCATATTTTGCTCGATAACCTGGGTCACGGTGTTTTCCAGCGTCTGGGCCGATGCGCCGGGATAGTTAGCGGTCACTCGCACATTCGGTGGCGCGAGATCGGGGTATTGTTCAACGGGCAATGAGAAAATCGCCAGGGTCCCTGTCAGACACAACAGGATTGCCAGCACCCAGGCAAAAATGGGGCGATCAATAAAGAAATTCGCCATTAAAAGAGGACCTCGTGTTTCTGCGTATCGTTGTAGGCTTGACTTGCTTCACTGTAGCGGCAAGGTACGAGCCAATCGTGGAGAAAAAAAGGAGTTAATGTAAATTATCATGCCCTTTTATACTGAACTTTAAGGGCCAGTATTCTTTGGTCAGTCGGAGGCATTACATCAGCTGACTTTCCTCACCCTCCGCGGAGCGAAAGCTAATACTCACTAACGTGCCGCCGCCGGAAGGTTGTGAAAAAGTCAGCGTCCCACCCAGCCGTTCCGCGCGCTCGCGCATGATATTCAGGCCATAATGACCTTCGGGTTCTTTCGGTTCACCGATGCCAATCCCGTTGTCGCGAATATAGACTGTGTGATTGCCATCCGGCGCGGTGACGCAGCTAACGGCGATTTCGCTGGCGTTGGCGTGCTTCATCGCATTCAGCACCGCTTCGCGAATAATTTGCAACAAATGCACCTGCATTTGCGCATCCAGCGCCAGGGTTGGCAGACGGCAGTCGAGGGTCAGTTTGGCGCTGGTTTGATTTTGTAACGTATCCAGCATTTCACGTAGCGCAGAGGGGAGATCCGCCTGCTGCAGCGTCAGGCGGAAAGTAGTTAACAGCTCGCGTAACTGCCGATAAGCATCATTCAACGCCTGGGAAAAATCGGCCATGATACTTTGTGCGGTGGCGTTATCTTCCGGTATCGAACGCTTCAGTAACGTCAACTGGATACGTAAGTAAGAAAGTACCTGAGCCAGCGAGTCGTGCAATTCGCGGGCGATGGTCGCACGTTCTTCCATCAACAATAACTGCTGAAAATGCTTCTGCGCCTGATTAAAGTACAAACCGCGTCCCAGCATCGACGAAACGCTGTTAAGCAGCGGTTCTGATGATGAAACGTGACTATTTTGCCAGTGCAGTTCGCCGTAAACCGTCTCTTGCATTGTCACCGGTAAAATCTGCATCGGCAATTCCGGGTTTGGCTGCCCTTCGCTAATCCGCCAGTTGTCACCGACATTTAACTCCAGATATTCAGCCGCTTCGTTGTCGCGAACAATCTGCAAAATATGGCGGAAACAATGCACATCAATCTGGCTGGTGTTCAGCGCCTGCGAACACTGATACAACACCTCCAGGCGACGCTTGGCCTCGTGGAGGTCGCGGGTCTTTTCTTCTACTGACGCCTCCAGCGAACGGTACAATTTATGCAGCTCGCTCGACATCTGGTTAAAGGTTTTGGCAAGCAGGCCAAGCTCATTCGGCAGGCTGGTATCCAGCGGCGGCGAGTCGAACTGCCCGTGTTCAATACGCTGACTGGCGGTAACCAGCTGATTCAGCGGGGCAACCACCTGATGGCGTATGCGGCGCAAAGTAAAAAAGACCAGCGTGAAAATACCGATGCCGCCAGCCAGGGAAATCGCCACCACCAGCAGCATTTTGCGTTCAGCGTAGTGCTGTAAAGCCAGTACGAACAGGTCTATCTGATTAACATAATTATTAATATTGGCCTGATACCATGGCAAGTCGCCCTTGCTGAGCCGATTATTCATCTCCAGCCAGTTGGCATTCAGATGCGCATAGCGGGTTTTTACTGCCTCTGGCACATACCAGACGTTGAGATTGGTTAATACCGGTGAATGCAGTGCCTGCTGAAATAACTGGCGATGTGCATTGAGTTGTGGACTGCCACTTTGCAAATCGTAGCCCAGGCGGTAACTCTGCATACGCAGCGATCCGGCAATATTGATAGCCTCAGCGTCGCGCAAACTGCTCGCCAGAGTTAGCAGAGCGATACCCGTGGAAAGAATCGACAGCAGGACAATGTAAAAAAAGGCCCGGGCCAGACTGGCCGAGACGGGTCGTTTAACAATCACACGCGTCTTCTCCACAAAAAATCATTAATGTTCCAGTTCGCTGAAACGCAATTTAGTCAGTGATGGGATTATTTGATCTGCCACAGTTTATAGCGAAATAGTTACTTATTCTGGGCACATGAACATTGCCGATTCCCCTGTAAGTCGGGTAATAACAACACTCATATAAAGAATAAGGTTTTTACAACCAAAAAAGAAGGTCGTTATGAATCGTTTTATTATGGCCAACAGTCAGCAATGTCTGGGTTGTCATGCTTGTGAAATCGCCTGTGTCATGGCTCACAATGATGAGCAACATGTCCTGAGCCAACACCATTTTCATCCCCGAATTACGGTTATCAAACATCAGCAGCAACGTAGTGCAGTGACCTGTCACCATTGCGAAGATGCGCCCTGCGCCCGTAGCTGCCCTAATGGCGCAATCAGCCACGTTGATGACAGCATTCAGGTCAATCAGCAAAAGTGTATTGGCTGTAAATCCTGCGTGGTGGCCTGTCCATTTGGTACGATGCAAATCGTCCTTACCCCCGTCGCGGCAGGAAAAGTAAAAGCCACGGCGCATAAATGCGACCTTTGTGCAGGGCGCGAAAACGGTCCTGCTTGTGTCGAGAATTGCCCAGCGGACGCACTGCAACTGGTCACTGACGCCGCACTCTCAGGCATGGCGAAATCCCGCCGCTTGCGTACCGCACGTCAGGAACATCAACCGTGGCATGCCAGTACCGCGGCGCAAGAAATGCCGGTAATGAGTAAAGTCGAGCAAATGCAGGCAACGCCCGCGCGTGGCGAGCCGGACAAACTGGCGATTGAAGCGCGTAAAACCGGTTTTGATGAAATTTATCTGCCATTCCGTGCCGATCAGGCACAACGGGAAGCCTCGCGCTGCCTTAAGTGCGGCGAGCACAGCGTTTGTGAATGGACCTGCCCGCTGCATAACCATATTCCGCAGTGGATTGAACTGGTGAAAGCCGGAAACATCGACGCCGCCGTCGAGCTTTCTCACCAGACCAACACCCTGCCGGAAATTACCGGACGCGTTTGTCCGCAAGACCGTTTGTGTGAAGGAGCCTGTACTATTCGCGATGAGCACGGTGCAGTAACTATCGGCAACATTGAACGCTACATTTCAGATCAGGCGTTGGCGAAAGGTTGGCGTCCTGACTTAAGCCATGTCACCAAAGTGGACAAGCGGGTGGCGATTATCGGTGCAGGTCCGGCAGGGCTGGCCTGTGCGGATGTTCTGACCCGCAATGGCGTGGCGGTGACGGTGTACGATCGCCATCCAGAAATTGGTGGCTTGCTCACTTTCGGCATTCCTTCTTTCAAACTGGATAAATCCCTGCTGGCACGCCGTCGGGAAATCTTCAGCGCGATGGGGATTCACTTCGAACTCAATTGTGAAGTGGGTAAAGATGTCTCTTTGGATTCGCTTTTGGAACAATACGACGCGGTCTTCGTTGGCGTAGGCACTTACCGTTCCATGAAAGCGGGTTTACCCAATGAAGATGCGCCGGGCGTTTATGACGCCCTGCCGTTCCTCATCGCCAACACTAAACAGGTGATGGGACTCGAAGAGCTACCGGAAGAGCCGTTTATCAATACCGCCGGACTCAACGTCGTGGTACTGGGCGGCGGCGACACCGCGATGGACTGTGTGCGTACTGCGCTGCGCCACGGCGCGAGTAACGTTACCTGCGCTTATCGTCGTGATGAAGCTAACATGCCAGGCTCGAAGAAAGAGGTGAAGAACGCCCGCGAAGAGGGGGCCAACTTCGAATTTAACGTCCAGCCGGTGGCGCTTGAGCTGAATGAACAAGGTCACGTTTGCGGGATTCGTTTCCTGCGTACGCGTCTTGGCGAGCCGGATGCCCAGGGGCGTCGGCGTCCAGTACCGGTGGAAGGCAGTGAATTTGTCATGCCAGCCGACGCGGTGATTATGGCGTTTGGCTTCAATCCGCACGGGATGCCGTGGCTGGAGTCGCACGGTGTAACGGTAGACAAATGGGGCCGCATCATCGCGGATGTGGAAAGCCAGTACCGTTATCAGACCACGAATCCGAAAATCTTCGCCGGTGGTGACGCCGTGCGTGGTGCGGATCTGGTGGTTACCGCAATGGCAGAAGGACGTCATGCGGCACAGGGGATTATTGACTGGCTGGGGGTAAAATCAGTCAAATCTCACTGATAGCCTGCGCAGACAAACCCGGCTTCACAGCGTAAGATAATTGTTCATTTCGCGCTGTGGAGTCGGTATGACGCAACAAATCACCCTCATTAAAGACAAAATTCTCTCCGATAACTATTTCACCCTGCACAACATTACTTACGATCTCACGCGCAAAGATGGCGAAGTTATCCGTCATAAACGTGAAGTTTACGATCGCGGTAATGGTGCAACGATCCTCCTGTACAACGCGAAGAAAAAGACTGTAGTTCTGATTCGTCAGTTCCGCGTCGCTACCTGGGTTAATGGCAATGAAAGCGGGCAGCTGATTGAAACCTGCGCCGGGCTGCTGGATAACGACGAACCGGAAGTGTGCATTCGCAAAGAAGCGATTGAAGAGACGGGCTATGAAGTGGGCGAAGTGCGCAAATTATTTGAACTGTATATGTCGCCTGGCGGTGTGACTGAGCTAATCCACTTTTTTATCGCCGAATACAGTGACAGCCAGCGCGCTAACGCCGGCGGTGGTGTCGAAGATGAAGATATTGAAGTGCTCGAGCTGCCGTTCAACAAGGCGCTGGAGATGATCAAAACTGGCGAGATACGTGACGGTAAGACGGTGTTATTGCTTAACTATTTGCAAATGTCACATTTAATGGACTGAAAAATAACAATAATATTTCGTTGTTTATTATTGGCTCAATCCGATAAATCCGATTGAGCCGCGCTACCTGCGCAACGAAGATACGACTTGTGCTGTTTGTTTGAACTTCTGGGGTCGTACCGTCCATGCGCTATCGCATTTTCCTTCTCTTTTTTTTCGCTTTGTTGCAGACGTCTTTGGTGTGGGCGGCACCAGCGCAACGGGCGTTTTCCGACTGGCAGGTCACCTGTAATAACCAAAACTTCTGCGTGGCGCGTAATACGGGCGATCATAACGGACTGGTGATGACCCTGAGCCGCAGCGCCGGGGCGCATACGGATGCCGTTTTACGTATTGAGCGCGGCGGGTTGAAGTCGCCGGATGCGTCTGAAGGGGAGATAGCGCCACGGCTGCTGTTAGATGGCGAGCCGTTGGCGTTAAGTGGTGACAAGTGGCGGATTTCACCATGGTTATTAGTAACCGATGATACGGCAACCATCACCGCGTTTTTGCAGATGATTCAGGAAGGGAAGGCAATCACCTTACGCGATGGCAATCAGACCATTTCTCTGAATGGCTTAAAAGCGGCGTTGTTGTTTATTGATGCTCAGCAAAAGCGCGTTGGCAGTGAAACCGCGTGGATAAAGAAAGGGGACGAACCGCCGCTCAGCGTACCGCCCGCGCCTGCGCTGAAAGAGGTCGCGGTGGTTAACCCAACGCCGACGCCACTCTCACTCGAAGAACGCAACGATTTGCTGGATTATGGAAACTGGCGGATGAATGGTCTGCGCTGCTCGCTTGATCCATTGCGTCGAGAGGTAAATGTCACTGCGCTGACCGATGATAAAGCGCTGATGATGATTAGCTGTGAGGCAGGGGCCTATAACACCATTGATTTGGCCTGGATTGTGTCGCGTAAAAAGCCACTGGCCTCGCGCCCGGTTCGGTTACGTTTGCCGTTCAACAGCGGTCAGGAGACGAATGAACTGGAACTGATGAACGCAACATTCGATGAAAAATCGCGTGAACTGGTGACCTTAGCGAAAGGGCGCGGATTAAGCGATTGTGGCATTCAGGCGCGCTGGCGCTTTGACGGTCAGCGTTTTCGCCTGGTGCGTTACGCCGCAGAACCCACCTGCGATAACTGGCATGGGCCAGACGCCTGGCCCACGTTGTGGATCACCCGTTAAACAAAATCCCAGATGCGCCCCTAAAAAGCGCACGGACCGTCCCCTCGCCCCTCTGGGGAGAGGGTTAGGGTGAGGGGAACATATAGCATCCGGCGATCACCATCAGGCACCTTTCACTCCCAGCACCTTATGCGCTTTTGCCACAATATTCTCGGCGGTAAAGCCAAAGAACGGGAACAGCTTATCTGCCGGAGCAGATTCCCCATAGCCGGTCATCCCGACAATTGCCCCTTTCAGACCAACATATTTGTACCAGTAATCGGCGATGCCTGCTTCCACCGCCACGCGAGCCGCAACGTTAGAAGGCAACACCGACTCCCGATATTCCTCATCCTGGGCGTCGAAAATATCGGTCGAGGGCAGCGAAACTACGCGTACATTGCGACCTTCTCCTGCTAATTTCTCTGCCGCTTGCAGGGTGATTTCCATCTCTGAACCGGTGGCAATCAGAATAATATCCGGCTTGCCGCCGCTGTCTTTCAACACATAACCACCACGAGCAATCTCTTTAACCTGATCCGGCGTACGTTCCACCTGGGCCAGATTCTGCCTGGAGAGGATCAGTGCCGTCGGTCCGTTGTGGCGCTCAACCGCCAGCTTCCAGCCCACCGCCGCTTCCACCTGATCGCACGGTCGCCAGGTGCTGAAATTTGGCGTTAAGCGCAGACTGGCCAGTTGCTCAACAGCCTGGTGCGTAGGACCATCTTCGCCCAGACCAATTGAGTCGTGGGTATAAACCATAATCTGCCGCGCTTTCATCAGTGCCGCCATCCGCGCGGCGTTACGGGCGTATTCAACAAACATCAGGAACGTCGCGGTATACGGCACAAAGCCGCCGTGGTGCGCAATGCCGTTGGCGATAGCGGTCATGCCAAATTCACGCACCCCGTAGTGAATGTAGTTGCCCGCCGGATCTTCCTTCAGCGACACAGAACCTTTCCAGATGGTGAGGTTGCTGGGAGCCAGATCTGCCGAACCGCCGAGCAGCTCCGGTAGCAAGGGGCCATAAGCGTTAAGCGTATTTTGCGAAGCCTTACGGGTGGCGATTTTCGCCGGATTCGCCTGCAACTCATTGATATATTTCTGAGTCGTTTTCTCCCAGTCCTTCGGTAAACCGCCGCTCATCCGACGGGTAAACTCTTCTGCCAGTTGCGGATGGACCTTTTTATAGGCGGCAAACTTCTCATTCCAGCTCTGCTGCGCTTTTTCGCCTTTTTCGCGGGCATCCCAGGCGTGATAAATCTCTTTAGGGATTTCAAATGGCGGATGGTGCCAGCCCAGTTTTTGCCGTGCCAGCGCCACTTCTTCTTCCCCCAGTGGTGCGCCGTGCGCCTCTTCCTTACCTGCTTTATTCGGCGATCCAAAGCCAATCACCGTACGGCAGATAATCAGCGACGGCTTATCTTTCACGCTTTGCGCTTCAAGGATCGCTTCCTTCACCGCCTGCGGATCGTGACCGTCGATCTCGTGGATCACATGCCAGTGATAGGCTTCAAAACGTTTTGCCGTATCGTCGGTAAACCAGCCTTCGGTTTCACCGTCGATGGAAATACCGTTGTGATCGTAAAAACCAATCAGCTTGCCCAGTCCCAGCGTGCCCGCCAGCGAACAGACTTCGTGGGAAATACCTTCCATCAGGCAGCCGTCGCCCATAAACACATAGGTGAAGTGATCGACAATTTCATGATCCGGCTGGTTAAACTGCGCCGCCAGCGTACGTTCTGCTATCGCCAGTCCGACGGCGTTCGCCAAACCTTGTCCAAGTGGACCGGTGGTGGTTTCAACACCTGGCGTATAACCAATCTCCGGGTGACCTGGGGTTTTTGAATGCAACTGACGGAAGTTCTTCAGCTCTTCCAGCGGCAGGTCGTAACCGGTCAGATGCAGCAAACTGTAGAGCAGCATCGACGCGTGACCGTTGGAAAGAATAAAGCGGTCGCGATCATACCAGGTTGGGTCGGTGGGGTTATGTTTAAGAAAATCGTTCCACAGCACTTCAGCAATATCAGCCATGCCCATCGGCGCGCCGGGATGACCAGAATTGGCTTTTTGTACCGCATCCATACTGAGTGCGCGAATCGCATTGGCAAGGTCTTTTCGGGACATATAACACTCCGTGGCTGGTTTATAGTTTGGCGGCAAGAAGATCTTCCAGTTTGCGTTGATCAACGGCGAACAGACGAATGCCTTCAGACAGTTTTTCTACCGCCATCGCATCCTGATTGTGCTCCCAACGGAACTCCGCTTCGCTCATGGGAGCGGGGCGTGGGAACGTCTGAGAAGGTGGGATTAATTTACGTACCACTGGCGAAACTTTTTCCTGCAGCTCCTTCAGCAAATTCGGTGCGATAGTCAGTCGATCGCAGCCGGTTAAGGCGAGGATTTGTTCGGTGCGACGGAAGCTCGCGCCCATCACAATGGTTTCATAGTGGTGTTGCTTATAGTAGTCGTAGATATTGCGTACTGATTTAACGCCTGGATCTTCTTCCACCACATACGGGTCCATCGGCTTGCGTGCCTGATACCAGTCATAAATACGCCCGACAAACGGCGAAATTAGAAATACGCCTGCTTCTGCACAGGCCCGCGCCTGTGCAAAAGAAAACAGCAGTGTCAGGTTGCAGTTAATACCTTCTTTTTCCAGCTCTTCTGCCGCGCGAATTCCTTCCCAGGTTGAAGCCAGCTTGATCAAAATACGTGATTTCTCAACGCCTTGTTGCTGATACAAGTCCACCAGATGGCGCGCTTTCTCAATACTCTTTTCTTTATCAAAAGAGAGGCGTGCATCAACTTCTGTTGACACGCGACCGGGTACGATTTTGAGAATTTCAGCACCGAAATTGACCGCCAGTTTGTCACACGCTGCGACCACCTGTTGTTCCTGGGTTTTGCCATTTTTTCTACCCCAGGCGATAGCATCGTCTATTAAATGCTCATATTGTGATAATCCGGCAGCCTTGAGTAACAGCGAAGGATTGGTGGTGGCATCCTGGGGATGATAATGGCGAATGGACTCAATATCGCCGCTGTCTGCCACGACAGTGGTGAACTGTTTGATGCCGTCTAACTCGTTCATAGGAAATACTCCTTGAAAAGTAAAGTGTTAGATGAGTGCGTTAATTCACACTTCTGAGAAATTTCGCTAAACGCATCAAAAAAGCATAGCAGACAGGCATGGTATTGCTGGATTAAGCAGGTAACATCAGTGTTATAGGATTATTACCAAAACATTATATTAATGGTGAGAGTTTGGACTTGCTCAAAGTCTGTAGACTCCGGCAAGGTAATAATGTGCGCCACGTTGTGGGCAGGGGCTGTTGCCCACACACTTTATTTGTGAACGTTACGTGAAAGGAACAACCAAATGGATGACCAGTTAAAACAAAGTGCACTTGATTTCCATGAATTTCCAGTTCCAGGGAAAATCCAGGTTTCTCCAACCAAGCCTCTGGCAACGCAGCGCGATCTGGCGCTGGCCTACTCACCAGGCGTTGCCGCACCTTGTCTTGAAATCGAAAAAGACCCGTTAAAAGCCTACAAATATACCGCGCGTGGTAACCTGGTGGCGGTGATCTCTAACGGTACGGCAGTGCTGGGGTTAGGCAACATTGGCGCGCTGGCAGGCAAACCGGTGATGGAAGGCAAGGGCGTTCTGTTTAAGAAATTCGCCGGGATTGATGTATTTGACATTGAAGTTGATGAACTCGACCCGGACAAATTTATTGAAGTCGTCGCCGCGCTTGAACCGACCTTCGGCGGCATCAACCTCGAAGACATTAAAGCGCCAGAATGTTTCTATATTGAACAGAAACTGCGCGAGCGGATGAATATTCCGGTATTCCACGACGATCAGCACGGCACGGCAATCATCAGCACTGCCGCCATCCTCAACGGTTTGCGCGTGGTGGAGAAAAACATCTCCGACGTGCGGATGGTGGTTTCCGGCGCGGGTGCCGCAGCAATCGCCTGTATGAACCTGCTGGTAGCGCTGGGTCTGCAAAAACATAACATCGTGGTTTGCGACTCAAAAGGCGTTATCTATCAGGGCCGTGAGCCAAACATGGCGGAAACCAAAGCCGCATATGCGGTGGTGGATGACGGCAAACGTACCCTCGATGATGTGATTGAAGGTGCGGATATTTTCCTCGGCTGTTCCGGCCCGAAAGTGCTGACCCAGGAAATGGTGAAGAAAATGGCCCGTGCGCCAATGATCCTGGCGCTGGCGAACCCGGAACCGGAAATTCTGCCGCCGCTGGCGAAAGAAGTGCGTCCGGATGCCATCATCTGTACCGGCCGTTCCGACTACCCGAACCAGGTGAACAACGTTCTTTGCTTCCCGTTCATCTTCCGTGGCGCGCTGGACGTTGGCGCAACCGCCATCAACGAAGAGATGAAACTGGCGGCGGTACGCGCGATTGCAGAACTGGCCCATGCGGAACAGAGTGAAGTGGTGGCTTCAGCTTATGGCGATCAGGATCTGAGCTTTGGTCCGGAATACATCATTCCAAAACCGTTTGATCCGCGCTTGATCGTTAAGATCGCTCCTGCGGTCGCTAAAGCAGCGATGGAGTCCGGCGTGGCGACGCGTCCGATTGCTGATTTCGACGTCTACATCGACAAGCTGACGGAGTTCGTTTACAAAACCAACCTGTTTATGAAGCCGATTTTTTCCCAGGCTCGCAAAGCGCCGAAGCGCGTCGTTCTGCCGGAAGGTGAAGAGGCGCGCGTTCTGCATGCCACTCAGGAACTGGTAACGCTGGGGCTGGCGAAACCGATCCTTATCGGTCGTCCGAACGTGATCGAAATGCGCATTCAGAAACTGGGCTTGCAGATCAAAGCGGGTGTTGATTTTGAGATCGTCAATAACGAATCCGATCCGCGCTTTAAAGAGTACTGGACCGAATACTTCCAGATCATGAAGCGTCGCGGTGTCACTCAGGAACAGGCGCAGCGTGCATTGATCAGTAACCCGACAGTGATTGGCGCGATCATGGTTCAGCGTGGCGAAGCCGATGCAATGATCTGCGGTACGGTGGGCGATTATCATGAACATTTTAGCGTGGTGAAAAATGTCTTTGGTTATCGCGATGGCGTTCACACCGCAGGTGCCATGAACGCGCTGCTGCTGCCGAGTGGTAACACCTTTATTGCCGATACCTACGTCAATGACGAACCAGACGCAGAAGAGCTTGCGGAGATCACCTTGATGGCGGCAGAAACTGTTCGTCGTTTTGGTATTGAGCCGCGTGTGGCTCTGTTGTCTCACTCCAACTTTGGTTCTTCTGACTGCCCGTCGTCGAGCAAAATGCGTCAGGCGCTGGAACTGGTCAGGGAACGTGCACCAGAACTGATGATTGATGGTGAAATGCACGGCGATGCAGCGCTGGTGGAAGCGATTCGCAGCGACCGTATGCCGGACAGCCCTTTGAAAGGTTCCGCTAATATTCTGGTGATGCCGAACATGGAAGCTGCCCGCATTAGTTACAACTTACTGCGTGTTTCCAGCTCGGAAGGTGTGACTGTCGGTCCGGTGCTGATGGGCGTGGCGAAACCGGTTCACGTGTTAACGCCGATCGCATCGGTACGTCGTATCGTCAACATGGTGGCGCTGGCCGTGGTTGAAGCGCAAACCCAACCGCTGTAATTCTTTTTTAACTCTCACGCTTACCCTGAATATTCAGGGTAAGCGGTTTAGCTGCAATATATTAGTAAAGCTTATTACTGAGTTTGCGAATAATAAAAAAAGCAGTATATAAAATATCTCGAGATTATTTTATTTATATTCATGCGTCGCATATGAAAGTTTATTCATAACAGTAATTATCTCTCCATTCTTAGTGATCTACCTCACCTTTTAAACGTACTTGCCGAATTTTGTTATTTACTCTGACGAAAAATTGTCACGATACACGAAAGTTTTTCACAGGCGGCGACTCATGGATAAAGAACGCATCATTCAGGAATTTGTGCCCGGCAAACAGGTCACGCTGGCGCATCTCATCGCGCATCCCGGCGAGGAACTGGCGAAGAAAATCGGCGTTCCGGATGCTGGCGCAATCGGCATTATGACGCTAACTCCTGGCGAAACGGCGATGATCGCCGGTGATTTAGCATTGAAAGCCGCTGATGTGCATATCGGTTTTCTCGACCGCTTCAGCGGTGCATTGGTGATTTATGGCTCGGTGGGTGCAGTAGAAGAAGCGTTATCACAAACCGTCAGCGGTTTAGGGCGTTTATTAAATTATACGCTTTGTGAAATGACCAAAAGTTAATACGAGGCATTCATGAAACGAATTGCGTTTGTGGGTACCGTCGGGGCAGGAAAAACAACGTTATTTAATGCGTTGCAGGGAGATTATACCCTCGCCAGAAAAACGCAGGCCGTAGAATTTAATGATAAGGGTGATATTGATACGCCGGGTGAATATTTTAGCCATCCCCGCTGGTATCACGCCTTAATTACCACGCTACAGGATGTGGACATGCTGATCTATGTCCACGGCGCGAATGACCCGGAAAGTCGGTTGCCTGCCGGGTTGCTGGATATTGGCGTCAGCAAACGGCAAATCGCCGTCATCAGTAAAACGGACATGCCAGATGCTGACGTCGCCGCAACGCGAAAATTATTGCTTGAGACGGGCTTCGAAGAGCCGATTTTCGAGCTAAACAGCCACGACCCGCAAAGCGTGCAGCAACTGGTGGATTATCTGGCATCTCTCACCAAACAGGAGGAAGCAGGTGAAAAAACTCATCACAGCGAATGATATTCGTGAAGCACACGCGCGCGGCGAACAGGCAATGTCCGTGGTTCTGCGCGCCAGCATTATTACCCCGGAAGCCCGTGAAGTGGCAGATCTACTGGGTTTTACCATCACTGAATGTGATGAATCGACCCCGGTAACGGCGTCCGTTCCCGCCAGCGTGCCAGCCGATAAAACCGAAAGCCAGCGCATCCGCGAAACCATCATTGCCCAGCTGCCGGAAGGCCAGTTTACCGAAAGCCTGGTCGCGCAGCTGATGGAAAAAGTGATGAAGGAAAAACAGTCGCTGGAGCAGGGCGCAATGCAGCCGAGCTTCAAATCGGTGACCGGCAAAGGCGGTATCAAAGTTATTGATGGCAGCAGCGTCAAGTTTGGTCGTTTCGACGGCGCACAGCCACACTGCGTCGGATTAACGGATCTGGTCACCGGAGACGACGGCAGCAGCATGGCCGCTGGTTTTATGCAGTGGGAGAACGCCTTCTTCCCGTGGACCCTGAACTATGACGAAATCGACATGGTACTGGAAGGGGAACTGCACGTTCGCCACGAAGGCGAAACCATGATCGCCAAAGCAGGCGACGTGATGTTTATCCCGAAAGGCTCCAGCATCGAATTTGGTACGACATCCAGCGTGAAATTCCTGTATGTCGCCTGGCCGGCTAACTGGCAATCCCTATGAAAGATTTCATCACCGAAGCATGGCTAAGAGCGAACCATACGCTCAGCGAAGGCGCAGAGATCCATCTCCCTGCGGACAGTCGCCTGACGCCCTCTGCCCGGGAGTTGCTGGAAAGCCGCCATCTGCGCATCAAGTTTATTGACGAGCAGGGCCGCCTGTTTGTTGACGATGAACAGCAGCAGCCGCAGCCCGTTCATGGGCTGACCAGTAGCGATGAACATCCGCAGGCGTGCTGCGAACTGTGCCGCCAGCCGGTGGCGAAAAAGCCGGATACGCTGACTCACCTGTCGGCGGAAAAAATGGTCGCCAAAAGCGATCCGCGCCTGGGTTTTCGCGCGGTTCTCGACAGCACCATTGCGCTGGCAGTGTGGCTGCAAATTGAACTGGCGGAACCGTGGCAGCCGTGGCTGGCGGATATCCGTTCGCGTCTTGGCAACATTATGCGTGCCGATGCGCTGGGGGAACCGCTGGGCGATCAAGCGATTGTCGGGCTTTCTGACGAAGATCTGCATCGGCTTTCTCATCAGCCGCTGCGCTATCTCGACCACGATCATCTGGTGCCGGAAGCCAGCCACGGGCGCGATGCGGCGTTGCTCAATCTGCTACGCACCAAAGTGCGGGAAACCGAAACCGTAGCGGCGCAGGTCTTTATCACCCGCAGCTTTGAAGTATTACGCCCGGACATCTTGCAGGCGCTGAACCGCCTTTCCAGCACGGTCTACGTGATGATGATCCTGAGCGTAACGAAGCCGCCGCTAACGGTGAAGCAGATCCAACAACGACTGGGGGAAACGCAATGATTATTGAACGTTGTCGTGAACTGGCGTTGCGAGCGCCCGCCAGAGTGGTTTTTCCGGATGCGTTAGATCAGCGTGTGCTGAAAGCGGCGCAATATTTACATCAACAAGGTCTGGCAACGCCCATTCTGGTCGCTAATCCGTTTGAACTTCGTCAGTTTGCGCTCAGTCATGGCGTAGCGATGGACGGGCTACAGGTGATTGATCCGCATGGCAACCTCGCAATGCGGGAAGAATTTGCTCATCGCTGGCTGGCCCGCGCGGGCGAAAAAACGCCGCCGGATGCGCTGGAAAAACTTACCGACCCGCTGATGTTCGCCGCAGCAATGGTCAGCGCCGGTAAAGCGGATGTCTGTATCGCGGGCAACCTCTCTTCCACGGCGAATGTGCTGCGTGCCGGATTACGCATTATCGGCTTGCAGCCAGGCTGTAAAACGCTCTCATCCATTTTCCTGATGCTGCCACAGTACAGCGGTCCGGCGTTGGGTTTTGCCGATTGCAGCGTGGTGCCACAGCCGACGGCGGCGCAGTTGGCGGATATCGCGCTTGCCAGCGCCGAAACCTGGCAGGCCATCACCGGAGAAGAACCGCGCGTGGCGATGTTGTCGTTTTCCAGTAACGGCAGCGCCCGTCACCCCTGCGTTGCCAACGTCCAGCAGGCGACAGAAATCGTCCGTGAGCGCGCGCCGCAGTTGGTAGTCGATGGCGAGTTGCAGTTTGACGCCGCCTTCGTGCCGGAAGTGGCGGCGCAAAAAGCGCCTGCCAGCCCGCTACAAGGCAAGGCCAATGTGATGGTTTTTCCGTCGCTGGAAGCCGGAAATATTGGCTACAAAATCGCACAACGACTCGGCGGATATCGTGCCGTCGGGCCATTGATACAAGGACTTGCCGCGCCGATGCACGATCTCTCTCGTGGTTGTAGCGTGCAGGAAATTATCGAGCTGGCGCTGGTGGCAGCTGTGCCGCGTCAGACAGAAGTGAACCGCGAAAGCAGTTTACAAACACTGGTTGAATGAACGGTCCCGTTCTGGACCCTGATAAAGAGGAAAGCACAATGGAAGCATTAGGAATGATCGAAACCCGGGGCCTGGTTGCACTGATTGAGGCTTCTGACGCGATGGTGAAAGCTGCGCGCGTCAAGCTGGTTGGTGTTAAGCAGATTGGCGGCGGCCTGTGTACTGCCATGGTTCGTGGTGATGTTGCAGCCTGTAAAGCCGCGACCGACGCAGGTGCTGCAGCGGCACAGCGTATCGGCGAGCTGGTATCTGTACACGTTATCCCGCGTCCGCACGGCGACCTGGAAGAAGTCTTCCCGATCGGCCTGAAAGGCGATAGCAGCAACCTGTAATCACCCTGTGTGACGTCGATTCGGGCGTCACGCTCTCTCCTTTTTCAGTTTACCTTCCGCGGAGGGTAGGGGGAGCTTTTACCTGAAATACGCCACGGAGGCGGGTATGAAACTGGCAGTCGTCACTGGACAAATTGTTTGTACCGTACGCCATCACGGACTGGCGCATGACAAATTGCTGATGGTGGAAATGATTGATCCACAAGGTAATCCTGACGGGCAATGCGCCGTCGCCATCGACAATATTGGCGCGGGAACCGGGGAGTGGGTGTTGCTGGTGAGTGGCAGTTCCGCCCGCCAGGCGCATAAAAGCGAAACGTCACCGGTCGATCTGTGCGTGATTGGCATCATCGATGAGGTGGTGTCTGGCGGTCAGGTAATTTTCCACAAATAAGGCAGAACATCATGAATCAACAGGATATTGAACAGGTGGTGAAAGCGGTACTGCTGAAAATGCAAAGCAGTGATACGCCGCCCGCCGCCGTTCATGAGATGGGCGTTTTCGCGTCCCTGGATGACGCCGTTGCGGCAGCCAAAATTGCCCAGCAAGGGTTAAAGAGCGTGGCAATGCGCCAGTTAGCCATTGCTGCCATTCGTGAAGCAGGCGAAAAACACGCCAGAGATTTAGCGGAACTTGCCGTCAGTGAAACCGGCATGGGCCGCGTCGAAGATAAATTTGCCAAAAACGTCGCTCAGGCGCGCGGCACACCGGGCGTTGAGTGCCTCTCTCCGCAGGTGCTGACTGGCGACAACGGCCTGACTTTAATTGAAAACGCGCCCTGGGGCGTGGTGGCTTCGGTAACTCCGTCCACCAACCCGGCGGCAACCGTAATTAATAACGCCATCAGCCTGATTGCCGCGGGCAACAGCGTCATTTTTGCCCCGCATCCGGCGGCGAAAAAAGTCTCCCAGCGGGCGATTACGCTGCTCAACCAGGCGATTGTTGCCGCAGGCGGGCCGGAAAACTTACTGGTTACTGTGGCAAATCCGGATATCGAAACCGCGCAACGTTTGTTCAAGTTTCCGGGCATCGGCCTGCTGGTGGTGACCGGCGGCGAAGCGGTAGTAGAAGCGGCGCGTAAACACACCAATAAACGTCTGATTGCCGCAGGCGCTGGCAACCCGCCGGTAGTGGTGGATGAAACCGCTGACCTCGCCCGTGCTGCTCAGTCCATCGTCAAAGGCGCGTCTTTCGATAACAACATCATTTGTGCCGACGAAAAGGTACTGATTGTTGTGGATAGCGTAGCCGATGAACTGATGCGTCTGATGGAAGGCCAGCACGCGGTGAAACTGACCGCAGAGCAGGCGCAGCAGCTGCAACCGGTGTTGCTGAAAAATATCGACGAGCGCGGAAAAGGCACCGTCAGCCGTGACTGGGTTGGTCGCGACGCAGGCAAAATCGCGGCGGCAATCGGCCTTAAAGTTCCGCAAGAAACGCGCCTGCTGTTTGTGGAAACCACCGCAGAACATCCGTTTGCCGTGACTGAACTGATGATGCCGGTGTTGCCCGTCGTGCGCGTCGCCAACGTGGCGGATGCCATTGCGCTGGCGGTGAAACTGGAAGGCGGTTGCCACCACACGGCGGCAATGCACTCGCGCAATATCGAGAACATGAACCAGATGGCGAACGCCATTGATACCAGCATTTTCGTTAAGAACGGACCGTGCATTGCCGGGCTGGGGCTGGGCGGGGAAGGCTGGACCACCATGACCATCACCACGCCAACCGGTGAAGGGGTAACCAGCGCGCGTACGTTTGTCCGTCTGCGTCGCTGTGTATTAGTTGATGCGTTTCGCATTGTTTAAGGAGTAACCGATGGCGCACGACGAACAATGGCTCACCCCGCGTCTGCAAACGGCGGCAACGCTGTGTAACCAGACGCCTGCCGCAACGGAATCTCCGCTGTGGCTGGGGGTGGATCTGGGCACCTGCGATGTGGTGTCGATGGTTGTCGACCGCGACGGTCAGCCGGTGGCGGTATGCCTCGACTGGGCTGATGTGGTCCGCGACGGCATCGTCTGGGATTTCTTCGGTGCGGTCACCATTGTTCGTCGCCATCTCGACACCCTCGAGCAGCAATTCGGTCGCCGTTTTAGCCATGCGGCGACCTCTTTTCCTCCAGGTACGGACCCGCGTATTTCCATCAACGTGCTGGAATCTGCCGGACTGGAAGTGAGCCATGTACTGGATGAGCCAACCGCAGTCGCGGATCTGCTGCAACTGGACAACGCCGGTGTAGTGGATATCGGCGGTGGCACTACTGGTATTGCCATCGTGAAAAAGGGCAAGGTGACGTACTCGGCGGATGAAGCGACCGGCGGACATCACATCTCTCTGACTCTCGCCGGAAATCGTCGTATTTCGCTGGAAGAGGCAGAGCAGTACAAGCGCGGTCACGGTGAAGAGATTTGGCCCGCGGTGAAACCGGTGTACGAAAAAATGGCGGACATTGTTGCCCGGCATATTGAAGGGCAGGGCATTACTGATTTATGGCTGGCGGGCGGCTCTTGTATGCAACCGGGCGTGGCGGAACTGTTTCGCAAACAATTCCCGGCGTTACAGGTGCATTTACCGCAGCACAGTTTGTTTATGACCCCGCTGGCGATCGCCAGTAGCGGGCGAGAGAAAGCGGAGGGGATCTATGCAAAATGAATTGCAGACCGCGCTCTTTCAGGCGTTCGATACCCTGAATCTGCAACGGGTAAAAACATTTAGCGTTCCACCGGTGACGCTTTGCGGTCCGGGCTCGGTGAGCAGTTGCGGACAGCAAGCGCAAACGCGTGGGCTGAAACATCTGTTCGTGATGGCAGACAGCTTTTTGCATCAGGCAGGGATGACCGCCGGGCTGACGCGCAGCCTGGCCGTTAAAGGTATCGCCATGACGCTCTGGCCATGTCCGGTGGGCGAACCGTGCATCACCGACGTGTGTGCAGCCGTGGCACAGTTGCGTGAATCAGGTTGTGACGGGGTGATCGCGTTTGGCGGCGGCTCGGTGCTGGATGCAGCAAAAGCCGTGGCGTTGCTGGTGACGAACCCGGATAGCACGCTGGCAGAGATGTCAGAAACCAGCGTTCTGCAACCGCGCCTGCCGTTGATTGCCATTCCAACGACCGCCGGAACCGGCTCTGAAACCACCAACGTAACGGTGATTATCGACGCGGTGAGCGGGCGCAAGCAGGTGTTAGCCCATGCCTCGCTGATGCCGGATGTGGCGATTCTCGACGCTGCGCTGACCGAAGGCGTGCCGTCGCATGTCACGGCGATGACCGGTATCGACGCGTTAACCCATGCTATTGAAGCGTACAGCGCGCTGAACGCCACACCGTTTACCGACAGTCTGGCGATTGGTGCCATTGCGATGATTGGCAAATCGCTGCCGAAAGCGGTGGGCTACGGTCACGACCTTGCCGCCCGCGAGAGCATGTTGCTGGCTTCATGTATGGCGGGAATGGCGTTTTCCAGTGCGGGGCTTGGGTTGTGCCACGCGATGGCGCATCAGCCAGGGGCGGCGCTGCATATTCCGCACGGTCTGGCGAACGCCATGCTACTGCCAACGGTGATGGAGTTTAACCGGATGGTCTGTCGTGAACGCTTTAGTCAGATTGGTCGGGCGCTGCGAACTAAAAAATCCGACGATCGTGACGCTATTAACGCGGTAAGTGAGCTGATTGCGGAAGTCGGGATCAACAAGCGGCTGGCAGACGTGGGCGCAACCACCGGACATTACGGCGCATGGGCGCAGGCCGCGCTGGAAGATATTTGTCTGCGCAGCAACCCGCGTACCGCCAGCCTGGAGCAGATTGTCGGCCTGTACGCAGCGGCACAATAAATGCCGGATGCGACGCTTGCTGCGTCTTATCCGGCCTACAGGATTGCACATGTAGGGCGGATAAGGCGTTCACGCCGCATCCGCCAGTGGCGCGGTGCAATTGCCGGATGCAACGCTTGCTGCTCTTATCCGGCCTACAGGATTGCACATGTAGGGCGGATAAGGCGTTTACGCCGCATCCGCCAATAAATAACAACTAACAGGGAGTAAAGGCGATGGGAATTAACGAAATCATCATGTACATCATGATGTTCTTTATGCTGATAGCTGCCGTAGACAGGATCCTGTCGCAGTTCGGCGGTTCTGCTCGTTTCCTCGGTAAGTTCGGTAAAAGTATCGAAGGATCCGGCGGGCAGTTTGAAGAAGGCTTTATGGCGATGGGCGCACTGGGCCTGGCGATGGTTGGTATGACCGCGCTGGCACCTGTTCTGGCCCACGTACTCGGGCCGGTGATTATCCCGGTTTACGAAATGCTCGGCGCAAACCCGTCAATGTTCGCCGGAACACTGCTGGCGTGCGATATGGGCGGCTTCTTCCTCGCCAAAGAGCTGGCGGGCGGCGACGTAGCAGCGTGGCTATACTCTGGATTAATTCTCGGGTCGATGATGGGTCCAACGATTGTGTTTTCCATTCCGGTGGCGCTCGGCATTATCGAACCTTCTGACCGTCGTTATCTGGCGCTCGGCGTGCTGGCGGGCATTGTGACCATTCCGATTGGCTGTATTGCCGGTGGTCTGGTGGCTATGTATTCCGGTGTGCAGATCAACGGTCAGCCAGTGGAATTCACCTTTGCCCTGATCCTGATGAACATGATCCCGGTACTTATCGTCGCGGTACTGGTGGCGCTGGGGCTGAAATTCATCCCGGAAAAAATGATCAACGGCTTCCAGATCTTCGCCAAATTCCTCGTTGCATTGATCACCCTCGGTCTTGCCGCTGCGGTAGTGAAATTCCTGCTCGGTTGGGAACTGATCCCCGGTCTGGATCCGATCTTCATGGCTCCAGGCGACAAACCCGGTGAAGTGATGCGCGCCATTGAAGTTATCGGTTCTATCTCCTGCGTGCTGCTGGGGGCGTATCCGATGGTGCTGCTGCTGACTCGCTGGTTTGAAAAACCGCTGATGAGCGTCGGTAAGGTGCTGAATATGAACAACATCGCGGCAGCTGGCATGGTCGCAACCCTTGCCAACAATATCCCGATGTTCGGCATGATGAAGCAGATGGATACCCGCGGCAAAGTGATCAACTGTGCCTTCGCCGTTTCCGCTGCTTTCGCCCTGGGTGACCACTTAGGCTTCGCCGCTGCCAACATGAACGCCATGATCTTCCCGATGATTGTCGGCAAGTTGATCGGCGGCGTAACGGCGATTGGCGTGGCGATGATGCTGGTGCCAAAAGAAGACGCGACCGCGGCCAAAACCGAAGTGGAGGCACAATCGTGAACACTCGCCAGCTACTGAGCGTCGGTATCGATATCGGCACCACCACCACCCAGGTGATCTTCTCCCACCTGGAGCTGGTTAACCGTGCGGCGGTGTCGCAGGTGCCGCGCTACGAATTCATCAAACGCGAAATTAGCTGGCAAAGCCCGGTGTTCTTTACCCCTGTCGATAAACAGGGTGGTTTAAAAGAAGCGGAACTGAAAACCTTAATCCTGGAGCAATATCAGGCTGCGGGCATTGCGCCGGAAAGTGTTGATTCTGGTGCCATCATCATCACCGGTGAAAGCGCGAAAACCCGCAACGCTCGCCCGGCGGTGATGACGCTCTCCCAGTCGCTGGGCGATTTTGTCGTCGCCAGCGCCGGGCCGCATCTCGAATCCGTGATCGCCGGTCACGGTGCCGGGGCGCAAACCCTTTCTGAACAACGGCTGTGTCGGGTACTGAATATCGACATCGGCGGTGGCACCGCGAACTACGCCCTGTTCGATGCCGGAAAAATCAGCGGCACTGCCTGCCTCAACGTCGGTGGTCGCCTGCTGGAAACCGACAGCCAGGGGCGCGTGGTTTACGCTCATAAACCGGGGCAGATGATTGTGGATGAGTGCTTCGGCGCAGGCACCGACGCCCGTTCGCTGACCGGCGCGCAGCTGGTGCAGGTTACCCGGCGGATGGCAGAGCTGATTGTCGAAGTGATTGACGGAACGCTCTCGCCGCTCGCGCAGGCATTAATGCAAACCGGTTTGCTGCCCGCAGGTGTTACGCCCGAAATCATTACGCTTTCTGGCGGCGTGGGCGAATGTTATCGCCACCAGCCCGCCGATCCGTTCTGTTTTGCCGATATCGGCCCGCTTCTGGCAACGGCGCTGCATGACCATCCGCGCCTGCGTGAGATGAACGTGCAGTTTCCAGCGCAAACCGTACGCGCCACGGTGATTGGCGCGGGTGCACATACCCTTTCGCTCTCTGGCAGCACAATCTGGCTGGAGGGCGTACAACTGCCGCTGCGCAATTTGCCGGTGGCGATCCCAATTGATGAAACGGATCTGGTGAGTGCCTGGCAACAGGCGCTGATTCAGCTGGATCTTGATCCCAATTCTGACGCGTACGTGCTGGCGCTTCCCGCCTCGCTGCCTGTGCGTTACGCCGCGGTACTGACGGTCATCAACGCGCTGGTCGATTTCGTCGCGCGTTTTCCGAATCCGCATCCCCTGCTGGTGGTGGCCGGGCAGGACTTTGGTAAAGCTCTGGGCATGTTGTTGCGCCCACAGCTACAACAACTCCCGTTGGCAGTCATTGACGAAGTGATTGTCCGCGCGGGGGACTATATCGACATTGGTACGCCTCTTTTTGGCGGATCGGTTGTGCCGGTGACGGTGAAATCACTCGCATTTCCTTCCTGAGGGAACGACTTATGAAACTAAAGACCACATTGTTCGGCAATGTATATCAGTTTAAGGATGTAAAAGAGGTGCTGGCTAAAGCCAACGAACTGCGTTCGGGGGATGTGCTGGCGGGCGTTGCAGCGGCAAGCTCACAGGAGCGCGTGGCGGCAAAGCAGGTGTTGTCGGAAATGACCGTAGCGGACATCCGCAATAATCCGGTGATTGCCTATGAAGATGACTGCGTGACGCGGCTGATTCAGGACGACGTTAACGAAACGGCCTACAACCAGATTAAAAACTGGAGCATCAGCGAACTGCGTGAGTATGTGCTGAGCGATGAAACCAGCGTGGACGACATTGCCTTTACCCGCAAAGGGCTGACCTCGGAAGTGGTCGCGGCGGTAGCGAAGATTTGCTCCAACGCGGACCTGATCTACGGCGCGAAGAAAATGCCGGTGATCAAAAAGGCCAATACCACCATCGGTATTCCGGGCACCTTCAGCGCCCGCTTGCAGCCAAACGACACCCGTGACGACGTGCAAAGTATCGCCGCGCAAATCTACGAAGGGCTTTCTTTCGGGGTGGGCGATGCGGTGATCGGCGTTAACCCGGTGACTGACGACGTGGAAAACTTAAGCCGCGTGTTGGACACCATCTATGGCGTGATCGACAAATTCAACATTCCGACCCAGGGCTGCGTGCTGGCGCACGTCACCACCCAGATTGAAGCGATCCGTCGTGGCGCACCAGGCGGGCTGATTTTCCAGAGTATCTGCGGCAGCGAAAAAGGGCTGAAAGAGTTTGGCGTGGAACTGGCGATGCTCGACGAAGCGCGCGCAGTGGGCGCGGAGTTCAACCGTATCGCCGGGGAAAACTGCCTCTACTTCGAAACCGGACAAGGCTCTGCGCTATCCGCTGGCGCTAACTTCGGCGCAGACCAGGTGACGATGGAAGCGCGTAACTACGGGCTGGCGCGTCATTACGATCCGTTTATCGTCAACACCGTGGTCGGCTTTATTGGGCCGGAGTATCTCTACAACGACCGCCAGATTATCCGTGCGGGCTTAGAAGATCACTTTATGGGCAAGCTGAGCGGCATCTCTATGGGCTGTGACTGCTGCTACACCAACCACGCTGACGCTGACCAGAACCTCAACGAAAACCTGATGATCCTGCTCGCCACCGCAGGCTGCAACTACATCATGGGGATGTCGCTGGGCGATGACATCATGCTCAACTATCAGACCACCGCATTCCACGACACTGCCACTGTGCGTCAGTTACTCAACCTGCGCCCGTCACCGGAGTTTGAACGCTGGCTGGAAAGCATGGGCATTATGGCAAACGGTCGCCTGACCAAACGGGCGGGCGATCCGTCACTGTTCTTCTGATGACGCGGAGATAACACATCATGGATCAAAAACAGATTGAAGAAATTGTACGCAGCGTGATGGCGTCAATGGGACAAGCGGCCCCCGCGCCGTCAGAAGCAAAGTGCGCCACCACCACCTGTGCGGCACCGGTGACCTCGGAAAGCTGCGCGCTGGATTTAGGCTCTGCGGAAGCAAAAGCGTGGATTGGCGTTGAAAACCCGCATCGCGCAGACGTATTAACAGAACTGCGTCGCAGCACCGTGGCCCGCGTTTGTACCGGTCGTGCCGGTCCGCGTCCGCGTACCCAGGCGTTGCTGCGTTTCCTGGCCGATCACTCTCGTTCGAAAGATACCGTACTGAAAGAAGTGCCGGAAGAGTGGGTGAAAGCGCAGGGCTTGCTGGAAGTCCGCTCTGAAATTAGCGACAAAAATCTCTACCTGACTCGTCCGGATATGGGCCGCCGCCTGTGTGCAGAAGCTGTTGAAGCGCTGAAAGCGCAGTGTGTTGCCAATCCGGACGTGCAGGTCGTTATTTCTGATGGCCTGTCAACTGATGCGATCACCGTGAACTACGAAGAGATCCTGCCACCGCTGATGGCGGGCCTGAAACAGGCCGGGCTGAAAGTCGGTACGCCATTCTTTGTTCGTTATGGTCGCGTGAAGATTGAAGATCAGATCGGTGAGATCCTCGGCGCGAAAGTAGTGATCCTACTGGTGGGGGAACGCCCGGGATTAGGGCAGTCAGAAAGCCTCTCCTGCTACGCCGTTTACTCGCCGCGTATGGCAACCACCGTTGAGGCCGACCGTACCTGTATCTCTAACATTCACCAGGGCGGCACGCCGCCGGTTGAAGCCGCAGCCGTCATTGTGGATTTGGCGAAACGTATGCTGGAGCAGAAAGCATCCGGCATCAACATGACCCGATAAGGAGGCATCATGCCAGCTTTAGATTTGATTCGACCGTCGGTCACCGCCATGCGGGTGATTGCCTCTGTTAACGCCGAATTTGCGCGTGAACTGAAATTGCCGCCGCATATTCGTAGCCTTGGGCTGATTTCTGCTGATTCCGATGACGTCACCTACATTGCGGCTGACGAAGCGACCAAGCAGGCGATGGTCGAAGTGGTGTATGGCCGCTCGCTGTATGCGGGAGCTGCACACGGACCGTCACCGACTGCCGGTGAAGTGCTGATTATGCTCGGTGGGCCAAACCCGGCGGAAGTGCGTGCTGGTCTGGATGCGATGGTTGCGCATATTGAAAATGGCGCGGCTTTCCAGTGGGCTAATGACGCAGAAAACACAGCTTTCCTGGCACATGTAGTTTCGCGTACCGGTTCTTATCTCTCATCAACCGCCGGGATCACGCTTGGCGATCCGATGGCGTATCTGGTGGCACCGCCGCTGGAAGCGACCTACGGCATTGATGCGGCGTTGAAATCTGCCGACGTGCAGCTGGTGACCTATGTCCCGCCGCCGTCTGAAACCAACTACTCGGCAGCATTTTTAACCGGTAGCCAGGCCGCGTGTAAAGCAGCCTGTAACGCTTTTACCGATGCAGTGCTGGAAATCGCGCGTAATCCAATCCAGCGTGCGTAACGGAGGTTGCCGATGATCAATGCACTGGGATTGCTGGAAGTGGACGGCATGGTCGCCGCGATAGATGCAGCGGATGCCATGCTCAAAGCAGCTAACGTTCGTCTGCTCAGTCACGAAGTGCTTGACCCTGGTCGCCTAACGCTGGTGGTGGAAGGCGATCTGGCGGCGTGTCGTGCGGCGCTGGACGCAGGTTGTGCTGCCGCGATGCGTACCGGGCGTGTCATCAGCCGTAAGGAGATCGGTCGGCCAGACGATGACACCCAGTGGCTGGTTACTGGCTTTAACCGCCAGCCGAAGCAACCCGTAAAGGAACCCGACGCGCCAGTTATCGTCGTGGAATCTGCTGACGAGTTGTTGGCGCTGTTAACATCAGTACGTCAGGGAATGACGGCAGGAGAAGTGGCTGCCCACTTTGGCTGGCCGCTGGAAAAAGCCAGAAATGCGCTCGAACAGCTCTTTTCTGCCGGGACGTTACGTAAACGCAGTAGTCGTTATCGTCTCAAGCCCCATTAACCTGTCGGAGGTGCCGGGTGTCCTACAACACCCGGCATTAACATCATGAAAAAGACCCGTACAGCCAATTTGCACCATCTTTATCATGAACCCTTACCCGAAAACCTGAAGCTCACGCCGAAGGTCGAAGTGGATAATGTTCATCAACGACAGACAACGGATGTCTATGAACATGCTTTGACGATTACCGCCTGGCAGCAGATTTACGATCAGCTGCATCCGGGCAAGTTTCATGGTGAATTTACGGAAATTCTACTCGATGATATTCAGGTTTTTCGTGAATACACCGGTCTGGCGCTGCGTCAGTCGTGCCTGGTCTGGCCGAATTCGTTCTGGTTTGGCATTCCGGCGACGCGCGGAGAGCAGGGATTTATCGGTTCGCAATGTCTGGGAAGCGCAGAAATAGCGACGCGCCCTGGTGGAACCGAGTTTGAATTAAGTACGCCGGATGATTACACGATCCTTGGCGTAGTGCTTTCTGAAGATGTCATCACCCGTCAGGCTAACTTTTTGCATAATCCGGATCGGGTATTACATATGCTGCGTAGCCAGTCGGCGTTGGAAGTGAAAGAGCAGCATAAAGCCGCGCTGTGGGGCTTTGTCCAACAGGCGCTGGCGACATTTTGCGAGAACCCGGAAAATCTTCATCAGCCTGCTGTGCGTAAAGTGCTGGGGGATAATTTGCTAATGGCGATGGGGGCGATGCTGGAAGAAGCGCAGCCAATGGTGACGGCGGAAAGCATCAGTCATCAGAGTTACCGTCGGTTGCTTTCCCGCGCCCGTGAATATGTGCTGGAAAACATGTCCGAACCGGTGACGGTGCTGGACTTGTGTAATCAACTGCATGTCAGCCGCCGCACGCTACAAAACGCGTTTCACGCTATTTTAGGCATTGGCCCAAATGCGTGGCTGAAACGCATTCGCCTGAACGCCGTGCGCCGCGAACTGATAAGCCCGTGGTCGCAAAGTATGACGGTAAAAGACGCCGCCATGCAGTGGGGATTCTGGCATCTGGGGCAATTCGCCACGGATTACCAGCAGCTGTTTGCCGAGAAGCCGTCACTGACGCTGCATCAGCGGATGCGGGAATGGGGGTGAGGGAGTTACACCCAATCCCTGACCTTAATAAACTCACTCAACGCCGCTTCCGGGCTGCCATCTTCTGGATGATAATCGTACTCCCAGCGTACCAGCGGCGGCATTGACATCAGGATAGACTCGGTGCGCCCGCCAGTTTGCAAACCAAACAGCGTGCCACGATCCCAGACCAGATTGAACTCGACATAACGACCGCGACGATATAACTGGAAATTGCGCTCGCGCTCGCCGTAGGCCATCGTTTTACGTCGCTCTACAATTGGTAAATAAGCGTTGGTGTAGCCTTTGCCTACCGCCTGCATAAAGGCAAAACAGTGGTCGAAGTCTGGCGTGTTCAGGTCATCAAAGAACAGGCCGCCAATGCCGCGTTGTTCGTTACGATGTTTGAGGTAGAAGTATTCGTCGCACCACTTTTTGTAACGCGGATAAACGTCTTCGCCAAATGGCAGGCACAGGTCACGGGCGGTGCGGTGCCAGTGAATAGCATCGTCTTCAAAGCCATAGAAAGGGGTTAAGTCGAAGCCGCCGCCAAACCACCAGACGGGTTCGGCACCCGGTTTTTCGGCAATAAAAAAGCGCACATTCGCGTGGCTGGTGGGAACATACGGATTATGCGGATGCACTACCAGTGAAACGCCCATCGCCTCGAAACTGCGCCCGGCAAGTTCCGGGCGATGAGCGGTGGCGGAAGCAGGCATCGCCTCACCGTGGACATGTGAAAAGTTGACACCCGCCTGTTCGAAAACACCACCATTACGCAACACCCGGCTACGTCCGCCGCCGCCAGCTTCGCGCTGCCAGCTATCTTCGACAAACTCTGCGCCATCGACGGCGCTCAGCTGCTGACAAATTGTATCCTGAAGGTTGAGCAGGAACTGTTTAACCTGGTGTGCGTCGGGTTTCATCACTTACCGCTTTCTCGAGTGTGCTTTCTGGTTGTCAAACCAGTGGAAATAACTGATCACGCCTTCGGCAATCGCAGTGGCGATTTTCTGGCGAAATGCCGCCGTGCCTAACAGCCGCTCTTCTTCCGGGTTGGTGATAAACGAGGTTTCCACCAGCACCGAAGGAACCGACGGCGATTTCAACACCACAAACGCGGCTTGTTCGGTGTTGCGGCTGTGCAGTTTATGCACCGGCTTAATCTTCTTCAGAATATGCGAGCCGAGCGTCAGGCTGTTTTTAATAGTATCGGTTTGCACCAGATCAAACAGCACTTGCTGCAATAGGTGATCCTTGTCAGTCGCCTTTTTACCAGCAACTTCATCGGCGCGGTTTTCGCGTTCAGACAGGTATTTCGCCATTGCGCTACTTGCACCGCGGTTAGAGAGGGCAAATACCGAAGCACCGGCAGCTTTCGGGTTGGTAAAGCCGTCGGCATGAATTGACATAAACAGATCTGCGCCATGTTTATGGGCGATTTCAACGCGATCGTAAAGTGGGATAAACGTATCGCCAGAACGCGTTAAACGCGCATCAATCCCATGATTACGCAAAATGGAACGGACGTTTTTAGCAATCGCCAGCACCACATGTTTTTCTTTCGAACCGTTGCGTCCGATCGCTCCGGTATCGATCCCACCGTGGCCTGGATCGAGAACAACGACACGTTTGCCGCCAGATTTTTTGGCTTTCGGCTTGCTGTGTCCGTTGCTGGTTTTTAAAGGTTCGTCTTTGGCGATGGCTTGCGACATTCCTGACAACGTCAGGGCAGCCAAACCGGCTTTCAGCACCTGGCGGCGCGAAGTGAGTGTTTTTAGTGGTTTAAAAGTGCTCATACGGCCTGAGTTGTAATAATAAAGTTCCAGATGTTATATCGTATCGCGTAATCCGTTACGACCGTTTGCTGATGAGAATTGTTTTACTTTTCATTTCAATAGTTGACAACTCCCCATTATGCCACTTTTTCAACCGATTTTCGTCAGATATTGGCTAATTCGACCGTTCACGCCATAATCAGCCTTTTAACCCGCAAAAAGGTAACGAATACCATGGAGATACGCGTATTTCGCCAGGAAGATTTCGAAGAGGTCATCACCCTTTGGGAGCGTTGCGACTTGCTGCGTCCGTGGAACGATCCGGAAATGGACATCGAGCGTAAGATGAACCATGACGTCAGTTTGTTTCTGGTCGCTGAGGTGAACGGTGAAGTGGTCGGAACGGTGATGGGCGGTTATGACGGGCATCGCGGGTCTGCTTATTATCTTGGCGTGCATCCAGAGTTTCGTGGGCGTGGGATTGCTAATGCGTTGCTTAATCGGCTGGAGAAAAAGCTGATTGCTCGCGGCTGTCCGAAAATTCAGATCAACGTGCCGGAAGATAACGACATGGTGCTCGGAATGTATGAACGCCTGGGATATGAACACGCCGACGTGCTGAGTCTGGGTAAGCGTTTGATTGAAGATGAAGAGTACTGAGTTTCATCCTGTCCATTATGATGCGCACGGTCGCCTGCGTTTACCCTTGCTCTTCTGGCTTGTGCTATTGCTTCAGGCGCGAACCTGGGTGCTGTTTGTCATTGCTGGTGCGTCGCGCGAGCAGGGTACTGCGCTGCTAAATCTGTTTTATCCCGATCACGATAATTTCTGGCTGGGGTTGATTCCCGGCATTCCGGCGGTGCTGGCGTTTTTGCTGAGTGGTCGGCGGGCTTCATTTCCCCGTATCTGGCATGTGCTCTATTTTCTGTTGCTGTTGGCGCAGGTGGTTTTACTTTGCTGGCAACCGTGGCTGTGGCTGAACGGTGAATCCGTTAGCGGTATCGGGCTGGCGCTGGTAGTGGCGGATATTGTGGCGTTAATCTGGCTGCTGACCAATCGACGTTTACGCGCTTGTTTTAATGAAGAAAAAGAATAACGGCACTTTTTGGTGAATTTGCACTCCAAGCAACGTTATTGAATAACCAAAGGAAGTGACATGAAATCGCTGCGTTTAATGTTATGCGCTATGCCGTTGATGCTGACCGGCTGTTCCACGATGTCGTCAGTTAACTGGTCTGCCGCTAACCCGTGGAACTGGTTTGGGTCGTCCACCAAAGTGAGCGAGCAGGGCGTTGGTGAATTAACGGCGTCCACACCACTGCAAGAACAAGCCATTGCCGATGCGCTTGATGGCGATTATCGCCTGCGCAGCGGAATGAAAACCGCGAACGGCAACGTGGTGCGCTTTTTTGAAGTGATGAAAGGCGACAACGTGGCGATGGTGATTAACGGCGATCAGGGTACGATCAGCCGCATTGATGTGCTGGATAGCGATATTCCTGCTGACACCGGTGTTAAAATCGGTACACCGTTTAGCGACCTTTACAGCAAAGCATTTGGCAATTGCCAAAAAGCTGATGGTGATGATAATCGTGCCGTCGAATGTAAAGCCGAAGGCAGTCAACATATTAGCTACCAGTTCAGCGGGGAATGGAGTGGTCCTGAAGGGTTAATGCCTTCGGACGATACCCTGAAAAACTGGAAAGTCAGTAAAATTATCTGGCGGCGTTAATTTGCGTCTGAACAAACCGCCGCCGCGAAAAAACACGTAAAATAGCGCTCAACAATGCCACGGATTGCGTGGCATTCTTATTTTCAGGAGGAACAATGTCTCAGGTTCAGAGTGGCATTTTGCCAGAACATTGCCGCGCGGCGATTTGGATCGAAGCCAACGTGAAAGGGGAAGTTGACGCCCTGCGTGCGGCCAGTAAAACATTTGCCGATAAACTGGCAACTTTTGAAGCGAAATTCCCGGATGCGCATCTTGGTGCGGTGGTTGCCTTTGGTAACAACACCTGGCGCGCTCTGAGCGGCGGCGTTGGGGCCGAAGAGCTGAAAGATTTTCCGGGCTACGGTAAAGGCCTTGCGCCGACGACCCAGTTCGATGTGTTGATCCACATTCTTTCTCTGCGTCACGACGTAAACTTCTCTGTCGCTCAGGCGGCGATGGAAGCCTTTGGTGACTGCATTGAAGTGAAAGAAGAGATCCACGGCTTCCGTTGGGTTGAAGAGCGTGACCTGAGCGGCTTCGTTGACGGTACAGAAAACCCGGCGGGTGAAGAGACGCGCCGCGAAGTGGCGGTTATCAAAGACGGCGTGGATGCGGGCGGCAGCTATGTGTTTGTGCAGCGTTGGGAGCACAACCTGAAGCAACTCAACCGTATGAGCGTTCACGATCAAGAGATGATGATCGGGCGCACTAAAGAGGCCAACGAAGAGATTGACGGCGACGAACGTCCGGAAACCTCTCACCTGACCCGCGTTGATCTGAAAGAAGATGGCAAAGGGCTGAAGATTGTTCGCCAGAGCCTGCCGTACGGCACCGCCAGTGGCACTCACGGTCTGTACTTCTGCGCCTACTGCGCGCGTCTGCATAACATTGAGCAGCAACTGCTGAGCATGTTTGGCGATACCGATGGCAAACGTGATGCGATGTTGCGTTTCACCAAACCGGTCACTGGCGGCTATTACTTCGCGCCGTCGCTGGACAAGTTGATGGCGTTGTAATCGTTTCTGATTCGATGATTTAAGGCCAGCCAGTATCACAACTGACTGGCCTTTTTATTACTGCTTTAACGCCGCATACACCTGATCAACTACCCAACCATAAGTTGCAATCGGTAGCTGACCGCTTTCGAACATATTGGGATTTTTTTGTGGATCGGCAACTGGCGAATGTGGCTTGTTGCTTAACATCACAATCGCCATATGATTCACCGGATCGATAACGGTCACCGTCCCGGTCCAGCCAGTGTGACCGTAGGTTTGCGGGCTTGCCAGCGTGCCAAACGTCGGCGTCATGGTGGCATTACCATTCACGCGCCAGCCAAGGCCAAAAGTGGCATCTTCCTTAGAGCTGGTGGTGAACATCTTCACCGTTTCTGCATTGAACAACTGCACATCGCCATAGCCGCCGCCGTTCAGCATCGTTTGCATTAACACCGCAATATCGCCGGTATTGGAAAACAACCCTGCATGCCCGGAAACGCCGCCCATCGAATAAAAGGCTTTTTCATCGTGCACCTGACCCCAGAGAGTGGAGGTGCGGATATTCGGGAAATGGATCACGCCATCGCGGGTATTGCCGTTGAGTTCCGTGGCGGCAATTTGTTGCGGTTTAAAGCCTTTCAGTAGCGGATTAAACACCGTATGCGTCAGGCCGAGCGGGCGATAAATCGACTCTTCAACATAGCGGTCAAGTGGCTGACCGGTAACCGACTCGACGATAAATCCAAGCAGCATATAATCGACATCGCTGTAGATATGCTTGCTGCCGGGCTGATACTCCAGCGGCGTGCGCTTGATCATCTCCAGCGTCTGGCCTTTATCCTGGGAATATAACGCGCCCGCGACCGCTTTATTCGGATATTGTGGGTCCGCCGGGAAACCGCCGCTGTGATGCAGCAGGTCAGAAATCCGCAGCGTGTTTTTGCCTTTGATGGTGTCATTTGGACTATCGGCAAATCCCGGAATATATTTCGCAATCCGATCGTCAGGATGCAGCTTGCCTTCGCTCATTAGCTTTTGCAGAGCAAAGTTAGTGGCGTACATCTTGGTATTGGAAGCCAGGTCATACAGCGTCCCGGTGGTGGCTTTGACAGGCTGTTCCATCAATACGCTGCCATCGTACTTTTTCGCCGCTCCCCAGGCTTTGCGATACACAATCTGATTATCTTTAATAATCAGCAGGTTTACGCCGGGATAACCGGCATCCACCTGCTGGCTTATCCAGCGATCCATCTGGTTAAGCCGTTCGACGTTGAACCCTGCTTTCTCTGGCGAACTTTCTGTCAGAACAGGGTATTTTGCGGCGCTGACGCTACAGCTGACAGCCAGCAGAGAAAGATAGAGCATTGTCCGTTTCATATTATCAGTCCAGATTGACGTTACGGCAGCCAAAGAGCGTGGTGAAAATAAACCCGCAAACCCATGCCACCAGAATCCCGCCTGCATAAACCGCCATTGCCGGAAGGATGCCTTGTGCGGAAGTCATCAGCGGCAGCGCCACCAGACCAGACGGCCCAAAGGCGCTGTTTAAGCCCATCGGCAGACCCCACCAGGCTATCAATCCGATAAACAAACCGCCCGCCGCGCCGCCTAAACAGGCGGTAATAAACGGTTTCATGCGGGGCAGGGTGACGCCATAAATCAACGGTTCGCCAACGCCCAGCAGGCCGGGAATAATCGCCCCGCGTACCTGACTGCGTAATGCACTGTGCGGTTGCGCCCGCCAGTAGAGTGCCAGCGCCGCGCCCACCTGGCCCGCGCCTGCCATCGAAAGGATGGGAAATAAGCTGTTGAATCCCTGACTGTCCATTAACGCGAGGTAAACAGGAATAAAGCCCTGATGCACGCCAAACACCACGGCGATCAGGAACAGCCCGGCTAAAACCGCACAACCGAGCGGATTACTGTTCAGGTGCATAAACAGCCACGACATGCCTTCAAACAGCCAGCCGCCCAGCGGCATAATGATCAGGTAGGCCAGCGTAGCGGTGATCAGCAGGGTGATTAACGAGGTCAACAGCATGTCGAGATCGTCCGGCATAAAGCGGCGCACCATGCCTTCGATGCGGGCGCAGGCCCACGCGGCAATCAACACGCCGATAATATTGCCGCGCGGATCGATGGGCAGACCAAAGAAATCGTGAAAACCGGCGTAGTAACCGGTGGTTGCAGTTGGGTTATAACCGAGCAAAAAGAGCGCGGCGATAATCGCGCCATTTACGCCCGTGCCGCCAAATGCCTGGGCGGCGTTATAGCCCACCAGAATCACCAGGAAGGTGAACAAACCTTTGCTGAACACCTTCATAAAATTCAGCGCGTCGGGTAGCGTGCCCTGAGCATCTGCCGGAACGTGCATCACCGTGGCAATTAACGTCGCTATCCCCAGCAGCAGACCGGCGGCAATAAAACCGGGGATCAGCGGCGTGAAGATGGTGGCGAATTTGGCGAGAAATTGTTGCACGCCGGAGGTTTGTTTGGCTTTTAACTGACGTTTGTTCTGGGCGGCGATTTCTGCGGCATCCTGTACCGGTGCTTCTCCCAGCAGCTCGCTCATGGCTTTTGCGGCACGATGCGCTTTGCCCGGCCCAAAAACCACCTGCACCTGATCGCTGGTCAAAATGACGCCCTTCACGCCTTCCAGCGTTTTGATATTGGGATCAACCAGTGAACTGTCATGTACACCCAGACGCAGGCGCGTCATACAGTTACCACAACTGGCGATATTTCCCGGTCCGCCGACACGGGTAAGAATGGTGTTCAGAAGTTCACTGCTGATCTCTTTGGCCATGGGTTATTCCTTGTCTAAAACCTGACGAATAAAGCCGCCGTGTTGATCAAGACGTTTTTTAGCTTCTGCGGCATCGAGATTTTTCAGCACCATCACAATGGCCGTTTTACAGTTGCGCTCGCAGGCAACCAATGCCGCTTCCGCTTGCTCTGCGCTACATCCGGTAGCGTTTTTGACGATATTGACCTGGCGCACATGCAATTTTTCGTTGGTGGCGACCACATCGACCATCAGGTTGCCGAACACTTTGCCGGATTTAATCATCAGCCCGGTGGAGAGCATATTGAGCACCAGTTTCTGCGCCGTACCTGCTTTCATTCGCGAAGAACCTGTGACCACTTCGGCCCCAACAACTGGCGTAATGGCAAACTCAGCGGTGGTTGAAACGGCGCTCCCGGGATTACAGGAAATTCCCACTGTGCGGCAGCCGAGCTGGCGTGCGTATTCCAGTCCGGCAATTACATACGGCGTGCGACCACTGGCCGCAATGCCAACCACCACATCCTGCGCGGTTAAGCCGATGTTTTTCAGATCGTTAACACCACCTTCCCGGCTATCTTCAGCGCCTTCCACCGCGTGCTGAATGGCATATTCGCCTCCAGCAATCAAACCAACCACCAGACCCGGTTTAACGCCGTAGGTGGGCGGACATTCGCTGGCATCCAGAATCCCCAGACGACCGGATGTTCCCGCACCGAGATATATCAGACGCCCGCCGCCGCTTACCTGGGCGTGGATAACATCGATCGCCGCGGCGATATCCGGCAGTACGCGCTCAACGGCGAGTGGTACGGTTTTATCTTCATCGTTGATAATCCGGCACATTTCCAGCGTTGATACGCGGTCAATTTCAGCCGAGGCGGCGTTCGAGCCTTCGGTAATCATCTTTTCAAGTTGCATCGGTGGTGACCTTACTATTTACGATCAAATAATTGCAGATGTATGGAATCATATATCCCGAATTGACAGACTTAAAGGAATCATTGAGTCTACACTCGCAGAGTGTGAAGAGCGTCATAAGAACTTAAGCGGAATTTTTGCTGCCAGCCCAGGAGAGTGGAAGATGTTGTACCTGACGAAAATACGCAATGCGGAAAGTGAATTTACCGGGAACGAGCAAAAAATTGCTGACTTTCTGCGGGCCAACGTGAGTGAGCTGAAATCCGTCTCTTCGCGCAAGATGGCGAAACAGCTCGGCATCAGCCAGTCGAGTATTGTGAAGTTTGCCCAGAAGCTCGGTGCGCAAGGATTTACTGAATTGCGTATGGCGTTAATTGGCGAATACAGTGCTAGCCGGGAGAAAACGAATGCCACGGCGCTGCACCTGCACAGTTCGATTACCAGTGATGATTCGCTGGAAGTGATTGCCCGCAAATTGAATCGCGAAAAAGAGCTGGCGCTGGAGCAAACCTGTGCGTTGTTCGACTACGCGCGGTTGCAAAAAATCATTGAGGTCATCAGTAAAGCACCGTTTATCCAGATAACGGGCCTGGGTGGGTCGGCGCTGGTGGGGCGCGATCTTTCATTCAAACTGATGAAAATTGGTTATCGTGTGGCCTGTGAAGCTGACACGCATGTACAAGCCACCGTTTCCCAGGCGCTGAAAAAAGGCGATGTACAAATCGCTATCTCTTACAGCGGCAGTAAAAAAGAGATTGTCTTGTGCGCCGAGGCAGCACGAAAGCAGGGGGCAACGGTGATTGCCATTACCTCGTTAACCGATTCCCCGCTGCGGCGGCTGGCGCATTACACCCTCGATACCGTTTCTGGCGAAACCGAATGGCGCAGCTCGTCGATGTCCACCCGCACGGCGCAAAATTCTGTTACCGATTTACTGTTTGTTGGCCTTGTGCAACTCAATGATGTGGAGTCATTGAAAATGATTGAGCGCAGCAGTGAGCTAACGCAACGCCTGAAATGATGCATAAAGCAGCGACTGGATTGAGATTTTCCTGAATTAGTGAGCTGATCCGCAGCAATATTTTGTTTATCCTGTATTTTCAGAGGGAATGGAGTGTAACGCTCTGTATTAACAAGGAGAGCATTAAAATGGGTAAACTCACGGGCAAGACAGCACTGATTACGGGCGCATTGCAGGGAATTGGCGAAGGAATTGCCAGAACTTTTGCGCGTCATGGCGCAAACCTAATCTTGCTGGATATCTCCCCTGAGATCGAAAAGCTGGCGGACGAACTGTGTGGTCGTGGTCATCGCTGTACGGCGGTTGTCGCCGATGTGCGTGACCCGGCGTCGGTCGCCGCAGCTATCAAGCGCGCGAAGGAAAAAGAAGGGCGCATTGATATCCTGGTGAATAACGCAGGCGTTTGTCGTCTGGGCAGTTTCCTCGATATGAGCGATGAAGATCGCGATTTCCATATTGATATCAATATTAAAGGCGTATGGAACGTCACGAAGGCGGTGCTGCCGGAGATGATTGCCCGCAAAGATGGTCGCATTGTGATGATGTCTTCAGTCACTGGCGATATGGTGGCCGATCCGGGTGAAACGGCGTATGCCTTAACGAAAGCGGCGATTGTTGGCCTGACTAAATCGCTGGCGGTGGAGTACGCGCAGTCTGGTATTCGCGTTAACGCCATCTGCCCGGGATACGTACGCACGCCAATGGCGGAAAGCATTGCCCGCCAGTCGAACCCGGAAGATCCAGAATCGGTGCTGACTGAAATGGCAAAAGCAATCCCGATGCGTCGCCTCGCCGATCCGCTGGAAGTCGGCGAACTGGCAGCCTTCCTCGCATCGGATGAATCAAGTTATTTAACCGGTACACAGAATGTGATTGATGGCGGCAGCACACTGCCGGAGACGGTTAGCGTCGGCATCTGATTCACCTCTGTTTCCTCCCTGCATTTGTGGGGAGGATTTCGTCTTGAACCCGGTTCTTATTCCCTTTTCAACTTCCAAATCACCAAACGGTATATAAAACCGTTACTCCTTTCACGTCCGTTATAAATATGATGGCTATTAGAAAGTCATTAAATTTATAAGGGTGCGCAATGGCCGTTAACTTACTGAAAAAGAACTCACTCGCGCTGGTCGCTTCTCTGCTGCTGGCGGGCCATGTACAGGCAACGGAACTGCTGAACAGTTCTTATGACGTCTCCCGCGAGCTGTTTGCCGCCCTGAATCCGCCGTTTGAGCAACAATGGGCCAAAGATAACGGCGGCGACAAACTGACGATAAAACAATCTCATGCCGGGTCATCAAAACAGGCGCTGGCGATTTTGCAGGGCTTAAAAGCCGACGTTGTCACTTATAACCAGGTGACTGACGTACAAATCCTGCACGACAAAGGCAAGCTGATCCCGGCCGACTGGCAAACGCGCCTGCCGAATAACAGCTCGCCGTTCTACTCCACCATGGGCTTCCTGGTGCGTAAGGGTAACCCGAAGAATATCCACGACTGGAACGATCTGGTGCGCTCCGACGTAAAGCTGATTTTCCCGAACCCGAAAACGTCGGGTAACGCACGTTACACCTATCTGGCGGCATGGGGCGCAGCGGATAAAGCTGACGGTGGCGACAAAGCCAAAACCGAACAGTTTATGACCCAGTTCCTGAAAAACGTTGAAGTGTTCGATACTGGCGGTCGTGGCGCGACCACCACTTTTGCCGAGCGCGGCCTGGGCGATGTGCTGATCAGCTTCGAGTCGGAAGTGAACAACATTCGCAAACAGTATGAAGCGCAAGGCTTTGAAGTGGTGATTCCGAAAACCAATATTCTGGCGGAATTCCCGGTGGCGTGGGTCGATAAAAACGTGCAGGCCAACGGTACGGAAAAAGCAGCAAAAGCTTACCTGAACTGGCTCTACAGCCCGCAGGCGCAGACCATCATCACCGACTATTACTACCGCGTAAATAACCCGGAAGTCATGGACAAACTGAAAGATAAATTCCCGCAGACCGAGCTGTTCCGCGTGGAAGACAAATTTGGCTCCTGGCCGGAAGTGATGAAAACCCATTTCACCAGCGGTGGCGAGTTAGACAAGCTGTTAGCGGCGGGGCGTAATTAATGTTTGCAGTTTCATCAAGACGCGTGCTGCCGGGCTTTACCTTAAGCCTCGGCACCAGTCTGCTGTTTGTGTGCCTTATTTTGCTGCTGCCGCTCTCCGCGCTGGTGATGCAGCTGGCTCAGATGAGCTGGGCGCAGTACTGGGAGGTGATCACCAACCCACAAGTGGTCGCGGCCTACAAAGTGACGCTGCTGTCGGCGTTTGTGGCATCAATTTTTAACGGCGTTTTCGGCCTGCTGATGGCGTGGATCTTAACCCGTTATCGCTTTCCGGGCCGCACGCTGCTTGATGCGCTGATGGATTTACCCTTTGCGCTGCCAACGGCAGTCGCCGGTTTAACGCTGGCCTCGCTCTTTTCTGTAAACGGTTTTTACGGTGAATGGCTGGCGAAGTTTGATATCAAAGTCACCTATACCTGGCTGGGGATTGCGGTGGCGATGGCCTTTACCAGCATTCCGTTTGTGGTACGTACCGTGCAGCCGGTGCTGGAAGAGTTAGGCCCGGAATATGAAGAAGCGGCAGAAACGCTTGGCGCAACGCGCTGGCAGAGTTTCTGCAAAGTGGTGCTGCCGGAACTTTCTCCGGCGCTGGTGGCGGGCGTGGCGCTGTCGTTTACTCGTAGTCTTGGTGAGTTTGGCGCGGTGATTTTTATCGCCGGGAACATCGCCTGGAAGACGGAAGTGACGTCGCTGATGATTTTTGTGCGCTTACAGGAGTTTGATTACCCGGCGGCGAGCGCGATTGCTTCGGTGATCCTCGCGGCATCCCTGCTGCTGCTGTTCTCAATTAACACTCTGCAAAGTCGCTTTGGTCGGCGTGTGGTAGGTCATTAATGGCGGAAGTGACACAGTTGAAGCGTTATGACGCGCGCCCGATTAACTGGGGCAAATGGTTTCTGATTGGCATCGGGATGCTGGTTTCGGCGTTCATCCTGCTGGTGCCGATGATTTACATCTTTGTGCAGGCGTTCAGTAAAGGGCTGATGCCAGTTTTACAGAATCTGGCCGATCCGGACATGCTGCACGCCATCTGGCTGACGGTGATGATTGCGCTGATTGCCGTGCCGGTGAACCTGGTGTTCGGCATTCTGCTGGCATGGCTGGTGACGCGCTTTAACTTCCCCGGACGCCAGTTGCTGCTGACGCTGCTGGACATTCCGTTTGCCGTGTCGCCGGTGGTTGCCGGTCTGGTGTATCTGCTGTTTTACGGCTCTAACGGCCCGCTCGGCGGCTGGCTGGATGAACATAATCTGCAAATTATGTTCTCCTGGCCGGGAATGGTGCTGGTCACCATCTTCGTGACGTGTCCGTTTGTGGTGCGTGAGCTGGTGCCGGTGATGTTAAGCCAGGGCAGCCAGGAAGACGAAGCGGCGATTTTGCTGGGCGCATCTGGCTGGCAGATGTTTCGCCGCGTCACGCTGCCGAACATCCGCTGGGCGCTGCTTTATGGCGTGGTGCTGACCAACGCCCGCGCGATTGGCGAGTTTGGTGCGGTGTCGGTGGTTTCCGGCTCGATTCGCGGCGAAACACTTTCGCTGCCGTTACAGATTGAATTGCTGGAGCAAGACTACAACACCGTCGGCTCCTTTACCGCTGCCGCGTTGTTGACGCTGATGGCGATTATCACCCTGTTTTTAAAGAGTATGTTGCAGTGGCGTCTGGAGAATCAGGAAAAACGCGCGCAGCAGGAGGAACATCATGAGCATTGAGATTGCCAATATTAAGAAGTCTTTTGGTCGCACCCAGGTGCTGAACGATATCTCACTGGATATTCCTTCTGGTCAGATGGTCGCGTTGCTGGGGCCGTCCGGTTCCGGGAAAACCACGCTGCTGCGCATTATCGCCGGGCTGGAGCATCAAACCAGCGGGCATATTCGCTTCCACGGCACCGACGTCAGCCGCCTGCATGCGCGCGATCGTAAAGTTGGTTTCGTGTTCCAGCACTATGCGCTGTTCCGCCATATGACGGTGTTCGACAATATCGCTTTCGGCCTGACGGTGCTGCCGCGTCGCGAGCGCCCGAATGCCGCAGCCATCAAAGCGAAAGTGACAAAATTGCTGGAGATGGTGCAGCTTGCGCATCTGGCGGATCGTTATCCGGCACAGCTTTCCGGCGGGCAGAAACAGCGCGTGGCGCTGGCGCGTGCGCTCGCTGTGGAACCGCAAATTCTGCTGCTTGATGAACCGTTTGGCGCGCTGGATGCGCAGGTGCGTAAAGAGCTGCGTCGCTGGTTGCGTCAACTGCATGAAGAACTGAAATTTACCAGCGTATTCGTGACCCATGACCAGGAAGAAGCGACCGAAGTAGCCGATCGTGTAGTGGTGATGAGCCAGGGCAATATCGAGCAGGCTGATGCGCCGGATCAGGTATGGCGCGAACCAGCGACCCGCTTTGTGCTCGAATTTATGGGCGAAGTGAACCGCCTGCAGGGAACCATTCGCGGCGGGCAGTTCCATGTTGGCGCACATCGCTGGCCGCTGGGCTATACACCTGCGTATCAGGGGCCGGTGGATCTCTTCCTGCGCCCGTGGGAAGTGGATATCAGCCGCCGTACCAGCCTCGATTCGCCGCTGCCGGTACAGGTACTGGAAGCCAGCCCGAAAGGCCACTACACCCAATTAGTCGTGCAGCCGCTGGGGTGGTACAACGAAGCGCTGACGGTCGTGATGCACGGCGACGACGCCCCGCAACGTGGCGAGCGTTTATTCGTTGGTCTGCAACATGCGCGGCTGTATAACGGCGACGAGCGTATTGAAACCCGCGATGAGGAACTTGCTCTCGCACAAAGCGCCTGATAGGTTGAGTGAATGTTAAACGCCCGGAGGCGCTTCCCGCGATCCGGGCTTTTTAATGGCAAGGTTTGTAACCTGTAGGCCTGATAAGACGCGCAAGCGTCGCATCAGGCAACACCACGTATGGATAGAGATCGTGAGTACATTAGAACAAACAATTGGCAATACGCCTCTGGTGAAGTTGCAGCGAATGGGGCCGAATAACGGCAGTGAAGTCTGGTTGAAACTGGAAGGCAATAACCCGGCAGGTTCGGTGAAAGATCGTGCGGCACTTTCGATGATCGTCGAGGCGGAAAAGCGCGGGGAAATTAAACCGGGTGACGTGCTGATCGAAGCCACCAGTGGTAACACCGGCATTGCGCTGGCAATGATTGCCGCGCTTAAAGGCTATCGCATGAAATTGCTGATGCCCGACAATATGAGCCAGGAACGCCGTGCGGCGATGCGTGCTTATGGTGCGGAACTGATTCTTGTCACCAAAGAGCAGGGCATGGAAGGTGCGCGCGATCTGGCGCTGGAGATGGCGAATCGTGGTGAAGGAAAGCTGCTCGATCAGTTCAATAATCCCGATAACCCTTATGCGCATTACACCACCACCGGGCCGGAAATCTGGCAGCAAACTGGCGGGCGCATTACCCATTTTGTCTCCAGCATGGGAACAACCGGCACCATCACCGGCGTGTCACGCTTTATGCGCGAACAATCCAAACCGGTGACCATTGTCGGCCTGCAACCGGAAGAGGGCAGCAGCATTCCCGGCATTCGCCGCTGGCCTGCGGAATATCTGCCGGGGATTTTCAACGCTTCGCTGGTGGATGAGGTGCTGGATATTCATCAGCGCGATGCAGAAAACACCATGCGTGAACTGGCGGTGCGGGAAGGAATATTCTGTGGCGTTAGCTCCGGCGGCGCGGTTGCCGGAGCACTGCGCGTGGCAAAAGCTAACCCCGGCGCGGTGGTTGTGGCGATCATCTGCGATCGCGGCGATCGCTACCTCTCCACCGGCGTGTTTGGGGAAGAACACTTTAGCCAGGGGGCGGGGATTTAAGATTATTGCGCAGACACCGTTTTATCCGTCTGCGCAATCAGCGCATGTAAAAAAGGTTGCGCATTTTCATCGCTCTTACCGGGCATCTTCACGATATACGGCTTCCCGGTAATCGATGATGACGAAGCAACCTTATCAATAAATTGTTCGGCAGTGTCAATGCGGTTACGGGTATTGCCGAGCTTCAGACGCAGGTGGGAAACCGCTTCATCACAGGTGTGTTCATCGCCGTTACGCACAAATATCAAATCCTTTTTCTGTGCTAATCCCTCCAGCATGGCGTTGATACGGGCTTCTTCATGGGCAGTTAACTTCGCGTAAACGGGGAGTGTCATTAGCAGCGTAATGACCAGACAAATGATTTTCTTCATTGAATTACCTTATCCTTGTTTTGTGATAGCCGATTTGACTGCCAGAATCAGGTAAAGTTTCGGTTGGAATACGATGAGGATCATCGGCAAGGAGAAAAAATTAAATGAGTAGTTTGTTGTTGTTTAACGATAAGAGCAGGGCATTGCAGGCAGATATCGTCGCCGTGCAGTCGCAGGTAGTGTACGGCAGCGTAGGCAACAGCATTGCCGTGCCTGCTATCAAACAGAACGGCCTGAATGTCTTTGCCGTGCCGACGGTATTGCTGAGCAATACACCGCATTATGACACTTTCTACGGTGGTGCGATTCCGGACGAATGGTTTAGCGGCTATTTGCGTGCGCTTCAGGAGCGTGATGCGTTGCGCCAACTTCGTGCTGTAACCACGGGCTATATGGGAACGGCATCGCAAATCAAAATCCTTGCCGAGTGGCTGACTGCGCTACGCAAAGATCATCCTGACCTATTGATCATGGTCGATCCAGTGATTGGCGATATTGATAGCGGAATTTATGTCAAACCTGACCTTCCCGAGGCGTATCGACAATATTTACTGCCGCTGGCGCAGGGAATTACCCCCAATATCTTTGAGCTGGAAATCCTGACCGGTAAAAATTGCCGCGATCTCGACAGTGCCATTGCTGCCGCAAAAAGTCTGCTTTCAGACACATTAAAATGGGTGGTGATTACCAGCGCCTCCGGTAATGAAGAAAATCAGGAGATGCAGGTGGTGGTGGTCAGTGCCGACAGCGTGAATGTCATTTCCCATTCACGGGTAAAAACCGACCTGAAAGGGACTGGCGACCTGTTTTGTGCTCAGCTTATCAGTGGTTTGCTGAAAGGGAAGGCGTTAAACGATGCGGTGCACCGTGCGGGGTTGCGCGTACTGGAAGTGATGCGCTACACCCAGCAGCATGAGAGCGATGAATTGATTTTGCCGCCGCTGGCGGAAGCATAAAAAATGGCGCCGATGGGCGCCATTTTTCACTGCGGCAAGAATTACTTCTTGATGCGGATAACCGGGGTTTCACCCACGGTTACGCTACCGGACAGTTTGATCAGTTCTTTGATTTCGTCCATGTTGGAGATAACAACCGGAGTCAGGGTAGACTTGGCTTTCTCTTCCAGCAGCGGCAGATCAAATTCAATGACAGTATCGCCAACTTTCACGCGCTGACCTTCTTCAGCAATACGCTTGAAGCCTTCGCCTTTCAGTTCAACGGTGTCGATACCGAAGTGGACGAACAGTTCAACGCCGCTATCAGATTCGATAGAGAACGCGTGGTTGGTTTCAAAGATTTTACCAATGGTGCCGTCTACAGGCGCGACCATTTTGTTTCCAGTTGGTTTGATAGCAATGCCATCACCAACGATTTTTTCCGCAAAAACGACATCCGGCACGTCTTCGATATTGACGATCTCGCCAGAGAGCGGAGCAATGATCTCAATAGTTCCGGTATCCTTCTTGTCGTCGGAAACCAGAGATTTCAGTTTATCGAACAAACCCATGATCTTCTCCTAAGCAGTAAATTGGGCCGCATCTCGTGGATTAGCAGATTGTTTTTTCTTCAATGAACTTGTTAACCAGCGTCATTAACTCGTCCGTTGTCGGTTGAGCAAGAGCCTGCTCTGCTAACACCTTCGCATCTTCGAAGTTCGTGTTACGGATAATCTTCTTAATGCGCGGGATAGAAATGGCGCTCATAGAGAATTCGTCCAGACCCATCCCCAGCAACAGAAGTGTAGCACGTTCATCGCCAGCAAGCTCACCACACATGCCAGTCCATTTGCCTTCAGCATGAGAAGCATCAATAACTTGCTTGATCAAGTTCAGCACGGACGGTGACATTGGCTGGTAAAGGTGTGAAATCATATCATTACCACGGTCAACTGCCAGAGTGTACTGCGTTAAATCATTGGTGCCGATACTAAAGAAATCAACTTCTTTGGCTAAATGACGTGCAATTGTTGCGGCAGCCGGTGTTTCCACCATTACGCCGATTTCAATTGACTCGTCAAACGCTTTACCTTCGTCGCGCAGTTCCTGTTTGTAGATTTCGATCTCTTTGCGCAGTGCACGTACTTCTTCAACAGAGATGATCATCGGGAACATAATGCGCAATTTACCGAAAGCTGAGGCACGCAGGATAGCGCGGAGCTGATCGCGCAGGATCTCTTTACGATCCATCGCGATACGGATAGCGCGCCAGCCGAGGAACGGGTTCTCTTCTTTCGGGAAGTTCATGTATGGCAGCTCTTTGTCGCCGCCGATGTCCATGGTACGAACGATAACCGCCTGCGAGCCACACGCTTCAGCCACTGCTTTGTAAGCAGCAAACTGTTCTTCTTCAGTGGGCAGCGCGTCGCGGTCCATGAACAGAAACTCAGTACGATACAGACCAACGCCTTCAGCGCCGTTACGCTCTGCACCTTCAACGTCACGAACCGTACCAATGTTAGCGCACACTTCTACCTGGTGACCGTCCAGCGTAATAGCTGGCAGATCTTTCAGTTTAGCAAGCTCTGCTTTTTCAGAAGCCACTTGCTCCTGAACAGCGCGCATTTTATCAATAACTTCGTTGGTTGGATTGACGTAAACCTGATTATTTACGGCATCCAGAATCAGATAGTCGTCATTTTTCACCTGAGAGGTGACGCTACCGGTACCCACGATAGCAGGCAGTTCCAGAGAACGCGCCATGATAGAGGTGTGGGAAGTACGGCCACCCGCGTCGGTGATGAAACCCAGCACCTTCTTCAGGTTCAGCTGTGCAGTTTCGGACGGCGTCAGGTCAGCGGCAACCAGAATGACTTCATCCTGAATGGCGCTCAGGTCGATAATCTTCAGGCCCAGGATGTTGCGCAGCAGGCGCTTACCGATATCACGTACGTCAGCCGCACGTTCTTTCAGGTATTCATCATCCAGCTCTTCCAGGGCAGAAGCCTGACCTTCGATAACTTCATGAGCAGCTGCGTCAGCTGTCATGTGCTTATCTTTAATCAGGGCTATGATTTCCTGCTCCAGCTCCTCATCTTCGAGCAGCATAATATGCCCTTCAAAGATGGCTTCTTTTTCTTCACCGAACGTTTCACCAGCTTTCGTTTTGATCGTTTCCAGCTGGGCTGATGCCTTGGCACGACCGCTCAGAAAACGTTCAACTTCCTGATCAACCTGGTCGGCAGAAATTTTTTTCCGGTCAATGACAATTTCGTCTTCTTTCAGAAGCAGAGCTTTACCGAAAGCGATACCCGGGGATGCTAAAATGCCTGAAATCATAACCCTACCTTACTTGTGACTGATTTTTAAAAGAACCCGGGAAATTACTCGAGTTCCGCCATCAGTTTAACCAGATGTTCAACCGCTTTCTGCTCGTCTTCGCCTTCTGCGGAGATAGTCACAACGGTACCTTGAGTCAGGCCCAGAGTCTGCAGTTTAAACAGGCTTTTCGCGCTGGCGCTTTTGCCGTTGGAAGTCACAGTAATTTCAGAAGTGAAGCCCTTAGCTTCTTTTACAAACTGGGCAGCAGGGCGGGTGTGCAGACCGTTCGGAGCGGTAATGGTAACTTCTTGCTGGAACATTGTATTTCCCCAACTTATAGGTTTAGTGTTGTGGAACTAAAGTCTAGCCTGGCGGTTCGACTTTAGCCTGTATTGTTAGCGCCAGTTTTTAACAGACGCGACGCACGAAGAGCGCAATACAGTCCATTGCTGGCGGGTGTTGACCGCTGACGTTTCGTACGTCATTAAACATTATGCCGCTAAAGGAAGAATTGAACCAAATCATAAAATCGATTCAGCTTTGGCTTTTCCTGTAACGATTAATTTCGCGCATCAAAATAATTAGTCTGGTTAAATACCTGTTCCGACAGGCTGAATCAATGCCAGGAGGGGCGAAAGTTTGAAGCAGGCCACAAAAAAGCACCTGAAAAGGTGCTTTTTTACGCATTTTTAACAAGCTGGCATTACTGTTGCAATTCTTTCTCAGTGAAGAGATCGGCAAACAATGCGGTGCTTAAATAACGCTCACCCGATGATGGTAGAATAACCACAATATTCTTGTTGGTAAAGCTTTCATCTTCTTGTAGTTTCAACGCCGCGGCAACAGCTGCTCCAGAAGAGATACCTGCAAGAATACCTTCTTCTTCCATCAGACGACGGGCGGTAGAAATGGCTTCTTCATTGGTGATGCCAATGACTTTATCGACCAGCTTGAGATCGAGGTTAGCCGGGATAAAACCTGCGCCAATACCCTGAATTTTATGCGGGCCAGGTTTAATCTCTTCACCAGCCAGTGCCTGGGCGATAACTGGAGAATCGGTTGGCTCAACGGCGACAGAGATAAGATCGGTCTTGCCTTTGGTGCCTTTAATGTAGCGGCTGACGCCAGTCAGCGTACCGCCAGTCCCAACGCCAGCAATAAATACATCAACCTGACCGTCGGTATCTTCCCAGATCTCCGGACCGGTGGTTTTTTCGTGAATTTCAGGGTTTGCCGGATTGCTGAATTGTTGCAGCAGCAGGTATTTCTCTGGATTGCTGGCGACAATTTCTTCTGCTTTTTGGATTGCGCCTTTCATGCCTTTAGCACCTTCGGTCAGCACCAGGTTTGCACCTAACGCTTTCAGCAGCTTGCGGCGTTCAATACTCATGGTTTCTGGCATGGTCAGGGTAAGTTTGTAACCGCGAGCGGCAGCGACATAGGCCAGTGCAATCCCGGTATTACCGCTGGTTGGTTCAACCAGTTCAACGCCTGGTTTCAGCACGCCGCGCTTTTCGGCATCCCAAATCATGTTGGCACCGATACGGCACTTAACGCTGAAGCTGGGGTTACGAGATTCCACCTTCGCCAGAATGCGTCCGTTACCGATGCGATTCAGGCGAACCAGCGGCGTGTGACCGATAGTCAGCGAGTTATCTTCAAAAATCTTACTCATGGCCTGTCCTTAACTGTATGAAATTGGGATACAACAGGTAGCATACCCGCTCAGAGAATATGCGGAAGTAAGGATTTAGCATATCTATATGCAGAAGGGAAATAATGACATGCAAGATGGAATAAGGGGCGGCATAAGCCACCCCTGTTTCACACAAGCGGTTTACAAAATAACCGGTAGATTGTTACCGCCACATCGCGTGTTTATCGCGATAGCAATCGACCCACATCGCCGTCGCACCACAAACGGCAACGGGCATGATGAACAGATTAAGCAGAGGGATCATCGTAAACAGGCTGGTTAAAGCACCAAACTGCATATTGGTGATTTTGCGTGTGCGCAGGGCGGTGCGCATCTCTTTAAACGGCACTTTGTGGTTATCGAAGGGGTAATCGCAATACTGGATGGCTAACATCCAGGCGCTAAACAGGAACCACAGTACCGGCGCGACGGTTTGCCCAATACCAGGGATGAAGTAAAGAATTAGCAATACAATTGCGCGCGGCAGATACCAGGCAAATTTTTGCCATTCGCGTTTCATGATTCGCGGCACATCTTTCATGATACCGAAAATCCCGGTATCTGGCGGTGTAGCGCCAGTCAATCGTGCTTCCAGTTGTTCAGCCAATAAACCGTTAAACGGAGCGGCAATCCAGTTAGCAATCGTTGAGAAGAAATAGCCAAACACTAACAGCACGGAGATGACTGCCAGAGGCCACAAAAGATAGCTCAGCCATTGTAACCAGTCCGGAACATAACTCATGAGAGTCGGGATCCAGACATCGAGTTGCGTAAAGAGCCACCAGAATGCGCCCCCCATCAACAAAATATTGACCAGCAGCGGTAAAATAACGAAACGCCGAATCCCAGGTTGCGAGACGAGCTTCCAGCCTTGCGCAAAATAGTAAAAACCGCTGCGTGGGGCAGATGTGAATGATGAAACCATAATCAGGATGAGCTCCTTTTGACCAATCCCAGGAAAATTCTGCGTATTTTACCGGGTAATTGCGCAATGGACAGTTAGGATATGTTCGAAAAAACAGCAAAAAGCACGATTTCATCTATCTTTGTGCTGTGAAAGTTAATAGTGCACTTGCACTTGAGGTAATCGGCAAATACTCTTAGTGAGTAAATGTTTGCCGTGGTGGCAAGGTGTTAGAACAACAGAGAATATAATGATGCAGGATTTGCGTCTGATATTAATCATTGTTGGCGCGATCGCCATAATCGCTTTACTGGTACATGGTTTCTGGACCAGCCGTAAAGAACGATCTTCTATGTTCCGCGATCGGCCATTAAAACGAATGAAGTCAAAACGTGACGACGATTCTTATGACGAGGATGTCGAAGATGATGAGGGCGTTGGTGAGGTTCGTGTTCACCGCGTGAATCATGCCCCGGCTAACGCCCAGGAGCATGAGGCTGCTCGTCCGTCGCCGCAACACCAGTACCAACCGCCTTATGCGTCTGCGCAGCCGCGTCAACCGGTCCAGCAGCCGCCTGAAGCGCAGGTACCGCCGCAACATGCTCCGCGTCCAGCGCAGCCGGTGCAGCAACCCGTGCAGCAGCCTGCCTATCAGCCGCAGCCTGAACAACCGTTGCAGCAGCCAGTTTCGCCACAGGTCGCATCAGCGCCGCAGCCAGTGCATTCAGCACCGCAACCGGCACAACAGGCTTTCCAGCCTGCAGAGCCTGTAGCGGCACCACAGCCTGAGCCTGTAGCGGAACCGGCTCCAGTTATGGATAAACCGAAGCGCAAAGAAGCGGTGATTATCATGAACGTCGCGGCGCATCACGGTAGCGAGCTAAACGGTGAACTGCTTCTTAACAGCATTCAACAAGCGGGCTTCATTTTTGGCGATATGAATATTTACCATCGTCATCTTAGCCCGGATGGCAGCGGCCCGGCGTTATTTAGCCTGGCGAATATGGTGAAACCGGGAACCTTTGATCCTGAAATGAAGGATTTCACTACTCCGGGTGTCACTATCTTTATGCAGGTACCGTCTTACGGTGACGAGCTGCAGAACTTCAAGCTGATGCTGCAATCTGCGCAGCATATTGCCGATGAAGTGGGCGGTGTAGTGCTTGACGATCAGCGCCGTATGATGACTCCGCAGAAATTGCGCGAGTACCAGGACATCATCCGCGAAGTCAAAGACGCCAACGCCTGATACACTTAAGGCAAATTAACTCCTCTTCGAACCCCCGCTTGTCGGGGGTTTTTAGCATTGATGGTGCGATATGGAATCAATCGAACAACAACTGACAGAACTGCGAACGACGCTTCGCCATCATGAATATCTTTATCATGTGATGGATGCGCCGGAAATTCCCGACGCTGAATACGACAGGCTGATGCGCGAACTGCGCGAGCTGGAAACCAAACATCCAGAACTGATTACGCCTGATTCGCCTACCCAACGTGTAGGTGCTGCGCCGCTGGCGGCTTTCAGCCAGATCCGCCATGAAGTGCCAATGCTGTCGCTGGATAACGTTTTTGATGAAGAAAGCTTTCTTGCTTTCAACAAACGTGTGCAGGACCGTCTGAAAAGCAACGAGAAAGTCACCTGGTGCTGTGAGCTGAAGCTGGATGGTCTTGCCGTCAGTATTCTGTATGAAAATGGCGTTTTAGTCAGTGCCGCGACGCGTGGCGATGGCACTACCGGGGAAGATATTACGTCTAATGTGCGTACTATTCGCGCCATTCCGCTGAAGCTACACGGAGAGAATATCCCGGCGCGTCTGGAAGTGCGTGGTGAAGTGTTCCTGCCGCAGGCGGGGTTCGAAAAGATTAACGAAGATGCGCGACGCACGGGCGGGAAAGTGTTTGCTAACCCACGTAATGCGGCTGCTGGTTCACTGCGTCAGCTTGATCCGCGTATTACAGCGAAGCGACCGCTCACTTTTTTCTGCTATGGCGTCGGTATTCTGGAAGGTGGCGAGCTGCCGAATACTCATCTTGGCCGTTTACTGCAATTTAAAAAGTGGGGTTTGCCGGTCAGCGACCGGGTAACACTTTGTGAATCGGCGGAAGAAGTGCTGGCGTTCTATCACAAAGTGGAAGAAGACCGCCCGACGCTGGGCTTTGATATCGACGGCGTGGTGATTAAGGTCAACTCACTGACACAGCAGGAGCAGCTTGGCTTTGTCGCGCGTGCCCCGCGCTGGGCGGTAGCGTTTAAATTCCCGGCGCAGGAACAGATGACCTTTGTGCGTGACGTCGAGTTTCAGGTTGGGCGTACTGGCGCGATTACGCCTGTTGCGCGTCTGGAACCTGTCCATGTTGCAGGCGTGCTGGTGAGTAACGCAACCTTACACAATGCGGATGAAATCGAACGTCTTGGTTTACGCATTGGCGATAAAGTGGTGATTCGCCGCGCTGGCGACGTGATCCCGCAGGTGGTTAACGTCGTGCTTTCTGAACGCCCGGAAGATACCCGTGAGGTTGTATTCCCGACGCATTGTCCGGTATGTGGTTCTGACGTTGAGCGTGTGGAAGGTGAAGCGGTTGCCCGCTGTACCGGTGGCCTGATTTGCGGTGCGCAGCGTAAAGAGTCGCTGAAACACTTTGTTTCCCGCCGTGCGATGGACGTTGACGGTATGGGCGACAAAATCATCGATCAGCTGGTTGAAAAAGAATATGTCCACACTCCGGCGGATCTGTTCAAACTCACCGCAGGCAAACTTACCGGACTGGAGCGTATGGGGCCAAAATCGGCACAAAACGTGGTTAATGCGCTGGAAAAAGCGAAAGAAACCACCTTTGCTCGCTTCCTCTATGCACTTGGCATCCGTGAAGTCGGCGAGGCCACCGCAGCAGGTCTGGCGGCATATTTCGGCACGCTGGAAGCGCTGGAAGCCGCTTCGATTGAAGAGCTGCAAAAGGTGCCTGATGTTGGCATTGTCGTTGCATCCCACGTTCACAACTTCTTTGCCGAAGAAAGCAACCGCAATGTCATCAGCGAGCTGTTGGCGGAAGGCGTTCACTGGCCTGCGCCGGTGGTGATTAACGCGGAAGAGATTGACAGCCCGTTTGCTGGTAAAACCGTGGTGCTTACGGGCAGCTTAAGCCAGATGTCACGTGATGACGCTAAAGCTCGACTGGTCGAACTGGGCGCGAAAGTCGCGGGCAGCGTGTCGAAGAAAACCGATCTGGTGATAGCTGGAGAAGCGGCAGGTTCTAAACTGGCGAAAGCGCAGGAACTGGGCATAGAAGTTATCGACGAAGCGGAAATGCTGCGTTTGCTGGGTAGCTGAGATGGAAAAAGAGCAGCTGATTGAAATAGCCAATACGATAATGCCGTTTGGCAAATACAAAGGGCGTCGCTTAATCGACCTGCCGGAGGAGTATCTTCTGTGGTTTGCCCGCAAAGATGAGTTCCCAGCAGGGAAGCTCGGTGAGCTAATGCAAATCACGCTGCTGATTAAAACTGAGGGGCTGACGCAACTGGTCCAGCCCCTGAAGCGTCCTCTTTAAGCTTTATTGGCGCGGCTTTCCTGCTGCGCCTGTAACTGTTCGGTCTGGTGTTTGTATCGACGCGCCAGCACCGCACAGACCATCAATTGGATCTGATGGAAAATCATCAGAGGCAGCACCATCATACCGATCACCGATGTGGGGAAAAGAATGTTTGCCATCGGGATGCCATTTGCCAGACTCTTTTTCGAACCACAAAAGACGATAGTAATTTCATCTGCCTTATTGAAGCCCAGTCGGCGTGCCATAAAGACGTTAACTACAATCACGATAGCCAGAAGAACGCAGCTGACCACCACGATAAACAGCAATGATCCCCAGCCAACTTTATGCCAGATACCATTAACGACGGCTTCGCTAAACGCTGTATAAACCACCAACAGAATGGACGTCTGGTCAGTTTTCGCAATCCATTTTTTATTGCGCGACACCCAGTCACCAATCCACGGCCGGGAAAGATGCCCCAACACAAACGGCAGCAGCAGTTGCAGCATAATTTTACCGACCTGCTCAAGGCTGCCTCCCGCACCGTGAACATTCATCACCAGACCAACCAGCAATGGTGAAAGGAAAATCCCCAACAGGCTGGATGCTGACGCAGAACAAACCGCTGCCGCGACGTTACCGCCCGCCATTGAAGTAAAGGCGATTGCAGACTGCACAGTAGCGGGGAGAATGCACAAGTAGAGAAAACCGGAGTAGAGCATCGGGTCGACATTTACCGGTTTCCACCAGGCAAACAGCACGCCCAGAATCGGAAACAGTACAAAGGTGCTGCACATTACCCACAAATGCAGTCGCCAGTGACCACCGCCAGCAATAATCGCTTCACGCGACAACTTCGCGCCGTGCATAAAGAACAGCAGGGCAATAGCTGCGGTGGTCAGATTTTCAAAGAAGGGGACGAAATCGCCTCTGGCCGGAAAGAAAGAGGCCAGCAACACCACCGTGATCAGGGTTAAGGTGAAAGGATCGAGGATACGAAAAAGTTTCATAAAGACTCCAGATGATCGATGGTTCTATTGTGCTTCTTCCAGTTTGAGAAATAAAATTGATTTATTGCATCCATTCATGAAGAAAACAGATGAATTATTCTTTAAAGCAATTAAAGGTTTTCGTCACAGTAGCGCAGGAGAAAAGTTTTAGTCGTGCAGGAGAGCGTATCGGCCTGAGTCAGTCGGCAGTAAGTCACAGTGTGAAGGAGCTGGAAAATCATACTGGTGTTCGCCTGCTGGACAGAACCACGCGTGAAGTGGTGCTTACAGATGCAGGGCAGCAGTTGGCTTTGCGTCTTGAGCGACTGCTGGATGAACTTAACAGCACGTTGCGCGATACCGGGCGTATGGGGCAACAACTGAGCGGAAAAGTTCGGGTCGCTGCCAGCCAGACCATTTCCGCGCATCTTATTCCGCAATGCATTGCTGAAAGCCATCGCCGCTATCCAGATATTCAGTTTATCCTGCACGATCGTCCGCAGCAGTGGGTGATGGAAAGTATTCGCCAGGGAGATGTCGATTTTGGCATCGTCATCGATCCAGGCCCAGTGGGCGATCTGCAATGTGAAGCGATTCTTTCCGAGCCTTTCTTCTTGCTTTGCCATCGCGATAGCGCTTTGGCCGCGGAAGATTATGTACCCTGGCAGGCATTACAGGGAGCGAAATTGGTGTTGCAGGATTACGCGTCAGGCAGCCGACCGCTGATTGACGCAGCTCTGGCGCGCAACGGTATTCAGGCGAATATTGTGCAGGAGATTGGTCATCCGGCGACGCTGTTCCCGATGGTAGCCGCAGGCATCGGCATCAGTATTCTTCCCGCTCTGGCGCTACCATTGCCTGAAGGTAGCCCGCTGGTGGTAAAGCGCATTACGCCGGTGGTGGAACGCCAGTTGATGCTGGTGCGCAGGAAGAACCGTTCACTTTCCACCGCCGCACAAGCGTTATGGGACGTGGTACGAGGCCAGGGCCGTGCGCTAATGGCTGGGCGGGAAGGGGATCCGCTGTATCAGATATAGAGCTATTCATACTGCCGGGAGCCCCGGCAGTAATCAATCAGAAATTAAATTTGATGGAGTAGATTATCGCATCCTGGTAAAAATCTTCGCCCAGTTTGTCATCCGCATAACGATACTGAATCCCTGTGGTGATGTATGAAGTTGCATTCCACCAAAGTGCGACGGCACCGTTCAGACCTTCTTTGCCGCCATTACCTGCCGCGTAGGTGGCATCACGATCAAACTCGTACTCGTTCCAGTTGGTGAGGGTGAATTTCTCACTGCCCAGCATAAAGCTGTAACCTGCAACCCAACCGGCGACATAACCGTTATCGCCGGTATAATAGGTTTGGTCTGTATAGCGTTTTGCAAAGAACGGTTTGAACCACCAACCGCTGCCGGTGAAATTGTAGCCGATCCCGTAAAGGAACATATCGTCATGGAAATTCACACGATTCGCAGAACCGTAGGTGCCATACGCATGCAAGTAGAGATTAAATCCGGTGTCACCCAGGTAAATACGGTTGGTATTTTTAAATGTATAACGCTGCTCGCTACCCGGTTTATCATGACGATCATTATAAAAGTTTTCCCAGTCGAAGAACCCGTACATTTCTCCCCAACTAAAGTTAGCGCCGCCTTCCAGTTCCAGATATCCAAAATCATCTTTGTGTGATTTGGTCGACGATTTCTCAGTGGTTCTGCTAGTCCAGTCAAGATAATGAATACCTATATCAGCAAAACCGCCTTTAAATTCTGCATGGGTTACTGCTGGTATCGCCAATACAGAAGAGAGTGTCAGAGTAAAAAGATGTTTTTTCATAGCATAATTCCCTATGCCGATCGTTATTAGTTGATTGCTTAATAAAAAGGTTGATTAAAAGCGGCATATTGTTAATGCAATGGAAAGGAGAGTACCAATACAGTTTTTTCCGCCTATTAATAGTGAAAAAATATAAATATATCGATATCGAATAACTATCGGATACATGAAAAAAGTGTATTGGTATGAGGTAGGGCAATCTCGTTATAAAAAGGCGTTAGATTCCACCCTACAAAAAAAGGATATATATGTCTCAGGCTCGGTTTTCTCATAACCCACTGTATTGCGTAGATATTATCAAGACTTATAAACCTGATTTCACGCCACGAGTGGCCTTTATTTTAGGTTCCGGGCTGGGCGCGCTGGCCGATCAGATTGAGAACGCGGTCGCAATTTCCTACGAAAAGCTGCCGGGCTTCCCGGTAAGTACGGTACATGGTCATGCGGGGGAGTTAGTGCTGGGCCATCTCCAGGGCGTACCGGTGGTATGTATGAAAGGTCGCGGACATTTCTACGAAGGTCGTGGAATGACCATTATGACTGACGCAATTCGTACCTTTAAGTTGCTGGGCTGCGAGCTACTGTTCTGCACCAATGCGGCAGGCTCGCTGCGTCCGGAAGTGGGGGCAGGCAGCCTGGTCGCATTGAAAGATCATATCAACACCATGCCAGGTACGCCGATGGTGGGACTTAACGATGATCGTTTTGGAGAGCGTTTCTTCTCACTGGCAAATGCCTATGATGCGGATTACCGGGCGCTGTTGCAAAAAGTGGCGAAAGAAGAGGGATTCCCCCTGACGGAAGGTGTGTTTGTTTCGTATCCGGGGCCGAATTTCGAAACGGCGGCTGAAATTCGCATGATGCAAATTATTGGCGGGGATGTCGTTGGAATGTCCGTTGTGCCTGAAGTTATTTCAGCACGCCATTGTGACCTGAAGGTAGTGGCCGTTTCTGCGATTACCAATATGGCAGAAGGCCTGAGTGACGTGAAGCTCTCGCATACCCAAACGCTGGCAGCAGCGGAGCTTTCTAAGCAGAACTTTATCAACCTAATTTGCGGGTTTCTGCGCAAAATTGCCTGATTAAAACAACAATAAACGGCCTCACGGGTGAGGCCACATGATGCGACAAGGAAACGATTATGAGCATCGCTTTGCGCTTAAAGGTAATGTCCTTTTTGCAATATTTTATCTGGGGGAGCTGGCTGGTTACCCTCGGTTCTTACATGATTAATACCCTCCATTTTACCGGCGCTAATGTCGGCATGGTTTACAGCTCCAAAGGTATTGCCGCGATTATTATGCCTGGCATTATGGGGATCATCGCGGACAAATGGCTGCGCGCTGAACGAGCATATATGCTGTGCCATCTGGTGTGCGCGGGCGTACTTTTTTATGCGGCGTCGGTGAGTGATCCGGATACGATGTTTTGGGTGATGTTAATCAATGCGATGGCATTTATGCCGACTATCGCATTATCGAACAGTGTCTCTTACTCTTGCCTGGCCCAGGCAGGGCTTGATCCGGTGACGGCTTTCCCACCCATTCGCGTTTTTGGTACGGTGGGATTCATTGTCGCGATGTGGGCGGTAAGCTTACTGCATTTGGAATTGAGCAGCCTGCAGCTGTATGTTGCGTCCGGTGCGTCATTGTTGCTGTCGGCTTATGCGCTGACTTTGCCTAAGATTCCGGTTGCGGAGAAAAAATCGGCCACGTCGCTTGCCAGCAAGCTGGGTCTGGATGCCTTCGTGCTGTTTAAAAATCCACGCATGGCCATCTTTTTCCTCTTTGCCATGATGCTGGGTGCGGTACTGCAAATTACCAACGTTTTTGGTAATCCGTTCCTGCATGATTTCGCCCGTAACCCGGAGTTTGCTGATAGCTTCGTGGTGAAATATCCCTCCATTTTACTGTCAGTTTCACAGATGGCTGAAGTCGGTTTCATTTTGACGATTCCGTTCTTTTTGAAGCGTTTTGGCATCAAAACCGTCATGATGATGAGTATGGTGGCCTGGACGCTGCGCTTTGGTTTCTTCGCTTATGGAGATCCGTCACCAACCGGGTTTATTTTGCTGCTGCTGTCGATGATTGTTTATGGCTGTGCATTCGATTTCTTCAATATTTCTGGTTCGGTATTTGTCGAACAGGAAGTTGATTCCAGCATTCGTGCCAGCGCGCAGGGGCTCTTTATGACCATGGTAAATGGTGTCGGCGCATGGGTTGGCTCGATTCTGAGTGGCATGGCAGTTGATTACTTTTCGGTGGATGGCGTAAAAGACTGGCAAACTATCTGGCTGGTGTTTGCAGGATATGCTCTTTTTCTCGCAGTGATATTTTTCTTTGGGTTTAAATATAATCATGACCCTGAAAAGATAACGCATCGTTCAGTTACACATTAAAAGGATTCGCAGCTCTGTTCCTTGGGGCTGCTTTTATGATAAAGGTTAATTAGTGAAAGATATTTTATTTTCTTCTGGCGTTGGTTTTGGCATTGGTGCTTTGTTTACAATCGTGCGATTACCTATTCCTGTTCCAAATGTATTGCCGGGTATATTATCCATCGTGTTTATGTATGTCGGATATCTGGTGGTGAAATACTTTATGCCATGATAATTTAATACGATGTATTTATTATATGGAGCACTTAATTATGGAACGCGTATATAGAACAGATCTTAAGTTGCTCCGTTATTTTCTTGCCGTAGCGGAAGAGTTGCATTTTGGTCGCGCAGCAGCGCGTTTAAATATGTCTCAGCCTCCGCTCAGTATTCATATTAAAGAGCTGGAAAATCAACTTGGCACGCAGCTTTTTATTCGCCATTCGCGCAGCGTCGTACTGACACACGCGGGCAAAATCTTGATGGAAGAATCGCGTCGATTGCTGGTGAATGCAAATAATGTATTGGCTCGGGTTGAACAAATAGGTCGGGGAGAAGCAGGGCGGATTGAACTCGGGGTTGTGGGAACGGCAATGTGGGGACGGATGCGCCCGGTTATGCGGCGATTCCTCAGGGAAAATCCTAACGTTGACGTTCTTTTTCGCGAAAAGATGCCCGCGATGCAAATGGCCCTGCTGGAACGGCGTGAACTCGATGCCGGAATCTGGAGAATGGCGACAGAACCACCGGCTGGTTTTACCAGCTTACGGTTGCATGAATCGGCGTTTCTGGTGGCGATGCCTGAAGAGCATCATCTCTCATCATTTTCCACCGTTCCGCTGGAAGCGCTAGGTGACGAGTATTTTGTTACAATGCCGCCCGTGTACACTGACTGGGATTTTTTGCAGCGAGTTTGCCAGCAGGTGGGATTTTCACCGGTTGTTATTCGCGAAGTTAATGAACCGCAAACGGTACTCGCCATGGTCAGTATGGGTATTGGTATCACATTGATAGCGGACAGCTACGCGCAGATGAACTGGCCCGGTGTCATATTCCGTCCGCTCAAAGAACGCATCCCGGCAGACTTATATATTGTTTATGAAACGCAGCAGGTGACGCCCGCGCTGGTTAAACTGCTGGCGGCGTTGGCGCAGTAGATGAGAGGCACGGGAACTGCCGGACATAGTTGGTCTGATAAGCGAAGCGCATCAGGCAATTTCGCAAATTGCAGATAGCAAAAAAGCGCCTTTAGGGCGCTTTTTTACATTGGTGGGTCGTGCAGGATTCGAACCTGCGACCAATTGATTAAAAGTCAACTGCTCTACCAACTGAGCTAACGACCCGAGTGGTGGGTGATGACGGGATCGAACCGCCGACCCCCTCCTTGTAAGGGAGGTGCTCTCCCAGCTGAGCTAATCACCCCCGCTGTGTGGAGTCGCATTATAGGGAGAGTTCAAAATGAGTCAACGCATTTTCTAAAGAAATTGTTCGTTCGTCGTAAATTTAAGCAAGATGATCGCAAAACAGACCGTGTTGCGCAATTTGTCAACGAAAACAATAATGCGTAAGGTTGCAACCCGAACTACATTGAGGAATCAGGCGGGAGTGATAGAATATCGCCCACTCAATTTTTCCAGGATTTGCCGGTTGTCGGCATCTTTCTAAACGTAAGGCCATTTCATGAAAATCAAAACTCGCTTCGCGCCAAGCCCAACAGGCTATCTGCACGTTGGCGGCGCGCGTACTGCTCTTTACTCCTGGCTTTTTGCACGTAACCACGGCGGTGAGTTCGTGCTGCGTATTGAAGACACCGATCTTGAGCGTTCCACGCCGGAAGCTATCGAAGCCATTATGGATGGCATGAACTGGCTGAGCCTGGAGTGGGATGAAGGTCCGTACTACCAGACCAAACGTTTTGATCGCTACAACGCGGTGATCGATCAGATGCTGGAAGAGGGCACTGCTTATAAATGCTATTGCTCTAAAGAGCGCCTGGAAGCGCTGCGCGAAGAGCAAATGGCGAAAGGTGAGAAGCCGCGTTATGACGGTCGCTGCCGCCACAGCCATGAGCATCATGCTGATGATGAACCGTGTGTTGTACGTTTTGCTAACCCGCAGGAAGGTTCTGTTGTTTTTGACGATCAGATCCGTGGTCCGATCGAATTCAGCAACCAGGAGCTGGATGATCTGATTATCCGTCGTACCGATGGTTCTCCAACCTATAACTTCTGTGTGGTTGTCGATGACTGGGATATGGAAATCACCCACGTTATCCGTGGCGAAGACCATATCAACAACACGCCACGCCAGATCAACATTCTTAAAGCACTGAAAGCGCCGGTACCGGTTTACGCGCACGTTTCTATGATCAACGGCGATGACGGTAAAAAACTGTCCAAACGTCACGGGGCGGTCAGCGTAATGCAGTATCGTGATGATGGTTATCTGCCAGAAGCACTGCTGAACTATCTGGTGCGTCTGGGCTGGTCCCACGGCGATCAGGAAATCTTCACTCGTGAAGAGATGATCAAATACTTCACCCTGAATGCCGTCAGCAAATCTGCCAGTGCGTTCAACACCGACAAGCTGCTATGGCTGAACCATCACTACATTAACGCGCTACCGCCGGAGTATGTTGCTACTCACTTACAGTGGCACATTGAGCAGGAAAATATCGATACCCGTAACGGCCCGCAGCTGGCTGATCTGGTGAAACTACTGGGTGAACGCTGCAAGACGCTGAAAGAGATGGCACAGAGCTGCCGTTATTTCTACGAAGATTTTGCTGAGTTCGATGCCGACGCCGCGAAAAAACATCTGCGTCCGGTAGCGCGTCAGCCGCTGGAAGTGGTTCGTGACAAACTGGCCGCGATTACTGACTGGACCGCTGAAAACGTTCATCACGCTATTCAGGCGACGGCGGATGAGCTGGAAGTGGGTATGGGTAAAGTTGGTATGCCGCTGCGTGTCGCCGTAACCGGTGCAGGGCAGTCTCCGGCGCTGGATGTTACCGTTCACGCAATCGGTAAGACCCGCAGTATCGAGCGTATCAACAAAGCGCTGGCTTTTATTGCTGAACGCGAAAATCAGCAGTAATTAGCGCATAAAAGATAAACGGCAGGAGAGATACCCCTGCCGTTTTTTATTTATTCTGATTCATCTATGTCGAGACGAGCAAGGAAATTACGAATTCCTTCGCGTGACAAAAATTGCGCAACTTTTTCCTGCTCACTGTGAGTCATGTTGTCTATTGCGCTGATGATTTGCCGATAAGCAGGGGTGCGAATACCCGGTGCGTATTCGGCAAGGGGTTCTTCGGCTTCCAGAAGCATCGGTGTGTTATGGAAGGCTGGCGTGTTCTGAATAAACTCGCAAACTTGCGTATCGACCAGAATAAGTCTGGCACGACCGCCTTTCACGCCAGGAAATTTAATGAGATGGTCACTCCCTCCTTCCCAGTACTATGCTGAGGACAGGCTTTC
>OIGC01000074.1_pt1 | contig 49168 bp, 39 predicted proteins | sample 1582201 | NCBI WGS metagenome assembly OIGC01 (sample SAMN02674607, study PRJEB24791) | human gut metagenome, SKBSTL069 | isolation source: stool | host: Homo sapiens | place: USA
GCGCCCGGCATCGGCATAAAAGGAAACAAGCGTTCCCATAAACAAGATAAGTGCCAGTTTTTTCATATAACCTCCATGGTTTATCGAATCTTATGTTCGATTTGAACGTTATACGCTGGTTTATTTTGATACCGTTGATGAGATCAAAGATCGGGCGAATTGATTAAAGATAAGCCAGATGGACGTATGGATAAGGATTATGGTTTTATTTGTCATACAAATAAATATAATAGGCGCTTCCGATGTAGACCCGTATTCTTCGCCTGTACCACGGGTCGGTTTTAGTACAGGCGTTTTCTTTAAATATCCTTCAGGAACGTTTACGCGGCATCATGCGTAGAAGTGTGTTGTCCTTCCAGAAATAGTGGTGTGCCAGTGCAGCCGCAGCGTGCAACCCGATGACAAAATATCCCAGATTCGCCAGCATTTCATGCCACGACTTTAAGCTATCAACCCGTTCGAAATTGGCCTCTGATGCATAAGGCATCGTCAAACCAAACGCAAACCACGGGTTGCCTCGGTTATACATCATCACCAAACCAATCACTGGCAGCGCAATAAACAGGAGATAAATCACCAAATGTCCCAAATGCGCCAGTCCCGTCATCATCGGTTTTGGCTTAGGTATAATCGGCGGGGTTGGGTATTTCAGCCTTAACAAAAGACGAACGACCATCAGCACGAGAATTGATATGCCACAGGAAACATGAATCATGTTGATGAGTGGCCGATCGCTACGTGGGAAGAACCCCCGAAACTCCATTGCGCAATACGCTGCAATAACCAGCAAAAAGACCAGCCAGTGAATGCTGATTTGTAACCTTGAGTATTTATTTTCCATAACATTTCCTGCTTTAACATAATTTTCCGTTAACATAACGGGCTTTTCTTAAAATTTCATTAAATATTGTTCACCCGTTTTCAGTACGTTACGTTTCACGGCAAGAATGTAGATTGCCCATCCCGCCATCCTGGTCTAAGCCTGGAAAGGATCAATTTTCATCCGAACGTTCCTGACAGGAGAAGACCATGAGTAAAGTTGGTATTAACGGTTTTGGTCGTATCGGTCGACTGGTGTTGCGTCGATTACTTGAAGTCAAAAGCAACATAGACATTGTCGCTATTAATGATCTCACTTCCCCAAAAATTCTCGCCTACCTGCTGAAACATGATTCAAACTATGGACCGTTCCCCTGGAGCGTTGATTTTACGGAAGATTCACTTATCGTTGATGGGAAAAGTATCGCGGTTTACGCCGAAAAAGAGGCTAAAAATATTCCGTGGAAAGCGAAAGGGGCAGAAATTATTGTCGAATGTACTGGCTTTTATACCTCCGCCGAGAAATCGCAGGCGCATCTTGATGCTGGTGCGAAGAAGGTGTTGATTTCCGCCCCTGCCGGTGAAATGAAAACTATCGTTTATAACGTCAATGACGACACTCTGGATGGCAACGACACCATTGTTTCCGTGGCGTCATGCACCACTAACTGCCTTGCGCCGATGGCCAAAGCCTTGCACGACAGTTTCGGAATAGAAGTCGGCACGATGACGACCATTCATGCCTATACCGGCACTCAGTCACTGGTGGATGGCCCGCGTGGTAAAGATTTACGTGCTTCACGCGCAGCGGCAGAAAATATCATTCCCCACACTACGGGGGCGGCAAAAGCCATTGGTCTGGTGATCCCAGAACTGAGCGGCAAACTGAAAGGTCATGCGCAACGCGTGCCGGTGAAAACAGGTTCCGTCACTGAACTGGTATCGATTCTCGGAAAAAAAGTGACTGCCGAAGAGGTGAATAACGCACTTAAACAAGCAACCACCAATAACGAGTCATTTGGTTATACCGATGAAGAAATAGTCTCTTCCGATATCATTGGCAGCCATTTCGGTTCGGTGTTTGATGCCACGCAAACCGAAATTACCGCCGTGGGCGATTTACAACTGGTGAAAACGGTCGCCTGGTACGATAACGAATATGGCTTCGTCACGCAGCTTATTCGCACCCTCGAAAAATTCGCTAAACTCTGACGCGCACAGGCGGAGGAAAAAACCTCCGCCTCTTTCACTCATTAAGACTGTAAATAAACCACCTGGGTCTGCAGATATTCATGCAGGCCATGTTTACCATCTGCGCCGCCAATACCGGATTTACGCCATCCGGCGTGGAAGCCTTGCATAGCTTCGAAGTTTTCACGGTTGATGTAAGTTTCACCAAACTTCAGCCCTTTAATGGCTTTCATCGCGACGTTCAGATTTTGGGTATAGATTGATGAGGTCAGGCCGTAATCACTGTCATTCGCCATTGCGATAGCATCTTCCAGCGTGTCAAATGCGACCACTGGCAGAACCGGGCCAAAGGTTTCCTCATGCATAATCGACATTTCCTGGCGAACATCCAGCAGCAATGTCGGCGGATAATAATATCCTTTCCCCTCTACCGCTTTGCCACCCAACGCCACTCTCGCCCCTTCTTCTACTGCGCGCGCCACTTTTTGCTCGACCCTTTCCAGCGCCGCGGCGTTAATCAACGGCCCCATCGCAATGTCGTTGCGTTCTGCGGGGTTACCAAATTGAACCGCCTGCAACGCTTCACCCAGCCGATTGACGAACTGATCATAAATGCCTTTCTGTACATAAACACGTTCTGCACAGTTACACACTTGCCCACTATTAATGACGCGTGAATCAACGATGGCTTTGACTGCCAGTTCAAGATCGGCATCGTCCATTACGATAGCTGGTGCTTTACCCCCCAATTCCAGGCACACTTTGGTGATGTTTTTCGCCGCAGTCGCCATGATCTTTTCACCTGCAGAGACGCTGCCTGTCATACTGACCATTGCGACCTTTGGGTTACCCGCCAGTTCTTGCCCAACGGTTTCACCACGCCCCAGAACAAGGTTAAACACGCCGCGCGGAAGGCCTATTTCATCGACGATTTTGGCGAATGCAATCGCATTGTTTGGCGTAAATTCACTGGGTTTAATGACAATGGTATTACCAGTCAAAAGAGCGGGAGCCATTTTGCGGGCAATGAGGAAGAACGGGAAGTTCCACGGCAGAATGCCGGTAGTCACACCAAGCGCACGTTTAAACAGAAGAATATTTTCTCCTGGACGATCGCTTTGAATAATCTCGCCCTCGTAACGCCGTGCCCACTCCGCCATGTAATCGATATAGTCCGCAGTAAAAGCCACTTCGACTTCAGCCAGCTGCTGGATCTTGCCCCCTTCTTCAACAATCAGCGCACTGATTTCACTGGCGCGTTCGCGGATCCCGACGGAGATTTTGCGCAACCAACTGGCGCGTTCAATAGCAGGCAACGCTTCCCATTCTGGTTGTGCACGTTCTGCTGCATCGATTGCCTTACGGGCATCCTCGGCCTGACCATCGGGAATGCGGGAAATGACAGCCTCTGTAGCAGGGTTTACCACATCAATCCATGCGTCTCCACGCCAGGTAACAAACTGTCCATCAATATACATAGGATGTTGAACGGGTACTGACATGAGCGGCTCCTGTGATTTATATGTTTGTTTTTGGTAAATACATTGTTAATTAACATCAATCATCAGAGAGACGGCATCATGAAAGGACAATTCTGTGAAGGGCTTCATAAAAACAAGTGTAAAAGGAATAAGAGGCAGAAATAAAAGGCAGGAGTTATGCCCGTTTGCAAACAAGTGGTTCACAAACGGGCAATTTTTAACGTAACGAGCGACTTTCCATCGCCTCGATGAGCACCGCATCGTGTTTCAGCGTTTGCCATGCATGGATGACTTCTGCCGGAAAATCAACGTGAACGATAAAATCTCGCCCGCGGGGACCGTAGCCATCGCTATCATCGCGTAAACGCGGCAGCTCGCCAGTGAGTAGTGAGAGATAACGCTCAACCGGCCATAATCCTTGCAACGGATTAACAAAGATTACACTGTCTGCGTTGTTTCCTAGCTGAGGAACGAATCCGGGATAACTTAACCAGCGAGGTGCATCTGGATTGTCCCCGGTCATACGGCGGAACGTCGCCATCGTGCGCCGCTGCATGGTGGGGTCCTGAACAACGATAGCCGTATGAACTCGTTCTACGGCCTGATTCAATAGCGCGATGCTAAAGCGTGCGTTTTCACCGCAGTTTGTTGACTGGTCTTCAATCCAGATTTTTTCATGCGGAATATGCCAGAACTGATGAGCGATATCCGCCAGGATGGTGGCTTCTGCTCTGCCAGTGGTGCGGATAGTGTTGTAGTGCGGATGCTGTGCGATAGCGCTATACAAAAAAGTTGTCGAGTGACCGATACCACCACTAATCAGTAGAGGAATTTGCTGATCGCGGGCAATCTTACATGCCGCATCGATAGTCGGCATAACCGCATTGCCTGCAAGGATCACGCAATCGGCCTGATACGGCATCTCACCGGAGAAATCATCCTGCGCCAGCCACTGTCCGATAACATTTATGGCATCTATAGTTGCCGTCGAAAGCGTCGGAAACGGGGTAATGTTCATGGTTCCTCCTTATCGTTCCCTTAAGAATACTGCGTGAGATAATAATGAGAAGCGGAGCACTCTGAAAGGAAGATGATGCTTTTTCTACCTCGCCATCGCGAACCAGACACTGGTTTTAGTCATACTGTATTTGCGGAGAAACTGTTGATAAAACATCAATAACATCATTTGACGTGGCAATGACATAATGCTCGATCACATTATTTTTATAAATTTCACAACTTTGCATAGTAAACCATGCAAAGTAGGCGGAATTCACTACTCTATAGATCCCCGTTTGGTTAATACCGTGAATTCCTGACATTCCTAACAAATCACCTTCGTCAGTAACACGAAATGAATGTATCCAGTCAAATGATAACTTAACTTCTGACTTGATCGCCGGACATATGAGGGTAAGTTCAAGCCTGGCATTTTTATAGCTTAAATCTGATAGTTCGGCATTTTTAAAAGACAATGAAGTCGGAGTGATATTTATAAAACATTCATCCATGTTAATACCCCTTCATATATGAGACTGCTCTCGATAGACGACACATTAACCTTCTGCAAAAACGGTGCGAGTCTGTTTACGTACCATGTATAATCGATGGACATTACTGTGATTTGAAATTACCTTGTCCAGTCATCAACCATTTTTTTCAGGGGGAACATCTGCAATACATTCATTAATGCGAAATATAATTCCCCCTGTGGCACCCATATTCTAATCTTCTCATCCCCTAAAATGAAAAATTGCAATTGACGTTTGAAACCTAATGTTTTATCTTCAGGTAATTCAGCTTGTATTTTTTTATTGATATCATCAAGGTAGATGTGATGACAATACTCATCAAACATACTCATTACTTCCAGACCGTTTACAGATGTCCATCTTTGTTCACTTTCCCAATAAACAAGAACCGGTTTGCGGCAGGTATATCTGCCTAAAAAGCGCTGAATGTGTTCTTCCTGATTCTCGTAAAATATTGCCTCTGCATTCGAGATTTGCCGACGCATTCGCCAGCGGATTTTTTCTTCATAAAAAGACAATTTGTCGCATTTGGTATTACTCAAATTCATTGTCAACAACTCGCATGGTTTTAAATATAAAATTTAAAAAACCGCCAAACAAATGAAGTGAAATTTCATACTTCTTTGCCTTATAAACAATTACCGCATCTTTAATATTACCTGCATTTTGGTTATCTATAAGTTCAGCAATATCCATAACCTGCGATAAATGTTCCACTCCCGTAAACTCGAACCTTTTTCGTTCCCTTCCGGCTGTAAATTCATCAACATAAAGTTCTGCCGTCAATATAAAATTATACTCGGTGTGGTGACATTCCATTCTGGTTTCTACTAAAACACCATCATGCCAGATAATATTGTCTAAATTTTTCATACTATTAATCCAATCCATTACTTTCTGATAAAATTTCCTCTGGAAGTTTTTCATAGAAAGAGATTAAAGCCTGACCGACGCAATCAAGCTCTATTATTCGCTCATAATACGATCTCATTAAAATATCATGCTTACTCATTGCAATACGTCCTGTTTACCATGGGCAGAGTATGAATGTAACTTATGTAAAATAGTACCGCCCTTGCTATTTTTCAGAATTCATAAAGAAAAAACCCGGCGCTAAATGCTTACCGGGTTTTAGATTTATCAGGCAAATAGCAGTGTTAACCGCTAATCTGCTCCATCGCCTGCAAAATACGCTTATCTGAAATCGGATAAGGCGTACCAAGTTGTTGAGCGAAGTAACTAACGCGCAACTCTTCTATCATCCAACGGATCTCTTTCACGTCTTCATCCTCACGACGTGCGGGCGGCAGTTTGTTGATCCATTGCTGCCACGCCTGCTGGACATTTTCGACTTTCAGCATCTGAGCACGGTCGCGATGTGGGTCAACCGCCAGTTTTTCCAGCCGTTTTTCAATCGCCTGCAAATAACGCAGCGTGTCGCCCAACCGTTTGAAGCCGTTACTAGTGACAAAACCGCGATATACCAACCCGCCCATCTGCGCTTTAATGTCAGAAAGCCCCAGCGCCATGGTCATATCCACCCGCCCTTTCAGACGTTTATTGATATTGAACACCGCAGTAAGGATTTGCTCGACCTGCTTCGCAATATCCACCACCGTGTCGTTCAGTTCAGCGCGGACTTTTTCATGCAGCGCAGCAAAACCTTCTTCCGTCCAGACCGGGCCACCATTGGCGTCGATCAGTTGATCCACACCGCAGGAGATACAGTCGTCGATCAGCTCCAGCACTTTGCCATACGGGTTAAAGTACAGCCCCAGCTTGGCTTTGTTTGGCAACTTCTCATGCAAATATTTGATTGGCGAGGGAATATTCAGCAGCAGTAGACGGCGAAGACCGTTCCACATTGCCTGCTTTTGTTCCAGCGGATTATCAAACAGTTTGATCGCCACGCTGTCGCGTTCATCCACTAGCGCTGGCCACGCCTTCACTTTATAGTTGCCACGCTTCTGTTCGTAGCTTTCCGGCAGCTGACCAAAACTCCAGATATGTAAGCCGCTCTGCTCGATACCGTCATCCGCCACCGCAGACAGCGTTTCCTGCACTTTGCCTTTCAGCGCATCTTTCAGATCTTGTAGAGAGCGCCCTTCTTTTAGCTTCTTGTTTTTGTCATCCACCACACGGAAGGTGATTTTCAGGTGATCGGGCACCTGATCCCAGTGCCAGTCTTCGCGGTCAACGGTGACGCCAGTCATCCGCCGTAGCTCTCGTTCAAGGCTGTCGAGCAACGGCAATTCCAGCGGTGTGACGCGGCCTAAAAAAGCTTCGGCGTAGTTTGGCGCGGGCACAAAATTACGCCGTACCGGTTTCGGCAACGATTTAATCAGAGCAATCACCAGTTCGCGGCGCAGACCGGGGATCTGCCACTCAAATCCGCTCTCCTCCACCTGGTTAAGTAACGGCAGCGGGATATGTACCGTCACGCCGTCCGCATCCGCCCCTGGCTCAAACTGATAACTCAAACGCAGCTTGAGATTGCCCTGATGCCAGAAGTTCGGGTAATCCAGCTTGCTGATCTTTTCCGCCCCTTCTTTGATCAACATGCTCTTTTCAAAGTTGAGCAAATCAGGCGTTTCGCGGCTGACTTTTTTCCACCAGCTGTCGAAGTGACGTGCGGAGATCACATCGTGGCTGATGCGCTGGTCGTAAAACTCAAACAGCGTTTCGTCATCCACCAGAATATCGCGGCGACGTGTTTTGTGTTCCAGTTCTTCCACTTCGGCCCGTAGTTTCAGGTTTTCACGGAAGAATGCGTGACGCGTCTGCCAGTCACCTTCCACCAGCGCGTGGCGAATAAAGAGTTCACGACATAACGCCGGATCGATCTGGCTGTAGTTGACCTTGCGCGCGGCAACAATCGGCAAGCCATAAACAGTGACTTTTTCCGTTGCCATCACCGCGCCCTGCGCCCGTTCCCAGTGCGGTTCGCTGTAGGTGCGTTTAATCAAATGCTGAGCAACTGGCTCCACCCATTCTGGATCGATGCGTGCCGCAATGCGCCCCCACAGGCGGCTGGTTTCTACCAGTTCCGCCACCATTACCCATTTCGGCGGCTTTTTAAATAAGCCGGAACCGGGGAAAATGGAGAAACGCGCGTTACGTGCGCCGGTATATTCTTGTTTATCGGCATCTTTCATGCCGATATGGGAAAGCAAACCGGTCAGTAAGGCGATGTGAATTTCGCGATACTCCGCCGGTTCGCTGTTAACCGGAATGCCAAGTTCTTTTACCACCTGGCGCAACTGGGTGTAGATATCCTGCCATTCGCGCACGCGCAGATAGTTGAGATAATCGGTACGACACAGGCGACGGAAAGCGTTGGAAGAAAGCGCCTTTTGCTGCTCGCCAAGATAATTCCACAGATTTACAAACGCGAGGAAGTCGGATTCTTTGTCGTGGAAGCGACGATGTTTTTCGTCCGATGCCTGCTGTTTGTCCATCGGTCGTTCGCGCGGATCCTGGATGGAGAGCGCGGACGTGATAATCATCGCCTCACGCACGCAGCCATGTTTTTGCGCTTCCAGCACCATACGCGCCAGACGAGGATCGACAGGCAATTGCGAAAGCTGGCGACCGAGCGGCGTCAGTTTATAGGCGCTGGCCTGTTCATCAGTGGTGATCGCGCCCAGCTCTTCGAGCAGACGCACGCCATCCTGGATATTACGTTTATCCGGTGCTTCGACAAATGGGAACGCGGCGATATCGCCCAACCCCAGCGCGGTCATCTGTAAAATAACCGAGGCCAGGTTGGTACGCAGAATCTCCGGATCGGTAAACTCCGGGCGCGAGAGGAAATCGTCTTCGGAATAGAGACGAATACAGATCCCTTCGGACACACGACCACAGCGGCCTTTACGCTGGTTGGCAGACGCCTGCGAAATGGGCTCAATCGGCAAACGCTGCACTTTGGTGCGATAGCTGTAGCGGCTGATACGCGCCGTACCTGGGTCGATAACGTATTTAATCCCCGGTACGGTCAGCGACGTTTCCGCGACGTTGGTCGCCAGCACAATGCGCCGTCCACTGTGCGACTGGAACACGCGGTTCTGTTCGCTGTTCGAAAGCCGCGCATAAAGCGGCAAGATTTCGGTATGGCGTAAGTTCAGCTTGTTCAGCGCATCGGCGGTATCGCGAATTTCCCGCTCACCGCTCATAAAGATCAGAATGTCGCCGGGACTTTCCTGGCTCAGTTCGTCTACGGCGTCAAAAATCGCCTGCAACTGATCGCGCTCGGTGTCATCGGCTTCTTCAACAATCGGGCGATAGCGCACTTCCACCGGATAGGTCCGACCGGAGACTTCGATAATCGGCGCATTATTAAAGTGGCGCGAAAAGCGTTCCGGGTCGATAGTCGCGGAAGTGATAATGATTTTTAGGTCAGGACGCCGCGGTAGCAACTCTTTCAAATAGCCGAGCAGAAAATCGATATTCAGGCTGCGTTCGTGCGCTTCGTCAATAATGATAGTGTCGTACTGCATCAGCAGGCGGTCTTGCTGGATCTCCGCCAGCAGGATACCGTCGGTCATCAGCTTGACCATCGTGTTATCACTTACGTGATCGCTGAAACGCACTTTGTAACCGATGCAACCGCCCGGCTCCGTTTTCAGCTCTTCCGCAATACGGTTCGCCACCGTTCGTGCCGCCAGGCGACGCGGCTGGGTATGGCCGATCAGCCCTTTAATCCCGCGCCCCAGTTCCATACAGATTTTCGGTAGCTGAGTCGTCTTACCGGAACCGGTTTCCCCGGCGACGATCACCACCTGGTGATCACGAATCGCTTCGAGAATGTCCTTCTTTTTCTGACTAACTGGCAAATTGTCGGGATAAGTGATTTCCGGTCGTGCCGCTTCACGCAGCAGGACTTTCCCTGCCGCCTGGTCAATCTCTTTCGCCATCTCCTGGAAAATGGCCTGTTGTGCATCAGGATTTTTAACCTTCTTCACACCGTGCAGACGGCGTAAAAAACGCTGTCTGTCGCGCAGCATCAGCGAATCCAGCCGCTGCTGCAAGGCAGTAAAGGTCAATTTTTGTTGTTCTGTCATAACGTTAGTGGGCAGTAGTCTGCCTGATTAATTTTCTTTTAAATGATAGATATAGAGTACCACATCGCGGCTTTCTATGCGTTGTTCAATAAATTCGAACATAGGCTTCGATTTATTGCGCTATCTCTGTGGCAGGATTGTGAATAAAGTGTCAGCAAGCAACGGGGCATCGCCCATTCAAACATCTATAAGGAAACACCATGAGCAAGGTATTAGTTCTTAAATCCAGCATCCTGGCAGGGTACTCTCAGTCTAATCAGTTGTCCGATTATTTTGTTGAACAATGGCGCGAAAAGCACTCCGCTGATGAAATCACCGTTCGCGACCTGGCTGCAAATCCGATTCCGGTGCTGGATGGCGAACTGGTTGGTGCGCTGCGTCCGAGCGATGCACCGCTGACTCCGCGTCAGCAGGAAGCTCTGGCACTTTCCGATGAGCTGATTGCCGAGCTGAAAGCCCACGACGTTATCGTTATTGCGGCACCGATGTATAACTTCAACATCTCGACTCAGTTGAAAAACTATTTTGACCTGGTTGCACGCGCAGGCGTTACTTTCCGCTATACCGAGAATGGTCCGGAAGGTCTGGTAACGGGTAAAAAAGCCATCGTTATTACCAGCCGCGGCGGGATCCACAAAGATGGACCAACGGACCTGGTGACGCCGTATCTGTCCACGTTCCTCGGCTTTATCGGCATTACTGATGTGAAATTTGTCTTCGCCGAAGGGATCGCATACGGTCCTGAAATGGCAGCGAAAGCGCAGTCTGACGCGAAAGCAGCTATCGACAGTATTGTTGCTGAATAACCGGACACGATCTTGATGTGGACTGTAGATATTCAGTCCACATCTCAATCCGCTTACCTGTTTTCTATCGCTTTGTGCTCTTCCTTAAGCACAATCTGCGAGCGCCTGACTCGTTATTCTCGCGAAATACCATCCAACGTAGACAACACTTCCTCAGAAAGATGCAATTTTTCAGCAGCCATATTCTCCCGTAAATGCGCAACAGAAGATGTCCCTGGGATCAGCAAAATATTCGGTGAACGTTGTAACAGCCACGCCAGCGCCACCTGCATTGGTGTTGCGCCCAGGCTCGCTGCTACATCCGAAAGTGTGGAGGATTGCAGCGGCGTAAAGCCCCCAAGCGGGAAGAACGGCACGTAAGCAATGCCAACGCGGGCCAAATCATCAATCATTGCGTCATCAGCACGATGAGCAATGTTGTATTCGTTCTGCACACAGACGATTTCGGTAATCTTACGCGCCTCTGCGACCTGCGTCGGTGTGACGTTGCTCAGGCCAATATGTTTTACCAGGCCTTGTTGTTGCATCTCTGCCAGCACGGTCAGGCTGGCTTCAATCGATCCTTCCGCCGGGCCATGACCATCCCCCATCATGACGCGCAGGTTAACCACATCCAGTACGTCCAGGCCGAGATTACGTAGATTATCGTGTACCGCTTTTTGCAGCTCTGCCGGAGAAAATGCGGGCAACCAGGAAGCATCCTCACCACGTCGTGCACCAATTTTAGTGACAATTGTCAGGTCGTCAGAGTAAGGATGTAGCGCTTCGCGGATAATCTGATTGGTGACGTGCGGACCATAAAAGTCGCTGGTATCAATATGATTGACGCCCAATGCCAGCGCCTCGCGCAGCACGGTTATAGCAACGTGGCGATCTCTTGGGGGGCCAAAAACCCCAGGGCCTGCCAGTTGCATCGCGCCATAACCAAGACGGTTAACGGATTTTGTACCGAGAGTAAATGTGTTGCTGCTCATCGCACCCTGCCCTGTAATAAAACGGATTAAGAAAAATCAGTATAGAAACGAAAAGAGATAAATAATGCGAAGGCGTAAACAAGATTACTGGATGAGTTGCTCTATTGTCCTTGAAGACACCAAAACAAAACGCCTAAAGCATCGCATCCGGCAATAAAAAACCGCAACCTGTATCAGCATTGCGGTTTGTGTATCACGTGCTAAAAATTAGAACGTTTTCTTGAAGTTCAGCATCACGCCTTTGTCGCTGATGCCTTCCTCTTTCCAGTTGTACGCATCCAGATTCAGCGAACTTTCTTTGCTGCTGTACTTCACGCCGACACTTGCCAGGCTGTTGATGCCGCCGCCCTTCTGACCGTCATCGATGTTAAAGTGCTGACTGCCTGCACCTGCCAGGCTTGCTGTGCGCTGGCTCTTCGCGTAGCTCAAGTTCGGTCCGCCTTCCAGCGTAGCGCTAGCGCTCCAGCCGTCTTTACCTGCATAGTCCAGTTTCAGCCCGACGATGCTGTCCACCGCCGTTTCGCTACCACTGTTCATATTCAGGTTAAAGTCTCCGGCATTGCGCTCCTGATAGCCACCTTCCAGTGTGTGACGCAGTTTCACACCCGCATATGGTGTGACCTTCAGCCCTTCGCTCGGTTCGAAAGTCTTCGCTCCTTCGCTGCGGAACTCCAGGTACTGCTGTTTCACGTCGGTATCAGCAGTTTTGTTCGTGTTGCTAAATGCAATCGAACGGCTGCTGTCAAGGTTGTGAACGTCATAACGCAATGCGTTGTTCCAGTTCATGCCATTGTCGAAGGACATCTGATGTTTCAGGCCAAAGAACTGGCTGTAACCGCCTGTAACACCATTATCGCCAGCTTTCTGCGCACCGTCGCCATCGAGACGAGCGATACCGTACTCCAGACTCATGGTCTGACTTTCACTCAGGTCAATGGTTTTACGCAGTGCCAGCATGTCGTACTCGGTATTGTTCCCCAGCTCCGCGCGCGGATCGCCTTTCGCCACCACGTTGAACGCCAGACCGTTACCCACTTTCGGTGCGGCATCTGCCAGCATGCTAAAGCGGTTGCTGAGCACACGCGCTTCGCGGAATACCGTGGTCGCCTGGCTACCGCTGACCTGTTTCAGGGCGCTGTTCAGTTCGGCAGTCGTGCCGACGTTCAGGCTGGTATACAGCTCGTTGTTGGTGTAACCCGCATCCAGTGCTTTCGCGACGTCATTCACCGAAGCATCGGTCGCCACATCGGTATAAGCGTTTTTGCTCATAGTGACGTCAACGTTGCCGCTGGCATCGGTACTGCCTTTAGCGTTCCAGACAACTGAAGAGGAAGTGATATTCTCCGCGCCGCTGATATTTTCACCTTTGAAAACATCATCAATCACCACGGTAGTATCAGCAGTTCCTGCACTAAAGCCAGTATTTACCTTGACGTTGTCACTGATAACAAGGTTATTGGCTTTCAAGGTGCCGGAACTTCCGTCGCTATTAGTACCAATAGTGTAATTGGTAAGTTTTTGCTGACTTACAGCATTGACTGGTGCCGCAGGAACATTACCTTGCCCAGGCGTCGCAGAAGCGACCGGTACGATTATATCCGCAGTTCCATCCTGACTGTTTCTCGTCCCTGTGGTATTTGGCGCATAAATCTCGCAACCAATATTACACAACAGGTTGATTATCCCATTATTCACAATCGCTTTAGTGGAACCACCAAACGCCCATGAATTATCTGCATAAACGTTAATGACACCGTCTTTAGTATTATTAATCGTTGTTGCAGAACCATTTCCTTTGATGCCAATCAGACCTTCACCGTTGCTTCCATCTGCTTTGCCCTGTTCAGTACCCACGTTAATTGTGCCGCTGTTCACTAACTGAACAGTATAGCTGGTGGTGCCTCCGCTAATAGCAACTGAACCATCACCCTGAACATTAATTGTTCCGGCGTTAGCAAAATTATACCCGCGACCTAAATCAATCAGTGGAGCATCTGGATTGATACCATTAATTACACCGGTTTCTGTATTCCAAATCCATTTGCCGTTGCTGTTAGAGGCTGTGCTGGCAGTTTTAATCGCACTGTAACCGTTTGTGGCGGTAATTTTTCCGCGGTTAACCTGTGAAAGAGAATCACTGGTGCGTGTGATATTAACGATGGCATTTTCCCCTCCCGCAATAGCATTGCCGCTATTTGTAAGCGTTGAACCGGCTTCATTATAAAGTACGAAACTGCCGTTAATTAAGGCACTACCATCTGTGACAGTTGTCATCTCCCCCGTATTTACAACGTTTTGTTTATAACTATCACCGCTAATTACTCCGCTAAAGCTTCCCTCATTGAAGAAGGCAGACCCGCCTTTTAACATTAACAGTTCGGTTGTCATACTGCCCGAGGCGCGATTGTAAACACTGGCATTGGCAGTAAGCTTGTCGGCATCCATGCTCCCGCTGTTTTCCAGCCCCTGGACAATATTCAAATCACCATTAACTGTCAGGCTGGCCTTATCCTCGTTATATAACCATAGGTTGGCATCGACATCGCCGTTCAGTATTTCTGTACCATAATTAGCCAGCGGTTTAATGGTAACAAAGCCATCTCGGATAACTGTTTTTGTAATGTTCTCTCCACTGGCACTCAATTCAGATAACAGTTCCAGATTCTCTGCAGGAGCACCATAATGAGAGTCGGTGCTATCAATTTCCGCTCCGTTGAGATTAATCTCACCATAGTTGAGGATAATGCCTGTACCATCATTATAAAACGCCTGGCCCGTATCAACATTAATATTGATTACACCAGTTTGGTCGTTTATTGCCGTAGCACCTTTATACACTGCCATCCCTACCAGCGTATTACTACCCAGGTTTGCATCGTAATCTGCATTTTTCTCGAGGTTAATGATTCCCTGGTTAATAACCATATTACTGTTACCGTAGGCGGCCATACCGGCACCTGCGTTATATACAGTAATTACACCACCTTCCAGGTTGGTCGCAATAGCGTTGTTACGAGCGCCACCCCCGGTGTCTGTCCCGGTTGCCATACCAACGCCATAATCTTTTGCCGTTGCCCCCGGAAGATCGGTATGCAAACTGGTGGTGTCATTGTCATCAATCCATAACGTATCCACCGTAATATTGCCTGCATTATCCGCCGTTGAGTTATCGATGGCTAACATGCCAATGCTACCGCGTCCATACATATCAATGACAGCATCTTCGGCATTGAGAACAGAGCCTTTATTATACGCCTCCATCCCCATCATGCTTGCTACGCTGTTATTAAACACGCGCTGATCCGTTGACCCCGTGAGTGCAGCCATATTAACAACGCTATGTTGCTCCATTACTTTTGAGGTAATTACCCCTTTGTTTACTGCGCTGCCGCCGTTAGAGGTCAAGAAGGCCGTGTTATCTGGTTCCGGTGCTGGCGTATTAGTTGAGGCATAATCATACAGAGAAAGTGTGATATTCCCGTTATTGATACCTGTGGTATTTTCGCCAAAGATACCAGCAAAACTGATATTCCAGATATCAACATTACCGTTATTTATGACCTCAGAGCTACTTTCTGCCTTTATAATCTGTGGTGTTTGTGCATAGTAATGATCATAATTTTCAATATCCCGCATATTGAAAGTAGCTTCACTGCCAATCTCAATAGCTGCTTTATTTTTTAACTGGATAAGGCTTGCATATCCTAGTTGCAGATCACCACTGATCGTTGAGTCACCATTCAGATATACCTTCGATTCACCATCAATACCAATAAGTGGCGTATTACCGAAGAAAGTCCGTTTGTTAGCAATGGCTGAACCATCGGTCAGCGCATTTATTTCACCAACAAATGCAATCCCGCCATTCAGATTGATGTTGTTACCATCACCGGAAACAATAAGACCAGAAATATTTTCCTGGCTACCATCAAAATTCGAGACATCACGTGTGGTAGTTTCACCATCCGCAACAAGCGTTAATTTACCATCCAGTGTCACATTGTTATTATGACCACTGACATTTACGCCCACGGAAGCGTCATAAAAATACTCTGCCGCATTGTCTGCGCTCTGATCTTTATCAACCAGAATATTACCAGTTATATCAATTGTGTTGGCATCACCGGAGACGTTAATACCTGTAGCTTTCTGACCAACGACATTAAGATCCTGCATTGCCATTGTCAGGCTATTATTATCGCCAGTTAATGTCAGCCCTGTTGAAAAATCACCGACCTGCATACTTCCCGCGAGGGAGATTTTCCCCTCGTCGCTGGTAATAGCAAATCCCGTCGCTGAATTACTGACATCCACATCACCAGTATTGGCAAGTGTCGCGTTGTCGCCATTGATCAGTACACCGATCGAGTCTGCGTCCGTGACGGTCATATTGCCTTTGTTATCGACGGCGGCATTATCGCCAGAAATATCAATGCCGTGACCGCCGCCGCTGACATCCAGATCGCCGTCCTGGATAACTTTTCCGTTATTACCGTTGATTTCCGTGCCGGTGGAGTCTTTACCGTCAACGGTGGTTTTGCCATTGTTGTTTACTGTGGCATTATCACCCGTTATAACAAGCTCACCGTTGTGATTATATCGCCACTTTGTTGTGCCATCTGCGCTCACACCTTCAAGGGCAACAGTATTATTCGCTTCATCAATCTGCCAAAGATTAATCGTTGCCTTACGACCACTGTTATCTTGCAGAGAAATAGTCCCGTCAGCATTCTCGGTATAAGTAAAAACTGAATCGCGAATAGTTAACGTTTTTTCTGTTTTATCGAGAATAACGTCATTATTAAACGAAATCGGTTTGGGAGGTGTAGGCGTATCATCCGGAACGTCCGGTATTATCTCATCTCCGCCAGGAGTTGGGGGCACTGGAGTGTCGTCTGAATCATCATCAGGGGGCGTCGGTGGGAGTGGAGAATTGTTGCGATGATGATGATCATCATCGTCGTTTAGTTCCACTACGGCTAAGGTCGTGATTAACGCAGCAGCGCCTGTGGCAAGCCATGGCATCAGGTTTTGTTCGACTAAAGGGGTGCATTCAGAGGGTAAGCGTTTAAGCTCTTCCGGACTGAGTTTTCCTGGATCTGCCGGACAAGTCACATTAGTATTTTTCTTTTCACCTGTGGTGGTTTCTACCTCTGTGATATCTGCCGCCCAACCCTGACCACTCAGAGCTAATGCAATACAGGCCGACAATAAAGTTTTCCTTTGCATAATAAATCCTTCTGGCGAATATAAAGAAAGCCGGATGCACTAACCCGACCAATTAGTTATTTAAAACATTGAAGACATCCTATATTGCCAGTGGATTATTATCTAATCAAATATACTTTACGATAATTCACAGTTATAATTCAGATGAATAAAAAAAGACCATGAAATATATGAATTGTGTATATTATACATATTATAAATTAAACCAAATTACCATTATAAATAATCATATAATGAAAAAAACGGTATGATTTAATACTAAAATAAATAAAGCAGAGCTGAAACATAACTCTGCTTTATAATTAAAAGGACAAAATAATTTTACATCTGTTACTGTTTCGGTCGCAGATTCTCATCAAATACCAGGCGTTTCCTGCCAGGTTCAACTTCCCGCAATGGCTCGACTTGATGTAACGTCTGCTTACAGCGTGTCACCAGCACCTGATACTCATGCGTGCCCTGCTTTTTCCATGCCAGTTCCTGCTCACTAAGTTCACGAATCGCTTTTGCCGGGCTGCCGACAATCAGGTAATTAGCAGGCATTTCTGCTTTGGCTTTCACAAATGCGGAAGCGCCAACAATGCTGTTCTCGCCAATCACCGCACCGTCCATCACTACCGCGTTCATACCCACTAATGCATTGCGGCGGATAATGCAGCCGTGAAGGATAGCGCTATGACCAATATGCCCATCTTCTTCCACGACAGTATCCTGATCGGGAAAACCGTGCATAACGCAATTATCCTGAATGTTCGCGCCATCTTTCACCACGATACGACCGAAATCGCCACGCAGGCTGGCATTTGGCCCAACGTACACGCCCTTGCCGAGAATAACATCGCCGATCAATACCGCTGTCGGATGAACAAAACTCTCTTCTGGTACAACCGGAGTCAGACCGTCTATCTGGTAAATTGGCATAACGCCTCCTGTTCAATGTTCAAACCGCCAAAACGTTGAAAATACAGGCTTCCCGGCGCAGGCAGTTCACCGACCGAGGTTTCACCTTTTTCACTAACGAACGCTAAAGCAGCAGGCGCTACGCGCTGATAAATGTTGATACACAGCTGACGCGCCGTATGCCCTGCCCAGTGAGCCGGAAGCAACTCCTCCGGCAACAATGGGTCTTTAAGGACGACACGGCGATAAAAATGGATCAGTAAAAGCTGAATATGAAATGCACGCTCCGGGGTTAATTCGTCTGCCGCCTCTTTTAACAGCGGCACCAGCGGGCGGAATGACTGAATAAAGGTTTCGTACATGGCATTTTGTTCAGTTAAATGCCAGCACTCTTCTACTCTGGCACGCAGTGCTGCGCGAGAAAGCGCCAGTGGTATTTGCGCTTCAAAACAAATCACGTTATCCGCCACACCCGCTTCATGCAAAAGTGTCTGTACATCGGCCAGTTTTTGCGACGGCGATGCCATCAGACTGGGTGCCAGTGCGCCAAAACCTTGCCAGATCAACTGCTTTTTGACATCAGCCAGCGTCGCTTTATCTAAACCTTCCGAGAGCAACAGGAGCCATTTACCATCCCATGCAGGTTGCTCTGCGCGATAAATTTTACTTTCTGCCCGTCGCGTCAGGCGCAAGCCTTTATCACTGAGGCTATAGAAACTGCGTCGCCCGATGCGGGAAACATCCAGCCAGCCTTCTTTATTAAGACGAAACAAAGCGGTGCGGACGAAACGCTCACCAAATCCCAGCCCTTCCAGCAAAGCAGCCAGACTACCCAGCCAGATTTCACCACCACGATGGGAAAGCGAATCACCATACAGAGAGGAGATCAAAGATGTGCCACTGACAGGAACAGCGTTTACAGCATGTTGGATAAAAGTATCAAGTTTACTCATTCGATTCAGTCTGTTGTTATTGTTGTGATTTATGAATCATAGCACAGGTCGTATCGACTTCTGGCCCTGGCGCTTTACCTCACCAGGGCCAGACGACACATCAGGCACCAACAATATTGCGCAGATCAAACACCCGACACGCCTTGCCTTCTGAACGCGGGATACTGCCACAGTTCACGATCATTACATCAGTAGAGATCCCCACCATCGACTTAATCCGATGGCGTAGCTGGTGGCACACCTGGCAACGCTGCTCATGCGTCAATGTCAGGCTGCTTTCTTTCAACTCCACTTTCACAGAAAGTGAATCAAGATGCCCCCGGCGGTTCACCTCCAGTTGGTAATGCGGCGATAAATGTTCGAATTTGACAATCTCTTCTTCCAGTTGTGACGGAAAGACATTTACACCGCGAATAATCAACATGTCATCGCTGCGTCCGCTGATGCGATCCATGCGGCGCATAGTCCGCGCCGTTCCTGGTAACAGTCGGGTTAAATCACGCGTGCGGTAACGAATGACCGGCAATGCTTCTTTGGTCAGCGTGGTGAATAACAGTTCGCCATGTTCACCATCGGCAAGCGGTGTGCCGTCCTGAGGATTAACAATTTCAGGATAGAAATGATCTTCCCAAATGGTTGGGCCGTCGGTAGTTTCCAGACACTCCATCGCCACCCCCGGCCCCATCACTTCTGACAGGCCATAAATATCCAGTGCGGTGATCCCCAGGCGACGCTCAATTTCTTTACGCATGGCCTGTGTCCACGGCTCAGCACCAAATACTCCAACCCGCAGCGAGCAACCGCTGGCATCACCGCCCAACTGCCGCTCCAGCTCTTCAATCAGGTTAAGGCAATAAGATGGCGTAACCATGATCATATCTGGTTGAAAATCACGGATCAGTTGCGCTTGTTTTTCCGTCTGCCCGCCAGACATCGGGATCACCGTAGCGCCCAGACGTTCGGCACCATAGTGCGCACCCAGCCCGCCAGTAAACAGGCCGTAACCATAGGCGACATGAATTTTGTCTTTGGGCGAGCCCCCTGCCGCACGCAAAGAACGCGCTACAATATTGGCCCAGTTATCAATATCGTTTTGCGTATAGCCGACAACTGTCGGTTTACCTGTGGTTCCCGAAGAAGCATGAATGCGCACCACTTGTTCCATTGGCACGGCAAAGGTGTCAAAGGGATAGTTGTCGCGCAGATCCTGTTTGGTGGTACAGGGAAATTTACGCAGGTCTGAAAGTTCCCTGAAATCATCAGGATGTACGCCTGCTGCGTCGAATTTGCGCCGATACATCGGCACATTTTCATACGCGTGTTTGAGCGTCCATTTCAGACGCTGTGTTTGCAACGCCTGTAACTCATCAACAGACGCGGTTTCAATCGGGTCAAGCTTTGTATTGGTTATCATTGTAGGTTACTCGCAGGTTGATATGCTCAAACACGCTCCAGAATCATGGCGATGCCCTGACCGACACCGATGCACATGGTGCATAATGCATAACGACCGTTACGCCGATGCAGCTCATGGCTGGCAGCCAGTGCCAGGCGGGCACCACTCATTCCCAATGGATGGCCTAAGGCGATAGCGCCTCCGTTGGGGTTAACATGTGGGGCATCATCAGGCAGCCCCAATTCGCGTAGTACACCCAACGCCTGGGCCGCGAACGCTTCGTTCAGTTCAATCACGTCCATATCGTGAATACTCAACCCCGCGCGTTCCAGCACCCGACGAGTTGCAGGCACCGGACCAAGCCCCATCAGGCGCGGTTCCACCCCGGCGGTTGCCATGGCTACGATACGCGCTCGCGGTGTCAGTCCTTGCGCTGCTGCCATCTGTTCACTGGCAATAATCAACGCAGCGGCTCCATCATTCACCCCGGAGGCATTGCCTGCGGTGATCACTCCATTGGCACGAAATGGTGCTTTTAGTCCACGTAACTGTTCCAGCGTCGTTTCCGGGCGCAGATGCTCGTCATGTTGTATTTCTGTTACAACACCTTTTTTGTTTTTCAACACAACCGGAACAATCTCTTCAGCTAAAATGCCTGAAGATTGCGCTTTTGCTGTACGTTGCTGACTGCGTAGCGCAAAACTATCTTGATCTTCTCGCGAGATTTTTAACAGTTCAGCTACATTCTCTGCCGTTTCCGGCATGCTGTCAGTTCCAAATTGTTGAGCCATGAGCGGGTTCACAAATCGCCAGCCAATAGTGGTATCAAACATCTCAGCCTGACGAGAAAATGCACTGGTTGCCTTGCCCATAACAAACGGTGCCCGAGACATTGACTCCACGCCACCAGCGATCAGCAAATCGCCATCGCCCGCTTTAATCGCCCGTGCGGCGAACCCCAGTGCGTCCAGTCCGGAACCACACAAGCGGTTAATGGTTGTGCCGGAAACACTCTGCGGCAGCCCCGCCAGTAAAGTCGCCATCCGGGCTACGTTACGGTTATCTTCTCCCGCCTGATTAGCACAGCCGAGGATCACATCATCGATACATTCCGCATCGAGACGCGGGTTTCGCACCAGCAGTTCCCGCAAAGGGATAGCAGCCAGATCATCAGCCCGAACACCTGATAATGCCCCGCCGTAGCGACCAATTGGCGTACGAATTCCGTCACAGATAAAGGCTTCACGCATCAGGCTTCTCCTGTAATGGTGCCGCCGATGCGGTGAGATTTACCGCGAAACAGCGCAACCGTTTTTTGTTGTTGGTTAACAATTTCGATGTCGTAAACACCGGTTTGCTTGCCCTGATGACGTACCTGCGCAGTAGCAGTTAAGGTGTCTCCGGCAAAGCCTGGACGCAAAAAATCAATCGTGCAGGCAGAAGCGACGGCTGCCAGCCCCTGGCTATTGCAGGCGTAGGCAAAGGCAGTATCAGCCAGTGAAAATAGCTGCCCGCCGTGGCAACTTTGATGACCATTAAGCATTTGTGCAGTGACGGTCATGGTCACTACAGCAAAGCCTTCATCCATTGAGATAATGTCGATGCCAAGCGCTTTGGCGCAGGCATCGTTCTCATACATTGCATGGGCATTTTGCCAGGCCTTATTACTCATAACCGCTCTCCAGAAGCGCTCGTTGGCGCAGCAATGAACATGGGCGATAGCGTTCTTCGCCATAGTGATGTTGTAGATTTTCCAGGAGCCTTAATATTCGCTGCCAGCCAAGTTGCGCTCCCCAGGCAAGCGGGCCATATGGATAATTCACCCCAAGACGCATGGCGGTATCGATATCCTGTTCAGAGGCCACGCCTTTTTGAAGCGCATCAAGGGCTTCATTGATGATCATTGCTACCGTTCGCCAAATCAGCATTCCTGGGTAATCTGCAATTTGCAGCACTGTTTTGCCCTGCTGTTGCAGGTAATAAATGGCCTTGCGGGTCGCTGAGTCCGGGTTCACCGCTGCCGCAGCAATGGTCACCACCTTGCCCGCCATTTTGTCGACCACTACCACCGGGCGTGCCAGTCGTATTGCCAGCGCCTGTGCCGTCTCGCCTTGTGTCTCAATCAATAAAACATCGTCAATTTCCGTGACACCGTCACTTTTCTTTTCTACTTTCATGGGGCTAAAACTGTCGCTTACCGCTTCCAGGCCAACAACTGCCTCACGTTCCGCGCGCCAGTCGTACACGCCCAGCCCACTTTTCTTGCCCAACCGTCCACCAATCACCAGTTCCTGTTGCACCAGCGAAGGTAAAAAACGACGCTCCTGCCAGAAAGCGTTAAACACCGAACAGGTGACAGCAAAATTGACGTCCTGACCAATCAGATCGGTTAATTCCAGCGGCCCCATCGGGAAACCAGCGCCATCGCGAAGTGCAGCGTCAATCACTTCTGGTGCAGCAACCTGCTCTTCCAGTGCCCGCCAGGCCTCGGAATAATAAGGACGCGCAACACGGTTAACGATAAATCCAGGAGTCGAATGACAGCGCACAGGCTGCTTACCCCAACTCAACGTTAGTTCACACAACTGCTCAACAACTTCCGCTGCCGTTGCCAGCCCACTGACCACCTCCACCAACTTCATCACCGGTGCCGGGTTAAAAAAATGCAGCCCCGCAACACGTTCAGGATTTTTTACCTCCGCAGCAATCGCGGTTATAGAGATTGACGAAGTGTTAGTGGTCAATAGCGTTTGTGGCGGGCAAACTTCCGCCAGCTGTGCAAAGAGCGCTTTTTTGACTTCCAGACGTTCAGACGCCGCTTCAATGACCAGGTCCGCAGCTGCCAGCGCGTGAATATCGGTCACCGGGATCAGGCGTTTCAATGTGCGTTCACAGGTTTCAGCAGTCAGTTTTCCCCGCGTCACTCGTGAATTTAGCCGCGCGTGTATCCCGTCGATTGCGCGGGTCAGCGCTTCAGCAGAAATGTCATACAGTAAAACCTGATGTCCATGACTGGCGGCAACTTCAGCAATGCCAGCCCCCATGGTGCCGCTCCCAATCACTGCCACAGTTTGCACATTTATCATCATGCTATTTCCCCGTGAACTGCGGTGAGCGTTTAGCCAGGAACGCACTGACACCTTCACGATAATCTGCGCTCCGTCCGGCAAGTCGCTGATAGTCACGTTCCAGATCCAGTTGCGTATCAAGCGTATTGGTTTCAGCGCTATTTATCGCTTGCTTGATAAGTCCAAGACCAAATGTCGGTTGTGTCGCCAGATGCCGTGCCAGCTGTTGCGCGGTATCTGCCAGCGTTTCATCATCAACAACCTGCCAGATCATCCCCCATTCGTGCGCCTGTTCAGCACTCAGTTGATTCCCCAGCAGTGCCAGCCCCATGGCGCGCGCTCGTCCGGCAACGCGTGGCAGTAACCAGGTACCACCGCAATCGGGTACCAAACCTAACTTACTAAACGCCATGACGAATTTTGCTGAACGGGCAGCAATAACGATATCGCACCCCAGTGCCAGTGTTGCGCCTGCCCCTGCAGCCACGCCATTAACTGCACAGATCACCGGTTTTGGCAGTTTTGCCAGGCGACGTACCAGTGGGTTATAGAAACGCTCCACTGACATACCTAAATCCGGTGCGGGGCCTGTGGGATCAACGTTACGATCGTTAAGATCCTGACCAGCACAAAATCCACGTCCGGCACCTGTAATTAACAAGCAACGGATAGTGTCGTCGCGCTCGACCTGTTTCAGGCACTCTGCCAGTTGTGCGTGCATCTCATCATTAAAACTGTTCAGGCGTTCCGGGCGGTTGAGCGTTAGTGTCATCACGCCCTTTTCTACATGACTGAGGATGAATTCCATCATTAGCGTCCTTTAAAGTCGGGCGTGCGTTTTTGTAAGAAAGCGGAGATGCCTTCATGACGATCTTCTGTTGCCGCCAGCAAGGTGAATAACTGTCGCTCCTGGGCAAGTCCGGCTTGCAAAGCCACTTCCTGCGACTGGCGCAGCGCTTGCTTTGCCGCTTGTAAGGCCAGCGGCGAGTGACGTGCCATTTTCGACGCCAGCTGTAAGGCGTATTCGAGGGTTAAATCGCTGGGGAAGACGTCGCTAACCAGCCCGGCCTGCTGTGCTTGCTGAGCGGTGATACTTTCTCCGCTCAGCACCATTTTGCTGGCTAACGATTTACCGACACTACGGATTAAACGTTGCGTTCCGCCTGCGCCAGGCATGATGCCGAGAGTGATTTCCGGCAACCCAAAACGCGCGTTCTCTCCGGCAACCACCACATCGCACAACAATGCCAGTTCGCAACCCGCACCAAGCGCGTAACCGTTGACGGCTGCGATGAGTGGTTTGTTAAAGGCCTGCAATCGCGCCCATAGCTGCGGACGTGTATCGTTTAAGGTGGCCGCGAGATCTTTTTCTGCCATTTCGTTGAGATCGGCCCCAGCGGCAAAAAAGCGTGCATTACCGGTAATCACACAGACCGAAATGCTGGGATCGATAGCCGCAGCTTCCAGCTCATTTACCAGTTGCGTCAGCAGGACATTATTCAGCGCATTACGTGCGGCAGGACGGTTAAGGGTCAGCAACAATACTCGTTGCTGACGGCTGACGATCAGTTCGCTCATGCCATCCCCTTCGCGTCAAAGTCAACCACCACATCGCTGGTCAGCGGCAGTGCCTGGCAACTCAACACATAGCCTGCAGCCAGTTCATCCGGTTCCAGACTGTAATTGGTTTCCATCGCCACTTTGCCACGCAGCACTTTGCATTTGCAGGTCGCACAGACGCCGCCTTTGCAGGCATAGGGCAGATCAGCCCCCTGGCGCAATGCCGCATCGAGAATGCTTTCATCGTCGGCATTAAGCACGATTTCCCGATCCCGCCCATCCTGACGCACAGTCACTTTTTGTCCGTCACTTTGCACGTTAACGTTACGTTTGACGCGCGTGCCAGCCGTATTAAACCGCTCCAGATGAATCGCTTTTTCTGGCATTCCCAGTGCTTTTAAGGCAGCTTCCGCGTCATCCATCATCGCCGCCGGACCACAAATAAACGCCTCATCATAAAGACGAAAATTAATGAGCGAGGCCCCAAGTGACTGTAATTTTTCACCGTCAATACGCCCGTGAAGCAGATCGCTGTCGAGAGTTTCCTGACTGAAAATGCACAACAACTGTAAACGCTGAGGATATTTGTCTTTCAGGTCTGCCAGTGCCTGGCGAAACATCATGCTCTGGCTGGTACGGTTACCGTAAATCAGAGTGAACTGACTTTCAGGCTCGGTTTGTAAAGTGGTGGCGATAATCGCCAGCATTGGCGTAATACCCGATCCTGCTGCAATAGCCAGATAGCGGCCCTGGCGTTCGGCCTGTGGCTGATAGCCGAAATGCCCCTGCGGCACCATGACTTCCAGCGTCATCCCCTGGCGGATGTGTTCGCGGGCATAGCGGGAGAAACGTCCGCCTTCAATGGCTTTCACCGCCACACTAATTTCGCCAGGCAGGTAGCTACGGCAAATGGAGTAACAACGGCGTAATTCTTCACCATTAAGGCTGGCTTTTAAGGTCAAATGTTGACCGGGACGAAAGCGATACGCCTCCTGCAAAGGCTGGGGTACCGCAAAGGTAATGGTTACCGCATCACGGGTTTCTGGCTCCACTTTTGCCACCGTTAAGGAATGAAACGTTGTCATGGCATCCTCAAATACATTTGAAATAATCGAAAGGTTCGCGACAGCTATCGCAGCGATACAATGCTTTGCAGGCCGTGGAACCAAATTCACTGATAAGTGTGGTATGGACGCTGGCGCAACGCGGGCAACGTACTTCTGGCGGCAAATGGGCATGGCAACTGTGTCCGGCGGGCGGGCTAATGCCATACTGTCGCAGACGCTCACGGGCATCGGGGGTCATCCAGTCGGTGGTCCACGCCGGGTCGAGTTGCAGCACAACCTGAACGGGGGTAAACCCGTTGGTTGTCATTGCCTCACGTATCGCGCCAATCAAATGTTCCGTTGCCGGACAACCGGAATATGTCGGCGTAAAGCCGATCACCCATCCTTCTCCCATCTGTGTCACATTACGCACCATGCCTAAATCAGTAATGGTCAGCACCGGGATCTCCGGATCCGGGATCTGGCTGAGTAGCGCCCATATCTCATGCACCTGTGGCGGTGCAATGGTGGCCAGACGTTGCATACCCATCTCCTCTGTTACCATTGCTGACCGGGTAAGACACGCTGGAGATACTGCATTTCTGCCACCATGGGTCCAAGGTGTTCGGTATGCAGTCCTTTTTTACCGCCAGTGCGATACGCCTGCTCTTGCGGTACGTTCAATGTGGCTTCGTTGAACCCAGCAAAAACTTCGGCTTCCCACGCTGCGCGTAAAGTGCGTGGGTCAACCGCAATACCCTCTTCACTCAGTGCAATATCAATCTCGTCGGCATCGAACAGTTCGGCGGTAAAACGCCACAACTTGTTGATGGCCTGCTGCATCTTTTGCCCTGATACGTCAGTACCATTGCCCAGTCGCTCCAGCCAGCCACGACTAAAACGCAGGTGATAGCGAGCTTCTTTAATTGCTTTGGCAGAAATCGCCGCCAGTTGCGGCTCGCGGCTTTCCATCAGACGGGTAAAGAGCGCCACATGCCATGCATCGATGAAATACTGACGTGCAATGGTGTCGGCAAAATTGCCGTTTGGTTGTTCAACCAACAATAAGTTGCTGAACTGGCGCTCGTCTCGGGTGAAGGCCAGGGTATCTTCATCGCCTTCTCCCGCTAATTCAGCGGCATACGATAAGAAGTTGCGTGCCTGACCTAATAAATCGAGGCCAATGTTTGCCAGTGCGAGATCGATTTCCAGTTCCGGTGCGTGACCGCACCATTCACCCAACCGCTGGGAGAGCACCAGGCAGTTATCGCCCAGGCGCAAGGTGTAAGCCGTTAACTGATTCATTTCCGACCTCACATGTGCTCAATGCCATCAGGGATGGTGTAAAACGTTGGATGGCGATAGACCTTGCTTTCAGCCGGATCAAAAAATTCACCGCGTTCTTCCGGTTGCGAGGCAACAATTTCACTCGCCTTCACCACCCAAATTGAACATCCTTCGCTACGACGGGTATAAGCATCACGGGCATTTTCCAGTGCCATCCGCTCATCGGCAGCATGTAAACTGCCAACATGGCGGTGTGATAAGCCCTGTTTGCCACGCACGAAAACTTCGTATAACGGCCAGTAAACATTACTCATTTTGAAACTCCTTATGCGACCTTACAGGCATGTTGTTTTTGTGCATGGGCCAGCGCAGCTTCCCGTACCCAGGTACCTTCTTCCCAGGCTTTACGTTTGGCGTCGAGCCGCTCCTGATTACAAATTCCGCGACCGTTTATCACTTCGTTAAACTCCTGCCAGTCGATCTCACCAAAGCGGTAGTGACCGCTTTCAGTATCAAAATGCAGATCCGGGTCAGGAACGGTCATACCGAGCATTTCAACCTGTGGAACGGTGTTATCCACGAAACGCTGGCGGAGTTCGTCGTTGGTGAAACGTTTGATTTTCCAGGCGAGACTTCTGGCGCTGTTTGGCGAGTTATCATCGTTTGGCCCGAACATCATTAAGGCTGGCCACCAGAAACGGTTAATGGCGTCTTGCAACATCTGCTTTTGAGCTTCGCTGCCCTGCGCCAGTGCCATGCAGGCTTCAAACCCCTGACGCTGGTGAAAACTCTCTTCTTTGCAGATTTTCACCATTGCTCTGGCATACGGGCCATAAGAAGTGCGGCATAACGCCACCTGATTGACGATCGCTGCGCCATCCACCAGCCAGCCGATAACACCGATATCAGCCCAACTCAATGTCGGATAATTAAAGATGGAGGAATATTTCATCCGTCCGTCGAGCATTTTTTGGTAGATGTCTTCTCTGGCGCAGCCCAGTGTTTCGGCGGCGCTATAGAGATACAGACCATGACCTGCTTCATCCTGCACTTTGGCCAACAGAATGGCTTTACGCCGTAAGGTTGGTGCGCGAGTGATCCAGTTACCTTCAGGCAACATACCAACAATCTCGGAGTGCGCATGCTGCCCAATCTGGCGGATCAATGTCTTTCGGTAAGCATCGGGCATCCAGTCCTGCGGCTCGATAGCCGTTTCCTGGGCTATCCGTTGCTCAAAGCGTTCTTCTTGGGTCACGTCATCACCTTTACGATTCCAGTTTTCGTGATTCAATCAAAAACACGAATCACATTGTTTTATGAAAGTTACACAGTGGTTAACTAAAATCACAAATTTTGTATATTTGAACTGTGACGGATTTCGCACCCTATTTTTATAAATCATTATTTATCAGTGTATTAATGTTTTTCGCAGTTGCTATACAGATCGCACAGTTAACATTTCGTTAAAAGACCACTTGCTTTTTATGATTCGCGATTTAACTATTAGCAACGGAAATGTGAAACATCTGGAGAGTAGCGATGCAGCAGTTAGCCAGTTTCTTATCCGGTACCTGGCAGTCTGGCCGGGGCCGTAGCCGTTTGATTCACCACGCTATTAGCGGCGAGGCGTTATGGGAAGTGACCAGTGAAGGTCTTGATATGGCGGCTGCCCGCCAGTTTGCCATTGAAAAAGGTGCCCCCGCCCTCCGCGCGATGACCTTTATCGAACGTGCGGCGATGCTTAAAGCGGTCGCTAAACATCTGCTGAGTGAAAAAGAGCGTTTCTATGCTCTTTCTGCACAAACAGGCGCAACGCGGGCAGATAGTTGGGTTGATATTGAAGGCGGTATTGGGACGTTATTTACTTACGCCAGCCTCGGTGGCCGGGAGCTGCCTGACGATACGCTGTGGCCGGAAGATGAATTGATCCCCTTATCGAAAGAAGGTGGATTTGCCGCGCGCCATGTACTGACCTCGAAGTCAGGTGTGGCGGTGCATATTAACGCCTTTAACTTCCCCTGCTGGGGAATGCTGGAAAAGCTGGCACCAACGTGGCTGGGCGGAATGCCAGCCATCATAAAACCAGCTACCGCGACGGCCCAACTGACTCAGGCGATGGTGAAATCAATTGTCGATAGTGGTCTTGTTCCCGAAGGCGCAATTAGTCTGATCTGCGGTAGTGCGGGCGACCTTTTGGATCATCTGGACAGCCAGGATGTGGTGACTTTCACGGGGTCCGCGACGACCGGACAGATGCTGCGAGTTCAGCCAAATATCGTTGCCAAATCTATCCCCTTCACTATGGAAGCTGATTCCCTGAACTGCTGCGTACTGGGCGAAGATGTCACCCCAGATCAACCGGAGTTTGCGCTGTTTATTCGTGAAGTTGTGCGTGAGATGACCACAAAAGCCGGGCAAAAATGTACGGCAATCCGGCGGATTATTGTGCCGCAAGTATTGGTTAATGCTGTCAGTGACGCTCTGGTTGCGCGATTACAGAAAGTCGTGGTCGGTGATCCTGCGCAGGAAGGCGTGAAAATGGGCGCACTGGTAAATGCTGAGCAGCGTGCCGATGTGCAGGAAAAAGTGAACACATTGCTGGCTGCAGGATGCGAGATTCGCCTCGGTGGTCAGGCGGATTTATCTGCTGCGGGTGCCTTCTTCCCGCCAACCTTATTGTACTGTCCGCAGCCGGATGAAACACCGGCGGTACATGCAACAGAAGCCTTTGGCCCTGTCGCAACGCTAATGCCAGCACAAAACCAACAACATGCTCTGCAACTGGCTTGTGCAGGCGGCGGTAGCCTTGCGGGAACGCTGGTGACGGCTGATCCGCAAATAGCGCGTCAGTTTATTGCCGACGCGGCACGTACGCATGGGCGAATTCAGATCCTCAATGAAGAATCGGCAAAAGAATCCACCGGGCATGGCTCCCCACTGCCACAACTGGTACATGGTGGGCCTGGTCGCGCAGGAGGCGGTGAAGAATTAGGTGGTTTACGGGCGGTGAAACATTACATGCAGCGAACCGCTGTTCAGGGTAGTCCGACGATGCTTGCCGCTATCAGTAAACAGTGGGTGCGTGGTGCGAAAGTCGAAGAAGATCGTATTCATCCGTTCCGCAAATATTTTGAGGAGCTGCAACCAGGCGACAGCCTGTTGACTCCCCGCCGCACAATGACAGAGGCCGATATTGTGAACTTTGCTTGCCTCAGCGGCGATCATTTCTATGCACATATGGATAAGATTGCTGCTGCCGAATCTATTTTTGGTGAGCGTGTAGTACATGGGTATTTTGTGCTTTCTGCGGCTGCGGGTCTGTTTGTCGATGCCGGAGTTGGTCCGGTCATTGCTAACTACGGGCTGGAAAACTTGCGTTTTATCGAACCCGTAAAACCAGGCGATACCATCCAGGTGCGTCTCACCTGTAAGCGCAAGACGCTGAAAAAACAGCGTAGCGCAGAAGAAAAACCAACAGGTGTAGTAGAATGGTCGGTAGAGGTATTCAATCAGCATCAAACCCCGGTGGCGCTGTATTCAATTCTGACGCTGGTGGCCAGGCAGCACGGTGATTTTGTCGATTAATCGGTCAATGAAGGGCAACGGCGAATAGTTGCCCTTTTATTTCACCAAATTTTGTGACGTTGTCACATTATGCATGATGTGTATCTGTATTTTCAGGGCACTCACTGTATGAAAAGCTGGCACACCTGCCAAACAACCTGGCAGGTGCAGGCAATCCCCTTTACATCAGTACTGATAATGTGAACCTGACTAAACCGCCCACAGAGCGCGGTTGCTAACAAGAACACAACATCTGACGAGGTTAATAATGGGAAGCCCCTCTCTGTATTCTGCCCGTAAAACAGCCCTGGCGTTGGCAGTCGCCTTAAGTTTCGCCTGGCAAGCGCCGGTATTTGCCCACGGTGGTGAAGCGCATATGGTGCCAATGGATAAAACGCTTAAAGAATTTGGTGCCGATGTGCAGTGGGACGACTACGCCCAGATCTTTACCCTGATTAAAGATGGCGCGTACGTGAAAGTGAAGCCTGGTGCGCAAACAGCAATTGTTAATGGTCAGCCTCTGGCACTGCAAGTCCCGGTAGTGATGAAAGACAATAAAGCCTGGGTTTCTGACACCTTTATTAACGATGTTTTCCAGTCCGGGCTGGATCAAACCTTTCAGGTAGAAAAGCGCCCTCACCCACTTAATGCGCTAACTGCGGACGAAATTAAACAGGCCGTTGAAATTGTTAAAGCTTCCGCGGACTTCAAACCCAATACCCGTTTTACTGAGATCTCCCTGCTACCGCCAGATAAAGAGGCTGTCTGGGCGTTTGCGCTGGAAAACAAACCGGTTGACCAGCCGCGCAAAGCCGACGTCATTATGCTCGACGGCAAACATATCATCGAAGCGGTAGTGGATCTGCAAAACAACAAATTGCTATCCTGGCAACCCATTAAAGACGCCCACGGAATGGTGTTGCTGGATGATTTCGCCAGTGTGCAGAACATTATTAACAACAGTGAAGAATTTGCCGCTGCCGTGAAGAAGCGCGGTATTACTGATACGAAGAAAGTGATTACCACGCCGCTGACCGTAGGTTATTTCGATGGTAAAGATGGCCTGAAACAAGATGCCCGGTTGCTCAAAGTCATCAGCTATCTTGATGTCGGTGATGGCAACTACTGGGCACATCCCATCGAAAACCTGGTGGCGGTCGTTGATTTAGAACAGAAAAAAATCGTTAAGATTGAAGAAGGTCCGGTAGTTCCGGTGCCAATGACCGCACGCCCATTTGATGGCCGTGACCGTGTTGCTCCGGCAGTTAAGCCTATGCAAATCATCGAGCCTGAAGGTAAAAATTACACCATTACTGGCGATATGATTCACTGGCGTAACTGGGATTTTCACCTCAGCATGAATTCTCGCGTCGGGCCGATGATCTCCACCGTGACTTATAACGACAATGGCACCAAACGCAAAGTCATGTACGAAGGTTCTCTCGGCGGCATGATTGTACCTTACGGTGATCCTGATATTGGCTGGTACTTTAAAGCGTATCTGGACTCTGGTGACTACGGTATGGGCACGCTAACCTCGCCAATTGCCCGTGGTAAAGATGCACCGTCTAACGCAGTGCTCCTTAATGAAACCATTGCCGACTACACTGGCGTGCCGATGGAGATCCCTCGCGCTATCGCGGTATTTGAACGTTATGCCGGGCCTGAGTATAAGCATCAGGAAATGGGCCAGCCCAACGTCAGTACCGAACGCCGGGAGTTGGTGGTGCGCTGGATCAGTACAGTGGGTAACTATGACTACATTTTTGACTGGATCTTCCATGAAAACGGCACTATTGGCATTGATGCCGGTGCTACGGGCATCGAAGCGGTGAAAGGTGTTAAAGCGAAAACCATGCACGATGAGACGGCGAAAGATGACACGCGCTACGGCACGCTTATCGATCACAATATCGTGGGTACTACACACCAGCATATTTATAATTTCCGCCTCGATCTGGATGTAGATGGCGAGAATAACAGCCTGGTGGCGATGGACCCGGTGGTAAAACCGAATACTGCCGGTGGCCCACGCACCAGTACCATGCAAGTTAATCAGTACAACATCGGCAATGAACAGGATGCCGCGCAGAAGTTTGATCCGGGCACGATTCGTCTGTTGAGTAACCCGAACAAAGAGAACCGCATGGGCAATCCAGTTTCCTATCAAATTATTCCTTATGCAGGTGGTACTCACCCGGTAGCAAAAGGTGCCCAGTTCGCCCCGGACGAGTGGATCTATCATCGTTTAAGCTTTATGGACAAGCAGCTTTGGGTAACGCGTTATCACCCTGGCGAGCGTTTCCCGGAAGGCAAATATCCGAACCGTTCCTCTCATGACACCGGTCTTGGACAATACAGTAAGGATAACGAGTCGCTGGACAACACCGACGCCGTTATCTGGATGACTACCGGCACCACACATGTGGCCCGTGCCGAAGAGTGGCCGATTATGCCGACCGAATGGGTACATACTCTGCTTAAACCATGGAACTTCTTTGACGAAACGCCAACGCTAGGGGCGATAAAGAAAGATAAGTGATTGTTTCAGACTAAAAAAACGGCACCTGGTGCCGTTTTTTACTTATGCGCGAACCAGATTAATACCGTACACACACCGACTTGGTTTCACACCAACCGTCCAGCCAGTCCGGGCCAAAATCACGGCCTGTTCCTGACTGCTTCATCCCACCAAACGGTAAGTTAGCGTCAATTAAGGTATGACTGTTTACCCACACCGTACCTGCCTGTAAGCGATCGCTATATTCCAGAGCCTGGGAGAGATTTTGCGTCCAGACGCTGGCAGTTAAGCCATATTCCGTGTCGTTTGCCAGTTGTAACGCCTCTTCTCCATCCGCTACACGCACCAGGTTAACCACCGGACCAAACACCTCTTCACGAGTTAAGCGCAATTTAGCATTGGGATTTACCACCAGCGTTGGCGCAACATAATATCCCTCTCCGGCAGGTCCACTCGCCCCGCGAATCAGCTCTGCTTGCTGTGCCTGCGCATCGTCAAGGAATGAACGCACTTTGTCGCAATGCGCACGAGAAACCAAAGGGTTAATCTGTGCAACAGGTGACATCCCCGGTCCCACTTGCAACGATTTTACCGCCTGCTCAAATCCACTAACCAGCGTGTCAAACAACGGCGCTTCAATATAAATTCGCGAACTGGCGGCGCATACTTGCCCCTGATTCAGGAAACTTCCGGTCATCAAGCCTTCAATAACCCATTGCGGATCAGCATCTTTTAATACAATTGCCGGGTTTTTACCGCCCAGTTCCAGCGTTACACGCGTCAAGCGATCAGCAGCAGTTCTGGCAATACCTTTGCCCGTCGCGGTTGAACCGGTAAAACTGATTTTCGCAACATGAGGATGTGACGTCAGGGCCGCGCCGCATACAGAACCTGACCCGGTGACCACATTAAAAACGCCATCAGGAATACCTGCCTCGCTGGCCAGTTCCGCCACGCGCAACATAGTCAGTGGCGTGGTTTCCGATGGCTTAATCACGATTGAACAGCCTGCTGCCAGTGCTGGCATCACCTTCCACATGCCAATCATCAACGGAAAGTTCCATGGCACAATTCCCGCTACCACGCCAACCGGCTCTTTACGCGTCCAGGCCTGATAACGCGCCCCCTGGGGTAAGGGAATCGACAAGTCCAGCGTTTTACCCGCGATTTTGGTCGTTAACCCGGCGGTATAACGCATCCAGTTCAGCGTACAGCCCACTTCAAAAGCACGGGAAATAGCAATTGACTTACCTTGCTCCAGGGTTTCCAGCTGTGCCAGCTCCTCACCGTGCTGTTCCACCAGATCGGCAAAACGTAGCAGGATACGTTCACGCTCTGCGGGTAATCGCCCGGCCCAGCGACGCGAGACAAAGGCCCGCCAGGCAGACATGACCGCGTTATCTACATCCGCTTCGTTGGCATCAACAGTTGACGCAATTTCTTGCCCGGTGGCCGGATCAAAGATCGCCAACCGTTTTTCACTTTGTGCGGGGCCAGGACGACCATCAATATAAAGACCGTGTTGACGATCGAGAAACTGTTGGACCTGGCTTAATACTGCTACATGCGGCTCTGTCATCACTTTTCCTTATTATTTACCCAGTGTGATTTCAGTGTACGCAGCGACAAGAAAAGTCACTTTTTTCGCTGTGACATTCGCTTTGTCAGCTGTGACAAGCTCCGCAAATCGTGACAATAACCGCTTATGTCTCTATGCCTGACAAGACTTATTTCCTATAGTCAGGCTCATTAGCTTCGTTTATTGCAACACAAATGCAACAATAAAAATACATTTCACAGAGCGAAAACGTGCCATGAACCCCGCAGTGGATAATGAGTTTCAGCAATGGCTTTCCCAAATCAATCAGGTATGCGGAAATTTTACCGGACGCCTGCTGACTGAGCGTTACACGGGTGTACTGGACACGCATTTTGCCAAAGGACTAAAGCTGAGTACCGTGACAACCAGCGGGGTGAATTTATCCCGCACCTGGCAGGAAGTAAAAGGCAGCGACGATGCCTGGTTTTACACCGTTTTTCAGCTTAGTGGTCAGGCAATAATGGAGCAGGATGAGCGTCAGGTGCAGATTGGCGCTGGCGATATTACGTTACTCGATGCCTCACGCCCCTGTTCGCTTTACTGGCAGGAGTCTTCTAAACAGATTTCATTACTTTTACCACGCACTCTGCTGGAACAATATTTTCCCCATCAAAAACCTGTCTGCGCAGAAAGACTGGACGCTGACTTACCTATGGTGCAACTCAGTCATCGCCTGTTGCAGGAGAGCATGAATAACCCGGCACTTTCTGAAACAGAAAGTGAAGCTGCGCTACAGGCGATGGTGTGTCTGCTTCGCCCGGTACTTCATCAGCGGGAATCTGTTCAACCTCGCCGTGAACGTCAGTTTCAAAAAGTGGTTACGTTGATAGACGATAATATTCGCGAAGAGATATTACGCCCGGAGTGGATAGCCGGAGAGACAGGTATGTCAGTACGTAGTTTGTACCGAATGTTTGCCGATAAAGGTTTGGTGGTCGCGCAATATATTCGTAACCGTCGTCTCGATTTTTGTGCTGATGCGATTCGCCATGCCGCAGATGATGAAAAACTGGCAGGTATTGGCTTTCATTGGGGATTTTCCGATCAGAGTCATTTTTCAACGGTATTTAAGCAACGCTTTGGGATGACGCCAGGCGAGTATCGACGTAAATTCCGCTAACTAATTCGCGTTGCATGTACAGCAACGCGAATTAGTTAAAACAGATATTTGACTATGCATTTTTCAGGGCGAAAGGCAATTTGACAGGAATTTTTGAATATTCACCTTGTTTCCGGAAAATAGAATAATCGCCTTCTCCTGTAGCGTTATCCCGATATTGCGGTTTTGCTATTAAAATTTTCGCACCCATTTACCGTTTATCCCTTGTACATATTCCCCCGGTTTAGCCCGAGCTACGAGCTTTTGCCCGGCGAGTTTCGCGATATCATCTACCGAGACATTATTTTGCTTTGCCAGTTGTTGGTAACTCGCTTTACGTTCGGCATTAATGTCGTTTACTAATTTCTCTGTTTCAGCATCTGTTTTCAGCGCAACCAGATAACCATAAAATGTTTCACCTACCCGCCCCTGAGTTCTGGCTTCATCCAGAGTCAATGCCATTACATTGCTGCTTACCAGCCCAACAAGAAACGCACAAAGAAGTAATGTTTTCTTCATCATCGCCTCAGAAAAGATCGCTACGAGTTTCAAGCAGCTCTTCGACATCTTTGTCTGCCTTGATGATGATCTCATGCTCAATTTTAACGTTCATATTGATAGTGATCGGTTCCTTAGGTGCAGCGACTTCAATGCGAGGCGTACAGCCAACCAGCATAAAAGATGACGTCAACGCAGCCAGTAAAATTTTCATTGTTTTTCCTCACACTCTTTTCCTTGCGGACAGTCATTTCCCGGCAGACGTGCGTTCTGCTCCAACCATGCCTGGAGATTATCGCCAAAGCGTAAACTGCGCCACAGCGTAAAAATATTCTCTTCATGATGGTAATTAAGGTTTACCGTACCGCTTTTACCATCAACGCGACTGGTACCTGTAATGTTGGCCTGCATGGTTAATAAACCGAGATTATCTAAATTAATATTTGTCGATGAACGGCTAATTTCCATATAGCGCAACCAGTTAATTGCTGAACCCGCAGTCATATTGTCTTTCACCACCGCATCTGCGGTGTCTTTATCCAGCCGCAAGGTCATTGGCCCGCTATTTGCCAGCCAGCCATCTTTCACTATCCATTTTTCGTTGTTTAGCCATAACGGCAATGCACCACTAAATGCCCCGGACATGGCGAATTGTTTCGGATTGACGGCGCTAACCAGTTCGCTGGATGAGAGATTATTCAGCCGCAACAGCGCCGGGTCATGTTGCGGCATACGTAATTGTTTCATCACCACGTTACCGCCTAACACATCGACGCTAACATCAGTCAACAGCAATGGTTCTTCTTCTGTCCACGGATAGCGCCCTTGCAAATCAGCCGTAATATTTTTCGCTGTCACCAGATTAATCACTTCGGCAATTCGCAACGTAACGGGGCCGCGAGTCCCCAGATGCCAGGCTCCATCGGCAAAACGGAAAGGCAGGACAAAATCGACACCGTTAACCTGATTATCTGGCATCCAGGCACTACCGCCTTTCAACACACCGTGCCCTCCCGCGCGGAATCCTTGTTCAGGCGCAGCAGAAAATGCGACCTGAGCATACAGTTCGCCATCGCGTAAGTTCATCTTCCAGTCGGGTGGCACCAGCGGCTGGAATACGGTCAGTGATTGTTTAGGCCACCAGGCGTTACCGCGCAGACGAATACCGTCCCAGCGACCATTTACCCGAACCGGGCCAATCTCACCAGCATGTAAATCGCCTTTAAAGAGGAAATACGTCGGATCGCGTCCATCGACGCTAAATTTTAACGTTGATGGCGGTAACACACTGCCGCCAGTGAACAGCGTTTGCCCGGCGTCCAGTGACAGCGCGCCGCTGAAGGAGGGATGCTGTGCGTCACGTACCCAGACGACGGGCTTGTCGAGAATTAATCGCGGCTTTTCTACCGTCATCGTACCGTATTGTAACTGGTCGAAACCGGTGGAGAGATCGGTCAGCGTAATCGTGCTGTCATGCCACTCACCCTTTCCTGCGACATCCCAGGTGGCATTCATCGGTGTAAAACTGCCTTTTCCCCAGTAGCGCCACTGCCAGCGGCCAGCGTCAGGGAGAAAATCATTCGCCAGTCCATCCATATGCAGCACGAAATCGCCCAGTTCATTTTCATGCGCCTGCAAAATGGCCTGCAAACGTCCGTCAACACCACGTTGGGTGACTTTTACACCCGCTAAAGGCCAGCGGATTTCATCGATGTCCAGCGAATCGATGACTCTTCCCTTCGAACGTAATAACGCACCTGGCTCAAAGGCCAACGTTGGGTCAGTCAGACTTCCGCTTAGCTGCGCAGGTAAACGGGCATATAAAATGAGGTCCGCCTGTTTCGCTTCACCGGTCAGTTGCAGAGGCAGCTGGCTGTTATCCATGCTTAATTTTCCTGGGCCAAAATTAAGCACCGCGTTGCCCTTACCCGCTTGCCCCTGGGTCAGCACACTCAGTCGTCCGCTGACCAGAGCGTTCTCAAGCCCTGCCTGCCAGTTGTCGACTTTAACACCCAGTCGGCCACTCAAAGGAAAACCTGCATACGGCCAGCTCCAGCGACCATCGCTTACGGTCAATTGTTGACGAGTAATTTGCCACGGCAGATCGAGCAACGGATCGCCGTTATCCCGTGCCACCACAATCAATTGCCCGCTATTTTCCTGCCAGTCCAGCTCGGCATCCACCAGTGAAGGCTCCTGCGACAAGTTTAACGTCGCAGTAGCATGACCACTTACAGGAAGTCCATCCGGCACTAGCGGCATAGTAAATTCCCCCACCAGTTTTACCGGCGGCTGATTTTCAAACGCGACGACATCCAGTTCGCTGACTGTAAGTTGTTGCCCTTTCAGCTGGCCTTGAAATTTAACTTTTTCGCCCTGATAACGCAGTTGCTGGATATCGGAGGTTAATGCGAGAGAGAGTTTTCCCTGCCACTCCTGCCAGGGAGAAAAAATCAGTTTATCGATATTGATCCAGGTGTTAGGCAACATGGCCTGCCACTGCGCGAGGGTTTTTGGAGCGGCAAGCGATTGCTCCGTCTGCGGCAATTTCGCCAGACAAGCAGAATCAAATTCTACCGTGCCGACGTTCAATAACCAGCGGCTGGGATGTGAAAGGCTGGCGTTGGTGATATGCGCAAGCTGACAATCTCCCACCAGATAACGGAGATCGGGAATGATTAAACCTTTACGCGTAATGCGTGGGCTTTCATCTAATGCAATACGTGTCCCGAGCGGTAGCCAGATGCCCGCCAGCGTGGGAACCCACAAGCCGAGCGTCATCAGCAGCGTCAACGGCACAAGAATAATCAGTAATAACAGCGCGAGAACGGCTTTATATTTACCCAGCATGGGTAGTTAATATCCTGATTTAGCGAAAAATTAAGCATTCAATACGGGTATTGTGGCATGTTTAACCGTTCAGTTGAAGGTTGCGCCTACACTAAGCATAGTTGTTGATGAATTTTTCAATATCGCCATAGCTTTCAATTATATTTGAAATTTTGTAAAATATTTTTAGTAGCTTAAATGTGATTCAACATCACTGGAGAAAGTCTTATGAAACTCGCCGTTTATAGCACAAAACAGTACGACAAGAAGTACCTGCAACAGGTGAACGAGTCCTTTGGCTTTGAGCTGGAATTTTTTGACTTTCTGCTGACGGAAAAAACCGCTAAAACCGCCAATGGCTGCGAAGCGGTATGTATTTTCGTAAACGATGACGGCAGCCGCCCGGTGCTGGAAGAGCTGAAAAAGCACGGCGTTAAATATATCGCCCTGCGCTGTGCCGGTTTTAATAACGTCGACCTTGACGCGGCAAAAGAACTGGGGCTGAAAGTAGTCCGTGTTCCAGCCTATGATCCAGAAGCCGTTGCTGAACACGCCATCGGTATGATGATGACGCTGAACCGCCGTATTCATCGCGCGTATCAGCGTACTCGTGACGCCAACTTCTCTCTGGAAGGTCTGACCGGCTTTACTATGTATGGCAAAACGGCAGGCGTTATCGGTACCGGTAAAATCGGTGTGGCGATGCTGCGCATTCTGAAAGGTTTTGGTATGCGTCTGCTGGCGTTCGATCCGTATCCAAGTGCGGCGGCACTGGAACTCGGTGTGGAGTATGTCGATCTGCCAACCCTGTTCTCTGAATCAGACGTTATCTCTCTGCACTGCCCGCTGACACCGGAAAACTACCATCTGTTGAACGAAGCCGCCTTCGATCAGATGAAAAATGGCGTGATGATCGTCAATACCAGTCGCGGTGCATTGATTGATTCTCAGGCAGCAATTGAAGCGCTGAAAAATCAGAAAATTGGTTCGTTGGGTATGGACGTGTATGAGAACGAACGCGATCTGTTCTTTGAAGATAAATCCAACGACGTAATTCAGGATGACGTATTCCGTCGCCTGTCTGCCTGCCACAACGTGCTGTTTACCGGGCATCAGGCATTCCTGACAGCAGAAGCTCTGACCAGTATTTCTCAGACTACGCTGCAAAACTTAAGCAATCTGGAAAAAGGCGAAACCTGCCCGAACGAACTGGTTTAATCTTGCCGCTCCCCTGCATTCCAGGGGAGCTGATTCAGATAATCCCCAATGACCTTTCATCCTCTATTCTTAAAATAGTCCTGAGTCAGAAACTGTAATTGAGAACCACAATGAAGAAAGTAGCCGCGTTTGTTGCGCTAAGCCTGCTGATGGCGGGATGTGTAAGTAATGACAAAATTGCTGTAACCCCAGAACAGCTACAGCATCATCGCTTTGTGCTGGAAAGCGTAAACGGTAAGCCCGTGACCAGCGATAAAAATCCGCCAGAAATCAGCTTTGGTGAAAAAATGATGATTTCCGGCAGCATGTGTAACCGCTTTAGCGGTGAAGGCAAACTGTCTAATGGTAAACTGACAGCCAAAGGGCTGGCAATGACCCGTATGATGTGCGCTAACCCGCAGCTTAATGAACTCGATAACACCATTAGCGAAATGCTGAAAGAAGGTGCACAAGTGGATCTGACCGCGAACCAGTTAACGCTGGCGACCGCGAAACAGACATTAACTTATAAGCTAGCGGATTTAATGAATTAATAGCTGCCACAGCTCCCGGCGGCAAGTGACTGTTCGCTACAGCGTTTGCCGTTGGGTAATGCACACATCCCAATCGCCGTACCATCCAGTTGACGGGCAACAGAAAGCGAACCGCCGATCATTGCACAATTTGCTTCTCCACTACTGGACATCGACGCTTTTAAACCTGGCGCTACGTGCGCCGCAGTCGCCTGCTGAACAGGTTCACTACTACACGCCGACAACAATAAAGCGGCACACCCTACCCAAAACGCTGCTCGCATCTTTTCTTCCTCTGATCTTCAAGCCAAACGACACCGCCATAAATAATAGGCAGCACAGAGGGCGACGTCGAGAGCTGTCCTGCGCGTTGCCCCGCATTTTTACTTTTTTATGGCTATTTTTTTGCCCTCTGTTTGATCAAAACATTCATTACGCTGATGTGGGGGACACAAAAGCGAAAATGCAGAAGAAAGCCATTTGCTAAAATTGAAGGATTACTACTGGGCGCGCAGCAATTTCGTGCGCCCCTCATTTGCGCAATGTAAGGGTGTCATATGATTACTATTGACGGTAATGGCGCGGTTGCTTCGGTGGCGTTTCGCACCAGTGAAGTTATCGCCATCTACCCTATTACCCCCAGTTCCACGATGGCAGAACAGGCTGATGCCTGGGCCGGAAACGGCTTGAAAAACGTTTGGGGAGACACACCACGCGTGGTTGAAATGCAGTCGGAAGCGGGGGCTATCGCTACCGTGCATGGCGCTTTGCAGACGGGTGCTCTTTCAACATCGTTTACGTCATCGCAGGGTTTGCTGCTGATGATCCCGACGCTGTACAAACTGGCAGGCGAACTCACACCGTTTGTCCTGCATGTAGCGGCACGTACCGTTGCCACACATGCACTCTCTATTTTTGGCGATCATTCCGACGTTATGGCGGTGCGCCAGACGGGTTGCGCGATGTTGTGTGCGGCAAACGTCCAGGAAGCGCAAGACTTTGCTCTCATTTCGCACATCGCGACGCTGAAGAGCCGCGTGCCATTTATTCATTTCTTTGATGGTTTCCGCACGTCCCACGAAATCAATAAAATTGTCCCGCTGGCCGATGACACGATTCTTGAACTGATACCGCAGGCAGAAATTGATGCCCACCGCGCCCGCGGGCTGAATCCGGAGCATCCGGTGATTCGCGGTACCTCTGCTAACCCGGACACCTACTTCCAGTCACGTGAAGCCACCAACCCGTGGTACAACGCAGTTTACGACCATGTTGAACAGGCGATGAATGATTTCGCTGCCGCGACAGGTCGTCAGTATCAGCCGTTTGAGTATTACGGGCATCCGCAAGCGGAACGGGTGATTATCCTGATGGGCTCTGCCATTGGCACCTGTGAAGAAGTGGTTGATGAATTGCTAACCCGTGGCGAAAAAGTCGGCGTGCTGAAAGTTCGCCTGTACCGTCCCTTCTCCGCCAAACACTTGCTACAAGCTCTGCCGGGATCCGTACGCAGCGTGGCGGTACTGGACAGAACCAAAGAACCCGGTGCCCAGGCAGAACCGCTCTATCTGGATGTAATGACCGCACTGGCAGAAGCCTTTAATAATGGCGAGCGCGAAACTCTGCCCCGTGTCATTGGTGGGCGCTATGGTCTTTCATCCAAAGAATTTGGCCCGGACTGTGTACTGGCGGTATTTGCCGAGCTCAACGCGGCTAAACCGAAAGCGCGCTTTACGGTTGGTATTTACGATGATGTGACCAATCTGTCACTGCCGTTGCCGGAAAACACCCTGCCAAACTCGGCGAAACTGGAAGCCTTGTTTTATGGCCTTGGTAGTGATGGCAGCGTTTCCGCGACCAAAAACAATATCAAGATTATCGGTAATTCCACGCCGTGGTACGCACAGGGCTATTTTGTTTACGACTCCAAAAAGGCGGGCGGCCTGACAGTTTCTCACCTTCGCGTGAGCGAACAGCCGATTCGTTCCGCTTATCTCATTTCCCAGGCTGATTTTGTTGGCTGCCACCAGTTGCAGTTTATCGACAAATATCAGATGGTTGAGCGTTTAAAACCTGGCGGCATTTTCCTGCTCAACACGCCGTACAGCGCAGATGAAGTGTGGTCGCGCTTGCCGCAGGAAGTTCAGGCCGTGCTAAACCAGAAAACAGCGCGCTTCTATGTGATTAACGCAGCGAAAATCGCCCGCGAATGTGGCCTGGCGGCCCGTATTAATACCGTCATGCAGATGGCTTTTTTCCATCTGACGCAAATTCTGCCTGGCGATAGCGCCCTCGCAGAATTGCAGGGTGCGATTGCCAAAAGTTACAGTAGCAAAGGCCAGGATCTGGTGGAACGCAACTGGCAGGCTCTGGCACTGGCGCGTGAATCCGTAGAAGAAGTTCCGTTGCAGCCGGTTAATCCGCACAGCGCCAATCGACCGCCTGTGGTTTCCGATGCCGCTCCTGATTTCGTGAAAACCGTTACCGCGGCGATGCTCGCCGGGCTTGGTGATGCCCTCCCCGTTTCGGCGCTGCCGCCAGACGGCACCTGGCCGATGGGCACCACACGCTGGGAAAAACGCAATATCGCCGAAGAGATCCCCATCTGGAAAGAGGAACTCTGTACCCAATGTAACCACTGCGTCGCCGCTTGCCCACACTCAGCTATTCGCGCAAAAGTGGTACCGCCTGAAGCGATGGAAAACGCCCCTGCCAGCCTGCATTCGCTGGATGTGAAATCGCGTGATATGCGCGGGCAGAAATATGTCTTGCAGGTGGCACCGGAAGATTGCACCGGCTGTAACCTGTGCGTCGAAGTTTGCCCGGCGAAAGACCGTCAGAATCCAGAGATTAAAGCTATCAATATGATGTCGCGCCTGGAACATGTCGAAGAAGAGAAAATCAATTACGATTTCTTCCTCAACCTCCCAGAAATCGACCGTAGCAAACTGGAACGTATTGATATTCGTACATCGCAGCTGATTACACCGCTGTTTGAATATTCAGGTGCTTGCTCCGGTTGTGGCGAGACGCCGTATATTAAATTGCTGACTCAGCTGTATGGCGACCGGATGTTGATCGCTAATGCCACTGGCTGTTCTTCAATATACGGCGGTAACCTGCCCTCTACACCGTATACCACCGATACCAACGGTCGCGGGCCGGCATGGGCGAACTCGCTGTTTGAAGATAACGCCGAATTTGGCCTTGGTTTCCGCCTGACGGTCGATCAACACCGTGTCCGAGTGCTGCGTCTGCTCGATCAATTTGCCGATAAAATCCCGGCAGAATTACTGACTGCGTTGAAATCAGACGCCACGCCAGAGATTCGTCGAGAACAGGTCGCAGCTTTACGCCAGCAACTCAACGATGTTGCCGAAGCACATGAACTGCTACGTGATGCAGATGCACTGGTGGAAAAATCAATCTGGCTGATTGGTGGTGACGGCTGGGCTTACGATATCGGCTTTGGCGGTCTGGATCATGTATTGAGTTTGACGGAAAACGTCAACATTCTGGTGCTGGATACGCAATGCTATTCCAATACCGGTGGTCAGGCGTCAAAAGCGACACCGCTGGGTGCAGTAACTAAGTTTGGCGAGCACGGCAAACGTAAAGCGCGTAAAGATCTTGGCGTCAGTATGATGATGTACGGCCATGTTTATGTGGCGCAGATTTCTCTCGGCGCGCAGCTGAACCAGACGGTGAAAGCAATTCAGGAAGCGGAAGCGTATCCGGGACCATCGCTGATCATCGCTTATAGCCCGTGTGAAGAGCATGGTTACGATCTGGCTCTCAGCCACGACCAGATGCGCCAACTCACTGCTACCGGCTTCTGGCCGCTATATCGCTTCGATCCTCGTCGTGCCGATGAAGGCAAACTGCCGCTGGCGCTGGATTCACGCCCGCCGTCAGAAGCACTGGAAGAAACGTTACTTCATGAGCAACGTTTCCGTCGTCTGAATTCGCAGCAGCCAGAAGTGGCAGAACAGTTATGGAAAGATGCTGCAGCTGATTTGCAAAAACGCTATGACTTCCTGGCACAAATGGCCGGAAAAGCGGAAAAAAGCAACACCGATTAAATGCACTGGATAAGGATTATCCAATTCTAAAAAAAAGCCCGGACGACTGTTCGGGCTTGTCTCATTATTTGTTGGATAAACAGTAACAAGGGTCCAACAGAAAATAATCTTTGTGACAATAAAGGCATATAACCCGCGAAGAATAACGCATCACTATTTAAATGTATAATTTTTATTTTGTATATGTCGCCAATAATATATTCACCAAACTTATCATCATTTCCGTAGAATTATTTGATTAAGGTTTTACTTAAGGCGTAACAAATGATATTTATCGGCTAACGGAACTTCTCCTTTAGGATGTTTTCACTCCCCAAAATGGGGATGAAAAGGCAAATAAAATAACTAAAGGATTTATTCAATGAAAAGCAAAGTACTGGCATTTTTAATTCCTACCCTGCTCGCCGCAGGTGCTGCACATGCAGCCGAAGTTTATAATAAAGACGGCAACAAATTAGATCTGTATGGCAAAGTTGATGGACTACATTATTTTTCTGATAATTCAGCGAAAGATGGCGACCAGAGCTATGCGCGTCTGGGTTTTAAAGGCGAAACCCAAATTAACGATCAACTTACTGGCTACGGTCAATGGGAATACAATATTCAGGCAAACAACACTGAATCTTCAAAAAACCAGTCATGGACCCGTCTGGCATTTGCCGGATTGAAATTTGCAGATTACGGTTCTTTCGATTACGGACGTAATTATGGCGTAATGTACGACATCGAAGGCTGGACCGATATGCTGCCTGAATTTGGCGGTGACTCTTATACCAATGCAGACAACTTTATGACTGGTCGTGCCAATGGCGTCGCGACTTATCGTAATACTGATTTCTTCGGTCTGGTAAATGGTCTGAACTTCGCGGTGCAGTATCAAGGTAACAACGAAGGTGCCAGTAATGGTCAGGAAGGCACCAACAACGGACGTGATGTTCGCCATGAAAACGGTGACGGCTGGGGTCTTTCCACAACATATGATTTAGGCATGGGCTTTAGCGCTGGTGCGGCATACACCTCTTCTGACCGCACCAATGACCAGGTTAACCATACTGCGGCGGGTGGTGATAAAGCAGACGCGTGGACTGCTGGGCTAAAATACGATGCTAACAATATTTACCTGGCAACCATGTATTCAGAAACGCGTAATATGACCCCGTTTGGCGACAGCGATTATGCTGTTGCTAACAAAACCCAGAACTTTGAAGTTACTGCACAGTACCAGTTTGATTTTGGTCTGCGTCCGGCAGTCTCTTTCCTGATGTCTAAAGGCCGTGACCTGCACGCTGCCGGTGGTGCAGACAACCCGGCAGGTGTTGATGATAAAGATCTGGTTAAATACGCCGATGTTGGCGCGACTTACTATTTCAACAAAAATATGTCCACCTACGTTGACTATAAAATCAACCTGTTGGATGAAGATGACAGCTTCTACGCTGCCAACGGCATCTCTACCGATGATATTGTCGCTTTAGGTCTGGTTTATCAGTTCTAAATCCTCCTGCCCGCTGTTATGGCGGGCTTTTTCTGCTTATTCTTCCTCCTTTGATCTAAATTAAAAATGTGAACTTCGTCATTACACAAAAAGTGTCATCTGGCGTTACACTTTATGCGGATACTAAAACAGGAGGTTTTATGAACAGAACGATTCTTGTCCCTATCGATATTTCCGATTCAGAATTAACTCAACGCGTGATTAGCCACGTTGAGGCAGAGGCAAAGATTGATGATGCAGAGGTTCATTTCCTGACGGTAATACCTTCACTGCCCTACTATGCCTCTCTGGGTTTAGCGTATTCCGCAGAATTACCGGCAATGGATGACCTGAAAGCGGAAGCCAAATCGCAACTGGAAGAGATCATTAAAAAATTTAAACTGCCAACCGACAGAGTGCATGTCCATGTTGAGGAAGGCTCGCCCAAAGACCGCATTCTGGAATTGGCGAAGAAGATCCCCGCTCATATGATCATCATTGCTTCCCATCGACCGGATATCACCACTTATCTGCTCGGTTCCAACGCCGCAGCTGTCGTGCGTCACGCAGAGTGCTCCGTGCTGGTTGTGCGCTGACACTAACGCCCGCACATTGCTGCGGGCTTTTTGATTCATTTCGCAAATGTGCTGACATTTTCCCCTCTAATCCGTACCATACACGCCACAGTTTTTATATCAGATTTCTTATGCTGGGCGTTCCGGCATGACGCATACTCTTCTGATGCCATATAACGAATTGAGTCGCTTTTAAATGTCGCAAAATCAAGAAATTAGTAAGAAAGAACAATACAACCTGAACAAGTAAGGGCAAAAATCACAACTCTCTGACTCATAAGTATTTTACTTATTTTTCAATGTGTTAAATATCATCAGCGACAACAATAAGCTACGATAACCCACTCTTTTTTTGCCCCTTTTTTGCCCCTTTTGCAGCGCTTTGCCCCATTTTTGCCATCAACAATTTTCCTCATCAAGTCATTTCAAAGCCTACTAGCTGCCTTACTTTTTTCCTCAATAACGCGTCGCCAGCAGGAAACAACCTAATCCCTGTTTTGGGCCCCAAAGCTGCTAATGATAATCATTTTCATTTTGTATAGGTTGTGCTATAAAACATAGCCGTTGCTATGTTTGTTCTAATTTTGCTCACTATAGGTACTAAATTATGTACTCAATAAAAAAAGTAACCATGCTCTTGGGGTGCCTCGCCCTCACCTGCTCGATCGCATTTCAGGCGAGTGCAACTGAAAAATTCAAGGTCATTACAACATTTACCATCATCGCAGATATGGCCAAAAACGTGGCTGGAGATGCTGCAGAAGTCTCATCCATAACCAAGCCCGGTGCAGAAATTCATGAGTATCAGCCTACCCCTGGCGATATTAAACGTGCGCAGGGGGCACAACTGATTCTCGCCAATGGTATGAATCTGGAATTGTGGTTCCAACGCTTTTACCAGCATCTTAATGGGGTTCCAGAAGTAATTGTCTCTTCGGGTGTGACGCCAGTAGGGATCACTGAAGGCCCCTATGAGGGCAAACCTAACCCCCATGCCTGGATGTCGCCAGATAATGCTCTGATTTACGTCGATAATATTCGTGATGCGTTGATAAAATACGATCCGGCAAATGCACAAACCTACCAACGTAATGCCGATACTTATAAAGCCAAGATTACCCAAACCCTTGCCCCCCTGCGTAAGCAGATTGCTGAACTCCCTGAGAATCAGCGATGGATGGTCACCAGTGAAGGGGCTTTTTCTTATCTCGCACGCGATTTGGGGCTAAAAGAGCTTTATCTGTGGCCGATTAATGCCGATCAACAAGGCACGCCGCAGCAGGTACGTAAGGTTGTTGATATGGTGAAGAAAAATCATATCCCGGCAGTCTTTAGCGAGAGTACGATTTCCGATAAACCAGCGCGTCAGGTTGCGCGTGAAACCGGCGCACACTACGGCGGTGTACTCTATGTCGATTCCCTGAGCACAGAAAACGGCCCGGTACCTACGTATATCGACCTTCTGAAGGTTACTACCAGTACGCTGGTACAGGGAATTAAAGCCGGGAAAAGGGAGAAATAATGATGCAATCTGCGGGCATTGTCGTTAATGATGTTACTGTCACCTGGCGTAACGGGCACACAGCACTGCGCGATGCATCCTTCACAGTACCAAGTGGATCTATTGCCGCTCTGGTTGGGGTAAACGGTTCCGGAAAATCGACGTTGTTTAAAGCGATTATGGGATTTGTGCGTCTGACCAGCGGAAAGATATCTGTTCTGGGTATTCCCACGCGACAGGCGCTACAGAAAAACCTGGTTGCCTACGTCCCTCAGTCAGAAGAGGTTGACTGGTCATTTCCTGTACTAGTGGAAGATGTGGTGATGATGGGCCGCTATGGGCACATGGGTATGTTGCGTATAGCCAAAAAGAGGGATCGTCAGATTGTCACCG
>OIGC01000262.1_pt1 | contig 16146 bp, 7 predicted proteins | sample 1582201 | NCBI WGS metagenome assembly OIGC01 (sample SAMN02674607, study PRJEB24791) | human gut metagenome, SKBSTL069 | isolation source: stool | host: Homo sapiens | place: USA
TAGATGGTTGTAATGGCTTCTTGCGAATTGACCGATAACTTATATGCATATTGAGAAGCTTTGGGAATATTAAAATAGTCATTACTCAAACGATAGTCTTCCATAATGACGTCTTCGTTGACTCCAAGAGCGGCAAGCAATAAGGCGGAAACGACCCCTGTACGCCCTTTCCCGGATGTACAATGAATCACAACCGGATAATGAGTACGGTCGAGAAGGACGGTGAACAGCTTTTTGAATTCCTTTTGGTAGTTTATAACTAATTCCCGATTCATTTGTTCTACCAAACGATAAATAGTGTCACTTTTTATCTTCTCTTCCTGAATTCCTTGCAGAATTTCTTCCATGTTCCCTGTGAGAATAGGGATATGTATGATATTAAATTCATCATCATGCAATTGCGGGTAGTTGTGGCGTTCATTTTCAGAACGTAAGTCTATGATTGTCCGTATCCCCATATTCTTAAGTTCCTGGCGTGAGCAGGGAGGAATGCTGTCTATTTGTGCGGAACGGTATATCATTCCCCAGCGAAGAGATTTGCCAGTACCGGCAGATTCATATCCTCCTAAATCACGGAAATTCTGTATGCCGGGGATATTAATGTTGCGGGTAGCCACTTTGATTCGGTATTTGTTATTAAATACCATCAAGTAGTAATAGCGTTGGGACGGATCATTGGTTACGATGGTCATTTTACCACTGGAAATGTAGGTTATTGCAATGGGAGAATTTTCCGGAATAGTTTCAGGAGAAGTGGAAGTGTATACTTTTACCTGCCCTTTTAATATTGGTGCTGTTTCCCATTTGATAATACAGTTTCCTACGTTGTTTTCTTCACATACCACAGATATAGCAGGTGATGTGCCGGAACATGATGGGAGCACTAATAAAACAGTAAGCCAGCTTAACAGGTTTTTATACATAGTTTCTTTGCCTTGAATCGTATACTGCAAAGATAAGAATTACCCGAAGATGTGGTAATTCCTTTGCGATAATTAGCCAAAGTTAATAGTAATTTACGTGTTAAAAAAGGGCACATCTTCTGATGGAAGAGTGCCCTGAATGAAAAATTGTATAAATCAGCTTTATTAGATGCTGTTCAATAAATCAGTTTTTCCTTCATTTATTAACTTTAAAATTAGTTCGCCGAACAAGGTATTTTGCCATGCAAACCAAGCACGGGTGAAGTTATTGGGGTCATCTTTGTGGAAAGATTCATGCATAAAGCCTGTCCCTGCATCCGTATTGAGCAGCATCTTTACACAATCTTTGATCTCCTGATCGTCCTGACTGGTAAATGCTTTCATCATGATACTCATAGGCCATACCATGTCATAGCCGATGTGAGGACCACCAATTCCTTCTCCTGCTTTTCCTTTGAAGAAATAAGGATTATCCTTGCTCCATACAAAACGGCGTGTATTCTGATAGATAGGATCGTTAATATCTACATCGCCAAGATAAGGCATTGCCAATAAACTTGGTACATTAGCATCATCCATTAAAAAATGATTTCCGAAACCATCTACCTCAAAAGCATAAATTGTACCATATTTAGGGTGATTGTAAGTTGCATATTTTTTTAGTGCAGTCTCTACTTCTTTTGCCAGATCTGTACATTGTTTTGCCATTTCTGCATTTTGATTTACAGTATTCAGAATTTCAGCAGCTTTCTTTAACGAAGAAACAGCAAAGAAATTAGACGGCACGAGAAATTGCAAGGTTGTAGCATCGTCAGATGGACGGAAGGCTGAAACAATTAGTCCGACAGGATTCACAGGAGCACCTAAACCGTTGTTGTTTAATGTATCGAGTGCACGTTCCGTTTTGCGTTGAAATTTATAAGGTCCTACTCCCTCCTTACGTTGTTGCTCCTTAAAAGTAGACAGGATGTTGGTGATGGCTTGTATCCATTCACTATCAAAAATACTGGCATCACCGGTCTCTTTCCAATATTGGTAGGCCAGACGTAGTGGGTAACATAGAGAATCTATTTCCCATTTTCTTTCATGTAATTCAGGTTTCATGTCGGTCAGGTCGGACATCCATTCTCCTCCCACAGCTCCGTCATTGAAAGCATTGGCGTACGGATCAATATTAATACATTTAAATTGTCTGCGGATCACTCCTTCGAGCATTTTCTTCAATTCGGGGTCTTTATTCGCTAATTGTATATAAGGCCAAACCTGTGCTCCGGAGTCACGTAGCCACATGGCATGAATATCACCTGTATAAACAAAAGTATCAGGTTTGCCATTTGTTGTGCGATAATGGACTGTCGTTTCGAGGGTATTTGGAAAACAATTCTCGAACATCCATGCCAATTTTTGATTAGTAAGTAACTTTTTCACCCTGATGATTTCTGCTTCCACGGCTTTTGATGTAAAAAGACGCTTGTTTACGGGTGGACGATTACTTTTATAAGCGGCAATTTCAGCTGCTTGATTAACCACATTGGTATGATCCTTAGCTAGGATAAGTTCTGTAGCTTTAGCATGGCCTCCCATTAATAGGGTAGTTGTGATAATGCATATTCCGATGTTTCTTTTCTTCATATCTCTATTGTTTTTAAGAGGGTTATTAAAAGTGATTATTATAAATCGATTCCGCCTAGTCTTCCATACATTTCTATGAAAGCAGCTTGTGTCAAGAGCCATTTTTTCTCGTTTTTATCCGTGCCACTCCAATCTGTATGGAACAGTCCCCGTTCATCTCTGGCATGATGCCATGCGTAATCAAGACTTTTTTGGAAATCAGTTAGATAAGTCTTGTTATGGTCTATTTGATAAAGTTCAATAAAGCCTCTAAGCATAACTGCTGTGAACCAGATATTTCCTTTTTTCAGTAATTGAAATGTTTGCCCGTTTGGAGAGGTAAAATGAGTGAAAAAGTGTTTATGACATGCTTCTGCTATATTTTGAGCATCTTCCAGATAATTTCTCTGTTTTGTAATTTGGTAGAGTAGGGCAGCTGCTTGCATCATTTGCCCACTGTTGTAGGCAAATTTGGCACGACCGATTTTCTTATTGAGTGCGATGTTGTCAAAGTATAGATGATCCTTTGGATCTTCCAGGTTCTTTTTAGTCCACTCGTATAAGTCTTTTCCTTGTTTTAAATAGGCGTCATCTTGAGTAGCCTGAAATAGCTTGAGAGCGAATACGGCTCCCGGCGCATTAGAACAAGTATTTTTAGATTCCTTCTTTTGTTCGCACCAGTAGATTCCTCCGCCAAGTACGTCATCTTTACCACTAAGGATAAACTTCCATATTAGTTTAGCTTTCTCCAGATAAGCTTGTTTTCCTGTCATACGATAAGAATCGGTAAAATCGATACCTAACCAGACGTTGTCATCATAAAAACGATCGGAGAGAGGTTGACTGCTGATATAAGATGAGTAAGCGAATGGTTCTCTTCGTGTGTCGAAGTATTCTTCCAATCCTGGTAGTACTTTGTTTTCCAGAAGTTTTTTATACTTCTTATTTCCAGTGCTCTCCAGTAATGCATTTACTGCAGAGAATGTGCCCGAATACGGCCAAAGGTAGGAATATTCATTGCGTCTTTTTGCTTGTTCTTCTGATGCCAGATAAGTTGCCTTATTGTCTTGGTTAAAAGGATAGTTCTCACGTAACAGACACGTGTTGGGTGCTGCATAGTTTTGGTAAAGAGAATCTAGGGTCTGCTGTGCTCTTTCTACGTCGGGACTGGCATTCGATAAAGTTAATGCACAAATAATATTCACTAATAAGTAATGCATGATTTTATTATTTTATAAATGATTATTGCATAAAAATATTTACTTGCTTCCACTTGTCTTCAGTATCATTCGCTACTTCTGTTCCTGGTGTGGAACGTCCTTCTTTTACATACTTCCTGATGAGTCGTGTCATTTCTTTTACTTCCTGTTTATAGCGTTTATCATGGATAATATTTTCTTTCTCTGATGGGTCTTTTTCAAGATCAAATAGCTGCATTGGAGGTAGTTGGGCCAAATCAGCAGGCTTATTGGGGTATCCCCATCCGCCTGAACCTCCATTAAAAACTAGTTTAAGTTGTGGTGTGCGTAGAGACAAATATCCTTTCCCTGATTCATAAATAAGGTCCTTTCGGGTAGAAGTCCCTTCTTTACTTAATATAGGCCACATACTGTAACTATCTACAGCCTCTTCAGTTTTTAGTTTATGATTGACCATTTGTGCAAAGGTCGCATAGAAATCGGTAAGAGAAACAAGGGAATTACTTATTTTATTCGAGAACTTCCCTTTCCAAGACACTATCAAAGGAATTCTGTGTCCTCCTTCGTAAATATCTGTTTTATATCCTCTGTAAATATAACTGGGAAAATGACCTTGCTTTTCCATTTCTTTTACGCCGATATAAGGAGCACAGCCATTATCAGAAGTAAAAATAATGATAGTATTATCCAATTGGTTATTTTTCTTCAATGTTTCCACGATTTGTTGTACCATATCATCTATCATGACTACAAAATCTCCGTAGGCTCCTATTGTTGTTTTACCTTTATATTTGTCTGACGGCAACACTGGTGTGTGTGGTGCTGTAATAGGCAAATATAGGAAGAATGGTTTTTTACTGTTACGCTGTTTGTCAATATAGTCTATACTATGACGTATTATGTTTGGTAGACAATCCTGTGGATCAAAGTCGGCTCCTGCCACTCCTCCGTGCATTAAACCGAGTCCCTTCTGCGGTTCAATGATATGGTCGGGAAGAGCAGTTACTTTATTGTTTTCTACATAAACATAAGGAGCTATGTCAAGAGAAGAAGGTATACCATAAAAATAGTCGAATCCTCGGTCTGTGGGACCATTTTTTATAGGTAATGAAAAGTCTACATCTTTCTTATTTTTCGCATTTTGAGGATATCCCCAATCCCAGCCTAAATGCCATTTTCCAATACAGGCGGTATTGTAGCCATTTTCAGAAAACATTTGGGCGATTGTCCGACGGTCGGGTGTAATCATAGCAGGCGAGTAACCGTCAAGTACACCTTCTTTTAATTTTGTTCGCCAAGGGTATCTTCCAGTGAGAATGGAATATCGTGACGGTGTTGACAAGGCGGAAGAGGAGTGGGCATCTGTAAAAGTAATCCCATCTTGAGTTAGATTATCAATGTTAGGAGTAGGAATCTTAGATTCTGGATTGAACGCTGAGATGTCTCCATATCCTAAATCGTCCGCCAATATAAATATTACATTGGGAGATTGTGCTCTTACGGCTGCTGTCGCAAGTAATGCGGATGAAAGGGTGATTAGTTTATGCATGTTTTTTTAATATGAGTGTAATATTTGCTCTAGACTTATGTTTTTAGGGGTTTGTAATAAAGGAAATTCTGGTAGTATACACATGGGTATTGCAGGATCTCCTACTTTCCAAGCTGGTATATTTGCAAAGAGTCTTTCTAGTTTTCTTCTTGATTTTTCAGCTTCGGCATTTCCTTTACCCTTTGCAATAGGATTCGTTTCTTTAGGATCTTTTATTGTATCGTAAAAATTACCATCGGAATAGAGCTTATATCGCATGTCTCTAAAAAATTGTTTTGCATTTTTACTCGCGGACGCGTTAAATCTTGAATCATAATGACAGAATACCCATTCGCGAGACTTGCCTTTTTCTCCCCTTATTTGAGGTAAAAAGCTTTCTCCATCTATATCCCATTGTTTAGGCACTTTAATATTCATAGCTTCTGCAAAAGTAGGCATAAAATCGGTGAAATCTATCATATCTGCACATTCATGCTTTGTATTGTTATTTTTTCCCCAATAAACTATCATAGGTACACGTACTCCAGTATCAATTGTTAGCCCCTTCCCACCCCTTACTATTGTTCCATCTTTCATGGTTGTTCTTATGTTACGGTTTGTTCCGTTATCTCCAATAAAAATGATAATGGTATTGTTCAATAAGTTTGAATTTTCTAACTTGTTGAATATCATGTTTATGTTTTTATCCACATGTTCTACCATTTTTGCGAAATTGGCGGTATTGCGTACTTCACGCATGGAGGGATCTTTCCATACATCACTTTGAGGAGTGGGGTAAAATGGATTATGCACTAATACCATAGGATAATATATGAAAAAGGGCTTAGTTTTGTTCTCTTCAATAAAATCAATCACATATTGAGTGAATATATCCGGTCCATATTCATTGTTTGAGTAAAGCTTTATATTTCCATCTTGTTCTATTAGTGGAGCGGCATATCTTTCTTTTATCATCCTGTCATAGCTTAACTGCCAAAGGCAATAGTGATCGAAACCAAAATGATTAGGCAGATTTCTGTTTCTGCCTAATTGCCATTTGCCAGCTATCATAGTGGTATATCCGGCGTCCTTTGCTAAATGGGCAAAAGTTTTCTCCTTTTGGTTTAAGTGTCCAAAGCAGGAGTAATTTTTATTATTGTATTTACCTGTCATTAGTTGTACGCGCGATGGTGTGCTTAAGGGTTGAGAGAAACAGTTGTCGAATCTCACTCCTATTTCTGAAAGTTTGTCAAGGTTTGGTGTTTGATAGGTACTGCCATAACATCCTAAACATTCACGTCCCATATCATCAGCTAAGATCAACACAATATTAGGCTGTTTGTTAGCTGTTTGGGCCATCAAAACGGAGGGAATTATAGCGAGACATTCCCATAAGAAGCTATTAATGACTTTCATTTGTTGATAGTTTTAGATGTTTATATTCTAACTTCTAGGTTTTGTTTATTGCATGAATATTTCGATTTGCTTCCAGCTATTACCAGTATCATTCGCACTCCTCTTTCCTGGGGTAGAACGTCCTTCTTCCACATACTTTTTGATCATCTGTGTCATTTTATCCACATCTTTTTTGTAGCGTTTGTTACTGATGATATTCTTCTTCTCCGAAGGGTCTTCTTTAAGGTTAAAGAGTTGCATGCTGGGTAGTTTGGCTAGATCAGCAGGTTTATTAGGGTATCCCCATCCTCCTGAACCACTGTGGAATACTAATTTTAGCTGAAGCGTACGTAGAGATAGATAGCCTTTTCCCGATTCATAGATAAGATCTTTTCGGGCAGAATTTCCTTTTTTGCTTAGTATAGGCCATATACTATAACTGTCCACCGCTTCTTCATCTTTCAATTGGTAGTTCACCATTTGGGCAAAGGTGGCATAGAAGTCGGTGAGTGATACCAATGAACTGTTGGTTTCGTTCGTATATTTTCCTTGCCAGGAAACGATGAGTGGAATACGGTGCCCACCTTCATAAATGTCGTTTTTATAACCTCTGTAGATGTAACTTGGGTGATGCCCTTTATTTTCCATTTCTTCTACACCTATGTATGGAGCGCATCCGTTATCTGAAGTGAAAATAATGATGGTATTCTCTAGTTGATTGTTTTTCTTCAATGTTTCTACGATTTGCTGTACCATGTCGTCTATCATAACTACGAAATCTCCATAATCTCCTATGATTGTCTGACCTTGATATTTTTTTGCCGGCAATACGGGAGTATGCGGTGCTGTGATAGGAAGATATAGGAAGAACGGCTTTTTACTGTCACGCTGTTTATTAATGTAGTCTATACCATGACGTATAATATTGGGTAGGCAGTCTTGTGGCTCAAAATCGGCACCTGCGACTCCATTACGTATCAGTTTGATTCCCTTTTGCGGACCAATGGTGCGATTGGGAAGAGCTGTCACTTTATCGTTTTCTACATAAACGTGTGGAGCTGTTCCGAGTGAAGCAGGTATACCGTAAAAATAATCGAATCCTCTATCCGTAGGACCATTCTTGATAGGGAGTGAGAAATCCACATCCTGTTTGTTTTTGGCATTTTGAGGATATGCCCAATCCCAGCCAAGATGCCATTTTCCGATACAAGCAGTGTTGTAGCCGTTCTCAGAAAACATTTGGGCGATTGTACGGCGGTCGGGAGTAATCATGGCTGGAGAGAATCCATTCAATACTCCACTTTTCATAGTTGTTCTCCAAGGATACCTTCCAGTGATAATGGAATAGCGTGAAGGAGTGGAGAGCGCGGAAGATGAATGGGCATCCGTAAAGGAAATTCCGGAGTGTGTCAAATTATCAATGTTTGGGGTGTGGATTTTGGATTCCGGATTGAATGCTGAAATATCTCCATAGCCTAAATCGTCTGCTAATATGAATATCACATTGGGCGATTGTGCCTTTACGGCAGTTGCTGTAAGGAGTACAGATGAGATTGTTATTAGTTTGTTCATCACCTTTGTTAAATCTTTTGTGAGTTTTATTTTCTTTTCAATCGGTCAACGTGAGCTCAATGAACTTTCAGAATGATACAATATGAAAAATCATTGAGCTCACGTTTGCTATTTATTCTTGTACTATGACATTTATAGGACAAGTGAATCCATTTTCAAATTTTGGGTATGCCGTACCCGAATTAGGCAGTGACTCGAATATGAAAGTGAATGTTCCCGCTTTATTCAATAAGGTACCTGCATCCGCATTGAAATCGACATACGATATGAAATACTTTTCATTTAGTTTTGAATCTTCAAAGAAATGAACGATCTCGTTACTTTTCTTGTTGGCTGTTCCAGCTCCAATTTTGGACTTGTCACCGGCTACCTTTACAACATCTGGTGTGTAGAATCCTCTGAACCAATTGTTTTTGTTATCATCATGTGCTTTGAAGTTATAACCTGTTGGTGTTGTAGCCCCTTCCGGCTTGTATGTTGCAAACCAAATGCGCATAGCAGTATTACCTCCAAGTACTTCCCCTTTGGTCAGTATTTTCGTTTGCTGGTTACTTTTCTGTACCAATTCGCCTCGTATTGCTTTTACGGGATTGCTTTCTGTAGGTTCCCAATCTTCATTGAAAGTCGGTACATCAGGAGTATCGGTAGTAAGGTTGGGGTTGACTATAAATCCGGATACTGGATTTTCTGTAATTGTAAATTCAAAGGGTACCCATCCTGTTTCTCCTGTGACAGGATGTTTGGGAAAATACTGTATGATGTCATTACCGGCATCTGTATTTGTATACTTGATGTATATCTTATAGTTACCTGGTTTTTCGATATAAGATTTGGGGGTTGAAGCACTGATAGTCCAAGATGCGGATGACATGGGACGTGTGCGGTTTCCGCCATAGAGTATATCAGGTGTGTTTTCGTCCCACATGCCTACAGATATTGGTTTTGAATTTGTTCCATGAAAGAATATATCATTTTCTCCCCAAACGTGACTTAGAGTACCGTCTTTTAATGTAAAAGCCTCGGGGTATTGTTCCATATTTTCTGGGGTGGGAGTAAATAAGGTAAGCGCTTTTACACCATTATCTTCGGTAAAGCTGGGACGAATGGCATTATTGGCAATCATAATGGAATTGTAACGTAGATTAGCAACGCAGTTGTATGTAAGTCCTGCAGTTTTGATTTCTGTGGAGGGACTGGACATTCGGGCATACCAAAATATTTGTTCGTTTTGTGCTCCGGTTATTGGAGCAGATTGATTTACCCAGTTAATTTCTCCACCAAGAAGAACAAAAGGTTTTTCACTGGTAGGAATGAATTCGCGTGCAGGACGTTGAGTGCCCTCAGCCCAAATCGGAATCGTTTTAGTGATGGTAGTACCAATTTTTTCTCCATTTTCAAAAATGTCAAATGAGATGGGTACCGATCCGTCTTGTGTTGGGGTTCCGCTTATCGGGAAATAAGCATATTGTTTGTCTCCCTGAAAGGAGAGTTGTACCTCTCCGTCCTCTATTTTCAATCCGGTTTCGGATGACCGGTCAACAAACTTGACGAGTAGTTTCCGGCCAAAACCATTGACGAACGGAATCCCCAAGCGGTCACCGGGTTCATTTTCATCACCGGCAAAAGCGGGAGTACCTTTAGCAAGGAATCCATCTACATAAATGGTTGATTCTTGTACGTTCAACCCTTTTTCTTGTATAATATATTCCATTCCGGGGTGTTCGCAGGAACAGAACAGACCTGAAATAAACAATATGGATAGTAATGTGGTAATCTTATTCATAATCATGTTTCCTTTCGTTTATATAACATTTGTTATCTTGCACCATAATTCTGTGTCAGTTTAGGATTGGAACGTATCTCCTGTGACGGAATTGGGAATAAGGTACAGTATTGATCAATCTCAAATTTTTCACTCTTCATATAGTAGTTGTTTACATTAGGAGAACTGTTGGAAGTATAGGCATTATAGAAATCTGTGAAGTGTTGGTTCATCACTTCTACAGCTTTTCCTGAACGAACGAGGTCAAACCAGCGGTGCCCTTCGAAAGCCAACTCCAATGTTCGTTCGTCATAGATTGCCTGATAAACTTTTTCTGGAGTATCTAAGACCCATTCTTTATTAGGGTCTCCAGACGCAAGATACGGAACAATGCCGGCTCTTTCCCGTACAAGGTTGATTGTTTTATTTAAAACGCTTTGTGACAGGATCCCGTCACTGATATGCGCTTCTGCTTCTGCCAATAACAGCAGTATGTCTGCAAAACGGAGGATATACCAATTGTCATCAGAATCATTTACTTTATACTCTGATGAGCTCATGTATTTGCCGCACATCCACTGGTTATCTGCATTAAAGCCTTTTACAGAAGCCCGGAAAGAGGTACCGGTATAAGGGTCGTAAGGATATGCAACGTCTTGCGGATAATCTTTGTTCTCATTAACCGGGAGATAAGAAATGCCGTCCGTATCTAATTTGATATTACCGTTGCTAATGCGTGTATCGGTGTAGATAATATCATCAAATTTTCGTACTTCATATTGATAATCGGGATACATAGAATCCCATTTTTTTGCCATATCCATAAAATATCCGGTCGGTGAGCATGCACCGTTTCCTTGATTTGAAATGGGAGACGGGATATATCCGTTTGAATTGGCTTTATTACGAGGTGCATAAGAAGCAGGTGAGAAAAGAGTATAGAACGGACTTCCCAATCCTTCCACTTGACCGGTTTTGTATTCCACTTCCCATATGGACTCGCATGAATGTTTGTTGGTGGATTTGAACAATTCGCTGAAATTCGGATATAATTCATATCCTCCATTGTTTATCACATCTTCCAGATAATACTTGGCAGCTTCATATTGCGTAGTAGTTGTTTTCGGATAAAATACGGTAATATTCGGATTAATGGATATATCTTTCCATGTTTCTACATCGGGGTAAGCGGCTTCCGTGATGTCGTTTGGCATAGATAGGAGTACTTTTCCCAGTAAGGCTTCTGCCACATATTTGTCAACTCTTCCTGTCGGAGTTTTTTCTCCGCTGTTTGTCGATCTATAGAGGTTGTTCGATTCGATGGCAGAAGTCAGATCGGTGAGAATCCGTATATAGACCTCTTCTGTCGATGCACGCAGATGGCCTCTGGAATCGGTGTATTCTTGCGGGATATCCATAATGATGGGTACTCCGCCGTAAGCGCGAACTAAGTTGAAATAGAAAAGGGCACGTAGTACTTCGGCCTCTGCAATGTATTTTTGAACGGTTTCATCATTCCCGAAGAGTTCTTTCCCTTTTTCGATGACTGTATTGGCTCTTATGATTCCTTTGTAGTGATGAGCCCAATAGTTTTGGTTTCCACTATTGTTGGCAGATATGGTAAATTTTTCAATTTCATGTCGGAAAGTATTGGCATAGTAATTAGTTTGATTTGGAAATGCAACATCCGAACGCACATCACCGAAAAGATAGATGCTGGCCGAATACAGCCCGTTATCTCTCAATGAAGAGTAAGTTGAGTACAATGCCGAACGTATATCATCAGGTGACTTGTAGAAATTTTTACCCGTTAAAGTGGTTTCCGGCTCGATATCTAGAAAACCGGTACAACCGGACATGCAGGTGGCGATCAATGCCACTGTAAATATATTCTTCAGATTCTTCATATTCTTTTTCATGCTTTAGATTTATAATGTAGCTTTCAGCCCTATGGTGAAATTTCTAGATAAAGGATATCCGGTACGGTCGATGCCCGGTGCGGTAGCCGAACGGAATGTGTTGGCTTCAGGGTTCATACCGGTATATTTAGTGAAAGTATGCAAGTTGTCAATATTGAAACTTAGTACTAATCCGTTCAGAAAGGTTTTTCGGAGCATTTTCTTGTCGAATGTGTATGAAAGCTGGATGTTACGGATGGACAGATAAGAACCGTCTTCGAGATATCGGTTGGTAAATTTACTCATTTCCGTGGTTGGACGTACATCATTGGAGGTGTAAGTACGGTCTGCTAAGCCGTTACCCGGCGATTCGGGCGAACGCCATCTATCTACTACTTTGATGGAAAGGTTGTTATTGTTGTTTCCGCGCAGTGTCTCACGTAATGTATAGTTGTAAATCTGATTTCCGTATTGTCCGTTCAACTGAAAACTAAATGAAAAGTTTCTGTATGAGAATGTGTTGACCATACCGGCATTGAAACGTGGGTAAGGATTTCCTATAATAGTACGGTCATTGTCATCATAAAGTCCGTCACCGTTGAGATCGTACCATTTACAGTCTCCCGGCCGAACGTTCGGGTCGAAAGCCAGTCCTGAATAAGGGTCATTCCGCAATGCTTGAATTTCTTCCATTGACTGATAAATGCCGCCGAATACATTTCCGTAGAACATACCTATCGGATAGCCTACTTTAGTGATGTTTGATTCTGCCACTCCATCAGTGATGGCTTCAGAATCGAGTCCTAGTGCCAATACTTTGTTCCGGTTGGCGGAGATGTTGAACGTAGTTGTCCATTTGAATTTGCCGGTCAGGTTGCGGGATACAATATTGAACTCGATACCTTTGTTTTCAACGGAACCGACGTTTTGTAACATGCGTGAAACTCCTAAAGTGCTTGGAACGATTGTATTCAGAAGCATATCGGAAGTGATAGACTTGTACAAATCAAGTTGCATGAATATTCGGTTGTGGAAAAGTCCTATGTCTACACCTAAATTAGTCTGTTTGGACACTTCCCATTTCAAGTCCGGATTCGCAATGTTTGACGGAGCCCAACCACTTACGACAGAACCATCGATTATATACGATTGCTGTGACATTTTGGTCTCATAGTTGTAGTCTCCGATAGCATTGTTGCCAGACAGACCAAAACTACCTCGTAATTTCAGTTCACTAAGTACTTGCTTGAGTGGCTTCATGAATTTTTCTTCCGTCATGGCCCATCCTGCGGAAATGGAGGGGAAATAACCGTATTTGTTGTTCTTTCCAAAACGACTTGAACCATCTGCACGAAATACTCCCTGAATCATATATTTTCTTTTGTAATCATAGGTCAGTCGGGCTATGTAGGATAGCATACGGTCTTCAGTCTTATCATAAGATCCTCCGTTGACTACACCTCCGTTGATGGAAGGAAGAGATTCTGTAGCAAAATGATAGGCGGATGTGTAGAGTTTGTTGAGCTGGTTGCTTTGTATAGTCATACCTCCTACGGCACTGATGTTATGGTCTCCGAATTCTTTCTGATAGGTCAGTATGTTTTCGTTAATCCACATGAGCTTGCGGGTCATTGTGGTGGAAGCTTCAGAGTCAGTACGGTTTTTGCCAATGGAAGCTGGGTACCATATTGAGTTCTCGGATGACATGAAATCAATGGCCAATGACGGTTTAAACGTTAACCCTTTAGCCAATTTCAATTCGAAGTTAAGCCCACCGATAATACGATTCTGACTCGTCTCGTTTTTGTATTCGTGAGCGATTCTGACTGGATTGTCTTGATTGTCGGCCAATGGCGAATCGGAAAGCGTTGGGAAGGCACCGGTTTCGGGGTCTCTTGAATCGGCTATGTTAGTTGGGGCCAAGTTGTACTCTAATGTAGAGAAATAATCTCCATTAGGAAGTTTGACCGGGAAAAAGGGATACATGGAGATTGCAGTTCGGATTACGCTGTTTGATCCTTCTCCACCTTCTCTTGTTCTTTTCTGATTGATAAATGTAGGAGCAAAGTTGACAGTTACTTTTGCCCACTTATTTAATTCGATGTCGAAGTTGGAACGGAAAGCGAATCTTTTCATTCCAGTACATATCAGAATACCTTCCTGATCGAAGTATTCGCCGGAAATTCGGTAACGCATATTTTTACCTCCTCCCGAGATAGACAGATTGTATTTCTGCTGAATGGCATTCTGGAAGATGGCATCTTGCCAGTCAGTGTTGAGATTCTCGTCGAAAGGGAAATAGTCTTGATTTTGGTTTGTCGTGTAACGAAATCTTTCGTTCAGATTCTTATCCTTATAATATTCCAATAATTGGGCTGTATTCATTAATTCGAATTTATGTTGTATTTGTGCTATGGTGGTTGAAGCATTGATGGTTACTGTCGGTTTGGTACTTTCACCGCGCTTGGTAGTGATAAGTATTACACCATTGGCACCACGTGAGCCATATACGGCAGTTGAAGCGGCATCTTTCAGAATCTGAATATTGGCTACGTCATCAGGATTGACAGCAGACAGGCCGCCTTCCATCGGTATTCCGTCGACAATATATAAAGGTTCCGAGCCTGCAGTAACGGTACCGATACCGCGGACTTCTACATTGATATCACCACCAGGAGTCGCGTCGGAAGTCTGTATACGAACTCCGGGGACTAAACCTGAGATGGTTTGTTCGATAGAAGAGCCTACATATCCAGATAATTCTTCGGATTTGATGGAGGTCATGGCAGACGTTATTGTTCTTTTTGTCTGCGTTCCATAGCCAATGACTACGGTTTCATCCAACATATAGCCATCTTCAATCATGACTACTTTAATAAGCTTTTTGGGGTCTTTGATTGTGATCTCCTGTTTCTGAAACCCGATGAACGAAAATTCAAGAACTGGATTCTTACCTTTTGTTTGAATCTTGAAAGTTCCATCGATAGTGGTGGTTGTTCCATAATTGGAGTTTTGGCAAAGGACATTCACACCTGGTATGGGTTGTCCTTGCTCGTCAACAACGGTTCCTGTTGCAAATGTTCGGGCATTCTGTGCGTATGTATTTCCACCTGTATATGAAGAAACTTCAAATATGGAAAATACAATAGTTAAAAAGAGAATGCGGATAGAAATCATATTTCTCATATAGTAGTAAATTTAGTTATGCCACAAAAATACAATCAATATGTATATCTCCTATGGTATGTAAAAGCTAAAAGGAGAATTTGTAAAAGAGATAATATTTAACTTGCTTATTAGTAGTATGTTATCTAAAATATTTGATGATAAAATGTAATGACTATGTGAATTGTTTAATGCTGATGGATGTACTGAATATAAGATGGTAGTGCTTTTTTCTTTTCCTTTTTGTAGCTACATAATTGCTATTTAATTATATTTTATGTTGCTGATTATTAGCATGATACCTTTTAAGCTACTTATATTTTTCATCAAAATAAAATCTAGGAGGTTTCAATGGAATGAGCATTTCGTATATTTGCATGAAATAAAAGTATTTGTTTTCCTTTCAACAACCAAATTCGCATAAAATTATGAAGAATTACTCGAGACATTTCGTAGCCGCTACTTGTGCTTTAGCAGCATTTTCTCCCGTTGAAATGATGGCCCAAAAACAACCAAACTTTGTCATTATCGTTGCAGATGATATGGGGTATGGTGATGTGGGCATATACGGCAATGAGTATATAAAGACCCCGAATATTGATCAAATGGCCCGGGAGGGGATGATGTTCACAGATTTCCATTCGAATGGTTCAGTCAGTAGTCCGACGCGTTGTGGGCTTTTAACTGGGCGTTATCAACAGAGAGCTGGCTTGGAGAAAGTTCTTTTGGTACCCCGAGATGATAAAGATAAGGAGGTAGGACTTCCGTCGGAAGAAATAACTTTTGCAAAAATCTTGGGAGACAATGGATACCGGACAGCTTTGATTGGTAAATGGCATTTAGGATACTTGCAGAAACATCATCCGATGAACTTTGGCTTTCAGAAATTTGTAGGTTTTAAATCCGGAAATGTCGACTATCAGAGCCACCGCAACCGTTATGGTGATATGGATTGGTGGGATGGATTGGAGATGAAAGATATGTCGGGATACACAACAACCTTGCTAACAACGCTCTCCGAAGATTATATTAAGGAAAATAAAGATAAGCCGTTTTGTCTGTATATAGCACATGCGGCTCCTCATTCTCCCAT
>OIGC01000281.1_pt1 | contig 15198 bp, 13 predicted proteins | sample 1582201 | NCBI WGS metagenome assembly OIGC01 (sample SAMN02674607, study PRJEB24791) | human gut metagenome, SKBSTL069 | isolation source: stool | host: Homo sapiens | place: USA
GCTATGACGACACATGCCGCAAACCCTTGATTTAGCAAGGCTTTGATAAGGATGGTAGTAGAAAACCAGTAAAATCAAGGCTTTGCAGACAGCAGGCAGACGGTGCTTTTATAAAAAATGAATATGAAGATGGAAAAAGACGCATTTTGAGATTTGCGTCTTTTTCTATTGGGCTTTCTGCTTTACCTTGAGAAATGAGCAGACAACAGCAAACGCCATTGAATGGACTTCCATTGATGGTGTTTTTTTATTGTCTGGAAAGGAGCAGAAAAATGGAAACAACACATGAAAAAGCAAAACGAAAGGCGGTCTATGTGTGCCCTTAAATTAGGAAGCCTGTTTGACGGAATCGGCGTGTTCCCTCTTGCGGCTTCCCGTAATGGAATTATTCCCGTTTGGGCAAGCGAGATTGAAAAATCCCCGATAGCCATAACCAAACGCCACTTCCCAGACATGGAACATTTAGGGGATATTACAAAGATACACGGAGGAAACATCTCTCCTGTTCACATTATTACATTCGGTTCTCCCTGCCAGAACCTGTCTAAAATCGGAAAGCGTGAGGGACTGGCTGGAAGCAAATCAGGACTGTTTTTTCAGGCTATCAGAATTATAGAAGAAATGAGGTGTGCTACAAATGGGTTATATCCAGTTATCGCTGTTTGGGAAAACGTCATGGGAGCGTTTTCTTCAAATGACAGGATGGATTTTAGAGCCGTGCTGCAATCATTTTCCGATACCGAAATTTCAATGCCTTCTACTGGAGGATGGGCTAACGCCGGTATGGTGCGAGGGGGAAAGACTGACCTGTGCTGGCGGCTCATGGATGCCCAGTATTGGGGAAAGCCCCGGCTTGTTCAGCGAAGAAAAAGAATCTTCCTTGTGGCAGATTTTAGAGGACAGCGTTCCGCAGAAATACTATTTAAGCCCCGCGATATGTTCCCGCTTCCTCCGCCTTGCACAGACTACGGGCTGCCCACCGCCGGAGCCAGTCGAATATCTCTTGATAAAACAAGGGGGAAAATACCCGTCATCCGCCCCTTTCAGGAACGGCGTATGCGGAGTGCTGCAAAATCAGGAAACCAGTCTGCTTTCCTCGCAAGTTTCGGACGGCCAGATGAACCTTTTCCAACTTTACTGGCAAAAGCAGTCAATATGATTTCATTCTGGTATGAGGGGGAAGAAAAAGACGGAGTTCTCCGAAATTTGACACCTGTTGAGTGTGAGCGCCTGATGGGATTACCGGAGGGGTGGACAGCATATGGAAATTTAGGACAGCCCATTAGTGATAATGCACGGTGCAAAGCACTTGGAAATGCAATCGCCCTGCCGTGTGCTGATTACATCATGGCAGGAATAGCAGAAACCATACATGAATAAGAAAGGCGGTCTTGTATGACAGAGAAGAATCGTTCCCCTCCGCTGTCGGATGGAACATCAACAGAAACTATCGAACCAACTATATTATTTCAGAAAGGACAGGTACATCTATATGGAATTAAAATTCGTTATCCCCAACATGGAAAAGACATTCGGCAACTTGGAGTTTGCCGGAGAAGACAAAACAGAACAGAGAAGAATCAACGGACGCATGGCGGTACTTTCTCGCAGCTTCAACCTTTATTCAGACGTACAGAGGGCAGATGATATTGTGGTTATCCTCCCTGCCGAAGCCGGAGAAAAACATTTTGACTTTGAGGAACGTGTGAAGCTCGTCAATCCCCGTATCACCGCAGAGGGCTATAAAATCGGCACAAGGGGCTTTACCAACTACATTTTGCACGCTGACGATATGGTAAAAGCGTAAGGAAAAGGAGGACATCAGACTATGAGATTAGCAAACGGAATCGTGATTGACAAGGAAGCAACATTCGGGGCATTGAAATTTTCTGCCCTCCGCCGTGAGGTTCACCTCCAGAATGAAGACGGCTCGGTATCAGAAGAAATCAAGGAGCGTACCTATGACTTAAAATCCAGAGGACAGGGGCGTATGATTCAGGTTTCTATCCCTGCCAGCGTGCCGTTAAAGGAGTTCGATTACAACGCAGAGGTGGAACTTATCAATCCAGTGGCAGATACCGTGGCAACGGCTACCTTTCAGGGGGCAGAGGTGGACTGGTACATCAAGGCGGAGGATATTATCCTGAAAAAAGGGGCTGCCATGAATCCTCAGCCACCAAAGAAAGACGCTCCCCCTGCAAAATAACAGATAAATAAGAGAAAAATGAAAGGAGGATTGTTTCCATGAAGCAGCTTTTCCCCCGTGGAAAACGTATCCGCCCCACGGATAAAGACCTTGTATTCCATACTGCCCTTACCGCCCTGTTCCCTGTCTTCCTGCTGGTTGTCCTGCTGTTTCATATCCGGCAGATAGCTGGAACCAACTGGCAGGAAGTGTCCCTCTCCCAGATAGTACAGTATGTAAATATCCCTTACCTGTTATTCAGCATGGGCGTAGCAGGGCTGGTGTGCCTTACAGCAGTTCTTCTGTTCTGGCGATACCGCAGGGATGAAGTAAAGCAGCTCATCCACCGCCAAAAGCTGGCAAGGATGGTGTTGGAAAACAAGTGGTATGAATCAGAGCAGAGAAAAGAAGACGCTTTTTTCAAGGACTTGTCTTCCAGCCGTTCCAAGGAAACCATCACTTACTTTCCAAAAATCTATTACCGGATGAAACAGGGCTTGCTCCATATCCGTGTGGAAATCACCTTGGGGAAATATCAGGAGCAGCTCTTAAACTTGGAGAAAAAGCTGGAAAGCGGCTTGTACTGTGAGCTGACGGATAAAGAATTAAAGGATTCCTACGTGGAGTACACCCTGCTCTATGATACCATTGGAGGCCGTATCTCCATTGAGGACGTACAGGCAAAGGACGGCAGGCTCCGGCTCATGGAAAATGTCTGGTGGGAGTATGACAAGCTCCCCCATATGCTCATTGCCGGAGGAACCGGCGGCGGAAAGACCTACTTCATCCTGACCCTCATTGAAGCTCTGCTCCGCACCAACGCTGTCCTGTTCGTCTTAGACCCAAAGAACGCCGACCTTGCGGATTTACAGGCGGTTATGCCGGAGGTGTACTACAAAAAGGAAGATATGCTCGCCTGCATTGACCGTTTCTATGAAGAAATGATGAAACGCAGCGAAGACATGAAGCTCATGGAGAATTACCGGACAGGGGAAAATTACGCTTATCTGGGACTTCCGGCAAATTTCCTTATCTTTGATGAATATGTGGCATTTATGGAAATGCTCGGCACAAAGGAAAATGCTGCCGTCCTTAATAAGTTAAAACAAATCGTTATGCTTGGGCGGCAGGCTGGCTTCTTCCTGATTCTCGCCTGCCAGCGTCCAGACGCAAAGTATCTGGGGGATGGAATCCGTGACCAGTTCAATTTCCGTGTGGCTCTGGGGCGAATGTCGGAAATGGGTTATGGGATGATGTTCGGGGAAACCACAAAGGACTTCTTCCTCAAGCAGATAAAAGGGCGTGGCTATGTGGATGTGGGAACCAGCGTTATCTCAGAGTTTTACACGCCCCTTGTGCCAAAAGGACACGATTTCCTCAAGGAAATAAAAAAACTCATAGACAGCAGGCAGGGAGTGCAGGCGGCGTGCGGAGCGAAAGCCGCAGAAACGGACTGACCTGCTGTGGCTGGTGTGCCGCAAGGCACGCCAGCATAAACCCCTCGTATCTAACAGAGGGGTACAAATCGACAGGCAACAACCAAACAACAGGGCAGAATCCCACGGTACACAAGGGATTTTCCCCATATCCGGCGTGTGTCAACAAGGCTCTGAAAGTTGACATACGCTTTTTTAGACAGGAGGGATTTTCACTGAATGAAGAAACATGGGTACGGGACATCAAAGAAAAACGGGAAATTTATGGTATCTCACAACAGAAACTTGCGTTAGCTGCCGGAATCACACGTCCGTACCTGAGCGATATTGAAACGGGCAAGGCTCACCCATCCGAAGCATTACAGGAAGCCATCACGGAAGCTCTGGAACGCTTCAATCCAGACAATCCCCTTGAAATGCTCTTTGACTATGTGCGGATTCGCTTTCCCACTACGGATGTGAAGCATATCGTGGAAGACGTGCTGCGGCTAAAACTCCCCTACTTTATCCATGAAGACTACGGCTTCTACTCATACACAGAGCATTACTATCTGGGGGATATTTTCGTTCTGGTATCACCGGAACTGGAAAAAGGGGTGCTGCTGGAACTGAAAGGGCGTGGCTGCCGCCAGTTTGAAAGCTATCTGCTGGCACAGGAACGGAGCTGGTATGAGTTTTTCATGGATGTTCTCATGGAGGACGGCGTGATGAAGCGGCTTGACCTCGCCATCAACGACAAAACGGGAATCCTGAACATTCCCCATCTGACAGAGAAGTGCCGGAATGAGGAATGTATCTCGGTCTTCCGCAGCTTCAAAAGCTACCGCAGCGGCGAACTGGTACGGCGTGGGGAAAAAGAATGTATGGGGAACACCCTGTATATCGGCTCCCTCCAAAGTGAGGTGTACTTCTGCATTTACGAAAAGGACTATGAGCAGTACAAAAAGCATGATATTCCCATTGCGGACGCAGAGGTAAAGAACCGCTTTGAAATCCGGCTGAAAAATGAGCGTGCCTTTTACGCCATCCGTGACCTGTTAGAACATGACAATCCAGAACGGACAGCCTTTCAAATCATCAACCGCTATGTCCGGTTCGTGGACAGGGACGATACGAAGCCCCGTTCTGACTGGCGTATCAGTGAGGAATGGGCGTGGTTTATCGGGGAACACAGGGGAAGCCTGAAACTGACAACCAAACCGGAACCCTATTCCTTTGAACGCACCCTGCACTGGCTCTCCCATCAGGTAGCCCCCACGTTAAAGCTGGCTCTCCGTCTGGATAAGATGAACCACACCCAGATTGTCCATGACATCATCACCCATGCAAGACTGACGGAGAAGCATGAAAAAATCCTGAAACAGCAAGCCGCCGATGCAAAGGAGGTGGTGCTTTAACGGCGGCAATCTTGGAACCTAAGAACTCTTACAGGAAAGAAAGGAGCTTTTATGAATTTCGGACAGAATCTTTACAACTGGTTTTTATCCAACGCCCAGTCCCTTGTGCTGCTGGCAATCGTGGTGATTGGACTGTACCTCGGATTTAAGAGGGAATTTTCCAAACTTATCGGTTTTCTGGTGGTGTCCCTTGTAGCGGTCGGTCTGGTCTTCAATGCGGACGGTGTAAAGGACATCTTACTGGAACTGTTCAATAAGATTATCGGTGCATAGGAAACCCTTGTTACACTTCCGTTATGGAGCAAGCTCTGATTGCTTCATGGCGGAAGTCCACTAGGGGCTTGGGGAGCGTAACTCCCCAAAAGAAGCATGACAGAGAATGAAGGTGACACTATGGAAGAAATGCGGATTTACATTGCCAACTTAGGCAAATACAATGAGGGCGAACTGGTAGGGGCATGGTTCACGCCGCCTGTAGACTTTGAGGAAGTCAAAGAACGTATCGGTTTGAATGATGAATATGAGGAATACGCCATCCATGATTATGAGCTGCCCTTTGAGATTGACGAATATACCCCCATTGAGGAAATCAACCGCCTGTGTGAAATGGTGGAGGACTTACCGGAATACATTCAGGAGGAACTATCAGAGCTGCAATCCTACTTTGGCAGTATCGAAGAACTCTGTGAGCATGAAGACGATATTATCTGCCATTCCGGCTGTGACGATATGGCGGATGTGGCTCGCTACTATCTGGAAGAAAGCGGACAGCTTGGCGAACTTCCGGCACACTTACAAAACTATATCGACTATGCAGCCTATGGGCGTGACATGGAATTGGAGGGAACCTTTGTTGTCACGAACCACGGCGTATATGAAATCTTACGGTAGACCCGTCTGTATCTCTTTCAGGAAATACAGGCGGATTTTTTATTCAGGGGCGGCTCTTTTGCTGTCCCCATCTTTTAGAAAGGACGGACAACATGAAGAAAATACGAAGCTATACCAGTATCTGGTCGGTGGAAAAGGTACTCTATTCCATCAATGATTTTAAGCTGCCATTCCCCATCACGTTCACACAGATGGCGTGGTTCGTGGTATCGGTGTTTGCAGTTATGCTCTTGGGGAACCTCCCTCCCCTTTCATTCATTGACGGAGCATTTTTGAAATACTTCGGCGTACCCTTTGCCCTCACTTGGTTCATGTGCCAGAAGACCTTTGACGGGAAGAAGCCTTACGGCTTCCTGAAATCCGTACTGGCATATCTGGTACGCCCGAAACTGACCTATGCAGGAAAGCCCGTGAAGCTGGAAAAGGAATATCCGGCACAGCCCATCACGGCAGTAAGGAGTGATATTTATGGCATATCCGATTAAGTATATCGAAAATAACCTTGTGTTCAACCATGACGGGGAGTGCTTCGCTTACTATGAGCTGCTTCCCTACAACTATTCCTTTTTAAGCCCTGAACAGAAATATCAGGTACACGATTCGTTCCGGCAGCTTATCGCCCAGAACAGGGACGGAAAGATTCATGCCCTGCAAATCAGCACCGAATCCAGCATACGGGCAGCACAGGAACGCTCCAAACAGGAAGTGACAGGCAGGTTAAAAGACGTTGCCTGTGCAAAGATTGACGCACAGACCGAAGCCCTGATTTCCATGATAGGGGAAAATCAGGTGGACTACCGTTTTTTTATCGGCTTCAAGCTGCTTGTCAATGAGCAGGAAGTCACCATGAAGCAGTTTCGCAGGGAAGCAAAGACCGCCGTTTCCGATTTCCTCCACGAAGTCAACCACAAGCTCATGGGGGATTTTGTTTCCATGAGCAATGAAGAAATCTGGCGGTTTCAGAAGATGGAAAAACTGCTGGAAAGTAAAATCTCACGCCGCTTTAAAGTCCGGCGGCTTGATAAGGACGATTTTGGCTATCTGATTGAGCATTTATACGGACAGACCGGAACCGCCTACGAAGATTATGAGTATTACCTGCCGAAGAAGCGGTTTCAGGAAGAAACGCTGGTGAAATACTATGACCTCATCCAACCCACCCGTTGTCTGATAGAGGAAAACCAGCGGTATCTGAAAATCGAACAGGAAGACGGGACAGTGTATGCCGCCTACTTTACCATCAACAGCATTGTAGGGGAACTGGACTTCCCATCCTCGGAAATCTTTTACTATCAACAGCAGCAATTCACCTTTCCCATTGATACCTCTATGAATGTGGAGATTGTGACAAACCGGAAAGCCCTCTCCACGGTGCGGAACAAGAAAAAAGAGCTGAAAGATTTGGACAACCATGCATGGCAGAATGACAGCGAAACCAGTACAAACGTGGTGGACGCTTTAGACAGCGTGAATGAGCTGGAATCCACCTTAGACCAGAGCAAGGAATCCATGTATAAGCTGTCCTATGTGGTACGTGTGACGGCTCCCGACTTGGAAGAACTGAAACGACGTTGCAATGAGGTGAAAGATTTTTATGACGATTTGAATGTGAAGCTGGTTCGCCCCTTTGGGGATATGCTGGGGCTGCATGGGGAATTTCTTCCTGCCAGCAAACGGTATCTGAACGATTACATCCAGTATGTCACCAGTGACTTCCTCGCTGGTCTTGGCTTCGGGGCAACCCAGATGTTAGGAGAAACGGAGGGTATTTATATCGGGTACAGCCTTGATACAGGAAGAAACGTGTACTTAAAGCCTGCCCTTGCCAGTCAAGGGGTAAAAGGCTCCGTCACCAACGCCCTTGCTGCCGCTTTTGTCGGCTCCCTCGGCGGTGGAAAATCATTCAGCAACAACATGATTGTCTATTATTCCGTATTATTTGGGGCACAGGCTCTCATTGTTGACCCGAAAGCGGAACGGGGACGCTGGAAAGAAACCCTGCCGGAAATCGCCCATGAAATCAATATCGTAAACCTGACCTCAGAGGAACAGAACAGGGGCTTGCTCGACCCCTATGTGATTATGGAGAACCCAAAGGATTCCGAATCACTGGCAATCGACATCCTGACCTTTTTAACGGGCATTTCCAGCCGTGACGGGGAAAAGTTCCCTGTTCTTCGGAAAGCTATTCGTGCAGTAACAAACAGTGAAGAACGGGGGCTTTTCAAAGTGATTGAGGAACTACGGGCGGAGGGAACCACCATCAGCACCAGCATAGCCGACCATATCGAATCCTTTACGGACTATGACTTTGCACACCTGCTCTTTTCGGATGGGGATGTCACACAGTCCATCAGCCTTGAAAAGCAGCTCAATATCATTCAGGTAGCAGATTTGGTGCTGCCGGATAAGGAAACCTCATTTGAAGAATACACCACAATGGAGCTGCTTTCCGTGGCAATGCTCATTGTAATCAGCACCTTTGCCCTCGACTTCATCCACACCGACCGCAGCGTGTTTAAGATTGTGGATTTGGACGAAGCATGGAGCTTCTTACAGGTGGCACAGGGCAAGACCCTCTCTATGAAGCTGGTTCGTGCCGGACGTGCCATGAACGCAGGCGTTTACTTTGTCACCCAGAACACGGACGATTTGCTGGATGAAAAGCTGAAAAACAATCTGGGCTTGAAATTTGCGTTCCGTTCCACGGACATCAACGAAATCAAGAAGACCCTCGCCTTTTTCGGGGTGGATTCCGAAGATGAAAACAACCAGAAGCGGCTCCGTGACTTGGAAAACGGACAGTGCCTTATCAGTGATTTGTACGGGCGTGTGGGGGTGATACAGTTCCATCCTATCTTTGAAGACCTGTTCCATGCCTTTGACACCAGACCGCCCGTGAGAAAAGAGGTGGAATGATGGTGATACATAGAACATCCAACCAACAGCAGCTCCCTGTTCCCTATTCAGCAAAAAAGGGGTTGTCTTGGAAAATGGCAAGAAAAGTGATTGGCAGGGTGCTTCTGGCACTCCTGCTCATCCTCCTGCTGCTTGCAGTCTTCGGCACAGCCGCCCACGCTGCCGGACTGGTGGATGATACGGTGGACGCTGCCAACGAATACAGCAAATATCCTCTGGACAACTACCAGCTTGATTTTTATGTGGACAGCGGATGGGACTGGCTCCCGTGGAACTGGCTGGACGGTATCGGAAAACAGGTGATGTACGGGCTGTATGCCATCACAAATTTTATCTGGACAATCAGCCTGTACCTTTCCAACGCCACGGGGTATCTGATTCAGGAAGCCTACTCGCTGGATTTCATTTCCTCTACGGCGGATTCCATTGGAAAAAATATGCAGACCTTGGCAGGCGTCACCACAGGCGGCTTGTCCTCGGAGGGATTTTATATCGGGTTCCTGCTGATTCTCATTCTGGTGGTGGGGCTTTACGTTGCCTACACAGGGCTTATCAAACGGGAAACCACAAAAGCCATCCATGCCGTTGTCAATTTCGTGGTGGTGTTCGTGCTGTCCGCTGCCTTTATCGCCTATGCTCCTGATTATATCGGGAAAATCAATGAATTTTCCGCAGACATCAGCAATGCCAGCCTGACCCTTGGCACAAAGATTGTGCTGCCGAACTCGGAAAGTCAAGGAAAAGACAGCGTGGATTTGATACGGGACAGCCTGTTTTCCATACAGGTCAAGCAGCCGTGGCTCCTGCTGCAATATGGCAACTCGGATGTGGAAAGCATTGGGGCTGACCGTGTGGAACGCCTGCTCTCAACCAGCCCAGACGAAAACAACGGGCAGGACAGGGAAGAAATCGTGGTGGAGGAAATCGAAGACAGGGAAAATACCAACCTTACCATCACAAAGACCATCAACCGCTTGGGAACCGTCTTCTTCCTGTTCATGTTCAATATCGGTATCTCCGTTTTTGTATTCCTGCTCACGGGGATAATGATTTTTTCACAGGTGCTTTTTATCATCTACGCCATGTTCCTGCCTGTGAGCTTCCTCCTTAGCATGGTTCCCTCTTTTGAGGGGATGTCAAAGCGTGCCATTACGAAACTGTTCAATACCATCCTTACCAGAGCCGGAATCACCCTGATTATCACGGTAGCGTTCAGCATTTCCACCATGCTCTACAACCTGTCTGGGGAATATCCGTTCTTCCTGACGGCGTTCTTGCAGATAGTGACCTTTGCCGGAATTTATTTCAAGCTGGGGGATTTGATGGGGATGTTCTCCTTACAGAGTGGGGATTCCCAAAGCATGGGGAGCCGTATCATGCGAAGACCCCGTATGCTCATGCACGCCCATATGCACCGTTTACAGCATAAGTTAGGACGTTCTGTGGCAGCTCTTGGGGCTGGTACGGCTGCCTACCATGCAGGAAAACAGGCTGGCTCAGACCAGAGAACTGCTTCCAGCTCCGGTTCTTCCAAACGGACACAGGCAGACCACAGCAGACCAGACGGGCAGGCAGCACCGGAAAAGGAATCCGCATGGAAACGGGCTGGCTCTGCGGTAGGTGCGGTGGCAGATACCAAAGATAAGATAGCCGATACTGCCGGACAGCTTCGGGAGCAGGCAAAGGATTTGCCTGTCAATGCAAAGTACGCCCTTTACCACGGGAAAACACAGGTATCAGAGGGAGTACGGGATTTTACTTCCAGCGTGACCCAGACCCGAACTGCCAGAGCCGAACAGCGGAACGCACAGGCAGAAAGCCGCAGACAGACCATTGCAGAACGCAGGGCGGAACTGGAACAGGCAAAACAGCCGCAACAGAAAGCTTCCGAAACACCCAAAGGGGCAGCTCCTGTCCATGAACGCCCTGTTACTGCAAAGCAGCCAGAAGATTTCCGACATCATGCAGGAAAACCAGCCATGCAGCCTGCTTCCCTATCCATCAGGGAACGGGGACAGGTTCCTTATGGGGGAACTGTGGCAGAACGGGCTTCGGTTCCGGTGGTAAAAGCGGCTTCCATCCACCATGAACAGACACCGCCTGTAAGGACAGAACACCAGATAGTCCCTCCGGCTTCCCCAGACAAACCAGAGGAAAGACAAAAGACAACTACTACACCTGCTGCTCCCCATCCGGCAAGACCTGTCCAGAACGATACGGCTCCTGTGATACCGGAAAGAAAACGGGCTGCCCCTGCGGTAAAAGAATCGAACTTTACCATCCGGCGTACCACCGCCAGAAAGGAGTGGACAAAAACGGTAACAGCGGCTGCCAAACAAAAGAAAGGGGAGAAACCATGAAGTTAAGACACCTTTTCTTTGCCTGTTCCGGCGTGTTCGTGATGATGTTCTCCCTGCTCCTTTTGGTGGTGATTGTCTTCTCGGATGAGGAAGACGGCGGAAGCGGCGGAAACCTTATCTATGGGGGCGTGAGCGTATCACAGGAAGTCCTCGCCCATAAACCTATGCTGGAAAAGTATGCAAGGGAATATGGCATAGAGGAATACTTAAATGTGCTGCTCGCCATCATTCAGGTGGAATCCGGCGGCACGCTGGAAGACGTTATGCAGTCCTCGGAATCTCTGGGGCTTCCCCCAAACTCCCTTAGTACAGAGGAATCCATCAAACAGGGCTGCAAATATTTCTCGGAACTGCTCGCAGCGGCAGAAACAAAGGGCTGTGACTTAAACAGTGTGATTCAGTCCTACAACTACGGCGGCGGCTTCCTAGACTATGTGGCAGGGCGTGGAAAAAAATACACTTTTGAACTGGCAGAGAGCTTCGCAAGGGACAAATCCGGCGGAAAGAAAGTCACCTACACCAACCCTGTTGCGGTAGAGAAAAACGGGGGCTGGCGGTATTCCTACGGAAATATGTTCTATGTCCTCTTGGTATCGCAATACCTGACCGTGGCACAGTTTGATGATGAAACGGTGCAGGCTATCATGGAGGAAGCCTTAAAGTATGAGGGATGGACGTATGTGTACGGGGGTGATTCTCCCTCCACTTCCTTTGACTGTTCGGGACTGGTGCAGTGGTGCTATGGCAAGGCAGGAATCGCCCTGCCACGGACAGCACAGGAACAGTACAATGTGACGCAGCACATCCCCCTGTCCGAAGCAAAAGCAGGGGATTTAGTCTTTTTCCACTCCACCTACAACGCCGGAACCTACATCACCCATGTGGGGCTGTATGTGGGAAATAACCGGATGTACCATGCCGGAAATCCCATTGGTTACGCAGACCTGACAGGCTCCTACTGGCAACAGCACCTTGCCGGAGCCGGACGAATCAAACAATAAGAAAGGATGAACCGATATGATTCAGATTAGAAAAGAGGATAACCAGAAAAAGCAGAAAGAAAAGAAACTGAAAGTTTACAAAGTCAATACCCACAAAAAAACTGTGATTGCCCTGTGGGTGCTGCTGGCGGTGAGCTTCCTATTTGCCGTCTATAAGAATTTCACGGCAATAGACATTCATACTGTCCATGAAACCAAAGTAATTGAGGAACAAATCCTCGACACCCACAAGATAGAGAATTTTGTGGAGAATTTCGCAGAAGTCTACTATTCATGGGAACAGTCCGCTGCTTCCATTGATAACCGGACAAATGCTTTAAAAGGCTATCTCACCGGAGAACTGCAAGCCCTGAATGTAGATACTGTCCGAAAGGACATCCCCGTATCGTCTGCCCTGACCGATTTTCAGATATGGGAAATCACAGAAGAAAAGGAGCAGCATTATCAAGTGACCTATACCGTGGAACAGCGTATCACAGAGGGAGAATCCGGTAAAACCGTCCGTTCCGCCTATCAGGTGACCGTCTATGTGGACGGCTCTGGAAACCTGACGATTATCCAGAATCCAACCATTACCAGCGTTCCCGTAAAATCCGGCTACACCCCAAAAGCGGTACAAAGTGACGGTACGGTGGATTCCATCACTACGGAGGAAATCAACGAATTTCTCACCACCTTTTTTAAGCTGTACCCTACGGCAACTGCAAAGGAGCTAACCTATTATGTAAATGATGGTGTGCTGAAACCTGTGGGGAAAGAATATATTTTCTCCGAACTGGTGAATCCAGTCTACAACCGAAGCGGAAATCAGGTGACGGCTTCCCTAGCAGTGAAATATCTGGATAACCAGACCATGACAACACAGGTATCACAGTTTGACCTTGTACTGGAAAAGAACGGGGAAAACTGGAAGATTGTGAAATAGAGTTATATAAAGCAGAAGACACATTGTATTTCCTGAAAGATTACAATGTGTCTTCACGTTAAAATTCTGTTCTGGACATTCCCCTGTCCTCTGTTTCGACTTCGGCTATCTCTTTTGCTGTGGCGGTGACTACCCGTCTAATTCCTGATCGGCTGCTTTTCTTGCTTCAGTTTCAGCAGTAAGATTACCACTCAACACGTTGAGCGCTGCGATTGTTCCCTCTTTGTTCTTTTGTAAGTTTTCTATATCTTTCGTATTCTTGTTGATAGCTATATCCTGCACATCCTGACGTGCATTCATTTCATCTGCCACTTTTTGTGCCGCTTCCGCCGCTTTATTTGCCTTCTCGGTAGCTTCAGCAGACGCCGCTATCCCTCCGTTATTCAGAGTCGTATTGATATCGTCGATTTTCCCCTGCAAATCCTGATCGGCAGCTTCTCTTGCCGCTTTTTCAGCCTGGATATCATTAGCTAATTCTGTATCTTTGGCTTCTCTGTCATCTTTTTCATCGTTAATCTTTCCTGCCAGTTCTGCTTCTTTAGCTTCTCTGGCTGTTTTTTCAGCCTGGTCGGCTGCGGCAAATTCTTCGCGAATTTTAGCATCTTCCGCTTTTCTTTCTGTTTCTTCAGCGGTAATCTTTCCGTCTAATGCTTTGTCGCCATCTTCTCTTGCTTTTGCTTCAGCCGTAATCTTTTCGTCTAATTCCTTATCTTTTGTATCTCTTGCTGTTGCTTCAGCGGTAATCTTTTCGTCCAGTTCCTTGTCTTTTGTTTCTCTGTTTGTAATTTCAATACCCAGCGCATTTTTTACACCTTCAATCTTCGTATCCAGTGCATTTTCTTTCGCTTCTCTTTCTGTTTTTTCCGCCTGGTCGGCTGCTGCAAATTCTTCACGGATTTTAGCTTCTTCTGCTTTTCTGGCTGTTTCTTCAGCGGTAATTTTCCCGTCCAATGCCTGATCGGCTGCCGCAAATTCTCCGCGAATCTTGGTGTCTTCCTCTTCTCTGGCTGTTTTTTCCGCGGTAATCTTTCCGTCCAGTTCCGTATCTTTTTCTTCTCTGGCAGCCGTTTCATCAGCAACTTTTCCATTTAAATCAATAATTTTGCCGTCCAGTTTTTCATCTTCTGCTTTTCTGGCCGTTTCTTCAGCAGTAATCTTTCCTTCCAATGCTTGATCAGCTGCCGCAAATTCTCCGCGAATCTTGGTATCTTCTTCTTCTCTGGCTGTTTTTTCGGCAGCCACTGCTCCGGGATCTATTTCCCCCACTTTTTCACCCAGTCCCTGCACTGCCGTTTCCAAAACGCCTACACGCGCTTCCAGATCCGCCGCTTGTACCCCGGAAAAGCCTCCCATCATCAGGGCGGTCAATACACCGGATGCAATCATTTTTTTATTCATAGTTACCTCTCCTTTGCGCCATATGGCAAAATTTGATTTCTAACTGATCCCCCAAAGGAAATCTAATTATGTTTTCATGATATTACCCCCCCATATTTTTCCAGTATTTATCGCTATTTTCACCACATATACTTGTATTTCCTTTTTTATCTCTTATTTCTCTTACATAAAAAATGTTGTGTTATCTATACCGGCAAGTGAAAGAGATTTTTCGATTATAAACGTTTTTAATTGTCATAGAATATTTTTATAAGATGGCTTTATAGCAAAATACCTGTCAATATTTTATCTTTTTGCTCATACTTGTATTCTATTCTTTCATGTCTGCTCACACTTGCCCCTTCCGTCAACCTGTCGGTTGACACCTTCCCCGACAAGCGGGGAAGGCTTACATTCCCTATTTTTTTATATAAGAAGTCATTTAATACCGCTGAAAAACGCAATCCCCCTCTGCCGTCATTCTTGAGCGGTGGAAGTATGCAAATGAGTAGAACAGCAGAGTAATGAGTGTTAGCAAAGAATCCGGCATAGGGTATCGTCAAAAACGTATTTAAATAATAAAACCTATAAATTCTTTCTTCCTTAGCCGTTACTTCCCCCGAATGCGGAGAGATGTACCAACCATTCGCAACGATAGGGGCAAGTCTGAGTACACAGGTCAGCACATCATAGAGAAACAAAAGCAC
>OIGC01000290.1_pt1 | contig 14851 bp, 9 predicted proteins | sample 1582201 | NCBI WGS metagenome assembly OIGC01 (sample SAMN02674607, study PRJEB24791) | human gut metagenome, SKBSTL069 | isolation source: stool | host: Homo sapiens | place: USA
CCCTACACGACGCTCTTCCGATCTTCTTCTGCTCAATGTCACACAGATTGAAGAGGAGAAAGAAGATGGCAAACCGTCTACTTTCGGACAATGTCTGGCTTTGCTTGGCAAACCGTTTATCCTGCTTTGTTTTATTGGTATCATGTGTCATGTCGGCATTGACGTAGGTACGAACACTACCGCCCCGAAGATTCTGATGGAGCGCATCGGTATGGGATTGGATGATGCTGCTTTTGCAACCAGTCTTTATTTTATTTTCCGTACGGCGGGCTGTTTTCTGGGTTCTTTCATCTTGCGTAAGATGTCTCCGAAATCTTTCTTCGGCATTAGTGTGGTGCTGATGTTGATTGCCATGATCGGTTTGTTTATCTTCCATGAAAAGGCAATTATCTATGCCTGCATCGCCTTAATTGGTTTCGGTAACTCCAATGTGTTTTCCGTTATCTTCTCGCAGGCATTGCTTTATCTGCCGGGTAAGAAAAACGAAGTTTCCGGCTTGATGATTATGGGACTTTTCGGCGGGACGGTGTTTCCGTTGGCAATGGGAGTAGCTTCGGATACTTCCATGGGACAGAATGGTGCTATCGCCGTAATGACGGTGGGCGTGCTTTATCTCTTGTATTATACGTTCCGTATCAGAAAATAATTTTATAACTTTGGAAACAATAAAACCCGTATATCATGAATAATATAATTGTAGGAATGGGCGAAGCACTTTGGGATGTGTTGCCCGAAGGAAAGAAAATCGGTGGTGCTCCGGCAAACTTTGCCTATCATGTATCACAGTTTGGTTTTGACAGTCGCGTGGTGAGTGCCGTTGGCAAAGATGAGTTGGGAGACGAGATTCTGAACGTATTCAACGAGAAGAAACTGAAAACGCAGATTGAACAAGTGGATTATCCTACCGGTACGGTACAAGTGACATTGGATAACGAGGGTGTACCTTGTTACGAAATCAAAGAAGGCGTGGCATGGGATAACATACCTTTTACGGATGAACTGAAACGTTTGGCATTGAGTACGCGTGCCGTTTGCTTCGGTTCCCTGGCTCAACGTAATGAAGTGAGCCGTGCCACTATCAACCGTTTTCTGGATACGATGCCCGATATAGACGGACAACTGAAAATCTTTGATATTAATCTCCGCCAGGACTTCTACACCAAAGAGGTATTGCGCGAATCTTTCCGCCGTTGCAACATTCTGAAGATAAACGACGAAGAACTGGTGACCATCAGCCGTATGTTTGGCTATCCCGGCATCGACTTACAGGATAAATGTTGGATCCTGTTGGCAAAATACAACCTGAAGATGTTGATTCTCACTTGCGGCATCAATGGCAGCTATGTGTTCACACCGGGCGTTGTCTCTTTCCAGGAGACGCCCAAAGTACCGGTTGCCGACACAGTGGGCGCAGGCGATTCTTTTACAGCTGCTTTCTGTGCCTCCATTCTCAATGGAAAACCGGTGCCCGAAGCGCATAAACTGGCTGTTGAGGTTTCTGCTTATGTCTGCACACAGAGAGGTGCGATGCCCGAACTTCCGCAGGTTTTGAAAGATAGACTGATGTAATTCTTTTATTGATAGTAAGCATAGAGGTATATTTCATTTCGTGGGGTGTACCTCTTGTTTTTGTACGTACGAAACGTACAGGCATAAAAAAAGGAGCAACGCCTTGCTCCAACCTTTGTTAACCTTAAATCTAATACTATGAAAAACACATTGCAAAGATACGGACTCTTGGGAAATTAGCAAATTATCCAAGAAAAATAGCATGTTTTATAACACGTTTTAATAGTTTTCTCCTACTTATTAAGAAATAAACTCTCCTTTTTTCAAGGTATGTAACATTAATTTTGAAAATTGAATCGGAGCATACCGTTGATTCTCTGCCGAAAAACCGCTATCTTTGCAAGGATAATTCATTATATACTCAACAAAAAAGAAAAGGAGACACCCGTGAACGAAGAAGAGATCGTCCTCACCCCGATGATGAAACAGTTTCTGGATTTGAAGGCAAAACATCCGGATGCAGTGATGCTGTTTCGTTGCGGTGACTTTTATGAAACATATTCTACGGATGCCATCGTTGCAGCCGAAATTTTAGGAATCACACTGACAAAACGTGCCAATGGGAAAGGAAAAACTATCGAGATGGCAGGTTTTCCTCATCATGCCCTTGATACATATCTTCCGAAACTGGTTCGCGCCGGAAAACGTGTCGCTATCTGTGACCAGCTGGAAGACCCGAAAATGACGAAGAAGTTGGTGAAGCGTGGCATTACCGAATTGGTTACTCCCGGTGTTTCTATCAATGATAATGTACTGAACTATAAAGAGAATAACTTTCTGGCTGCCGTTCATTTCGGAAAGGCTTCCTGTGGAGTTGCCTTTCTCGATATTTCTACCGGTGAATTCCTTACTGCAGAAGGACCTTTTGATTATATAGACAAGCTGTTGAATAACTTTGCCCCTAAGGAAATTCTTTTTGAACGTGGCAAACGCTTGATGTTTGAAGGTAATTTCGGTAGCAAGTTCTTCACGTTCGAGCTGGACGACTGGGTATTTACAGAAACGACTGCCCGTGAGAAACTGCTGAAACACTTTGAAACGAAGAATCTGAAAGGTTTCGGAGTGGAGCACTTGAAAAACGGTATTATTGCTTCCGGTGCTATCCTGCAGTATTTGACGATGACGCAGCATACGCAGATTGGTCACATCACTTCATTGGCACGTATTGAAGAAGATAAATACGTCCGTCTGGATAAGTTCACGGTGCGTAGCCTTGAGCTGATTGGCAATATGAATGATGGCGGAAGTAGCCTGCTCAATGTGATCGACAGAACGATCAGCCCAATGGGAGCTCGTCTGTTGAAACGCTGGATGGTTTTTCCCTTAAAGGATGAGAAACCGATCAATGAACGCTTGAATGTAGTGGAATATTTCTTCCGCCAACCTGATTTTAAGGAACTGATTGAAAAACAGTTGCATTTAATAGGAGATTTGGAACGTATTATTTCCAAAGTGGCTGTAGGACGTGTGTCGCCCCGTGAAGTCGTTCAGTTGAAGGTAGCTTTACAAGCTATTGAGCCGATAAAACAGGCATGTATGGAAGCTGATAATGCGAGTTTGAATCGTATTGGCGAACAGCTGAATCTTTGTATTTCTATTCGTGACCGGATTGCCAAAGAGATTAAAAATGATCCTCCTTTACTGATAAATAAAGGTGGAGTGATTCAAGATGGTGTGAACGCAGACTTGGATGAATTGCGGCAAATCTCCTATTCAGGAAAAGATTATCTGCTAAAAATACAGCAGCGGGAGAGCGAAGAGACGGGTATTCCGAGTTTGAAAGTGGCTTATAATAACGTATTCGGTTATTATATCGAAGTCCGTAATGTCCATAAAGATAAAGTTCCTAAAGAGTGGATTCGTAAACAGACGCTGGTTAATGCGGAACGTTATATCACGCAGGAACTAAAGGAATATGAAGAAAAGATTTTGGGAGCGGAAGATAAGATTCTGATTCTGGAAACGCAGCTATATACGGACTTAGTACAGGCATTGATGGAGTTTATTCCACAGATACAGATTAATGCGAATCAGATTGCACGTCTGGACTGTCTGTTGTCATTTGCCAATGTGGCTCGTGAGAATCGTTATATCCGTCCGATTATTGAGGATAATGACGTATTGGATATTCGTCAGGGACGTCACCCGGTAATAGAAAAACAACTTCCGATAGGTGAGAAGTATATTGCCAATGATGTAATGTTGGACAGCGATACACAGCAGATTATTATTATTACAGGTCCGAACATGGCCGGTAAGTCGGCACTCTTGCGTCAGACGGCGTTGATTACGCTATTGGCTCAAATCGGCTCGTTTGTTCCTGCGGAAAGTGCGCATATCGGTTTAGTTGATAAGATATTTACCCGTGTAGGAGCGAGCGATAATATATCAGTCGGCGAATCTACATTTATGGTAGAGATGAATGAAGCGGCTGATATCCTGAATAATGTTTCTTCCCGGAGTCTGGTATTATTTGACGAATTGGGTCGTGGTACTTCTACTTATGATGGTATTTCCATTGCCTGGGCAATTGTAGAGTATATCCATGAACATCCGAAAGCAAAAGCACGTACATTATTTGCTACGCATTATCATGAATTGAATGAGATGGAGAAATCTTTCAAGCGCATCAAGAATTATAATGTATCGGTGAAAGAAGTTGATAATAAAGTAATCTTCCTTCGTAAACTGGAACGTGGCGGTAGTGAACACTCTTTCGGTATTCATGTGGCAAAGATGGCCGGTATGCCGAAAAGCATTGTGAAACGTGCAAATGAGATATTGAAACAGCTTGAATCTGATAATCGCCAACAGGGCATAGCAGGTAAACCGTTGGCAGAAGTGAGCGAGAATCGTGGAGGTATGCAGTTAAGCTTCTTCCAGTTGGACGATCCGATTCTCTGTCAGATTCGCGATGAGATATTGAATCTTGATGTGAATAATCTTACTCCTATTGAAGCGCTGAATAAACTGAATGATATTAAGAAGATAGTCAGGGGGAAATAAGCTGAAAATGTATATAATGTCTTAGGATATGTTTTCGATTGTTGTCCTGACATTAGGGAAATGGCATTTGTTTTATTGATAAAAAAGAGGGATTAGTGATGTTTGAACCGCTAATCCCTCTTTTTTTGATTTAGGCTATTTTATTTTTCTTCTTGTCATAGAAGAACATGAAATAGACGCCTATTATGATAAACGGAACGCTTAGCCATTGCCCCATATTGAACATCATGCTGTTTTCAAAATCTTCCTGATTTTCTTTGAGGAATTCGATGAAAAAGCGGAAGGTGAAGATGTAAGTCAGACAAAGCCCGAAGAAGAAGCCACGGTGCAGTTTCTTGCTGTAATTCTTATACAGGTAAATCATGATGAAGAACAGGATAAGATAAGCGATGGCTTCGTAGAGCTGTCCCGGATGACGGGGGAGCATATCTACACGTTCGAAAACGAATGCCCAGGGCACATCAGACGGTTTGCCGATGATTTCGGAGTTCATCAGGTTGGCAAGGCGGATGAAGCAGGCGGTGATTGGAGTAGCTACGGCAATCATATCCAGCACGTCCATATAATGGAGCTTCGTCTTGCGGCAATACAGCCAAAGGGCGATTATCAGTCCTAATGTACCGCCGTGGCTGGCAAGTCCTTCATATCCGGTAAATTTCCAGTTTCCGTCCGGCATGAACTTGATAGGAAGAATCATTTCCCAAAAATGAGACAGGTAGTATCCCGGGTCATAGAACAGGCAGTGTCCTAGGCGGGCACCGATTAGAATACCAAAGAAACAGTAAAAGAAAAGCGGGTCAAACTTCTTTTCCTCTATCTTTTTATCCCGGTACTGGTAGTGAACAACCACATAAGCAAAGAATATTCCTACTGCCCACAGTAATCCGTAATAACGGATAGAAATGCCGAACAGGTTGAATAGTTCGGGATTCGGGTTCCAGTTGATGGATAATAGCATGGTATTCATTCTATATTGGATTAATGTTAATGATTAGATTCTTTGAATTTCTCCGCAACCATCCGGTAGGTCGGTATATCTATTCCCTGTTCTTCAGCTGCTGCAATCATGTCGAAGAGCAATCCTTGTATTTCCGAGTCGTGTCCGCGTGCCAGGTCTTTTTGCATAGAAGCGGTACTTTCGGGGTCGAGCTTGTCAATCACTTTTAGGTTGTAGCTGACTGGGTCTTCGGGAAATTCGACGCCCAGTTTCTTTCCTAAGGCAGCGCTTTCCGTAGAAAGTCCGATAAATGTATCCCGTATCTTTCCCGGTTTCTGCACTTCTCCCATCGGAACGTCGTAGTAAGCACCCGTCACAGCCATTGCGGAGATAAACGACCATTTGATAAACGTATCCCGGTTGATGTCCGGTGACAGGTCTACCTTTATGCCTGCTTCCTGCAAGTCTTGTTGGATGGCTTCCAGCAATCCCGGTTTTACAACTGTGCCGTGATGAGCGCCGTATACCAACCGGAATATCTTTCCCATTTGGGTGATTTCTCCGGTGCCGGATACGAAGCCTACGATATAGATGCAGCCGTCGAGAACGGTAACTTCCGGAACTAGCTTCTGTATGCGCGGCCCTGTGCCATATACATTCAGAATAGGGATGACAACCGTGTCTTTGTGTGCTGCTCTTTTTATCAGTTCTACGATGGAATCGACCGAATAACCTTTCACGCATACAAATATCACATCTGCTTTCCCATTGAATTCTTCAGCGGTAGTAGCCGGAATCCGGAGCGTATGTTCGCCCTTCAAATCCGATTTCAGTTTCAAACCGTTCGTTTGAATCGACTGCAAGTGAGCTCCACGGGCAATACAAGTTACATCTTTGCCTGCCAGCGACAAGAATCCTGCGATACTGCCGCCTACACCTCCCGTTCCTGCAATGAGATATTTCATATTGTTAGCGAATTAGTAATTAATAAGTCGTCGGTGGTAACCGATAATCACACGTTGAAACGGAAATGCATGATGTCGCCATCCTGCACCACATATTCTTTTCCTTCTACACCCAGTTTTCCGGCTTCTTTCACAGCTGCTTCCGAGCCGTATTTGATATAATCATCGTATTTGATAACTTCGGCACGGATAAAGCCTTTTTCAAAATCGGTGTGGATCACTCCGGCACATTGAGGAGCTTTCCATCCTTTTTCGTATGTCCAGGCACGTACTTCTTGTACACCGGCAGTGAAATATGTTTCGAGATTCAGGAGTTTATAAGCAGATTTGATAAGACGTGCTACGCCCGATTCTTCCAAGCCTACTTCGGCAAGGAACATTTGACGGTCTTCGTACGTTTCCAGTTCGGCGATGTCCGCTTCTGTTTTGGCTGCGACAATCAGGATTTGAGCATTCTCGTCTTTTACGGCTTCGCGTACCATATCTACGTATTTATTTCCGTTTACTGCGCTTGCTTCATCAACATTGCAAACATACATTACCGGTTTGCTGGTCAATAAGAACAGTTCGTGAGCAATCTTTTGTTCGTCTTTTGTTTCAAAAGTCACTGTACGTGCAGATTTTCCTTGTTCCAGTGCGTCTTTATATTGAACGAGTACATCGTAAGCTAACTTTGCAGCTTTGTCTCCGCCCGTCTGTGCTTGTTTCTGTACTTTCTGGATACGGCTTTCGATGGTTTCCAGGTCTTTCAATTGAAGTTCGTAATCAATGATTTCTTTGTCGCGGACGGGATTTACGCTTCCGTCTACGTGTGTCACATTGTCGTCATCGAAGCAACGGAGTACGTGGATAATTGCGTCTGTTTCACGGATATTGGCAAGGAACTTGTTTCCCAGTCCTTCACCTTTGCTTGCGCCTTTCACCAGTCCGGCGATATCTACGATTTCTACAGTTGTAGGAACAATTCGTTGGGGGTGCACCAATTCAGCGAGTGCGTTCAGACGTTCGTCAGGAACAGTGATTACACCTACATTGGGTTCAATTGTACAGAAAGGGAAATTTGCCGCCTGTGCTTTCGCATTCGACAAACAGTTGAAAAGTGTCGACTTACCCACGTTCGGTAGTCCTACAATACCACATTGCAATGCCATTTATCTATTTCGTTTTTATTTAGTTATCGATAATCTGACTGCAAAGATAGGCATTTTTAGATTATATACATTGGTTGGAAAACAAATACTTCTTTCTTATATCTATTTAATGAGTAAGGGATGCCGTTTTCAGGCATCCCTATAAATGTAAAGTAAACTTTAGAACGTCATAGGTACGCCTACCATGACACCAAGTGTCTTATCTTCTGCAGGAATTAGCGAGGACATCACATATTGGCTGGAATTGTTGTACAAAGCCGGCCAGCTTTTAATGAAGAATTTGTGTTTTTTAAAGTAACCATCTAAAATAGGTGACAGACATTTGTCGAACTCTTCGTGATTAGGATTGCTTGTATCGAACGGTGTATAATCTCCAAAAGTGATAGAACCATCTGAATTCTTCTGATAATTGAATGTATAATAGAATCCGTAAGTATCGGCTCCTAATGAACCGTTTTGATATATTTTATAACCAATCTCCACTATACTTCCGTCTGTGTACATGTGTATGGCAACATACACAATATAGAATTGAGTTTGAGTGAATGCAAATAAATTCGAAACAGCAGCTTTATGTTTATCAAAATATTCGGATGACCATTGATTTTGCATATCGTTGTACACTACCATTGTCTGATGAATTGCTCCTGGAGGTGCATTGAATAGAGGAACAATTGGTGTAGTACCTCCTTTAATTTCAAGTATATCATTGCCTACTTGTGTAGTGTATCCGGTGGATGTCTTGTTGAATTGATAAATTTCGTAACCATCAAGGATTAACGGGTTCATCATTACGATATTTCCGTTCAGGTCTATTTTAGAACCTTCTATTTGTAGGGTCGGATTTCCATTGTTAGCGGATAAGAAACCAGTTTTTCTACCATTAGATACAAAATCATACGCTTGTCCTTTATAACTGAAAGTGAAGTATTTTTTTTGATAGATAGGAGCCTGATCCTGATTTTCCATTAAGGCGCCATTTTTGATGGCCTCTCTTTCCTCATTGGTAGCTTTAGTCAGTGTAGCTTCCATTTTGTTTTTTCTTCCTTTTAGGAGAAACTGATCGTTTTTGTAGGATATAATCTCGTATTCGTAGTCTGCTCCTAATCCGGTTCCTGCTTGTCCTGCACCATTCATCAGCTGGTTGGGATCTGCAAAGATAGATAAGAAAGAGTACGTATCAAATGATATAGTTGGTCCTTGTAGTGGCTTGAGTATATAGCTACTTTCAAACGGACTTGCTTTCAAGTCGCGGTAATATTCTACATAATCGAACATCATAGATACTCGATTGTCTGCAGTGAATTGCATCCATAAGGTGTGAATACCTCCTAATTGGGTATTTATTTCTGCAATCCATCCATCGGGAGCTCCTGTGAGTATATCAGTATATTCCTGCATTTTAGTTTGAATCCGTTTATCCGGGTTTTCCATATAAATGTCGGTTTCATTATTGCAAGATGAAAATATACTGCACAATGCTACACAGGTTAGAAGATAATATGTATAAACTATTTTCATAATTATTTATTCTGGAGTGTTTTCATTTACAATTTGATTAATAGCATCTTGTACTAAAGATACTAATCCTTTATTTCCTATTGCGTCGTCATAAAACTGTACGTTCCATACATTTTTAAAGTAATTGATCACAATTTCTTCTTTAGCCAGTAATCTGGTTAAAGCCGTTTGTGCCTGATTGGCAAGGGCTATACGCTGTGCTGTTTCTTCTGCTGTTTCTCCCTCTGAAGGAGGAGACGTTGTTAAACTTTTGAGCAAATTAATTCGATAGTCACGCCATTCTTTTCCATACACCATAATTAATGATGCCACTTCAACGAAATCTTCATCAACTCCCGACATTGCGTATGCGGAATAGAATCCGGCAAGTAATGCGCTTACTTCCGTTTCAGAAGTCCATCCTGTCGGATTATAATCTCCGGCGGATATATCTTTGAAACTGGAATCATACATTTTGGTTTGATGGAGAATATGAGCGAATTCGTGTTCAATGGTATGCATGATAGAACGTATCCAGTCTGCATCACTCGGATTGTAGCTATTACCATCAAATAGTGTAATTTTACGAGCGCCTTCAGCCTGTCCTAATACTTGACTGCCATCTGCATTATATTCCGGGCTACCTACCAAAATGATTTTCTTAGGTGTCATTTCTCTAAGAAATTTATCTCCTGCCAATTGTTTATAAGGCTCAAACCACACTCGTTGAATCATATCCATAGAAGGTTTTACGAAGCGTTCCATAATGGGGACTAGTTGGGCGGTAGTGTTCAGTTCATAACTGTTCCATTTATATTTCACTTCGATATTGTAAGCTTGGGTATAGTTTTCATATAACCATTTATCCAGTTCATTTTTTTGCTCGTCATTTCCACCCAATCCATAAATCTCTTGGTCAAGATTGAGTTTGTCCTCATTACAGGCAGTGAAAATAACAGTACTAATGCAGAATAGTAGCATGAAATATGCTTGTATCCATTTGGCAATGTGATTTGTTGTTTTCATTTTATTCCCATGTATTATTTACGTTATTTCTTGGATTAAGTTTTATTCCCGAAATAGTTGCCATTTCCGGAATTTGTAGTACCCTTCGGTCGTCGTCCGGCATTAAGCTGGACTTGCTGCCGTTAGCTTGGGTATGGGTGACGGGGATATTCCAGCGTACAATATCATACCATCTAAGTCCTTCATTATAAAACTCTATACTTCTGAAATCAAGTATTGCAAGTAGGATACCTTTTTTCAAATCACTCCAAGAGTCTGTCTGATTGTACTTATTGATGAAGTGATCAGTATTATTAAGTTTGGTTTTATAGAAATTGAGTATCTTATCGCGTGTAATACATAATTCTTTAGAATCATAATATCTGCTTGATGCCGGGCTTCTTGCTATAACAAAACGTTGGCTGGCATATAAATTTAGATCAGCGATAGCTTTGTCATATTGGTTAAGCATTAGGTAGGCTTCTGCACGGTTTAATAACACTTCTTCCATTCTCAAAACAGGAATATTGGCATACGGCAAAAAGTTGGATGCGTCTAAAGATTCTTGTTTAGTAAATTGGGTAAATTTAGGTATGAAGTAGAAATTGGATGTACCGTAATAGGGAATAGCCCACATACCATTTGTAACATTATCTGCATTGATTGTCTTGCCAATGTCAGTAGAAGATAAACCATATCTTGAATAGAAGGGTAATTCTCCCCAGGCGATTGAAGACAATGCTTCTGTAATCAATAAATTGGCATTGGTGGAAGAACTGCAGAAATACGAACGCATTTCAATATATCCGCTTGCATCCATGTAAGTTGTTGCAAAAGGATGAAAGTTGTTGCTTACAAACGAAAATGCAGGATCATCTTTTGAGATATATTGTTGCGGTGTACCATCTTGATTTTTAAGAGGTTCTCCTTTACTATCCGTCAATGTTTCAAATTGTGACGGTATGGAAATGAGTTGATTGGCATATTCAAGTACCTTATCATATTGTTTCATTAATAGATAAAGACGGGTACCAAAGGCGGCAGCTGATTTCTTATTGAAATGATATTTGGGAGCTGTATAAATGCTTCCATCCGTCATAAGAGGATAACTGTCCTCAAAATCTTGTGTGATTTTTCTATAAGTGTCTGCCACTGTCTCCCGGTCATATTGTTCTACTGGCTGTGTTTCTGGTTTCTCTACATAAGGAATACCCGGATATAACGATGCAGTCGATTCGTCATATTGTTGGGCAAAGAGTGAAGCAAGACAAAAATGTGAGAAGGCTCTGGTCATGAGTGCTTCTCCCTTTTGATTGATTGTGCTTGAAGGTGTTCCTAACTCGTCGATAGAAATAAGCGCCTGGTTAGATACTGCAATAGCTGCATAGCATCCTGTCCAGAAGTTTTCGAAGGAATCATTTCCATCTTCTATCACGTCTTTCCATAAGAAATTTTCACCCATAAAGCTGAATAATGCTCCTGGTTGCGCACCAGAGTAAACACTTCCGAAGTCGGTTATGTAATCACAACGGGTATTGACAATAGCCGCATAAGAAACTTTAGGATACGCATTTACTAGTAATGCGGATACTTTATCCGGAGAATCTATTTGAGTACGTTCGTCGGGTACTTTGTCCAGAAAGTCAGAGCAACTGGTACAAAAGGACATGATTCCAATATATAAGTATATTTTAATTCTCTTCATTGTATAAGGATGATTTAGAAACTGACATCTAATGAAAAAATAACTTGTTTTTGTATCGGTTGGGCTACACCACCGGTATTGACAAATTCAGGGTCTTGTCCATTCAATTTTTTATCAGAGTATAGTAACCATAAGTTTTTGCCGGTTACTCGTAAACGAATATCAGAGAACAACTTCCACGATTTAAAAAGCTTCTGCGGAATGGTATATCCTACAGATAATGATTTAAGACGGATGAAATCTCCTTTTGCTACCCGTATATCTGAATAATTGTATGCTGAATAAGGATAAGTACTGCTCAAATCTGATATCAGATCTTTATCAGCTATTGCAGGGATATTAGTATGCTTCTCATCTCCTCTGAATTCCCATCTGTTAAAGAACTCTTTGGGGGTTGCTTGAGAGTCATTATAACTGCTGTTAAATACAGGATTCAATCGGATTACATTTCCGGCTTGGAAAGTGAAGAAAATATCTAATGAGATACCTTTCCAAGTAAAGGAATTGTTAAACCCTCCTGTATATTTGGGATCTGTTGGTCCTTCGTATTTTAAGTAATCTGTTGAAGTACTTTGGAAATTGATATCACTGGTGATAGTACCATTCTCATCATAGAACATCGGTACACCATTTTCCGGATTCAGACCGGCAAATGGTATAGAGAAAAGCCCGTTCACCGGATACCCGTTTTTATTTCCTCCTGTGATTCCTACCAACGTGTTGATTTGTGGTTGTTGCATTGAATTCTTGATTTCATTTTTGGAATATCCCATAGTGAAAGAACTTGACCACATGAAATCTTTTGTTACAATAGGTTTTCCTGACAATGTTATATCGAAACCGGAGGCGCTTAAGTCGGCACTGTTGGCCCATTTATATCTTTCTCCTCCAATTCCGGAGACTTTTATTACACTTAACAAGTCGAAACTGTTTCGGATAAAATAGTCAAAAGAAAAGTCGAGTCTTCCTTTAAGGAAAGTGGCATCAAAACCAAAATTAGATTGATAACTCTTTTCCCATGTCAAATCAGAATTACCTAATGTGTAAATTTCAATGCCTGATTCGATGTCCGTACTTGGTCGCGTAGTATTGGAATTTATAAAAATGGGTGTTGCATTTGATAATGGAGGCATACTGGCTGTTAATCCAACGCCGGCACGTAGCGCTAATGCATCCAGCCAGACAAAATCTTTCATAAACGCTTCATTACCTATATTCCATTTCCCACTGATATTCCAGGTAGGCAGCCAGCGGGCTGAACTGGAATTTGCCATTGTGTTGGAGCCGTCATACCGTACTGTTCCGGAAATGGAATATCGTCTGTCATAGGTGTAATCAACATTTGCATAAAAAGCGGCAAAACGATCGTATGTCAAAGCTCTTGAATAATAATCAAAATTTTGCTCGATCATTTGTTTCATTATAAGATAGTTCATACTAACAGTGCCTCCCATGTCATATTGGAATCCGTAGCCGGTGTTGCTGTTCGTTTGTCTATCGGAATATTTGATTTGTTGTCCTAATAATGCGTTGAACTCATGTTTCTCATTCCATATTTTGCTGAAACTAACAGAGTTTCTTATATCATAATTTAATAATAAGTTTTCGGCAGTATTATAGAATCCCCCTTTGGGGAGAACAACAATCGGTTCGGCTGACGGATCACTAGGGTCCTTGTAGAGGTAGGGATTGTTTTCTCGAATGGTAGAATTGCCAGCTGCACGATAAGCATTTGCCATATTAGAATTTTCGTGTATTTCATGCTCTTGCTTTGAACGTACATAGCGGATAGCTCCGGTAAAATTGTATTTTAATCCTTTAAAAATTTGCCAGTTAAATTCGGCTTGGGCTTTTAAATCTATCACATTCAATTTAATATAGTTATTATCGAGTTCTTCTAAAATATTGAATGGGGCAAAGTTGAGTGTATAATATTCCCGTTCTCCATTTGAGTCGTATGCTCGTAATGCACGGCTTGTGTTTAATGCATAATTGAACGGATTTATATCAAAATTACGTGAAGAAATACCGCTTACAACGTCACTGGAACGACTTAATGAACCGGGAGCGTTCTGCATTCTGACAGAACCTACCGTTTGAAAACTAAATCCGATTTTGTCATTTAGCTGGTAGTCATTTCGGAAGTTCATTGTGATTCGATTCACTTTGTCGGCAACAGTCCATCCCGGATCGTTCAAAAAGCCTAATGAAATGTAGGATTTCGACTTTTGTGAACCACTTGATACACTTAATGTATGTTCATTCATTATGGAATTGGTAAATAGCAGATCAAACCAGTCTGTATTAGCTGCTGCGTGTTCCATTAAAAAGTTGTGACGGGCTGCATATGTATTTTCTAAAAGGTATTGTTGCTTTGATTCATCCCATGTGTTGATTCTATTATACATGATTCCATAAATACCGGAAGACTGGTTATTTACAATGTCCGAAGTTAATAAGCCTTTTCGTTCCATTTCTGCATACACAGACATTTGATCGGCTGAATTCATAATATTGAATTCAGAATAACGTGGTTTGGTCCGTACTGTGTAGTTTCCGCTATAATGAATACGTGGTTTTCCTTCTTTTCCTCTTTTAGTCGTAATTACAACTACTCCATTCATGGCTCTGGCTCCATATAATGCTGTTGCGGCAGCATCTTTTAGTACGTCAATTGTTTCGATATCGTTAGTATTGATACCTGCTACGGAGGAGCCTAACAGGGTGGTAGGGTCACCGCTTGCTAGTTGGTCGTTAGATACATTTACCACATCTTCTAATACGATTCCATCTACTACCCACAAAGGTTTGTTTTCTCCATTGATAGACGTGGCACCACGTACACGTATTTTGGGGGCACTACCAAAGGTACTCGATACATTCTGAATAGATACTCCGGCTGCTTTGCCTTCCAGCATACGGCTTATGTCTGTTTCACCGGGCAAATTAATATCATCAGCTTTGATTTTAACGGAAGAGCCGGTAAAGGTTGTTTTTTTAAGATTCTGAAACC
>OIGC01000297.1_pt1 | contig 14690 bp, 8 predicted proteins | sample 1582201 | NCBI WGS metagenome assembly OIGC01 (sample SAMN02674607, study PRJEB24791) | human gut metagenome, SKBSTL069 | isolation source: stool | host: Homo sapiens | place: USA
CCCCCTTGGGGGAGCTGGCATCGCGTAGCGATGCCTGAAGGGGTATCCGCATACAAAAAGGCTCCCGTCTTTCAAGGCGAAAACCTTGAGAGACGAGAGCCTGTAAATTGCTTTTACAGGGCACCCGTGGTACCACTCTCCTTGCTGCACGGTCAGGTACAGCCACTTTGCACGATCGGCCAAAACGGCGAATCGCTGCCCCTGTAACGGTGGGCGTCCGTCAGAACCTACTTGTCCGTTCAGTTCTGCCGCTCGGGGGCCAGTATCCGAAGTTCTCTGCACCCGCCTTGCACCACCCGGCGGCTCTCTGCACGCAGAAGAAAGATCGTTTTATCCCCGTCAACGCATTTGCACTTTGTTGAAAGTGAGATAATTTTAGCACGCCTGCCAGAAAGTGTCAAGAAGTTTCGTTCAGGATAAAGATGAAAGCATTTCATAATATCATAGAGTAAATCATGCAGAATTGGGGATTCTCCCCTCTTTGTTAAGAAACTGCTAAGTTTTTGCAAAGTTGCCCTCGCTGCGCTGTTGCCGGGCGGCAGGATGTGGTATACTGGACGCAGCAAACGGGTGGAAGCCCACCTTATAAGGAGGAACATCCCATGAAAGAAGTCAAGCCATCCAGAAAGCCGTTGGCCATCTACTATGCCATCGTGCTGCTGGTGCTGCTGGTCATCAACCTTGTGGTCATGCCGTGGCTGGCCGAGCGTCAGGTGCAGGAGGTAGACTACGGCACCTTTATGAGCATGACCGAGCAAGAGAATATCGGCAAGGTAGATATCCAGTCCAACCAGATCATTTTTACGGATAAGGACAACAAGCAGATCTACAAGACCGGCCTGATGAACGACCCCGGCCTGACCGAGCGTCTGTACGATGCCGGTGCGCAATTCTCCAGCGAGATCGTGGAGCAGGGTTCGCCGGTGCTCAGCTTTCTGCTGTGGTTCGTGCTGCCCATTCTGCTGTTCAGCTTCATCGGCAACCAGATGAACAAAAAGCTGATGGAAAAGGCAGGCGGCGGCCCGGGTGCCATGATGTTCGGCGGCGCGGGCAAATCCAACGCAAAGGTCTATGTGCAGTCCACCCACGGCATCCGCTTTGCGGACGTTGCCGGTGAGGACGAGGCCAAGGAGAACCTGCAGGAGATCGTCAATTATCTGCACGACCCCAAGAAGTATGAAGAGATCGGTGCTTCCATGCCCAAGGGCATTCTGCTGGTAGGCCCTCCGGGCACCGGCAAGACCATGCTGGCCAAGGCCGTGGCAGGCGAATCCAATGTTCCCTTCTTCTCCATCTCCGGTTCGGAGTTCGTGGAAATGTTCGTGGGCATGGGTGCTTCCAAGGTGCGCGACCTGTTTAAGCAGGCCAAGGAAAAAGCGCCCTGCATCGTATTCATTGATGAAATCGACGCCATTGGTCAGAAGCGCAACAGCGGCCAGTTTGGCGGCAACGACGAGCGCGAGCAGACCCTGAACCAGCTGCTTACCGAGATGGACGGCTTTGAGGGCAACACCGGCGTCATCATTCTGGCGGCTAACAACCGCCCGGATTCCCTCGACCCTGCCCTGACCCGTCCCGGCCGGTTCGACCGCCGTGTGCCCGTGGAGCTACCCGACCTGAAGGGCCGCGAAGAAATTTTGAAGGTACACGCCAAAAAGGTGAAGATCGCCCCGGGTGTGGACTTCAACACCGTGGCGCGCATGGCCTCCGGTGCCTCCGGCGCAGAGCTGGCCAACATTGTGAACGAAGCCGCCCTGCGTGCCGTGCGGGCAGGCCGCAAGAGCGTGACCCAAGCCGACCTTGAGGAGAGCATCGAGGTGGTCATTGCCGGCTACCAGAAGAAGAATTCCATCCTGACCGACCACGAAAAGTGCATCGTAGCCTACCACGAGATCGGCCACGCCCTTGTGGCAGCCAAGCAGTCCAACTCCGCGCCGGTGCAGAAGATCACCATCATCCCCCGCACCTCCGGCGCACTGGGCTACACCATGCAGGTGGACGAGGGCAACCACTACCTGATGAACAAGGCCGAGCTGGAAAACAAGATCGCCACCCTGACCGGCGGCCGCGCCGCCGAGGAAGTAGCCTTCAACTCCATCACCACCGGCGCGTCCAATGATATCGAGCAGGCCACCAAGCTTGCCCGCGCCATGCTGACCCGCTACGGCATGAGTGATGAATTTGACATGGTGGCACTGGAAACCGTGAACAACCAGTATCTGGGCGGCGATACCTCGCTGGCCTGCAGTGCCCAGACCCAGTGCGAGATCGACCGGAAGGTGGTAGAGCTGGTCAAGACCCAGCACGAAAAGGCCATCCGCATCCTGACCGAGAACCGCGCAAAGCTGGACGAACTGGCACAGTATCTGTACCAGAAGGAGACCATCACCGGCGAGGAATTCATGGATATCCTCAACCGCGACAGCGCAGAAAACAAACCGGAAAATCCCTGAAAATAAAAATTTTTGAATCTTTTGCAATAATCCGGCCGCCGTATCCGTTTATAGAGCAGATACGGCGGTTTTCCATTGTGGATGCGCCGCAGCTGAACCATGGTTTAAAAAAAGATTATGATGCAAAAAAACAAAGGCAGTCCCTGCGGCTGCCGTTTTCAGGAGGTATTTCCTATGAAGATGCTGAACAAAAAGTTTGTCCGTACCCTGAGCTGTGCCGCTGTGGCGGTGTGTGCCGCCGCCATGCTGAGCGTGGGTGCATTTGCCGCCGAGGTGGATCCTACCTGCGTGGAGGGCTATCTGCCCCCGCAGGAGCAGATGGTGCAGGGCGACATTGCACTGCACAGTGCCGACGTTGCCGTGGGGGAAAAGGACCCCAGCTACGGCGGCTACGGTGCCCCGGAGGGCAACCCCATTCAGGGCAACATCATGCTGATCTCCGGTGACGAGCTGGCCGACACCGCAAAGACCGAGGCGCGCTACACCGTCAAGGGTCTGCTGGGCAAGCAGCTGCTGTACACCGCCCGCCAGAAGGACGGCGTGCTGACGCTGGACGTCCCCGCCGAGGTGGCTACCTTCCGCACCACCATCGAGGATATGCAGGCCCTGCAGGCCAACGGTGTGAAAACGCTGGTGCTGGTGACCGAGAAGAACACCACCACCCTGAACCTCTCGCTGCTGTGCGAGGGACAGAAGTCCGGTACCCGCGTCACCCTGCGGCATCTGGGCAGCAGCGCTACCCTCTCTGTGGGTCTGCGCTGCCGCCGCGACCTGCTGATCGGCCGCTAATCGGAAAAACGGCAGTATAATTTGTGGTTCAGAAACGCCCACAGGCGTTTCTGAACCACTTTTTTTATGATGACAAGACCCCCGGCGGGCAGCCGGGGGTCTTGTCGTACGCTTATGGAGGCTTGGACAGGAATAAAAGGAAGATCACACTCCCCTTGCGGGAAAGAGAATAGCTGCTTATTCGCCGCGGACGGCTGCGAAACCGGCTTCCAGATCGGCAAGGATGTCATCAATATGCTCGGTGCCGATGGACAGGCGGATGGTGTTCTGGTAGATCTGCTGCTCGGCCAGCTCGGCGTCGGTCAGTTGGCTGTGGGTGGTGGAGGCCGGGTGGATAACAAGGCTCTTCACGTCCGCCACGTTGGCCAGCAGAGAGAAGATCTTCAGGTTGTCGATGAAGGTAAAGGCTTCCTCGCGGCCACCCTTGATGTTAAAGGTAAAGATGGATGCGCCGCCGTTGGGGAAATACTTCTGGTACAGGGCGTGATCCGGGTGATCCGGCAGCGAGGGATGGTTCACCTTTTCCACCTGCGGGTGGTTGGCAAGGAACTCCACCACCTTTTTGGTGTTCTCCACATGACGCTCGATGCGCAGGCTCAGCGTCTCGGTGCCTTGCAGCAGCAGGAAGGCGTTGAAGGGGGAGATGGTAGCGCCGGTATCACGCAGCAGGATGGCGCGGATGTAGGTGACGAAAGCGGCAGGGCCTGCGGCATCCGCAAAGGAGACGCCGTGGTAGCTGGGGTTGGGGGCAGCAATGTTGGGGTAACGGCCGCTGGCCTTCCAGTCGAAGTTGCCGCTGTCCACGATGATGCCGCCCAGCGTAGTACCGTGGCCGCCGATAAACTTGGTGGCAGAGTGCACCACGATGTCTGCGCCGTGCTCGATGGGACGGATGAGGTACGGGGTGCCAAAGGTATTGTCAATGACCAGCGGCAGACCGTGCTTGTGGGCGATGGCGGCAATGGCGTCGATATCCGGGATGTCGCTGTTGGGGTTGCCCAGCGTTTCCAGATACACAGCCTTGGTATTGGGCTGGATGGCTGCTTCCACCTGTGCAAGGTCGTGGGCATCCACGAAGGTGGTGTTGACGCCGAACTGGGTCAGGGTGTGTGCCAGCAGGTTGTAGCTGCCGCCGTAGATGGTCTTTTGTGCCACGATGTGGTCACCGGCCTGTGCCAGTGCCTGAATGGTGTAGGTGATGGCAGCTGCACCGGAAGCGGTAGCCAGTGCTGCCACGCCGCCCTCCAGCGCTGCAATGCGCTTTTCGAACACATCCTGCGTGGAGTTGGTCAGACGGCCGTAGATGTTGCCTGCATCGGCCAGACCAAAGCGGTCTGCGGCGTGCTGGCTGTTGCGGAACACATAAGACGTGGTCTGGTAGATGGGCACCGCACGGGCATCGGTGGCGGGGTCGGCCTGCTCCTGACCGACATGAAGCTGCAGGGTCTCAAATTTATATTCAGACATTGTTATTTACCTCTATTTATATACCAATAGTATTATTATTGTGTGTAAAAAACCCCGATGCGTTTTCAAAGGCGCACCGGGCAGTGTGGTCTATCGGAGCTGCTGCTGTCACATTCGGGTACACATTCGCGCAGCCGAGGGCAACATACAGTACACATCCGATGCCGGTGCCCGGTTGGTATGCATTCGCCCACAGCGATAATTCGCGTGCAGCAGTTCTTTCCAGATCAGCTTCATCTTTGTGCCCTCCTTCCGGTAAAACTTTTCCATCCCTCTATGTACCACCCGCCGGGGAACCTCTGTTTCATTTCCCTACAAGACTGGTGGATTGGATGTCTGCATTATATCCCGTTCTACCTAGTTTGTCAATAGGTTAATTCCACTTTTTTCAAGGATGTATTTTTTGCATGATATATCCGCCTGTGCTGCCCGTATTTTTTGCACAGTTTGGCAAAAACGATCTCCTCTGCCGGTGCACTGCAGACATATCCTACACACAAAAGGCCGCGTCTCATCTGCTGGTTCAGACAAGGCGCGGTCTTTTGCGGTATTTGGTTTGGGGTATAGGAGGAATCATGTCCCTGAGAGGGGGCTTGCGGCTCTCCCCCTCCCGGTGATTTTATGATACCCGAAAAATCCTACGAAATTATGCTTATTTCATGAATGCGCTGTAAACATTACTCCGGGGCCTTCATGCTTTCCACCATGCTGATGCGTCGGACGTGCCGCCGCATCACAAAGCAGACCACCACGGTAAACACCATGGTCAGCGCCACCGCCAGCAGGTAGCTGCGGGGAGCAATGGTGCGGATGAACATGAGCTGATCCATCTCCACGGTCAACACAATGAACTTGTGCAGCGGCACACCCAGCGCCAGACCCACGCCGGAGCCGATGAGTGCCAGCAGCTCGATCTCGCGGAAGATGTAGCGGTACACTTCCTGATCGTAGAAGCCCAGCACCTTGATGGTGGCCAGCTCCTTTTTGCGCTCGCCAAGGTTGACGCTGATGAGGTTATACAGCACCACAGCCGCCAGCGCCGCCGCGCAGATGATGATCAGCACCACCACATAGCCCAGACTGACGATGAGGTTATCGAACAGTTCGGTGGTGTCCTCGGTAAAGCTGATGCTGCTGACATAGTTGCAGTCCAGCAGGTCGGTGCGCAGGGCGTTGTACCCGGCAGCATCGGTGCAACTTGTCTGACCGTAGACCGTGTTCCACGGGATCTCCGCCGTGCCCAGCAGGCTTTCCAGCTGTGCGCGGGGGAGGTACAGCCGGGTGAACATATAGTTTTCCGTGATGCCGGTCAGGGTCAGCTCCACCCGGGTGCCCTCGGCGTTTTCCACCCAGAAGGTATCGCCGGTGTGCAGACCCAAGTTCTCGGCGGTCTTTTCGGTCAGGATGGCGCTGCCGCTGTCAAAGCTGATGGCCTTGTGTCCCTTGCGGGTGCGGAAGGTGACGTAGCGGGTCAGGTCGCTGTCCTTGGCGGCAGCCACGATGCTCACGCTGGCGCTCTCGCCTTCGGCATTGTAGATGGTGGTGGATTTGGTATACACCGCGCCCCAGTTCTGCACAGCGCTGTTGCCGTCCAGCTCCTCTGCCAGCCCCTGCTCCATGGTCAGGGCTTTGGGGTCGCTGAGGGTGATGGACATATCGTTGTGGGTCAGCTCGGTGGACTGCTTCGTGACGATGGGCAGCAGGGAATCCTGAATGCCAAAGCCGATGAGCAGCAGCGCGGTGCAGCCCGCCACGCCCAGCACGGTCATGAAGAACCGCTTTTTATACCGGAACAGGTTGCGGGCAGTGGTCTTTTGGGAGAAGGACATCCGGGACCACAGCGGGGTGATGCGCTCCATCAGGATGCGTTTGCCCGCCACGGGAGCCCGGGGCAGCAGCAAAGCTGCGGTCTTTTCGGCCAGACTGGAACGGCAGGCGTACCATGTGGCAAAGCCGATGACGGCGGCGCTGATGCCCACGCTGGCAGCTGCCATGCCCGGGTAGAAGTGCAGGGTGAAGGTGGGCAGGCTGAACACCAGCTGATAGGCGTTCCAGATAATGATGGGGAATACCACAAAGCCCACCACCATGCCGACGATGCTGCCCAGAATGGTGGCAAGCAACGCGTAGAACAGGTACTTGCCCGCGATGCTGAAATTGGAGTAACCCAGCGCCTTTAAGGTGCCCATTTGCAGGCGGTTCTCGTCCACCATGCGGGTCATGGTGGTGGTAGCCACCAGCGCCGCCACAAGGAAGAAGAACACCGGGAACACCCGGGCAATGGCGTCCATGCGGTCGGCGTACTGGGCAAAGGTGACACAGCTCATGGTGGAGGTGCGATCCAGCACATACCACTCGCCCTTTTTGATCTGGCTCACCTGCTCCTCGGCGTCGTTCAGCTGGGCAAGGCCGTCTGCCAGTTTCTGCTGTGCATCGGCTTTCTGGCTCTCGTACTCGGTACGGGATTCTTCCAGCTGGGTCTGCCCGGCGTTATATTCTGCCCAGCCCTCTTCCAGCTGCTTTTGTGCGGCATCGAACTGAGTGTAGGCGCTGGCTGTGCCGGTGGTCAGCTGCAACTGCCCCTGCAAAAGCTGCAATTTCATCTTGCGCAGCGCAGCCTTGGCTTCGGTCACCAGCTGGTCGTTGGAGAGGTTTGGCGAGGAGATCAGCCCCTGCTTGTACATCTGCCGCTTGCCCGCGTCCAGCTGCTGCTGATAGCCTTGCAGCTGGTTATAGATGTTGTCGTAAGCGGCCTGCGCCTTGGCCAGCGCATCCCGCAGTTCAATGTAGTCCTCGTCCTCCGGCTCGGCTTCGTCCAGCGCCTTTTCGGCGTTGCGCAGGGCGGCTTCCGCGTAGGTCAGCAAGGGGTCGGCCACCTTTTTCAGATTGACCAGCAGTTCTATCTGCTGTAACTGTTCCTCAAATTCCAGCACCTGCTCCTCGCTGCTCACCAGCTGGTCGGCACCGCTCTGCATGGTGTCCGGCAGGGCAGCCTTCTGGGCGGCAAGCTCCTTTTCCCCGGCTTCCAGCTGCGCCTTGGCGGCATCCAGCTGCTGCTGCGCATCTGCCAGCTTTGTCTCGGCTTCGGCAAACTGGCGCTCGGCTTCGGCCTTCTGGCTGTCGTACTCTGCGCGTGCTTCGGTCAGCTTGTCGTTGGCGGTGTCCATCAGTTCTTCCCGCCGGGCGGTGCACTGCACGCTCTGGATGGCCTTGAGCTTTTCCGCTACGGCATCCACTGCGGCCTGATATTCATCGGAATAATCATCATACAATTCGGCGTTTTCTGCCTTGATATAGCACACCGTATAATAATCTGCGGTCAAAGTGCCCTCCGGCACAAACAGGATGCAGTCCAGCTGGCCATCGCCCACGGTGCTGCTCTCGGAATCGGTGGAAAAATGCAGCGGGTCCTGCACCGTGCCCACCACCGTGAACACCTGCCCGCTGACCCCTTCGGTCTCTTCCGGCAGGGTCAACTGGGTGCCCAGTTCCACGGGGCTGCCGTGGCCCATCACGTGCACCACGCACTCCCCGGCAGCTTCCGGCATCCGGCCGGACAGCAGCACCAAGCGGTTCATATTCTCCGGCGTATCGGCCTGCGGGTCGGCAGGCAGCTGATACAGCCGCGCCACCGTGGTCTGCTCGTCCCCTGTCCAGTGTCCTTCCACGTCCTGATACTTTACCGCCTGCACGGCATCTACCCCGTCCACAGCGGCAATGGCGTTGATATCGCTCTGGCTGAGGCCAAGGGTGGACAGCACCCGCAGGTCGAACACATTCTGCTGCACATAGTACTTCTGGGCCGCGGTGCGCATATCGGGGGCAATGCACATCAGGCCGGTAAGCATCATCACCCCCAGCGCCACGATGCCAAACAGGGACACCACCCGGCTGATGCTGCTTTTCATCTCGCGCAGGATATTTTTGCGGTAACTTTTCTGCACAGTTCTCACCACTCGATCTGTTCCACCGGCACCGGGTGCTCGTTGACCTGATTGGACACGATGCGGCCGCTGCGCACCCGAATGATGCGGTCAGCCATACCGGTCAGTGCCGTGTTGTGGGTAATAACGATGACGGTGCGTCCGGTCTTGCGGCAGGTATCCTGCAAAAGACCCAGCACCTGCTTGCCGGTGCGGTAGTCCAGCGCACCGGTAGGCTCGTCGCAGAGCAGCAGCTTTGGGTTTTTGGCCAGTGCGCGGGCAATGGACACCCGCTGCTGCTCGCCACCGGAAAGCTGCGCCGGGAAGTTGTTCAGCCGCTCGCCCAGACCAACGCTGCGCAAGGTCTCGGCGGGGTCCAGCGGGTCGCGGCAGATCTCACTGGCAAGCTCCACGTTTTCCAGCGCGGTCAGGTTCTGCACCAAGTTGTAGAACTGGAACACAAAGCCCACATCGTACCGGCGGTAGGTGGTCAGCTCCCGGGCGGAAAAGCGGCTCACGTTGCGGCCGTCCAGCCAGACGTTGCCCTCGTCGCAGTTGTCCATGCCGCCCAGAATGTTCAGCAATGTGGTCTTGCCCGCGCCGGAGGGGCCCACGATGATGCAGAACTCGCCCTTGTCCACATAGAAATTCAGGTGGTCTGCAGCAGCGATCTTCACACTGCCGGTCTGGTAATATTTACAGACATCTTCAAACTCCACAAAATGCTCCATGGCGTTTTTCCTTTCTGTCAGAATGCAAAATATTTCAATTTAAATATAGCATAAATCCACCGGAATTTGCAAAGCTCCCGGCGCGAATTTTCAAAAACTTAACACAAGCCGCCGCAAAACATAAAAAGGGACACCGGAGCGTCCGCAGACGTTCCGGTGTCCCGAGATATAAAGCCGCGCGGCGGGCATTGTCAGCTTATTTTGCAGCGTACCAGTTTGCGCTGGGCTGGTACTGACCATCGTTTACGGCATTGCCCTGATAGTACAGGGTGCCGTCCGCACCGCGGCTGTAACGGGAGAAGAACTCGTTCCAGATGGCAACGCTCTCCTCCTGCAGGTAAACGTGGGGGGTATCCTTGACCACGGTGTACTTCACCAGCGGTGCGTTGCCGCCCATAAAGCTCTTGGTCACAAAAGCGCCGTTGTAGGAGGAGCTTTCTGCAACAGCTGCCTCGTTGGTGGCGTTGTGGGCATTCCAGCCTTGCAGCGCCTTCACTGTGCCGTTATCCTCCACCAGCTCTGCCACGCCTGCCGAGTCGTACTCACCAAGGAAAGCCCATGCCGGCAGCAGAACAGCGGGGTCAAGCTCCGGCAGCGGGGTAAACATATAGCCGACCGGAGCAATAGCAGCAAACCGGCTTGCATAGCGGCAGGCGGTAGCCCAAGTCATCAGGCTGCCGTTGGAGTGACCGGTGGCATACACGCGGGTGGTATCGATGCGGTAATCCTGCTCCATGCGGTCCAGCAAGCTGTTGATGAACTCCAGATCCACGCTGGGGTCGGTATCCTTACCGGCCATTGCGGCAAAGGGACCTGCCAGCCACATGGCGGTGGGAATGTTGCCCATCAGGTCTGCGGGGCGCACCAGACCCTGCGCAAAGACCACGATAAAGCCGTTCTGCTCTGCCACATCGTACCAGCGGGACTCCTCTGCAATGGCATACATGGAGGCGGTATAACCGTGCATCACCAGCACCAGCGGCACCTTTTCGTTGCCAGTATAGGTGGACGGCACATAGACCATCCAGCGGCGCAACTCGCCGTTGACCCACTCCTCGTGAATATCAAAGCCACGCCGAGTAAAGTCCTCTGCCTTTGCCACGCGGCCCGGCAGCTGCAGCGCCATAAAGCGCTTGAACTGACCGGAGAACTTTTCCCAGATGGCTGCCGGGCACTGTGCCTTTTCGGTGACCCACACCTCGGCTGCAGAACCTGCACGGCCGCTGACATAAACACCGTCGCCCTTTGCCACAGCCTGGTTGGCTTTCAGGTAGAACTCCAGCGCTGCCTTATTGGTAGAATCAGCATTGGAGCGGACGAGCCAAACGGGGGTATCCACCGTCTTTGCGGCAATGGCTTCCTCCTGCACGCCGCGGGTGGAGTCGCCGGGGAATGGCAGCACATACTGACCGCCCACTGCCTCCAGAGAGGCTGCTGGTACCTCGGCTGCATCCACAGCGCAGATGGAACTGAAATCACTTGCCCAGCGAGCACCGAACAGCAGGGCAGCTGCGCCGCCCTCCTTGTAGCCCACCAGTGCAGTGTGGGACTTATCCATAGAGAATGCGCCGGACAGTTTAACGCTCTTCTTGCGCATCAGCTGGTACAGTGCATCCAGCGCTGCTGCATCATCGCGACCGGCAGCGCTCAGGGAAAGGTTCCAGCTGCCGCCGTTTTCGGGACCGAAAAATGCAACTGCGATCTTATTTTTGCACGCTACCGTACGCCACATACGACCGGTGACCGTGCCGGAGAACGCCTTTGCGGTGGTGTCATCCGGGGTCAGCACGATAACTGCCGGCGCCCAAGGATCCATGCCATCGGGCAGGTAATAGGTAGCAGTGCCAACATTCTGACCGCCCACTGTTACCTGCGCATCATGGAACAGGCCCACATTCACGTTCAGGTACGGTTTTTCCGGGTCATAAGCAAAGGTCTTGCCATCGCCCAGACCCATGGTTGCAGTCTTGCGGTCTACTGTAGTGTGCAGATCTCCGTTGGTCTGGTTCAGCTCTGTTGCAGCCAGAGCCGAGGGTGCCATGGCGGCTACAGTAGCGCCCAGCGCGGTAGCGGCGGAAAGCTTCATAAAATCGCGGCGTTTCATATTGTTTTCTCCTTCTTGTTCTTGTAAGTGTCTGCGTACTTTTTTATGCCCAGCTTTGAAGGCCGGACTCGCTTGCTTTTTCTCGGACTTTTTCCTCACAGCAGGTGCCTTTCTGCTTCAATGTTGTACAAATAATACCATTTACATCAAGATTTGTAAATAGTATTTAGTGTTTTTTGTTACAATTAATATATTAGTATATTATTTTTTGTAAAAAGAGCTGATCAGCGAAAGTTCCCTATAACGCTGCTGTTTCTCATGATACACTTCCTTTTCTCTATGAAAACGCAAAAAGCCCCCGCACGCAGGGTGCAGGGGCTTTGGAAAGGTTTCCTTACTTGCGGTTTGCCAGCAGGTTCTCGATCTTCTTCAGGGGGTCGATGATGCTGGAAACGGACATATCGTGGTTCAGTGCCACCACAAAGTAGGCAGCGTACTTGGAAACGTCCACGTCCACATACCAGTCGCGGGTCAGCAGCTCGGGCATACGGTAGGTCAGGTTGGTGCCCACAACGTAGGTCAGGGTGCCGTCTGCCACAGCCTTGTCGAACTTGTCCAGACCGCTGGTGAACAGGGGGAAGGTGGCGTTGGCGATGATGTTGGCAGCACCGCGCTCTTTCAGGTTGCTGGCGACCTCCAGCATACTCTCGCCGGAAGCAATGATATCGTCCGCGATAAAGACGGTCTTGCCCTCCACGCTCTCGCCCAGATACTCATGAGCAACGATGGGGTTGCGGCCGTTCACCACGCGGGTGTAGTCGCGGCGCTTGTAGAACATACCCAGATTGCAGCCCAGCACGCTGGAGAAGTACATATTGCGGTTCATAGCACCCTCGTCCGGGCTGACCACGGTGAACTTCTCCTTGTCGAAGGACAGGGTGGGATCCTTTTTCAGCAGGCTCTTCAGCACCTGATAGGTGGGCATGGCATTATCAAAGCTCATCAGGGGCACTGCGTTCTGCACGCGGGGGTCGTGTGCGTCAAAGGTGATGATGTTGCGCACGCCCATGGTCTGCAGCTCCTGCAGCGCCACAGCGCAGTCCAGACTCTCGCGCACCACGCGGCGGTGCTGACGGCCGCCGTACAGGCTGGGCATAATCACGGACACGCGGTGTGCCTTACCGGCCACAGCCTGGATCAGGCGCTTCAGGTTTGCAAAGTGGTCGTCCGGGGACATATGGTTCTCGTAGTTGAACAGCTTGTAGGTGACGCTGTAGTTGCCCGGGTCTACCACGATAAAGATATCGTCGCCGCGCACAGACTCCCTGACCAGGCCCTTTGCGTCACCGCTCTGGAAGCGGGGGCAGTCGCAGGAAATAATGAAGGTGTCTTTTTCAATTCCGGCAGCCTTTGCCCAACGGACAAGGTGCTTGTCGATCAGGCCGGTCAGCTCCTCTGCACCGGGGCAGGCGATCAGCCGCATATCCGCCACACTGGGCTGCTCAAAGAAGGACTTAGGGGAAATTTCAATAGACATAGTCACATAACTCCTTATTGCTGTTTACCATCCGTACCATGCACACAAGCGCGCATATCTGGTTTTATTTTATCACATTTTGTCGATTGTTCCATATCAATTTGTTTCATGTATGGATTTTCTGCGCCTTGCACAGCTGTTTTTCCTTTTCCTTCAAGAGAATGTGAGTTTCTTACAAAAAACCGACCAAATCTTTACCGTTTCGCAAATTTTATCTGATTTTTGATGAAAAGTAATACTTTTTCATCGCAGCAGCAAACGCCTTGGAGCATCCCCGCGCACCTTATTATAATGTTTATTTTTCCGGTGCACGGAGTGCTTCTGCCAGCCTGTCGCCGATCTCCTGCAGGCATTCCAGCAGCAGCGGGCTGAACTGGCTGCTTTGGGCGGTACAAAGCAGATACACCGCCGCCTTGTGGGGGTAAGGACGCCCGTTTTCGCCTCCGGTCAGTGCATCGTAAACATCTGCCAGCCCCACCACCTGCGCTTCCAGCGGGATCTGTTCTCCCACCAGCCCGTCAGGATAGCCGGAGCCATCATATCGTTCGTGGTGCCAGCGGCAGATCTGTGCCGCCGTCTGCACAAAAGCCGCTTCCTGCCGGGTACTGTTTTCTTCCAGCATCTGTGCACCCAGCGTTGTATGCTGCCGCAGCAGTGTCTCTTCCTCCGCAGTCGGGTCGGTATTGCACAGCAGCCGGTTTTCCAGCTCTATTTTGCCGATATCGTGCAGCGCCGCCGCCAGTGTGATGCGGCGGCGCACAGAGCCTGTAAGCCAGTGCTGCCCGTTTTTCTGCGCCAGCTGTGCCAGCAGCAGTGCGGTAATGATCTGGATACGCCGCACATGGTTCCGGCTCTCGCCGTTGCGCTTTTCCATTACCCGGTTCAGCAGCGCAAGCATGATCCGGCTGTTCTGATCCGCTTCCCGGATCTGTTTTTCCACCGCAGCGCAGAGCCGCCGCTGTTTCGCGTACAGCCGCATGGTATTGCCGATGCGCTGGCACACCACCCGGGCGTCAAAGGGACGGCTGATGTAATCCGACGCGCCCAGATCAAAAGCGCGGCGCATGGCGTCCACCTTGTCCTCACTGGAGATCATGATGACCGGGATATCCTCCAGCATTTTCTGTCGGTCCATCTCCTCCAGCACCGCAAAGCCATCCATTCCTTCCATGTGGATGTCCAGCAGCACAATGGAAATACCGTCTCTGTTTTCCTCCAGCAGGTGCAGACACTCTTCCCCGCTGGTGGCCTCGGCGGTATCAAAGCGTCCGCCCAGTATCTCGGTGAGCATCCTGCGGTTCATGGCAGAATCGTCCACGATCAACACGCTCTGACGGCATTCCTGCCAGTCGTCTGTGTTCAACTGCTCCAGCATTCTGTTGCGTTCGTCTGCCATTTTCCTACCTCCTGCGGGCATTCTTCTGCTGCAAAGCTCCTGTTTTAGCCTGATTATACCCCGCCCTTTTCGGTCTCGTCAACGGAAGCAAAGCAATGCTGCGCTCTGTTGTTTATTCAAAAACCTTCGCATTTCGGTTGTTTTATCGCAGTTTTTGCAAAGTTTGTTTTTCTCCCGCGCACAAAACGACACATAAACAGGAGTGTAACGTTTTGTTTTATGCTGCATTTTCCGTAAAAACTCCCTCTTGATTTTACCTGTCAAATCCGGTATAATAAAAATCGCTCACAAAATGATACGCCGGTGTGTCGGAATGGCAGACGAGGGGGACTCAAAATCCGCTTCGTGAT